>ERZ1740070.2-NODE-2-length-509417-cov-14.455444_pt1 | contig 509417 bp, 441 predicted proteins | sample MGYA00581734_ERZ1740070 | MGnify/ENA primary metagenome ERZ1740070 (study PRJEB43018, sample SAMN04849744) | marine metagenome | isolation source: floating plastic debris | place: Pacific Ocean | collected 2008-09-01 | study: EMG produced TPA metagenomics assembly... | reverse complement strand
TCTCCGGAGCAGGCCCGGACGCTCGATCCGGGCGGCTACTATGACAAACATGCCGCCGCAGGCGCGCTTCGATGAGGCGCTATACGCCGTCTCGAGAGAGCGGCAGTTCACCTCGCGTTTGATCTAAGCGCGCCTAGTCTCTTTATCGCCTCAAGGGTTCGCCCTGTGAGGGGTTTGGTGCTGGCTCAGCTGATCATGAGCGGTCAGGCAATTAGGGATTGCTCTTGCAAGACTAGGTCTTTTTCCGGCTGACAGCTGAAAGGGTCTCTTTGAAGAAAGCGATCAGCGCCGACCGCATTCCACCAAAAACGAAACCAAACAAAATCAACAACAATGGAATGAAGGTGACACTGAAAACGAAAGCTATAAGTCTATTTTCTATAACCACACCATTGAATAATACCGTCCCGAACGCCCCAATGAATCCGGACACTAAAACAATAACACCACCGAATATTGCTAGTTTGGACAATGCTTATCCTCCGCTTTTATTCAAACCGCCCCCTAAGGTATTTGTACTTGAGTATTGACGCAAACAAAAAGCACCGGAACCCAAACGAGCTCCGGTGCCTCCGCTAACGTCCCTGTCCCCAGCAAGGAAAGTTTGGTTTTAGACCTTGTAATACATGTCGAACTCGACCGGGTGAGGATGCAGCTCGAGACGCATCACTTCTTCCATCTTCAGTTCGATATAGGCGTCGATCTGGTCATCATCGAACACACCGCCCTTCTTCAGGAAGTCACGGTCAGAGTTCAACGCGTCGAGCGCTTCACGCAGCGATCCGCAGACTTGTGGAATAGACGCCGCCTCTTCAGGTGGCAGGTCGTACAAGTCTTTGTCCATAGCGTCGCCTGGATGGATCTTGTTCTCGATCCCGTCGAGGCCCGCCATCAGCAGCGCCGCGAATGCGAGATATGGGTTCGCGGTTGGATCTGGGAAGCGCGTTTCGATGCGCTTTGCTTTTTCTCCGCTACCGAATGGAATACGGATCGAAGCAGACCGGTTGCGAGACGAGTAAGCCAGCATAACTGGCGCTTCGAAGCCAGGAACCAAGCGCTTGTATGAGTTTGTAGACGCGTTGGTCAGCGCGTTCAAAGCACGGGCGTGCTTAATGATACCGCCAATATAGTGGAGGCAAGTTTCAGACAGGCCGGCATAGAGGTCGCCCGCAAAAGTTGGCTTGCCGCCCGCCCAGATAGACTGGTGTACGTGCATGCCAGAGCCGTTATCGTTGAAGTATGGCTTCGGCATAAAGGTTGCCGTCTTGCCATAGCTCGCCGCAACATTGTGGATCACATATTTATAGAGCTGGAGGTTATCCGCCATCGTGACCAGCGTGTTGAACTTCATGCCAAGCTCGTGCTGGGCTGGCGCAACTTCGTGGTGGTGCTTTTCTGGCTCAAGGCCAAGCTCGCCCATGACAGACAGCATTTCAGACCGCATGTCTTGCTCGGAGTCGACGGGTGGCACTGGGAAGTACCCGCCTTTTGGACCCGGGCGGTGGCCCATATTGCCCATGTCGTACTCTCTACCGGTATTGGCTGGGAGCTCAGTCGAATCAAAGCTGTAGCCGGTGACGTGCGCTTCAGTATTCCAGCGGACATCGTCGAAGACAAAGAATTCAGCTTCTGGTCCAAAATAGGCCGTGTCGCCAACACCCGTAGACTGAAGGTAAGCTTCAGCCTTTTTCGCCGTCATGCGCGGGTCGCGATTATAAGCCTGTCCGGTGATTGGATCGAGAATATCGCAGAAAATGGCGAGTGTTGTTTGTTGAAAGAAAGGATCAATCTTTGCCGTCGCCATATCAGGCTGCAAGGTCATGTCCGACTCGTTGATGGCTTTCCACCCTGCAACGGATGAGCCATCAAACATCTGACCATCTTCAAAAAAGTCTGCATCAACCATGCCCTTATCAAAGGTCACGTGCTGCATTTTACCCTTAGGGTCGGTGAAGCGAAGGTCGACAAACTCTACGTCGTTTTCCTTCATCATTTTCAATACACTATCGGCCATCTTGCCCTCCAGTTCCTTCCTGTCTTAATCTTCCACAGCGCTAAAGGGCGCCGTCACCTGTTTCACCTGTCCGGATGCGAACTGCTTCACCTATATCCGAGACAAAAATCTTTCCGTCGCCAATCTTGCCGGTCTGCGCGGCTTTTGTGATGGCGTCGATCGCGCCCTGCACACCGGCATCCGCGACAACCGCTTCGACTTTCAGTTTTGGCAGAAAATCGACGACATATTCTGCGCCGCGATACAATTCTGTGTGCCCGCGCTGACGTCCAAAGCCTTTTGCTTCAACAACCGTCATACCTTGAACGCCAACTTCGTGTAGCGCCTCTTTCACATCATCCAATTTGAACGGTTTAATGATGGCTTCAATCTTTTTCATACCCTCAACCCTTCCGATAGCTAACAATGGCTTCGGCATAGGCGGCCTCCGAGCTAAGTGCGATAGGGGGATTACCTGTCAGCGCAGACACGAACGCTCCTGCCCAATCCTTCACCACCCCTGCCCCATCCTTATGCAGCGTCGTTTCGAAAATGGTGACGCATGCGTCATTGTTTCATTAAGTCACATCTGATATGACATTTCATAAGTCAGCAAGGAAGACTGTCATGGACCGTGTTACGCCGTTTATTCACCCGGACCGACCGATCCCTCGTCGACGCCCTCTCAAAGCGTGGCGCCACATGCAAAAGCTCATCGCGGATAAAGAAGATACCGCGCAAGTCTTCCACATTATCGAAGCACTAAACGGCAAGTCTAACCGAAACGACTTCGTTCGCTTCATGAAATCAGACGCCGGGCCCGCCCTGCTTAAGAAGCGGACATTCCTTCCCGACATTCTCGATGATCATGCGCCGCTAAAGCGCCTCCCAAAAGGCTCGGTCGGCCGGACATATGTTGAATTCATGGAACGTGAGGGCTTAACCGCGCACGGCTTGGTGGAAGAGAGCCTGCAACAGCGGGCCTTGCATACTCAATATGATGATGACCTCTTGTGGTATTCTAACCGCCTGCGCGACACGCACGATATGTATCATGTCCTTACCGGTTATGGACGCGATGCCCTCGGCGAGGACGCCCTACTGGGATATACACACAGCCAGCATGGCGGAATGGGAGTGAGCTTTATCGCATTCATGGGCAACCGCCAGATCGCAAAAGAGGCGCCCAAAGAAGCCCGTGTGAAGGAGGTCTTGGCCGAAGGACGACGCAACGGCAAAATTGCGAAACGCATCGTTGAGCAAGACATCATCGCTCTCCTCGATAAACCGCTAGACGAGGTCCGAGCGCGTTTGAACATCAAGAAACCCGTCCTATACCGACAGGCCCTTGAAGTGTTCAAACACTATGAACAAGATCCGCAGCTGGTCGCCGCATGATCTATCTTGTTCGGCACGGCGAAGCGGCCGCAAGCTGGGGTAGCCACCCAGACCCTGGCCTATCTGAGACGGGCAAAACTCAGGCTGAAGTGGTTGCTCGAGGCCTGATGCGCGAACCAATCACCCAAGCCATTACCAGTCCCATGGCGCGGTGCCAGGAGACAGCCTCCTATTTTGCGAAAGCCTCGAATCTGCCGCTTACAGTACAGCCAGCCGTCACTGAAATCCCGACCCCATCAGACGTCACTGAGCGCGTACCGTGGTTGAGAGGCCTAATGTCGGGGAAATGGAACGACGCTCCGGACCTCGTGAAAACTTGGCGAAACGGTCTGATCGACACGCTGGCCGCACTGCCCGATAAGACCGTCGTGTTCACGCATTTCGTTGCGGTCAATGCGATCGTCGGATCTGTTGAGGGCACTGACACAGTCACGGTGTTCCGACCGAACTATTGCAGCGTTACAAAGCTCGACAATACGTCCGGCACCTTGCGGCTCGTCGAACGCGGGCAAAGCCTGGAAACAAAAGTTCTGTAAGAAAATGGTGGGCGGTAACGGGCTCGAACCGCTGACCCTCTCGGTGTAAACGAGATGCTCTACCAACTGAGCTAACCGCCCTTCCGGGACGCTTCCTTTGCCTTGTCTGGCGCAGAAAAGCAAGACGGCCCCTGTCAGAAAAAACAGGGGCCGCTGAAGTTTAATAGTGCCAACTTAGTGACGCACGGATGCACCGCCATCATTTGACGAAGGTCGGCCGGAGAGTGTAGCGGCCAGGGCTTCCTCGTCCGCTTCAGACCACTCAATAGGCGCCAATGGGCGTACCAGAGCACGCTCTAACACTTCATTGATGTCTGAAACCGGAATGATGCTCAGGCTATTCTTCACGTTCTCTGGGATGTCGGCCAAATCCTTCTCGTTCTCTTCTGGGATCAACACCGTTTTGATGCCACCACGAAGGGCTGCGAGAAGCTTTTCTTTAAGACCGCCAATCGGCAAAACCCGACCGCGCAGAGAAATCTCTCCTGTCATCGCCACGTCGCGGTGGACAGGATTCCCCGTAAGAAGCGAGACCATCGCGGTTGTCATAGCGATGCCCGCACTCGGGCCGTCTTTTGGCGTTGCGCCATCTGGTACGTGAACGTGAATGTCCGTCGTGTTGAAGGCGCTTGGCTTGATGCCGAGCATGACCGCTCGAGACCGCACCAATGATTGCGCCGCTGAGATAGACTCTTTCATCACATCGCGCAGATTGCCGGTGACTTTCGTGTTGCCACGCCCAGGCATCGAGACCGCCTCGATCGTGAGCAAATCACCGCCGACTTCGGTCCAAGCAAGGCCGGTGACGGCGCCAACTTGATCTTCTTCGTCGGCGAGGCCGAACCGGAACTTCCGAACGCCAGAATAATCGGCAAGATTGTCTGGCGTGACCGTTACTTGAGTGACGCCTTCATTCCCGAGTTCGCGAACGCCTTTACGGGCAAGCTTCGCAAGCTCACGTTCAAGAGAACGCACACCGGCTTCACGGGTGTAGTAGCGCAGCAAATCGCGGATTGAGTCAGACTGAACGACCCATTCTGCCTCGTCTAAACCGTGATCGGCGCGAATCTTTGGCAGCAGATGACGTTCAGCGATTTCCAGCTTCTCGTCCTCGGTATAGCCAGCAATGCGGATGATCTCCATCCGATCGAGAAGTGGCTGAGGCATGTTCAAGCTGTTCGCAGTTGTCACGAACATCACGTCTGAAAGATCATAATCGACCTCAAGATAGTGATCGTTGAACGTCGAGTTCTGCGCCGGGTCCAGCACCTCAAGTAACGCCGCAGACGGATCTCCACGATGGTCCATACCCATCTTGTCGATCTCATCCAGCAAGAAGAGCGGATTGCCTGTCTTGGCCTTTTTGAGGCTCTGAATGATCCGACCAGGCATAGATCCAATATAGGTCCGGCGGTGGCCGCGGATCTCGCTTTCATCTCGGACGCCGCCGAGCGACACGCGAACGAAATCACGGCCAGTCGCCTCAGCAATCGATTTACCCAGTGACGTCTTACCAACCCCCGGAGGGCCAACGAGACACAGGATTGGTCCGCGCAGTTTGTTCGTGCGTTTCTGAACAGCGAGATATTCGAGAATACGCTCTTTGACTTTCTCCAAGCCATAGTGATCGTCATTGAGTTGGCTTTCAGCCGCCTCAAGGTCGGTCGAAATGTCTTTGCGCTCATCCCATGGCAGCGCGAGCAACCAGTCCAGGTAATTGCGAACAACCGTTGATTCAGCCGACATTGGGCTCATCTGACGAAGCTTTTTAACTTCTTGCTCGGCTTTCGTCCGCGCTTCTTCAGACAGACCAGTTTCTTTGATCTTGTCTTCGAGTTCACCTACCTCGTCGCGCTCGCCTTCGCCTTGATCGCCAAGTTCTCGCTGAATGGCTTTCATTTGCTCATTCAAATAATACTCGCGCTGAGACTTCTCCATCTGACGCTTGACGCGGTTTTTAATCTTCCGCTCCATCTGCATCATGCCCATCTCGCCTTCCATCAACGAGAGAACCTTTTCCAAACGGTCTTTGACGTCAGACAGCTCAAGCAAACCCTGCTTCTCAGAGAGTTTGACCTGCAGCTGAGATGCAACGGCATCGGCCAGTTTACCGGGCTCGACGATGTCAGAGATCGTTGAGACAGATTCTGGCGGGATTTTACGGTTGAGCTTGGCGTAGCTTTCAAACTGCTCCGTCACCGCGCGCATCAGGGCTTCGAGCTCGCTGGTGCTGGCATCAACTGGCTCAATAACGCCGACTTCAGCGACGTAATAGTCGCCGCGGTCTTCTAGATCGTTCAGCCGGGCTCGACTTCCGCCTTCGACGAGAACTTTCACAGTTCCATCGGGAAGTTTCAGCAATTGTAAGATGGTCGCCGTCGTTCCGACAGCGTGCAAATCGTCAGCGCTCGGGTCATCCGTAGAAGGATCCTTCTGCGCGACGAGCATAATTTCATTTTGGCCTTCGTCGACCATTTCGAGGGCTCGCACAGACTTGTCACGGCCCACAAAAAGCGGCGCCACCATGTCTGGGAACACAACAATATCTCTCAGCGGGAGAACTGGGAGGGTTTTCGTCGTCATAATTGACTCCTTTGCTTCAGGTCCCGCTCAGCGGCGACCATCACCTTCACCCCGTTGTCGGGTGATTCTGGCGTCTATGTTATTTGATAACCGAGACCCCGCACTTCAACCACTAAATAGCGGTGGAATTCTGCGAATTTAATACTATGGCCGCGTCGCGTCTAAGACGCTTCGTTTGGTTGAACCTGCTTGGCGTGTACGTAAAGCGGTTTGGCATTGCCATCCACCACTTCCGCATTGATGACGACCTCATCAACGCCGCGCAGCCCCGGAAGCTCGAACATCGTATCCAACAGGATCGATTCCATGATCGAACGAAGACCACGCGCACCAGTTTTCCGGATGATCGCCTTCTTCGCCACTGCAGTCATCGCATCCGGCGTGAATGTGAGGTTCACATCCTCCATCTCAAACAGTTTCTGATACTGTTTGACGAGCGCGTTTTTCGGCTCCGTTAGGATGGTTACGAGTGCATCCTCGTCGAGATCTTCGAGCGTTGCCAAGACAGGCAAGCGACCGATGAATTCGGGGATCAAACCATAGCGCTGCAAATCTTCTGGCTCGACTGTGCGCAGGATCTCTCCAACACGACGCGCCTCAGGATCTTGCACATCGGCGCCGAACCCAATTGAGGTCGACTCGCCGCGTGACGTGATGATCTTATCCAGACCAGCAAAGGCACCACCACAGATAAACAGGATGTTTGTCGTATCGACCTGCAAGAATTCTTGCTGAGGATGCTTACGGCCGCCCTGCGGTGGAACCGCTGCTACGGTGCCTTCCATCAGCTTCAGCAGCGCTTGCTGCACGCCCTCGCCTGAGACATCTCGAGTGATCGATGGATTGTCAGATTTACGAGAAATCTTGTCGATTTCATCGATATAGACGATGCCGCGCTGAGCCCGTTCTACATTATAGTCTGATGCCTGGAGCAGCTTCAGGACGATGTTCTCAACATCCTCACCGACATAACCTGCTTCGGTCAAAGTCGTTGCATCTGCCATTGTAAACGGAACGTCCAAGACGCGTGCCAGCGTTTGGGCAAGCAATGTCTTACCGCAGCCTGTTGGACCGATCAGCATGATATTCGATTTCGCGAGCTCTACGCCATCAGCGCCGCCCGGATTTGCCAAACGCTTATAGTGGTTGTGAACCGCCACAGAGAGAATGCGTTTCGCATAAGCCTGCCCGATGACGTAATCATCAAGAACATCGCAGATTTCCTGCGGCGTTGGCACGCCTTCTTTTGCTTTAAATCCAGAGGCTTTGTTTTCCTCACGGATAATATCCATGCAGAGTTCAACGCATTCATCACAGATGAAGACGGTTGGACCCGCGATCAGTTTCTTCACTTCATGCTGGCTCTTTCCGCAGAAAGAACAATAAAGCGTATTCTTTGAATCGCCGCTGGAACCGTTTTTATTTGCCATGGGCAACCTCTATGACACGCATGCCTTAACATGCGATTTACCGGGACCGAATCCCAGATACTCTTACCAACTTTAGACCCCTCACGGGCTCGTGCAAGTCTTAGCTCACATTCTCAAATGCAGGAAGAATGCCGCTTAGTCCTCACCCGCTTCCGTGCGGCGCTCATAAACCGTATCAACAATGCCAAAATCTTTAGCTTCTTCAGCGGTCATGAACGTGTCTCGATCAAGTTTCTTCTCAATCGTATCGTAGTCTTGGCCGGTATGTTTTACGTAAATGTTATTAAGCCGCTTTTTTAGGTCGAGAATTTCCTCGGCATGGCGTTCAATATCCGTCGCAACACCTCTATAACCGCCAGATGGCTGGTGAACCATGATGCGAGCGTTAGGCAGCGCAATTCGGTTGCCTTTATCGCCGGCCGCCAGCAAAAGCGACCCCATGCTGGCCGCTTGGCCAATACAGAGTGTCGAAATCGGACAACGGATGTACTGCATCGTGTCATAGATCGCGAGACCGGCCGTCACGTACCCACCGGGGCTATTGATATAGATCCCGATGTCTTTTTTCGGGTTTTCTGACTCAAGGAAAAGCAATTGAGCACAGACTAAGGAAGCAGTCGTGTCGTCAATCGGACCCGTAATGAAAATTAGGCGCTCTTTCAGAAGGCGCGAAAAGATATCAAACGCGCGCTCACCACGGCTGGTTTGCTCAATAACAGTTGGGACCAGGTTCACATCGGTCGGGCGCGGGTCGAACATAAAATTACCTTCAAGCGGAAATGAATGAGCCAAGAACTGGCAGACGCTGATATATTTGTCCATTCGCCAAGAGTTGCAAGGTGTGGATGTCGCTTAACCACTGTTAAGCTTAACTACCTCGCGGCGTCGCAGTGCCAAACTTCGCCGCGAAGTATTTTGCGATTTGACGAGCGGAGTCCAAATAGGTCACGCCATTGCTGATTTCGGTTCGGAACTCGCCTGTAACTGAGCCCGGCTCCGCAAGGATCAGAGTCGGCGCATTCCACCGCCCATCTCCCAACACGTCCACGATTGGGCCGCGCGGTTGATGGATCCCAACATAACAGATTTCGAGCGACTCTTTGATCGCGGGATAATAGCTTAAAACGCCCCACATTTCTGCGCATTCCGGACAAAACTCACGCCGGTCATTATCCTCGAATCCCGGCGGCAAAAGAAATAGCGTATCTTTTCTCATGAGCTTTTACTCCATATGCTCAAACTGGGTCGCAGCAGCTTCCGGAAAGCGCGCGGCGAGACGGCCAAACTCATCCTTGGTTAGGCTAACGCTCAGCTCGGCGTCGCCGGTCTCTCCGAACAATTCATCTTCAACCTGCGTATGTTCATGCAACCAGGCTCTCAAGGCGCCATCCTTATGGGATAGTTTCGCGCGAAACCGTTTGCGGCCCTGATCCAGGATCGTCTCAATCGCTAGCAGAAGGTCTTCGGCTCCTTCGCCGGTGATTGAGGAGACCTGCAAGGCAACCATCTCATCCGCGATTCGAGCCTGTTCGGCGTCCAAACCAGCTCGAATTTCGGGATCAACCAGGTCTATTTTGTTCCAAACTTCAATCATCGGCGGCAACGGCGTTTCTGTCAGCTCAGACAATTGCTGCAGGACCTTCAAGACATCCTGTTTTTGGTCCTCATCCGATTGACTCGACCGATCACGAACATGCACCAGCAGGTCGGCCGATAGAGCTTCTTCCAAAGTCGCCCGGAAGCTGTCGACGAGGTGTGTCGGCAGGTCCGATATGAAGCCAACCGTATCAATCAGGTTCGCTTCGCCCAAATTTGGCAGCTCAACCCTCCGGATGGTCGTATCGAGTGTCGCGAAGGGCATGTCTTTCGCCATGACGTCGGCGCCGGTCAGGCGATTGAATAGCGTGGATTTGCCCGCATTCGTGTAACCAACGAGCGCGATAATCAGACTTTCACGTCGCTTTCGACCTTGGCGCTGGACGCGACGTGTGCGCTGAACATCCGCCAAGTCTCGACGAAGTCGTCCGACCGCGCGATCGATCATCCTTTTATCGGCCTCGAGCTGTGTTTCGCCCGGACCTCCGAGAAACCCGCTACCGCCACGTTGGCGCTCCAAATGCGTCCATGTCCGCACAAGCCGAGATCGCTCATAAAGAAGGCGCGCAAGTTCGACCTGCAACGTCCCCTCTTTTGTTCGCGCGCGTAGGCCAAAGATCTCGAGAATAAGGCCCGTTCGATCAATGACTTTTACGCCAAGGCGTTTTTCGAGATTTCGCTGCTGAATCGGAGTCAGAGCGGCGTCGATAATTACCATCGAACATCCAAACGCTTTCACGTCCTCTTCGAGCCGCTCAAGTAGTCCTCCGGATAACAGGTATCCGGGCGTTGGTTTGCGCACTTGTTCGGCGCGCATGAATATCAAGTCACAGCCAAGCGCCTCAACCAAGCCGGACGATTCTTCCATCCGGTCTTCGCTGGGGCGATCTGTGACTTGCGTCCATGGGATAATGATGCCGGCCTTTTCAGGCGGCTGATCAAGATCAATCGGTGTTTGTTTCAAGTGTTCTAGCTATCTTCTTCATCGAAGAGCTGAACGTGTGCACCTGGTGCGATCGTTGAAATTGCGTGCTTGTAGACAAGCTGCGGTGGGCGACCATCGCCGCGCAGCAACACACAAAAGTTGTCGAACCATGTGACAACGCCCTGCAACTTCACGCCATTGACGAGGAAAATCGTCAAGGGAGTCTTGGACTTACGGACTGCGTTTAGGAATGTATCCTGGAGGTTCTGCTTTTTATCTGAAGACATTGTTTGCCTGTCCTTCTTTTATACAGAAGCGGCTATAACGATTGGAAGAAAATGGCAACCTTAACAGGGTTTAGTTTTGCCAAAATGAGGGATTTAAAGCGGGTAGAAGCGCGATGACCTCCAAACGCCCAAGAATCATGCCGAGAATGACGTAAATTTGGGCCATCCCCTCCAATTCGGCATTCATTCCCGCCAGAATATGTCCCGCGTTCGAGAGGCTCCCAATTCCGGCACGTATGGCGTCATCAAATGAAAGCCCCGACGCGCTGAGCAGCACCGTCCCAATCGTACACGCGACAATATAGCCGACCAAATAGACCCAAACACCCATAATGGTGCGGTCTGATTGACGTCGCCCTCGGAACGAGAAGTGCTTCACGCTGCCGCGATAGCCGAGCTGAGCAAACTCCATCGCGGCGCGCTTACTGAGCACAATCAAGCGCGCAAGCTTAAAACCGCCTGCCGCAGAGAGCGCCGACCCGCCGATCAGCACCGGAAACAAAACCAGGACGATTGGGAGGCGCGAGAATTGTTGCGGGTCGCTTAGAGCGATGCCGCTCGTCGAAATTGAGGAGGTGGCCCAGCCCAAGCTCTCAAACAGTGGAAGGCCTGCAAAGACAGCGAGGACAGTCACTAATAAGAGCGAACCGATCCAAGCGAGAACTTCGGCGTCAAACGGAACGGCGGATAGCTGCCCACGCCCTGCCCCATCAACCGCGACCAAGCCCATGGTGCCGATGACCAAACCAACCCAAAGAATGAGAGCGTGCAACAGCCCGCCTTGCGGCGCTGTGGCGTATGACGAAGGATCAACCATGCCCGTCGTGACGGCGCTGACCGCCCCCGACAAGGCATCTCTCGGCGCCAGGCCCACAGCCAACAGAAGCGCAGCGAGAACCGCAGTGCTGCTCAAGATGAGCACACTACTCACTCGCACAACACGTAAAACAGGATCGAAGAAGCTGCCATCTGGTTCGCTAAAGAAGCGATTTCGGTGCACGCCTGGTCCACCTAAATTCAAACCCGAAAAAACCGTGGCGGCAATTGTGATGGTTGCGACCGCACCCATGAGATGAAGCATCGCGCGCCAAACAAAGATGCTTGTCGGCATCGGGTTGGAGACAGGATCTAGACGGCTATGACCGGTAGTCGCAAGATTGGAGACGCTCTCATAGAGTGCTCCCACAAAATCTGGGCTTCCAAGGTAATCGATGAAGGGAATGGCTGCGATCGCGCCGCCAACTGTCCAGAACAAGACAGCGATCGCGAGCCCGTCTTTGGCGTGCGCGCGCCGCACAGGCTTATCGGTCAGCAAGATCACGGTTCCGCCGAGGCCGCCTATGGCAAACGCGGTTCCGGCAAACACCATCAACTGCTCGCGCTCACCAGTCGCAAGCGCGACGGCGAAACAAACCAAGAAGAGCGCAGAGAAGCCCAAGGCTATGGCTGAGAGAATTCTAACGATTGCGAGATGATTCACGGTTTCATCCTCGCCTAGAAGAAGTCGGCGCTGACCCTAAAGAACTGCTCAACTTTACGAGTCGCGCCTGTTTCATAGAACAAGAACAAGCGGTCGTCGGTTTCGATCACGGTTTCAGCGCTCGGGAACATAACTTCGCCTTTCCGAATGAGCGCCGCAGCCGTCACGCCGTCTGGAAGATGCGCGTAATCAACCTGTTTCCCGATCAGCGGTGACGAGTCTAGCGTGACGCCCTCAGCAATCTCAGCCGTACCGTCTTCTAGCGACTGCACGGAAAGAATACGTCCCCGGCGGAGCTTTGTCAGAATCTTCGAGACGCTCAAGGCCCGTGGGTCGAGCACCGCATCGATGTCGAGGTCCTGCGAGATCGCAACCAGTTCATAAGCGTTCACCAGAGCATGTGTGCGCTTTGCACCTAGCTGTTTCGCCAGTTTCCCAATCAACATATTGGTCTTGTCGTCATTGGTGATCGCAATCACGATGTCAGCTTGGTCTGCGCCAGCTTCTTCAAGCATATCTCTGGATAGTCCATCACCATGGATGACAATGGTCTGCTTGAGCGAGGACACAGCAAGATCAGCCTGAGCGGCGTCGGCTTCAATGATGCGCACGCGGACGCGACCATCTTTTTCGAGTTCGCTGGCAACATAGGTCCCGACATTTCCGCCACCGACGATCACGACACGCTTGTGCTCCTCAACGTCCTTATTGAAGAGCTTGTTCAAACGTGGCGTCGAGACCCGCGTCACAGCAACATAAGCCATGTCACCAGGTTGCAATTGGTCATTCCCTCGGGGGGCAAACACAGATGTACCGCGCTTAATACCGATCACGCGCGCACCCAGATTCGGAAATATGCCAGAGATCTGATCCAAGGCTGTTTCCAGCAACGGACTATCCTCTTGGACTTTCATGCCCAAGATCTGCAATTCGCCGTTTTCAAAGGAAATACTGGACACAGCGCTCGGCGCACGGATGCGCCTCAGAATTGCATCGCCAACCTCAATCTCTGGCGAGATTATCAGATCAATCGGCAGTGCTGTCTTCGAAAAGATCTCAGCATTTGCCGGATCCAAATAGGCTTGCGCCCGAACACGGGCAATTTTCGTTGGGACGGAAAACAACGTATCTGTGATCTGGCAGATCACCATATTGATCTCATCAAAATGAGTCACCGCGATCAGCATATCCGCAGCGTCTGCACCTGCCGCGCGCAGCACGTCCGGATGCGCCGCGTGTCCAACGACACCGCGAACGTCAAAATCGATCTGCACCTGCTCAATCAGAGCATGGTTCTCGTCGATCATGATGATGTCATGATGCTCTTGAGACAGGTGGCGAGCGATACCCTGCCCCACCCGTCCGGCACCACAAATGATCACACGCATCTAACGGGTTTCCGTACGACTCGCTGATGCGTTTACACCAAGCGCCTTTAATTTTCGGTGTAGAGCTGATCGCTCCATGCCAATAAACTCAGCAGTACGGGAAATATTGCCGTCAAATCGGGTAATTTGAAGCGTCAGATAATCACGCTCAAACTGCTCGCGGGCATCACGAAGCGAAAGTCCAACGAAATCCGCCGAAACGCCCATTCCGTCTCCACTTTCACCGGTATCACGATCCAGCGGAAGCTCTTCAACACTCACGACGCTATTACTGCTGTCACGAGACAGAATAAGCACCCGCTCAACGACGTTGCGTAGCTGGCGCACATTCCCTGGCCAGTTCATCGATTGGAGAACGGCAATCGCCTCCTTACTGAAGACGCGGGGTGTGAGACCTGAAGAGTCCGCGATCCGAGCGCTGAAATACTCTACCAATGCTGGGATATCGTCTCGTCGCTCCGCCAATGATGGAACGCCAAGCGGAACGACGTTCAGCCGGTAATACAAATCCTTTCGGAACGCCGAGGCTTCGATCGCCCGCTCTAGGTCACGCGTTGAAGATGACATGACCCGAACATCGACACGCACATCAGAACCACCACCGACACGCTGAAAGCGTTGCTCAGTTAGGACGCGCAGGATCTTACTTTGCGTCCCGAGAGGCATGTCGCCGACCTCATCCAAGAGCAGTGTCCCGCCATGGGATTGTTCAAACACACCGATCTTGATGGGCATGCCGGAGGAGTCTTCTTCTCCAAACAGTTCACGTTCCATCTGCTCTGGCGCGATATTCGCGGCATTGACGGCAACAAAGGGCCCACCTGCTCGGCGCGAATTCTCATGGATAAGCTTGGCGCAAAGCTCTTTGCCAACACCAGCCTCGCCCGAAACCAAGACGCGTGAGTTTGTAGGCGCAACTTTCTCGATCTGAGTCCGAAGCGCTTGCGCGGCGCCGCTGGCCCCAATCCACTCGGACACGGAGAAATTGTGGGTCCGAAGTGCTTCATTCTCACGCTTCAGTTTGGCCGACTCGATGGCGCGCGAGACCAAATGCAACAATCGATCAGCTTTGAATGGCTTTTCGATGAAGTCATAGGCACCTCGGCGGATCGCTGCGACCGCTGTTTCGACGTTTCCGTGTCCACTGATCACAATCACTGGCAAGAGTGGATCAATCGCTTTGAGATATTTCAAGACCGACAGCCCATCCATGTCGCTGCCCTGAAGCCAGACATCGAGTACAACTAGACTAGGCGTTCGCGAGCGCACTTCCTGAATCGCCGACTCTGCCGTCGCTGCCGTTCGAACGCCGTGTCCGTCATCTTCAAGAACCCCAGCGATCAGTTCGCGGATATCGGGCTCGTCATCTACAACAAGGATGTCAGTACTCATTCGCATACTCCAAAGTCTGCTGCTCCGTTTCCGAAGAGTCAGTTATGCTCAAAGGCAGAACAATTCTCACGATTGCCCCATCGGCCCCTAATTTCGGCTCTAATAATTGCACGCTGCCGCCATGGTCCATGATTACGCGATTCACGATCGCGAGGCCGAGACCGGTGCCGCCTTCGCGTGCTGTAACGTATGGCTCCAGCAATTGCTCTCGCGCTTCCTCTGGAAAACCAGGGCCATTGTCTTCAATCTCAATCACGATAAAGCCTTCATCATTTGATGGCTGCACAGCGACCCGAATGACGCCCTGCACTTCTTCGTTTTCAGGACGCCTTGAAAGCGCCTCAGCCGCGTTCTTGACGACATTGGTGAACGCCTGACCAAGCAAGCGTTCGTCGCCGCGAATGGCGAGTCCCTCAGGCGGCATATCCAACTTGAACTTATAGTCCGGATTGACCACGCGTTGCGCAAAGACAACATCGGTGATCAACGCGGCCAAATCGAAACGGCTTGGCGTCGGTTTCGGCATCCGCGCAAAGTCCGAGAACTCCTGAACCATGCGACCAATATCTGAAACCTGGCGCAAGATCGTGTTGATACAGCGTTCAAAGACCCCGTCTTTGTCATCAATCTGCTCACCATATCGCCGACGGATACGTTCAGTTGACAGCTGGATGGGCGTCAGTGGATTGCGGATTTCGTGCGCAATGCGTCGGGCGACATCCCGCCAAGCAAGCTGCCTCTGTGCGGAGATCAAGCGGGTGGCATCGTCGAGCGTCACAACGTGACCGCCAGCGGTATCGGAAGTGACCTTCACTCGAACATGACGCAATCCGTCATTTGTCATTAGATTGATGAACGCGTCGTCCTGAGCACGGGGCATATCAGTCTCATTCACACAGGCCCAGATTTCTGGACTGATTTCGGCCAGAACGGTCCCCTCTAAGACGCCCATATTCATAAGGTTTTCGGCTGAGCGATTAGCAATCGTGATGATCCCAGCCGGATCGGTTCGGATAACTCCTGCGCTGAGTTCGACCAGAAGGGTCTCAAGGAACCTGCGACGCTCCTCGGCTTCCTCGCGCGCTGAAACCAAGTCATCGCGGCGTTCGTCCAATTGCTGCGTCATGATGTTGAATGAGTTGGATAGTAGGCGGACCTCGTCCTCAGGGTTTGGCAACGGCACAGAAACTCCGCGGCGCCCTTCACTGACCTCCAGCGCTGCCGTGGCAAGACGTGAAATCGGTCGCGAAATCCGATCCGCAATCTCCTGGGCGAGTCGAACTGAAAGCAAGAGCGCGAGCGCGACGATCTGTAGATAAGAGATCACAAACAGGGTTTGGATCATGTTGCTCTGGTCTTGCGCAAGTCGGTATTCAGCAGCCGCGTCTCTGGCCCGCTCCAAGCGCGCGAACAATTCCGGATTGATGGGTCGCGCTAAGTAAAGATAGTTTTCTTCAAAGCTTTTCAGCTTAATGAGCGCAAACGTATAGCCCTGTTGCTGGCGCAGAACGGCGACGATTTCCCCTTGATCGGCAGCGACGAAAAAACTCTCTGCGGGGCGACCATAATGCTGTGGCGCGCTCATATTCTCAGCTCGGGCAATCGGGACCCCTTGCCGATCGATAATATAGGCCGCCGAAAAGTCGCGATACGTCGCTAGCAGGCTGAAGATCCGCTCAAATGTCTCTTGGTCAGCTTGGAACTCGTCCACAGCTGAATCAACATCATCGGCCACGGCCTGCGCATCCGTTTCAAACCTGACTGCAAACTCTTCACCACTCTCTGCAGAGATTGTCGCGATTTCGTCCACCAGTGTAAGAACGGTTTCGCCGAGCCAGGTATCGATGCCCCGTGTCGTGGTAAACCAAAGAAACAGCGACACAATAATCGCCGGGATCATCGCGACAGTTCCAAACAGGAGCATGAAACGCCGCGTTAGGCGTCCGCCGCCAGTTTCCTCCCCGGCGCGAGACTTTCGGATCGCCCGATAGCGCGTGATCACCAGCCATGCGAGCACGATAATGATCACCGAATTGATGATCAGGAACGTCATTAGATTGTCGGGAATCTCTTCGGTCGGGCCGCCGCGGTCGAGCAAGATCACGGTCGCTGCGGCGCACAAAACAGCCGCCAGCACAAACAGACCTTGGAACCAAAGTCCTCCATTACGACGAAGAGTAGCCAGCACGCTAGAAGCCAAATGTGGGACCTCGAATACACACTGTCGCCAATTGGCAACACTGGGGATTTAGAGCAACACTTTGCCCCAAGGTCAATTAGTCTTCTGTCATTCCTAAGACCGTCATACGGGCCCGTAATGTGTTGCGATTGACCCCAAGCAGCGCCGCCGTTCGGAGCTTGTTTCCGGATGTAACACTCAGCGCTAGCTTGATGAGAGGGCGCTCGACTTGTTCGAGCACAGATTGATAAATCTTCTCACCCTGCTCCTCGCCCTTCAGCAGATCGGCCATAACGTAGCGGTGCAAAAGGGTCTCGATTTCACTCTCAAGAGACGCTTCGGGGCTCAACTCTTTCAACGTCTCGGCCCGCAATTCGCGTTCAATATCGCGCTGTGAGATCGTACTGTTGGGAGACAGAGCAGCAAGACGGAAAATTAAGTTCTCAAGCTCTCGCACATTACCGGGCCAATCATAGGCCATCATCAGATCCATTGCGGGTTGAGCAATTTGTTTTTGCGACAGTCCGCGCGCTTCGGCACGGATCAGAAAGGCTTTGACCAGCTCAGGGATATCTTCTTTGCGGCGGCGCAACGGCGGCATCTCGATGCGCACAACATTCATTCGATAATAAAGGTCTTCGCGGAAGTCGCCTGCCTCGACCAAGGCAGAGAGCGGCTGGCGGGTCGACGCAATAATTCGCGCCCCGCCCTCTTCCCGCATCAGTTTGACCAGCTGGGTTTGGGCTTCTTGGCTAAGATCACCAACTTCATCGAGATAGATCGTCGCTTCAGCATCAAACGCGATCCCTGTCTGACCTTCGGCACCAAACAATTCAGCACTAACGTCTTGAGCGGGCCGGGTTGCCAGATCAAGCGAATGGAACGCGCCGTTGCGCGTTTGACCGAGATCGTGAATGGCGCGGGCTGCCAGCTCCTTTCCGGTGCCAGATTCGCCTTCGATCAAAACCGTGAGATCGGTATTCATCACCCGCGAGATGATCCGATAGACGTCTTGCATGACCGCCGAGCGCCCGACCAGCGGCAGGCCTGTGCTGTTGGTGTCGCTCGATGCCTTCTTTGCCGCAGCGTTGGTCGCCGGTTTCGCATCATTCAGCGCGCGCCCGACCAGATCAGTTAATTGATCGATATCGAATGGCTTCGGAAGATAGTCATATGCACCGTGCTGCGCCGCGGATGCGGCCGTCAGGATGGTATTCTGACCGCTCATCACGATGACGGGAAGCTCCGGCCGAACAAGCTTGAACGAAGGCAACAGCTCAAAAATCGGTGTGTCGGTCAAATACACGTCGGTTACGACGATATCGCCCTCACCATTGCGAACCCAGCGCTCCAAAGCTTCGGGCGAGCTGGTGGCCCGGACGGTATATCCTGCGGTCACCAGGGTCTGATTGACGATTAAGCGGATACTTGCATCGTCTTCTGCGAGAAGAACTGTTTTTTGACTCATGATTTCTTTGTTCTTGGCAAAGGAAGGAAGAGAGAGAAGCGGGTGAGCCCCGGCTTACTATCGACTTTGATACGGCCCCGGTGGGCCGCAATGATTTCGTTGACGACGCTCAACCCGAGACCACGACCACCAGATTTTGACGACATGAACATATCGAACATGCGGGCTTTCTTCTCAGGCGGCACGCCGGGGCCATTGTCTTCGATCGTCACACGGATCGCCCGGCCCAAACGCTCGGACCCGTTTTTGCCTGCGATGGCGAAGCTTGTCTCAAACGCCGTTTCGACTTGGATTTGAGGACTTTGCGTATGCGCAAGCGTCGCCTCGACAGCATTGCGAAGAATGTTCTGGATCGCCTCATGCAGATGATCCTGATCGGCTTCGATATCTGGCAAAGACGGATCGTACAGTCGAACAATCGAAATCTTGCCGCGGTGCGCAGCCTCTTCTGCAGCGATGACCCGGTCGAGGAGTTCGTGGATGTTCAGTGTTTCTTTGGCCGGTGATGAGAACAGCTCGAACGCAGACAATCGCGACACCAAGCGCTCGATGCGTCGGGTCTCACTCAGGATAATATCGATCATCGCGCTTTGATCATCGCGCGCTTTGCGCGACAGCAATTGCGCCGCGCCTGAAATCCCAGCGAGCGGATTTTTCACCTCGTGCCCGAGGATTCGACCGAATGCAGCGACACCGGCGGGATTGTTGTTCACAACCGCAGCATCGTTCGCCTCAGTCATACCAATAACAATGCTCCCATCCGCCAGCGGGCGAAGCCGTAAATCCAAAACTCGTTGCTTTCGGAGCGATGGGCCGCTGAGCGGAATTCCATGTGCCGATACATCCCCATTCAGCGCCTGCGCCTTGTCGATCAAATCGAAGATCGGAGAGTCGTGGAATAGAATCTCACTCAAAGGCTTGCGGTACATTGCCCGCTCAGAATGCCCCAAGAAGGCCTGAGCTTCGGGGTTCGCGGCATTTACGCGCCGTCTTTCGTCCAAGCCTAGAAGTGCGAACGGGGCGAGCCCGACTAAATCCAACGCTGTCATCATGCTGCCACCAAAAATTTGTGCGCCTCATAGACTTGGCGAAGCGCCGAAATCAGCGCACTCGCATCTTCTATCCGACAAAGATCTGCGCGTAGTTGTCGCCGCTCCGCGTCGCCCATCGGCAATTCAACTTTGTCGATATGGGCCGCCACATGCTTGCGAACGATACGCAGGCCAAGAGAGGCGCCGTACAAGACCTGGCTATCCTCGATCTGCTCGCATAGGCCCTCAACCTGCGTTGTTAGGGCTGGCCTTTCAAACGCCTGCCCGCAAAGCGCTGCATCGATCTCACCGATAAGCCAAGGTTGTCCCATGGCCGATCGCCCAATCATCACGCCGAAGGCACCAGACGCTTCCAGGGCGTTCTCAGCGTCTTCAATCGTCCCAATATCGCCATTCGCAATGACAGGCACAGGAACCGCGTCCACCGTGTTTCGGATCGCGGTCCAATCGGCGCTCCCCTTATAGAACTGACAGCGGGTTCGACCGTGAATAGTCACGAGCTCAACACCTAAATCGACGGCTGCACTGCACAGCTCCGGAGCATTGAGGAGGCTGTGATCCCAGCCAAGGCGCGTCTTTAGTGTGACAGGGATACCGGCCGCGCCAGTCATTGTCGCCTTAATGATGTCCAATGCCAGTTCGGGTTCACGCATAAGCGCTGAACCTGAGTTCCCGCCTGTCACCTGGCGAGATGGACAGCCCATGTTGATATCGATGACATCAACCCCTGCATCGACAAGGATCTGCGCCCCTTTGAGCATATCTTCCGGTCGCCGCCCGGCGAGCTGAACAACCCACAATCCTCGGCCCTCGTGGCGGCACGTTTTACGGACGACATCTGGGCGCGCTGCAGCAAGTGCCTCTCCGGCCACCATCTCAGACACCACAATTGGCGCACCATAGCGAACTGCTTGTCGTCTAAATGCGGCATCGGTAGACCCCGACATCGGGGCCAGCCAAACGCGTTCTGCCTGAAAAGAGGGCATTTTTCTCATGACACTTGTAAAACCACATTTTTGCACTGCACAAAAGTGGGGCACTGAATTTCCGACGCGCATTCCTGCAACGCATGTGGCTTTTTTACCGCAACAGGTTATTCAGCACGCATGAGGATTGCCGCGATCATTGTAGCCGCCGGGCGAGGCCAACGCACGGGAAGCGACACGCCGAAACAGTTACGTCTGCTGGGCGAGAAGCCCGTATTCCGATGGTCAGTAGACGCTTTTCAAAACCATAGTGAAGTCGACCAATGCGTCTTAGTCATTCCCGCCGGTCAAACAGGTCGATATCGAGATCTCGTTGCCCCTTCAGTGACCCTCGTCGAAGGCGGTGACACGCGATCCGCCTCGGTCCGGGCTGGTTTGCGCGCGTGCAACATAGCTGACGACGGCATTGTCCTCATCCACGATGCGGCGCGGCCGGGGCTGAAGGCGAAAACCATTACGTCGCTTGTGACAGCCCTCGACACGGCTGACGCATCAGCCCCTGCCCTCCCGGTCGCGGATGCGCTAAAACGGAAGTACGACACTGCACTTTCAACTATCGACAGAACAGATCTCTACCGGGTTCAGACCCCGCAAGCCTTTCGATTTAACGCAATCAAAGAGGCGCTCGGCGATGATCAAAACCTCGTCGATGATCTTGCCGCCATAGAAGCCGCTAATGGTCGCGTGACGCTCATCGTTGGAGACGAAACACTCGCAAAAATCACCTATCCTGAAGACCATGCCCGTTTGGAGAGACTGCTTATGCCTGCTTCACCTGCGCCGCGTTTCGGCACCGGTTATGATGTCCATGCCTTAGAACCCGGCGACGGCGTCACACTTTGCGGTGTGAAAATCTCTCACACCCAAAGCTTAGTCGGCCACTCTGACGCAGACGTGGCTTGGCACGCGCTGACCGACGCCATTTTGGGTGCAGCAGCGCTTGGCGATATTGGTGATCACTTCCCGCCCTCCGACCCTCAATGGAAAGGTGCGCCGTCGGACATGTTTCTGAAGCATGCGGTGGATATTGCGAACGCCGCGGGCTGGGCCCTCACAAGTTGCGACCTCACACTGATTTGCGAGGCCCCGAAAATCAAACCACACCGAGAGGCAATGCGCCAACGCACCGCTGAAGTTACTGGGCTTCCCATCAGCGCCATAAGCGTCAAAGCAACCACCACCGAAGGGCTAGGGTTTACCGGTCGCAAGGAAGGCATCGCGGCGCAAGCAAGTGCCGTCTTGGCTCCCCTAGCGTAACAGGACTAAGGTCAGCTTCATGTTCCCAGATCGTATAAGAAATCTCGCACTCCTCATTATGGATGAAGCGATGGAGCGGCGCGTCAGAATCGTCACCGCCGAAAGCTGCACAGGCGGCTTAATTGCCGGGCTGTTCACAGAGTTCGCAGGCTCGTCAAAAGTTCTGGAGCGCGGCTTCGTGACCTACTCCAATCAATCCAAAGCTGAGATCTTGGGTGTCGCCGGCGATGTCTTAGCCGACTATGGTGCTGTGTCCGAGCCCGTGGCGAGACTTATGGCAGAAGGCGCGATGGAACAAAGCCGCGCCAATCTCGCGATCGCGGTGACCGGCATTGCCGGACCGGGCGGCGGCACCCCGATGAAACCTGTCGGCACTGTTCACATCGCCTGCGCGCGCGAAAACAAAGCCATGATGCATGAAATGCTCGCGCTCGGCGATATCGGCCGACATGAGATCCGCATCGCCACCATCGAGGCCGCGCTCAACATGATCCGGGCGCAGATTTAAAATCGCGCTAGGGCCTCGCCGCGCGCTGTGTTACTCTGAAAAGAAAAGACGGAGGAAACATGGCCTACGATGCCAATACGGAATTCACGCGCTTTGAGCCGCATCTGCTATCGCCGGCAATTGGGGCAGAACTTATCGGCGCGGATCTCGCTAATTTTGATGACACGCTGGTCGAAGAAGTGCGCGCCGCACTGTTGAAATACCAGGTCGTTTTCTTTCGCGACCAACACGAGCTCACTCGCGAGAAACATATTGAGTTTGCCAGCCGTTTTGGCGATCTCGAGATCCATCCGGCAACACCAAAAGATCAACCGGATCCGGAAGTCCTCCGAATTGCGCATGGCCCAAATTCCAAAGGCCAAGAGAATAATTGGCACTCCGATGTCACGTGGCGTGCTGAGCCTTCGCTCGGGTCTATTTTGCGTGCGATCGAGCTGCCCGAGATTGGCGGCGACACCCTCTTCTCGAATATGGTCATGGCCTACAATGACTTGGATGAGGATTTGAAAGAGCGACTGTGCGAGATGACGGCGGTGCATGATATCGCCCGCGTGTTCGCCAGGCGCCTGAAAAAGGACGCATCTGCCCTGCACGATAAATTCCCGCCGCAAGAACATCCGGTCATTCGAACCCACCCGGAAACAGGCGAACGCGGGCTCTATGTGAACATTGCCTTCACCGACCACATTGTCGGCATGGACCGAACTGAGAGCGATGAGCTTCTCAACTTCCTCTATCGCCGCGCTTGGCTGCCCGAATATCAATGCCGCTTCCGCTGGGCCCCCGGCTCGCTCGCCTTCTGGGACAACCGCGCTTGTCAGCACTATGCGGCCAGCGACTATTTCCCCAATATTCGGATCATGGAACGCGTAACAGTCGCAGGCGATCGCCCGTTTTTCTCGGCCTAACGATGATGAACTATTCGGTAGATTCAGCCGCCTGACAGGCAACTCGGTGTTCGTCGGTCTCTGCGCGGGCATTCATTTCTAAGACGCGCTGAGCCAATTGGGCTCCTTGGTTATTCTTGGTCGGCAGACTTAGATCGACCCAGTCGCCATCTGATGTTGATACTCGATAGAGTGCGCTAATGTCAGCGTCCTCGGTTTCGGGAATCGTGATGTCGCAGATTTCCCCAATATTGGCCCACCAGCCTTGGACCTCACCAGAACTTTCCCACCATCCTCCGAAGTAACTTTCGGTCAGCAAGGCCCCACCCTCTGCAATCGAGAAACGACCATACGAAAAGAACTCCAGGATCTGCTCCTGATCGAGCAAAAATTGTTGCTCGGCCAACCATAATCGATGCGCTTCACTGACATCGGCGCCGTGAATGATATCTCGGCTAATGCCATTGGCTGCAGCAATTTCGTCCCAATCAATAGCGCGGTTCTGATCGCAGAAAGCTTGGACTTCAGGGCGCTTTTTTCGATTATTTATGGTTTTCATCCGTGACATAAAGCGGTCGTGTTGGTCGTTCTCGACCGACAACCATAGCTCGACCCACAATTCGTCGCCTGGAGAATGCACGGAGTAGACCGCGGGTTCGAATAGGTCGCCCTGCTTAAGCGTTTTCACCTGACAGATTTCGCCGAGCTTGATCCAAACCGATCGCTGCTCCCCGTCTTCTTGCCACCAACCTCCAACATAGGTGTTGGTCAGCAAGCTACCGCCTTCGGCAATCGAAAAGGCGCCATCCAAGTTTAGATAAAGGGGGCGCTCATCGTTGGTGAGATAGCCTTGCTCGAACAACCAGATCAGCTGCTCTTCGGTCATATCCGCACCTTTAATGATCGACGAAGACACCCCAACAGAGAGAACTGCGAAACCGAATCCGATGAACAATAGCAATGACGCCGATACGAGCTTCGCACTCCATCGCAACCAAGACAAACCACCAATTGATTCAGAGAATTGACGCGAAAGACGATGATAGCGAACGCTATTTGTCAGCATCCAAACAGCCAGGCTGATATAGAGCGCGGATCGCACCCAGTCAGGCGGATCTAACTCGTCCCACTGCATTACCGCAGATAGAGGTGTGAGGGCCAGAAAGAGCAGTAGAACAAGAGCAGCTACTCGCGATCCATGCCAAGCGGACACGGCTGAAAGAAGCATACCAAACACTATGATGGCGAGCGCAAACAGTTCATATTCATCGAATTCGGAACGACCGGTCAGAAACGCAGCGACGCTGCCAAGTAGCCCAATGATCGAGATGACAATAAAAAACGTCGCCACGCCGCGCATTCGGCGACGAACCTTAACGCGCTGCTGAACTAAATCGTCAGACACTTCAGCTTCCATTTGTACTCAGCCCGATAAACACAGTGATTAGCCGCAACTATAATTGGCCAGTATCAAAATTTTTGCGGTTTGAAACCTTCGGTAGCTAAATTGCGCAACGGAAAGATATGCTGGCAGCTTGCTGATCAATCATCTATATGACCGCCAAATTCATCTGCTGCGGGCCTTGAACCCGTTTGGAGACTAATATGACTGATCTTTCTGTGCTCGCCGCGCGCGAGCCCGACCCTGCGCCTGGTGCGCTCAATTCGCTAGGCTTTGCCAAGCCTCCTTCTGAAACGCGCGTGGTTGCGGCGATGTCCGGCGGCGTAGACTCGTCTGTTGTGGCAGCCCTGCTCGCAGCACAAGGCTACGATGTGATTGGGATCACATTGCAGCTCTATGATCATGGCGCGGCAATTGAAAAGAAAGGCGCATGTTGCGCCGGGCAAGACATTCACGACGCTCGAAATGTATCCGACCAAATCGGCATTCCACATTATGTTCTCGATTATGAGAGCCGGTTCAAAGAGCAGGTCATGGAAGATTTCGCCGACACCTATTTGTCGGGTGCGACGCCAATCCCCTGCATTCGGTGCAATCAAACGGTAAAGTTCTCAGACCTTTTACGAACCGCGAAGGACCTCGGGGCAGACTGCCTCGCAACTGGCCACTATATTCGCCGAACCGATGGCGAGCTTGGCCCAGAGCTTCATCGCGCGGCCGATGCGAGCCGGGATCAATCTTACTTCCTCTTCGCGACGACAGCTGAGCAGCTGGACTATGTCCGCTTCCCGCTCGGCGATTTGCCAAAGACACAAGTTCGGGAACTCGCTGATCACTTTGCGCTTCCCGTGGCGGCCAAGCCTGACAGTCAGGACATCTGCTTCGTACCGGAAGGTTCTTACGCAAAAGTCGTTGAAAAATTGCGCCCAGGATCGGGACGCGGCGGTGAAATCGTCCACCTGGATGGCCGCGTCCTCGGTGAGCATCAGGGCGTTATCCATTACACAATTGGTCAACGCCGAGGCCTCGGCGTGGCGACGGGCGACCCGCTCTTTGTTGTGAAAATCGACGCGCCCGCACGAAAAGTCGTTGTCGGCCCACGTGAGGCATTGCTGACGGCAGGTTTGACGATGGAAGAGCTGAACTGGCTCGGCGATGGAACACTCGAAGAGGCTTGTACGCGAGGAGAACCAGCGCTCATCCGTGTGCGCTCAACCCGAGAACCAACACCTGGCCGCCTCGGCTTTCACAATGGGCAACCCGCCGTCTGGTTCGACAGCCCAGAAGAAGGTGTCGCGCGCGGGCAAGCTAGCGTGCTGTACGATGCATCAGGGTCTTCCCGCATCCTCGGCGGCGGCTTCATTGCAACGACGATTGCGGCGGATGAAAGGTTGCGCGCTTAAGGCGTTGATTTAACGAAACGGCGATCAGCTTCCACACGAAAGGCATCGATGATCTTCTCGACGGCCAACCTAGAATTGGCCCGTGCAAGAAGACTCAGCACCGGGTTCTTAAACTCATAGTCTATGAAACAATGGACGCGGGTTTTGCCATCATCGCGCGGATCGAACTGCCAACGATTGCGCAGATGACGGAAGGGTCCGCGCTCCAGTTTGACATCAATCCTGCGCGCGTCGGGATCGCCTTTCACGTGCGTGGAAAACTGTTCATCAAACCCGCTAAATCGGACTGAAGCCGTTCCCAGACATGTGTACGAATGGTCCCGATCGCCATGCTCGTGGGCCACGGACACTCGCGTAATCCATTTTATGAACTCTGGATAGCGCCGAATGTCGAGCACCAATCCGTATAAGTCATCGGCATTGTGCGGAATCAGAACCTGTTCGGAGACTCTAGGCATTTTCGCCGAGCTGAGCCTCTCGCGCCGCGCTTAGCCGCGCAAAGTCTTCGCCCGCATGGTGACTTGAACGCGTCAGCGGAGACGCTGACACCATCAGGAACCCTTTTGAGCGCGCAATCTCTTCATAGGCGGCAAACTCATCCGGGCTGACATAGCGATCCACCGCGGCATGTCTCCGCGTTGGCTGTAAGTATTGTCCGATCGTCAGAAAATCGATGCCCGCGGACCGCATATCGTCCATGACCTGCATGACTTCCTCTTTGCTTTCGCCGAGGCCAACCATCAGTCCCGATTTTGTAAACTGGTTGGGATCGCGGTCTTTGACTTTCTCCAGCAGGCGCAGCGAATGGAAATACCGAGCGCCTGGCCGAATCGAGAGATAGAGCCGCGGCACCGTTTCTAGATTGTGATTGAACACGTCCGGCTTCGCATCGATGACTTTCGCTTCCCAGCCATCCTTGCGCAGGAAGTCTGGGGTCAAAATCTCAATCGTTGTTGTTGGTGAGGCTTCGCGGATCGCATTGATCGTGTGAACGAAATGCAGCGCCCCCCCATCCTCAAGATCATCACGATCGACGGACGTGATGACCACATGTTGAAGCCCCATTTCTGCAACCGCTTGCGCCACGCGTTGCGGCTCATCCTCTTCCAGGGGCGCCGGCTTCCCTGTGATAACGTTGCAAAACGAACATGCGCGCGTACACGTGTCACCCATGATCATCATGGTCGCGTGCTTCTTATCCCAACACTCACCGATATTCGGACAGCCCGCCTCTTCACAGACCGTGACGAGACCTTTGGATTTTACGATCTCGCGCGTCTCAGCATAACCCTTAGACGTCGGCGCTTTTACACGAATCCAGTCGGGTTTGCGCAATAGCGGTGTCTCCGGACGATTTCGTTTTTCCGGATGCCTAAATTTCGGCTTGTTATCGATGAGCGTTGCCATGGCGTATAAATGGAGTGGATCGGCAAAAACTGCAAGCTGCAGAGCGGCATAGCTCCCCTGCTTCCAGCAAGGAATGTGAGCAAAAAGTCTTGCGCTGTTCACTGACTGTGACACTTTGTTGCAAACCGTTAAGAGTGGACACAGGGCAAGAGTATGACCGCATCTGCAATTCCGGCGCCGCTTGAGTGGCGCGCCAACCGTGCCAAGACCGACATCTTTTCCGCCATCATTCGAGCGTCAAAACAGTTTGGCGGCAAGACGGTGGCAATCGTTGATGGCGATGGCACTGAAGTCGACTACAAAACTGTGTTGCGCGGATCGTTTGCTTTGGGCTCAGCGCTTGGGAAAAAGTTCCGCAAAGACGAAACCATTGGCGTCATGTTACCAACAGGCGCGGGCGCGGTGATCGCGTTCTGTGCCGTTTTGGCTTCTGGCCGCTTACCGGCGATGCTGAATTTCACCGCAGGTTCCGCAAACATCAAATCCGCCATGAAGGCTGGCAAAATCACGAAAATCGTGACCGCCCACAAATTCGTTGAGCTCGGCGGACTTGAGCCCCTGATTGAAGAGCTCAGCGATGTTGCGGAGTTTATCTATCTCGAAGACGTTCGCGAAAGCCTGGGCTTGATGGACAAAGTCGCGGGTGGTCTCGGCCCGATCATGCCGGGTCTGTTTCATAGCAAGAAAAGCCATACAAAACCCGGCGTCGTTCTCTTCACATCTGGCACGGAAGGCGAACCGAAAGGCGTTGTCCTGTCGCATCATAATATCGTTGCAAATGTCGAACAGGTACGCGCCCATATTGGTCTCGATCCAAAGACTGACAGCGTGTTCAATCCTCTGCCTACGTTCCACTGTTTTGGCCTAACGGTCGGCGCGATTTTACCTCTGATTGCCGGCGTAAGGGCGATATTCCACCCGAGCCCTTTGCAGCCACGTGAGATTGCTGGACGCATCCAAGATACCGGAGCGACCATTCTACTCGCGACCGATACATTCATTGGCCAATATGCGCGCGTGGCGAAAGATGGCGCGATGGACTCCGTCCGCCTCGCCGTCTGCGGCGCGGAGCGCGTGCGAGACGAAACACGCGCGTTCGTTCGAAAGAAATTCGATATCGAGATCCTGGAAGGGTATGGCGCGACCGAGGCCTCCCCCGTGGTCGCTGCGAATCAAATGGAGTTCAACAAACCCGGCACAGTCGGACGCCTAATGGCCGATATGGACTATGAGCTCGTCCCCGTCGAAGGGATTGAGGAAGGCGGCAAGCTGCGCATTCGAGGTCCGAATATCATGCTCGGCTATATGCGTTCTTCTGCGCCAGGCGTGATCGAGCCCCTCCCCGAAGGTTGGCACGACACGGGCGACATCTGTGTCGTCGATGAAGATGACTGCATTCGGATCATGGGCCGCGTAAAACGTTTCGCGAAGATTGGTGGTGAAATGGTATCGCTCGCGGTGGTCGAAAACTGCGCCAGCGCAATCTGGCCAGACGACATGCACGCGGCGGCCGCCATCCCAGATCCGCGAAAGGGCGAGCAAGTCGTCCTACTCACCACCGCGAAAGAGGCCGATCGAAGTGCGCTGTTGGCCTGGTGCCAGTCACACGGTGTGTCGGAGCTCTCGGTGCCTCGTAAAGTGTTCCACGTTGAAGAAGTTCCAGTGCTCGGGACCGGCAAAACCGATTATGGCGCTGTCAACAAAATGGTCCGCTCACTGACGGAAGCTGCTTAAAACTCTGCCTCATAGACCCAGCCGTCGAAACCCGGACTTACACGGTCTGGCAGTTCATCAATCAAAGTTTTGTAGTCTAAATCAACGTGCAAGTTGGTTAACACAGTATGCCGTGGCCGGAGCATTTTTATCCATTCGAGCGTTTGTCCGAGATGGGCATGGGACGGGTGCGGCGTGTAGCGTAAAGCATCAACAATCAACAGATCGAGCCCCTCAAGTCGCTGCAATGTCTCTTCCGGGAAAGCATTCAGATCATTGCAATACGCCACGTTTCCAATCCGGAATCCAAGGGACCGGATGGGGCCGTGTTCTTGATCTAGCGGGAGCATTTCAAATTGCCCGCCCGGTCCGTTTAAGCTAAACTGTTCATATGGCGTCAGGAAGGGTTGGACGTCATAAATCGGCGGATAGCCATGCTCCCCATTGAAGACGTAATTGAATTTCGGCATCAGGGTGTGCGAGGTTGGTAGGTCCATATAGGCCTTCACCTGCGCACGATTACGAATGGCGAGGGCCCGCACATCGTCAATGCCGTGGGTTTGGTCCGCATGATCATGAGTAAATACGACGGCATCGAGGCGCGTCACCTGCGCCGCCAATAACTGCTCACGCATATCCGGAGACGTATCGATGAGGACCGTGGTGACGTCCAGTGGTGCATCCACATTCCAAACTTCCACAAGCGCCGAACACCGCAAGCGCCGGTTCTTTGGTTCATTTGGATCACAGGCGCCCCAATCGCCCCCGACGCGTGGCACACCTCCGGACGATCCGGTGCCCAGCAGCGTGACCTTCAGCCGTCGATTGCTCATGAGACACGCGCAAACAGTCGAAGCGCGTTGGCTTCGCACTGTGCGCCAATTTCATCGCGCGTCATGCCGTGAAGATCCGCCAGGGCATCCGCCACATAGGGCAAGTAAGCAGGCTCATTCCGACGCCCGCGATAAGGCATTGGCGTGAGATAAGGACAATCGGTTTCAAGAATGACCCGGTCCAGTGGAACAGTTTTGATCACGGCACGCACATCTTTCGCACTTTTGAACGAAAGTATGCCGGACACAGAGACATAAGCGCCCAGAGCCAATCCCCGCTCGCAGAGGTCTGGGCCACCTGTGTAGCAGTGTAGCAGAATTGGAAACGCCCCGCGCTTGGTCTCATCCTCTAAAATGTCGGCCGTCAGATCATCGGCTTCGCGCGTATGGACGATCAGCGGAAGACCAGTTTCCCGGGCTGCCGTGATATGCGTCCGGAAACTTGCTGCCTGCTGATCTTGCGGGCTGTATCCATAATGTAGATCCATTCCGGTTTCGCCAATCGCCACGACACACTCATCTGCTGCAGCGGCAATTAGGTCTTCTGCCTTGGTGTCCAGAAAGTCTTTCGCGTGATGCGGATGGGTGCCGACACTACACCAAATATCGTCATGCGCGCGCGCGATTTCGCTGACACGTGGAAAACTATCCAAACGCTCGCAAATCGCGAGCATGCGCGTGACGCCCGCTTCCCGAGCCCGCGTCAGGACCTCATCGAGATCTTCGTCATAGGCCTCGGCGTGTAAATTGACATGGGTATCAAACATGGGCTCAGGCGCTTACAGCCTTCACGCCATCTTGCAAGACGGAAAACAGCTTTGTTGCGGTCTGAAGTGGTGTGAGATTTAGCTCATCCGCCGTGGCGCGCACTTGATGCATTCTCAGCCATGTTTGGCTTAACTCCGGATCTGCATCGGCTTTCTCTGCGACCCAACTCAGCAATGTGTCTGTAAACGCGTTCAGAGAGCCCTCATCGACAAGCACCGAGGTCAGCGCTGCTGAAACAACACCACCGCTGGGCTTACGCACGTTCCGGAGCAGTGCCCGCGCCGATTGAACCGCCTTTGCCCCCGCCGTTTGGGACAGCTCCAATCCATAGCCGGGACGGCCTGGCGCCAAATCCATTGCGAGATCGCTGCTGCCATCATGTGATTTGAGGACCGCCTTCGTATCCTCTTCGGATAGTGGATAGAGCCGCAAGACCTGACACCTCGACCGGATGGTCGGCAGGATCGGTTGAGTTGAATGCGATATCAGGACCAGCAGCGCATTGTTTGGCGGCTCTTCAAGCGTCTTCAGAAGCGCGTTCATCCCCGAGACGTTCATCTCGTCCAGAGAGTCGATTACGCCCACGCGCCAACCTGCCATGGCTGGCCTTAGCGTGAAGAACTGGTTGAGTTCTCGGATTTGCTCGACTGTAACATCCTGGCGCAGTTTGCCCTTGTCATTGAGGCCGCGCTGAACCCATTTCAGGTCTGGATGCCCGCCGGACAGCACCAGTTGCATGGTTTTGTCATCTGCGCCGGCATCCGGAGAGGCGGCCCCGAGCATAAGGCCCGCAATCCGCCGCGCGAAGATTGATTTTCCGATGCCCGATGGACCCTGGAAGATCCAGCCATGATGCAAGCGCCCTGATCCACGCGCCGCAAGAAATCGCTCCTCTTGAGCGCGATGGCCGTGGAGTGGAAAGGCAGCGCTCATCGGTGGTCCAATCGGGTGTCAATCTCGAAGAGCGCCGCCGCCACGACCTGCTCTGGCGTCTGCAATGCATCGATGACGGCGCAGCGGTCCGGCTCTTGTCTCGCAATCTCTAAAAATGCGGCGCGAACCTTCGCGTGGAAGTCGAGATCTTTCTGCTCAAACACATCCTGCGTGCCACGCGCGCGGCGTCGCTCAGCCAGATCCACTGGCGCACCATCGAGCACTAGAGTGAGAGCTGGGCGCGTTTCGCCAACCACCGCACGTTCGATCTTGAGAAGGGTTTCAATGTCCTGCCCGTCAATGCTCTGATAGGCGCGGGTGGAGTCCGCGAACCGATCACACAGAATCCAGTCGCCCCGTTCGAGCGCGGGGCGGATGAGTTTGTTTAAGTGATCGTCACGAGCCGTATTCATTAAAAGCGCGTGTGAGAGCGGTGACCAAGCCTCTCCAGTAGGTGGGTTTAGCGCCAGCGCCCTCACCTCTTCGGCAAGCTTTGTGCCGCCTGGTTCACGCGTCACAATAACAGTATGCCCGCGCGCCAGCAGCGCTTCAGATAGACCGGCGATCAGGGTGGACTTCCCCGTCCCCTCGCCACCCTCTAACGTGATGAAGCGCCCGCCCCGTGCCAAACCTTAGGCTCCACCTTCGAGCATGCGACTAAGCCCCTCGATCGAGCGCCCAATGAAGCCAAGCCGCGCAACGTCTTCTGTCGCCACGAGCGGCATCTCAATCGGGTCTTTGCCCTCAATCGTCACGACCAGCGTTGCGATTTCGTCGCCAGCGGACACCGGTGCCTGGATTAACCTATCATAGACAATTTCGGATTTGCCTTTGGCGAAAGCACGGCGGTGCGCGGTTACGCTCCTTGAATCGGCCAATTTAACGCCAACACTGCGTGCTTCACCCATCCATACATCCAGCTCGGCAAGTCGCTTGTCGTCGGCTTCAATCGTGCGGGTATCAAAGGCACTGAACGCCATCCGCATCAACCGCTCAGCTTCTTGGGCGCGCGCTTGCTTGCTTGGCAAGCCGTTGATCACGATTGTGCGGCGTGTGCCATCTCTGACCGCTGAAGCCGTCAATCCATACCCAGCGATGTCGAGGTGCCCAGTCTTGAGGCCGTCCGCCCCGTCCATGGTTCCAAGCAAAGGGTTGCGATTAGCCTGTGTGTAGGCGCCCCAAGTATATTCTGGTTGGCTATACCAAGCGTAGTATTCTGGATAATCGTCGATGATCAGTTTCGCGAGGCGCGCCAAGTCTGCCGCAGACACAACATGCCCTTCTCCTTCGAGGCCGGTCGTGTTCACGAAATTCACGCTGGTGAGGCCAAGCTCATGCGCCCGCTCCGTCATTTGGCGGGCAAAGGCTTCCTCAGACCCAGCAACGCCTTCGGCAAGCACGATGCACGCATCATTACCTGACATCACGATCATACCCTGCAGAAGTTCGCGCACCGTCGGACGCTCTTTCGGGCGCAATCCCATGGTCGAGGTTCCAGATGGAAATCCACCACGCCGCCAAGCATCGTCACTGACGGTCATCTGCGTATCGAGCGTGATCTCACCTTCATTGATAAGATCAAATACGAAATAGGCCGTCATCATCTTCGTCATGGAGGCGGGCACCATCGGCACATCTCCATCCTTAGACCACAGGATTTCACCCGTATCGTGATCCAAGATGACGGCATAATCGGCATCCGTTTCGAGGATTTGCGCCTTCGCCCAGGCCGGTAAAACCGCCATTAGAATGATCAGAGCTGCGCTGCGCCATGCCTGCATAATCGGAGTCCTTTCGACCAAGAAAATAGCCCTTTTTCCTGCCGAGGAAAAAGGGCCAGTTCGTGGCGAAGGTCAATCTTTGTTGCGGTGGCGCGCTCAGCGACGCGTTAAGAACCCATCGGCAATGCCCGCACGCGCCAGCGCAGCACGTTGCACCTCGGCGGCTTCCATGGTCGCAAACGGTCCGATCAGGACGCGGAAATAGTCGCCGCCATTCACCCGGGCCTCTTCGATCTTAACGTCCATCGTGCGGTCGAAAGCAAAGGTCAGCTGCTGCGCATTCGCAATATCTGAGAACGCTCCAGCCTGGATAAAAAAGCCTCCAGCGGGTGCAACACGCGGCGCGTCTTGAACGGCCACTGGCGTCGCAGTCAGAGGTTTCGGCGCCTGCAGCGCGGCGGTCGAATAGGTGGGCTCAACCGGGGCTACAGGTGCCACAGGCGGCATCACGTCATCTTCAATGGCGTTGGATGCAAAATTATTGGTCTGAACCGGCGCAGGACCAAGATAGTTCAACTTTACGCGTGCAGAATTGCCCTTGTTGAGGCCCAGAACGCTTCCTGCCCGAGGAGACAATTCCATGATCCGCTTTCCGTCAAACGGTCCGCGATCATTCACGCGAACAACAATCTCACGGCCATTATCCTGGTTGACCACCTGCACAAGGCTAGGCAGAGGCAAGCTAGGATGGGCCGCTGTCATCGCGGTTTCGTCAAATATCTCACCATTTGCGGTGGGCTTGCCGTTGAACCCATCAGCATAGACGCTCGCCAACCCTGTCTCCTGCGTGATCGCAGCATCGCGATTGGCACGAACACGGCTCAGCGTCAGCGGTTGGCCAGTGCTGGCCGTGGTTTGAGTCTGCAAGGACGCAATGCGAATCGGCTTGAGCGGCGCCTGGGCTGCATCCGTCGCAATTTGAGCGGCCATGACACCACCCGCCAAAGCAGGAACAGGATCCGGAGTGACAACAGCCTTCGGCGCAGCTGACACGACAGAGTCGACCGGCGAGAATGTAATCGGCGCGTCAAATGAGGGCTGCACCGCTTGCCGCGCTGGTGCTGTGACAGGCGCCTGAGACAGTGGCGCTTGCGCTGCAAAGAAATTGTCTGGTTGGTCCGGATAGCGGAACTCGACACGTTGCTCAGAGTTGACTGAGATGAAGCCAGCATTCGCCTGAGGCTGAACCGCCTGCGCAGCAACCGGACTACTGTTCTGTTGAGCATAGCGGATCGGTGCACCATTTCGGTCGGCGTTCGCAGAGCCTGAAACCGCGATCGCGAGCAGACTGGCCCCTAAGAGCGCGTAACAAACCGAATGGGAGACTGTCGTCTTCATCTCTTACCTCTTTCTGCGGTCCCTTCCCCTCATTCTTGGGGGTACGGGCAGAGCGTTCAGCTCTTTCTCGATGATGTCCCGTTTACCATAGCAAGCTGCATGTACGGTGAATGGGATCAAAAACTTGCACACGTCACCGGAAAGATCTGATTAACCATAAACCGACCAAAAGCAGGCAATTTCATGACAGGACTTGCATTCTTTCGCGGACTGTAGAAAAGGAACCATCCTGCTGCGGAGGAGTGGCAGAGTGGTTGAATGCGGCGGTCTTGAAAACCGTTGAGCGTGCGAGCGTTCCGGGGGTTCGAATCCCTCCTCCTCCGCCATACAGTCTGGGCATTTTCAGGGAAAATTCGAATGGTCAGATTAGTACCGGGATTTCCGGGGCTTATCGCTATCATTTCTCCAAACAGGGTATTTTAGGTGACCCAGCCCCAATCAAAGGGTGTTTACGATAGCTGCTTATGCAATGGGATTCACACTTCCTACTATACCGTCCGCCGATGTCTTCTTTAGGGTTTTGAGGTCGATGATTGCTGCTAGCTAACTGAGTTGATCAACCGAGCTTCAAGCAGTTCACCGGTAAACTCTGTTAGAGCCTTATATCTCTGATCATCGTAGATCGTAGAATATACAGCCTGATTGTGAGTTCGACAAAGAAAGCTGATGAGATTTAGCTCTCGGCGTAAAAACCCAATTGGCGGAAGTTCTCTCTCTTCTGCGAACGCAACCATCGCGTAAATACTCGTGGTACGATCCAGCCTCGATGGAACGATACTTTCTTTTCGCTCTTCATCACCCAACCAAGTTTTGTCACCGCCATTCAACTCATATGTCCTTCGCGCCTTTTCTGCCAGTTCACGATTCGTGAACGGCCGACGAACATCAAGTTTTGCGTAAGATCTGGCGAACTCCACCATAAACAGGTTGGTGAGCATGCAGAGCTCCAAACGTTCGCGAAGTTTACGGTCAGGTTCTTCGGACAGTTGAATTAGCACCTGCTTGATTAGACGATACGCGGACTTAGAAATTTCAGAAGCGCTTTCGCGGCGCTCTGGATCAAAGTCAAGTTTCCGAGAGTGTTCAGAATCCCCTTTTGCATCGCGCGCTTTGAAGAGGGTGAGCATAAGAGCTGAAACCTCTATCGACGCAAGTTCCGCGTCGAACCTGGTAGAGCTCAAAGAGTGAACCCGTGATTTAGCTTGAGCATGATTAATGGCCCAAAGCTTTTCAGAGTCCAACGCTCGCGCTGCGATTGTTATAAGTACTTTAGAACGTTCAAGTGCGGCGACAGAAGTAGCACGAACTCTGGATATACTTCCCGCTAAGAAAAATGCTTCACGCCCAGAGAGTTTTCCATCAATAATCTCATGCTTGGATTCAACAAGATCGTCCAGATCCTTCACTTTCGCGAGTTTTCGATAAACCGCGATGGCTCGTTTTGAGAGTAAGTCGGCGACGTCCCAACGATCCGCGAACGCATACAACAGCGCCAATGCGATGCTTCTCGTGTAACCGGTGGAATCTTCAAGATCCAGAATCTCTTTTTGGCTACCGATGGTTCGCTTGGCGGCTTCAAGGTCCATCCCATTCACGAGAAGATTGGCGACATTCGAAGCCTTGCTATGGTGCGTAAATACGACACTGGGTAGCGCGCGTTTGATGATATCGGCACTGCTCGGGGGGCGCGTAATAAGGTCTAACCCCGCCATAGCGCTTACATCGTAAAACTTCGTCCAGCTATTTTCCGTTAGCTCATCGATACGGGCTTGGAGCGCGTTCAAATATCGGTTTTCATCATTCTCTTCGTCGGCGATCAGCCTTCCCAAGACTCGACTGACATACTGACTCTGGAACGCATGTTTTTGGCTTACCTTGCTTATATGTTCTGTCCATGATGCCAAAAACCGGTCATGTATATGTATATCTGTTTCGAGTGCCCGGTGTACGATATTGATCAATCGGTTCTGTGGCTCAGGTTGAAACAACAGATCATCGATTTCGAATTGCGAGACGTCAGAGTTGCTATCAAACGAAGAGAGCATTGCATCCAACCAATCGGTGTCCACGCTCTCTTTGATTGGTTTAGTTCTGTCACGCAGTTTATTCATAGGCGCCATGAGTGCGGGTTCGCACAAAAAGGTCCTCAAATGACGAATGTATTTGTCAGAGAATGATCTATTGTCCCCCAACGCGTCCATCGAAGGAACATCCCGAATATTCGAGGCACGTTTGATCGTATCGTCATTGAGCGTGATCAAGACAACCTTCGCCTTGCCATTCAATCTACGATTAATTGCGAACAGTCTGGCGAGCGCTCGGTTCTCTTGGCTCTTCTCGTCATCAACCCGGTCTGACGAAGCTGGCAGATTATCGAAGAGTGGATCTGTCCAGGTATCGTAGAGCCGTTTTGCTTTAGAATAAACGGCGTCTTTTCGAGCAATGAAAGGATGCAACTCCTCGCTTCCAAGTTTGAGGAAGGATGGGTGATTGGCCGCCAAATTCACCGAAATTACGTTTTGCGTGAGCAGTAATTGATGAAACTCAGCCGCAGCGTCGTGAGGAGATTTTAGCGCTGAGTAGATACTCCACATTGTTTCGAGCGCTTCATCCATCGTGAAGTCTGCTTTGTACCCATCTTCGCTAAACTGCTGAAGCAGCTCGCGCAGTTTTTTCTTATTCGCCCTTACCTCGTGTGGCAGTTCGGCTAGCCGACCAATCAACTCCGAGTGAATCGTCGCCGTACTACTGATGTGGCCGTTCAGCAGCAAACCTGGAACGTGCTTACAGAGTTCGTCGATGACAAAGCGCGCCGCGATCGATGCAAAGTTCACGGACTCCCGCTCGAGCTTAGAACGAACGTCACCATCGGCGTTAAACACTTGCATGCTTTGCATGTATGTGTCCTTAGCCTGAGCCACCGGAAAGAAGTATGCGCGCAGTACGCTGGGATCGATAGCATAGAAAACGGCACGGTTTTTGTCGCGCCAGTTGTTTACATCGTCGATTCGCTGATCAAACTCTTGTCGGAGCTTCAATGCTTGCAAAATGTTCCGAGCGAATGAGATCGCCGGACTTACGCTACCCGTCACCATTAAGCGACTAAACCATCAGTACCATACTCGCGCAACATTTCATCGACAGCCTCCGCCGCAGAAGTGGGATCGATGCGAACACGATCATCCGGCGCGTTACCGCGTTTCTGCTGCGAATCTCTCAGTTTCTTGGTGGCTTTCTCGAAGTTCTCGAGATCCTCACCGAATCTCTCGAGCGCCGACTGCAATTTGGCTTCGAGTTTATCCCCGTAAAGCGAGTCATCGCCAGGATCAGCGCTATCAATAAACTCTAATCCCAGCCGTTCAAACAGGGGCTTAATCGGTGCGATGATGCTGAATCCATTGTTCAGACCAACGAGCATACCGATGACGTCTTTTCCTGCGGGGCCAGCGTATACGAGCGAACCACCAAATTCTCGATCTCCAAACTTTGCCGCGCTTTCTGGAAGATCTTCGGCGACAATCATGTCCGAATAAAAGATCCGCTCATTGGTGAAAATATCCGGCAATACGACGGACCCTGTCGTTGATGTAACCGTACCCAGTCGATCAACGCCACCACCTGTATACCTAACGAGCGCTTCATCCGACTCACCTAAGTCCATTAAACGAACTTCAGCGAGCGATGGCCCTTCGATCTCGACACCCTCGGCCAGCCGCACGATCCCTATCAAATCCTCGCCGGCGCGTTTTTGTAGATCTGAGTTCTTTTTAGGATGCCAAACAGCGCCAAACATGCCTCGTTTTGCCATCGGCACTGCTTCAATTCGGGCCGCGGAACGGCCAGAAACGACGGCAAACCTATCGGCACCGCCGATTGAACGGGCGATACCAGCAACGCGAATTCCAGCATCTAGGCCAGGTACTTTTATCGGATAATGGATGTCGTAGCACATGTAATTTAGGTCCAATAAATCAAATCAATTCAGGTTCCTGCTCGGTCGTTCCCTCATCCTTCAGAGCACGGTATGTAGGTGGGTCTGAACGTGGGACAACCGGCACCGAAAAGAACTGCTTTGGCAGATCTCTGTGGAGTGCGATGGAGACTCCTGGTTCCGAAGCGCCTTGGACACCCGTATCGTTCGGGTATGCAATATACTTTCCACGCTCGATGTAAACGCCGTGACCATAGGCCTTTTCGAAAAATTTTTCCGCGATTTTCAGGTTATACTCAGCGGCGCTTTTTACGGCGGAGCCAAAAATGGCTTTCTCGAACGTTTCAAACGTAATTGGATCCAGCCAGTCATTGTCTGAGTACATTAACTGAAGTCTCCGAATTCTTTTTGCTAGGGTATCGCCAGATTCGGGCGAAGGCTCCATATTTGAAAGCATACTTAGATCTGGTGACGCTCCTTGCCGCTCCAAGAGCAGGCACGCTTCGAGTGGATCAACTCTGACATGCGTATAGAACACGTAGCCGTTATCGATAGACATCTGCAGCGAAGGGGCCCGTTGGATTCTATTGCCTTTCGCTTTCTTTTTAGCGTCGGCAACACGTTTTTTAGCGTCAGCAACACGTTCGACCATTTTCTGGTAATTTTTGGTCGTGATTGGCTCGAACTTGAAAAGCGTGAGGTCCTGCGGTTTTGGCCGTTCGTCTTTGCGCTCTTTCCGCGCCTTTTCGAATTTCTCAGCCAATGACGGGGTCGGACGCTTTTTCCAATTGTGAGCGACTCTTTCATACTTGGCCAACGACAATTTCCGTGCGGCCGCCAACAGAAGCTTGTGTATCGGTGCGACGCCAAGTTCAAACGGTGTAGAAGCAAGCCCGCAGAGCACGATCTTTTTGGGCACGTTCCCGTGCTCTTTGTTCATCCGCGCATAATGCGCTTCGTGTAATTCTCTTAGACGATTTAGTCGGTCGTGCTCGAATGCGAAAATTTCAAGATAAGTGTCTTGGAGAAACACCGAGATCTCTTGAAGGATCAATGACCTTTCCGTTGGGCTTCCATGCATTTGAGCGTCGAAATAGAGCTTTGTAGCTTCGGCTTCTTTTTCACGGATGTATCTTGCGGGATTACCATCCTCATCTTGCGTCAACTCCGCGACGAATTTCGCGAAATCGGAATTATCGAACATGTCGCCCCATAATAGACGAATGATCTCAATCAGGCCGCCATCGCCGCACCCCATAACAACGACTTGCTCATAGTCAGAAAACGACTTTTTCCGCGCCAAAAAATCGGCTGTTCCGTCCCAATAACCGGGCGTAAAATGATCAATTTGGTTAGATTTCTTCCCGCCCGTACTCGACTTTGTGTCATCCGAACCAAAGCCAGTCGCGAGCACGACAATATCGAAGTCTTCACGTCTTTGTCCGGCCGCGTTTGTGAATGATGCCATTTTCGGACGGCCGGCGCTCTTTTTGTTCCGTTTCCCGCTCTTTTCGATTTCGAGCGAATGTTTGTTCCCTTCGGCCTTCAGGATTTTTGTGACCTCGATTCCGTATCGAGGTGGCATAATGTTTTCCAAAAATTCCTGGTTGATTTCGCGCAACCGTTCTTCTTCTTTATCGACCTGCGTTTTCACGGTTGGACAATTTTGGCGCCACCAGTTCAGGGCGGGGAACGCAGTTGTCTGATACAAGCGTTCCTGCGGCCAAAAATTAATTGTTGGATGTATATACCTATGGCTCGCCGATGCGACGTGGGCCATAGATTCTGTAAGCTTTTCAAAGGGGTAAACGATCGCACCAAGGGCGCCGAAAGCATAAGACGCTGTTATGCCAGCTAATCCATAGCCGACGACAGCGATATTCTTGCCTTTGAGGCCAACGGCATCACCGGCGTTCTTTATGTCGTCATCGACCGCTTTCGCGAGATTGAATGACCGCCTCTGTTGAGTCGCAAAACTGACGCGGCGCGCGAAGGTTCCGATGATATAAATATTGCGCTGATCGGGTAACCGACATGCTTGAAGAATCGCCCGCTTATTTGGCGCATTATCAATCAAACTGTCCCCCAGGCATCTACCATTGTTAATGTTTACGTGAATATTTATTAAGGCTACGTTCACATAAGACAAGAGGCATAAATGACTTAATTCACAAGGCTCTACGTTGTTGGGGCCTTATCCCTACCCAGGTTGTATTTGGTTGCATTTGCATCTAATCGAATCAATATCGGCTATAAAGCCACGAAGACCGAGTGCACAACGTGGGAGTTGTCAGCGCAAAACGCCCTGCCCGACCGATTTGAATCGATCTAATCGATTTGGATGAACCAGAATCCCTTTCGCTATTTCAAGACATCACCTGAAATCATCCAGCTTGCGGTGATGATGTATGTACGTTTTTCGCTATCGCTGCGAAACGTCGAAGACCTTCTACATGAACGCGGAATCGATATCTGCCATGAAAGCGTGAGGCTTTGGGTGGATCGATTCGGTCAGGTCTTCGCCGGAAAGATCCGAACGAAACGCGCTTCATACATGCGACAGCATACTCAGTGGCAGTGGCATCTCGACGAGGTGTTCGTGAAGATCAATGGCGTGCAGCACTATCTCTGGCGCGTCATCGATCACGAGGGCGAAGTGTTAGAGAGCTACGTTACCAAGACGCGGGATAAGCAGGCCGCACTTACCTTTTTGAAGAAAGCTATGAAGCGGTACGGTGCTCCGCGAAAGATCGTGACCGACCGACTTCGATCATATGGAGCCGCGATGAAAGAGATTGGAATAGTCGACCGCCAGGAGGTCGGTCGCCACCTCAATAATCGAGCGGAAAACAGCCATCTGCCCTTCCGACGACGAGAGCGAGCGATGTCGAGATTTAGAAGGATGAGTAACCCACAAAAGTTCGCTTCGACCCACGCTTCGTTCCAAAATTACTTCAACTTTGACCGCCACATCAACCACCGCTCAACGTTCAAATCGATGAGCAATGCCGCCCTCTCGGAATGGCGAGACCTTCTGGCTGGATAAAAGCCCCTACCCCATACGATGCTGGGGACTGATTCGCATTAGACTGACAGCACCCTCTAGCGAGCTGGAGCCAAGTCCGCACTAGGTTGCAAGCACCACCATTCTTCAGTGCCAGGCAACCGCTATTGTGTGCTTCTGTTTGCACCGCCCAATCTTGCACGCGCGCTAGAGATCGTTCAGATCGATCTCATCTCCGAAGATCGTCAACTTTTGGCGGTTCAGCACTTTGCCGACGATTTGCAGCCAGACAATGCTCGATTGTCCACTATCATACTGCGGCGTGGCATTAGTGTTCACCATGATCGATAAGTCTCTCGAAGGCATGTAAAGTTGCCGCGTATGCGTGAAGAAGTCACCGGTGTTGTAGATGATCAACTCACCGTCCACTTCCCCATAGAAAAACCCGTAACCGCGCTCAATTTGGCTGCCATCATTCAGCTGCTTCGGCGCAACTGCTAGTGCAAACATCTCCGGCGAAATCAACGTGCCGTCGCTCACCGCGCGCTGCCATCGGCGCATGTCTCGAAACGTGCTGACAATATCACCCTGTCCAACCGCATTGGGCAGATAGTTATCAAACGTGCGTGGAACGTGGGCCCCATCCAATTCATTGTAAGCGCCGACTCTACGTTTTGAGTCTGGATCGTCAGCAATGAAAGTACTTTCAGTCATGCCAGCGGGACCGAACAGGTTCTCTGTGACATAGGTTTCGCGATCTATCCCACTGACCCGTTCGGCGATCATTGCGAGCAAATAGTAAGACGTATTGCCATAATCATAGCGCTCACCAGGCGCGAATTTCGCACCTTGGCTGCGAATGTGGCCGAGCGCCACGTCTAGATCGCGTGGGACTGTATCGTCGAAGCCTTCACCCGTGCGGATTTGCGACAAACCGTGCGTATGCGTCAGCATATGGTGCAGCGTAATTTGGTCTCCATTCGGCAAGTCAGCGAAAAATGTGCTGAGCGGGTCTTCCAATGATAATTTCCCCTGCTCCACCAACTGCAAGATCGAGATCGCTGTGAACTCTTTGCTGACCGATGCGATATCAAACGCCTCGCTAACCTGGCGACGCGTTTGCGCCTCAATGTTGTCGTATCCAATTGCGGCTTCTAACAATATGCGATCATCTTCGACGATAGAGACAATGGCGCCAGGACCTCGTTCATCGAAATAGGTCTCAAGGATGGGTTCAATGTCGCGCTCATAATCTCCGGCGGTCGGGCGGTCCGCAGAGAAATCGCCCGTATATCGAACAATCTCTTCGATACATTTCAGCTCAGTCAAAGCCACGATGTTTTCATTGACGATGACGTCAAACTGTAAGCTGTCTTGCTCTAGCGTCATCGGAATCGTGCGCGTTTCAACATCAGTTTCAAATGTAACAGGAATGGTTTCACCCATCGGGCATTCGAAAACGAGCGTGTCCGGTGACAGCTCAGGCGTAATCGTCCAATCGCGTGGGTCTTGCTCACCGATTTGGAATTTGATCACCATTTCACCGGACGCAATCGGCGCAATGATGGCCGACCTTTCGTCGATTGGCTTATCCGCGGATTGTCCGCAGGCGGCCAACAAAAAGACCGAAGCGATCGGGAACCCTAGTCGTTTAACCTGCATGTGATTTATCTTCCTCAATCGCATCGTGTTTTTAGCTCATGACAGCCCTCGATATGACTCGCAAGTCCGTCTCGTCGGTGTCGTTTAGTGCAATTCGCTTCAATCGCCCGGAGCGTCTATTTCTTAAGATAGAGCGTCGAGCTGCCAAGCGACAGAGTTACCCCGCCATCCGACATTGCGCATTGAAATGGCGTATTGGTTCCAAGATGTAAGAACGCCCCTTCTCCAACATGCACAATCGGGTACTCGGCCGTGTCATTCTCGAAAGAGAGCGAGCCATCTTCTTCTTTCAAGAATACAGGCTCATCGGGCGTTTCGGCGAGGCTATATGAACCAAGACAGCGATCGCGCAACTCATCGCTGAAAGGCGCGCGGGTGATGGTTTTGGCCATTGGATCATTATAACCCAGCGTTCTTCCAAACCCGCGATTACTCTCAGCCGCGAGGAATAGGCCGTTTGGATGGTTCGTCAGAACGACAGAAAGCGCTCGTTCTTTTGGAAAGGCGCTGAAGCTTCCAGTGTAACCGACATTCTTTCCATGATGTTCAAACGATTGAACACTGCCATCCTCGTTGGGCAAAATGCCGAAGCCCAAACCATAACCGCGAACGGGGTTCGGGTTGCCGGCAATGGTCAGCATCTCCTTTGCCACATCAGGGTGAATGCCGGCGTCGGGCTCGCCATTGGCGGCGCTCATGATCGCAATCAAGAAGGTCCCGTAGTCCTCGGCCGTTGTCCAAAGTCCGGAGGTCGCGACTTCTGGATAGTTATGCCATCCGCCCTCGACCGGACCTGCATGCTCAACACCTGTGACCGGCGTGATCATTGGTTCAGCTGAGACATCGAAAGACTGCGTCATTCTGGAGCGCGTCATACCCACTGGATCTAAAACCAAATCCTGCGCAAGTTGACCAAAAGGTACGCCAGAGACATCTTCTGCGAAGGCCTGTGCGATTTGATACCCGCCGCCCGAATAATGCCATTTGCCAACCGGGATGGAGAATGCGACGCGTTTGGTGTTGGACTTTTCAGACCCCAGGATCACTTCCAAATTGGTCGGCAACTCCTCAGATTGAGAATAGCCCTGAAACCCTTCCACATCAGCGCCAGACGTATGCGATAGGAGCTGTCTGAGGGTTACTGGCGCCTCATATCCTTCAAGGCTCGTGAGGTCGAAACTGGTGATGTACTTGGCGACATCCTCGTCCAAACTGATCCCTTCCCGCATCGCCAGCGTTGCGATTGTGGCGCTCGCAATTGCTTTGGCAAAGGACGCTGCTTGGAAGACACTGTCCGGGCCGACGCCATCGCCTTTGAATTCCTGGTGAACCATCACTCCATCTTTAAACACCGCCATGCTGGCCGCCGGCACGGCATACTCATCCGCATATTCTGTCATGCTCGCGGCAGTTATGGGCTCACCCTCAATCGCGATGCCAGGGATGGCTTGGTACTCAAAAACAAATGGCGCTTCTGGCGCGATTGGCGCGTTTGAATCCGGGGCGATCCCAGCCCCGGTGCAGGCGACAACGAGCGCGACAAACGGGAGAAGAGTGAGTGGCTTCATGTGAGAGGTCTTTCGATGCAAAAATACGTAAGGGCTTAAAGCGGACAGAAGCAATATGACCGGGATGAACCGAAGTCCTTTTGACTGGTCGTCCATCTACCTGATCTCCGTAGATGAGAACGCCATTCCTGGTCTTGCCAATTTCGCGGAAACTCTGCCCGATTTCACAGGCGACTGTTTTTAATGATTATTTTCTACTTATTCCGTGCGTTGTCGATAGGCTGACGGAGTCATGTTTTCGCTTTCTCTGAACGCGCGATTGAATGTGGTGAGTGAATTGAACCCGCAATCAAGCGCGATCGTTAGGATTGGCAGATTTCTCTTTGCCGGATCCCTGAGCGCGGCTTTAACAGCTGAGATCCGATAGCTGTTCAGGAAACTATTGAAGTTCTGATGCCCGAGCGTTTGATTGATCAACTGACGTAACCGGTGCTGTGTCACCGTCATCTTTCTCGCCAGTGTGACAATGGTCAGGTCTGAAGTCTTGAAGGCTTTCTCGTCTCGCATAATGGTTTCGAGTTCTGCGAGAAGTTTTTGATCGACCGGATTGTTCGTCGGTTGAACCTGCGCTTGATCGCCGAAGGCTAAGGCCTCTCGCTTCGCGCCAAACAGCCAGTAACACGTCCATACAATTCCCGGCCAAACCGATGCGGTCCAGAGCGTAGCGTAAGAGACCTCGTGCGGCAGAAACATATCTGTGTGAATGAACGTCGTGACCGTGGCGACGAACGAAATCACGATCACGAAATAGATCCGCGCGCGCCGCCTTTGCTCCAATAGGTCATCGGCGCGTCCACGCAGTGTCGTGAAAATCAAATGCCCAACCAAAGCAATCGAGAAAATCTCAGCCACCCATAGAACTGGCTGAGGATCCATTTCAACGATCTCGAATTGATAAAGCCGAATGATAGAAATCGGCAGGCTGTACAGCGCGACGGCTACGACATGAAACCAGCGTAATGTGAACTTTTGCGCAAACAGCGTGAGCGCGAAGAGCCAAACAAATGCGAGGTTGGGGATATCGACAATCCGCAAGAGGACATGAACGGGGTCTGGTAGTCGAAACTCCGGGAGCGTGAGGCCCAAATAGGCCGCCAAAACCGAAATGCTAGCTAGAAACAAATATGGCGCGCCGTGCCAGTTCCGAAGATCCCTAACCGTTAGAGCCGCCAGAAAAATCAGCAGCCCAACGCCCGTAAATCTGATAAACGCATCGATTAGAATCATGCTGTCACGACTAAACGTTGGAACGCGCGCCTACAATAATACGCGTTGAGTCAATTCGTGTTCAATCCGTCCACCAGAGCTAAGCCAGTATCCGGTTTCGGATGCGTTTCAGAAACTGCGAGCGACGGTTTCAAGGCATATTCGGCGTTTGAACAGATATCTCGATTTGCGGGTACTAGCTTGATAGTACCGCTCTTCGCTCACAGAGCTTCGCTGCAGCTCCACGTCCGTCTTAACTCGGGAAAGCCGACACTCAATCCCTATTTCATACCATAATGATCCCGGAACTCTTTTTGTCCGGCGCGGGCGTCTTCGTCGACTGTTTTAACCGCGGCACGTGTCCTAAGTAACTCGATCAGCTTATCGGCACCGGGAAGTTCAGCGGATAAATCCCAGTCAAACACCTTGTTGGCGACGCTGGTCGCCATGGGATAGGTGTAGAGAAACACGAAATCCGCGTAGGAGATGGAGTCTCCAAACAAATAGGGCGCAAAATCGGCTTGTCGCCTCAAGGCGCTGACGCCGCGCTCCATGATCGTTCGAACTTCAGCTTTGGTTTGCTCTGGTGTTGGACCGGCACCAAAAAACGCTTCGCCATAGCACCGGCGTGCTGGCAACTCCAAATACAGTTCCGTATACTTTATGAGCTCCCGCACGCGGGCTTTATCGAAGGGGTCAGAAGGGTAGAATGACGGGCCTGTTTGGGTCTCTTCGATATAGTCCAGGATCACTGCAGTTTCACTGATGAAGCCTTGCTCAGTTTCCAAGAACGGAACTTTACCCATCGCGCTCTTGGCAAGCATGTCTTCGCTTTGACCTGTGTAGATGCGCACATCTTCATAAGCCGCACCTTTCTCCATCAGTGCCAACTTGACCATGTTGAAATAATTTGATGCGGGAAATCCGTGAAGCTTGAGCATGTCGACACATTTATCCTAATTGAGTATGGCTTGATGAGGTTTAAGGTGACGACATTAGACCATTCAAGGGTGCTCACCATAGCGTTCGTATCAAATGTTGCGCGCGTTCGATCTGAGTAGGTCGAATGGGCGCCTCCAGCCGAAACCTCGTCCCGCCTCTTTTTGCCCTACAATTGCTACTTCCAACGCTGATCGAGCCGTCAATTGCGGCGACATCGATCGCTCAGTTGCTGGGATCAACGCCTAGGCCTCGCAGCAACCGAACCGTAGCGCTGAGGCCGGCCCGCCAGTTTCGGATTTCTTGCTCTCTTAGATTAAGCGCGGTGCGTTGCTCACGGATCAAGTCATCTGCGGACAGAACGCCCGCATCAAACTGAGCCTGAGTTTGGCGCGCGATATCTTCTTGTTGAGAGAGCTGGAGCGTTTGGATCTCGATCCTGCGGATATTTGAATTCTGCTCAACCAAGGCGCTCTCGACGTCCTGTAGCGCTGAAAGCACAACGCCATTGTAGGCTAGAAGTGATTGTTCTGCAGTGATGCGTTGTGTCCTTAGAGAGCGATCTCGTCTGCCATTATCAAAAAGCGTATTGGTAAGATCTGCGAAGATCGACCAAGAACTGACAGGGCTCGCAAGAAGGTCACCAAGGTCGCTTGTTAAACCACCACTCACGCCAATACCGATCGAGGGCAAAAAGGCTCTTCGCGCTTGCAACACGGAGAGATCCGCGCGCGCTAAACTATATTCAGCGATACGAATATCGGGGCGCGCCGCAAGGACGCCAACCGGCGTTTGAGGGGACACTCTAGGGATATCGATCAGTACAAGTGGGCGGCGCTCTATCGCAAAAGACTGAGGGCTTTGTCCGAGCAAGATTGCAAGGGTCTGTTCAGACTGTTGGCGGCGCGCTCTCGTCGTTTCTATGGCACTCAATAGATTCTGAATTTCAACATCAAACTGCGTTACAGAAAGACGTGTGCGAACCCCGGCATCATAGCGAACTTGCGCAACATCCCTCTGGCGCTGCGTGAGCGCTAATTGATCGCTTTGCAACTCAAGTATGGCGTCATCGACGCGTAAGTCGAAATAGGTCTGAACGATTTGCCCCGCGAGAGAAATCCGAGCCGTCCTTATCCCCTGCTCAACGGATAGCACGTTGAGCTCGCTGATCGCGACGTTCGTTGCCAACCTGCCCCAAAGATCAATCTCATAGGTCGCTGCACCGGAAAGCGAAACGAAGCCTGATAGATCGCTGGACTTACGCTCACTCAAGTCGACGTTTGGACCACTGATCGATCCGACAACGCCACGCCGGGCTTCCGCGTCTTCAATTCCTGTTCTAGCCGCCTCTAGCGACAGACGGGTTGATTGCAAGCCGGGATTGTTCTCAAGGCCTCGCGCGATCAAGGATTGCAATACGGGGTCATCGAAAGACTCCCACGAGACGTCGGGTCTTGCTGATGTGGGAATGGCCTCAGACCAAACGGGTGGCATGTCTATATCGACCTGGGTCGTTGGCGGCGCGGCAATGCACGCGGCCGAAACGAGAACCAGCCAGACAGATATCGCCGTTCGCAAAACTCTAGGCATCGTTATTTATATGCTTAAAGCGAACGATAACGGGTTCACCAATGCGCAGGGGTAGATCGGGCGCCGAGACAATAACGCTAAGTTTAGGCTGCGCGGCACCGCGCATCGAGGACTCTGCTGATACAAACAGCTCAGCCACATGCGATACCGTGCCTGCATAAGTTCCGGCACTGCCGGCGGCTGAAGATATCTCCACCTCTTGTCCGACCGCAATATTTTCGACAACGTCAGGAGCAACGTCCAACCTGACAATTCGCGGCGCGTCCGGAACAAGGACGAATGCGGTCGAAACTTGATTGGTTGAGGCCCCTACACCAGGGCGCACGAGGACCTCGACGATCCTACCGGAGAGAGGTGCCCGTACGTTTAGAAGCTCAAGATCAGCAAGCGCACGGGCGACCCCGTTCTCCGATTGCACGACGCTTGATTGTCGACTGAGGACCGTATTTTGGTTGCGCGTCAGCGCATCCTTTGCGCGATCAAATTCCTGTTCAGAAATCGCTTCGCCATTGAATTGAAGCTCAGCGCGCGCCAGGTCTCGCTCAGCAATTGCCTGCTCGTTCCGAGCTATTTCGAGGTTCAATTTGGATTGTTCCAACCCGGCGTGGGCATCTCTGACGGAGACTTGTTGCGCGGTATCATCTTGCTCAGCGAGCAGTTGTCCGGCTTCAACATAATCACCCTCAGTGACATGGACGTTCGTAAATGTCCCAGCCGAGCGCGCTGAAATCTCGATGACGCCGCCTTCGACATTGACCGCGCCGCGCGCGATTAAGGCAAACGGGGTCTCTGGTGCAGGAAGAACGAGTACATCGCTGTCCGCTACTCCATTATCGTTGTCGCCGAACAAGTAGAACGCGCCAACGCCGACCAAGACGATCGTGAGCAACCATCCCCAGAGACTTCCCATCAAGCGTTTCACTAAAGACATATCAGACAATCTCCGCAGCGGTATCGGTTACAAGACGACCGTCTTCAATTTCGATGATGCGATCAGCATATGGCGTCAGCCGATCGTCATGCGTGACACAGAACACCATGCTGTCATGCTTTCGAGCAGTTCTCTGCAAGAGGCTCGCAACCAACTCACCGCTCGATTTATCAAGGGCCGACGTGGGCTCATCGCAAAAGATGAGCGATGGGCGTTTGGCCAGCATTCGCGCGATCGCCACGCGCTGGTTCTGACCGCCTGACATTGTTCCAGGTTTTGACTCATAGCGCCCGGCTAAACCAACCTCATCTAGGAGCGTTCGCGCGCGCGCCCGAGCCTCAGCCTTTCCAATGCTCATATACTCAAGGATTAGCATGATTTGTTGTTCGGCGGTGAGCGCTGGGAAGAGCCCGACGGCTTGAAACACAAATCCGCAATGACGACGGCGGAAGCGGGTTCGCTTCCATTTCGGCAGCTTCCAAATTGGCTCACCAAGCGCGGTTACACTGCCCGAACTAGGCCGTGTTAAACCGCTCAACGCCGCAAGTAGTGAGGATTTTCCTGACCCTGAAGGGCCTTTAAGCAAAGTGAGTTCGCTGCGGCGCAAATCAATCGACACGCCATCAAGCGCATGAACAGTCTTTGCACCTGCTCCGAAATGCCGCTTTAGCTCACGAGCAGAGAGGACTGTTGGTGACCTCATCGCAAGAGTGCCTCAGGACGGATTTTTGTTACGGCGCTGCTGGCGAATAGTCCAGCCAGGAAAGAGATCGCCATGAGCAAAGCAGAGACGACGAAGACCAGCTCAAGCGACAAACTAAACTGCGTGTGCATTGATTGAAGAATGGCCTGCATCGCAAAAGCACCAGATATCGCGACAGATGTGCTTAACAAACCCAGCCAAAATGCGGTCTCGATTGCAATCAATCGCAAATCCAAGGCACCCACACCCAACGCTTGCAAGGCACCATACTCTTCAGCGTGGCTGAGAACAGCTCCGCGCATGGTCTGAATAGCGATCAAGATGCTGATTAGGATGGCGAACGCCGCCGTAATCAAGAAACCACGATTATCGCGGTCGTCAAGCAAAAGCGCGAAGCTCTGCTCTGCGACCAGCTGTTCCGGAAAAACGACCTCTACGTTGGAGTTTGCCAGCATGCCGCGCAATTCGCCAGCAACGCGCTCAGGATCGCTCCCGTCACGCAGGCGTATGAGTAACGCCCGTCTGGCTTGTGAAGGCAAAATGACACCTCCAGTTCCCGCCATCGCTCCAGCCAATCCCGATGCGCGCCCCATCGCTTGAGCAGTGAGAGTCGAGGTTATCAAGATAGACCCCGCATTACTCAACGTGTCGGCAAATGCAACCAAGGTGAGTTCGTAGCCTTGATACGAGACCTTCTCGCCCAGTCCCAACCCGTACTGTTCGGCAAATGCCGTATTCGCGATTGCCTGCCCCTCGACATGCAGCAGCTCTAACAAATGATCAGGAAAGCTCGTTGGGTAGTAGATCGGATCTTCGTCAGGATAGAAGCTTATAAATGTGGTTTGTTGCGCCCTAGGGGTGTCATCGATGCGAATAGAGTCGGACACTCCCAAGTAGGTTTGCATTTCTTCGATATCAGGATGAACGAGAAGAACATTTTCGACCCCGACTGGCAGCGAGTGAACGATAGGCCTTAGCACCTTTCCCGGAGGGTTTTTCACCTTAACCACTAAGTCGACTCTAAGTTCACGCTCCAAAGCACCTAAGCTGTTCCAGCGTCCGAGGACGCTGCCAAACTGTTGAAAAATCAGCAGCCCTACGAGCGACAAGACGATGACCGTGGAGAGGGATCGCTTCCAATCGTGTTCGATGTTTTTCACAGCGATCATGAATTCTTCTCGGTCGCTCTAAGATTGGATCATCACCCTGCAAAGGGGGCCTAAGGGCTCTCAATCCACTTCAAGATAATTTCACCCGTCTCAGGGTCTGTCTCATTTTCGATGGGATAGTTGTAAGTCATCGCGATGATGAAACTATCGGTCACGCCGGTTTTAAAGGTTCCACCGAAAGGCATCTGTTTGAGGCTTTCGTCTCGGATCACAATTTTAGTCTCCGAGTACCGATTCATTTCGTAGACAACTTCTTCCAACGGCTCACCGATAAAAGAAACAACACCGTCCTTCCAAGCGATGACCTTCTCAACGTCGGGCGTAGAAATTGTCGGAGGCCCGTTTTGACCAACTTCTATTCGCTCACCTGGCGCCAGTTCTACAATCGTCTCTTTCGCGTCAGTGTGGTCGTCTTCCTCACCAAGCCCTCCAGCCGCCGTGTTCAATTCATCGACCGTCACACGACCCTCCAACAAGGTGACAGCAACTTCACCTTGGTCGAGCCTCACCTCGAACTCAGTGCCCAGAGCCGTGATGACTTGGCCTGACGCCACGACCGAGAATGGACGATCGGCATCATGTGCCACTTTGAATAAGGCCTGGCCGCGCACCAACACAATTCGGCGTTCCTGGTCCGTGAACAGTGTTCGTATTTCCGTATCTGTGTTGAGGTCGACTACGGATTGATCCGGGAGCGTGATATTGGATCGCTCTCCCACCTGGGTGCTGTAATATCTGCTTTGCCGATCAAGAACACCGCCAATGTCGGCGATAATTCTATCAGCAGCAGGCAACGGTGAGGTATTCCAAAACTGCGCCCCGATCGCACCAACAATTAGAATGAGAAATGCGCAGGCTGCTGCAACAGCACCTGCTCGCCATGCGGCGGGCTGGCGCGGCTGCAAAGCCCGGCGCCGAATACTCAAAAACTCAGGATCCTCACTAAGCGCATCACAACCATCCCAGACCGACTGCAAATGGTGATAGGCGGTTTGGTGCTGCGCATCCTCGGAAATCCATAGCTCGAAAGCGCGCTCTTGAGCTGGCGCATGAGTCCCAGACCGCAACAAAGCGAACCAATAGGCCGCCTTGTCCGCAATCTTCTTTTCGTCTTTTGTCCCGTCGGCCATGGTCATTCCCTGTCGACTTTCCTGTTTAGTGTCGCAAGTGCCGCCATCATATGCTTCTCAACTGAGCTTACTGAAATACGTAGTGTCCGTGATATTTCACGATACGTCAGCCCATCGAACCTGCTCAACAAGAATACTTGACCTGTTCTTTGGGGCAACTCCAAAATCGTCTTTCGCACCTGATCAATGCTTTGCTTACCTATTAAGACGCGCTCCGCTGAAAAGGCCTCAACAGAATGCTGCACATCATCAAACGGTACGTGTGCAGACGTATGCCGACTTTTCGATCTGCGCCCCCTATCCCGAAGTAGGTTTTGAGCGATCTGAAAAAGAAACGCTTGAGGATTTTCAATGGCTTCAAGGTCATCACGCTTCGAGAGACGCGCGAACACATCTTGCACCAAATCCTCGACTTCATGGTGCCCCGATAAACGTCTCGTGAAAAAGCGTTTGAGGGCAGGCTCATACTCCGCGACAAGCACAGCAAGACTCTCGTCGCGTGCACGCTGTTTTGGAGATAATGCCATTCTTCGCAGCTCCCTCGCTGTCTTCAACAAAACGATACGCTGGCGCAAAGGGAAACGCCAGCGTACCGCCCCGGTCTAAAACGTGATGCGACCACCTAGAGTGAGAGTTCGACCACCACTGAACTGGAGGCTGTCAGCGATGAAAAAGTCAGGTGATCCCTCTCCGTTTAGAGACCCAGTTCCGCTTCGAACATCCGCCGTTTCTGCGTCGGTCAGAATGTCATCAGCTTCGAGATATACGACATATTGCGGCCCACCCTCTTTACCGCCCCATGCATAGGACAAGCGCAGGTCGAGCGTGTCGAAATCGGGAGTGACTGTGTTGAGATTGAACTCGTCATAGGATCGTACAGCGTCAGACTGCCATGAATAAATCAAGCGCCCGGAAAAGCCTTTGTCTTCGTATCCGACTGACGCAGTGCCAGACCATTCAGACTGACGCAGGAAGGCTCTATCCAAGGAAAGTGTTATCGCATCGCCGTTCTCATCTCGTGCTGACACGAGGGTTTCAAAATCGCCGTCTGTCCAAGTAACGTTCGCGAGCAATTGGATGTTTTCGAACCAATCAGGTGCATTTGGAATGAAATCGAGTTGGCGGATGGCCTCAACTTCAACACCATAGACCGCACCTCCTTCACCGTTGCGGGGTCGGTTCAGAAAGAACTCAGCATCATCAGGCAAGGCTAACAGATCTGGTCTTGACGCTGCGAGCGGCTGTAAGGCTTCTAACACTCGGTCTCGAATGTCAGCCTCTTCATCGGCCAGTAGAACACTGGTGAAGTTATTGGATGTTTCTTTATAGAAGAAAGCAGCTCTCAATAGCCCGGGATTGTTCTTGAAATAATAAGCGACATCAAGGTCAAAATTATCGACCGTCGTCGGTTCAAGATCTGGATTTGGCTCACGAATGGTCCCGCGCTCAAATCCATCCCGCAGGTCGACGAAGAGTTGTGGTGGTCGACTAATTAGGCGGATGTCTGGATTGGTGGTCGAACGGAAATAGCCAAGTCTCGCGACGAGCTGTTCGTTCTGACGCCAAGTCGCCAACACGCTTGGCGTCCACGTTTCATCTGTACCACCAATTTCGTCGAAACGAATTAGACCGGCATCAATAAGTGTTTGCCGCGGTTCGTTTTGAAATCCAGGTAGATCAAGTCTTATCGATGGCGTTGTAATCGCCGTGCTCGCTCGGTCGGTCTGCTCAAAACGAATTCCGCCAACCACTTCGAACTTGCCATATGTGGCCATGCTCTCGATGTAAAACGCGATCTTATCTTCAATAATCGTTGCGGGCGAAATCGCGCCAGAAACTTCGATTGGATCTACGAGTCTATCCGTGAAGTTGAAGCGCGCCTCATTCTCTGGAGTGTTTGGATCATCCTCCACAAATCCAGGAAGCTGATCAAAGATCGCTCGGGCGTTTCCGGTCCGCAAAAACGGTGCGCTCGCACCGGACACACCTATGTCGCCAAAAGACCGACTGAAAAGCGGATCAGAAATGAGATCGGGCAGAAACGTGTTACGACCAAAGATCCGGACATATGTCTCAGACGCCGTCACGTTTGTGTTCGACAAGACATCGTCAGAGTTCGTCCTTTCCGACTCGGTCAGTTTCCCGCCCAACTCGACATAGTCAAACAACCCGGATGCAAAACTGTATCGCGCAGAAGCTTCGGCCGTAATCGTTTCCGTTGGAGATCTCGAGTCCGCTAGACTGCCTAAGAACAGATAGTAGGTGGAAGGATCATTGACTAAGGCCGATCCGAGATCGGACAGCCCAAGTATCGGAACACCATCTCCAAGGAGATTGACAGCACCTCCGACAATGCGGTCGGTCATTAGCGCATCGTCGTCTGGGTTTGTAATAATCGAGTTGGTATCGACGAGATCAAAGATATTCGTCGCTTGATCCGAAAGGAAAGAGAGATTGTAAATCTCTCGCTCTTTCTCCGTCTCACTGTACCCGGCTTGATACTTGAAAGTCCAAGAGTCGATATTGGTTTCGCCGCGAAACGACAAATTTGTTACAGTCTCTTGTTCCGTATTCTCAATCAAGCCAATCGTTGGCCTCAGAGCTCGTATATAATTGCGGCGACGAACCTCATTGTTTAATTCGGGCACAGGCATGCTGATACCGGTAGACAGGAACGATTGCGTCGAGCGTGACGTGAACTCCTCCTGCTCCTGTTGAATATATTGTGCATCGAGGCGAAGGTTTGTGTGATCCCCAATATCCCAGGCGAAGTTGAGCGATGCGCTTAGGTTGCTTTCATCACGATCTCTTTGTGTGTAGTTTGCACCCGTCAGCAAACGTGCAGGCACCTCAGGATCAAAAGGAAAATTGAAGCTTTCTGGAATTCGGAACAGACTTGTAAAACCGTCTGGGAACACAGAGGGAATCACATCGAGCAATGCAACGTCTAAGTTGCTGCGCTCCGTCTCGCGGTATTGCAAAGTCCCAACCACACCGAATGTTGGCGTGATCTCGTAAGCGCCTACGAAACTGCCTTGAAACTCATCTCCGAATGAACTTTCAATACTCTGTTCGCGCTCAAGGCCGATGCTGACATAATGACCGTCATAGTCCAAACCCGAGCGGGTTTCGATCTCGACCAGTCCGCCAGATCCAGTTGCTTCCTGGCTCGGCAAGAGCGACTTTTGAATCGTGATCTGTGATATGTTGTCCGCCAGGAAGTTCGAAAGATCGACAGTTCTCTCGATCCCCGTTCCTTGGAGATCCAGTCCATTCAACTGAATATTGATTGCCTCGGAATTGAATCCCCGAACCGAGATCCGGGCGCCCTCACCGGTTGCGTCATCACGTTCGAAAGCGACACCAGGAACCCGGCGCAGCGCTTCTGATACAGTTTCTGCCGGGAAACTGCCAAGCAAGTCAGCCGCAACGACCGTAGATGCATTCGACGCCGCGCGCTGCTGGTTCAAGGCCTGGGCCAGCGAGGATCGGGATCCGAAGACGGTAATAGTATCAAGTCGATATGGCAGCCGAAAGTCGCGCACCGTTTGGGCGCTCGGCTCGACTGACACAATCGCAGATTCAGAATTCAAACCGAGATAATCAACCGTCAGGCGATACTCACCTGCAGGAACCGCTGAAAACCGATACTCCCCTCTGGAGTTTGTAGAGGCCGTCTGGCCGAGGCCTTCGAGAGTCACGATCGCGCCCGCCAAGCCTGCGCCGGTTGTTTCGTCGACAATGGCACCGCGCAAAACGCCGGGCACAACGGCCCCGGATCGCTGCCCCGCTGGCTCCACGATATCACTCGGAACAGTGATCGCTTCGGGCTCAGCATCTTGATCTGTTTCGGGCGTATCAGGCGTTAATTCTGAGCCTGGTCGTTCTACATTGTTTGCGCCACGCGCGTTAGCCCCATTCTCGACCACGTAGACGTTTTCCGCGACCTCAACCGCGCTCAAACCAGTCTCGCTCAACAGCTCAGCAAGCACCGCAGACGCATCATCACCCTCAGGGATCGCTGGCACCGTCAGTTCTGAGAGAAGGCCCGGCTCAAACAGAATTTCGATGTCGGCTTGCGCCGCATAATCATTGAGCGCCGCAGCTAAATCGACGCCATTTGCATTCCCATCTTGCGCGTTTGCGAGCCCAACGAATGCAATGCTTGCGACCGTTGCGGTCAATACGGATTTCAATGTCTTGGTCTGCATTTATGCTTCCTTCCCAGCTTCTAATTGGTGAGACGCAAGCGCTGTGAGACTCCTCATTGAATTGTCCGAAAACGGTCGATCGGCAGCAGAAGTGTTGCTGAAATGCACCACCTCTACCTTGCGATTTAAGTCCCCTGCTCAGTGTTAGGGACGACTTGAATGCGGATTGATCCACCTGGTGCGAGCACTTCGCCCGCAATGGCCTTGATATCATCAAGCGTAATTGTATCCGGCGCTGCAAGAATGGCGTCGTGTTGGGCCAGACCAAACTTATCGGACTGTGCATCACTCAGCCGGGTCAACCAATAACCATTGGACTGCAGGCGCGACGCCAAGTCTTCCCGAATAGGCGTCATCGCCCGCTCGAACTCGTCTTCAGATATTTCACCGCGATATAGATCGTCGGCCACGCCCTCAACCCTGGCTATCAACGGCTCGACCGTTTCCGGTGTGAGGTCTAACGACACCAACACGTATCCATAATCGGGAAAATTCGATGAACTATAACGCCCAACACCGGGTGAGTACGTCGCAGCTTCTTTTTCGCGAACCTCTTCAACCAAACGGTTTCGGAACAAGCTTGAGAAGACTCGCACGACCTCAGAGCGATGTGGGTCAGATCCGTCTGGCGCGGGCCAAAAGATTCGCAACAAAGCTTGATCCGCCTCTCCGGCATGCTTCAACGTGATCAGGTCCTGTTCTCGCTCAGGGAAAACCAAGCGCGTTGCATCCGGATAGTCGCCGCGAGATGATGCTCGAGTTGGTAACGTGCCAAAACTCCGAGCAACCTCATCAATCGCGGCTTCAACAGGAACATCGCCGACGATCGTGATCTCGATCATGCCGGTGGTCAACTGTTCCTTCAGCCAGTTCGACGCCTCATCCCATTCTGGTGCTAAGAAGCTCTCAAGGTCGGTGAAGCCGAACCGCGGATCGCCAGACCGGACAATTCGCGGGATTTCCTTGTTCGCCACTCCAGCCGGTGTCGCATCATGCGTTGGGTACCAGGCAGAGAGACGACGCTTATAGCGATCTCCAGCGTCTTCACGCAGCCCCGGCGCACTCGCATAGGCCGTCAATAAGTTCAGCAAATTTGGCAAATCTGAAGGCGTGGCGCGCCCACTGAGTGAGATTGAATCGCTCGCCTCAGAGAAAAACGTCCGTGACCCCACTTCCCAAGCGGAGGTGATATCATTGAGCTCCACTTGGCTGTGCGCTTCGAGGCCGCCTTGGCTCAATAGGTTGAGCGCCAGGCGCCGAAGTCCCTCGTCTTTCCGAGGTAAAGATAGCGCGCCGTCACCCACATTCGCCAGAACTAAAATCTGATTTTCAACAAAGTCAGTCTGTTTCACAGTTAGGAGAACATTGTTCGCAAATCTTACGGTGTGCGCATCCACGTCGTCCAGATAAGACCGCTCTACAATCTCTCCAGCGGCGCCAAAATTTGAGTAGGCAAAGTTTTGAACCATTGCCGCATCCCTCTGAGATACAGGCGCAGCGCGGCTAAGCTGAAGCGCATTGAGGGCCGCGGTCTCTGGGTTCTCAATCTCAATGGGAGAATTCAAATAGATCATGGGGGTCTCCGACCCCGTCCACGCTTCCCCAAACGCGGTCTGCACTTCCTCTAAGGTTACGGTCGCGATATCTTCTTCGAAACGCTCAAGTGTATCCCGAGGGTCCTCCAGTACACGCTCATTTTCGTAGGCCCCGATAATTCGGTCTACCATCCCACTGCCTCGACTACCGTGCGTGCGAGGCGTTCCAGCTTCCTTCGCTGCCGCTTCATAGCGGCGTCTCAGATCGTCTATTTGCAAGTCCAGTTCAGATTGTGCGAAGCCGAACTGTAGGGCACGGCGAAGTTCTTGCTCACCAATCGCCAGAGCCGCCTCCCAATCCTCCGGCTCGGATCGGACCGTTAGCCGCGAAACATAAGCCGTTTCGAACAAGGACTGATGCGATACGGAGGACGAAACAATAATAGAATCAGGCTCATGCGATAGCTTTATGAGGCGGTCAGACAGCATCTGCATCGCAACAAAATTGACCAGACGCATTCTGCGTGTCGCGCGACCGTCGGGACGGTCTGTGTACGGACGCAGCACAGCGATTGCCGTCGACGTCATCACTTCGGGATCATAGTAATATCCAACGTCACCCGGTCGCATTTCGGCTCCAGGAAGAGTTGCGATCGGCGTTGGTTCGTTCACGCCCTCCCAATCACCAAAAGTCGCTTCGATTTTCGCAATCACGCGATCAACTGGAAGGTCGCCCACGAACACGAACATCGCCTTTTCGGGATGGTAATGCGTGTCGTAGAATGCCCGAAACTGGTTCGCTTGCATGCTATCAATCGCTTCGTCGGTTCCAATCGGCATCCGATCCGTTAGACCGCTCCCTCGGGTAAAGAATTCCCATTCTGCGACTGTGCGCTGGTAGGCAGCACTGTTTCGTGTTCGTTTTTCTGAGCGGATGATACCGCGCTCACGATCAATCGCATCCTGCGCAAGCGTCAAATTGCTTGCGGTCTCCCGCATGAGCATGAATGCTTCGTCGACGACCTCGTCATCAACATTCGGCAAGTTCAGCTTATAGACCGTTTCGTCGAAGCTCGTATGAGCATTGGTGTCTGCGCCAAAAGATAGGCCTATCCTTTCGAGGCGTTTAATCATCTCGCCTTCAGGAATATTCTTGGAGCCGTTGAACGCCATGTGTTCCAAATAGTGCGCGATACCCAGCTCATCTTCCGCTTCATCTAGCGAACCGACAGCGATGCGGAGGCGCATGGAGGCCGTGCCAGCGGGCGTATCATTCTCCATGACTGCATAGCGTAAACCATTTGAAAGCTCACCATATACGACCCGTTCATCTGATTTCAGGTCGCTCGTTTCGTGTGCAAAATCGGGTCTTTCATACTCATCAGCTTGGGACGAAAGACTATAGGCCGTCACGACCAAAGTAGCTGGCAACAGGCAACGTAAAAATCGATTGATGGGCATCAACGCACTCCGAAATGAAAAAAGGGAACGACTACCTATTAGGACGCCGACCACTCAAAACACCTCAATACTTTTCGAACGAGCAGGCAAATTCTACTCGACTCCAAATGTTTGAGCACGCTGAGCTTGAGAACTTGGGTGTTTAGAGATCTGTTCGCGGAAGCGCAAAGCCGCCAGAAAGGATTACCGCTTTCCCGACTATAATCTGATCATTCTTTTTACATTGATCGAGTTCGATCCGAAAGGAAGCCTCGACTCGGTCTGGTGTCAATGATGTGCGCTGGAGGTCGCCGACAATGTCTTCTTCCCAGTCCTTGCCGCAGATAATCTCGCCATGCCCAGCGTCTGTATAGATGATCATCGTGTTTCGGTTTTCGATTTCGTCGGCCACAGATTGGCTGTCACCATCCCTGAACCGGGCATCGATTCGAATGTTGAAATCTTCACTGACAACCCAGTAAAAATCGGCCGTAGCTTCTCGCACACGAAAGTTTTTAGCGGTTTGATCGAATGCTGGGCCGCCCTTCAGAATAGCAGTGAACTTCGCGTCTTTGGGACCATGGTCAGCTTTCGCGGCGTGATTGGGGGCCGCGCCGTCGCTGGCCCCGCATGATGCCAAAACGCAAAAAGCGGCGCACACGGGCATGAAATTTGAACACTTCATCATGGGATCTTTCTATTTGGGTACAATGATTGGCTGGTAACTGGCAGGTCACGAACCATCGGACTGGCGTTGGACGTCAAACAGAACAAATGCGCTCCAACCTTCGTCGCTTCTGAACCCGGAGAACACGCCATCTCCAGTGGGCGCCATTCGAGGGTTATCAAGCCAAGCATCACGTTTGCAGGTTCCGCAAATATTGGCGTCCTTGAGTGCGACGTTTGTGACTTTTGTTCCGAGCTCTTCTTTGACCACATCTGCAGTGCTCGTAAGATTGCGCTCACGTGTGTAGAGCTTATACATGACGCGAACTCGGTTTCGTCTACGGTCTAGAAACTCCTGCTCGCTTGCATACCCCAGGGCTGCGTAGTCGATCTCGTAGGAGAGAGTCTTCGGAGGTCGTCCTGTCAGTCCGTCCGAATTGAAATTCAAACAGTTTTTGTGATTAATGACCGCGTAAAGATTGGGTGTGCCGTTTAGTTCGATTTCCCAGGAGCGTTCTTTATCTCCTTTTATGTTGGGAAAGCCCCCAATAGGTGCGAGTTCTATCTCCCTCCTGTTCGCTTTGTCATAAACCCGGACCTTGCTCCAAACGATGCCTCTAAAAGCGACAGTAGGTCGATCTCTGTTGAAAGGCTGAGCGCCGAGGCACAAACTGCCGAGGCTGACCTCCCAGCGTATCTTAGTGGATGTGCTCGGTGCGGGAGTATCGTCTTCGTCCGCAGACGGGCTCACAGTTGCTCTGTTGGATTCGCCACCTGCGTCAGAGATCTCCTCGGTCGGCGTGACGCTATTGGATGTTAACACAGGAACAACTCGGGATGCCCGCGATCCAGCGAATACGCCTGAAACAAGCGAACCCTGTTGAGATCCGCCGAGAGAACCAGTGTAGCGCTGCCCACCGCCAACCATAGTAATTGTCATAGACTGATCCGCGCCGGTCTCGCGATCTCTGACCTTCGCTTCCATGCGAACGTCGCGCTTGCCTTCGCAAGCCGTATCCGTTGTGCCCTCAACGGTTAGGTTCTCACCAATCTCACCGAAAACGCGAGCGCCCTCTTGGACAAGGCGCATGCGCACCCCGATGGTTGGCGTAAACCACGTCCCCGTCCATTCGCATGCGGCCAGCCAGCGCTCCTCACCTCTCAGCCGAGGTAATTCACTGGAACTTCGGCGACCCTTCCAAGCCTCGTAAGGCAATTCACCCTCTAGACCCCAAAGGCCTTCGAATCTCTCGCCTTCACGGGTGAACTCAAATGTCCCTTTGATTTGCTCTTGGCGGTTGTCGAAAGTTCCACTCAAAGTGCACCCAGGACCAACGGTCCCTTTGATAAAGCCTTTAGAGCTATAGTCTCCCGACACCTCATTGCCGTTTTGAATGAACCTCAAGATGCCGTAAGTTGACCCCCATGTTCCGGTCCAATTGCAACCCGCAGGCACCGGCACTGGAACCACGTCACTTTCTGGCTGGCGAGGCGCCGGTATCGCGACCTCGGGAAGGCTTACGCCTGCAATCTCAAGGTCTTCAGCACCACCTGTTGAAAACCCATCAATCCCGATAACGCCTTCAGGGAGCTCATCATCGATCTTAAGCGGATCCACGGGCGGAACGCTCGGATCAAACTGGACTCCATCCGGGATAAGGTCTTCGTCAATCAGGTTCGAGAGATTGGAATTTGGACGCATGAACCCGTCAACACCGAGCCCACCACCATTGGCGATACGTTGAACGGCGGACCGATCCATTTTCAATCTCTGCTCGATCAAAGCCGGTGACAATTCAATCTCACCAAGCGACATTCGCTCAAGCGCCTTCGGATCAAATTGGTCACCGCCCGGGATCAGCAGGCCGACATCCTCGAACCCTTCAAAACAGGATCGAACGAACTGGTCGCCGCCAGGAATTTGGTAAGGCTCAAACTGATCGCCTCCTGGGATGGCATTGCGATCAAACTGGTCCCCGCCTGGGATACCTTCGGGCAATTCGTCATCGATTTGGCGAATTGCACTCTGAAACTGATCCCCGCCCGGAATAAGCGCGAGGCAATTGACCTCAAATTGATCGCCGCCTGGGATGGCATCCGGCATATGGCCCTGCTCTAGGCCTTGCCCTAACGCTACCGGAGAGGCCGTAGCCAAAAGCAAGGCGGTCATCGTTAGTTTGAACTTCATCATCTCAACTCCTTCAACAGATCGAGGCGACACGCTTCGCCCCCGCCTCAAAATGCAGGCCTCAGAAGCCCAAACGTTGTTTTCCGGTCCCACCGGACACGATCGGTCGCGAAAACGGCTTGACGCGTCCGCGAAAGGTCTATTGCCTTAATGCTGTGGGAGGATGTGAGATGTCAGATGTTGATCTGTCAGTGGTCGATCTCTTAGTCGATAAACACTATGACGCTCTAAAATCCGTAGCCCGTGCTAAGCGACGCGGCGCACGAAACGATTGCCTTTTGCTGACGACCGACCTGCTGCATGAAACATGGCTAAAACTTCGCCAGCAGTCAGAATGGACGGATGAAGCGCATTTCCTGAGAACCTGCGCAGTCGCGATGCGCCAGGTCATCATCGACTCAGCTCGCAAGCACCTACGCACAAAACGCGGCGGCGGCGCGGTGCATGAGGACTTTGACGATTGGCAGCACATCCTACCAGACTTCAGCGAAACGCCGGAAGAACTCCTCGTCATCAATGACCTGATTGAAACGCTACAAGCTGAAACGCCTGAACTCGCTCAGATCGTTGATCTACGGTACTTTGGTGGATTCACTGAAACCGAAACGGCCAAAATTCTCGATACCTCGGAACGCACCGTGCGGCGCAAGTGGAAGCTTGCGCGCGCGTGGCTCGCGACTGAGATGGCATAGGCGCCCTTCATTATTCTTTGTACGCGGTCACTTCAAAGTTCAAATCGACCGACATTGAGTCAGTCATATCTGGCTCTGAGCTGTAATCTGCCAAACGATAAATCGTACCGGAAGCTTTGCCTTTTATCTTGGCTGTGCCGTCGCTCATCTCCAGCGACTCTATTTCTACGCTCACCGAGTCATTATGATCACCGTAATGCGGGAACATACCGGCTTCCGGGAAATAAAGAGCGCCGCCAGACACAAGACTGCCGTTCATCACGCTGAACGTCACCGACACGCTATTCTCAATCTGAAACGACTTACCGGGATGCCCTTGAAGGGTAAACTCAGTCATCAAACCGACAGGATTTGAATAGTTTGCGGTTGACCGAAGCTCTCCACCGAGATCCATTTTAAGTGCGTGCCAAGTTGCAGACTTGTCTCCGACCGAGCCCGAGATTTCGCCAGCTTGCTCGAAACCTCCGCGCACGAAATTCGCGCCACGATCACCTTCGGCATCTGCCAGAGAGTCAGAGGGTCCGCACGCGCACAAAGAAAGCAGCAAACCGATCGAGCCGGCGATGGTTTTGAATTGATTGAAAGCCATAATGCGTCTCCTGAATACCAAAACACTGCGGATGCAGCGCTCAGAGATGGAAACGCTAGAATGCCCTCACGCCGGACAGACGGTCTGAATCTATAGTGATCCGATTGTATCTGCGTGGAACTTAAAAGGAGCCCGCAGAGGGCGGTTGCTCTCGCCTGAACAGATGACGAGTGCTTCATCGAGAGCCATTCTTACAGCAGCCGTCGATTGTGAATGGCGCACCATCGCGGCCTCACCTAACGCGGCAACACACGGCAATGACGCACCCGGTACTTCAGTGCTCAGCGCACGATGCAAGTAAGTCATATCAGATTCAGCCATATCGAAACGCTCAAGTTCCAAGGCCGCCCTCAGCCGGGACAAACGCGCTTGATGCAGCCACCCACCACGATGGCTGGGATCTTGCGCGAGTAAATCGATCGCCGCTGAAGCGTCTGAATAGGCCCGCTCCCAAGCGCCTTCCAGAAGTGCAGCATCAGCTTGAATGCTCCGCATAAACCCATGTCGGAGGTCATCATCCCCGATCTCTCCATTCACATACGGCAAATAGTCATCAATGTAGATTAGAGGTTCAGCACCTTCGCGCAGGACATAGACCTGGCCTTGCGCCGCATTGGTTGATGTCGTCACCATTTCGAGCGAGCGCACGCCAAGCTCTCGGCTATGGTAGAATTCTTCGACAAAGGCCCGGGCGGCGCTTTCATAATCCCCTGCCCGCAGATACAAAACTCCCATCTGGTTGTAGTACCAGGGCGTGAAGAAACGATCATGAATGGGCAGCGCTTGTTCATCTTTGATCGCCCGCTTAATCCGATCAATTAATGCGTCACGAGCCTCGGGCGACCCATCGGCAGACGCAATAATCTGTTCGACGGCAATGATCGGTTCGTCATACATATCGTCCGCAGGATCCCGGTTGGCGATAACTTGTTTGGCGAGCGCGAGGGATTCCTCTTCTCGGCCAACATATTGTAGCGACCAAGCCAACGCCGATTTCGTCGCAACCTCAAGACGTGGATCTGCGGTACCGGCTGCTATCAAGCGTTCATAAACGCCAATTGCTTTTTCATGCTCAAACCGGCGCATAAAATGCCCGCCAATCGCGAACATGTCGTGTGCTTGCTGAATATCTCCTTTTGTTGCGGCCAGCTCAGCTTGCCGCGTGATCTCGATCAAACGCTCATCGATTTTATCGCTTGATATCGGGTCTCCCGCCTCGCTTTCCACGCCATAGAGCTGCAGGATCGCGCGCCTTAGTCCGCGTGTTGTGCGGGCTTCAAATTCCCACTGCTCTCCGGTTTCGAACGCTTGTTGAAGGGCCTGTTCGGTTCGGTCATGCGCTGACACCACGCTCCACAAAGCGCCGGACAGTCCAATCAACGCTGCAGCGGTGACGGCACTCGCGACACGGTAACGCGAGAAGAATTTCATCGAACGATAGGCATAACCTCCGCGCCGGGCCGACACAGGCATGTTGCCTAAGTATCGTTCGATGTCCGTCTGCAAACCCTCGACTGACTGATAGCGGTCAGCTGGTTCGGTGGCCGTACATTTATCAATGATGGCCTCAAGATCCTTCGTCTGGACGAGATTTGGGCGAGGTTTGCGTTCGCCCGAAAGGAGCTCGCGCAAAACGATGCCTAGCGCATAAATGTCCGTTGCGGTTGAGACGCTGTCACCGCTCAATTGCTCTGGCGCGGCATAGGCAACCGTCAAAGGCGCACTCTCAGCCCCTGCGACATCTGAAAGGAATGCTGCTACGCCGAAGTCGACAAGTTTCAAACGTCCATCCTCGGACACGAGAATGTTCGTTGGCTTAATATCGCGGTGTAGAATCAGTTTTGAGTGCGCATATCCGACGGCCGCGTAAAGCTCACAGAAAAGAGCGAGGCGTTCACGCTGATTCAGTCCATTAGACTTGGCATAGTCGGTTAAGGACAGGCCCGGCACCAAGTCCATCACCATGAATAGACGCCCTTCGGACGTGTCACCACCATCAATCAATCGCGCGATCGACTCATGAGTGAGCTGCGCCGCAATCTTCCGTTCTTGGGCAAACTTTGTTTGCGCGTTGGGGTCATTGTGATGAAGCAGCTTAAGCGCTCCAAACTGCTCAAAGTCGCCTGTATCGCGTATAACCTTATAAATGTCGCCCATGCCGCCAGCGCCGATAGGTTCAACGATCCGCCAGTCACCGATCAGTTCACCCGGCTTGAGTTTGACCACATCTCGATATTTTCTCGGAGATTGCGTCAAAAACCCTGTCGCGAGCTCATCCGCCCGGATCAACCGCAAAGCACGATCCGCTTCGTCTGGGGTGTTAGCTTCAGCTTGCACAAACGCACTTCGATGATGCGGCTCGATTGCTAAGGCGCGTTCAAACAGGCTCTCGATACGGTCCCAATCCATTCGACACTCTCTGTTATCTTATGTGATCAGGCTGCATATTGTTCCGGCGCTTGTAAAGGTACTGCCCTTGCCCGAGTGACTTCCGGCGCCTTGCATTTCAGTTTGGGCGGATGCGTAATTCAGCGCATTTCCAAACAAAGCTTGGTCGATTGGAATGGCGCACGAACTCGGCTCGAGCGGCCCGATGATTGTAGCCGTGAACCCAGCTTCTTTCCTCGGCAGTAAAATGGTCAAGGAAGCTTACGGACGTGTAGGACACGACCTCCGCATCGGCGCAGACATCCTGACCCGCGCCGCGCTTTGGTTAAAGCGGTGCGTTGATCAATTCAAACGCTGGCGATTGCTGCCGCGCCAGAACAAGCTCTCTCTGAGCCTCGACCTCGCGCTCGATGCGATTGCGAAGCGTCTGCCAATCATCTTTGACGATCAGAGCAGAAAAGAACGGGGACGTTTGAATATATCGCTGATCACGCCATCCCAAATCAACGGCGCGAGATATTAGGGCAAGGGCCGTCTCATGATCGCCAGATGCGGAATAGAGTTCCGCCAGCCGTACGCGCAGCTCGGGCCAGCTGTCACCTTCAATCATCGCGGCTTCAGCGGCTTCAATCAGCGCAGAAGCATCCGATTCTTCGCCCAGTTGGCGAGCGAGCGACGCGCTTTCAAACCGCGCGCTTTCGCCCGCACGTTCAAATGCATCACGAGCGGCTTCAAGCTCACCCAGCTTTAAATGGGCACGACCGGAAAGGCGGAGCGCTCGAGGCGTGAGCTGAACCGCATCTGGGGCGGATGCCAAACGGTCGAGTGCGCCTCTTGGGGCATCTCGCCTCAAGTCTTCTTGCATGGCCTCGGTCAAGATCACACTTTGATGCGAACCACTTGCGAGCGCGCGATCCCACCAAGTCCGAGACGCTGGGTGGTCAAGTAAACCGAGCGTCGTCGCGATCTGAAGTGGCGCATATAGCGTCGGTTCGCTGATCTCTAGCGCGCGCGCTTCTAGATCTAATGCATCGCTGTATCGACCACGGATCTGAAACAGATAAGCAGCGCTGGACATTGCTGAGACGTCGTCTGGATTCAACAGGAATGCGTACTGATAAGATGAAATAGCCTCATCCACTCGCCCCTGCGCGTCGAGCGCGTAGGCCAATGCATGCCACGCTCGACCAAATTTGACGTCGTCTGAGATCACTTCTCGCGCAAGCCTCTCAGCGTTGGCAACATCTCCATCCTTTGCATCAAATTTGGTGGCGCGGGTCGAATAGGCGAAGCTGAGCGCAAGTCGTATGTCTAGAGACTGAGGATCCTTAGACAGCGCTGACTCCAGCAGATCGATCGCCTGGTCCGTCTCTAAAGGTTGATGCAATGCGAGGAGATCGGTCGCGCGCGCCAATTGCAGCGCAGAGACCGACGTATCCGCAATCTTTTCAAACTCCGGTTCGATCCCCTGCCCTGTGCCCAAAGCGATGGCTCCTGCGACGAACACCGCAGCGACCCCTCCCAATCCCAAAACAACTTGCTTGGTGCGGCGCCAAGGCATGGCTGAAGCAGTTTCGTGTTTTTCGACCGCTCGAACCTCGCAAGCAATTGCATACCCTTCACCACGAACGGTTCGAATATATTTTGGCAGCTTTGCGGTATCCCCCAAAGCACGTCGCAAGATTGCAGCACGCTGAACGAAAGTCTCTTCAGAAAGATGGCTACGTCGCCAAACATGCTGCGCGAATTCGGCTCTCGAAACAACGTCGGGCGCCCGAGCGACTAACAGGGCGAACATATCAAAGCTCAGACTATGGATATCCAAGACATCTGTACCGCGAGTCACCGTTCGCAACCGAAAGTCGACGTCGAGGTCGGAAACTCTGTAGCGATCGTATGTGCCTGTATTTGTGAGAAAATGTTCGCGTTTCATAATTCTTCAGGAAGCTTCATTGGCTTCTTCGTTACATCGGTGTGACGCCTCTGCCAATTGCAAAACGAGGCCACACAATGAAGTTACTCTCTCTTTCTCTCATGAGCTCCCTGATCTTATTTAGCGGCACAGCTCAAGCCCAATCATTCAGCAAACATACCAATCCGGTCCCTGAAATTGAAGCTGCCGTCAACAATGGTGACTATGGCACCGTGACGAGCATAATGATCCTGCAAGACGGGCAGGTTCTGTATGAAGGGTATTTTAACGGCAGCGACAGTGATACTCTACATAATACGCGGTCTGTGACGAAAACGATCACCGGCATGGCGGTCGGCGCGGCGGTCTCGGATGGCGTATTAAAGCTCAGTGATCCGGCGGCGCGTTTTTTCCCAGAGCTTGCCCCTTTTGCGGCGCCCGATCCGCGTAAACTCTCCATCACGATCGAAGACTTGTTGACGATGAGCGGCCCCCTCGAATGCGATGATTGGAACCAAATCTCCCGCGGCAATGAAGAGCGGATGTATATCGTGGAAGACTGGAATCGATTTTTCTGGGATTTGCCGATGCGTGGCTTCCCAGCTTGGGCGACACCGCCTGAGCAGTCACCGTATGGACGCGCATTCAGCTATTGCAGCGCCGGCGTCCAAGTTCTTGGAACAATTGTCGAGCGAGCAACGGAACAGCCGATGACGAAGTATGCAGAAGAGAACCTATTTGCACCGCTCGGAATCTCCGACTTTGAATGGCAATTCAACGGCAAAGGTCAGCCCCATTTAGGAGGAGGTTTGCTGCTACAAACCGAAGGTTTGGCAAAATTTGGTGAGCTACAGCGCCTCAGTGGAACATTTGGCGGCGTGGAGGTCTATGGCGGCGATTGGGCGGAACAATCAGTGACTCCAAAAGCGGACATCCCGGATACGCCATTCGAGTACGGATACCTTTGGTGGTTGATGCCATATGAGGTGGATGGGCAGTCCTACACCGCAGCTGCGATGACCGGAAATGGTGGCAACCGCGTCTATGTTCTTCCTGACCACGCTCTTACCGTCGTCTTTACGAACACAGACTTCAACACCCGCAACATGCATCAAAACGCACAGGCGTTTTTCCAGTCTGAGATCGTCGCTCGCCTCACCTCACAGTAGCGAGCAAGACTCGTTCTACGACTCTATCGCCAATGCAGAACGATCAGCTTCAGTTTCAGTCATTCTACGCAGCTTGCGGAGGTCCGCTTCCGCAAGCCTTTCTGCACTTAAGGGCCACATGGCACGTGCTTCGCCTGTATACAGGTTTTAATGAAAGTTCCGGCCTTTTGGGATTATGCGAGCATTGCGTGGATGGCCGCCGAGAGCTTTTCTTTTGCGCGGCGCAGAGGCGCGCTCTTCTGGAATTGGTTTGCGAACTTCATCAGCGTTCGAGAGCACAGTTAAAAGCGGGTCGTCCCGGCGGAGGCTCTTGAGCCGTTTCTCAAGCGCCCGGCCTTTTTCTGGAAGCGGGCTGCGCCCATGGTCCGCATGATCGAGGACCCCGCCAAGCGGGTCATTCGACGCCTCTTCTGTGAGGAAATTGAGATCGTCAGTACGGTCAATAATCTGGTCCGCAACGATATGCGTGACATTATCAGCGCGCTGAACACGCCCTTTGATGAGCATGATCCGCGCGCCCATTAGGATTGGTCGATAGATTTCACCAACCCGTGGCCAAACGACAATATTCGCGATCCCTGTTTCATCCTCGACCGTGACAAAGAAAACGCCATTCGCTGAGCCAGGCCTCTGGCGCACCAATACGATACCTGCCGTTTGAACGCGCGCACCGTTCGGGGCCTCCACCGCCTCTGTCGTTGGGCGCACGCCCATGCCCCTATAGATCTCGCGTAAGAATTTCATCGGGTGATCTTTCAGGGAGAGACGTGAGGTTTGGTAATCCTGGATCACATGCTCAGACGCTGGCATTTGCGGGAGCTTCGTTTCTTCCTCGCCGCCCTGCTCTGCCAAATCCATAGCCGCAAAAAGTGGCAGTGCTTTGCCTGGCGCTTCACCGCGCACCGCCCAAAGCGCTTCACGACGACTTAGCCCCATCGACTGAAACGCATCGGCGGCGGCTAATATTTCTAGGGCACGGCGTGAAATGCCGCTGCGCCGGCGAATATCTTCTGGCGCCGCAAAGCCTGCCCCACGCGCGGCCATAAGCGCCTCCATCTCATCTTCCCGCAGGCCATCAAGCTGGCGAAAGCCAAGCCTGACCGCATGCTGGGTTTGTGGATCAATCGGGGCCCGCCAATTATCCTCAGACATATCAACAATATGCGGGTCCTCATCCGGCACGATGATATTGTCCCAATCCGACAGGTTCACATCCACTGGCAGCACACACACTCCATTCTTTCGTGCATCACTGACAATCTGGGCCGGCGCGTAGAACCCCATTGGTTGGCTGTTGAGCAAGGCAGCGCAAAAGACATCTGGATGATGGCATTTGAGCCAACAAGAGACATAGACCAGAAGCGCAAAACTTGCGGCATGGCTTTCCGGAAAACCATACTCCCCAAAGCCTTTCACTTGATCGAAACAGCGCTGCGCAAATACTGGATCATAGCCACGCGCCACCATGCGATCGACCATCATACTTTCATAGTTCTGGATCGTGCCGACCTTTCGAAACGTTGCCATCGCGCGGCGTAGACCATTCGCTTCATCTGGAGAGAATTTCGCGGCATCCATGGCGATCTGCATGGCCTGTTCCTGAAAGAGCGGCACCCCAAGCGTGCGACCAAGTATCTGCTCTAGCTCATCCGGCGGGCCATGTTCCGGCGAAGGTTTCGGATACTCGACAAATTCAAGCCCCTGCCGACGGCGTAAATAGGGATGCACCATATCGCCTTGGATCGGACCGGGACGGACAATCGCGACTTCAATAACAAGGTCATAGAATATACGTGGGCGCAGGCGCGGCAGCATATTCATCTGCGCCCGGCTTTCGACCTGGAACACGCCGAGGCTCTCACCAGCGCACAACATGTCATAGGTCGGCTTATCGCCAGACGGCAGGCTCGCCAATGTATGTTGAATGGCTTTATGCGTCGCCAAAAGGTCAAATGCCTTACGGATGCAGGTCAGCATACCAAGCGCGAGCACATCAACCTTCAGGATACCCAGCGCGTTGATATCATCTTTATCCCACTCGATGAATGTACGATCGTCCATCGCGGCATTGCCGATCGGCACGGTCTCGATCAGGGGATCGCGGGTTAGGACAAACCCGCCAACATGCTGACTGAGATGACGCGGAAACCCGATCAGCTGCCGGGTGAGTAGAATGGCCCGGCGCAGCGTTGGATTGGCCGGATCCAGTCCGCTCTGACGAATCTGTTCTTCTTTAATATCGCTTCCCCAACTGCCCCAGACCGTACCGGCAAGCGCGGAGGAGATATCTTCGCTGAGGCCAAGCGCTTTGCAGACCTCCCGCACCGCTGAGCGGGGGCGATAAGAGATAACCGTCGCGGTGAGCGCGGCCTTATCACGGCCATAGCGATCATAGACATATTGGATCACTTCTTCCCGGCGCTCATGCTCAAAATCGACATCAATATCCGGCGGTTCGCGGCGTTCCTTGGAGAGGAAACGCTCAAACAGAAGGCTCGTCTCATCTGGGTTTACGCTGGTAATGCCGAGACAATAACAAACTGCGGAATTGGCCGCAGAGCCACGGCCCTGACACAGGATTTGCTGCGCGCGCGCCCAGGCGACAATGTCATGCACTGTCAGGAAGTAAGGCGCATAATTTAGCGCTTCGATCAGGGTCAGCTCTTTGTTCAACGCGGCTTCAACCTTCGCCGGCAAGCCGTTCGGATACCGCCAATCGGCGCCTTTCCAAGTGAGGTCGACCAGGTGTTCTTGAGGCGTCTTGCCTGGAGGAACAGGTTCATCTGGATACTCATAAGCAAGTTCATCAAGACTAAAATTGCACCGCGCAGCGATCTCCTGCGTGCGACGAAGCGCTGGCTCAAAGCCTTTGAAAAGCCGCGCCATCTCTTCAGGCTCCTTTAGGTGGCGCTCCGCATTGGCTTGAAGCCGAAAGCCTGCCTCCTCAATTGTGCAATGCTCGCGAATGCAGGTCAGCACATCCTGTAAAGGGCGACGCTCAGGCACGTGATAAAGAACATCATTTATTGCTACGATCGGAACGCCGCACTTTGCGCCAAAGTCAGCAAGCCGGGCAAGGCGTTCGCGATTGCGACCTTGATAAGTGTAGCGCGCCGCCAAATAGATCCGTTCACCGCAATGCGCCCGAAATTGTTCGAGTACCGCTTTGAAAGACGGGTTCAGCTTTGTCGGTGGCAGAGCGATGAATATCTGTCCCTCGGCATGCGCTAGGATGTCTTCCAGAGAGAAATCGCACGCGCCTTTCTCAGCGCCCAGCTTTCCAAGTGTCAGTAGTTTAGAAAGACGTCCATAAGCCGCGCGGTCTTGCGGATAACAGATAAATTCAGGACCATCCTTTGGGCTCAATCGCGCCCCGACCAGCAAACGCAATCCGGCCTCTTTCGCAGCAATATGCGCCCGCACAACCCCTGCAAGCGTATTGCGATCCGCCACCCCAATCGCAGAGAGCCCAAGCTTCGATGCCTGGATCACCAATTCCTCTGCGTGAGAGGCCCCGCGTAAAAAAGAGAAATTCGTCGTAACAGCAAGTTCGGCATACTCGGTCATGCAAACAGCCCATGCATGTACCAATCAGGGGCACCGCCTCGCCCATCTTCATAGAGACCTTCACGAAAGACCCAATAGCGTCGCCCTTCCTCATCCTCGACGCGGTAATAGTCTCTGGCACGAGGGAGATTCTTGACAGTTTCACCGGTTTGCATCTGCTCGAATTCAAGCCGTGTCTTTGCAATCAAAGCAGCATCCGCGCGCGGGTCAAACTTTGGGGTAAGCCATTTGCGAGGGGCATCTTGCTGCGGGGTCGCTGCGGGCGGCGGCGCGGTATAGGTCCACCATTCCGGCGCGATCCGCTCAGGCCCATCAGCCTTTGTAACTTTGCGCGCGACACGCCGCCAGACAAAGCGCAAAGGTGGACCGTCTGGCACCTCAGCCAGAACTTGGACGCGCTCAGGCTCGCGCAAAAGCCGCAAGGGTCGCGGCCCAGCTTGCTCATTGATCGTAGCGCGGGTCGGGATACTGCCTTCAAAGGCGCGCCTCTGTTCGGCGCGGTGGGGGTGATGGCTTTCCTGAAACGCTGTGACGTGAACCGCTCCCTCGCCGAGCTTGGCGGTGATACGATCCGCTAAGGCCGATAGCGCGACGGTATCGGTATCTTGTGCGGCCAGGTCCCCCGACAGCGCCATCGCGCTTTCATCCATAGAGCCAGTCCGCCGAGCCTCTAGCATGAGCAGATCAATGCCAAAGCCTGGATCGATCTGGTCAATACGCTCGCTAAAGAGCCGCAAAATATGATCTGGCGCATTGACCGGGCGCGCAGCAGAAATCTCCACGCTTTTAAGCGTACCATCGCTACGATAAGCTGTGAGGGTAAATCGACGTGCGCCCTGGCCGAAACGCTTTAGATCACCGCACAGCTGGATCGCCAACTCTTCAAGTCCAATCTCAATCGCCTCGCCCGTCGCGATCGGCTCAGGACATTTGAGTTGGACACGCTTGGCTGGAATGGGCCGCAATGGCTTAATCGGATCACGGCGACCACCCAGCGCCTGGTCAAGCTTCAGCAAAACCGCATCCGCGTTAGATTTCGATTGAAATCGCCGCGCTAGTGCTTTGCGATCAATTCCATAAAGTTGACCGACCTTGTTGAGACCGAAGCGGCGGAGCAGTGTTTCGGCGGCTTCGGAAACGCGCAGAGTTGAGATTGGCAGATCCGCAAGCCCGTCTTTCTCAGACCCCGCAGATAGAATTCGGCCGCTTGCCCCACGCGCCAAAGCAGCGGCAGCCACCTGTGTGCTCGCCAGTCCAACGCGGTGCGGAATTCGCTCGCGCTTGAGGATCTGTGCAACCTCTTTCAGCATCCCCGCTTCGCCGCCATAAAGATGATCGCACCCGGTTGTTTCCAGCATCACACCATCAAGGCCATCGATCGCCACCAGCGGGGCAAAGCGGATCATCCACTCGGCCAGTGCTTCCAGGGCTCTCGCATCAGCCGCGCGATCAATATCTTCATGACAGAGACTTGGCGCCCGCGCTTTGGCGTCTGTGAAGGCAAGGCCTTCTTCGATGCCAATAGCCTGCGCTGGTTGATTTACGGCGGCAACCCGCAGACCATGCACACCCGCCTCAACTAGTATAAAGGGCTCAGCGGCCTTACCCGTATCGCTTGAGAGGGGTTTGCGGTCGCTCGAAACGCTCTGACGACGCATCTTTGCGCGCCTCAATCTGGTGAGGGGCCAATCCGGGAACCATAGTGAGAGATAGCGTTTCATCATTCCATTCCAGATCAAAGCTGCGTCCAGCAAGATGCGGGGCCTGGCGCGCGCGCTCCAGAACCGCATGCCACCGCGCAGTCCCGAGACCACGTGCATTAAATCCATTATTGGCGGACAAGCGCGGACGGATCCGCCAGCGGGCCGTTGCCGCTGTCGCGCCTTCACGCGTGTGCGGCATCAACAAGATCACAGGCACACCATAACGGCTCGATGCCAGAACAAGACGGCGGCTCGCGGTAAAGTCACAGTCTTCGACTTCTGCGATGACCAAGCCAACAGCAGCCGATTTGATCCCTTCTTCGATAGCCCAGAGCGCTTCGCCTAATTTGCGTGTTTGCACAGACATCATGGACTTTGACTGGGTCTGCAAAGACGCCGCGCCAGCTTGCAAGATATCACCGTGTTCAACCCCTAAAACCGATTGTTGGACATACAAGATTGCCCCTTGCCGATCTGCTTTTGCAGCGAGTGAAAAACCCGAAAGTGCGGGCAAATCGCCATAGCTCGCCTCGCAGAGCTCATGCACGCCCACCCCCCCTAGGTTGAACGGAAACGCCATACGCGCTTTACTCGCAGACGGCGTTAGCCTGAAAACCTGTTTGCCAAAATCACCATATGTTCTCATTTTGTTCTTTTTATCGAAGCACTTGAGACAGTCAAGCCATCACGTCAAAGAGGCGTCTGGGTATCGCTTTAAATATGTGTGGAAATCCCAGACAATGATCACAGACTTTGCCCCAATACGTCATAGATTTCTTTCAACCGAAACGATACTGACGGATAGCCATAGAAGGGACTCAACCATGCGATCGATAGCTGTTTCCATAATCAGTGCAGGACTCCTAACGTCCGCCTGCGTCGCGGTGCCTGCAATCGAAACAGGGCAACTGAAAGCCAGTACTGACTGGGTGGCAAACTCGCCAGAATGGCGGGCTGAAGCAGAGAAAGTTTTTGCAAATGCCGAGCGCTATATTTCTGCAATTGAACAAGACCGAGACGATGGCACATGGGGCGTCATTCTCGACCTTGATGAGACCGTTTTGAACAATGTCACCTATCAAGTCGAACGCGACCTTTCCGAGACCTCCTATTCCCCGGAAACCTGGTACGCCTGGACACAAAGAGAAGAAGCAACCCTCGTCCCCGGCGCCGCTAGCTTCATCGAATTTGTAAATGCGCGAGGTGGACTCGTCGCATTTGTCACCAACCGCCGGGATACTGAGCAACTTGCAACCGAGCGAAACCTGGACGCGCTCGGCCTAAAGCGAAATGAGGACTTTCAGGTGTTCCTAACGCGCGCACTCCCAAACGCTCCACGAGACAAAGATGCGCGCTTCGATTTGGTGCCATTGATGCTGGCAACACAAGGCTATCCGGATGTCGAGATTGTCGCTTATCTCGGTGACAATAAAGGCGACAAACCCTCAACGGCCGGCAACTGGGAATTCTTCTGTATCGACCAGGGCGCAATGTATGGCGAATACTGTGCAGAAACCCCAGGCAGTGGTTGATCCTCGACGGAGCTGGTGCCCCTAGCGGGAATAAGACGGCCGCGTGGAAATAGCGTCTTCTGTGAATGGGGCGTCCGTAAACATGAGGGGATAATAATAGTCCCGAAGCTCAGCATGGAAGGCCCGCACTTTCTGCTCGTAAGTTGCGGCTGCGCGCGTGTCCGTGCGCGCGAGCGACTGGAAAACGCGTTCAATTTTGGCCGGAGGGGACAGCCAAGAGAAGGCCGCGGATAGCTGATCGCGCTTCTGTCGGCCGTCACGATAGGCAACTGAAAGCGGCTCAACCTTTTGATCGCCGACCTGCTGGAAGGCGTAATACCACTTCCACTCAAAGGTGCCTTCCATTGTCGCGTACTCAGCCCATTCCGGATGCCGCTCTAGGAACGGGTCCATGGTTGCGGACACTGGAAGATCCCAGGCATCGTTCACAGCCTCGCGCTGCGTCAGAACGATATCGCCGCCATCCGGGACCGCGACAGCTGAGTCGACCGCCTAAATCGCTAAGATCAATTTGGCCCAGGTTTAAGGGGGAAGGACGAGTCAGCACATGACTTCATCGTGAGCGAGTTTGAGTTTCAAGTGAACGTCGCTTGCGCGATGGAAGGTTTGCATTGGGGCACCCCCAATCGCGCTTCCTAGATCTAACGCAAATGAGGTTGCCTTACTAAGATGCCCCAAGTTCATAAGCCCTACGCCATTTTTGCCGCCCTCGCTCTTTCGACCCTTGCAGCGTCACCTGCGGTGACAGCCGCCGCGCAATCAGAGAACGCGTTTTCAGCCTATAATGAAACCAGCACCGCCATTGTTGATACCGGGCCTTACCAAGAGATCATCAGCGCCTTGTCAGTGCCTGAACGTGGTCGCACTCTGGTTGCTTATGATGTCGCCCGGGCGCAAGCGCTTCCATTTTTTCAACAGTACGTGAACTATCTCAGTGGTATCGACGTCGAAACACTAAACCGCGATGAACAGCTGGCCTTCTGGTTGAACACGCGCAACATATTGCTCGTCCAAGGGCTCGCCGAAGAGCGCAGGGTTAGCGGCTTTAAACGCAAGCGCGGCACGCCGGATGCGCCTGGCGCGTTCTGGACAGAAAAGCGGATTACCGTCTCTGGTGTGCCTCTGTCTCTGCAAGACATCGAGCAAGATATCCTCTTTGCCGGTTGGGATGATCCCAATATTATATTTGGTTTGTATCAAGCAATTGAAGGCGGCCCTGCTCTACCTCGGCAGCCTTTCTCCGGCGCCAATGTTAAAACCCAACTCGCGGAAGCTGGACGGCGGTTTGTAACGCTCCCACGCAATCTTCGCGTGCGCGGCAATAAAGTTCGCATCTCAACCTATTTCGATTGGTATGCCGAACTCGCTTATGGCGGCGACGAAACCTCGATGCGAGCGCACCTCGCCACGCTGGTGCAACCGGATCAAAGTGATGTGGTCAGCTCTGACGGAACACTTTCAAGACGGAATCTATCGACCTCGTTTGAACAATACCGGACACGCCAAGCAGGCTCTGGTTCTGGATCATCCGGCTCAAGCTTTGCACGCGGCGCTGGTTCTTAAGTCAGCGTGGGTGCGTCTAATCGCATCCGAGGCATAGGACTGGTTCTATGCGTGGTTATGGCAGTCCTTGCTGGGCTGTCATATAGCTTTCCTTATGGGGTCGAGATCGCGCAAGCACCTCTCGGGCTTTATATCTCGGTAGCTTTACTCTCGGGTGGTCTTTGGGCCCTGCTCTTCGTTCGAATTCGCAAAGCGCGACAAGCCAAACCGACCCTTTTGATGATCCTGGCGATCGGCCTTTTTATGCGTGGAGCCATGTTCTTTTCGATCCCGGTCCTCGAAGACGACAGCTATCGCTATCTTTGGGACGGAGCGGTGACCGCCAATGGAATTGATCCGTATAAATTCGCCCCGGCTGAAGCCGCTCAGGACTCGCTGTTCGGGACACAAGAGCCTGAACCGCGCGCACCTGATCTGGCACAGCTGGAATCCCTCGCGGAACAACATGTTGAAGCGCATAGCCGGATCAACTTCCCCTATGTTTCGACAATTTACCCCCCCTTCGCCCAAGCCACGTTCGCAGTCGCCTATTGGCTTGACCCGTTCGGGTTGACGGGTTGGAGATGGGTCTTGCTGATCAGCGATCTGGTGACGTTCGGTCTGCTTCTGAGCCTGCTCAAAGCCTACAAGCGCCCAGCCGTATGGATCAGTCTCTACTGGTGGAATCCCGTAATCGTCCTACAAGGCTTTGGCGCCGGGCACATGGACCTTCTAGTGCTGCCCTTTCTGTTACTCGCCCTACAATTCGCAAAGTCAGAGCGCACTGGGTTAGCGTCAATTGCGCTGGCGGGCGGCGCCGCTGTGAAGATCTGGCCTGTTCTGCTGTTTCCCTTTTTGCTGCGACCATTCCTAAAGCGCCCAGTTACAGCGGCGGCCTATACCATCGGGTTTGGAATGGCCGTTTTAGCTTTGCTCTTGCCGCAAATTATCCATCTCGTCGCGCCCGAAGCGGGCCTAAATGCCTATGCTTCAGATTGGCGAACCCATGCCTTCCTATTCGCTATCCTCGAAGATTTCATACTTTCATCGCTCCAAGCGCCGGGACAAGCGGCGCGTTTGACGGTCGCGATGATTACAGTTGCGCTGACCGGTTATCTTGCGCTTCGGTTTGGCAATAACGTCAGCCTCCTGCCGAGTTTATGGGCCATCGTGATCGCGACGCTGATCTTTCTCTCGCCGACCGGTTATCCTTGGTATTTAATCTGGCTTGCGCCATTGCTGCCATTCCTGCCGCAGGTTGGACTAATCGCAATGTTTGTGCTCACGCCGCTTTACTGGCTCAGGTTTCAGTTCGGCGATGATGCGCTCATTTATCAATGGGGCATCGTACCCCTGGCGTTCGGCATCCCCTTGGCGCTGATCGCACTGCATTATCTCGACAGGAGGTCCCGTGATGCGATCCGTCATCATCATCCCCGCTTTGAATGAAGAAGCTGCAATTGGCGGGGTTGTTCGCGGTGTTCGACACAAAGTCGACCAAGTGATTGTCGTAGACAACGGCTCAACCGACAACACCGCACAATGCGCCATCGAGGCGGGTGCAAATGTCGTCCACGTGACCAAGCCCGGATATGGCCGCGCCTGTTTTGCAGGCGTTCGCGCCTCACGGGGCGCTGACCTCATCATCTTTATGGACGGCGATGGCGCAGACGACCCCGACGATCTTAGCTCGCTGATCGAACCGATCCTAAGTGGGCGTCATGATTTCGTTGTTGGCTCCCGACTTCTAGGCAAAACCGAGCCGGGCGCCCTGACCTTCGCGCAGCGGTTTGGCAACCGATTGGCGACGGGGTTGATGCGCATGATTTGGGGCGGACGATTCACAGACCTCGGCCCGTTTCGCGCCATCACGCGCACCGCATATGATACACTCAACATGCACGCTCAGACCTATGGCTGGACGGTCGAGATGCAAGCGCGAGCCTTGAAGCAAGGTCTTCGTTACACAGAAGTACCAGTTGCCTATCGCCGTCGCATTGGCGTGTCCAAGATCTCTGGAACTTTGAAAGGCGTGGTCTTGGCGGGTTGGTTCATCCTAGGCACGATTTTCAAAGAAGCGCTCATTCCGCGAAACGCCAGTAAGATGCTCAATGCCCAAATTACAGATGCACAGATAGAGACGTATCGACAACATTCGGCACGATAGGCCTCTCACTGCGCGCTTGCACGAGCGCTGTGATGCTGAGAAGGTGGAAGCTAGAAACCGGCAGAGACCTTAACATGATCAAGCAGCTCACAATCAGGCACATAGGCGTTCAACTTACAGCGGGGGCGGCTTGTCTGATGGGGGCGACTGCATGCACCACATCCGAACCGATGAGCATGGAAGCGGTTCATGACCAAGCCATCGTACTGGACGCCCATTCCGATATCGCGCTGCCGGATACCTCGCCGCTTTATCTCGGCGCAGACGGACACTCCAAGGTTGCGACCGACAAACTGGTCGCTGGCGGGGTTGATGCAGTCATCATGGCGCTTGCCACTGGACCGCAGCCACGCACCCCTGAAGGTCGCGCAAAAGGCGCTGCAGAAGTCGCCGCTAAATTTGAAGCGATCCAAACCCGTGTTGCGGCAGACCCAGAGCGTCTGACCTTTGCCCGCACAGCCGCAGACATCCGCGCAGCTCAAGACGACAACAAAGTGGCGATTATTCTCGGCTTTCAGAACGCCCTCGCCTTAGAACGCGACGTCTCGCGCCTCGATGCGCTCTATGCCGATGGCGTGCGCGTATTTGGCCTCACACATATGGGCCACAATGATTTTTCAGACTCCTCGCGCCCCCTCTTCAACGGCGAGACCAGCACCTATGAAGTAACCGAAGAACATAGCGGATTGTCAGAGCTTGGGCGCCAGGCCGTAGAGCGCATCGAGGCGCTTGGCGGGATTGTCGACGTATCGCAAATGTCCAAGGCCGCGACGCTGCAAGTAATCGAGCTGAGCGACACGCCGGTCATCGCCACCCACTCCAACGCCAAACAGCTGTCAGACGTCACCCGCAACCTGTCCGACGAAGAGATTGACCGGATCGGTGAGACCGGCGGCGTCATCCATATCGCTGCGTTCAGCGCGTATCTTGTTGATCTGACTTCACCGGATATGCGCAGCGCCATACGCGACGTTCGCCTCGCGGCGGGTCTGCCAGAGACTTATTCTTATCCTTACGAACTCTATTGGGAACTCGACGATGAAGCCGAGAAGATCAGCTTCCTGACCAATATGCGCGCGCTAGTTGGCCGTGAGGATGTCGCCCGCATGGTCGACCATATCGACTATGTCGTGGACCGCATCGGTATTGATCATGTCGGCATCGGCACAGACTTCAATCATGGCGGCGGCATTGTTGGATTCGCTGAGGCCGACAGCGCCAAAAACGTCACCGAAGAGCTCCTCCGTCGCGGCTACTCGGCCGATCACGTCGACAAGATTTGGGGCGGCAACTTCCTGCGTGTGCTAGAAGAAGCGACTGGCCGGTGATGCTGTTGCTCACCAACAGGCCCCATCGGCTATCGCAATCGGCTTAGTTGACGCGGGTCATAGCGTAACTGGTTGAACCGTCGGCAGATGTCCAAGTGCCGTTCGTGCTGCTTGATATTGCAAACCGTTGTCCAAGGCGATCGGTATACTCGCCAGATCCAGAGCGTGTATAAATCGTTCGTTCGGTCGAGTTCGCACGTTGGATGATCAGTTTGTTTGGTTCAATGTCTACGATCTTCAGGTAGAACTTGTTGCCCTGCACTTCGAACATCCACAGGCTGTTGAACAGACCCGTTCCAGACGACGTCGACCGATCGCCACGCACCTGGGTTACAGGTTGGCCTCGCTGGTTGCGCTGGGCAGAGCTCGGGGACTGCAACTCGAGAGCCCAGTCTGGAAGGCTATTCACATTCTTCAGCCGGTCGCCCCAAGAACAGTCTTTGTGGCTGTCACGATATCGCAGCTCGGCCATCCCATCGCGATAACAAAGGCGTTCCTTCGTTTCGCCATCAACCACACGCTCGAAGTCGCGATTATCAAGTCGTGTGTGGCGCGTGAATGTCAGGTCCAATCGAGGTGACTTCCCTTTCTGATATATATCGACGGTGATTTCATCGTCCGAGCGATCGTGAACTTGCACCGCAATTTTGTTGTTGGAATCATCATCATCGGAGAATTCAAAGAATCCAGTCCCAGGACGTGTCCAGCCATCATCCAGATCGCCGACAAAGGCGATCTTAGTGCCCCACGAACAATCCTTGCCATTGTCCCTGTACCGCAAGAATTCAAAGTTGCGGCGGAAGCAAATCCGCTCAACGGTCTTGCCGTCCTCTTTGCGATCATAGTCACGCTTGTCAGTCCAAGTGTGACGATCAAAGCGAACGCCCATTCGCGGCGCCTCACCAGGCGTGTAGATATCCGCCTTGATATAACCTTTTGCCCGCTCCGTGATATCGATCACGAGACCGTCTTGAGAGCCGCGATCGCCATTCTCAAACAGTTCCAAATCTGCTTCGACTTCTGCCCATCGTTGAAGGGCGCAATCATCCTCCTCATACCCGCACACTTGAACCGTCTTCGCTTTGACAATCTCAACTCCGAGGTCTTTGCTAACAGCGGCGCCAATTGTGATTGTAATCCCTTGGAACTCCCACTGTTCAAAATCGTGAAAGTCGACGCCTGACTCAAGTGGATCAAACCAAACGCCGATCGCGAGAACCGGATCAACGGGCATGTTCTTTGGCTTGGCAACAGGGGGTAATCCTTTCCCTGTCTTGGCCAACATGCCCAAACTCACCAGCGTAACGGCGTCGGCGACATAGCCGCGACTTCTGCCGCGCAATTGGTTCGGCGGATTTTTCCACCACCCCATTGTGATCCCAGCATTCGCGCCAGCACCGACCATCCAGCCATGAGCGCCGCTGCTATACCATTTGGCATCGCTTAACGGACCACCGCAACGGAACGCGCCGCCAGCATCGCCGCTCACGGTTTTAAAGAATCCCGCACCGCCAGCGACACCTGCCGTATAGGACTGAAAGTCGGATGGGCACGCACCATTTGTGGTGGGAGGCGCTGGTGGTTCGTCACCTGATGCGCTGTCCATGCTGTCGAAGAACGCATCATCCTGACCGGCATCCGATGTGCTGGTGATCAACCCAAAGATCAGGTCGTCTCCAAGGTCTTTAAGCACAGCTTCCGAGGCAAGTTTCAGCGAACCCGCTTCGGTCATCTTACAAGTTCCATTGATCTGCCAAGAGTAGCCATCTTTACAGGCTTTTCCTTTATCGGTGACCTTACAGGCCTGCGTTTTCGACGTGCCGCAAGGCTTGCAGTATCCGTCCGTCTCGGTTGTCCATTCTTCGCACTGCCGGCCGCTTTCGAGCGCCGGACAGGCACGTTCATCCTCACCGCCGCAGGGCTTACAGTATCCCCCAAAGGCCCCGAGACCTGCATCGCAGATCGTCCCTTCTTTGCCGACGCGGCAGCTGCGTTCGTCTTTGCCTCCGCAGCCACGGCAAATACCCGCAGAATCGGGTCTCAGCTTACCGGTACAAGGATATCCAAATTCGGCCTTCGGGCAGGCTTTCTCGCCTTCCTCTCCGCACGATTGGCAAACACCGCTGACTGGGACCAGTTTGTTACTGCACCCAAATGGGATGCGCCCGGTTTCGCAGGGCGGTTGCCCAGCGCGCTTGCCACAGGGCTTACAGCGCCATTTATCGTTAATCTTCAGGGGGGCGAGATTCTTTTTGCATTGGAATCCGATGCGGCTTTTGGGCCAGGGCTTTTTGTTCTCTCGCCCCCAATTTCGGCATTTGCCTTTATACTTTGTCATGCCAGAATCACATTTCTTCAGAAAGCCGCAGCCTTCCTGTCCATTGCCACCGCAAGACCTATCGGCGGACGCCGTTGGCGTGGCGATCCACGCGATCGCGAAACAGATGAAGGCTAGTTTTAGAAGGATGGCGATCTGCGTTGACATTCTGAACATGGAAAGGCTCCCCATAAGCTAACAATGCGAGTTCAGCATCGCAGATTGCGCAAGAAACAGTATGGGGGCTGATACCCAATTTCGGCTCTTCCGAAGCAAAAGCTACACGGGCCGTCCGATCGATATCGCCAGAATCGCTTGTTTTTATTCCTGAAACCCTGTCATACTGCGCCTGTGTCAGGGGAGAGGGCATAACTATCGAGCAGGCTATTTACCGAGCTGTTCTTGCAGACGATCATGCGATCGTTCGTGAAGGCGTGAAGAATGTTCTGGCCGAGATTGGTCAGATCACCATCGCCGCTGAAGTTGCCGATGGATTAAGCGCGATCGGTGCCGTGAAACAGCACCAGCCAGATTTACTGGTTCTCGATTCAGCTATGCCGCACGCCAAAGGCATCGAGGTTCTGGCTGAAGCTCGGCGTTGGAGCAAGCAGACCTCGGTTGTTCTATTGACTGGTTTCACTTCGGCCGGTGTGCTTGCCAGCTGGCTAGATGCAGAAGTCGAGGGCATTCTTCTCAAATCATGTTGCCCGACAGAGATGAAAACCTGTTTCGAAACGGTCTTGCAGGGCGGTCGCTACTTCGCGCGCGACGCTCTTGCGATCCTCGAAGAAGCAACCGGCAAGACGGCGCTAACAAATCGCGAGCGTGAAGTGCTTTCGCTGATCGCAATGGGTTATCAAAACGCAGGCATCGGCGAACGGCTGAGTATCAGCCCACGCACAGTCGAAAAACACCGTGCGAGCTTGATGGACAAAGTTGGCGTGAGCTCTCTCGCTGAACTGATTGCCTACGCTCTGCGCGAAGGCCTTATCGCAGAGCAGACCCAACTGTGAGCGCTTCGCGGAAATGGGTATCCTCCCCCATGGTCGCTCCGACGCGGTTTGATCAGTATGCGGTATGCTAGAGCGACTTTTCTCTCGGCCCAAATCGTGGCCTGACTTCCGCGCGCCGGTAGTGAGGGTCCCGTTGACGCTGACCTTAGTGATCGCAATCTCACTCTTCGTTTGTTCGCTTTTGGCGACACGCGAGGCACCTATCCCACAAAATGACGGCGTCATCTCTCTCCCATTGGAAGGGTTCTCGAGCGCATTCCTCGGTGAATATGGCGAAGCATTGCATCCGAGTGATGCGACCGCCACGATTTCAGACGTCAGCCAGAGGGATGATTGGGAGAAACTTCAAACTCGATATATCAGCTTTGGGACCCTAGCTGAGCCCGCTTGGATACGCGTTAAACTGCACAACACCAAAAACGAACCAATCACGGTTCGGGTGGATACCCGCCGGGTCGCGTTCAAGTGGATGAAACTCTACCTGACCCCAGACGGCGGCCGAACCGCTAATCAGTTTCTAGACTACTCATATGAAGCCCCGTTCTCGGAAAGGCCCGTAAATCACCGAATTTTGGTTGCCGATATGGTATTGCAGCCGGGCGAAAAAACCGAGCTCTATGTTCATTATGAGGGCCTCTATATCTCTATGCTGCCGATCCGTGTGGCTGCGCCCAGTAGTTTCGAACTGGCGGATAAATATGAGCTTGTTTGGTCGTCGCTCTTCTATGGATTTATGGTCGCGGCGTTCTTTCTCACCATCCTGACATGGTCTCTGACAGGCTGGCGGTTGAGCGTTAGCCTCGGCATCTTTCTCACCGTTAGCCTGCTCTCGGTTTGGTCCGTCGAAGGCTATATCGATCAGTATCTCGTCCCGACGAAAAATCCGATTACCGCGCATCTCACAGACGCGATCTACTTGTGGAACTATGCGGGATTATTGCTACTCAGCCGAAACATCTTCGATCTAAAAGTAAAGGCACCAATCATCGACCAGGTTATGCTGTGGGCGATTAGGCTCATCCTGCTCGTCTCGATATTGCATTTGTTGTTTGGAATCTTTCCGCGCGATAGTTTTGTCGTCATGTCATTTGGCGCGCGTGTTTCGAGCGTCGCTCTCTACGCGGTGGTAGGGATCTGGGCCGTTGCTAACAATGAAAAAGGCGGCACGGTCTTTACCGCGAGCGCCGTCTTGTTGACGATGGCTGCTACCTTCACGGTCCTTGTCGATACGTTCGGATTTCAGCAAGGCGGAATACCTGGAACGATGCGTATTTTGGTGACGCTCGAAACGATCGCTTTCGCCATCGCCATCGCTCAGAATGTCGCGGCGATCCGATACGAGCGCGACGCTGCACTTGTCGCTGATCTTCGCGCCACCCGCGAGAAACTCCGCTTGAATGAGGCATTGCGTGACAGTCAGTCCGCTTATGAACGGGCACGCTTGCGAGCCTTTGAATACCGCAATCGCTTACAGTCGGTGAGCCATGATATCTTACAGCCGCTTAGTTCTCTGCAAACCGCCTTGCATGAGAACCTGCCCGCAGACAGTGCGGCGCGCAAACCTCTGACGGAAGCATTTGAATACTTACAAGCTCTGGCGAACAAGAACCTGCCGGCGGCCAAACGAACCACAGGCTCGAAACCTGATGAGACTGAAACACCGATTTCTTTGGTCTTGGATGCTGTCATTGCAATGTTTGTCAGCGAAGCTACCGCGAAAGGCATCGATCTGAAGCGCCATTTGGACGTTGAGGATACACTCTCAGCGGACCCCGTTTTGCTGATGCGAACCGTCAGCAACCTTGTCGCAAACGCCATTCGCTACACTTCCAAGGGCTCAGTAACGGTCGCGGCGCACAAGAGTGACGATAGCGTGACGATTGAGGTTCGCGATACTGGACCAGGTCTGTCGCGCCAACAGATCGAACAGGTGATGCAGCGTGGTGTCAGCGGCGCGCAATCTGATGGATCAGGCCTCGGTCTCTCAATTGTTCAGGACGCTTTGGAAGAGCTGGGCGGCTCTTTTGAGCTCATCTCGTCCCCTGGTACTGGCACGATCGCGCGATGCCTCATCCCGGTGCATCAAACCGCTAAGATTGGGTAGTCGCCCCCATATCCCAAAAGTCTTGAATCCGTAGTCTCGCCTCAGACAACCAATGCTGAGGGAGACATTGAAATGCCTGTCAAAACAGACTTAACCCCTAGATTATATGCCGGTATTGCGGCCCTGGGCCTCTTCGCAACAGCTGGCTGCGCTGGCACCGAAGCGCTAGCGGCCGGACCGATGGGCGATGCCTTCGCGGCCGCTGCGGGTATTCCGCAGATGGACGCATTTCTTGATTATGAAACCCAAGTCCCGCCTACTGAGGCGCTACCAATCGATGGCGATTATACGATCTCTACACTTGGCAAACGTATCCGGATCGACCGTGGGCGCAGCTATGCGCTCGACCCTTGGACACACGCGATGACCCTGAAGATCCGCCCCAACATGGTCGTTGGCAAGGACTTTCGGCAAATCAGCGCGACTGAGTACACAAGTCAGGACTTACCACTGCTGGGAACCGCGACGATGAAGGTTCAGCCAGATGGACGCATCGCTGTGAGCGTTGCGAGTATCCCACCCTATAATTACTTCCTGCTCCCCGTCGAAGGCACAACCGCACCGCCTCCAGATCGCGAACAACCACCAACCGATGACGACGACTGCCAGAACTTGGATATCGATCCTGAGACGGGCCAACTGGTGTGCTTAGACTAAACGACCGAATTGCAGGAGGCTAAGTGCGACCCATGACGTTTACACTGAATCTACGTGCCGGAGCGCTCTGCATCGGTGCAGTCTTTTCGAGCAATTGTGTCGCCTCCATGCCAACTCCACCGGTCAGTTTCGAAAAGCCTGCTGATTCTTCGACTTCGGAACCGAAATCAGAGTCCCATAAGTCTGAATCTCAACCACCTTCGGGGGCTCGAACCGCGACCTATCCCGCCAAAATGGTCGTTACACTCGACGCTCCAACCCAGGCGCTTGTGATCAAACTCTCATTCGCGCCATGTAAGGCAAGTGGTTTTGTCTATGATCGTAACACGCTCACAGTGGATGTTGATCATAAAGAACGAAGCATCACGCTGAGTGGCGCAGTGGCCTATAGCGAGCGGCCCTTACAAGCGCACGAGGCTTGCGATGAGGCGCTCGACCCGATCGTCATTTCATCGCCCGAGGCCAGAAACGAGCCTTATATTGTCAAGAACATGAGTGCATGGAGAGGACGCGGGGGAAATGGAATAACCGCTCGCGTTGTCGACTTTCGAAAGGCTCAGCGGATCGAAGACGATATCGAGGCCTGCCTCTCCGGGGATCAAGCAAAATTAGGAAACATTTCCGGGATCTGGTATCTGCAGAATGATCCTACCCGAACCGCAGAACTAAGCGGGAATCATGCGATGATCCGGTCGGATCCCGTCTTAAGGGTGTGGAGCGGATCTACGATGCCGTATTTCGTCGAGTCTGAACGACCTTACTCATTCGATTTATCTGGGTTCGGCCGAGTCGAGTTTCGATCGCCATCTTGCGCCGCCGTATACGCGCAGCGCACTGGTGTGCAAACCGACTTCTTAGTCCGGCAAAGCGTCGCTAAAGACTAACTTTAAACTGATCCAGATTGCGTCATCCACAGCGGACAGGACTTACTTGCGTGCGCGTCCCTCTTCAGAGAGAATACGGCATGCAAGAAAACCTTCGCAAGCTCCCCAAGGTTCAAACGCTCTTGGACTCAGAGTCCGCTGAGCCGCTTATCGCTTTGTACGGACGCGAGGATGTTACCGATGCCGTTCGAGAAAAAATCGACGAAGCGCGCAATATCGTTCTTGCAGACGCCACGATACCAGTATCGATCACATCAGAACGCCTGTTTTGGCACGACGTCTCCACCCTGCTGGACCTGTCACGGCAGAGCAGCCTCAAACGCGTGATCAACGCCACAGGGATTATCATCCATACAAATCTCGGTCGCGCGCCTTTAGCCCCTGAGGCGACAGAGGCGATGCGGGCGGCTGCCGAAGGGTACTCGACACTGGAGTTCGATCTGGAAACCGGCAAGCGTGGGTCGCGCCACCGGCATGCAGAGTCACTGATCTGCGAGCTGACGGGCACCGAAGCGGCCCTAGTCGTCAACAATTGCGCCGGGGCGATCCTGACCTGTCTCAGCGCTCTTGCTGCGGGGCGTGACGTCATCACGTCGCGCGGGGAGCTTGTCGAAATTGGTGGATCTTTCCGCATGCCGGATGTGATCACGACCAGCGGCGCGATGCTGAAAGAAGTCGGGACCACCAACAAGACCCATCTCGCCGACTATGAGAAAGCGATCACAGATGAGACCGCCCTACTCCTGAAAAGTCATACGAGTAATTATGCGGTGGTGGGCTTTTCATCCGCGCCTATCCGTCAAGACCTCGCCGCCTTAGCGCGAGCAAACAGCATCCCCTTTATCGAGGACTTAGGCAGCGGCGTTTTGGTCGATCTCGCGCCTTATGGTTTACCGGACGAGCCGGTCGTTAGAGATGTCCTTACCGCTGGCGTCGATGTCGTGACTTTCTCTGGCGACAAACTCCTCGGCGGCCCTCAAGCGGGGATCATCGCAGGGCGCAAAGCGCTGATCGATCGCATCAAGTCACACCCGATGGCGAGAGCGGTTCGGATCGACAAGCTTTCTCTCTCCGCTCTAATCGCAACGCTTGAGCTGTACCGCGCGCCGAACCAACCATTTGAGCGGATCCCTGTTCTGCGCAAACTGGCTGAGCCGATTGATTTGATCCGGTTGCGAGCAGAAAATCTCGCGACGGCGATGAACACGATTTCCGGTTTAGAGACGAAAATTATTCCCACCAAAGCCCGCGCGGGTGGTGGATCGCTGCCTCAGCAAGATTTGCCAAGCTTTGCGGTTGAGATCGAAAACGCTCTACATTCGCCAGACGCTCTAACCGCGAAACTGCGCCAAGCCTCGATACCGGTCATTGCGCGGATATCGAAAGACCGTGTTCTGATTGATGTGAAAGCTGTCGCGGACTCTGAGGTGACAACGATTGCGGACGCGGTCTCGATGGCTTTCGCTAGGTGATGGACAAGACGATCGCGGTCATTGGACATGTCGATCACGGCAAAACCTCCCTCGTCAAAGCGCTGACCGGGACGAACACGGATACCTTGACGGAAGAACGCGAACGCGGCCTCAGCATCGTGCTTGGGTTTGCAAGCCTAAATACAAAAGCGGGCCGATTGCATTTCATTGACGCGCCCGGGCACGCAGATTTCATCCAAACCACGGCTTCAGGAATGAGCGGCGCTGACGCGGTTCTGCTGGTCGTTTCAAGCGCGGACGGCGTGTCTGCTCAAACCATTGAACACTTAAAACTCGCAAAGCTGTTCGGTATTCAGAGCGTTATCGTTGCGCTGACAAAATCGGACTTAAGCGATGGCGATACTCGAACCGCCAGACGCAGCGAGATCACTGACCTTTTGACGGGGTTTGGGTTTTCTGATGCGCCGGTGATCGCATGCTCAAGCATCGCACATACCGGCTTTGAAGAGGTTAGAGACGCCCTCGAAACAGTCCTGAACGTGAAGCCGACGCGCGCTCGAGCGACCACAATCTACCTCCCAATCGATCGCGTGTTCCACGCGCGAGGGGCAGGAACAGTGGTGACAGGAACATTGCTGGGTGGCGACCTCACCACGGAGAGTTCTGTTCAGTTAGAACCCCGCGGGATCGAAACATCGATCCGAGGCGTTCAGGTTGCCGGCGCTTCGGTTGACCACGCAGTCGCTGGCAGCCGAGTCGCGGTCAATCTCCGAAATGTCGAACCGGCCCAAATCCAAAAAGGCGATGTTTTGTGTGCGACCGACCACTATGCGCCCAGCCTTCGCTTTGATGTCGTTATCGCGGCGTACGACGAGCGTACTCAATTGCTTCGGCACATGCAGCAGATTGTCGTCCTGTACGGTGCCCAACATGCTGCGGCGCGGGTGCGTCTCTACCGTGCTGATCAAACCTCTGCATCGGATGGCGCAGCGATGGCGCAGCTGGAATTCCAAACGCCGCAATTGAGTTTTGCCGGGCAGCATTTTGTAATCCGTCGCCCCGCCGAGCTCAGGACCGTCGCGGGCGGGATTGTACTCGACCCACAAGCAGCGCTAATCACCCGCAACAAATCTGACCATGTTCAGATTTTGGAGGCAGCGGCAGATCTAGACCTGCTGGGTACCGCTAGAGCGCTTGCCGCTCGAGACCAAGGCTGTGTTGACCTGGAATTACTCGCGCGCCTCACGCGGCGCTCCATTGAGGCCTGCGCGTCGGCTCTCACATCCGATTACATTCTAGATGAACCTATATTTGCATTTCAAACAATCGCGGTTGACGCAATTGAAGCCCAATTCATTGCCGCGCTTTCAGACTTTCACAAAGCGCGGCCGAGTCGTCCTTCCGCGCCCATGTCGATACTAACTCAAACACTCAATCAGTGGCCCAAAGATCTGAGCGAGTTTACGATAAAGCGGCTATTAAAAGACGGAACCATACGCCAAAAAGCAGACGGCGTTGCACTGGCGTCGCATGATGCTTATGCAGCCCTGTCTGACCGCCTGCGGGCAGTCTACGAGGTGACCAATGATCGCCTCAAAGGCATGGGGCTCTCTGTTTCCGCTCTCATTGAGGGCGACGACCTCGATACGGTCGAACAAGATGACATGGTCGAACTGCTTATCGATAACGGACATGCGGTTCGGCTGTACAATCATGCATTGCGGCAGAACATATTGCTACATGCAGACGCGATTGATGAAGCGGCGCGCATGCTCCGTCAGGCCTTCGCGCCTGAAGACGGTTTTACGACGGGCCAAGCGCGCCAAAAGTTACAGACAAACCGCAAAACGATCGTACCACTCCTCGAACACTTCGACACGCTTGGCGTCACGATCCGACAAGGCGATTTGCGGTTCGCAAAGTCCCCCGGCGACAGACCTTGCGATCCATGTGATGCGAGTTAAGTCTGACCGCATGCGGAGGCGACTGTAGTCTGGTGGCTTCCCTGGTCTTCAAAACCAGCGACGCGTCGTTATCGGCGTGTGGTGGGTTCGATTCCCATCCGCCTCCGCCAATCGTGTGACGCTGCGCCACGCGTAGACATATTTGGGAAACTCAGCATAGTTTTCTGCAATTGCGGAGGCTACTGCTATGACTGAAGTTCCAGGTTTCGAGCTCCTAGATTTAGACGGCGCATCGCACGCGTTTCCGGGGTCTCGCCCAACGCTCCTCTGTTTCGTGAAAGAAGACTGCGCGACCTGTAACCTCGCAGTACCGCTTATCCAGGCAATGCATAGCGCTTTCAGCTCGAGCGCGAACATCTGGATGATCAGCCAGACCAGAGATGGCGGATTGATCCTGAAAGACCGGCATGGACTAAGCCTCCCCATCCTGGATGACACAGAACTCAAGACCTCCTTCGCCTATAATTTCGACATCGTGCCCGCGATCTATTGGTGTCCAGACGGCGGCTCAGCAACAACCATGTTTGAGGGCTTTGTGAGATCAGAATGGCAAAGCCTGAATGCAGAGATCGCTGCCGCACTCGAAACGGCCCCCGCGCAGATCGATTGGGACTCACTTCCGGATTGGCGCCCGGGATGTGGCTCCAAACATTTAGATCCTGACATTCACGACCGCTTACAAGCCGAAGCCGACGACAGTCCGATCCGCGCGCGCAAGATTGAAGTCGCCAGCGCAGATGACGTTGCCGAGTTCATGTTTGACCAGGGATTTTCCGATGGCCTCCCCTTGGTTCCACCCACTCCAGAGCGCGTGATGCGTATGTTGTCTGGAACCCGCAGGGACGCTCAAGAGGTCATTGCGCAGATGCCACCGAACATGGGCGAAGCGACGATTGAAAAGATCGCCATCAATGCTGTGATGGCTGGGTGTAAGCCCGAGTATTTGCCGGTGGTGATTGCCGCTGTCGAGGCGGTCTGTACCGATGAGTTTAACATCCATGGCGTGATGGCCACGACCATGGGCGCCTCCCCCGTTCTGGTCGTCAACGGCCCAATTCGCGAGCGCATCGGCATGAATAGCGGCCTCGGCGCGCTTGGTAGCGGAAACCGCGCGAATGCCACGATTGGGCGAGCTGTTCGCCTCGCTATCCGAAATATTGGCGGCGCGAAGCCGGGCGGCACAGATCGATCGACCCTGGGCAATCCCATGAAAATCACCATGTGCTTCGCCGAATGGGAAGAACGCTCTCCGTGGGCACCGCTGCATGTTGAACGCGGGTTTAAAGCTGAAGACTCTGTCGTGACGGCCTTCGCCATGACCTCTGGTCCTGTGCATATTGTCGACCAGGAATCTCGCACCCCGGATGAAATCGCGGGATCGCTCGCGCTCGGCCTTGAGTCTCTATTTCTGCCGAAATACCACATGATGCCGGTCGACACGCTACTCGTCGTTTGTCCCGAGCACGTGGATACGCTCATGAAAGACGGAGCCTATGAGAAGTCTCGACTACGCGACCGGATTCAAAACGTGACCAAGAAACCGCTTCGCGCCATGGTCGCAGATGAGGTATCCGGCGCTGGAATGACGCGCGATGCAGCCGCAAAACTGAGCGCTGAACAACTCGACAAACAAGTCCCAAAATTTGCCAGCTCCGATTATATCCATATGGTGGTGGCAGGCTCTGATGCTGGGAAGTTTTCGAGTGCGTTCCATGGCTGGGTCACCGGCGCTATGGGCTCGCAATCGGTGTCCCGCAAAATCGAAGATATTTAGAAGAAGGAGGAAGAATGACCGTAATTCTCGATCCCACTGATGAAGCTGTTCCGGTAAGTCGGCAGATTACGCCACGCCGCGGACAGGTCTCAGGGGTGGTCGGCTTAATGGATATTCGCAAACCCCGCGGCGATGTCCTGCTCGATGAGCTGGAGCGCCTAATGAGCGAGCGAATGCCGGATATCGAAATCCGACGCTATGCAAAGCCGACCTTCACCAAACCGTGTCCCGATGATTTGCGGGCACAGATGAAAGCGGAATGTGATTTCGTTATTGAAGGGCTAGCTGACTGAGGGTCTTGTACGACGTGCAGTATGCACGACACAGTCTGGTTTGAAATCCAGGGCCTCCCAGCCGTTACGATTGCTTCAAGCGAGTTTCACAATGCCGCTATCACCCAGCGCGAAGCGCTCGGTATGGACGGCGCGCGCTTTGTCCTCGTCGATCATCCAATACAGGATGCAAATGACGACGAAATGCGCGCCAAGGCAGTCGCTGTCTATGATCAAGTGGTGAGTGCGCTCACCGATTGATTGATAGTTCATCACTTAATCGTCAGCCCGGTCGCAAGGTCGGGCTGATTGCGTTTTAGGCCGGGATCTGCGACCGGATATGGATCGAAAGGACGCTCACCCGTGCAGACCCACCGCCCACTTCCAATCACACGCGATCTTGTTTTGCTTGGCGGCGGGCATGCCCATGCGCTGGTTTTGCGAAAATGGGCGATGACGCCGCTGCCTGGGGCGCAGATCACTATTGTGAATCCGCAGGTCAAAGCGCCCTACACGGGGATGCTCCCTGGTTTTATTGCAGGGCACTACGATCGAGATGAGCTCGACATCGACCTTGTCCGATTGGCGCGACAGGCCAATGCGCGACTAGTGATCGACCATGCGGTCGGCATAGATCTCGATCAGAAGACAGTTCACCTGAGCGCGTCTCCGGACCTCGCTTACGACGCACTATCTATCGACATAGGCATTACATCTCGTCTGATCTACTTGCCAGGCGCGGATCAGTTTTTGATCCCAGCCAAACCCCTTGGCGCGTTTTCAAAAGCCTGGAGCGCTCTCATTGAGCGCGCGACCACTTCAGACTTTACGCCCGATATCGCTATTCTTGGCGGCGGTGTCGCGGGTGTCGAGCTCGCCTTGGCGATGGCGTTTCGTGTGAAGACCGAGCTCGCCGGACGTGGCCGCGTGAAACTCATCGAAGCTGGCGACGAGCTCTTAACCGAGTTGCGCCCGCAAGCTCGGAAGATCCTGATCCGAGAGCTGAAGCGTTCAAACGTTGAAATCATCCTGAACACGAAGGCAACGAAAGTATCGGCCCAAGGTGTGCACACCGGTTCGGAAACCAAGGTCGTCGAAGCGAATTTCATCGTCAGCGCCGCCGGAGCACAGCCACATGCATGGCTTAAGGATACCGGGCTGGAACTGACGGATGGCTACATCTCCATCAACGAGAACCTGCAGGCTGTTGGATCGCCAGGAGTCTACGCCGTCGGCGATTGCGCGTACCTCATAAATGCACCGCGCCCCAAGGCCGGCGTCTTCGCAGTCCGCCAAGCGCCCGTCCTGTTCGCCAATTCGCGAGCGGAACTCTCTGGTGGATCCTTACAATCCTACAAACCACAAAAAGACTATCTAAAGCTCATCTCCACCGGTCGCAAATCCGCCGTGACTGACAAATGGGGTATCGGCGTTTCTGGCGACTGGGTCTGGCGCTTGAAAGACCGCATTGACCGCAAATTTATGGATCAGTTCCGAACGAGGACGCAAATGCCGACGCCCAGCTTGCCGCCGACAGTCGCACATGGCGTTTCTGAATATATGCAGCAAAATGAAAACCCTTGTGGGGGCTGCGGCGCGAAACTGGGTCAGACGTCCCTCACCAAGGGTCTCGGACCGGCTTCTGATGGGATGGAAGACGCCGCAATCATTGGAGCTGATGGCAAATTCCGAGTTCTTAGCACCGATCATCTACGCGCATTCAACCCAGATCCCTATTTGCTTGCGAAGGTCGCCGCCGTGCATGCCTTGGGCGATATCTGGGCGATGGGCGCAACACCTGATGCAGCGCTTAGTCAGATCGTTCTGCCTCCGCTCGCCAGCGAAAAGCAAGCTAACATGTTGCGAGAAATCATGGCTGGCGCTCGAGAGGTCATGGAAGCGAGCGGCGCTACGATTGTCGGTGGGCACACGAGCAGCGGCGCTGAACTCACAATTGGGTTTACGATATCGGCGCCGGCCGGGCCAAACACAATCCGCCAGAACGGCGCTCAAGATGGCGACGTCATTATTCTCACAAAGCCCATCGGCATGGGCGTCCTACTTGCGGCTGAGATGCGCCAATTGACGGATGGGGATCACTATCAAGCTGCAATCGAAAGCATGCTGCGTTCTCAGTCTATTGCGGCAGCGATCTTATCAGAAACTGCAACGGCGATGACAGATGTGACAGGATTTGGGCTCGCGGGACATTTGCTCAACATCCTCATCGCGTCGGATGTCTCCGCACAACTTGAGGGACAGAGCGTTCCAACTTTGAGGGGCGCACTTGAGCTTGCCGAAGCGGGCATTCGTTCGACGCTTTGGGCCTCTAACATGGCTCAAGTCGATCGCGTGAACATGTTCGATAGCGCCTTAAAGGATCTCTTCTTTGACCCGCAAACATGCGGTGGATTGCTTGCGACCATTCCCAAAGCGCAGATCGATCGCGTGCAAAAGGCCTTTGCCGACAAGGGCGAACCGTTCTGGACGATCGGCCAGATTATTTCTGGGTCTCCCATCATAAACGTCAACGACGGATAGTCGTCCACCCTCGCCGAAAACACCTTGGCAATCCAAGCCATTAGTTGCAACTTGAACTATCTTAGAAGCAGCGAAGCTCAACCATGTCTCAACCAGCTCCTATGCCGACCCAGTTCCAAATCGATTGGGACGATCTCGACACCGAAAAGTTCGCCGATGAAGAAGCTCTGATAGCGGATATACTCGTCGCATCACCTTTGAGCGAAGGTCAACGCACGAGCGCCGTCCGCATCGGACGCGAACTGGTCGTGAAAGCCCGCGCAACCGGCCGAAAAAAAGGGATGATGGAAAGCTTTCTAGAGGAGTTCGGCCTTTCAAACTCGGAGGGCTTGGCATTGATGTGCCTAGCCGAAGCGCTGCTACGCGTACCCGATGCTGACACACGCGATGATCTAATCGCGGAAAAAATACGCTCAGGAGATTGGAGCGCCCATCAAGGACAATCTGACAGTTGGCTGGTAAACGCCTCAACCTGGGGATTGATGCTGACCGGCCGGGTCATTGGCGCGCCTCGGGCGGCGCTGAAAGGCGCAGGAAAGTTCGTCCAGGGCCTTATCAGAGAGAGCGGCGAACCGGTCATTCGGGCTGCTATGATGCAAGCAATGCGAATTATGGGCGAACAGTTTGTCCTTGGCCACGATGTCGATGCTGCCCTGAAACGAGGCAAGCGCATCGTCGCCTCTGGCCAGGCTGCGCATTTCAGTTTCGATATGCTCGGCGAGGGCGCTCGGACGCGGGCCGACGCGGATCGATATTATGAAGCATATTCAGATGCGATCGACCAAGTCGCCAAACACAAAGACCCAAAACTTGCGCCCGAAGCGTCCAGCGGCGTGTCTGTAAAACTCTCGGCGCTTCATCCGCGCTATGAGGCCGTCAATGAAGCGCGCGTGATGGATGAACTATATCCGCGATTGAAGTCTCTGTGCGAGCGTGCGGCGGCGACCAATATGCATCTATGCCTAGATGCAGAAGAAGCAGACCGATTGGTAATCTCGCTCAAACTACTGGAACGCTTAACACGTGAAGCCTCCCTGCAAGGATGGGAGGGTTTAGGGCTCGCGGTCCAAGCCTATCAGAAACGCAGTGGACGGGTGATCCAGGACCTGATCAAGTTAGCCAGAACATCGGGGATGCGCCTGATGATCCGCCTTGTGAAAGGCGCTTATTGGGATAGCGAGATTAAGCACGCGCAAGTGTCGGGCTTTCCGAACTTTCCCGTTTTCACGAACAAGCAGAACACAGACCTCAGCTATATCGCGAATGCGAAGGCCATGCTGGCAGGTGCCCCAGCAATCTATCCCCAATTCGCAACCCATAATGCCCACACCTATAGCGCGATCGAACTTTTAGCAGCGGATGCTGGCGTTGGAGACTATGAGTTTCAGCGCCTTCTCGGCATGGGCGAAGCGCTTTTTGATGCTGCGGATGCGGGGAATAAAGTCCGTATCTATGCGCCGGTTGGCGCGCACGAAGACCTGCTTCCCTATTTGGTGCGCCGCCTGCTTGAGAATGGCGCAAATACTAGCTTTGTGCACGCTTTTCTGGATCCAGACGTTCCCGTTGAGCACGTAGTGGAGGACCCGATTGCGAAGGTTGAAGTGGGTCCGCGGCGACATCCGCGGATTCCGACACCGCCCCGGCTGTTTGGTCCTGAGCGCAGCAACTCGACCGGCCTGGACCTTTCCCAACGAAGCGCCCGGAACGCAATTTCGAGCGCCATGCAGGACATGCGCAAACGACCTGTTATTGCCGCTGGCCCGATCGTGTCCGGCAAGACCGAAGCGAACAATGGCGACGATATCAAATCGCCGGTTGACGGGAAGAGGATCGGCACTTGCGTCGAGGCCTCAAACCCTACGATAGATGAAGCGCTGACGGTCGCCACCAACTATCAGAAAACCTGGGACGGCCTTCGAGGTGCAGCCCGCGCGGACATTTTGCGAGCGATGGGCGATGCGCTTGAGGAGAACGCGGCCCGCTTAATCGCTCTGATGGCGAGAGAGGCCGGTAAAACCCTCGCAGATGGCGTGGATGAAGTGCGCGAAGCGGTCGATTTCTGCAGATATTACGCAGCCCAAGCCGAAGCTGAGTTTGAAAGCTCCATCCGATTGCCAGGACCTTCCGGCGAAACCAATCATTTGCAACTGCATGGACGCGGCGTGTTCGCCTGCATCAGTCCTTGGAATTTCCCGCTCGCCATCTTCACAGGTCAAATCGCGGCTGCCCTCGCGGCTGGGAATACGGTCGTTGCGAAACCCGCTGAACAAACGCCGCTTGTTGCTTACGAGGCGGTCCAAATGTTTCTTGCCGCAGGCCTTCCAGCGGACGCTCTTCACCTGTTGCCGGGGCGCGGCGAAACGGTCGGCGCCGCGCTTACGAGTGACCTTAGAGTATCAGGCATTTGCTTCACGGGCGGCACGTCGACAGCCCGCCGGATCAATCAGACCCTTGCTGGACGAGACGGCCCGATCATCCCTCTCATCGCTGAAACGGGCGGTTTGAACGGATTATTCGTCGATACGACGGCGCTGCGAGAGCAAGTGATCGACGACATTATAATCTCCGCGTTTGGGTCAGCGGGGCAAAGATGCTCTGCCCTGCGCATCGCTTTCCTACCGCACGATACGGCTGACAATCTCATTGAAGGCCTAAAAGGCGCGATGCTTGAGCTTTCGCTGGGCGATCCGGGCCTAACGCAGACCGATGTGGGGCCGGTCATCGATGCGGAGGCGCATCAAATGCTCAATCGCCACGTTTTGAAAATGTCGAGTGACGCCAAACTTCTACATCAGATTAAAGCGCCGAGCACTGGAAGCTTCTTTGGTCCGACTTTGATCGAATTGAACAGCCTCGACCAAATTGATCACGAGACCTTTGGACCGATTTTGCATATCCTGCGCTATGATCCCGACGATATTGCAAACGTTGGAGCAGAATTGGCAGCCAAAGGTTATGGCTTGACCTTGGGCGTCCATTCGAGGCTAGAGCGGTTCGCAGATGCGGTCCAAAGCGCCGTTCCGATTGGAAATTGCTATGTCAATCGCTCGATGATTGGCGCGGTTGTGGGTGTACAGCCGTTTGGCGGCGAAGGTCTCTCCGGCACCGGCCCGAAAGCAGGCGGCCCACATTATCTGCACCGATTTGCCACCGAACGGACAGTCACAATAAACATCACTGCACAAGGCGGAGATCCTGAACTGCTAAGCTTATAGATCGCACGGGCTCGTTGCGAGCGCGAACGAATGCAGCTCTCTGTGCACCTCTAAGGAAACAGGGCTTGCAAACCAGCCAAGCCAAGCGTTTCGTCCCATCCCATCATCAGGTTGAGGTTCTGAATCGCTTGTCCAGACGAGCCTTTGACCAAATTGTCGATGACCGCAATCACGACCACGCGGCCCTTCACTCGATCCGGATAAACTGCGATCCGGCAATGGTTTGTACCGCGCACATGCCGCGTATCTGGTGTTGGCGAACCAAGCGGTAGCACGGAAACGAATGGCGCGTCGACATATTTCGTTTCAAGCGCTGTCTGGATTTGATCGACATCGCCCCGCACATGACAGGTAACCAGCTCGCCGCGCGTCATCGGAATGAGATGCGGGGTGAACGTCACGCCAATATCGTTCCGACCAGCTTGCAGATTGAGCTCTTGCTCGATCTCAGGGGCATGCCGATGAGTTCCAACGCCATAAGCATGAACACCCTCTGCCGCCTCAGAGAACAAGTTACCCTCTTTCAATCCGCGACCCGCTCCGGACACGCCTGATTTGGCGTCGATAATGACGCTATCAGGATCAATCAGTCCCACTATCGGCAAAAGTGCGAGGAGGGTCGCCGTTGGATAGCAACCAGGACACGCAACCAGCATCTCGCCTTTTAATTCTCCGCCGCGCCACTCTGAAAGTCCGTACTTTACCTGAGCCGTCCGCTCGGCATTCAGGTGCGGCCGACCATAAGTTTGCGCATAGAGGTCGGCATCACGCAGACGATAATCAGCTGAGAGGTCGATGGTTCTGATGTGATCTGGCAGCGTTTCGATGAGATCCTGGCTTGTGCCATGCGGTAGGCATCCGAACGCCACGTCTATCTCACTCCAGTTGACGTCTTCAGCTTTGACCACCGGCAGATCGGTGGGTCCTGCCAAGTGCGGAAAAATCTCGGAGAGCTGTTTGCCAGCGAGGCTATGCCCGGTCGCAGCCACCGCTTCGACGTGCGGATGCCCAGCGAGCAAGCGGACAGTTTCGGCGCCAGTATAGCCTGAAGCGCCTAGGACGGCTGCTTTGAGTGGTGCTTGAACTTTCATTGCCAAACCTCTCTTCCAAATACGAAAAAGGCGCTCCTTAAGAGCGCCTCAATCACGTGTTCTTTTAAACCGTAACGCTTAGCGCTTAGAGAATTGGAAGCTACGACGCGCTTTCGCACGGCCATACTTCTTACGCTCAACAACGCGTGGGTCACGTGTCAGGAAGCCGAATGGCTTCAGTGTGCGACGCAGTTCTGGTTCGAAATTGACGAGTGCACGGGCAATTCCGTGACGAACCGCGCCTGCTTGACCAGAAAGACCAGAGCCTTTGACAGTCGCAACAACATCATACTGGGTACGGCGGTCAGCTTCGATGAGTGGCTGCTCAAGTACCATGCGCAGAACTGGGCGAGCAAAATACTCGTCCTGATCCTTACCATTGATAGTGATCTTGCCAGAGCCGGGCTTCAGCCAAACGCGAGCAGTTGCAGACTTACGACGACCAGTGCCGTAAGAGCGACCGTGCTCGTCGATCTTTGGTTCAGCAGTGATGGGCTCCAGCTCAACAGCGGCGCCTTCACCTTCGGTGACGTCTTTCAGGTCCTCGAGGGATTGTGCAGTCTCAGCCATGCTTAGGCGACCTTCGTGTTTTTGGTGTTCATAGACGCGAAGTCGACCGCTTCTGGGCCCTGCGCCTCGTGTGGGTGCTCAGCGCCAGCATAGACACGCAGCTTTTTGAACTGCTTGCGCGCCATCGCGCTTTCTTTTGGCAGCATACGCTTCACAGCGAGCTCAATCGCGCGCTCTGGGAAGCGACCGCCAAGAATTTTTCCAGCGGTCGTCTCTTTGATACCGCCCGGGTGACCCGTGTGACGGTAGTAGATCTTGTCGCTCAGCTTGTTGCCAGTAAATTTGGCTTTCTCAGCATTGACGACGACTACAAAGTCACCTGTGTCAATGTGAGGCGTGAAGTCAGCGCGGTGCTTGCCACGCAGACGTTTAGCGACGTAGGAAGCAAGACGACCCACCACGACATCGGTCGCGTCGATGACGATCCATTTGTTCTCAACGTCGGCTGGTGCGTTATATGTTTTCATTGCTCCGCCGGAGCCTCTCATTCGGAGTTATTGGATAATGTTCAAGCGCCCGCATCTACGCGCCGCGAAACGCCTTGTCAACGCGCCTTCGGCGCTGACCCTGCTTTTACTTGCTGCAGCCTGCAACCCCGGGAATACCCCTGTGGAAACAGATACGGTCGACACCCCCGTAGATACTGTGGAAACAGCAGATTCAGAAGCCCTAACTTTACCAGCGGTTTGGCAAACAAATGACCTTGGTAGCCCGATTAAAAGTATCGGTGTAGCAGGCGAGCTCGGGTCGACGGTAGCGGTGGCCTTTGCAGATGGCGGCCTCCAATTCCTCGATCTCGAAGGTGAGCGCATCACCGACAAAGCCGATATCGGCATTTCGCAAGTCGCAGATGGGCGCTTTATGCGGCTTCAAGATACGCCAGTGACGGTATTTCCGGGGATCACAGAGCGCGGCGACCTGTCTTTATATATACATGGCGGTGAGCTACCGGAGCCGCTTCCCTACCCCCTCGATGCTGGCACGGATGAAATTATTGAAGGAATTTGCAGCGGCGGCCCTACCTTTGAGCGCGATGGCGTGTTGCGAATCGGCTTCTGGACCAGAGGCGACCGGCGGGAGCTAAAGCTTGGTCGTTTGGTTGAGGCTGGGGAAAATCTCATTCTCCTACTCGACGAGCCAGCTCGCGCCGAGCGAGACATCACAGCATGTATGCTCAACGACACCGAAGACGTGGCCTATTCAGCGCCCGTCCTCTCTGCCCTGGATTTGAGCAATCGCAGCAAGAATTATCGCTTTATTCTAGATGATTTGGGCGGTTACACACTGGTCACACCTTCAGCGGAAGTCGTCGAGTTTGAGGTTCTCGACGGCATCACGGTCCGCCCCCCACAAGTGCCGACAGACATGGCAGGGACCGGCGATGCGCGCGGCGGAGGTTATCCAGGCGGTGTTATCGTCGTTTCAGGTCAAGCGAGCACCGGGGCTCACACCGTAACCTTTATCGATCCAAGCAAAGTTACGCTGGAGCCGTTTGGGTATTCTGCAACGGCTGCGGACGAGTAGCCCAGACCAGCCAGATCGCGGCGAGCAGCACGATAACGCCAAGCCCCTGGTGCACCAGGGCAATCGGCAATGGCGCCGCGTTGATCAGCGTAATAATCCCCCAAACGGCTTGTGCCGTAACCAGCACAGCAATCGCGGCAAAGCCTTTGAACAAAGAAGTTCCGCGCGCCTGAAACGCCGCGAAAAGCGCGAGCGCCCAAAGCAAGTAGGCTCCGGCACGGTGATTAAACTGCGTGGCGGCCCGACCTTCGAACAGGCTTCGCACGCCGAGTTCACCATCAATATAATGGGTTGGCACTAGCTCACCCGCCATAAGCGGCCAATCGGTATAGGAGCGCCCAGCATCCAGGCCCGCCACCAATGCCCCTGACATCATTTGAAAACTGGTGAGCCCCAAGAGCCCAATCGCGAGCCAACGAAGCTGACCACTCGCGGGTTTGCGTTCTCGTTCGCTAAGATCGAACCAGAACCAAGCTGTGATCGCGATAATCAAGAGCGCCAATCCGAAATGCGTCATCAACCGATACGGCGCCACGTCGAGGCGATCGGTCTCGCCAACACCGCTCGCAACCATCCACCATCCGATAAAACCTTGCAGACCGCCAAGCGCGATCAATACACCGAGACGTGCTGCCCACTTCTTTGACAGCCAGCGCATCGCAGCGAACCAAATGAATCCGCCAATCGCCACGAGGCCAATCAAACGACCAAACAAGCGATGTCCCCATTCCCACCAATAGATGAATCGGAACTCTGACATCGTCATATTGTAGTTTTGCTGCTGGAATTCAGCCGTTGCTTTGTACTTTTCAAACTCGCTTAGCCAAGCTTGCTCGCTGAGCGGTGGCAAAGCGCCCTTAATCGGCGCCCACTCCGTAATCGACAGGCCAGAATCGGTGAGCCGCGTCGCGCCGCCGATCAGGATCATGGCATAGACCATGAGCCCAATGACGATCAGCCAGCGTTGAATCCAGCGTGCGGCGATAGGAGAAGTTGCGTCAGGCATAATGCGCTCTATTTGATCGTCTAAGCTCGAACAGCAATCGGCCACACGGTCGCAGGATCAGGGAAATACAGTTGATGCCCCATTCACAGCGCAGACTCGTCGCTTGTATTGCCGTGTTGTGCTTCCTCGCCTTTTGGATTTGGGGCGCGGCCACGATCGGCACGATGCTCGCCACAGCGCCGAAATGGATGAGCCTGATTTTCTTTGTGATTGCCGGCATTGGCTGGGTTCTGCCGCTCAAACCGGTCTTCACTTGGATGAACTCAGTCCCCGAGGACTAAGAGCTGACTTTATCGCGGTCACGGCGGCGTTGATTCTTTCCTGGCCGTTTGCGCGATCTCATTTTTGATTTTGAAGGCGGATTGTTGCCTTGGCGTTGACCACCGCGACCTTGACCCTGACTGCGACCCGAACGCCGCGCGGGCCCTTTCGGCTTGCGCACGCGCACAGTCGGATCGGGGGTCGGCAGCACGAGGCCTTCGCAGCCCTCTGGAGCCGGCAAGACCTCAACTTCAACGCGGGTGATCTTTTCGACTTCCCGCAAATAATAGAGCTCATCTTCCGCCACCAGTGAGATCGAAACACCTTCGCGTCCTGCCCGAGCGGTCCGGCCGATGCGGTGGACATATTGCTCGGCCACGTTCGGCATCTCGAAATTGATCACATGCGAGATGCCATCGATATCGATCCCGCGGGCGGCAATATCCGTCGCGATCAGGATTCGACACTCGCCCGCTTTGAACGCTGCGAGCGCTTTCAGGCGTTGCGATTGCGATTTGTTGCCGTGGATTGCCATAGCGGGATATTTTTTTGCCATGAGTTTGCGGACGACTTTATCGGCGCCGTGCTTGGTTCGGGTAAACACCAATGCGCGATCAATCGATGGATCGTCGAGCAGTTTTCCGAGCAATTGGAGCTTATTATTGTTCGCGACATGAATGACGCCTTGCGTCACGCGCTCAGCGGTCGTGCTCTCAGGCGCAACAGAGACGCGAACGGGATCTTTCAAGTATTTTTCAGCCAGGTCCGAAATCAGTTTCGGCATGGTCGCCGAGAATAGGAGCGTCTGACGCTGTTTCGGAACGTGGGAGATAATCTTCTGCAGATCGTGAATGAAGCCCATATCGAGCATCTGATCTGCCTCATCCAGGATCAGGACCTCAACATCGCCGAGCTGAACAGCGCCTTGATTAACCAGGTCCAAGAGACGGCCCGGCGTTGCCACCAAGACATGACAGCCGCGTTCGAGCGCTCTGATTTGTTTGTTGATCTTCACTCCGCCAAACACGGTCTGCGTCACGCAGTCCATGTATTTGGAATAGGTTTGAAAGCTCTCAGCGATTTGCGCCGCAAGCTCCCGAGTTGGGGCGAGCACAAGCACTTTCGTGCTTTTTGACGTCCGATTTTGGTTCCGCTCTCTCAAATGGTTGAGCGTTGGCAGCGCAAAGGCTGCGGTTTTACCCGTTCCCGTTTGCGCGATCCCTAAGAGGTCGCGGCGCTCTAACAGATGGGGGATGGATTGAAGTTGGATCGGCGTCGGCGTTTCATAGCCTTCCGCCGTCACGGCTTTTAGAACCTGCTTGTGCAGGTTCAATTCTGAAAATGTAGTCACGCAAAGTCTTTCGTCTGGTGCGATCGAGAACGGCCTGCGTGAACAAGGGCGCTGATGAAATAGACTGTCTAAAGGCGCCAGCTCTTCCCATTCGGTGACGGGCGCGATTCACGCTGCTGGAGCCATGCGCACCATTATGCGCGACGACGCCGGCCACATGGCGGTGATTGGGTTAAAGGTCAATGAACGCCGCGCAGTCTAAGTGTAACGCTATTCATCGTCCTGAATTTTGCGAGCTTCTTTTTTAAGGCGTGCAAACATCTCGGAGACGTCCTCGTCTTCCTTTTCGGCGGTCTCATCCTCACCCGACAAAGCTTCGAGTGTCAGCTCGTCGTCTTCATCGATGACAAGTTCAGCATCGACAGGCTCATCGGCCGAGTCTTCTTCGACCGTAGGCTCCGCCGTCTCAACATTATCACGCCCGAGCAACTCACTGTTTGCGTCGCCAAAACGACCGATGATCGTCTCTGATCCGATCAGGGTCTGTCCGGGAATTGGGAGAACATCCATGTCCGATGGAATGTAGAGATCATACCATCCGCCCATGCGAAGCGTGCCGATGCCGCGGCCAAGCCGAACAGCGTCACCCGCCTCTTTATCAATCTCTAGACGAGGCCCCAGGCCGCCCGTGGCATAGCGCATCCCAACCGATCGCTCACCGCTTTCGAGCGCAATGTACGCAATCGTCAGCCCGGGCCGATCTGGTTTTGTGGCGGCAAACGCTGCGGGGTCGCCTGTCTCGCGGATCACATGATCGATGGCGCCGTCCATAGGCGCACAAATAACATTGGTCTTTGTCGGTCCTACGGAGACACGAACCCGCGTCCACCCAGCTCCTTCAAGACGCAGTTCATCCGGCGGGGTTGCTCCGCCAACTGACACAATCATCCCATCTGAAGGGGCAACAACAATGTCCTCTGAGTCCGGTACCGTTCGCTCAGCTGTGCGCGTTGCCAGCAAAATGACGATCGCGGCTATGAATCCGATCCAGAACAGTGGCGCCCACAGAATGCCGAGCAAAATCCCGACCAGCCATGCCGCCAGCGCGCCGACATAACCTTCTAAGTCGAATCCGCTGCGCAGCCAAGGAAAGGTGGCGCGGCTTAAATCAGTATCGGACATCGGACCTCAAGTCTCCTATTCTGCAGCAACCGCGAGCGCGTCGCGCTTCGCCTGGCGCGCCCACATATCGGCATATTCGCCCTTGGCTGCCAAGAGGTCTTCATGCGTCCCGCGCTCAATCACCTCGCCCGCCTTCAAGACGACGATTTCATCGGCGTTCTGCACGGTAGAGAGACGGTGCGCGACCATCAAGGTTGTGCGCCCTTTCGAAGCTTCGTCCAAAGCATCCTGCACAGCCTCTTCGGTCGCACTGTCGAGCGCAGAGGTCGCTTCGTCGAGGACAAGGATCGCCGGGTCTGCGAGGATGACGCGGGCGATACCGACACGCTGTTTCTCGCCGCCTGAAAGCTTAAGGCCGCGCTCACCCACTCTCGTGTCCCAGCCATCGGGCAAACTTTCGATAAAGTCGAGTAATTGGGCGCGGCGGGCTGCATCGCGAAGTTGATCCATCGTCGCGTCCGGCTTGGCGTAACTGATGTTCGATTTGATCGTTTCGTTGAACAGAACGACGTCTTGCGGCACCAGGCCCAGCGCCCGCCGCAAGCTTTCCTGAGTCAGGTCGCGTACGTCTTTACCATCAACCAGCACGCGGCCGTTCAGCACGTCGTAAAATCGAAACAGCAGCTTGAGCAGTGTTGATTTCCCGGCACCAGACGTTCCCACAAAAGCAATCTTCTTACCGGCTGGCAGATCAAAGCTGACATCTTTCACCCCGACGGCGCGGGCATCATGTGTGAACCCGACCTTCTCAAACGCGACACTCCCTCTCGGTGTGGTGAGTTCAACGGCGTCAGCTTTGTCAGCAACCTCTGGCTTCATGCCGAGAAGTCCATACAGCTTCTCCAAATCGACCGCGCCTTGCTTAATCTCGCGCCACGCCCAACCCAGAATACTCAGCGGCGCGTAGAGGGACAAGAACATGGCCATCACACCGGTTAAATCTCCGACGAGCATCGTTCCCTGCGAAACGTTCCAAGCCGAAATCACCAAAGCAGCGAGCAAACCTGCATTCATCGCGAATGCCTGTGTGGCGTTGAGGACATACATCGAGCGAACGGCATCCACGTAACGATGGTTATAATTGCGCATGGCCTCGTTAAAGCGCCCGGTTTCGCGATGTTCAGCCGCAAACGACTTCACCGTCTCGAAGTTTGTGAGAATGTCGACTGAGATGCCGCGAAAGCGTGTATCCGCTTCATTCATTCGCCGCCGCTGGCGAACCCGCCATTCGGTGATCATGATCGTAGCAGCAGCGTAGATGACGATCGTTACAACGGCGACCAAGGCCAGGAGTGGATCATAAGCAAACGCCAGAGCGAAAGATGCCAAAATCAATCGCACAATTGTCGGGCCGATATTGAATGCGAGGAAGCGGATAAGATAATCAATCGCGCTCGCGCCGCGCTCAATGACACGATTCAGCGCACCGGTCCGACGTGTCTGGTGGAAACCGAGCGACAGGCTTTGCGCATGTCCAAACGCGTCCACGCAAGCGATACGCTGCGCATCCTGACTGACTGGCGAGAACAACCAATCTCGAAGCTGTGGCAAGCCGCCGCCGAGAAAGCGAACCCCAAGCGCGACCGAGAGCCAGAACATGGCTGGCCCAAACCCGGCTACCAGTCCGTTTTCACCCGCAACCAGCTTATTGATGGCGTATCCGAGCAAAAGAGGAAACGCGACCTCGAGCACTGCAGCCGCCAACGTGAGCAGGATTGCCAGCACCATAACCGGGCGCCATTTGGCGAGTTCAGGTCTTGCGAGAAGTTTTAGGATCCGGCCGATCGAAACGCCAATACCGCCATCGGCACTTTCAATTTTATCGGGATCAACCGTCTGTGTCTCAGTACTCATAAGCCGCCATATGGGGCGAGCCGGCCACTCTGCATAGAGCAAGCCTCAAAAAGACACCGGCAAAAAAAAAAGAAAAAGCCGCAGGCCCCTTAAGGCCTGCGGCAGTTGGGAGGAAACGCTAGAACCGACCGCTAAGGGTGATTCTTGCATTAAGAGGCGCACCAACAGTTGCCTGGTGCGTGCTGTGTGAGTTCGGGAAATAAACCTCATCGGTCAGATTCTCGACATTCAATTGAATGCGGAGATCATCGGAGAAGTCATAATATGCCGCCGCATCGACCCGGGCATAGCTCGGGAGCGTTGCGCTGTTACTATTGTTGATGAAGCTCTCGTCTTGGTAAGTCACACCGAGGCCAAGACCAAACTGGTCTGTCACCTGATAGGCGTTCCACAGCGAGAACATGTTCTCTGGCAGCTCGCGTGGGCGCAGATCGCTTCCAGACTGTTCGCCATCGAGATAGCTATAGCCTGCAGAGACAAACCAATCTTCGGTCACTTGGCCTTGCAGCTGGGCCTCAAATCCTTCGATCGTGCTTTCGATGAAGATCTGACGTTCGCCGCCAGTCGAGTCGTCAAGCTCCGGTGAGCGCTGCTCAATCTCAAACACCGCCGCGGTCAAGCTAAGATTTGGCGTGAAGTCCCACTTCAAACCGGCTTCGAGATTAGTGAATTCGCTCGGGTCAAGACGATCATCATCCCCATTGATGTCCGCGAACTGCTCACCACTGGCTGGCAGGAAGCTTTCAGAATAGCTGCCATAGAAAGAGATGTTCTCCATCGGCTTGTAGACGAGACCCAAACGTGGGGTGATTTCTTCATCCGTGCGGCTTCTAGAGCGATCCTCGGGAGACACAGTAGGGTTGAGATTGTCGACGCTGATGTCAAAGCTGTCGAACCGCGCACCGATAATGATGTCGAGCTGGTCAGAAATCTCGATCTCATCCTGAACGTATGCAGAGAAGACCTGTAGATCGCCGGAAGTATTGTCGTTTAGGTCTGTGAACAGCGCAACACTCGTAATTCCTGAAGCATTGACACCAACACCATTCCGGATGCCGAGGGGACGCATAACATTGAAGAACTCAACATCATCATCACTCTCGCTCCAGACGGGGTTAAAACGATCATTGTCATTGTTGGTGTCGATGTACTCGACACCGGTCACGATTGTGTGCCCGATAGCGCCGGTCTGGAACTCTCCAATCAAGTCACCCGATAAGATAATGTTCTGGCGCTGTGTTGTATCGACATAACCATCGATGCCAACGATGTTGGTCGCTTGATCAAATGATGACGCGTAAAAGTTCTGATAGAGCTTGTCATAGTCGCCGTAGAACACGCTGAAACGACCTTTTAGATTCTCCGAGAACCGATGCTGCAGCATCGCGCGCAGAAGATGCGCTTCGAGCCGCGTCGTATTGAGCTCCGGATCACCAAAGACGATGTCTTCAAACGCCTCAACGGGTTCGCCATCTGTGCCGGTTGGAATACCGCGATCGATGAAACGCTCATGGTCGACAAGCTCGTAGGAGAGGTCCAGCGTCGTCGCTGGGCTCAGTTCGAACCGACCAGTCGGGTTGAAGCCGAAGCGTTTGCCGTCGTAAAAGTCGCGATGACCTTCTAGCCCCTCATACATGGCATTGATTCGAAACGCCGCGCCGTCACTAACGGTAAAATTCGTATCGAATTGCGCGCCAAACCCGCCAAACGAGTCAGCGTTGATTTGATAGCCGCTAAACACTTCACCGATCGTCGCTTTTTTCGTCACTCGGTTCAGAATACCGCCAGTGCCGCCTCGACCGAAGAGGAGCGCGTTCGGGCCGCGAAGGATTTCCACTTGCTCGAGATTATAAAGCGGGCGGTAATACTGAACGTCGTCACGAACCCCGTCGATATAGAAGTCTGCGGTAGACCGCACGCCGCGAAATACGACAGCATCACGGTGACCTTCCCCTTGCGATGTGTTCACGCCAGGCGTGTAGTCGATCAGATCACCGATGCTGTTAAAGCCCTGCTGCAGAATTTGGTCTGCTGTAATAATCGACAGGCTTTGCGGCACGTCGATCACGGGTGTTGGCGACTTTAGCGCGTTGACCTGATCGGCGTAAAGATACTGCCCGACGACGACAATCTCGTCTTGGACAGAAACATCATCTGCACCTGCCTCAGAGCTTTGCGCAACAGATATAGGCGCGCTCAAAAGTGCAGAGATTGCTACAGCACCCATGCTTCGGGGGGTCAATTTCATCATCTCGAAAATCCTTAGTTCAATCGATGGGCGCGAGTTAAGAGAATGAGAATGATTATCAACTGCGAAATCTCAGCGTAATGTAGTTTACATCTAGAATCGTGGCCAAATTGCCACATCTGATGCGGCTTTAATGCGATGCTGAGCAGCGCTTTTTCCTAGTGTTTTGAACGAAGTTCCTTTAAGGCTCCAAGGGTTTGAATCGAAAGTAAGATGTATGCGTAAGTTGAAATCCGTTTGTGTGTATTGTGGTTCCTCAAATGAGGTGAAGGCCGACTATTTGCGCTTGGCACAAGACCTTGGTCGCACTCTGGCGCATCAGAATATTCAACTTGTCTATGGTGGCGGCGGGGTTGGCCTCATGGGTGCTTGCGCGCGGGCAACGCATTCTGAGGGCGGCGACGTGCTGGGCATTATGCCCCGCTTCCTCCTGCAGAAAGAGCGAATCTTTGACGAGGTTCCACACGAGATTGTTGATGATATGCACACGCGCAAACAGCGAATGTTCGATGAGAGCGATGCCTTTATTGTGCTGCCGGGTGGCATCGGCACGCTGGAAGAAGCTGTCGAAATGCTCAGTTGGGCCCGCCTAGGGCTCCACGCCAAGCCGATGGCCTTCCTCGATGAGGACGGCTTCTGGGCGCCCTTCTTCGAATTGATGGACCACATCATCGACGGCAAATTTACGCCGGAAGAGTTCCGCGCGGCTTTGGTGCATGAACAAACACCGGAAGCTGCGATTCAGGCGCTCTGTGATCGTGTCGTAAAGCTCGGCGATTAGGCGTATCTGCGACAGCGCGACAAAGTTCAGCAGACTCAAAATTTGATCCGTGTTAATCCCAAGTCACTGGTTTGGGAGAGCCGACATGATACCGAAAATACGTACGCGCGGCGTCGCGTTGATCTGCAGCCTCTGTATTGGAGTAGCCTGTTCTGCGCCGAGCGATGAGACTGCACCCCCTACCCCACAGCACAAGGGAAAAGCGATCTATAATGTGCTCGTTCAAGGCAATCAGATCGGCGCGCTTGAGGTTACGCCGACGGATGCCGGGTATTCCGTCTTTTATGAGTATCGCAACAATGGCCGGGGCCCGACCATCAATGAAACCATAACGCTCGATGAAACCGGCCTTCCAATCAGTTGGACAGCGAGCGGGAACACGACTTTTGGAAACGCGGTGGATGAGACCTTCTCGTTGACCGATAGTAAAGCCGCCTGGTCCGACTCGACCGGCCCTGGAGAGGCGACTGTTTCGGATCCATCCCTCTATGTGCCGCAAAGTGGCACGCCTTACAGTCTCGCCATAACGGCGCGTGTTCTACTGGCGGACGAAGACAACGAGATGCCGGCGCTTCCCGGCGGGACGCTTCGCCTCGACACGATTGAAACGCTTGTCGTGACAGATGCAAACGGCGAGACAGCCGAGGCGACCACCTATGCGCTCTCCGGAACAAGCTACAACCCGACCTATTTTCTCATGCAAGACGATGCATTTTTTGGCTTCGTCTCACCTGGTTTTGCACTTTTGGCTGAAGGATACGAAGGCGAAGACGAACGATTGCGGGAACTTGCAGCTGAATATGGCGCGAGGCGCTACGAGGAAATCCAGTCGCGCACCGTTCGTGATTATGATGGGCCTGTTCGTGTTCAAAACGTCCACGTTTTCGATCCGGAAACCGAGCGCGTCGGCGATCTTGTTTCGGTCAAAGTACAAGACGGATTGATTGCAGCGATTGAAGCGCCCGATGCCGGCGATCCTGGCGAAGTGGTTGTGGTCGGCGACGGCGGCGTCCTTGTTCCCGGCCTGTTTGAAATGCATGCCCACCTCGGTCAGCAAAGCGCGTTTCTAAACATTGCGGCTGGTGTGACAACGGTGCGCGATACCGGCAACAATAATGACGTCCTAACAGACCTTATCAGCCAATTCGAATCCGGCCGCCTCGCCGGACCTGAAGTCTTTCGGAGCGGCTTTATCGAAGGGCGGAGCCCATTCAATTCAAACAATGGCACGCTCGTCCAAACCGAAGAAGAAGCCGTTGCTGCGGTAGACGCATATGCCGATCAGGGCGTTTTCCATCAAATCAAAATCTACAACTCGATGAACCCGGATTGGGTTCCCGCCATGGTTGAGCGCGCCCGTGATCGCGGATTGCGCGTGACCGGGCATGTTCCTGCTTTTTCGAACGCTAATGAGATGATCGCTGCTGGCTATAACGAGATGACCCATATCAATCAGGTCATGCTGGGTTGGGTGCTGGAGCAAGGCGAGGACACGCGGACACTGCTTCGTTTGACGGCACTCAAACGACTGCCAGCGTTGGATTTGATGGCTGACAATGTCGACGTAACCGTCACCGCCATGGTTGAAAACGGTATCGCGATCGATCCGACTTTCGCGATCCACGAAGCCCTGCTCCTCTCTCGCAATGGCGCCATCAGCCCGGGCTCTGTCGACATTATCGATCACTTGCCTGTTTCAGCGCAGCGGCAAGCCAAAACCGCCTGGGCCGCAATTGAGTCCGACGAAGATGACCGCGCTTATGCCGAAGCCTTCGAACAGATCAAACGCATGCTCTCCATGATGCGCGAGAGGGGGATTTTCATGGTTCCAGGCACCGATCTCGGGGGATCGTTTGCTTATCACCGCGAACTCGAACTCTATCAAACCATTGGAATGCGGCCGAGCGAGATTTTGGCCTGGGCTAGCCAGGGCATGGCCGACTATCTCGGCGCGGGAGATCGCCTCGGATCGATTACGCCTGGAAAAGAGGCAGATTTCTTCCTTGTCGCGAACGACCCAACCGAAGACTTAAAGGCAATAAAAGCCATCTCGATGGTGATGGCCGACGGCAACATTTATTTCCCAAGCGAGATCTACCCTGAGTTTGGCATCAAGCCGTTCGCAGATGCGCCAACGCTAATCGAACCGGAGTAAACCAAGCCTGGCGAAAGGACTGGAAACACCTGTTGACGCGAAGTCTTAAACGCAACAAAGAGGCTGGGCTCGGCCCCGTAGCTCAACTGGATAGAGCAGTCGACTTCTAATCGACAGGTTGTGGGTTCAAGTCCTACCGGGGTCGCCACTCTTTTTCACAAACCTATCCCGCTCCTATGGCAGCCAAATTCAGCGCTTATTACCGGTCCGTTGTCACTGTATAGTCCGGCGAACCATCCCAGATAATCTTCCACCGCGCGCCAGGCCTGACATTCTGAACAAGATTCGGGTGAAACGCGACAAAACAAGTGCCGCCAGCACGTCTGGCCGATGGATAGATGAAACCTTCTGCGCCCTCACGGCGCATAGAGTCCGCGAAAGCTTGTCCGGCGGGATAGGCCGTTGCCGTGTCGGGATCGAGATAAGGCGACGCCTGGTCAGCCTTTCGTAGGTCATGAAACTCGCCAATGAAGCCTGCCAGCAAGGCCTGGTAGACCGCCTCGTCTTCAAAATGGTCTATCGCGGCCAATTCCCGGGTCCGATGATACGCGACTTCAGTAATCGAGGTCAGATCGTCAAATGCAGCATACCAGGCGCCGCGATCACCAGAATTGAACCGATTACCTTCTTGCCGCGTATAGGCGAAGGCCGCATTGATATGGTTCTGCCCCCAGACATTAAAGGCAAACTCTCGCCGATCGATGCTACCATGCCCTTTGGCTTGCGCATTCAGACGTCGATTGGTCATCCCTTCCAAGGCTTCAAGAATGGCAAGATCTTCATCTTGCTGAACATCAGAACCGGTTTCGTCGATAAGTGGTCGCAGCACCGGGGGCGCGTAATGCTTTGTCGGAATCAGCCGGGTCGTGGCCTGCTCGCTGATCTTGGTCAGGGGCAGCGTCACACGCCGCCCCTGATTGCGTCAACATAGTCACGCGTGCCCATGATCGCGGGCAACCCACCCGTAAGCATCAGATCGATCGGCTTGTGACCACCGAAACTGTCGCCCTTATTAGCCATACGGACCCAGCGATCAGCGAGCTTATCACTGAAATAAAGGTGCAGGGCTTTGTAGAGTCCGGTGACTGCACTGACCCGCATCAACTGATCCTGGTCGAGGGCTCCGTTCCAATTGTCGGATTTGATCCGTCCCCAAGTGCGCTCACTGACGCCGATGAGCCGAGCTGCAGCAGCGTTTGGAAGCTTCCAAGCAGCCGCAATCCGCGCATAGGCACGAACGGCAACTTGCGACACGCGCTCATCGCTGTGGCGCGCGAGCGCGGTGTTCGCCTCTACAGGGGCCTGAGCCGGGAATTGGTCCGATATGATGTTTAATCTTGCCATATGGCGGTATATATCATGCCATATGGCTTAATTCAAGAGATTCTATCTTGAGATACGGCGATCTCGGCGAAGCGTCGAAACCCGTTCAAGGCGTAATTTTCGATTTCAACCGCATCTAATTAGGCGCGTGAAAGCATCTAACAACCAGCAGCGACGGATTCAGGCTCGCCTATCGTTAAACCTTCGTCATTTAGCGCGTCAAAAGTTCGGATGATTGAAGTTCGTTTGTTAAGTGAATTGAATAAAACTGCGTGTGCGGACAAGGGAGGACGAGATGCAAGCCAGAAAAGTGAAGCTGTTTGCGCAAAGTGCGGCATTGGCTCTAGCAATTGGGCTCGTGGCTTGTGGCGGCGGTGGCAGCAGTGGAAGCGGAACGATACCTGGCGGCACTGGAACATCACCGCCTCCTCCGCCTCCTCCACCCCCTCCTCCGCCGCCACCAAGCAGCATGGCGTTCGCGACGGAAGAAGCGACGGCATTATTTTTGAGCCAAGCCACATTCGGTCCAACCCTGGAAGACATCACGCAGCTTACTGGCACGGCGCCATCAGACTGGATCCTAGCGGAATTCGGCAAAGCGCCGAGTCTCAATCTAAACTATGTGCTCACCGAAATATCGGAGGATGGGGCCCGCGATAGTGATGGGATGCTGACCTTTGAAAAGCGCCAAACTCCAACTTTCTCATTTTGGGTCAACGCCATAGAAGGCGATGATCAGCTGCGCCAGAGAATGGCCTTCGCGCTGTCGCAAATTCTGGTCATCTCGCACGCAGAAGGGAATTTTCTGTTCGAAGTCCCGAATACCGTTGCGCACTATCAGGACATCTTGGTGAGCAACGCCTTCGGCAATTATCGAGACCTCCTCGAAGATGTGACCTACTCCCCCGCCATGGGAGAATACCTAACCTACCTGCAAAACGTAAAAGGCGATCCTAACATTGGGCGAATGCCCGATGAGAATTATGCGCGCGAGGTCATGCAGCTCTTCTCGATTGGCTTAGTCGACTTGAACATGGATGGCAGCACGATCACGCAGAATGGGGCGCCGGTAGAGTCTTACTCTAATGCGGATGTCACAGGTCTGGCACGCGTGTTTACAGGATTGAGCCTATCGGGAGGCGAATTCTTCTTCGATTTCAGGAACCTGCCGGACAATGCGCTTCACACGCCGATGGTCGTCTATCCAGAATGGCATTCGGAACTCGAAAAGGCCTTCCTCGGCACGACCATTCCAGCGGGGACAGGACCAGAAGAGAGCATCGATATCGCGCTCGATACACTTGTGGACCACCCAAACACGCCGCCTTTCTTGGCGCGCCAGCTGATCCAACGGTTTGTCACCAGTCATGCCGAACCAGACTATATTGAACGTGTGGCGACAGCCTTTGCGAGCGGTCAGTATAGCCTACCGAACGGAACGACTGTTGGTGATGGTCGCCGCGGTGACCTATCCGCCACGATAGCGGCGGTTTTGTTCGACCCCGACGCCCGCGACGCTGCCAACCGAGACGAGAACAGTTTCGGCAAGATCAGAGAACCGGTTTTGCGCTTCATCCAATGGGCCCGGGCATTCGATGCCGGAACGGTGACCCCAGAGCATACGTTCCCGCTCTGGAATACGAGTTTTGGTGGCGGTCTTTCACAAGCGCCTTACAAGTCGCCATCGGTCTTCAACTTCTATCGGCCCGGCTATGTTGCGCCCGGCACAGAAACCGGCGCAGCTGGATTGACGATACCGGAACTTCAGCTCGTCAACGCGAATTCGATCTCGAACTATGCGAACTTCATGACCTATTTCGTGTTCGCGTTTGCAGCAAACGGGTCAGATGAAGCCTCCACGACGAGTTTCATTCCCGATTACTCAGATGAACTGGCACTCGCCGAAGACCCAGTCGCGTTAGTCGAGCATCTCGATCTCTTGCTTACCTTCGGATCTACGACAGACGAGACAAAGGCCACGATCGTCACGTTCTTGAGCGATATCGCGCTCGAGAACCCGAGTGACCCCGACTATAACGGCCCATTTTTGCGCGTGGGCTTGGGGGTTTTGATGATGATGACATCACCCGACTATGTGGTGCAGCGCTAGGAGGACATGATATGAAACAGACACGCAGAACTTTCCTCACCGGCGCCAGCGCGCTCAGTGCAGCGACTCTGACGGGGATTGGCAGCTCCCTTTCCGCCTTTCAAGCCAGCGCCGCAGAAACAAGCGGATATAAGGCAATCGTCTGCCTCTTTTTTCTAGGTGGACTGGATGGGCACGATACGATCTTGCCCTATGACCAAGCGTCCTACGATCGCTACGCTGAAATTCGTGCGCCATTGCTCGGCCTGTACGACAATATGCAAGGCGGCTCGACGCGGGCGCGGGATCGCTTACTGCCGCTTTCCCCATCCAATGCCGCGAACTTCGGCGGACGCCAATTCGCCTTGCCCGAAGAACTAAGCGGCATCAAAGGTCTGTTCGATGATGGCAACGCAGCGATCATTGGCAATGTGGGCCCGCTTATTCAGCCTATCACCAAAACACAGTTTGAGAATGATAGCGCCCCTCAGCCGAAACGCCTCTTTTCCCACAATGACCAACAGTCGACATGGATGTCGAGCGAGCCGGAAGGCGCGCAGTTTGGCTGGGGCGGTCGGTTCGCCGATGCCGTCTTAGCCGCCGGCGCCAATCCCGGCGCTCAGGATTTCTCGACGATTACGAGCCTCGGAAATGAGCTCTTTCTGACGGGGTCAGAAGCGATCCCTTATCAAATTGGTTTGCAAGGCGCACCGGAAATCGACGCGCTGAACTTCTTCGCCGGCGCGGAAAACCAATCAGATCCAAACTCGATCTATCAGAAACTCAGAGATCATTTCGAGGCGATGGACTTTAACAGCTCAAACCTCATCGATCGTGATGTTGCAAACGCGATGAGAACAGCGTTGACGACCAACGAAACCTTCAATCAAGCGTTTGAATCCATTCAACCTTTCACCACGCCGTTCCCAAGTAATTTCCTGGGACAACAGCTACAGGCCGTCGCCAACACGATCGCTATTCGAGATGCACTTTTGGTCAATCGGCAAGTGTTCTTCGTCGCGATTGGCGGCTTTGATACACATTCAAACCAAGCCAATGATCTACCCGCGCTTCAACAAGAAATCGATGGCGGTGTCGTCGCATTCTATCAGGCGATGCAAGAAATCGGACTGGGCAGCGACGTGACACTGTTTACCGCCTCTGACTTCGGCCGGACCCTAGCCATCAATGGAGATGGTACGGATCATGGCTGGGGCAGCCACCATTTCGTGATCGGCGATGCGGTTCAGGGTGGTCAAATCTACGGTGACATTCCGCCTTACGACTTCGGTCACGATCAAGACGCCGGAAGCGGAAGACTGATTCCGACGACATCCGTCGAGCAGCTGGCAGAACCGCTCGGGCGGTGGTTTGGTCTAACCGGTGCTGAAATTGCCACTGCGCTTCCGAACCTAACGAATTTCGGAACGGGCCCCGCGTTCGTTTAGTGGGTCCAGGGCTGCTTACGATCAGCCGCGAAGTTTTCTGAGTAGGACTTCACTAGGCGTTTAACTTCCCGAGGCTCTTCAACCGCGAAGGTGAGGCCTTCGCGCTTGGCGTAGGCAATGGCTTGTTCGCGGCTGTCAAAGTGAAGGCGAACCTGCCCGGTTGTATCATCGATACTGGTCCAGCCCATGACGGGATCGCTAGACCTTTTAGCTCCGGAGACCAACTCTAATACCCAATCTTTCGTTTTGCCGCGGCCAGATTGCATTGCAGTCTTCGCAGGCTTGTAGATACGGGCATCCATGTAGACCATCTCCTAGAGAAGAAACTGGTCGGAGCGATAGGATTCGAACCTACGACCCTCTGGTCCCAAACCAGATGCGCTACCAGGCTGCGCCACGCTCCGGCCTCCCGGTATACTGTCGGTTTTCTGGGTTTCAACCCTATTTTTGCGGTCTTCGCAGTGTTCTGAATGTCGCATCTGCTCGCGCGGCCAATCGCTCACCATTTATCAGAAAATCCGCGGAAACTTGAACTAAATCATGGTCATAGCTCTGCACCCTTGGGTGCGCTTCAAGCCAATTGTGAAGACGAACAGTCTCTAGGAAGTGCAGAGTCAGTTTTAAAGTCACCGACATTTTTTGCGTTTCGGCCCAAACAGCCATGGCGAGAGAGCGATCGGCAAAGGCACTTGCCATGCCGCCATGTAAGAATCCCATACTATTGCAGTGGCGATCTAAAACGAACAGACCGCTGCGAACATCTCCATCAGCGCTGGCCTCATAGACCGGTCCATTGTGATTTGAGAATTTCCCGCGCGACCGCGATAGCGCAAACCCTTCCGGCACGACGAGATGCGCTGGAAGGTCTTCTTCTCTCATGCAGGATTATTCCGCTGAAGTTTCGGCGTCTGCATTGCCGAACAAGGGATGCTGAACCGTATCACCCGGTAGGATGCCGAGCTCCGCCGCTTGACCACCATTCAGCTCTAGAACGGCGCGAACAGGAACACCCGGCGTTATCGTACGCAGTGAGCCGGGCACCGTGTTGCGCGCGATCATTTCAACATATCCATCCTCAGCGATGAACAGCATGTCCAATGGGATCAACGTATTCTTCATATACATCGCTGGCTCACGCGGTGGATTAAAGTCAAACAGCATGCCCCTGTCGGCATCCATACTTTCGCGTTCCATCAGCCCAAACGAAATCTCGTCGCTATCATTTGCCACCTCAACGGTGAATTCGTGCACCGTATCACTCGTTACGATCGAAAGAGGTGTGACCTCCATTGGGTCAGCCATGCCAGGCAAGGTCGACACAGAAAGAACGGCGAAAGCAGAGAAGAGAATACGTTTCATACCGACTTCTGTAGCTGCGCCGCATGTGGGGAGCAAGCAAGTCGGGCAGAGATCGCTAATTTTTTACGGCGATTACGCTTTCGCCTTTATTGCCGCGACCAGCGACAACGTCGATCATCGTACCGGTTTCTAGCGTGTCGATCCCTGCACGCCGCATGACAGAGATATGGATAAAAATGTCTGCAGCATCTCCGGGGCGATTCACAAATCCAAACCCTTGGGCCGCATTGAACCATTTCACGACGACTCGCTCATACACAACCGCTTCGCCTTGATCGCGCATGATGGAGGCTTTTGGGCGGTCCATGTCAATAATCGTCAGGACCTGCCAACCGCGATCGCGCTCGACAATATCACAGACAATGCGTGCGCCTTCATCGGCAGAGCTTTCGCCATAGGTTCGCAAACAGGAGACATGCAGCATCACGTCTTGATTGAGCATCACGCCTTCCACGGATTCCGGCACAACAAATCCATAGCCCTTCACAGTATCGAACCACTTGATTCGACCCGTCAGGCGAACGCCTGGCTCAGGACTCGCATCTGGCATCTGTTCAGCCGCGTTACTCAAAGCACACCCCCGTGTTAACTATATCGTTAGACCGAGAGGACCTAGCTGTCACGCAGCTTTGCTCAGACAGGGCAGAAAAACCCAAATAAAAGTGGTAAAAGTGGCACTCCCTAGGGGAATCGAACCCCTCTTTCCAGGTTGAAAACCTGGCGTCCTAACCGATAGACGAAGGGAGCGCTCTGTTGAGGGGCCGATATAGACAAGCCAGATTGCGCTTGCAACCTTCTTTGACGGCCCGAACGAATTTTTTGCAGCGGATAGAGTTGAGACGCTCGGAAAGCTTGCCAAACACCCTGCCCTCGCACACACGGATTGTATGCAAATAGATCTTACTGGAACAGAGTTAAAACCAGCGGCGCAGCAAGATTGGCGCACCGTCGCAGACATTACTGCAGAAGCCTTCGCCGATGATCCCATCAACAATTACGTTTTTGGAAAACAGGCTTCCATTCGATCCATGTATCGCGTCATGGCGAGAGAGATGTATGTGCCATCTGGCCTATGCCACATTCACTCAGTTGGCGGCGCAACTATGTGGATGCCGCCCGGCGTCGAGGCTGCGCCTAGTCAGTTGGGCTTGATAAAGCTCGCGCTCGGTCAGCTACGCCACGGCACGCCCGGCGCCATTAAACGCGGCTTGGCCATCTCCGAACTCATGCAGAAATGGCATCCCAAAGACCCACACTACTACCTGTTCGCAATCGGGACGACGAAAAATGCTCGAGGAAAGGGCGTCGGGAAAGGCCTTCTACGGCCCGTTCTCGAAGCCTGCGATGCTGCGAAGATGCCGGTCTACTTGGAAAACTCAAATCCGGACAATACCGGCTTCTACTCCTCACATGGCTTTGAGCGTATGGGACTGTTTAATGTCGGGGGCGATGACAGCCCGGTTATGGAACCGATGTGGCGGGAGCCGAAAACGGATTAGCCTCGGCTCAACGAATAATTTGGTGCCTCGCGCGTCATTTGCACATCGTGAACGTGGCTCTCTTGCAGGCCAGCTCCAGTGATTTGGACAAACTCAGCGCGCTTATGCAACTCTGCCATCGTTGGCGCGCCGACATAACCCATAGCGGCCCGCAAACCGCCAACCATTTGATGAACGATGGGGCCGATCGGGCCTTTGAATGGCACCTGCCCTTCAATCCCTTCAGGCACCAGCTTGTCGCTCGCGGCATCCTTTTGGAAGTAGCGGTCAGCCGACCCCCGCGCCATTGCGCCGAGACTACCCATGCCGCGATAGGCTTTGTAGGAGCGTCCTTGATAGAGGAAGACTTCGCCAGGCGCCTCTTCGGTGCCAGCGAACATTGATCCCATCATGGCCGTTGATGCGCCAGCCGCCAGGGCCTTAGCAAAATCGCCGGAGAATTTGATTCCGCCATCAGCAATAATCGGAGTACCGGTTGCTTGCGCCGCATTAGCGCAATCCTCGATCGCCGTCAGCTGAGGAACGCCGACGCCCGCGACGATGCGTGTTGTGCAAATTGATCCCGGTCCAATGCCGACTTTGACCGCATCCGCACCGGCATCAATCAAAGCTTTTGTGGCTTCACCCGTGGCAACATTCCCTGCAATGATCTGAACTGCATTTGAGATTTTCTTGGCGCGCGTCACAGCCTCGCCAACCGCTTTCGAATGACCGTGCGCAGTGTCGATAATAACGGCATCAGCGCCTGCTTCGATCAAAGCCGCCGTGCGCTCAAATCCAGCATCACCAACGGTAGACGCTGCAGCGACCCGCAACCGGCCGCCATCATCTTTGGCGGCGTTCGGATTTACGGCGGCTTTGTCCATATCTTTAACGGTTAGCAACCCGATGCAGTTGCCAGCCTCATCAACGATGACCAACCGCTCGATGCGATGCTTGTGCAGCAAGGTCCGCGCTTCATCGATTGGAACGTCCATCGTAACTGTGACGACATCGCGGGTCATCAAACTACCAACCTGCTGATTGAGGTCCGGCGCGAAGCGCATGTCGCGATTGGTCACGATCCCAACCAGTTTGCCGTTCTCTACGACCGGAATGCCAGAGAACCCGGTTTGCTCTTTGAGGGCTTTCAACTCGGCCAAGCTGGCCGATGGTTCAATCGTCACCGGGTTCATCACCACGCCGCTTTCGAACTTTTTGACCTGGGTGACCTGCGCCGCCTGTTCTTCAATCGAAAAGTTGCGGTGGACAACGCCAATGCCGCCAGCCTGCGCCATGGCAATGGCGAGACGCGCCTCTGTCACGGTATCCATCGCCGCGGAGATAAGAGGAATATTGAGATTGATGGCTTTAGTGAGCCGGGTTGAAACATCAACCTCAGACGGAGTGACCTCACTCGCGCCGGGCTGCAAAAGCACGTCGTCAAAGGTGATCGCTTGTCGGATATTCATGTTGGGAGCTCCCTTTTTGGCTCCCTAATTGAGTCACTTTCGAAGGGCAAGCCCCCTTTGTGTGTCGATTGCGCAAAGCGAATGCGACACCGGGCTATTGAAACGTGCCGAAAATCGTGTTTCCGCTTTGAGTTCAAATACTGCGTTGTTTTAGTTTTCGTGTCCGAAAGTGACTATGCATGCGCGTGTTTAAACCATTCATTGTGCTTACGCTTTTTCTCGTACTAAGCACAAACCGTATCGCCTCTTCGCAATCGCAGTCATCAGAGTCTGAACTACCGATTGTCCTCAAATTCGAACAGCTAACCCAGCTTCGAGACGATCTGCGTGATATCGTTGAGACCGAGCAATTGGCCAACCTTTCTTTCGAGGTATGGCAAAACAATCGCCTCGTTCGCGCGGGTTTTTTTGGCCCCGTAAGCGAACAGAACTCAGACACGGTCTCAGATGACACAATTCAGCGGATCTACTCACTTACCAAACCAGTAACTGCCGTTGGTTTGCTTATCCTCATGGAACGAAGCGAATTCCGTCTTGATGATCCCATCACGAAATTCTTGCCAGAATTCGAAAAGACAGAAGTCCTGGCTGATTCCGACCCAAATGGAGATTTCTACACGTATCGGCCGCCGCGTCCGCCCACGATGGCTCAGCTCCTAAGCCACACTGCGGGGCTCGCTTATGGCGGGGAAGCATTAGGGCCAGTAAACCAGAGGCTTCGAGACCATGGCGTGCAAAGCGCAGCCGATCTGCAAACGCTCACCAATATCGTTTCAGGTGTTCCCTATATCTCGGCACCGGGCGCCGAATGGAACTATTCCGTTGCCTCAGATCTGCAGGGCGCCATCATAGAACGTATTTCCGGTGAAAGCTTGGATAATTTCTTGAAACGGGAAGTCTTTGATCCCCTCGGCATGGTCGATACCAGCTTCTATGTCGAATCTGAAGACTTGAGCCGAGTGAGTGGCATAACTGAACGAAGCGATAATGGCTTCGTCTATCTCGACGCAGAGGACCCCACAAAAGACGCGCAATCCGAAATGTACTATGAGGGCGGCCATGGACTGTTCTCAACGCAACGCGATTACGCGCGTTTTCTAGCGCTGCTCGGCAATAAGGGCGAACTTGACGGTGTCCGGTTACTAGAGCCGGACACGGTCTCGCAGCTTGCTACGAATGCGGTTCAATACCGCGGTGCGCCCAGCGCTATGCGAGGCCGAGGAGTACGCGCTGGCTTAGGATTTGGCTTTGGCGTCGCGGTGTTAGAGAATCGACACGTCACTGAAATGTCCGCGCCCCGCGGGACCTATTATTGGTATAGCGCAAAAGGAAATTGGTTCTGGGTGGACCCGGTAAACCACATAACGTTTATTGGGATGCTTCAAACCGAGTCGGACCTTGATGTCGACCCAATCCGATTGTCGATGCGCCACATTTATGGCCCTGTGGAACTACCTGATACGGCGTCCTCGAGTCGTTAATCAAGCATCCGAAGGATCGGGTTGTCCGGGGACTTCATCCGCCTGCTCCGCCGGCCGTCCAGGGATGGCGTAACCGCCTTTCAGCCAGCGCGACAGATCAACATCCGCGCACCGTTTGGAGCAAAACGGTTTGAACGCTGCGGCACTGGGTCGAGCTTCGCAAACGGGACATTTTTTCTGGCTCATCGCTTTGTGATCCTACTTTCAGCGTTCGTACTTTCTGAAACAGTTAGACGCCCACTAAAATATCTTTCAATCTCTGCATCCGCATCATTTCGCCGCGTTAGATAAGCCTGCCAGGCCGCACCGCCAAGGCACAAGTCATAGAATTGCATAGAATTCGCGGCTGCCTCCCGTTGCGCCAGACGTAAAAGCTTCAGCAGCTTTGATTCGCCGGAGCCGGAATCAATCTGATCTTCAAGCGGCTGAAACCGCCATGGAATCGAAGCTTCCAGGAGATCTATTGGCGACGGTTTCACGATTTTCGGCGCGGTAATCCCGATCGCTTTCAAAGCGTTCACGGTTGTCGATTGGATCTCATTTCGCGCGCCCGCATTTAAAGGTCCAACGCAATCCAAAACCAAGTTGCCGCCGAGCCCCCTCAAACTAACTTGGCGCGCCATCTCTCGCGCAGCGTTTCGATTGAGAGCGAGCGCGCGAGCGCCTGCGCTTCCGCGTCCTTTACGACCGGCAGTATCGATATCAAACGCTGTTAGTGCGCGGGTCCGCTCGATGAATAAGCGCCCGCCCCCCAAAAGGATAACCGAGGGAGAAAGCGCATCATCAAACGCTGAATCGACTATCTCAAAATTGTCTTCGATGATCGCATTAGCTTCATTGGGAAGTGCCACGCACCATCGCTCAAACGACGACCCCTCTGTAATGCCACCTTCAACTTGCGCCACACGGGCTAGTTTTTCGTGACGCAACTCGCTTCGCACGATCACCCGCAAAAGGGCGCCTTCGGTCAAACCATCGCGCGTTTTCAGCCGTAGGAAAGCTTCTTCACCAGAGGCTAGTTCGACAAATGCGCCCTGCACATCATCCGCGAAAGTTCGCAGACGGGCATTCATGACATCGCCAAACCGCGCTCGTTCGCCGCGCCCTGACCAGCGCTGGCTAAACAAATGAGTGGGACGTCCGTCTAAATCAGTCGCGACAGCGCGGGTCTCCCCCGGCGCGTGATGAACGTAGATGTTGGCTTGGTTACTAGACGTCATTCTGGCTTGCAGGCGCGAACGCCCAGCACGGGGAGCTTGGTTAGCCACCCCTCGCGATCAATCAAGCTGATCAAACCGCTTTCGATACGCTGTCCGCCATTCATCATCTCACCAGGGATGATCTCTAGTACCAGTTCACGGCCATCATTAGACGCGTAAGTAGCGCGCGTATTGAACTGTCCGAAAATATCGCCGCCAGCACGTGTTTGGGTCAGTGAGATAGGGACATCGCCTTGCGCGAACATAGCTTGGCCTGACAGGGCCTTAGAGAAAAAGATGAACTTGGACGTATCGGTTTGGCTCCATAAGAACAGACCGCATTCCCCCGTCAAAACCTCCTGCGGGCCTAAGCCAGAAGACGGCACGCTGTCGATCGCCGGGGTCATTGCAAGCATTCGCGCGCGCGCTTCTTGTGGATCCAGGTCTGGCGTTGAACTGCACCCTGTCGCGGCTAAAGCGATTGCGGTTAGGGCGATGGGTAAGCGTGTCATCATTGGATTCCCGCGCTCCGTGTTTGGCGATAAACGAATTGACCGTTTTCGCGCACGAACCCGACCTGGGTCAGCGCGATAATGATTTGAGTGTCTTGTGTATCGACGCGCGTTGAAAACTCACCTTGCCCAATCAGCGACGCGCGCGCATCAATCTCGACCCGATCACCCGCTTGGGACGTGCCCTCCATATCAATTACGAACGCTCCTGCGTCACAGGTTATGGGTCCAGAGATTTGGCCAAACTCGCGGCCATACTGAGCGGCGAGCGCCGAAAGCGTATTGGTGGATAGCGTGCCGCTCGCTTCTTCGCATCCTGTCTGGGTTAGCCGAAAAGCACCGTCTGCGATCCGTAGACTACCTCCCATCGCGCGGACGGGAGCTGAGAGGCCTTCCAGGGCACCAATCTCTTGCTGCATACGAACCTCGGTTCCGATCAAAGCGCTTCGCGTAAAAGACAAGACCCCTGTCCCACGCCCAGCGGCGCCGCCCCATTGAACGTCATATGATGGCCGTAGCATCAACAACGACATAGGTCGGAGGGTTAGGTTCACATCCCCGATGGGCTGTGTGCCGACATATAGTCCGCTGATCCGGCCTTTGCGCAGCGTGCCATCTATCTTGGCCCAACCGACACCGGCATTCCCGATTCCAGATTGTCCGACAACGAAGCCTAGTGGCGTGAGCGCAATCACGGCACCCACCAAGATCACGAGAAAAACCAAGAGCAGAAATATTTTTCTCATCACAAGCCTCCTGCCACAAGATCAACGTTCACGCGAACCAAGCCGCCGCCAGCTTGCTCCATCGTCAACCGAGTGACTTGCGCGCTCTGTTTGGAACGAATGTCTTCGAGCCATAAGAATACAAGGCGCGGGTCAGCATTTTCGAAGACAAGCCGCACACTCGTTCCATCATCACCTTGCAGCCTCGCAATCGATAAGCCGATATCGCCTGCAGACCCAGTAACTGCGGCTTTGAAATCTTCGATACTCGCCGATGTGGAAAGAGCGTTCGTTGCCATCGAAGCCCCAATCGCCCGATTTCGCATATAGGCTTCTTGGATCCGCGACAGATCCTGGTCAGCTTCTTCCAAACTCGTGCGCGCTTCTGAACGTGCATTCGAAGCCGGCACCAAGACGAACTGCCAAACGAGAACCAAGGCAGTGAGGATCCCAGCCACTGAGATTAACAGCCGTTCGCGATCGGCGAGGTTGCTCCACCAAGCCATCATGACCGTCCCTCCAAGGTTAGGTCACCGACGACTTTCGAGCCACTTTGTCGGGAATCTCCAGATCTTGCGGTCAGTCCCTTTTCGGTGATGATCGCCGTTAATCGATCTACGTCTGCGAAACTGTCAAACGCGATCGTCGCTGTCATTTGACGCCGTAAGCGATCATATCGAATTGTGCGCAACTCACTGCCTTCGACTTGAGTCATGGATTCATAAAGAACCGCGGTGGCGTCTAATACAGACGGAAAAACTTCACCCGCATTACCGCGATCATTTCCAGAGAGCGCGAGCGCTTGCTGCACATCGCCATTTGTCTCCGGCCAACCAATTCGGGCAAACTCTTCGGACAGGGTCGCCAGAGACGCGGCGCGGTTGTTCATGGCAGTCGTTTCTAAGACGGCTGTGCCGATCCAGCCAAGCGTAGCAACCGCAGCAAGGGCCCCTGCGATTTTCCACCGACCAATTCCCTCAAACTCGACGGACTGTCGGACCCTGAAGTTCGCCTGGCGGAGATTGATGCCTCCTGCACCGGCTTCGGCCCAATTCGCCAACTGTATCAGAAATGCTTCCAGACTGCTCGCACCCGCTGACCGCGCTTGTCTTCCCACGGCCTGAGCAACGCGCTCGCCATGAATTTCAGCGTCAGGGTAAGGCTCAAGCAAACTAATCAAAACGTCGCGCCCTAAAGAGGCATCAATGGCGAAGCTCTTTCCGCCGAGGCGCCCGAGAACGATCCCTGGACCCTCGTAAACACAGTCTTTGCTGGGTAGGACACTATGCGCTGCGACGATCGCGGAATCGTTCAATCCCGCATCCGACAAAAGGGTCATAATTTCTGATAGTGTCTCGATCGCAACGACATTGATTTGCCGCGGCGCCGACGGATCGGATTTGTCAGGTGCAGACAGTGCCACATGGCTCGTTTCAACTGTTTCCGCGATCTCATCTTCAATCGCGAACGGCGCTGCGCGGCGGGCCTCGTTTTCATTACGGGCCGGAATAATCGCCGACACGCCCAATACATCGAGCCCATTCAGAAAGACCGTGAGATTTTTCCCACGAGCATCGACGCCTTGCGACCCCGTGCTCACGGCCCAGCCACTGCCTTTTTGGCGGACCGTTAGTAAGCTCCCATCGGGCTGCAAAAGAGCGTAGGCTTGGCTCATTAACCGATCCGCTCCCGTCTTAGTGTGCGAACGGGTTGGCCGGGCAGTGCCTCAAAAAGAAAGCGCATCGTCATATCATGTCCGCGATAAGACACATTCGCTGAAACTTCCACCAGGCTTGTGACAAGACCAAGGCGATCCTGTCGAATTTGATTGGGATCGATCCGTGCGATGATTGGGTCCTCCAGGAGGTCTTCAATCGCCGCCCAGCCTCCAATTGGTCGGCTCGCAATGAGCGATTTCGCATCGTCCAGGCTCAAGGCTTCATTGAACGCTAATTGCAGGAGCGGCGCGTCAGTTTCCTCGAGCGTGTTAATATTCAAAGCTGCCGAGGTTCGCTGCATCGTTGGCGGAAGTGCACATAGCGTCTGACGGACCTGCGCGAACACTTCCGGTGTGTAACCGCGAATGGCGCGAAGCTCGTCGAGAGTCTCAAGCGGTTGCCCGGATGTGCGGTAAGAGGGCGTTTCGCTCAAATAGTAGGAATCCTCAGCGCCATTACTGCCGGGGACAGAATCGTCATCCATCCAATCAATTAGCGAACTGACTAGAGTGACAACGTCCGACGAAAAGCTCTCTTCCATTAGGCCCGTAAGCACAAACAGGTACGCGTCTCGATCATTGGATCCGCCAGTGGCCCCCGCCGTCGCCGCGCTGCGCGCGAGCGTATTCACATCAAAACAGTTGCTGACGTCGCGCACCGTGACAGAAAAGGCGCCGCCATCAACTGGGACAATTTGCGGTTCATTATAGCCCGGCAAATCGACACTTAGCCGGCTCTGCAGCGGTTCCAATATCGATGTCATGCGCGCTTTCGCCACTTCTTCAGCAGCAACAGCGTACAGTCCAAGCTGCGCCTGAGCGTCGAGGGACCGAGCGCGTTGCGTTGATTGCGTCACAGCGGCTGATACAGCAAGTGCCGCCACGGCCATTGCGGCAATAATCATCAACACAGTGAGCAAAGCTGCGCCGCGTTCGTTTGAAGTCTTCCGGAGGCTCATGAACGCCCCCCCGTTAACGCAACGATCGAAAGCGAGACCTTGTTCTCGAACACAATGTTCATCTCAACCAAATCAGGAAGTATGGAGAGCGTAGTGAGGGCGTCGCCCTCCCAGAACTCAGATCGCTGACCGCCTCGAACAAATCCAAGCTCTATCGACTCCACCGACTCAAGCAAAACACGAGACGAGACCGGCGTACCGGGCGTGGCATCCGGCCGGAGCGTGACTTCGCGGATCAAAGCGCCCTCGCGCAGGACATACTGAACCGATTGCAAAGAACCACGCGGGTCCACAAACCCAGGATTGATCCAGCCTCCCCGAACAAAACGAAGGAACGGCATCTCTCCGCGCGGCGCTTCGCCAAAGAGGTTTCCGGGCGGTGAGAACCCGTCGGCGGGTTGTATCGCACGCACCTTCATGGCTGCGATATCGGCCCGGATTAAGCGTTGCGCGATGTCGAGTTGGCGCGCTTCCGTCTCTTGCTCGCGGATCTGCTTTCCGGCGCCGGTCGCTCCGATCAATAGCGTTGCGCCAGCTGACGAAACCAGCGCGAGGATGAACAAAGCCACCAAGGTTTCAGCAAGCGAAAACCCATTTTGTGAGCCAGCGCGCGCCATCACGTTTCATCCTCATCTGAACTCGGAGCCGCCTCTGGCGGCGTCGATAGAACAGCAGGCATGTATTTGAGGCTGACCAATCGCGCGACAGTTTGTTGATCACCTTCACGTCGTACTTGAACCTCCAAATTCTGCAGTTCGCCAACTTGAGGAAGGCTCGCGGTTCGCGTCCAAATGAAGGTCCGGCCCATTTGCGTTTCCTGCCCGGTCGCGACGCCTGCATCTATGACTTCTGGCGTCGCCATCGCGCGGGCCATAACATTTTCAGCTACGGTACGCGCGAGGACCCGGCCTTCAAGATTCGCGGCGTTACGGGTGGCATCTGTCGTAATCTGTAAAAGAGGCACAGCCGCTAAGGCGAGAATGCCCATCGCCGCGACGGTTTCCACGAGGCTGAATCCAGCCTGTTGAGTGGTCTTAGCGTTCGACAAGGATGACCTCCCCTGTCTCGATCAGACTGACATCGATCCGGATACCGCGACCACGCAGTTGGAAGTCGGCCATTTCCACGATTCCGGTGGGGTCAAACACCAGATCGGGCCAATTTTCGGGCTTCGCTGTAATCGCTGTTGGCTCTTCCTGTTGAACAATATCGAACCGTCTTGGCAAAATGGTTGGTGCGCCATACGGCAGCCAACGTTCTAAACGCCACTGGACGAGTGCGTAGCCTCGCTCATTCAAACGGAGGCCTATTGGTTGACCGGAAAGAATGGCTTGGTCCTGCGCTTCGCGAAGGACGCGCGCAAAAGCCTGCGCCCCAGCTTGCTCTTCTGTCGGGCGCTGCGGGATCGTCAAAGTCACGATGCCAGCGGTAAGGCCGATGATGAACACCACCATCAGCACTTCAACAATCGTCATGCCCCTTTCAGACGTTCGATTAGACCACCGCTTTGCCATTCTGATTCGGCCTCGGATTTAGTCCCAGTTGCCGATATCGGCATCCAATTCTTCGCCACCCTCTTTGCCGTCAGCGCCGAGAGAATAGAGATCATAGGGACGGCCTGATTTATCACCTGGGCGCTGGTAGACATATTCGCGGCCCCATGGATCTAATGGAATTGATCCTTTTTGGAGATATCCACCTGTTCGGTAAGACGCGCCGTCCGGCAGGTCATCCGGCCGCTCGACCAGGGCCTCAAGACCCTGGCGCTCGCTTGGGTAGTCATAGGCGTCCAATGCATACTGCTCGAGCGCTTGTGATAATGCGCTGATATTGACCCGCGCCGTTTTTACCTGCGCATCGCTGCGCGCGCCGAGGACATTGAACAATACCACGCTGGAAAGTAGGCCAATGATGAAGACCACAACCATGATCTCTGTCAGCGTAAAACCGCGCTGACGCGCCCGTTTCTGTTTCTGTATCTTCGTCATGTGTTTCTCCTCAGGCACCAATTGCCATCGTGTTGAGCTGTAAAATTGGAAGCATAATGGCGAGCACGATGACTGCCACAACGCCTGCCAACAAAACGATAAGAAGTGGCTCCAAAAGTCCCAGAGCGACGGTTGCGCTGCTGTCGAGCTCGTCTTCCATATAATCGGCGGCGCGCCCCATCATAGCAGGAAGGTCGCCGCCGCGTTCGCCGCTCGCCACCATATGCACAAGCATTGGCGGGAACACCTGTGTAGCGCGCATCGCGCGATTCAGAGGTTGTCCCTCTTCGACTTGGCGTCGAACCTTTGTCGCCGCTTGGCGGAAAACTTCATTACCAACCGACCCGCGCGCCGCAAAGAGCGCGTCTGGAACGGTCGCGCCGCTACCAGAAAGCGTCGCGAAGGTTCTTGCAAACTGCGCGGCATTCGCATTTTTGATCACTTTACCCAGAAGCGGTAAACGTAAGACGAACCGGTCCCAGCCAATCTTGACCGCTGGCGTTCGAAACGCGCCGCGTAGCAACCACACGCCCACACCGATGGTGGGCACAACAATCAGTCCCCAGCCGCGCATAAAGTTGGATGCGCCGATCACGGCATTTGTCAAAGCAGGTAAGTCCTGCCCAACCGTCTGAAACTGCTCGACCACGGCGGGCACAACAAAAATCAGCAGTAAGACCACAACCACTAAGGCGACCACGGCAAGCACAGCCGGATATATGAGCGCCGACAGAAGTTTGCTTCGTAGCTTACGTGATTTCTCGAGATGGGTCGCCAGGCGTTCCATCACGTCGCCGAGTCGACCCGAAGTCTGACCCGCTGCCACAACAGCGCGGTAATACGGTGGAAAAGCTTTGGACGATTGGCTTAGCGATTCAGAAAACGAATAGCCCTCTTGGACATTGCCGCGAACATTCATCAGCACGCGGCGCGCACCAGGTTTCTCTGCTTCGGACGCAATCGCGCCGAGCGCTTCTTCAACCGTTGCGCCAGATTTTATCAGCATCGCCAATTGGCGCGTTGTTAGGACAAGATCCTTTCCTGACATTGATCCTTTCTGACGTCCGGCAGAGGCCGACTTTTGCCGCGCTTCTTTGACTTCGATGGGAGAAAGCTGTTTGAGCCGCAGCTCTTTTCGCGCAGATCGTGCCGAGTCTGCGGTGATAACGCCCGTGGCACGCTTTCCATCGGCGCCGATTGCAACATAGTCGAAGACCGCCATCGTCTAGCGCTCCTCCTCACGGCGGCAGACGCGTAGGACCTCCTCGACACTAGTTTGTCCGGTGGTCACGTATCGTGCCGCGTTGCGGAACAGAGTATCATGCTGCGCGAACGCCATATCTTGAATGTCATCCTCAGATCCGTCAGCCCGGATTAGGTCACGCAATCCGCCATCGACAGTGATCAGTTCGTACACACCGAGGCGCCCATTATAGCCGCTATTGCCGCAGGCCATGCAGCCTTTGGGGCGCCATAGCTGCGGCGCATCACCTGGCTGCAGGCCGAACATCGCCAACTCTTCCGACGTAGACGGGTGCGGCTCTTTACAGTGATCGCAGAGCTTTCGAACCAAGCGCTGCGCAATAACCGCTTTGAGGGTCGCCGCAAGAACGTAAGGCTCAATGCCCATATCGCGCAGGCGCTGGATGGCGCCCGCTGCACTGTTCGTATGCACGGTCGAGAGAACCGGCCGGCCTGTCGAGGCGAACTCAAACGCGACTTTCGCGGTTTCAAGATCTCGGATCTCGCCAACCATCACGACGTCAGGGTCATGGCGCAGAATGGCGCGAAGGGTTGCGGCGAAGGTTAGGCCGACCTTGTGGTGCATTTGCGTCTGACTGATCCCGTCGAGGCCGTACTCGATCGGGTCCTCGAGCGTCATCACATTGCGCTCGCCATTATTGAGGACCGATAGCGCAGAATAGAGCGTGGTGGTTTTCCCTGATCCGGTTGGACCCGTGACCAGTGTAATCCCATTCGGTTGCGCGAGGATGTCCCGGAATCTTGTCAGCGTAACCTCGTCCATCCCGAGCTCATCAAGCCCAAGGAGCGCATTTCTCGTATCGAGGAGACGCATCGTCACCCGTTCGCCATAACGGCTTGGCAATGTGGAAACACGAACATCGATGCTGCGGCCACCAATCGAAAGCGAAATCCGGCCATCCTGCGGCACACGCTTTTCAGCAATGTCTAGTCTCGCCATAACTTTGATCCGGCTGGTCAAAGGCGCCGCCAAACGTCGTGACGGACTCAAGACTTCCTGCAAGACACCATCAATCCGATACCGCACAGACAAATTGTCTTCGTGTGGTTCGATGTGAACATCTGAGGCTTTGCGGTTCACCGCTTCATAGATCAGCCCATTGATCAGGCGAATAACCGGCGCATCATCCTCGCCATCTAACAAATCAGCGGTCTCTGGGATTCCATCAACCAGGCTCGCGAGCCCACCCTGACTATCAAGTGCAGCTTCGGCCTCATCACCCGAGACACCTTCCCTGGCATAGTGTTCAGTTAGCGCACGTTCGAACTCTTGCGGCCCCATCGATTGTAAAGACAGCGGCCGCCGCAAAACACGCCGCGCCTCGATCAGCGAAAACGGATCAGCGCCATGACGAACCGCTAATTGCACGCCATCTTCGCGCCCTTCCAGTACGACAAGCCCTTTGTCGCGGGCAAAAGCATAGGAAAGATCGGTATTAGTGCGACTCACGATTCACTTTTCTCTTATTCAGGCTCCTGGCGGGGCCTAAGTTCGACCAAGGGCTCTGAGCCTAAGACTTCAGAAATGAACGCGTCGAGTTGAGAGACCGCCTCATCACCAGGACCATCATTCAACAGTTCTTCCGCGCGAATATATCGATAGCTTCGTCGGGTGACCGCTCGCGATTCCTCAGCTGTGCGGACGATGGTCGGGCGAATGAACACCATCAAGTTCGACCGTGAAAGATCGTTAGCTTTAGATTTGAAGAGATTTCCGACAACAGGGATGTCCCCAGCGATGGGAACCTTGTTGCTAATCACATCTTGGCGCTGCTCTATCAGACCGCCAAGCACGATAATCTCGCCATCATCGGCGAGAACCGTGGTTGTGATCTGGCGCAAATTAGTCACGAAATCATTCGCTCCAGTGGTTAGCGTAGGCGCGATGCTTGAGACTTCCTGGAAGATATCAAGATGGATCGTGTTGTCCGCTGTAATGCGAGGTGTTACGTTCAGCTTGATACCGATATCTTGGCGCGTCACCGTTCTGAACGGGTTGCTGTTGTCTGAACCGAGCGTTTCGCCTGTCGCAACGGGGATTTGTTGTCCCACGAGAAGCTCTGACGTGCCATTGTCCAGCGTTAAGTTGAACGGCTTGGACAGCACGGTTGACTGCTCGTCCCGCTCAAGGGCCGTCACAATCGCTCCGAAAAGCGTATCGCCGCTTCGCCCTCCGGCGCCGAAACCTGCGCCTTGCTGCCCGATGAGCGAATCGACCGCACCTGACACGAACGGGTTTGTCCCGCCAAAGACGTCTGGATCAACGATCGCACCAGCAAGCTGTAACAGACTCGGCGTATCATTTGAGAAGTTTGTACTCAGGAATGGTACCGAACTGTCCCCTGTTCCAGAGAGCAGGAACTGCACGCCAAGATCGCGCGCAGTGCTGTCAGAAATCTCCACGATGATAGCCTCAAGCAAGACTTGCGCGCGGCGTTTGTCTAGCGCATCGACGACCCGCTCCATCGCCAGGATGGTGTCAGGTGAAGCACTAATCACCAAAGAATTTGTCGGCTGGTGATGCGCAATGGTTGCGCCCGGTGTTTGGGTCTCACCAGGGGCCTGTTGCAGCGCCATGGTCTCACCCAGACGCTCCAGAATCGGCACGATGTCTTCAGCATTGGCGTTTTTCAGCTCGATCACGCGAAGGCTGTCACGGACTGGATCTGAATTGTCCAACTCCTTCGCAACACGAATGGCGCGTTCAACTGTGGCCTCATCACCCTTCACCACGACCGAGTTTGAACTGGCGGATGCAGACACTTCGAAACGGTTGTTTGGATTGTCGTCCCGATCGCTGAGCAGGTCGGCAAGAATGCCTTCAATTTCTCGGGCCGGAACGTTACGCAGCTCGACGGTGGCAACTTTCGTACGGTCGTTTTCATCAAGCCCCGCAACGATCTCACGCAAGCGCGGCATGTTGGAAGCATAATCCACGACCGCGAGTGTGTTCGAACGGGCGTTCGCAACCACCTGTCCTTGTGCATCAATCAACGGCTTGACCATTTGCGCAGCTTCAATGGCGCTAAAATTATCGAGTTTAAACACCTGCGTAATAAATGCGTTCTGTCCGGATCCACGCAGCGCCGCATCTCCAATTGCCATCTGCTCTGGGACAATACGGTACACGCCCTGCCCCGCTGGGACCGCAGCGAATCCGTGAACCCGCAATGTCGACAGGAAGACCTGGAACACTTCATTGGTGGTCATTGAAGCTTGCGACATCACTGTGACTTTAGTGCGCCGGACATCCGGGTGTAGGATAAACGTATATCCTGTAATGATCGAAACATCATCAATCAGCGCCGTGATGTCGACATCGTTTAAGCTTAGGACATGCCGCGCTGCCTGTGGCGAGTTCATCTCTGCCATAGCGCCGGTGTGCAAACCGATAGCCAAAACGGAAGCCGCGATCAGTCTCTTCATCATATTTACCTTACTCGCCCAATTCTAAACGAATTGTTCGTTCTATTCCGTCGCGGTTCACCCGCAGAATTGCTGAATCGACACTGCCAATCCGCTCCAACAATTCCTCGACATCAATATTATCGACGTTTGTCCCATTAAATTGCAGCAACACATCGCTGGGCTGAAAGCCCGCCTGCTGCATTAACTCCGGGCTTCCGCGGGGTGAAAGCCGGTATCCCTGCGTGCCATCTTCGAGTGTAATAGGTGCGATACTCATCGCCGCAAACAACACCTCCGGACCAGCAACTTGTCCTGTAATAGGCGGCAAACTTTCTGGCGCCGAGGCCCGCGAATCAGAGCGCGGTGTGGCTGTTGCTGTGACCGCTTGTGATTCGTCGCCAATGACAGATAGCCCCTCGCTGAGCCCTTCCCGCATAACGGTTTCAGCTGCGCCATCGCGATTAATAATCACACGATCAGACAATATTCGCTCCAGCGTCACACCAGGAATGATATCATCACCAACCCTGAAATTCTGCGTGGCTCCTTGCGGTGTGCGGATCGTAGCGTTGCCAACAAACTCATCCCCAGTCGACATCCGAAGGCCAACCAACTGGATGTTTAAGCTCGTTTCAGGTGCTGCCGTGATAATCTCGTCTATGCTGTCCGCTTCAAATGGATTTGAGCTCAGAATAACGGAGCGATCGACCGAAATTGCCAATCCGCCGGCACTGCCGGTCATCGGCGACGGTAGCGGTCGATCCGTAAAATCGGCGACGGAACCTGCGGGATATGCACTTAGCCAGATCAAACGCGCCGCGATCAGCGCAAGCGCGACGACAAGAATGATCTCGATGCCCCATCTCACAGGGCGTTCGAAACCGCTTATTCTTTCCAGAGCCGTATCTACGACGCTCGCCATCACACTCGTCCCATATCTCGATCACACGCGATCTTACCGACAAATCTTAAACTTAGCCATGCTTAGGCCTGTAAACCGCACGCCCCCACAACACGATAGCGATCATGTGCGGGGGCGTACATTATTTTTTTGTCGTAAACCGTTGTGATTGAATTAAAATTTCGCTGTCAGGCTCGCTGACAAGCTAGTACCGCGCTCGTACGTGTTGAACTCTGTCCGACCGAGTTCATTGCCGTTTAGCTGAAACTCCTCATTTTTCTCACCGAGCAGGTTTCGAGCGCTCAGGCCCAATGTCATATCTCGTTCGCGGAAGGTAAAATCACGGCGGTAAACAAAATCAAGTTGCAAGCCTGGATCTTCCAAAACATCTGCGATCTGTGATGTGCCATCGGGACGTCCACGTTGCAGTATGCGTTCGTCGACCCAGTTGAGCAGTAAAGTGGCCTGCTCAACGTCAGATTCCCAGCCGAATTGAACGTTTAAAATGTTCTCTGGCGTGCCCTGCAGCTGCGCGCCGTCTAGCCCGAACAGATTACCCGGCACTGGGATCGGACTGAATGGACCAGCCACAAGATCATCTTCAGTCGCCGTGATTTCCGTAGATGTGTAGGTGTAATTGAAAGAGAACAACCAGTCTCGAGCGTTAAACCAGACTTGATCGATCGGCATTTCGAAACGCGTTCGATATTCGAGCTCAGCGCCATATAACTCTGCCTCAGGCGCGTTGATGAAAGAGGTCTGCAAGGCGCCGCCAGGATTGATGAAAGAGAATTCTTCGATCGGATTGATGATCTCTTTGTAGAACGCCGCCACGTTCACAAATTGGTTGCGCCCAAGATAGTATTCTAAGCGCGCATCATAATTGGTGAACTCTGTGTCCTGAAGCTGCTCATTCCCCTGATAGATCCGATCCGAGTCTGGATCGTTGAAGATCGATGGGGAAAGCTCGCGGAATTGAGGGCGCGAGATGGTTTCGGAATAGCCAAATCGCAATTGGAAATCGTCGGCGAAGTTCCACGTGATCGTTGCGGCAGGAAGGATGTAGTCATTCTCCAAATTCGCGGTTGAACCAATGTCGCCAAATCGACTGGTCGTCACAATGCTCTGGTCCGCTTCTTCATAGCGCGCGCCTATCGTTGCGTTGATATAGTTGGTGATATCGACCTGCCCCTGGATGAACGCAGATGCGATATCGAGCTCGCCGACATAGAAGTCGACATCGCGATCACGAAAATCGAGCACGAATCGGGCCGGATCGATGTTGTCGGGAGAGAATAAGAAATCCGGGCGCAGGGCGGCGGTTTCATCATCGAGCGAGTTCCCGCCCTGGAACTCGAAGTTCAGGATCTTTGAATCACGTTCGGTCGTCGAATAATCGAATCCGCCGGTCAGCTCGAGTTCGCGGAAATCGCCCAATTGGATGAGATATCCACCATCTAATCCAAAGCTGATATTCTCATCTTCAAGCTCAGAGAATGAGAACACAGCATTGTTGCCGGTCGCCGTGTAGCGAACCACACCGTCCGGCTCCAAGAACCGGGTAAGCGTCCGTTCGTACGGTGCATCACGCCCGGAGAATGAGTAGGATCCGCGCCAGTTCAAGTTGAAATCACCAAACTCATGCTCGCCAGCAAGCTGCGTGAACAGGAGTTCGCGCTCAAACCAACCGGACGACTCTTCGAAAACCGGTAGCGACTCCGATTGCAAATCACCTTCATTGATCTGAGCTTCTTTAGACGTCGTGTGGACATAGAACACAGTCGCCTGAATTTCGTTGGTATCCCAACCCACAGCGACCGACCCGAGGCCATTTAGCGTGGCGTCATATGTCGTCTCCGTCGTCCGCACGTCAGATCGCAGTTCAGTGCTTGTCAAACGCGCCGTCTGGCGGATGGATTCCTCTGTCGTCCAGCCAGCATCAAAGCTAGCGACACCCACAATCCCAATATCAAAACGCCCGGCGGCAAACGTACGCCCGAAATCGATCGAGACATTCCAATCTGGATCGACATCGCCGGATTGAATGACTGTTAGCGGCGAGTTCACGAAACTCTCGCCCACCGCTTCAACAAATGCATCATCCTGATCGTTCAGGTCGATGCCTTGTGAAACGACGCTCGCAACGGGTCCTGGCAGGTCTCGCAAACCATCATCATAGCCGGTCCAGTCAGTATCGCTGCCACGCACAAACAGGCCATCATTCGGCGTGCTTTCGGTGTTGTACCCGGCCCCGATCTTCACATTTAAGAAGTTCTCGCTCGGAATACGTGTGGTGCGAAGATCAATGACCCCGCCGCCAAACTCACCAGGATAATTCGCCGAATAGGTCTTTTGAACAGCCGCGCCGCCAAGGATATTCGATGGAAAGAGATCAAGCGGCACGGTTCTACGCAAAGGCTCAGGGCTTGGCAGTGGTGATCCATTGAGCAATGCAGACGAATAACGATCGCCAAGTCCGCGCACGAAGGCAAACTTATCCGAAACAACACTCAACCCGCTGACCCGAGCCAGCGCCAATGCGGCGTTAGCGTCGCCTTGGCGGATCAAGTCTTCCTCCGATAGGAATGACGCAACCTGAGATGTTTCACGCTGCGGCTCGGGAATAAACGCGCCGCGAACCACGACTGTCTGGAGTGTCCGCTCGTCGCCTTCTTCGGCAGACTCAGGCTCCTCTTGTGCAAAAACTGGCGCAATGGCCAGAGCAGCTGTCGAAAGCAATGCGAGATATTTAGATGATCGTTTCATTCGATTGAACCTTAATCGGTGAACAATTGCGCCGGGTGCAGCGCTAGAAAAAGGAAACCGGGACAGCCCCATAAAACTGTCCCGGTCGATTAAGTGATTTAGCAGGGGTCAGAAGCCTCAAGGCCGCAAGACCAACCTTGCCACCATGTGTCATCCGCATCTTCGACGGCGCCAATGTAAGTCGTAGCCTCAAAGAATGGATCAACGGCGGAGGCATCAAACGCAGTCACGCCTGCTTCAGTTGCACCGTTAACAAAGGTCGATGTGAGCGTGTTGGCCGCCTCGATATTGTTCGCATCTGCGGCGAGCGCGAGCGGCGCGACGGTTGTTCCGTTCGCGGTTGAGTTCGCAGCGCTCAGCGCTGAGCAGTCAAACAGGACAGAGTTAAAGCTTGGATCTTCAGCCGCCTCGAACGTCGCATTGTCATTGCCGGCATCCTGCCAGCGGAAACATTCGGCTTCATCGACCACAACGCCGTTCATGTACTGCCCGACCGTGCCTTCGTTGAGGCGCAGACCATTGCCCCGCTCAAACCCGATCGCGGTAAAGTTCGAGATCTTGTAGTTCGACCGCTCCGCCAACGGCACGCCGGGGCCGGTCGTGGACGAGGCTTCAAACAGATTGTCACCGCTATTCGGGCGCTGCGTGATAATCGCGAACTGGATGTTCCCCTGATAACCGGTGTCTGTGTCGACAGAGTCATCATCGTTCCCTGTCAGAACGAGATAGCGCACATTCACGGTGCCGCCGAAGAACTCGACGCCATCATCGGAATTGTTGTGGACTTGGACATATTCGACTGTCGTCGCGTCGCCGACACCGCCAAATGAAATGCCATTCAACTCATCGCCAGACGCGAGTGGGTTACCTGCATGCTTGACCTGAATGTAGCGCAGCGTGCCGCTATTATCCGTCGGCGTGCCGCCGCCAAACAAAGCAACCGGCTCAACGCCTTCGATTCTGTTTTCGCAGGCCGCAGTTTGCGGACTGACGGTCGTGTTACAGTCATTGATCGGCGCTTGGCCGAGAATGACCAGACCACCCCACTCGCCGATGGCATTATCAGGATCGATCTGAGAGTCGGTCAAATCATCTTCGGAGGTAAAGACGATCGGATTGCTCGCCGTGCCATTCGCAAAGATCTGAGAGCCACGATTGACGACCAAGTAATCGTCGCCGCTTTCGCCAAAGATTGTCACGCCAGATTCAATGGTCAGCACGCCAGGATCACCGCCAGCGGCGGCGCCATCCCCGCCAGTGTCAACGCCAACATCAACGCGGCCATCGAGCTGGTAAATATTGCCGCGCGTGAGGCGCAGATCGCCCGTGATCACACCGCTCACCTGGCAGACGTTGGTGCCATTAATGTCGACACCGCCATCCGTCGTGCCGGTTGGGCAGGCTGCATCTGGGAACAGAGCAAAGGTCCAGCCCGCCGCCCAATTGTTGGTCTCCGTATCGTCAGGCGCGAACGCGCCAATATAGGTCGTGTCCTCAAAGAACGCATCGGCGCCAGAGGCTGCAAACGGTGTCACGGCGGCCTCATTCGCGCCCGGCAGCACGCCCGCAAGTGAGCTAACGGATTCAACATTGTTTGCATCAGCAGCTAGGGCAAGCGGTGCAACGGTCGTTCCGTTGGCGGTCGAGTTTGCTGCACCCAGCGCTGAACAGTCGAACAGGACGGAATTGAAACTTGGGTCTTCTGCCGCCTCGAAGGTGGCGTTGTCATTGCCAGCATCTTGCCAGCGGAAGCATTCTGCTTCGTCAACCACAACGCCGTTCATATACTGACCAACGGTGCCTTCGTTGAGGCGCAAGCCATTCCCGCGTTCAAATCCAATCGCGGTGAAGTTCGAGATCTTGTAGTTTGACCGCTCGGCCAGAGGAACTCCAGGGCCCGTCGTTGACGAGGCTTCAAACAAATTGTCACCGCTGGTTGGTCGCTGGCGGATCACCGCGAACTGAATATTGCCCTGATAACCAGTATCCGTATCGATCGAGTCATCATCATTGCCGGTCAGAACAAGGTATTTGACGTCTACTGTACCGCCAAAAAATTCGACACCATCATCGGAATTGTTGTGAACCTGGACATACTCGACCGTGGTCGCATCGCCGACGCCGCCGAACGAAATCCCATTCAACTCGTCCCCTGACGCCAGCGGATTACCGGCAAATCGAACCTGTAAATAGCGCAGCGTGCCGCTATTATCGTCCGACGTTGCACCGCCAAACAGCGCAACCGGCTCTACCCCCTCAATCCGGTTCTCACAGGAGACCGTTTGCGGGCTGACCGTCGTATTACAGTCATTGATTGGCGCGCGCCCTAGAAGCACCAAACCGCCCCATTCGCCGGTCGCATTGCCGCCATCATCATTGGACGGATCAGCGTCGTTCTGGCGGTCCAGGTCTTCATCGCTGGTCATGATGATTGGCGCCGCAGCGGTCCCGTCAGCAACGAGTTGCGACCCACGATTGACCACCAGATAGTCGTCACCGCTATTTCCAAAGACGATCACGCCAGGCTCAATTGTCAGCACGGCAGGGTCACCGCCTGAGGCGTCACCGCCGACATCTTGGCCGACGTCAACCCGGCCATCGAGCCGGAACGCCGTTCCATCTACGAAGGGGAGCGTCAGGTCTGATAGGATCGCACCTGACACTACGCATGTTGTGAGACCGCCCGTTTGGTTTGCATCTTGCGCAAATCCGGTTGGGCAATCGACTGTGGTTCCACCACCTCCGCCGCCGCCCGTGCCGCCACCGCCACTCGGTGGCGGTGTGGTTGGCGCCGTCGTACCTGGTGATGCGATGTCGCTGCCTTGCGAACACGCTGCCATCAAACCAAGCGCCAATGCGCTAACAGTCATACGAAGTCTCATGGTGTTTTCCCCGAAAACGGTTGCATTGAAGTGAGCCGCCGAGCCGCTTGGCCCGCCTGATTCAGGTTTGGGGATTATTCAATCAACGTGACGCTTTTCTTGCGCAATTATAACACTTTAGCGAAGGCACCAGTCGTATTTCTGTCGCAAATATTACAGGACCTTAATCCAATAATATCCGTACACATTGCTTTTCTGAGACAGCAATTTTCGCGCTGTGCGAAGACAAAGTTCAACAATAACTGGCGGCAATGCGCTCCGCCTTTTTCCGTAGTCGGATCATCGAAACAGCAGTGTTTCGATCCCACACCAGACGATCCAAGTTGCCATCGCCAAACAAGGTCCAAAAGGAATTGCGACATGTTCGCCAGCGCTACGTGCTTTTTTCGACACGGTCAGCGCCGCGATCAGTCCGGTTCCAGAAGCTATCAATAACAGAATCGGAAGACCGGCCAGCCCCACCCAGGCGCCGCCAGCTGCCAAGAGCTTCGCATCTCCGAGACCAATTCCCTCATACCCTCTCGCTCGGCGCCAATATGCTGCGAGCCCTGCGACCAGAGCGTAACCGACAATCGCCCCAGCAACTGACATTAACACCGCACCATTCCACGCGGCATAACCAAGCCCCAATAAAATCAGCGGCAGCGTCATTGCATCAAATAGCAAACCTGTGCGCAGATCGGTGTAACTGAGTGCCAGCAAAACAGAGGCTAACACTGCACTCGCGACCAAATCGATTGTTGTTCCATAAGCCCGGTCGCCGAACGCCAGAAAGGCGACCACGTAGACCACCGCCAACCCTATCAAGATTAGCAAGGCAGGTTTTGCCTCTATGCCGACATCCGGAAGCGGGTCGGGGTCTGAAACTGTCATCCGCCGCGAAACCCTTTTGCGACAACGAAAAGCTCTGGCGACCCAGCCCGGCTTGCGGGGGGTTTGATATGTTTGACCGATCTGAACAAATGTTTCAGGCGCGCCATCATCTCTGGCGTTGCTCCACCTTGGAAAACTTTCGAACAGAACGTACCTCCACGAACCAAGTTTTCTTGGGCAAATTCCAATGCCATATCCGTGAGCGCCGCAGTTCGAAGACTGTCAGTTTGTTTGTGGCCAGTGGTGTTGGCGGCCATGTCCGACAGAATTAGGTCTGGCGCGCCAGTCAATCCCGTCATCATTTCAGCGATGTCATCCGGGTTATTAACATCACCGATCACGATGTGTGCGCCTGGGATCGGTTCAACTTCGAGCAAATCGATCCCAACAACTTCTTTGACGCCGCGCTTCACGCAGACTTGCAACCAGCCCCCAGGCGCGCATCCGAGATCAACGACCCGCATACCCGGGCGCAGCAGTTTGGTTTGCTCGTCCAACTCTAAGAGTTTGTAGGCCGCGCGAGCACGAAACCCATCGAGTTGCGCCTTTTGCACATAAGGATCAGACAGTTGACGTTCGATCCATTTCTTGGAGCTTTCAGATTTCGCGCGATAGGCAATGACTTTGCGCTCGCCTGTTCGCCGTCCTGAACTTTTCTTATCGCCGGTTGGTCCCTTCCAGCGGCGCTTCCCATCATCTGTCATCAGGCGGCTCCCTGTTCTGGCGGTTTCGGTCTTTCCCCAGGCTTTCGGCGCGTGCGACGCTTGCGCCGCTTCGGACCATGCATCATCGACAAGAGCAAGCCTTCTCGAAGCCCGCGATCAGCGATTCGCATTCGACCATTCGGCGCCAGCGACCACGTTCCTTCAACAATTGCACACCCGGCCAACATTAAGCCAGCACGATCGGTCCCGATGGTTGGGAATTTGTGGATCTTGTCGGGGCCGGCATCACGAAGCTTTTGGACCGTGCCCATCATTGCAGCCTCATCGATCCAGGCACCATCGACTTTGTCTCTGCGGTACTTCGTCAGCCCGAGGGTCACGCCGGTTAAACAGGTTACAGTGCCTGACGTTCCAATCACATGGGCGCGTCCGTCCTCGAAACTCTGGCGGATCTCCGGTGTGCGCTTCCACTTTTCGATCTGGGTCATGACATGCGCGAGCATTTGCGGATACGCCTCGTCGGCTGGCAAATGAGCAAAGGCTTCAGTCAAGGTAACGACACCTACCGGAAGACTGCGCCATGCGAGAATCGGCGGTCGCTGCAATAAACCTTTCAATCCGCCCTCGTGAGCAGGTCGAGCATCCACAAATGAAAGCTCGGTGGACCCTCCGCCAATATCAATGACTAGCACTCGATCCGTATCTGGTTCGATAAGATTGTGACATCCAATGAGCGCCAACCTGGCCTCTTCCTCGGCACCGATGATTTTAAAGGTTAAACCTGTTTCTTCCCGCACACGCGCTATGAAGTCTGCGCCATTTTCTGCCCGCCGACAGGCCTCCGTTGCGATACAACGCACCTGTCCAACCTTTTTGGCACGAACCTTTTTCGAAATTTTCCGGAGAGCATCCATCGCACGTTCGATTGAGGCATCAGATAAACGTCCAGTTGCCTCGAGCCCCTCGCCGAGCCTAGCAACTTGTGAATGAGAATCGAGCACAGAAAAAGTATCGCCGCGGCGGGCGGCGATCAAAAGTCTGCAATTGTTCGTCCCCATGTCCACCGCTGCATATAGCGGTGACTTGCGACCTTTGCGCGATCCGGTCCTTTTACGCGGAGGCCGGGCATCACGCACATTCTCAACAGTCATGTGCTGACCAAATCTTGTAAGTTGAGAAGAGGTGTAGCACACAATGGTATCTGGAGTCATGGACCGAACATCATGAAACGCTTTATGCGCTTGTTCGGGGGCAAAAAACCCGAGCCGACACAAACGGTTAGTGAAAAGCCGGCACCGCCCGAGCTGCCGAACGCTATTCCTATGCGTCAAGCCAAATACCAAATCGGCCAAGTTCTAAAGCACCGTCTGTTCGATTTTCGCGGCGTCGTTTTCGACGTTGATCCAGTCTTCGCGAATACAGATGAATGGTATGAGTCTATCCCGGAAGAGGTTCGCCCTTCAAAAGACCAGCCTTACTATCACCTGTTCGCTGAGAACGAGCGGACCCATTATGTCGCCTATGTCTCAGAGCAAAACCTCATCCCAGACGAGGATGAATCCCGCGTGAGCCATCCCGATATCGCGAAGATGTTTGAGCTAACTGAGCAAGGCTACGTTCTAAAGTCCGCACAGCGTAACTAAGCTGGTTTCACCGCTTCAGGAGCCGCTTTCGCGAATTCTGGAATCTCCGCGCATGCCGCATCAATCTCGAGCAAACGTGGAAATGCCGCCAGATCGATCTTGAACCGCTGCGCGTTATAGATTTGTGGAATCAGGCAGATCTCAGCCAGTCCGGGGGTCTCGCCAAATAAGAAAGTCCCCTGCTTCAGCGCTAAGTCTTCGAGCGCCTCAAATCCGCGCGTGACCCATGTTCCGTACCACGCGCCGACTTTATCTGCATCGGCCGCAAACTCTTCCCGAAGATATTTCAACACGCTCGAATTGTTCAGCGGGTGGATGTCGCAAGCAACAATGTCTGCGAAGCCGCGCGCGCTGAGGCGTTGAATCGGATCGGATGGTAATAAGGGAGGCGACGGTTTAGTCTCCTCAAGCCACTCAATCAGGGCCATCGATTGCCCAAAGACACGACCATCAATCTCGACAGATGGGACGCGCATCTGCGGATTGATCGCGCGGTACGCGTCACTGTTTTGCTCGAGATGATCAGGATGCAGGCTCACTTCCTCGGTTTCGTACGGGATTTGCTTTAGGTTCAGCGCGATCCGCATCCGATAACAGGCCGACGACCTCCAATAGTCATAAAGTTTGATCACGCGTATCTCTCCAAGATCACAATAATTTTCCCGTATGCCTCAAGACAGCCCAAGACTCACTTGCTATATTAGTTGCATGAACAACCATTTTGCAAAACCCGCTCATGCGCGTGAAGATTGGACCATCGATCAAGGGTGGGCCGCCTATACCGACCAGGAACATCAAACCTGGGATACGCTGTATGAGCGTTTGATGAAAGTTCTGCCCAACCGCGCGGCGCCAGAATTCCTAAATGGACTAGAAGCCCTCGACCTTCACCGAGGTGGAATTCCGGATTTCGAACGCATGTCTGACGAGTTGGAGAACCTGACCGGTTGGCGTGTGGTCGCCGTGCCAGGTCTCGTGCCAGATGATGTGTTTTTCGAACACCTCGCCAATCGGCGCTTTCCCGCTGGCAACTTTATCCGGAAGCCCGATCAACTAGACTATATCCAAGAACCAGACGTGTTCCACGATGTCTTCGGACATGTCCCCATGCTCACCGATCCGGTCTTTGCCGACTATATGGTGGCCTATGGCGAAGGCGGTTTGCGCAGTTTGCGGCACGCATCGTTAAAGAACCTCGCCGCACTTTACTGGTACACTGTTGAGTTCGGACTGATTCAAACAGATCAAGGCCTACGGATCTATGGCGCAGGCATCGTTTCCTCGCCGGCTGAAAGTGTCTTTAGCCTAGAGGATCCTTCCCCTAATCGGATTGCGTTCGATTTGGAGCGTTTAATGCGGACCGACTATCGGATCGACGATTTCCAGCAGACCTATTTCGTGATCGACAGCTATGACCAGCTGTTCCGGTCGACTGTCGATACCGATTTCGCGCCCCTCTACGCGGAAATGCAGGGCAAGTTTGACCTGAAACCAGAAGACGTGCTGCACGCTGACAAAGTGATCGTAAAAGGCACGCAGCAATATGCGAATAAAGGTGGTCGGTTCGCCGGGTAGCGCCCTCGATTACGGCAGCAGCAAACAGGCGTCGCCATACGAGTAAAAGCGATAATCCTCGGCAACCGCATGAGCATAGGCGGCCTGCATGATGTCTGTTCCCATCAATGCACAGACCAGCATGAACAGGCTGGACCCTGGTAGGTGAAAATTTGTGATCAAGGCATCCGTCGCGCGAAACGCATAGCCGGGCTGGATGAAGATATCGGTCGGCCCAGTCGCTGCGTTAATCGTCTTATCGACCTCAGCGCAGCTTTCGAGAGTTCGCAGCGAGGTCGTGCCTACGGCAACGCAGCGGTGCCCATTAGCCCGGATCGCGTTCAACTTTCCTGCGACCGCAGGTGTAATCTGGCGCCACTCCTCGTGGAGGATGCCGGTTTCAATTTGCTCATCTTTCAAAGTAGCGAATGTACCGAGCCCGACATGTAACCGGACCTCCGCGCGCAAAATCTCAGCGGCAGCAATCTCGTTCAACAGGCGCGGCGTAAAATGCAGACCCGCTGTCGGAGCCGCAACGGATTGCGCGTCGTCGCTCGCAAAACTTGTCTGATAAGTCTGCCTATCTGTGGCATCGGCAGCGCGTTTGCGAGCGATGTAGGGCGGCAGCGGCATATTGCCGAAGGCCTCAATCGCCAGATCCAAAGCTTCGCCGGATTGCGAGAAGCGCAAAAGCAGCTCGCCATCAGCTCGCTTTTCTATGATCTGCGTGGACAGGTCATCCCGAATACGAATGACGTCTCCATTTTTCAATCGCTTGCCAGGCCGAGCCAGCGCGAGCCAGTCGGATTCGCTTTCACGTGCGACCAGGTTGATATCGACTGCAACGTCCGACCCCTGCTCGTTGCGTGCAGGACGAATTCCCTTCAACGCGGCAGGAATAACACGCGTATCGTTAAACACGAGGACATCACCCTGGCTCAGATATTGCGGAAGATCGCGCACATGTGCGTCCTCAAGCCTGCCATCGCCGTGCACGACCAGAAGGCGAGCAGCATCCTGCGGTTCGACCGGACGCAATGCGATATTGCGCTCAGGAAGATCGAACTCGAACGCGGACAAATCTGTCGAAACTGTTTTCGCCAGGGTTGCCCCCTATTCCACAACAGCAGGAACGGGTGGCAAATCGCAAATCTGAGTGCGCCGTGCATCAGCCTCAGCAAGACGCTCTTGCCATTCGGTCGTATCAGTGCGCTGCACGTAGGCTTTCGGACGACTGTCTTCTGGCAAATCAGCCGCAATTGTCGCCGAGATAACAACATCTGGATTGGCAATCGGGAAACCATCTGGACGCGGTCCCAATTTGATCGACTGAACAACCTCAAGACCGGTCAGCGCTCGACCTTTGGCGGTGTATTTATAGTCCAAATGCTGGCCTTCATCGCTGATCAGAAAGAATTGAGCATTGGCGGAGTTCACGTCGTCTGTCCGCGCACTTGAGAGGACACCTGGGCAGTGCGGGATCCAACTTTCAACCAAGCCATCTTTCGACATTTCAGCCAAGAAACCCGGCTGAGTCGTCATCGGAAAGCCGAAGTATAACCCAGAATCGGCGGAGTCGGCCGGACCAACCGTATCGAGCGGGGTTTCAGCCGGATTTCGCCGGAATGTAAATTCGGCCTCGAGCGGCTCCAACATTTTGTCAGGACCATGCGTCGCGGCCACGTCACCGCCCTGCGCCATAAAGCCTTGGATCACACGGTGAAACGGCGTCTCATCATAGAGGCCTGCTCGAACATAAGCTTTGAACTGTTCGGCGTGAGCCGGTGCCACAACAGGCAAAAGCTCAATCGTGATCTGACCTTTGCTGGTCTCCATGATCACTAAATTCTCAGGATCGACTGCGCGCCACGCCTCTGGCGACGCTTCAACGTCGGCCATGGTGTAAGTCACCGCTTCCTGATTATCAGTCTGTGCCCCCGCACATGCCACAAATCCCATTACGGCGAAGCCGCTTAGCAGGGTCCTCAGAGTCATTTCCGATACTTCTCCAGCAATCGTTCTTTTACACCAGGCGTTACAAAGGGGGTTATGTTCCCACCAAACCGCGCAATCTCTTTGACGAGTCGCGAGGCCACGGCCTGATGTTGAACATCGGCCATTAGGAAGACAGTTTCAATCTCGCGATTCAGTTGTTCATTCATCGCAGTCATTTGGAACTCGTACTCAAAGTCCGATACCGCCCGCAGACCGCGTACAATCACGTTGACTTCTTCCTGTTCAGCAAAGTGCATAAGCAGGGTGTCAAAAGGCTTCACTTCGATTTTGGCGCGCCCTGGCCCTTCGAGTTTCTTACACTCGTCAAGCATCATTTCGATGCGCTCTTCGAGTAAAAAAAGCGGCCGCTTCGCTTCACTGACCGCCACGCCGATGATCAATCGATCGACCAGCTTCATGCCTCGACCGATAATATCGAGATGTCCCATCGTCACCGGATCAAATGTTCCGGGATACAGCCCAACGCGCTCCATTGTGTTCCTCCGGGCGCCCGGTTGGCTAATCGAAGTGTTTCCGGGCGTTTCTAGGACTCTTCTGTATCGTCTTCACCATTGTCTGCAAGACGTGCCACAGAGACAACGCGTTCATCTTCCTTGGTGCGCAAAACCCAAACACCAGATGTCGCGCGTCCGGCGATGCGAATCTGATCCACCGGTGTGCGGATCAACTGCCCCGCATCGGTGACGAGCATCACCTCGTCATCGTCGTCAATTGTGAAAGAAGACGCAATCTGTTTGATATGCCCAGTCTTTTTGTTGCTGCCCCAGATATTGTGGGCAACGAGACCTTTGCCGCCGCGACCCGTGACACGGTAATCGTAGGCTGAGGACCGTTTGCCCATGCCATCATCGGAAATGGTCAGAATAAATTGCTCAGCCGCACCGAGCTCAGCAATGCGCTCCGCCGAGAGCGCAGCTTCTTCTTCGCCATCCTCGCCATCATCATCGGAAATTGCGTCCGTCAGTTCTTCTTCATCGCCATCTGCCGCCCGGCGCATCGCCGTCGCGTGCTTAAGATACGCGCGCGATTCAGCGCTTGTCACATCAATATGGCGCAGAATGCCCATCGCGATCACCCGGTCGCCGTCGGCAAGACGAACACCACGTACGCCGGTCGAGTTTCGGCCTGCAAAGACACGGACATCTGTGACCCGGAAGCGGATACACTGTCCCAAGGCCGTTGTGAGCATAACGTCTTGATCTTCCGAACAAATCCGGACGCGAACGATGCCATCGCCTTCATCGAGCTTCATCGCAATCTTACCGTTGCGATTGACACGAATGAAATCAGCCAACTTGTTCCGGCGTACATTGCCAGAGCGCGTCGCGAACATGACGTCGAGCTGGTTCCGGCTCTCTTCATCGTCAGGCAGCGGCATCACACTCTCTATCCGCTCATCTTTCGACAGCGGGAAAATGTTGACCAGCGCCTTACCTCGAGATTGCGGCCCACCAACCGGCAGGCGCCAGACCTTCTCTTTATAGACCATGCCTTCAGAGCTGAAGAATAGGATCTCCGTATGTGTGTTCGCCATGAACACACGTGTGACGAAATCCTCGTCCTTCATCGAAATTCCGGATCGACCTTTGCCGCCGCGATGCTGCGTTCGATAGGTCGAGAGCGGGGTTCGCTTCACGTACCCGCCATGCGTCACGGTCACGACCATATCTTCGCGTTCGATCAGGTCTTCGTCGTCCATATCGGCGCCGCCGAATGTGAACTCAGACCGACGTGGGACAGCGAATTTCTCTTTCACTTCGCCAAGCTCGCCGCGAATAATATCGAGGACACGCGGGCGCGAACGGAGAATGTCTAGGTAATCAGCAATCTTGTCCGCCAAGCCCTTGGCTTCATTGCCAATTTCATCACGGCCGAGACCAGTCAGGCGAGACAGTTGCAAAGCCAAAATGGCGCGCGCTTGTTCGTCGGACAGGAAGATCGCGTCTTCGCCTTCCCAACGCGTCCGTCGGTCAGCAACAAGATCGAGCAGCGGCCCCATATCCATGATGGGCCAGGCTTTCTCGAGCAGGCGCTCTCGGGCGGTGTTCGGGTCCGGCGCATGGCGGATGATCGCGATGATCTCGTCAATGTTCGCAACCGCCAGCGCGAGGCCGACCAAAACGTGGGCCCGGTCACGGGCCTTGTTGAGCTCGAATTTCGTGCGGCGGGCAACAACCTCTTCGCGGAAGCGAATAAAGGCCTGCAGGATTTGGCGCAGGTTGAGTTGCTCTGGCCGTCCCCCGTTTAGAGCCAGAATATTAGCCGGGAAGCTGGTGCGCAGCTGCGAATAGCGGTGCAACTGGTTCAGGACGACTTCGGCGCTGGCGTCTCGTTTGACCTCAATCACCACACGAATACCGTGGCGATCGGACTCATCGCGAAGATCCGCGATCCCTTCGATCCGCTTGTCACGGACCATGCCTGCAATCTTCTCAACCAAGGACGCTTTGTTCACTTGATATGGGATCTCGGTGACGATGATGGCTTGGCGGCCATTGCGCATCTCTTCAATCTCAGAGCGCGCTTGCATGATGACTGACCCCCGCCCTTCAAGCAGGGCCTTACGAGAACCAGTATAGCCAAGGATCAAACCGCCCGTCGGGAAGTCCGGCCCTGGAACAATTTCGAGCAATTCTTCATCATCGATCGCTGGATTGTCGATCATGGCGAGCGTCGCATCGACGACTTCGCCCAAATTGTGCGGCGGGATATTCGTCGCCATACCGACCGCAATACCGCCCGCACCGTTAACCAGCAGGTTTGGATATTGCGCTGGCAGCACCATCGGCTCTTGCTGTGAGCCATCATAATTCTCTTGGAAATCGACGGTGTCTTTGTCGATGTCGGCGAGCAGATATTGCGCCGCCTTCTCCATGCGCGACTCTGTATAACGCATGGCGGCAGGAGGGTCGTTATCGATCGAACCGAAATTCCCCTGCCCATCAACAAGCGGTAGACTCATGGAGAATGGCTGCGCCATCCGAACCAAGGCGTCATAGATCGCACTGTCCCCGTGCGGGTGGAAGTTACCCATCACCGCACCAACAATGTTCGCCGATTTCTTGTACGGCTTGTCTGGTGTGTTGCCGTTGACCTGCATCGCATAAAGAATGCGGCGGTGAACGGGCTTCAAGCCATCACGCACATCCGGCAGCGCACGGCTGACGATCACGCTCATCGCATAATCGAGATAAGAGCGTTTCAGCTCTGTTTCGATACTAACGGGGTCGATGCCGTCTTCGCCAGGAACTGGCGGCATATCTGGATCTTCTGGCGGTGTCGTTTCGTCGCTCACGGGCTTTGCCTCTTGCTGCCAGTCCGGGCGCCGAATCGCCCGTCTTTATTGGAGAAAACACTAGCAGGATGTGAGGGTGGTTACAAATCATGAGCGCACGTCTTAAAGTGGCGTCAAACTGTCTGCGTGGAGCCAAAAAATGCCTTTAGATTCAATCACTCGTAGAGGTATGTTGATCGCCGGATCGGCTGGGTTTGTTTTCGCTTGTTCTGGGCGGCCGGAATCAGCTGCTGAAACGGTGGCAGAAACCCCGGTTTGGCGCGCAGGTCCATCTCTCCCGTTTGCCGTTCAGGAGATTTATCCAGCGCTTCATCAAGGCCAAATTCATGTCGCGGGTGGGTTCGTTTCAGACGGCGAGACGATCTCCGGCGCAACCGACCGACACCTGGTTTTGGACCGACAACAAGGCACATGGACCGACGCGGCACCGCTCCCTAGCGCACGGCATCATCCGAACCTGATCAGTTTCCAGAACCGACTACTGGCGATCGGTGGGTTTGAAGTTCGCTCGGAAGCGGCTGTGTGGGTCATGCAAGCTGGTGTGTGGGCATTTGATGGCGAAGAATGGTCTGACGCCCCTACGCTCCCTCAGCCGAATGGTGAGAGCGTTCTGGGCATCCTCAATAACAGGGTTCACACATGTGGCGGACGAAACCCGAGCGGGCCCTCAAATGCGAGCTGGAACGATCATAGCGATATCGCAGACCATTTTGTGCTGACCGAACTGGATGGTGCCTGGGACACAGCCGCTCCATTACCAACCGCACGCAACAGCGCGGCTGCTGCAACCATCGGATCAGATTGGCATGTCGTCGGCGGGCGAACCGTCACTGGCGGAAACACTTCGGTCCACGAGGTCTATGATGCCAGCGAGGATCGCTGGCGCGCCGCCGCGCCTATGCCACAAGGCCAAGGCGGGCTCGCAGCTGCGGCCATTCATGGCAAGCTCTACGCATTTGGTGGCGAGTTTTTCGACAATGGCGGCGGCGTTTATCCTCAAGCCTGGGTCTATGATCCCGATCGCGACGCTTGGGCGGCCATTCCCGACATGCCGCATCCGCGCCACGGCTTGGGCGCGGTTGCGATCGACGATGAGATTTATGTGATTGGTGGTGCCCTAGAAGTTGGCGGCAGCAAGACCTCGAAATTAGTCGAAATCTTCACACCGTCAACTTAGCGAAACAGGCGCCGCGACCGTCATCAAAACGGGATTTCGTCGTCAAAGTCTTGGCTGAAGTCTTGGGCTGGACCGTCCATTTGGCGTGGCCCGCCACCTTGGCCTTGATTGCCGTAAGCAACAGAATCTTGCGCGTACCCGCCGCCACCACCGCCATTGCGGCTGTCGAGCATTGTTAGGGTCGCGCCAAATCCTCGGAGAACAACCTCAGTGGAATAGCGATCCTGACCATTCTGGTCTTGCCACTTACGGGTCTCAAGCTGGCCTTCAATATACAGCTTTGAGCCCTTCTTGACGTAGCTTTGAACAACGCGGATCAGACCTTCATTGAAAACAGAAATCCGGTGCCACTCGGTCTTTTCCCGGCGCTCACCTGTATTCTTGTCTTTCCAATTTTCCGAGGTCGCGATGGAGAATGAGCAGACTTGGCCGCCATTCTGAAACTGTCGCACTTCTGGGTCCTGGCCGACATTGCCGACGAGAATAACTTTGTTCACTGATCCTGCCATTTTCCGTTCTCCGTTCTTGGCTTCCGATACCCAACCAGCGCCTAAGAGCTCGAATCGCTCCTGTCGCGCTGCGTTTTCCACATATCCACAAAGGATGTCCGGGTCAAGAATTTGTTCACTTATTGTTCTTGTCACTTTTTGTCAGCAACCCGCACGCCATATCTCGTATCGCTGGGACACCTGTGCTTGGGTTTACGTCGTAATGTGAATGTTCTTAATACGTTCTTGTCGCCAAATCGGACTCACGACACACATCACACCTTGAACAAAAACAATAGATCAGGTTGCTATTCGCATGCCCTCCCTAGAAAGCCCCTTCATCCGCGTGCGCGGCGCCAAAGAGCACAATCTCAAAGGCGTCGATGTTGACATTCCGCGCAATCAACTTGTTGTCGTCACCGGTCTCTCTGGCTCGGGGAAATCCTCACTTGCGTTTGACACCATTTATGCTGAGGGTCAGCGCCGCTATGTTGAAAGCCTCTCGGCCTATGCTCGCCAATTTTTGGAGCTGATGCAGAAACCTGACGTCGAAAGCATTGAAGGCCTCTCTCCGGCCATTTCGATTGAGCAGAAGACCACCAGCCGGAACCCGCGCTCAACTGTTGGCACGGTCACTGAGATCTATGATTATATGCGCCTGCTCTGGGCGCGCGTTGGAATTCCATACTCCCCCGCGACTGGCCTTCCGATCGAAAGCCAGACGATTAGCCAGATGGTCGATCGGACGATGGCCCTGCCGGAAGGCACGCGCCTCTACCTCCTGGCGCCGATGATACGCGGCCGCAAAGGCGAGTATCGCAAAGAATTTGCCGAGTTGCTCAAGAACGGGTTCCAACGCGTGAAAGTCGATGGCGAGTTCTACGACCTCGAAACGCCGCCAACACTGGATAAGAAGTACAAACACGACATTGATGTCGTCGTGGATCGAATTGTTGTCCGCGAAGGCATGGAACAGCGGCTCGCCGAAAGTTTCGAAACAGCCCTGCCGCTCGCTGATGGAATTGCGATTGCCGAGTATGCTGACCTTGAAGAAGGTGAGAAAGAACCGAAGCGTATCACGTACAGCGCGAATTTCGCCTGTCCCGAGTCTGGCTTTACGATCCCAGAAATTGAGCCGCGCCTATTCTCGTTCAATAACCCATTTGGGGCTTGCCCTGCTTGCGACGGGCTTGGCCAGCAGTTGAAGATTGATCCGAGCCTGGTGGTTCCAGACAAAGACCTCGATCTGATGAATGGCGCGATTGCGCCCTGGGCAAAACAGGCCTCGCCCTACCAGACGCAGACCCTCCAAGCACTTGCGGACCATTACGGCTTTGACCTCAAAACGCCGTGGAATAAGCTCTCCGCAAAGATCCAAGACGTCGTTCTAAACGGCACGGGCGAAGAAGAGATCGAGTTCGTATATGATGATGGATTGCGCCGCTATGAAGTGACCAAGACGTTTGAAGGCGTAATCCCAAATCTTGACCGGCGATTCAGGGAAACCGAAAGCCAATGGGCGCGGGACGAGATTGCAAAATTCCAATCCGCAGCCGCCTGCCCAAAATGCCTCGGCAAACGCTTGCGCCCGGAGGCGCTCGCGGTTCGGATTGCTGGGCTAGACATCTCTGACGCCTCGGGCTTTTCGATCCGAGAAGCCGGCGAATGGTTTGGTAAGGTCAATGATACGCTGTCAGCGCAATCGCAGGAGATTGCCGGACGGATTCTGAAAGAGATCAACGATCGCTTGATCTTCTTGAACGCAGTTGGTCTCGATTATCTCTCAATGTCACGAGCCTCAGGCACACTATCGGGGGGCGAAAGCCAGCGTATCCGCCTTGCCAGCCAGATCGGATCGGGCCTAACCGGTGTACTCTACGTTTTGGACGAACCCAGCATCGGTCTCCACCAACGCGACAATGAACGCCTGCTCGAAACGCTGAAACGCCTGCGCGATCTCGGCAATTCTGTGATTGTGGTGGAGCATGACGAAGACGCGATCCTGACCGCAGATCACGTTATCGATATGGGGCCGCGCGCTGGGGTTCACGGCGGTCAAATCGTTAGCCAAGGCACGGCCGCTGAGGTGATCGCAGATGAAAATTCTCTGACCGGCGCCTATCTGTCTGGCCGCGAAGAGATCGCCATTCCAGAACGCCGCCGCGTAAAGAAAAAAGGCCGCTCGCTCACCGTGAAAGGGGCGACCGGCAACAATCTTCAAAACGTCGACACGACAATCCCGCTCGGCACGTTTACGGCGATCACCGGGGTCTCGGGCGGCGGGAAATCCACTCTGATCATCGAGACGCTGTACAAGGCGCTCGCCCGCAAACTGAACGGTGCAAGTAAAGCGCCTGCACCCTACGAAACGATCGAAGGACTGCACCACCTCGACAAAGTCATTGATATCGATCAAAGCCCAATTGGCCGGACACCGCGATCAAACCCCGCCACTTATACCGGCGCGTTTGGCCCCATCCGGGATTGGTTCGCCGGGTTGCCGGAATCAAAACAGCGCGGTTACAAACCGGGCCGCTTCTCCTTCAACGTCAAAGGCGGTCGATGTGAAGCTTGTCAGGGCGACGGCGTCATCAAGATCGAAATGCACTTCCTGCCCGACGTTTACGTCACTTGCGAAACATGCGGCGGCAAGCGCTATAATCGAGAGACGCTTGAAGTCCTCTATAAAGGCAAGTCGATCGCTGACGTGTTGGATATGACCGTCGAAGAGGCGGAGAAGTTCTTCTCTGCCGTCCCGGCCATTCGGACCAAGATGGAAACGCTCAATCGCGTGGGTTTGACCTATATCAAGGTTGGCCAACAAGCGACGACGCTTTCTGGCGGCGAGGCGCAGCGGGTGAAGCTTGCCAAAGAGCTGTCAAAACGCGCGACGGGCAAAACCCTCTACATCCTCGATGAACCCACGACAGGGCTCCACTTTGAGGATGTTCGAAAACTTCTCGAAGTGCTGCATGAGCTCGTCGATACAGGCAACACGGTCTTGGTCATCGAGCATAATCTCGATGTCATAAAGACCGCCGACCACGTGATCGATCTCGGTCCTGAGGGCGGCGATGGGGGCGGCAAGATCGTTGCAGTCGGGACGCCGGAAGACGTTGCAAAGGTAAAAGCCAGCTGGACTGGAAAATTCCTGGCCGAAACCTTCGAACGTCAAGACGAACGCCGTGCCAGCGCGAAGACCTCGACCTCAAAAGCAAAGCCTAAGAAGGCTACTGCAAAAAAGACGGCCACTAAAAAGAAAGCGCCAGCGCGAAAGAAGAAGGCGACTGCCTAGTTGTTGCCGAACCGTCCGCGTTGGAGGTCTTGAGACAGTTGAATATCCACTGGCTCGCCGGTCAAACGGTGGCGATAAACCTGCGTATTTTCCAGTACCCGCTGAACATAGTTCCGCGTTTCGCTGAAGGGGATGAATTCAACCCAATCGACCGGGTCGACCTCTCCTGCGCGGGGGTCGCCATATTCGCCAATCCAGCGCTGCGGGCGCGACGCACCAGCATTGTAAGCTGCGGCTGTCATGATGTAGCTACCATTAAACTGGCCAAGCAATGTATCCAAATGGGCACCGCCCAAGGTCATGTTGTAGCCTGGATCATCTGTCAGCCAGCTGGTGCGGAAAGGTAGGCCCTGTCGGCGTGCTTCCATCTGTGCCGTGCGCGGTACAAACTGCATCAAGCCCCGGGCATTGGCATGGCTGATCGCAGAAGGGTTCATCTCACTCTCTTGGCGAGACAAAGCCAGCATCAGAGACCGTTCCACGCGCGGTTCACGCAACAAATCATACTCAACAACCGGATAAGCGGCATCTGGCGCCACGACACCCTTTGCGAGACCAGCTTTCGCGCCGCGAACACCGATATCCGCATAGTGATACTCGCGCCCAAGGTCGGCGAGCAGATCAAAATCCTGCGGTCGGGTTAGCTGATCATCGAGATGGTACGCAAACTTACGGAACGAGGCGTCCCATCCATTCTCAGCGAACAAACGCATCGCTTTGACCAGCGCCCTATCGTTAAAGTTCGCACGATCCGCTTCGGTCACAGTGTCATCTGATGCCAGATAGATCGTGCTTTCCATAACCTTTTCGGCTGCCAACTGGCCGTAATACGAGAACCTGTAATTAGACGCTTTCAAATAAGAGGCATTGGCCTCTTCGGTGTCGCCGAGCGCTTCTTGTGCGCGCCCCTTCCAATAATAGGCGCGAGACAAGCTGATCGGTGTCGAGACGCCGTTCTCGAGAGTCGTAAAATGCTCCAACGCGCTTGCGGCGTATCCGAGGTGGCGCAAGGCAATCCAACCGGCAACCCATTCTGCTTCAGCGAAATCACGACCACTGGTCATGCCATGCGGCGCCGACAATTCGTAAGCGAGCTTCCAATCACCTTCTTTAAGCGCCACGCGCACTTGCGGATGGCGGGCTTTCCAGAGCCGGCTGCGGCCTGCGGCCGGAACGTCTGCGCCATCAATTTGGCGGAGCAGCGGCGTGACTCGATTGGTCATCCGCGCGCGGCGGCGCCATTCCGCCCGGTCAAACATCAGGCCGGGATGATTTTGAAGCTCAGATGATACCGAGTCGACCGCTGTATCGACACCGCGTGCACGCCTAATGAGCTTGGAACGCGCATCAACGAGCGTCTTCCAATCCGGCGTCAGCAGCGGCTTGATACGTGCGGCAGCGCTGGTTTGGCGCGTCCACAGCAGAAAGTCTGCACGCTTGCGGTGATCCGCTTGCGTGAGCTTATTTTTGTACTTGGCGTAGGTCTTTTGGCTGACTTCTTTGGTCATGGTCCGGCCATGCCAGGCCTTGCGGACTTGCTCTAAGGCTTCATCATCACGGCCGAGCGCTTCAAGAGCCTTGGCATAAGTGATCAGCCCTGCACCTGTTCTGGCACCGCCATGTGTCTCAAACCAAGCCACACGTGCGCGAGCATCCAAGCTCGAAAGCTCCATGACCTCTTCGGTTCGATTGCGGATCGCCGCAGTGTCAGGCCATCCACCCAGACGCGTCAAAGCGCGATCCATTTCATCAAACGACATGCGCCAGTCGCGCCGCGCGCGATACCAGGTGAGGACGTCTCGCGCCGTAGTGTCATTAATTTGCGACTCGGCCTGGCGAACCTCAAACCAATCGCTACGATCGACGGCCTGAAGACCATCCCGCAATAGCGCGGCATCGCGTGTTGAGATAACATCAGAAGCGGCAACCAATTGTGGCTTAAGACTCGGAGATGACGGCACCTGCGCCATTCCGGTAAAACCGAATAGCGAGGCGACAAAAACGAGGCTGAGGACGCGATAACGCATAAGCTTTGAGAGTATCCTTACATTCCTTGCCGTTGATACATTCTGATTCCGGTTTATAGGCCGTATATGACCAAACTCTGGCAGTTTGAGGCCGGGTTCAACCAAAAGAGTATATCTGACAAATGTTTCATGGTTCCATTCCAGCGCTCATTACCCCATTCAAGAACGGGGCCATTGATCGTGAGGCGTTCACAAATCTGATCGAACGCCAAATTGACGGCGGCTCAAGCGCTCTGGTGCCGTGCGGAACCACGGGCGAATCCGCAACCCTGTCCCACGCCGAACACAAAGAAGTGGTCGAGCTTTGTATTCAAGTTGCGCGTGGACGTGTGCCGGTCATTGCTGGCGCTGGATCGAACTCGACCCGCGAGGCGATTGAGCTCATTGAGCACGCCAAAACGGTCGGTGCGGACGCCGCTTTGGTGATCTGCCCCTACTATAACAAGCCTGACCAAGCCGGCCTCGAAGCGCATTTCCGCGCAATCAATGACGCCGTCTCGATGCCAATTGTGCTCTATAATGTCCCATCACGAACCGCGTGTGATCTTCTGCCAGAAACTGTGGCCAAACTTGCGCCTCTGCCAAACATTATTGGGATCAAGGATGCCAGCAATGATTTGGGCCGGGTCTCTATGCATGCCGCACTGACCGCTGGAGAACAGTTCACGCAGTTGTCGGGTGAAGATCCATCTAGCCTCGGCCACCACGTAATGGGCGGAACGGGGTGTATTTCCGTGACTGCGAACATCGCGCCAGATCTATGCGCCCAAATGCATGCTGCAGTCGATACAGGGGATTTAGACACCGCGCGAAAACTCGATCAGCAACTTATCCATCTTCACAAAGCTATGTTCTTGTCTCCGTCACCGGGACCAGCAAAGTATGTCCTGGCTAAAATGGGCCTATGCTCAGACGAAGTCCGTCTGCCCATCGTTGCGCCAAATGACCAAACCAAAGCGCAAATCGATGAGGCGATGGCGCGCGCTGGACTGAGCTAAACCATGGCCAAAAAATCTCAAACCAAAGGCCGCTCTGACGGACTGGTTGCGGAGAATCGCCGCGCGCGCTTCGACTATGCGGTCGAAGACACGCTTGAGGCTGGGCTCATGCTAACCGGGAGCGAAGTAAAGTCGCTGCGTAATGGCAAAGCGAATATCGCTGAAAGCTATGCCTCTGTGGAAGAAGGCGAGCTTTGGCTCATCAATGCGGATATTCCGACCTATGAGGGTGCCAATCGCTTCAATCACGCGCCGCGCCGCAAGCGAAAGCTTCTCGTTTCAAAGCGAGAACGGACAAAGCTGGCTCAATCGGTTGAGCGCTCAGGCCGTACGATTGTCCCTCTAAAGCTCTATTTCAATGAACGCGGCATCGCGAAACTCTTGATCGGGATCGCGACGGGTAAGAAGTCACATGACAAACGCGAGACATCCGCCAAACGCGATTGGCAGAGACAGAAAGCCCGACTGATGAAAGAGAGCTAGACCTCGCGGCTTAGCACTTTCGCGAACAATCTCGCATCGACATTTCCGCCTGTTAAAACCACCCCGACTGTTTTACCGCGGGCCTCTTCTGGCAATCTGAACAGCGCCGAGGCCAATGCGACAGCGCCGCCCGGCTCGACGACAACACGCAATTGACGATAGGCGAGACGCATCGCTTCGAATGCGTGTTGATCGGTCACGACACAGCCGCCAGAGAGATGCGCCGCACCAATGGGCCAAGTCAAATCTCCGGGTCGCGGCGTCAGAATCGCATCACAAATAGACCGTGTCCCTGGCGCGTTCGACTCAATGCGCCCCGCTGCCAGCGAGCGGGTCCAATCATCATGTCCGTCAGGCTCAGCCGCCCAGATCTTCGTCTCTGGACTGGCTTTGCTTAGCGCCAGACAGATACCAGAAATCAACCCACCCCCGCCGGTACAACAAACGAGGTGATCGAGCTTCTGCCCCTGCGCTTTAACCTGGCCAGCAAATTCGAGCCCCAAAGTGCCCTGCCCGGCAATGATCATCGGATCATCAAAACTTGGGACTAGAGCTGCGCCGCGTTCAGCTGCGGTCTGCGCCGCGATCTCCTCGCGGTTCTCGGTCTCTCGGTCATAGAGGCGAACTTCAGCGCCATCGGCTTCGACACCTTCGATTTTCACAGATGGCGCATCAGACGGCATAACAATGAGCGCTGGCATCTCCAGCAAACGCGCGGCCCGAGCAACCCCTTGCGCGTGATTTCCGGATGAGAACGCGACCACGCCTTTGTGTTTGTCATCCTTGTGGATTTGCAGGAGGCGATTGGTGGCGCCGCGAAGCTTGAAACTGCCGGTTTGCTGAAGGCATTCAGCTTTGATCAACAGCGACGCCCCAGCGATCTCGTCTAAACGGTCTGAACGCAAAACAGGCGTGGTTTCTACATGACCACGAATACGCTTGGCGGCCGCTGCGACGTCTGAATAGGTCGGCAATTGGCTGTTCATTGCTTCGGGCTAATCCGAAGCCTGAAACGCGTCAACTTATGCGCCCGAAATCAAATCCCGCGCAGCCGCGCCAATCTCGGGATGATCGAGGGCATGAGCCAACACAGCGTTGAAGTAACCAAGCTTCGATCCGCAATCATATGGTGCACCTTCAAACTCGTAAGCAAAAAATTGCTGCATTTCCATCAAACGCGCCATCGAGTCGGTCAACTGGATCTCGCCGCCCGCTCCGGCGCCTTGATCTGACAGCAGACCGAAAATCTCTGGCTGAAGGATATATCGGCCTGTGATCGCGAGGTTTGATGGTGCCTCTTCGCGCGGTGGCTTCTCAACCATGCCGCTCATTTCAATCAGACGGCCATCGCGCTCGCCCTTCGGCGCAATCACGCCATAAGATGACACCCGCTCTTCGGGGACGGGATCAACTGCGATGATGTTGCCGCCGGCTTTGTTGTAGGCTTCAACCATTTGCGCCAGGCAGGATTTCTCGGCTTTCACAATAACGTCCGGCAATAGGATAGCAAACGGCTCATCGCCAATTATGTCGCGCGCACACCAGATGGCGTGCCCTAGCCCGAGCGCCTCTTGCTGACGTGTGAAGCTTGCACCGCCTGCAGGCAGACGGGTCTTTTCAACTTCGGCGAGGATGTCCGCTTTACTAGCTTTGCCGCGAAGGTTGGTTTCCAGCTCGAATGCTAGGTCAAAATAGTCTTCGATCGCGCCTTTGCCGCGCCCGGTCACAAACACGATGTGTTCGATACCTGCCTCAATCGCTTCGTCGACCACATATTGCAACGCCGGACGATCAACGACAGGCAAAAGCTCCTTTGGAATAGCTTTTGTGGCTGGAAGCACACGCGTCCCAAAGCCAGCAACCGGCAGAACCGCTTTTCGAATAGTCATGTCTTATCTCCGCAGAACTGCGCGTGTTTTAGCGAAATTCTCGCCTTTGGCCATGCGGGTTATGCCAAACCACTAACTCCGCTGGCGCCAACCCAACCGCCTACGAAGGCGAAAGCGACGAGGAGAGATACCAACATGACTGACATGCGTCGATTGAGCGGCTGGTAATGGGCCTGCAGCTGATCTTGAAGCTGTTTCGCTGGCGACGGCACAGCATCAACATGCTCTACGTCAGCGCCATCAAGTGACTTTACCGGTTTTTCAGCGGCAGCATATTTTAGCGCTGCAGCTTTCATTTTCGCATCGCCCGTTTCGTGCATGTCCCGTTTGCGTTTCGCGGCCATGATGTCCTCCATCCAAGCGGCTAGACTATCCGGTAACGGCTAATGCGATCTTAAAAAGCTGCGAAAAAGCGATGTTGGCTTTAGAGAGAGTTCCACATGTGCCCGCCGTCCACGACTAGGGTGGACCCGGTCATGAAGCTGCCAGCATCGGATGCCAGCAAAAGGAGTGGTCCGGACAATTCCTCATGCTCACCGAAGCGCCGCATTGGGATCCGCTTACGCATGTTCTCACCCTCGTCGGAATTGAGGAATGTGTCATTGATCTCGGTCTCAAAATAGCCGGGCGCAATCGCGTTCACGCGCACTTTGTAGCGCGCCATTTCGACCGCCATAGCACGGGTCATGTGCTCGCAGGCGGCCTTTGAGGCGCAGTATGCTGACATCGTGTAGCCAACCCGTTTGCCGGCGACAGACGCGATATTGATCATGCTGCCTGGTTTTCCGGCTTTGGTTAGCGCGCCCGCAAATGTCCGCGCCACGAGCCAAACACCTTTCGTGTTGGTGTCCATGACGAGATCGAAATCATCCTCATCCATCGCGGTGAACCAATCCTCACGGCTTAGCCCAGAATTATTGACGATAATGTCGGCGGGACCACCGAATTTCGCAATTGTCGCATCGAGGCCAGCCTGAATTGTGTCAGCTTTGGTCACATCCATCGAAACTGCGAGCGCTTCACCGCCTGATGCTTCGATTTCGGAGGCCAGGGCTTCAAGTCTGTCGACACGACGAGCCGCCAACACAACTTTCGCGCCAGCTCCTGAGAGCACTTTTGCAAAGTGGCGACCGAGGCCTGAAGAAGCACCCGTCACAAGTGCAACACGTCCCGCCAAATCAAATCGATCAGACATTCTTTTCCTCCAAAACTGAATTATCGCGTCTTAGACAGTGCGTTTGGCTTTGTCTTTAGCATTCGTCGCTTCGATTGCATCGCGGGCGGCTTGCCATTCTGTATCGCCCCACTCGCCCAGACGTGAGAAGTTCCCGCCTGTTGCATTATACATGGCGCCATCAATCGCGATTGTTTGGCCATTCACGTACTCGGCGCCTGGTCCCATGAGGAAGACGGCAAGGTTTACCAGCTCGTGCATCTTTCCGATCCGCCCCATCGGGTTCGTGCCATCACGGTTCATATCTTCCGTACTTTCGGCCTGCGGGGCGAGCCGCTTGGTCATGCCTTCGGTCGGGAACGGGCCTGGCGCAATTGCGTTAAACCGAAGGCCGTATCGCCCCCACTCCACCGCCAGCGATTGCGTCATCGTATTCACAGCGGATTTTGACATGGCTGATGGCACAACAAACGGTCCGCCATTCCAGATCCATGTCGTCAGAATTGAGATGACGTTTCCGCGCTTACCCTCATCTATCCAACGCTTGCCAATATTGTGGGTCATGTAAAACGTACCACGAAAGACTATGTTCGCGATGGCATCGAACCCTCGGATGGAGAGATCTTCGGTACGGGAAATAAAGTTGCCGGCCGCATTATTGACGAGCCCTGTAAGCGCTCCATGCTTGGCCCAAATCTCATCCGTCATGTCATTGATGGCTTCAGCCACGCGAATATCGCAGCCATGGGCCACGACTTTCCCGCCATGCGCGCTCATCAACTCTTCAGCCGTTTCCTCACATACACCGCCGCGACGACCGCAAATGTGGACCTCGGCGCCAAGCTTCAGGAAGCCTTCGGCCATTTCTTTGCCAAGACCCGTGCCGCCGCCCGTGACCAAGATACGCTCACCATTCATGAGGCCGTCGCGATACATAAGCTGACTGATATCCATAATGATCTCTCCCGAGTTTTTCTCTGTCGGAGAGACTAAGTCGAAACCGCGAGGAGAAAAGCGGTGTCTAAGGGGTAAGCCTATTTTCGAAACGGCAGCGACACGAGCCGCCAGACCAACCAAATCGGCAAAACTATGGTCGCTCCCGCTAGCGCAGGTTTCCAAAAGTTCCGCGCCGCCCACCCAGCTAGGCTTCCGACAGACTGCAAGAAACGCTGGATCGCGCCCATCACGTTTACATCCGGGGAGTTTGGATCAAACTCGCTCGCCATCACCAGGAAGCCAACCAATATACAAAGCAGCGCCAGTTTTACCCACCCCCAAACGCTGATGCCAAGCAGCCGTACCAGAACGTGCCGCTTGGCTTTAGGTAGTTTGCCCGTGCGGGCCGCTGTATCGCCAATCGTTTCCAGTGCCGGGTCGGTCACAACCTAGGCGACCTCTTTGACGATTTCGACCTGATGCGGATAAGGGATCGAGATGCCTTGCTTATCAAAGGCTTCTTTGACCTGTTTGGTCAGATCGAACTTTACGTCCCAATAGTCCGAGGCCTGAACCCAATTGCGCGTCGCAATATCGACTGAGCTGTCACCCAGATTAACAACTTTCGCGAACGGTTCTGGGTCTCGCATAATCCGGTTATCAGCATCGACGATGGAGCGAATAATACCAATCGCTTTGTCGATATCATCACCGTAATCGATCCCGAACGTGATATCGACGCGGCGAGTCGTGTAGCCACTGTAGTTCTTGATGACGCCATCGATCGCTTGACTGTTCGGCACCATGATTTGCACATTGTCTGGCGTTGCGAGCACCGTCTGGAACAAATTGATGTCCTTCACCGTACCTGCAGCGCCGGCCGCCTCAACATAATCACCGAGCTTGTATGGTCGGAAGATCATAATCATAACACCCGACGCGATGTTCCCGAGCGCGCCCTGCAAGGACAGACCAATTGCTAAGGTCAAAGCACCCAAGATCGCAACGAAGCTGGTCGCCGGCACACCGAAGACTTGCAGGACCGCAATGAAAACCGCTGCGGTAACCGCCCAGCGCACCATGGAACCAAAGAAATTACCGAGCGTGTCGTCGATGCTCTCTTGTTTCATTGAGATGCTGCGAACAAGCCGCCCAAGCCATCCAGCAACCCGTAAACCAATAATCAGGACGATGAGCGCGCCAATCGCTTGCGCCCCAAAGCCTAAGACGTCGTCGCCATAGTCAGACCAAAGCTGCGCCATATCGATATTATTCATGCGCTTCTCCCTTTCGGTGTTTTTAAGTGTTGAGCCGCCAACGCCCAAGATCAGGACGCCGACGGTCTGGAATCAATCGCTTAGATGAAATCGGAATAACCGCTTCTCGCGCCATTGCGAAGACCATCATTCCGCCTTCAGGAAAACAGGGGTCATAGGCGTCATCGAGCACGTTCAGACCACCTGTGAATGCCCCAAGCGCCGGCATGATTAAGCGCTCTCCATCTGTTACAAAACAGCGACGGCGCAGCGCCCTGACGCGACTAAGGACTTTAGCGCAAGGGTGTAGATGCCCCGCGATTTCGCCGCTCTCACCCGTCGGTTCATGCCGGAACACGATATTGTTCATCCGGAGGATTTTCGCAGGATGACCACCCAGGTGTTCCGGTGGATCCGGATCATGATTCCCTTCGACCCATATCCAATCTGTCTTCGCGGTGAGCGTTCTCACGCGCTCACAATCGCCCTCATCCATTCGGGTTTCCGCTTTCCTATCGTGAAAGCTATCGCCGAGAGAGATCACTCGCTCCGGCACCAATCGCCGAACTAATGCTTCTACGATCGCGAGCGTCGCGCTCGTATCATAGGGCGGAAGCATCTGGCCGCGGGCAGCGAAACTTGATCCTTTTTCGAGGTGAAGGTCGGAGACAATCAGCGTGCGCGTGTCCGGCCACCACAAAGCGCCCTCAGGGAGCGGGGTAAACAGCTCACCTCTTACGTGAAGGCGTGTTTCTGCTGGGAGGTTTCGGGCGGCAGCGGGCATAATGACAAAGTGGCTTGCGCCGCTAACATGGTCAATCGCTTAGCGCGCCCGCATCGCACGAATACGATCAAAGTCTTTTGCTCGGCCAAGCTGTTTGAAGATTGAGATCAGCTCAGCATCAGACGGCACGAAGAGCTCGTTGCCTCCAAATGAAACGAGATTACGGCTGCCGGGCCAAATAGAACTCCAGGCATTGTCTTGATAAGTTTCATAGCCAGCCAATAGCTCAACAGGCATTTCGCCGAGCTCAGGCTTTAAGATGTATGCCGAACGGTATCGCGGCGTCCCACCATCGCGATGATTATCTAGGCCATTCTCAACCATGAGGCGCTGTGCGTCTGCCTCCGATAGCAGGACATCGATATCTCCAATACGGCCTGGATCATAACTTTTGAGGTAGACCGCCGCGCTGCCCAAGACCCACCATGGGTCTTGGGTGACCGTTAGAAGGCGAACAAGGCGCCCGAGCGTTTGGGTGAAGATATGACACGCCACACCATCCTTTTGCCCCCTAAAACATCGAAACGCCAGTCCAGGCGGGCCTTTGGCGGAACGCTGGCGGGGCCATGGCGGGCTTGTGGCGGCGCTATGGCGTGGCTGATTTTGCTTTTCTGAAGACAATGATGCCATTATCAATCGACACGCCGAAAGGGCTTAGACATGCAAAAAATACCGAACGCAGAGAGGATTAAACGATGGCGCGAAGAGCGGATGTGGTCGCAAGAGCATCTCGCCGACCTCGCCGGAATTGGCCTACGCACCGTTCAGAGAATAGAAAATGGAGACAACGCGTCGCAAGAGTCTGTCATGGCATTGGCGGCCGCTTTTAATGTGGATGTCGCCGCTCTCACAATGGACCCAGAGGCTGAAGCGGCGAAGTCCGCGCAAAAAACACTCGATGAGAAAGCTGCAACCGTCCGACTATCGCTTTGGATACATCTTGCAAGCTGGGTGATCGGGATGGCCGTCTTCGGCGCAATCAGCATTGGCGAAGGCGCGCCCGTAATGCTTTGGCCCGCCATTTGGTGGACGGTTGGACTCATCTGCCACGCAGCGACGATTGCGATTGTTGAAGTCGTGACGCGTCACGAGCGAAAGTATCCGAAAGCGCGAACCTAAGCGGCGGCGCGATGCCTAAATGTGCATCGCGCGACCTTCCGACGCGAGCACAGCCTCGTGCATCATCTCAGACAAGGTCGGGTGCGGGAAGATCGTGTGCATGAGGTCTTCCTCGGTCAGTTCGCCTTCGCGAGCGATGACATAGCCTTGGATCAGTTCTGTGACTTCTGCACCGACCATATGCGCACCGAGAAGCTCACCCGTCTCAGCATCGAAGATCGTTTTGACCAGGCCTTCCGGCTCGCCAAGTGCAATCGCCTTTCCGTTCCCAATGAAAGGAAACTTGCCAACTTTCAGCTTTTTGCCAGTCTTCTTCGCCTCGTCTTCGGTCAAACCAACGCTCGCCACTTGCGGATGGCTATAGGTGCAGCCTGGGACGTTCCAATTGTCGAATGGATGCGCCTCATCAATCTCGCCTGCGATCTTCTCAACGCAGATGACACCTTCATGGCTGGCTTTGTGGGCGAGCCAAGGGCCACCCGTGAGGTCGCCGATCGCATAGAGACCTCTGACGCCTGTGCGACCAAATCCGTCCACGACGACATGCGTCCGGTCGAGTTTGACGCCAAGATCTTCAAGACCGAGGCCCTCTGAGTTGGCCACGATTCCAATCGCGAGAATAACACGATCGACTTCGATCTTCTCAGTTTTCCCGCCAACAGAGACTTCTGCGGTGACGCTGTCCTTCGCTTTTTTTAGACCCTTGACCTGTGCGCCGGTCTTGATCTTAAGCCCTTGTTTTTCGAAAGACTTGTGCGCGAAGGCGGAGATTTCTGCGTCTTCGGCTGGGAGAATACGGTCAACCGCTTCAACCACGGTGACCTCTGACCCAAGCTCATTATAGAAACTCGCAAACTCTATCCCGATGGCACCGGAGCCAATCACGAGCAAGCGCTTCGGCATTTCATCCGGCACCATCGCTTCGCGGTAGGTCCAGACCAATTTGCCATCTGGCTCGAGCCCGGCTTGCGGGATGGCCCGTGCGCGAGCCCCCGTTGCGAGCAGGACATGTTTCGCTTGATAGGCACTGTCTTTGCCCTTGGCGTCTTTGACGATCACTTTCGGAGCATCACCGCCCTTTTCAAGACGCGCATCGCCTTCAATGACGGTGATCTTATTCTTTTTCATCAAGTGCTTCACGCCGCCAGACAGCTGCGCCGCGACCCCGCGCGAGCGCTTCACGACGCCGTCGAGATCGAAATCAGCTTTGTCGACTTTCAGCCCATAAGCAGACGCTGTTTTGGCGAGATGGAGCACTTCTGCCGACCGCAGCAGTGCTTTGGTTGGAATACAGCCCCAGTTCAAACAAATACCGCCCAGGCTCTCGCGCTCAACAATCGCGGTCTTCATGCCAAGCTGGCTCGCCCGAATAGCAGCAACGTAGCCGCCTGGGCCCGAACCGATTACGATCAGGTCAAAATCAGCCATTGCGGCCTCCGTCTCCTAGAGCAGCATGCTCTCTGGGGTTTCAACATATTGTTTGAACGCTTGCAGCCAACGCGCGCCTTCGGCGCCGCCGATAACACGGTGGTCACAGGTCAGCGTCACGCCCATCATCGTCGCTGTGGTCAGCTGACCGTCTACCCCGACAACCGGCTGTTTTTGCCCGGCTCCCACCGACATGATCATGCCTTCAGGCGGATTGATGATTGATGCGAAAGATTTGATGCCAAACATGCCAAGGTTCGAGATCGAAAAGGTCCCACCCATATATTCGTGCGGCTTCAGTTTCCGCTCACGGGCGCGGCCCGCCAGGTCTTTCATCTCAGCGGAAATCTCTGCGAGGCCCTTCTTTTCAGCGTCACGGATGACCGGCGTAATCAGACCGCCATCAATCGCTACAGCAACGGAAATGTGCGCACCGTTGTGATAGGCAATGCCGTTATCAGTGTAGCTCGAATTGCAATCTGGCTCCGCCATGAGCGCCATCGCAGAGGCCTTGATCAACATATCATTGACCGAGACTTTTACGCCTTCTGGTGCGGCTTCGTTGATGCCTTTGCGGGCGGCAAGGAGCTTATCGAGCGTGATGTCCACATTGAGCGGGAAGTGCGGCACTTGCATAAAGCTCTGCGTGAGGCGGCGCGCGACGGTCTTGCGCATACCGTCGAGCGGTTCGAGGCGATAGCTGTCTGGCGTGTAAACACGGTCATCCAAGACTTGCGGCAGGATGAGCCCATCTGGAGAGGCTGGCGCACCGCTCGCGGCAGGTGCCGTAACCGAGCCTGGCTGTGCATTTTCAACATCTTTCTTAACGATGCGGCCATGCGGCCCAGAGCCTTTGCCCTTTAGTGCATTGAGGTCGATGCCTTTCAGCGCGGCGATCCGGCGGGCGAGCGGGCTCGCTTTAATACGGTCATCGCCGGCGCCAAGCTTCGGCATTTGAACAGGTGTCGACGCGACTTGCTTCTCAGGCGCAGGCGCGGCCTCAGCTTTTTGCGCTTCGTCCTCGGGCGTTGGCACAGGCGCCGATGTTTCGGCCGAGACAGACGAAGCATCTTCGCCCTCCTCCGCCAGCACCGCGATAATCGCGTTCACTTTGACGCCTTCGGTGCCTTCATCGACGAGGATCTGGGCGACCGTGCCTTCATCAACGGCTTCCACTTCCATGGTCGCCTTGTCGGTTTCGATCTCAGCGATCACGTCGCCAGCTTCGACCGTGTCGCCAGGTTTGACGTTCCACTTGGCAAGCGTGCCCTCTTCCATAGTTGGGCTGAGGGCAGGCATGGTGATGTTAATAGCCATGATTAGGCCTCCAAATCAGGAGAAAGGTCATCGCTACATCGCGAGACACTGTATGGTTGAGTGTGTGACTCAAAGCATCACTCCATTATATCTTCGTTCCAAAGGTCTGGATGATGCTCGATAAAGTCCCGCATTTGCGTGATCGACTCAGCGTGCTCAGCCAATAGCACTTCAACACCGCGATCTCGTAGGAAGCTTTCATTCCCACCGAAGTTTTCATTGTCGTTTATAACCACGCGCGGAATCTTAAATTGCACGATCGTTCCGGAGCACATCATGCAGGGTGACAGTGATGTGTAGAGCGTCGTGTCGCGATAGGTTTCCTGGCGCCCCGCGTTACGCAGACAATCCATTTCCCCATGTGCAATCGGGTCCCCTTTTTGGACGCGCTGATTGTGGCCAACCGCAATAAGCTGTTGACCGCGCGCGAGAACGGACCCGATCGGTAAACCACCGTCATCAGCGCTTTTCTTCGCCTCGAGAAATGCCATTTCAACGAAACGTCGATCCCAATCCTGTAGTTGCGCATGTGCCATTGCAGGTCTCCTACATCCCCTCACAAACGGCTTTCGCCGCCGCTACGACATCATCCGCATTCGGCAAGCTCATCGCCTCAAGATTGCCAGCATATGGCAGTGGCACGTCTTTTTGTGTCACACGCAGCGGCGGCGCATCTAGATAATCGAAGGCATGCTCGGTAACGCCAGCCGCGATTTCTCCGCCGACGCCCATATGTTTCCATCCCTCTTCAGCAGTGATGAGGCGATTGGTCTTTTTCACGCTTTCAATAATGGTTTCCATATCGAGCGGCCGGATCGAACGGAGGTCGATGACCTCTGCTGAGATGCCCTGTTCGGCAAGCTTATCCGCCGCTTCCATGGAGAAGCCAACCATGCGGGAATAGCCAACCAGAGTGACATCAGTCCCCTCGCGGATGACCGCCGCTTTGCCGATCGGCAGCGTATAGTCTTCAAGATCCGGCACATCAAACTCGAGGCCATAGAGCAGCTCGTGCTCGAGGAACACGACCGGGTTCGGATCACGAATGGCAGACTTTAACAGCGCCTTCGCCGAACCAGAATCCCAAGGCGCAACCACTTTCAACCCCGGCACATGACCGTACCAGGCGGCATAGTCCTGGCTATGCTGCGCGCCGACGCGGGACGCCGCCGCGTTCGGGCCGCGGAATACAATCGGGCAGCCCATCTGGCCGCCTGACATATACAGCGTCTTGGCCGCTGAGTTGATGATGTGATCAATCGCCTGCATCGCGAAGTTGAAGGTCATAAACTCGACGATCGGACGCAGGCCACCAAAGGCCGCGCCAACCCCGAGCCCCGCAAACCCATGCTCGGTGATCGGTGTATCAACCACACGGCGTGCCCCGAATTCTTGGAGCAGCTCGCGTGTCACCTTGTAGGCGCCTTGGTACTCGGCGACCTCTTCGCCCATAACGAAAACGGTTTCGTCGCGGCGCATTTCTTCAGCCATGGCATCACGGAGCGCGTCGCGAAGGACTGTCTTGGTGTATGTCGTGCCTTCCGGGATGTCCGGATTGGTTAGGATCGGGCCCGCTGGAGCGTCGGAGGCAGCTTGCGCTTCCAAAACTTCAGGCTCGGCCACAGGGGTCACTTTTTTCACATCGGTTTCAGTTGAGGCAGAGACCGAACCGGCATCTTCGCCATCTTCGGTCAGCACGGCGATCACGGCGTTGACCTTCACGCCTTCTGTGCCCTCGGGAATTAGGATCTTAGCGAGTGTGCCTTCGTCGACAGCTTCGACTTCCATTGTTGCTTTGTCGGTCTCGATCTCAGCGATCACATCGCCCGCTTCGACCTTATCACCTTCGCCCTTAAGCCATTTAGCGAGCGTTCCTTCTTCCATGGTTGGGGAGAGCGCTGGCATCAAAATATCTACAGCCATGATTACGCCTCCACCGGCAGAAGGACATCAGTCCAAAGCTCGGACGGATCTGGCTCCGGGCTTTCGACCGAGAAGTCGGCTGCGTCTTTAACGATAGCGCGGATTTCTTTGTCGATGGCTTTTAGATCTTCTTCGCTGGCAATTCCCTGCTCGACGATCTGGCCTTTCAAACCATCGATTGGGTCATTGTGACTTCGAATATCGTCGACCTCTTCGCGTTTTCGGTATTTCGCGGGGTCCGACATAGAGTGTCCGCGGTAGCGATAGGTCTTCATTTCGAGGATGTACGGACCTTTGCCAGAGCGTGCGTGCTTGACGGCTTTCTCACCTGCTTTTTTAACCGCATAGACGTCCATGCCATCAACTTCTTCGCCTTCGATTTCGAACGAAATGCCGCGCTTGAATAGTTCTGTTTCAGAGGCGTGGCGCTCAACGCTCGTCCCCATCGCGTACATATTATTTTCAATAACGTAGACAACGGGAAGGTCCCAAAGCGAGGCCATGTTGAACGCCTCGTAGACTTGGCCCTGGTTGGCCGCGCCATCACCGAAATAGGCAAGGCTGACATTGTCTTTGCCGAGATATTTGTTTGAGAAGGCTAGCCCGGTTCCGATCGGCACTTGAGCGCCAACAATACCGTGCCCGCCGAAGAAATTCTTTTCGCGGCTGAACATGTGCATCGAGCCACCTTTGCCGCGCGAATATCCTCCTTCGCGTCCGGTTAGCTCAGCCATCACACCACGTGGGTCCATATCGCAAGCCAGCATGTGACCGTGATCGCGATATCCCGTGATGACCTGGTCGCCTTCTTTGAGACAGGCCTGCATACCCGTCACAACGGCTTCTTGACCAATGTATAAGTGGCAGAAACCGGCAATCTTGCCCATTCCATAGAGTTGGCCTGCGCGCTCTTCGAACCGACGTATGAGCAACATATCGCGGTAGAACTTGAGCGCTTCGTCCTTCTTGAGCTTTGGCGAGCTTCGTCGCTTGGGGGTCGCAGCTTTGGCCATAATGGCTCCCTGAATATGGTATTTTGGCACTAGATACGCAGATGCATGACGCAAGGTCGAGTCGTATCAGTTATGCATTTCCGCATGATTGACAGCGCGGTCAACTAACACAAGTTCACTTGGATACACGAAGCCGAGATCGCGGCGTGCGAGGTACTCGACTAAGTCAGGGTCAACTTGCCCTGGAGTTAGTCGAGCTATGTCTTTTTGCAGTGCAGCATTTTCAGCTTCTAGCGCCGCCAGAACCCGCTTTTTCTCTGCCAGTTCGGTTTGTTTGTCCGTCCATTGCCCAAGCCCCTGCTCACCCGCAAAAGCGTGATAAGCAAAATAGGCAACCGTGAGAGACATTGCGCCCGCAGCCCATTTTGAGGTCATGAGTAAGTGATCCTTCTACCCACAGAAGGATCACCGATTGTGGTTAAAGCTTTATTAAGACTCACTGGGAAACAGGTGATTCTCGCCTAGGCGTTGATCAGAGCTGAGCCCGCATAAAGCGCTGTTGCGCCAAGCTCTTCCTCGATACGAATGAGCTGGTTGTATTTTGCCAAACGATCAGAGCGCGCGAGCGACCCCGTTTTGATTTGCCCGCAATTCACAGCAACCGCGAGATCGGCGATTGTCGCGTCTTCAGTTTCGCCTGAGCGATGGGACATGACAGATGTATAAGCGTGGCGATGCGCAAGCTCGACCGCATCCAATGTTTCAGACAATGTTCCGATCTGATTGACCTTCACCAAGATCGAGTTCGCTGCGCCGCGCTGAAGGCCCATTGCCAAGCGCTCTGGATTGGTCACGAACAGGTCGTCGCCCACCAGTTGGCAGCGATCGCCAACCATTTCGGTCAAGATTCCCCAACCTTCCCAATCATCTTCAGCCATGCCGTCTTCGATTGAGAGGATCGGATACGCGTCGACTAGATCAGAGAGGTATTTCGCCATCCCTTCACCATCGAGCGACTTGCCCTCTCCTGCGAGAACATATTTCCCGTCTTTATAGAACTCTGTAGAGGCTGCATCGAGCGCCAGCGCGACATCCGTTCCCGGCTGATAGCCCGCCGCTTCAATCGACTTCATGATGAAGTCTAGAGCATCTGTTGTCGAAGAGAGGTTCGGTGCGAAACCGCCTTCGTCGCCCACACCGGTATTGTGTCCCGCTTCGCTCAAGGTCTTTTTCAGCGTGTGGAAGATCTCCGACCCGATGCGAACGCCATCAGCAATGCTTTCCGCATTCACCGGCATGATCATGAACTCTTGGATATCGATGGGGTTGTCCGCATGCTCGCCGCCATTGATAATATTCATCATCGGGGTTGGCAGCACGCGCGCATTGGTTCCGCCAATATAGCGATAAAGCGGCAGGCTGCAGCTTTCCGCAGCCGCCTTCGCTGTCGCCAGAGAGACCCCGAGGATGGCGTTGGCGCCAAGGCGTTTCTTATTCTCAGTGCCATCAAGCTCCATCATCAAGCCGTCGATGAGGCGCTGCTCGGTGGCTTCCATTCCAGTGAGCTCGTTCGCGATCTCACCGTTCACAGCGTCGACGGCGTTCATCACGCCTTTGCCCTTATAAGCCTCACCGCCATCGCGCAGCTCATGAGCTTCGTGAACGCCGGTCGAGGCGCCAGATGGCACAGCCGCACGGCCAAAGGAGCCATCTTCCAGCGTCACGTCGACTTCGACGGTCGGGTTACCGCGACTATCGATGATTTGGCGGGCGTGGATGTCGACGATTTCGCTCATGGCGGGTCCCTTTTCGGTGGAAGTCTCTCAGTTGCGCGTGGCTCTAGTGCGCTACGGCTGAAAGTGCAAGGGTGAGCGCGCGGGTCAGCTATGCGCAAAAGAAAACCCCCGCTTTTCAGCGAGGGTTCTCAAAACTCAAATACGAGACCGGACTTAGTCTTCTGTCGGCTCGAGAATCTGGCGACCGCGATACATACCGGTTTTCAAATCGACATGGTGTGGGCGGCGAAGTTCACCAGAATCCTGGTCTTCAATAAAGGTGTTGCCTTTAAGACGGTCATGCGAACGGCGCATGCCGCGGCGAGATTTTGTAATCTTACTCTTAGGGACAGCCATCTGCGTGCTCCAAAACGGGTTTCGAGGCGATGCCTCGTGAAATTCAAACCGCGCACATACCGGAAGCAATTCAAGCATGCAAGGGTCTAATGCTGTTTAAACCAGCCGGCTCTGCGTGACCGCCGCCCCAATAAAGCTCGCAAACAAGGGATGCGGCTCCATCGGACGGGATTTTAGCTCCGGATGGTACTGCACCGCGATAAACCAAGGGTGATTCTCAAGCTCAATGATCTCCGGCAACACACCATCAGGCGACATGCCAGAGAAGACGACACCATGCTTCTCAAGTTCGCTCACATAAGCGGTATTCACCTCATAACGATGGCGGTGACGCTCTGAAATGTTGAGCGTCCCATAGATCTCCGCCACGCGAGAGCCTTCTTTGAGCCGCGCAGGATAGGCGCCGAGGCGCATCGTGCCGCCCATATCGGTATTCTCATCGCGCGTGACGAGCTGATTGCCCTTAGTCCATTCGGACATCAGACCGACGATAGGCTGTTCCGTGGGGCCAAACTCGGTGGTCGAAGCACCGTCAATTCCAGCTAGATTTCGCGCAGCTTCCACGACAGAGAGCTGCATGCCGTAGCAGATCCCAAAACATGGCACTTCGCGTTCGCGCGCAAATCTCGCAGCGCGCATCTTGCCGCGCGCACCACGCTCCCCGAAGCCGCCAGGCAGAATGATTCCGTGAACGCCTTCAAGAATGTCGATCGGCGCGGTGTCATCATCGAATTCTTCGCTATTGATCAGCTTGATCTCAACGCCAACATTGTTGGAGAGCCCACCATGTTGGAGCGCCTCCATCACCGATTTATAGGCGTCCGGCACATCCGTATATTTTCCCACCAGCCCGATACAGACCTTGCCGTCTGGATTGTGAACTGTTTCCGCAATGCCATCCCAGCGCGCCAAGTCAGGCACAGGTGCGTCAGAGATCCGGAAATGCTGGAGCACCTCCTTATCCAAACCTTCTTCATGATACGCGGATGGAACGTCGTATATGTGCCCAACATCGCGCGCCTCAATGACGCTGCTCGGGCGGACATTACAGAAGCTTGCAATCTTCGCTTTCTCGTTTTCTGGGATCGGACGATCACACCGGCAAAGCAGGATTTGCGGCTGAATACCGATCGAGCGCAACTCTTTCACGGAGTGCTGGGTTGGCTTCGTCTTCATCTCGCCTGCGGCCGGAATATAAGGCAACAGCGTTAAGTGGATGAAACAGGCACGTTCTGGCCCGAGCTCCTGGCCAAGCTGCCGGATCGCCTCGAAGAATGGCAGACCTTCAATATCACCCACCGTTCCGCCGATCTCGCAGAGCACAAAATCAACACCCTCGCCCGCATCGGAAAGAACAAAGTCTTTGATCTCGTTTGTCACGTGCGGGATGACCTGGATGGTCGCACCAAGATAATCGCCCCGGCGCTCTTTCTCGATGATCGTGGAATAGATCCGCCCGGTCGTAATGTTATCAGACTGTCGCGCCGAGACGCCGGTAAAGCGCTCATAGTGCCCGAGGTCGAGATCTGTCTCTGCCCCATCATCAGTCACGAACACTTCGCCGTGCTGACGCGGGCTCATCGTTCCTGGATCAACGTTTAGATAGGGGTCGAGCTTGCGCAGTCGAACCTTATAGCCACGCGCTTGTAACAGGGCCCCAAGCGCTGCGGAAGCGATCCCTTTGCCCAAAGAAGACACCACGCCGCCAGTAATGAAAATATAGCGAGTCATGGGAATGCAGTTTGCCTGATTCGCGACCGCACCCGATAGGGCTCAGTCAGGATTTCTGTGATTTATTGCGGATCTGCCTCAGAGGCGAGCGGATCTTCTTCAGCTGGGGTTGGTTCATCCAGTGGCGATGTATCGCTCGGCGTTACCGCCAGCGGGTCACTTAACAGATCTTCGTCGCTGCTCAGAATGTCGTCGAGACCATCGAGTCCGAGTTCGTCGGTTTCGGACCCATCTGGAAGATCGCCCGCAAGCTCACGCTGAACATCCGTTCGATTATCAGAATTCTCGTGCGTTGCGATTGTCGTGAGGGTCAGACTGGAAATGAAAAAGATCGCGCCGAAGATAATCGTTGTGCGTACCAGGGCACCTGTCACACCAGAACCCGACATCAAGCCGCCGCCGGCACCACCGCCGCCGCCACCACCAATCCCGAGCGCGCCGCCTTCAGAGCGCTGCATCAGCACGACGATCACCAAGACGATGGAGACAAGGATGTGTGCTACAAGAATTACATTGGTCATGTCAGGTTCCTGAATCTCAAGCCGCGGGGCTTACGCTTTTCTGCTCACTCCGCCAACCCCTTTCGGTCAGTGTCGTCGCCCCGACTAGGCAACCGCTGCCGCATAAATGGCTATCAAGTCTTCCGCCTTCAAGCTCGCGCCACCAATCAGACCGCCATTGACGTTGTCGATTGCCAAAATTTCAGCGGCATTTCCAGGTTTCATTGAGCCGCCATAGAGAATGCGAAGACTGGCGCCGCGGTCTTGGTAAAGCTCAATCAGCAGGTTCCGAATGGTCAGATGAACCTCGGCAATCTCTTCAGGGCTCGGCACAAGCCCCGTCCCAATCGCCCAAAGGGGTTCATAGGCAACGACCAGAGAGTCGCTCGATCCGAGCGTCGGCAGCGACTTTCGGAGGATACGAATAACCGTTTCTTTGGTTTCGCCGCGCTGTTTCTGCGCAAAGCTCTCGCCGACACAGACAATCGGTACGATCCCAGCGCGCAAACAGGCATGCGCCTGCTCCTGAACATAAGCGCTGCGTTCCCCGTGCTCAGACCGCCGCTCCGAATGGCCGACAATTACGTAAGAAGCGCCTGCGTCCTTTAACTGCTCCGCAGAAAGATCGCCGGTAAAGGCCCCAAATGCCTCTGGATGACAGCTCTGAGCTCCCACTTGCAGGCGTGCGCTGGAACGATCTTTCATCGGCACGACGAGCGTTGCCGGGGGGCAAATCAGGCAATCTGCCTTGTCTGCGTGCGAGTCGAGCTCGGAAACGACTTTTTCGACTTCCGAAAGCGAAGATTTCAGGCCATTCATTTTCCAATTGCCTGCGATCAGTGTGCGTACCATACCAGTCACCATCTTGAACAAGTTTGTGCGCTCGCCTAGCAAGCTGTGCTGAAACAAACAAGCGATCCCGAAGGGAAAGGTCTGACACATGTTGACCCCGTTGCGTAATATGCTCCGTTCACCCGCTGCTGGCGGTATTTTCGTCCTCGTTATTATTGCGATGGCGGCGTGGGGCGTGACAGACATCTTCACCGGCGGCAGCGGCAATAAACTCATCAGCGCCGGGGACCGCGCCATTAGTGACAGCAAGCTGGATGCGACGCTTGAGCGTATTTTGCGCACTCAAATGGACGATCGCGGCCGGGCCCTCACAAAAGAAGAAGCCATGGAGCGCGGAATTCTAGATCAGATTTTCGCAGATCTGTCGCGCCGCACGATTCTAACCTCATATGCTGATAAACAAGGAATCGCGGCAACGACGGACTTTATTGTCGAATCGATTCGAACCGATCCAGCGTTTCAGGACACGACCGGCGTGTTTGATACGATGCGCTATTCGCAGCTCTTGGACGCAAACGGGTTTAGAGAAGCTGATTATGAAGCAGATATCGAAGCCGACCTGACAATTGATCGCCTAGAACGCGTGCCCCTTGAGGGACTGCGTGTACCAACCGCTCTGGCGCGATTGCAAGCGGCCTATGCTGGCGAGCTCCGCTCTGCCTCATGGTTTGTCTTACAACAGTCGGAGCTACCTGAAGTTGGCACGCCAACCGAAGACGAACTGCTTGAGCTTTATGAAACGCGAAAAGATCTGCTACGCGAGCCAGAGCGCCGAGGGGTTAGTCTCGTTCGCTTAAGCCCCGATGATTTCATTGCCCAGTCTGAAGTCACTGACGAAGACATCGCTGCGTTTTACGACGCTTACAAAGCCAGTCGGTATACTGGCCCCGATAGCCGGTCCTTTACCGAATTCACCTTCGCAGATGAGGCAACCGCTCGGGCAGCGCTTGGACGGATCGCTGGCGGCGCCGCCGCATCAGCAATCGACACGGCCGTCTCGACAGAACTAAAAAATGGCCGGCGCGACATTATCCTCAATGATCGCCTTGCTGATCAGGTCTTTGCACAAGGCGCACTTGTCGGGTCCATCCACGGCCCGCAACCGGTGAACGGCCAATATGCCGTTATCCGGCTTGAAGCGATTACACCGGGCGCGGCGACACCGCTCGAAAATGTTCGCGAAGAAATTCAAGAAGAGCTCGCGCGCCAATATGCGGTTGGGCTATTCTATGATGCGCTACCACAATTTGACGATTTGCTCGGCACAGGCGCAGATTTGGAAACGATCGCCCTCGGACTGGGCGCTCCGGTCCTGTCATTCGCCCCCGTAGACACAAACGGTTTCACACAAGATGGACGGCGCTATCTTCCGCTTGTGACCGCGCCAGGCCTATTGCAGATGGTTTATGCGCAAGCTGAAGGCCGCAATACAGAGCGCTTTGGCGAAGACGAAGTGACCTGGATCGCCCGCGTCGACACAATCGTCCCAGAACGCTTACCAGAATTTGAGGAAGTTCGTGACACGCTGATTCAAGCCTGGTCGCAGCAAAAGCAGACCGAGCAATTGCAAACGGTTGCAGCTGAGATCGAAGGTGCGATTGCCGATGGCACCAGCACGCTGGAAGCTGAGGCTGCTAAGTATAACGCTGAAGTCGCGTCCCTGCCCCGCGCAATCACACGGACGAGCACTGAAACCCAATTGCCCCGACAGATCATCGACGGCGTGTTCGGCGTAAACACGGTCGGCGAGACCTTCTCATTGCAAGCAGGCGCGACGCAAAGTTTCATTTTGCAGGTGACGCAAATTGACCGCCCCGAAAGCGAAACATTGGACCTCTTGGCACAGGCTTCTGCGCTCGAAATCCAGAGCGGTGTCGCGGATGATTTGTTCCGTGCTTATCTGACCGGCATTGCCGAAGATGTCGAATTGTCCACCAATGGGAACGCTTTCGAAGCCTACAAACGAAGCCTTGTGACACAACAATGAACCGCGACAAGTTACTGGTCCGCAAGCGGCCAGGTGATTTAGAAACACCCGTTTCAGCGATGCTGAAGCTCGGTGCTGACACGCCAGGAACGTTTCTGTTTGAATCGATCCTCGGCGGCGAGCGGCTTGGACGTTACTCCTTTATCGGGCTGCATCCTCAACGCTGGATGCGCGTGCTAGACGGTGTTGGCGAAGCAAGCGCATCTCTCGATTTTGCGGACGCTGAACCGATCGACGGAACAGCGGTCGATGCTTTACGACAGTTTGCAGAAGCGGGCCTCGCTGATGCGGCAGATGAAGTCGACCTTCCGCCAATGGCCAGCGGCGTCTTCGGTTATATCGGCTATGATTTCATTCAGCATGTCGAGCCCGTCTCGATCACCAAACCCGACGCACTGAACGTGCCAGAAGCCTTGCTGATGATTCCAGGCGTGGTTCTGATTTTTGATCACCTCTACCAAGAGCTTATCATGGTGGGGCGCCACCAGCCTGGCGATGAAGCCGCTGCCGAAGCATTGCTGGATCAGGTCGAGCGTGATCTTGATAGATTGCCGCCTCTATCACCGCGCGACGGCTCGGATGATGATCTGCAATTTTCGTCCAACACGACCCAAGACCAGTATTTCGGAATGGTCGAGACTGCCCGCGACTACATCAAAGCAGGCGACATTTTCCAAGTCGTTCCGAGTCAGCGGTTCAGCGCCAAGTTTGATCGCAAGTCGATCAGCTTCTATCGCGCGCTGCGGCGGCTCAATCCGTCGGCTTTCATGTTCCATATGAACCTCGGAGATGTACGTCTGGTTGGATCGAGCCCAGAGATACTTGTCCGCGTTCGCGACGGCCGCGTTGCAATCCGGCCAATTGCTGGGACGCGTCCAAGATCGGGTGACCCCGTGATCGATGCGGAACGCAAAGCGGACCTGCTCGCTGACCAAAAAGAGATCGCAGAACATTTGATGCTGCTGGATCTCGGGCGCAATGATGTCGGCCGGGTCGCGGCTTACGGAAGCGTTGAAGTCACTGAACGCTTTATTGTCGAACGCTATAGCCATGTCATGCATATTGTTTCCCACGTCGAAGGCGATCTTCGCGAAGGCCTGACGGCAGTGGATGCGCTGTTAGCGGGGTTGCCAGCAGGAACCGTCTCTGGTGCGCCAAAAATTCGAGCTATGCAGATCATCGATGAACTCGAGCAAAATTCCCGGGGCATCTATGGTGGCGCGATTGGCTATTTCGGATGGAATGGCGACTTGGACACCTGTATTGCCCTGCGGACCGCTGTTCTCAAAGATGGCCAGCTCCACATCCAAGCGGGCGGTGGGGTCGTCCTCGACTCCAATCCGCAGTACGAATTTGATGAAACCGTCCACAAAGCCAATGCTTTGAAAAAAGCGGCGGCGCTGTCGGCTAGATACGAGTTCGACCAATGACCCAGGCAAAGCGCATCCTCGTTATCGATAATTATGACAGCTTCACTTGGAACCTGGTCCACTATCTCGAAGAAATCGGTGCCACGACGCAGGTCGTCCGCAATGACGAAATCAGTGTCGCTGAAGTACTGGCTCTGAAGCCTGACGGGATCGTCCTTTCCCCCGGGCCTTGCACGCCCAATGAAGCGGGCATTTGTGTCGAGCTGGTGCGAACCGCGCCAACTGACCTGCCTATTTTGGGTGTCTGTCTCGGCCATCAAAGCATTGGCGCCGCCGAGGGCAGCGATATTGTTACGGCGCAGGAAATCCGGCACGGCAAGATCAACCAGATCCGTCACGAGAACGGCCCGCTCTTCGAGGGGCTACCGGAAACCTACAACGTGGTCCGCTATCACTCCCTCGCGATTAAGCCTGGCGACCTTCCCGACACCTTGATCGCCGATGCTTTCACAGGAGACGGAGAAATTATGGCTGTTCGCCATAAAGACCGCCCCGTGTTCGGCGTGCAATTCCACCCTGAGAGCATTTTGACTGAACACGGCCATGCGCTCCTCAAGAATTTCCTGAAGGCCGTCTAGGCACCAACGAGCACAGCATTAAAAGGAGCCACTATGGCCTCTCTGTCTTCGATCTTAAAACCGCTCGCGAATGGACAAGCGCTCTCTTCGGAGGAGCTGGAATCGGCGTTTGCCGCTATTCTGACGGGAGACATCCCGACGGAACAAATCGGTGCCTTCTTGATGGGACTCGCTGTGCGCGGCGAGACGGGCGCTGAGCTTTTAGCCGGTGCAAAGACGCTCCGTGCAAATGCACGAAAGATTGGACTAGACGGTCCCACGCTAGACACATGTGGGACCGGCGGCCTCGGCTGGACCAGCCTCAATACATCCACCGCCAGCGCAATCGTGATCGCGGCGGCGGGTGGAAAAGTCGCCAAGCACGGCAATCGCTCTGTTCCGCCGAAAACTGGCAGCGCAGATGTCCTGGAATCGCTTGGCGTCGAACTCGACCTCACAGAGGACCGATTCCGAGATTGTATTGATCAAGCCGGCGTTGGGTTCCTGTTTGCACGCAGCCACCACAGCGCTATGCGCCATGTCGCGCCGGTGCGGGCAAGCCTTGGCATTCGGACCATCTTCAACCTGCTTGGACCGCTCTCAAATCCGGCCTCAGCAACGCATCAAGTGCTTGGCGTAAACCAAGCGCGCTGGCTGCGCCCTATGGCTGAGGCTCTACGTGATCTCGGCGTGACGCGCGCTTGGGTCGTGCATGGAACAGACCTAGATGAAACCGTGATTGATGAACTCTCAATCGCCGGTGAGACGCAAATAATTGAGGTCAAGGACGGCACACTTACGGACCTTACGGTTACCCCCGAAGATGCTGGTCTATCTCGAAATAGACTCAGTGCATTGGCGGGCGGTGCTCCCGAGGAAAACGCGGCGGTAATTACCGAACTGCTCGACAGCCGTCCCGGTCCATTCCGGGACGCGGTTCTTCTCAACGCGGCGGCGGGACTTTTCGTGCTCGGACAGGCAAGCGATCTGAAAGCGGCAGCGGAAAAAGCGGCTGAGGCGATTGATTCAGGCGCAGCAGCAAACACGCTGGCACGCTTGGTCGCCGAATCGAAGGGGCAATCCCTATGAGCACCGCGCTCGACCGCATTGTTGCATACAAGACCGATGAAGTCGCGGCGATTAGGCGCGACCGCTCAGAAAGCGACTTCCTGAATGATGCGAAGGCTCAACCGACTCCCCGCGGGTTCGCCGCTCAGCTTTCGGACATTGCAAGCGGCGGCGATAATGCCCTGATCTGCGAAATGAAGCGCAAAAGCCCGAGTGCGGGCGAAATCCTCCCTGGGGCTGATCCAAGTGACATTGCCGCCCAGTATGAACGCGGCGGCGCGGCATGCTTGTCGGTTTTGACGGATGGGCCGAGCTTTGGTGGTAGCCTGGAAGATTTTGCGGCTATTCGCAGCGCCGTCTCGCTTCCAATGCTGCGAAAAGACTTCATGATCGACACAATCCAAGTGGCTGAAGCCCGCGCCCATGGCGCTGATGCGATCCTGGTCATTCTCTCCTGCACCGATGACGCCTTGGCCAAAGATCTGGTCCAAGCTGCGCATGCGTTAGAGATGGACGCATTGATCGAGACCCATGATGCGGCTGAGGTCAAACGCGCGCTCGCTCTGCCCTCAAACCTGATCGGGATTAATAACCGCGATCTGAAGATCATGAAAACAGACCTCGCCACGAGCGAATCGCTGTCTCATTTGATCCCAGAGGGTGTGGATTTCGTTTCCGAAAGCGGGATCAGCGAAACGGGCGACATTCGACGCCTGCGCAAAACCGGCGCGCAGCGGTTCCTGATTGGGGAAAGCCTCATGAAACGCGACGACCGCGAAGCGCATGTCCGCGCCCTACGCGCCGCAAGATGAGCTTTCAGCTACGCAAGTTCACGAAAAAAGACATCGCGCCTCTGTTTGAGTGGTTCCAGTCTGAGCGAGAGGTCCTGCAATGGGCCGGTGCTGTTTTGTCGTGGCCCCTGCAACGCCGCGAGTTCATCGACCTCATCAAGGTTCACCGCGGCACTACCCCTGCCCGCGAGGTATGGGCTGTTATGCTGGAGGACGACATGGCTGCGCACTTTCAAATCTCATTTAATCGACGGCTAAACACCGCCGGATTGGGCCGCATCGCGATCGCGCCTCAATTTCGAGGTCGCTCGCTCGCGGCAGAGCTGATGGACTTGATTCTGAACCAAGCCTTCGCGCGCGATTGGGTCCACCGCGTCGATCTTATGGTCTATTCCCATAACGAGGCGGCGTTCCGAACGTATCAGCGTACGGGCTTTGTTTTAGAGGGCACGCGGCGCGAAACTACACCAATTGGAAACGAGCTCTGGGACACACACATGATGAGTCTCCTGAGGGGCGAATTTGACAAAAGAACAGAACGAGAATAAACAGAACGAGAACAGATTCGTTATTCCGGAGAATATTCGTGCTAACCACCAAGCAAAAAGAGCTTCTTCTTTTCATTCACGAGCGAATTAAGGCCGACGGTGTGTCGCCCTCGTTCGACGAAATGAAAGAAGCGCTCAATCTCGCCTCGAAATCCGGGATTCACCGTCTCATTGTCGCGCTTGAAGAGCGTGGCTTCATTCGGCGCCTCGCCAATCGCGCACGGGCCTTAGAAGTGCTAAAAATGCCGGATTCAGCCACGCCTGCTGCACCGCCGCGCGGACGCCAGACCTTCCGCCCGAGTGTGGTCGGCTCACAAACCCCACAAATGGGACAGAACACTATTCCGGTTCTTGGTCGAATTGCTGCAGGGGTGCCGATCGCCGCGATCCAAAATGAGGTCGATCGCGTCACTCCGCCCGAAGAATACGCCGATAGCGATGCCCATTATGCCCTTGAGGTTAAAGGGGACTCAATGGTGGATGCTGGCATCCTAGATGGCGACATCGTCATTCTAAGGCGCACAGATAGCGCCAATTCGGGCGATATTGTTGTTGCCCTGATCGATGATGAGGAAGCCACACTGAAGCGCCTGCGCAAGAAAGGCGATTCTGTCGCCCTCGAAGCGGCGAATACGGCTTACGAGACTCGGATCTTTGGACCTGACCGGGTCCAAGTACAAGGACGCCTCGTCGCGCTGATCCGAAAGTACGAATAATCGTTGATCTATTCATCTAATCGACAAGTTCGCCAAGCCCGACTGCCACAGTCGGGCTTTTGCTTTGGTTCAAAGCCAGTTTTCGTTTGGACAAGAGTTACGCCATTGGCCCACTCGATTTGATCCCAACTCACAATCAGAGGCGTCTCACCCAAGCCATTAGTACTGTAGATCAAGGCTGGCTCCTCTTCGCTCAATCGAATCGTATGTCCGGCAAACTCAAGCACGCATTCAGGGATCGACCTGCAATCCTGATCGACACTTAGATCCGAGAACCGCAACGGCCCCAGCCCGTCTCCATCGCGCCACGAGATGCGATCAACATGTCCGCTAGCTGACTCAAGAAACACATCCCCTGACGGGGCAAAATGGACCTTTGAAGTGCCGCTTTGTGACCAGTAAAGCGCTGAAACGCAGGCCAGGGCTCCCACCCCAAACCAAGCGGCAATTGGAGCCCGAAGAATACAAAAAATAAGGATAGCGCCGCCGAGCAGTCCAAAACTCACCCCAGGCATTTGTGGAACGGCGATCATCTTATCCACGTCCCAGGCGGAAAAGACATGCGCAATATCCAGCACGAAACCGAGCGACGCGCCAAACACGCGCAAGGCCAAACCGTCTAAGCTAAATGGCGCCAGAATCAGCGCAGCGGCAGCCGCAGGCGCTGTCACGAGGGAGATGACTGGCATGGCAAGCAAGTTCGCGATTAAGCCAAGCGGCGCCGCGCGTTCGAAGTGAAACAGGGCGAATGGCATGGTCGCGAGACTGGACACGGTTGAGGTCACAACGAGGGATTTCAGCCAGAACATCACCTTATTGCTCGACACCACAGCGACGTTTCGGCGCCGTCTATTCCACCGCTCATAAGTCGCGACGAGCGCCCCAGTCGCAGCAAATGACATTTGAAATCCGGGGGTTAGAACACTCCACGGCGCGACGGCGAGAATGATCATCATCGCGATCGCAAGCGACCTGAGACTTAATGCTGTACGATCAATCAAGACAGCCCCAAACAGGATCGCTGCCATCACGAACGCACGCTGCGTGGAGATGCTTGCCCCAGACAGAATGAGATAGACTGCGCAAGCGAACAATGCCGCGAGCGCTCCGAGCTTTTTCACCGGGATACGCAAAGCAACATGTTCAATGAACGCGAGCCCGCGCCAAACCAACAGAAAGACCAACCCTCCAACTATACCCATATGGAGCCCTGAAATGGCCAGCAAATGCGCCAAGCCTGCGCCACGCAGCGCCTCTTGATCCGCTTCCGACATAAAGCTTCTATCACCAGACGTTAGCGCTGCTGCGAACCCACCGGACTTGGAACCGGTCTCTTCAAAGACATGCTGTGCCAATCGTCGCCTTGCCTTTGAAATTTGGAGCGTCATGGCGGCTAAATTGCTGTTTGGAGCCCCGACCACGCCGCCGCGACAGCGTCCTTGAACATATCCCACCGCCCCCAAGCCGCTATACCAGGCTTGGCGGTCAAATGCGTAATCGCTATCGATGACAGGCGCTGGCGGAGGACGCAAAACGACCCAGCAACGGACGAACCGGCCGGGTTCGGTTTCGAGACTCAAAATGTGGGTCACGCGCACAATTGGTGGAGTCAGACTTTCGTCTAATCCATCAATGGCGTGAACTTTTAGCCTGAGGCGCACACCGCGCTGCGCTGGCAGGGCGCGCTGCACCCATCCCTCTAACAAGACTGGCCCGATTTCTGATGGCACGGTCGCATGGGCAACGCGCTGAGTTGCGAGACCACCTGAAAGTGCTCCGATTGCCATACCCGTCAGAGCCCAAGAAAGCGCGGCTATACCGGAAGACGCGCCTTTGAACAAAGCGACGAACACGGCAAGTGCAGACAGTCCCGTAGCGCCCATCAAGCCATACAAGCTGGGCTCAAAGTCGATCAAAAAGTACCATGCTGCGCCCAGCATCATACCGATGGCAAACACAATTGGCGCCTGGACTTGGACGGCAGCCAGCGTAAATCGCTGCATCTTTCCTCCCTGCCCCTTGCGAAACTGTAGCAGAGCGTGTTGAAGCGGGGAAGATTGTCCCAAAAGCCCGAATTAACGTCTGAAACTCCCCATGACTATCGTCACTCGTTTTGCTCCTTCCCCCACTGGCATGCTGCATATTGGCGGCGCGCGCACGGCGCTGTTTAACTATTTGCTGGCCAAGCGCCATGGCGGAAAATTCCTGCTCAGGGTCGAGGACACCGACAAGAAACGATCCACAGACGAAGCGACGCAAGCGATTTTGGACGGAATGGCATGGCTTGGTCTGACAGCAGACGAGCCGCCAGTCTATCAAAGTGAAAATGCAGATCGTCACGTCGCATGCGCTTTGGAGATGGTCGCGTCCGGAAAAGCGTTTCGCTGCTATGCCACGCCAGAAGATCTCCAAGCGCGCCGCGATGAAGGCGACCAGAAGCGCGCGGCCGCGAAAGATGAAAGTCTGGCTGACGAAGAACGTGCAGCGCTGAGAGCCGAGGCTGATGCTTTACTAGCGCCTTACCGGTCGCCCTGGCGTGATGGTGCGCCAGCGCCCTCGGCCGATGCGCCATATACAATTCGTCTGCGCGCCCCTGACGATGACGATATGACGGTGCGCGACCATGTTCAGGGCGAGGTGACGTTGAAAACGCGGGAAATTGACGATCTCATCCTGTTGCGAGCAGACGGAACGCCGACCTATATGCTCGCCGTTGTCATCGATGACCATGATATGGGCGTCACGCATGTGGTTCGCGGCGATGACCATTTCCGCAACACGTTCCGGCAGTTACCAATCTATTGGGCGATGGGCTGGGATGTTCCAGAGTTTGCACATGTCCCGATGATCCACGGATCAGACGGCGCGAAACTCTCAAAACGCCATGGCGCGCTCTCGACACTCGCCTATCGTGATATGGGATACCTTCCAGAGGCAATGGATTCCTATCTGGTGCGCCTCGGCTGGAGCCATGGCGATCAAGAGATCTTCACCTTGGATGAGGCAATAGAGGTTTTTGACCTTGCCGACATCAATAAGGCGCCAGGACGGCTAGATCTCGAAAAGCTCGGCGATGTCAACGCGCACTTTATTCGTGAAGTCGATGAAAGCCGGCTCTTAGAGCTGCTGACGCCAGAGATTGCGAAACTCGCAGAGCTGAGCGCCGACCTTACTGAGCGACTGCAGCAAGCGCTCCCGACCCTTAAAGAACGGGGCCAAACGTTGCCTCAATTGGCTGAGTCGTGCCGGTTTTTGTGGGACAGCAATGCTGAGAACTTGAACAAGAAAGCACGGAAAGCATTACGGGTAGATGGGCTCAAACATTTGTCAGATCTCCGTGAAGCACTAGACCAATCTGATTCTTGGACTATTGAAGCATTGCAGCACGTTCTAGAGTCGTATTGTGCAGTGCACACACTATCTATGGGACAGGTCGGACCGCCACTACGTGCGGCGCTGACCGGAGGGCTGCCAGCGCCAGACCTCGCGCCAGTCATGCATTGGCTCGGCCGCGATGAGGTCTTGGCGAGAATTGGAAAACACTTGCCAGCTTAAACGCGGGCATACGGACAGGAATGTAAGAGGGCTAAGATGATCAACAAGACCAAACAGACAGGTACAGCTACCCTTAACGTTAAGGGAAAGGACATTGAGCTTCCGATTATGAGCGGAACACATGGTCCTGACGTTGTAGATGTTAAACGCCTGTACGCCGATGCAGGCGTTTTTACGTTGGACCCAGGGTTTACCTCAACCGGGTCTTGCGAAAGCCAAATCACCTTTATTGATGGCGAGCAGGGTATTCTCCTGCACCGCGGTTATCCAATCGACCAACTCGCAGAGCAATCTGGTTTTCTGGAAGTTGCCTATCTCCTCTTGAATGGCGAGCTTCCGACCCAGAGTGAATTCCGCGAGTTTGCGGGTCTTGTGACACAGCACACGCTGCTCCACACGCAAATGGACCGCTTTTTTGAGGGCTTCCGCCGTGACAGCCACCCGATGGCAATGCTGACCGGAACCGTCGGCGCAATGTCGGCCTTCTATCCGGGCGCGATGGACAGTTCTGATCCTGAAGAGCGCAACTTGGCTTACATTCGCCTGATCGCGAAAATGCCGACGCTCGCAGCCCGTATCTATAAATACACTCAAGGTCAGAAGTTCGTGGATCCGATCAACGAGCTGTCTTACGGTGAGAACTTCTTGCGCATGTGTTTCTCAGTTCCAGCTGAAAAATACAAAACCAGTGCAACACTGGCCCGCGCCATGGACAAGATCTTCATTCTCCACGCCGATCACGAGCAAAACGCCTCAACATCGACAGTCCGCCTCGCGGGATCGTCTGGTGCGCACCCCTATGCGGCGATCGCAGCTGGCGTTGCCTCTCTCTGGGGACCAAGCCATGGCGGCGCGAACGAAGCTTGCTTGAACATGCTGCGCGAGATTGGCACCGTCGACCGCATCCCAGAATTCATTGAGCGTTCGAAAGACAAATCTGACAGCTTCCGCCTTATGGGCTTCGGTCACCGGGTCTACAAAAACTACGATCCGCGCGCGACTGTGATGCAGAAAACAGCGCATGATGTGCTCGACGAGCTCGGCATCGACACGCCGATCCTGCGCGTTGCGAAAGAACTAGAGCGTCTGGCGCTGGAAGACGATTATTTCCGTGAGAAGAAGCTATATCCAAATGTCGATTTCTATTCCGGCGTGATTCTGGATGCTATGGGCTTCCCAACCGAAATGTTCACCGTGCTTTTCGCGCTAGCTCGGACCGTTGGTTGGGTCTCTCAACTCAACGAGTTCATCGAAGACCCAAGTCAGCGCATTGGTCGTCCACGTCAAATCTATACGGGCGCCGCAAAACGCGACTTCGTTCCGATCAGCGACCGCTAACCACGTCGAGAATTGTACGCGCGGCAATTTCAGACGCCGCTTCATCGCGCTCTCCCATTCGGGAGAGCGCTTTGTTTTGGGCATCTATTTGAGCTTGTAATAAGGCCGGTTCTGCGAGAAGCGACAGGGCTTTTTCAGCCAACGCATCCGGCTTGAACTTGGTTTGCACATATTCTGGCGCCACTTCGGTATCGTCGGCAGCGATATTTAAAAGCGTAATATGATCCGGTTTGTAAAGAAGGTAGCGCGCGAGCGCCCAGGTGATCCATCCGGTCTTGTATCCAACCAGAAACGGCGTTCCTTGAACCGCGAGCTCAGAGGTGACAGTCCCCGAGCAAGCGAGTGCGAAATTAGCGGCGGCCATAATATCAACTGAGGGCGCGGACTCGTCTGGAAACTGTGCCCATTTCTGGAGGCCGGGAAACGCTTCCAAGAATTGCTCTTTTACCGACGGCGCCGGTGCGAAGATAATTTTGAGACCTTCATTTTGCGACTTCATCAGCCATGCGGCTTCAACCAAGACAGGTGCAACACGCTTGATCTCGCTTGGCCGGCTGCCGGGGAGGACCAACACGACCTGATCACTATCTTGCGCGCCGATCGAAGTACGAAACCGAGTTCCGTCCCCACGCTCGGTTCGACTCAAAGCTGGGTTGCCCATGACCGTCACGGGTAGGTCGTGCGGCTCGTAATACGGAACTTCCATTTGATGGATGCAAATTAGATGATCGACGGTCGCTGCGAGGGTTTTGGCGCGACCGGCCCGGGTTGCCCAAACTTGCGGCCCGACCAGTTTGACCAACTTGATACTCGGATCGCGGTCGCGAACCCGTTGAGCGACCCGCAGCATAAAGCCCCAAGAGTCGACCAAAACAACCACGTCGGGTTTGGCTTCTATGATCGCATCAGCCGCTGCATCAGCCAGCTGGATCACCGTCCCGTACGCCTTCAGCCCCTCAAAAAGACCTAGAATAGACAACGGTGCGATATCGATCGGCGACTCCAAACCGATCTTCGCGAGCTCCCGCCCACCTATGGCAAACAGTTCGACAGCCGGATCTTTGGCCTTGAGCGCTTCAGCTGTTTCACGCGCCAAGAGGTCGCCAGATGGCTCTGCGGCAACGAGAAAGACGCGAGATGAAGGCATCAGGGCCAATCCTTAGGAAAGCCATACAAGAACAGTCCCAACGCCTCCGCGTGAGCTTTCACCTGATCCGAATTGATGATGAGCGCCCCATCAGCCTCGAATCCGATGCCCACCAAGCCCGCTTCGGTCGCGAGATCGACCGTCATCATGCCTATCGTGGGCAAGTCGATGCGGCGCTCCTGCTGCGGTTTAGGACGTTTAACCAAGACGCCTTTGCGTCCGGTCTCGGAGCCACGAATTTGCACGGGTAGGTCAGCACAACGTCGTAGCATTTCGTCGGTGCCTTCTTGGGCCTCAACACAAAGGACGAGCCCACCAGCAACAATTGCGCCCTGACCGATATCCAATCGGCCCATTTCGCTCGCCACTTTCGCAGCTTTCATCAGATCGTCCATCTGATCGGCGGTCGGTAGGCTCCCAGCAAGAATGCCTTCTTCGGCTGTAAGTGAGCCCGCCGCTTTGTCTGCCCCAATCACATCGAATCCTTCACTTTCAAAAGTTTTTATGAGGAAACTGAGCAATGCGTCATCGCCTTCGCGTGCCGCTGAAATCGCCTTCGGGAGCAGTGAGATTCCTTTGAGATCGGGCTTGAGCGCTTGAAAGTCAGGGCGCTTCACAATTCCAGCAAAGCAAACCTGCTCGCAACCAGCTTGCTTTAGCGCTTTGAACGTTTTGCCAATCTCGGCGACCCCTGCGACAATACCTGGATAGTTTGCGAGTCCGGGTTCTTCAAACCCCTTCATCCGAAGTACGAAGACGCCCTGCCCGCGTTCGGTTGCTGCTTTCGCAACTTGAACTGGCAGATCGCCAAGGCCTGCTATGATTCCGAGTGGCGCCAACCGGGCCTCCTATCGCGGCAAACAGAGCGCGCGATTTTTGCTGTTGCGGATGAAGTTGACAATCTGCATCACTTCAGCCGACTCGGCAAACGTAGCCGCCGTATCTTCCAAGCGCTCGGAGAATGTTCCCTCTTTCGCATACAGCATGCGATAGGCGGACCTAAGGCTGCGGATCGTCTCACGCGAGAACCCGCGCCGTTTCAAGCCGACGACGTTAAGGCCTGCCAAGTGCGCATGATTTCCGACGACAGACCCAAACGGGATAACGTCAGCCACCAAAATCGCGCCGCCGCCAACAAAGGCATGGTCACCAATTCGGCACCACTGATGCACCGCCACAGCGCCGCCAAACCAAACTTGCTCGCCGACCGTCACGTGTCCCCCGATATGGGTATTGTTCGCAATCACACATTTGTCGCCAAGTACGCAGTCATGAGCCGCATGCGTGTGCGCCATGAACAGACAGTCTGATCCAATCTTGGTGACCCCGCCGCGCTCAGGAGACCCGGTATGGAGCGTTGTATGTTCCCGCAGAACTGTCCGGTCGCCGACTTCGAGACGTGACTCATCGCTTTGTTTATAGCCGAGCACCTGCGGTGGACCGCCAATGACCGAGCCAGGATAAATTTCAACATCTGCGCCGAGCGTGGAATGTCCGAATACCGTCGCTTTGGGGTGCAAGACCGCATTGTCGCCGATTCGAACACTCGGCCCGACATAGGCGAGCGCCCCTATCGATACGTTTTCACCAAGCTGAGCACCAGGCTCAACGATGGCTGTGGGGTGAATGCTGACCGTCATTTAGGTTTCTTTTTCGGCGCTATCTGTTTCTGGATCCACGCGATCTCGCGGAGATATTGTCTTAAAGGTTTGGCGGGAACGCCGCCCCAAGTTTCGCCGGCTGGGATATCACGGAATATGCCGGATGAGGCAGCAAGTTTAGCACCTGCGCCAATATGGACATGGTCTGCGATTCCGACGCGGCCGCCCATAACCACGCCGTCATCAACTCGTGTTGTTCCTGAAATCCCAGTGAAGCTTGCCATCATCACATTGCGCCCGACGACCACGTTATGAGCGATCTGCACAAGATTATCGATCTTTGTACGCTCACCTATAATCGTATCCGAGAACGCGCCGCGGTCGATGCACGAATTTGCACCGACAGTGACGTAGTCTTGAATGATGACGCGTCCCCATTGCGGGACGTCTTCAGCGCCGTCTGGTCCGCCGGTTACGCCAAAGCCAGCCTCGCCAATCGAAGCGCCCGAATAGAGCTTAACGTGATTGCCGATCAGCGCGCAGCGAACGCAAACATTCGCACCGATCGACGACTTCTCACCAATCTGCACGCCTGGTCCGATGACGGCGCCTGGTCCGATTGTGGTTCCAGCCCCAATGGCTGCCCCTGCGCCAATAAACGCCGTTGGCGCGACTCTGGCGCTTTCATGCACCGAAGGTGTCGTACCTTCGGCTTGCCAATCCTTGACGCTGTACAAGGTCTCACTGACAATCTTATGGCTGACGCGCGGATGGTTGGACATGAGCGGAATGACGCCTTCCGGCAGTCCAGACGTGGCACTATCCGTTACAAAACAAGCCGTAGCTCGCGGACTCACGCTGCCCGCTTGGGCTGCTTCGCCTTCGAAAAAACAGAGATCGCCTTCTACAGCATTGTCTGAGGCGGCAATTCCAGTGATTTGCGGGTCTGCGTCGCCGGTATAATCAATGCCGCACCTCGCCAATAGGGTCCGCAGCGAAAGCGGACCCCAATAGTCGAAGAAACGCTGATCAATCGGCATCAGCCCCCCAATCGAGTTATTGCTGAGCGGGTTGCGCTGGAAGTGCCTGTCGCACCACTTGAACCGATGGCGTGCTCGCGTTCAGCTTCGTAATCGCTGACTGTGTAACGTCCGTAGCATCGTCGACATAGACGACCTGAGACTTATCCAGAATGATGTTTGCGCTGGTCTCAGCGATAACTTGCTGAAGTACCGGAATGAGCGCATTGTTGAAGTCCACAAGGGCTTTACGCTCTGTCAGTGCCAGCTCTTGCGCCGCAATTTGACGCTTACGCTCAAAATCATTTGCTTTGCGAGAGTAGGCTTGAATTTCTGCCATAAGCGCAGCATCGGCGCGAACGGCTTGCTCTGATTTGCCTTCAGACTTTGTCCGCAGACTAGCACCGTCTGCGGTCAGTGTGTCGGCAAGCGGCTTCAACTCAGTTTGCATCGTTGCTTCGATCGCTTGGATCTTGGTTCGGATGTCTTGGCCTGCTTGGCTTTGGGTGAAGATTTGGACGCGATCAATAACGACGGCCTTTGTGCCCTGAGCGATGGCTGCAGGGCTAAATGCGAATGCAGCAGAGACTGCTAGCGCCAATGTGGCAAGAATGGATTTTACGCGGATCATTATACTCTCTCCTGTAGAGATATCTGCTAGAAGCGGGTGGACGTACTAAAGCGGAATGTTTCCGTTCTGTCGTACTCCTCCTTGCGAAGAATTTGTGAAAAGTCGAACTGGATCGGTCCGAACGGTGAATCCCAGCCAACGGACAGTCCCGCAGAAGCGCGCAAACCTAGTCCATCTTTAACCTGACTGACAGCAGGTGTTCCAATCGAGAAACCATTGAACCCGACATTCGTGAAAGCGCCGATTCCAAGCTGCCCAAATACCGGGTCACGCAGATCGGCATCATCGAGTATTCCCAGTCCGCCAGCTTCCACGAAGAGCTTGGTTCGGATGCCATACTCCTCAGGCAAATAGTTTGGCACGGTCAACTCGCCGGTCGCTTGGTAATAGGCTTTACCGCCAAGCGCTCGGCCCGGTTTGATATCGATAATTTGCCCATTTTCGTCGGTTAACGTGATGATCTCGCGGGGGCCAATCCCCGCAACGTCGAATCCGCGGAAGGACGAGCCACCTCGGAAGAAGCGGTTGTTGATCAGGATGCGGTCATCGTTACCGAACGGCTCGATGTAACCACCTGACACACGTACACTTGCTCGCACGCCTCGGAAAATCCCGCGATAGGTTGCGCCGGTAACCTCACTGCGAAGGTATTCAACATCTCCGCCAAGCCCAGCGATGTCTTGACTAATCGAGAAGTCAAAGCCGCCAGTTGGGGCGATCGGGTCGTTGCGACGATCCCAGTTAAAAGAATAACCAACCAATGAAGTGATGTCTGAGCGTTCGCTATCACAGATAAGGTTTCGGTTCAGCACGGCCGTCGAACATTGATCGACCAAGCGTTGCCCTTCCATAACATCGCCAGCCTCGACCACGCGGAAGCGGTCATCAGTCCTAGTATCAGGCGTGTCCGCGCCAGCGGTCTGGACGAATGCTTGAACGACTGCGCCATCTTCATCGATGATGACGTTCTGATCCTGGATGTTGATCTTGTCAGACTGCAGACGATAGCGGACCTGCAAGCCTGTATTATCAGTGACTGGGAAACCAAAATTGACTCCCGTACCCACCGTCTCTGACTCAAAGTTCGATACGTCTAAGAAGTCTGACCGGGTTGAGAATAGCTCAAGACCGGCTGACAGGTTGCGATCCAAGAAGCGCGGCTCTTGGAACCGAAAATCAACAAATTGTTGGCGATCCGATGCCGACACCCGGGCGACAAAAGTCTGTCCCCGTCCGCGCAAATTGCGCTGTGTGACACTCAAATCGAGCAAGAAGGCGTCAACCGAAGAGAAGCCCGCCGCAAAGGAAAGCTCGCCCGTTGCGGTTTCTTCCACATCAATATCTACTACGGTACGGTCAGCACGCGATCCCGCCCGCTCGGTAATTTCTACATTCTCAAAATAGCCGAGCGCTCGAACGCGGTTGCGTGATCGGTCCAGCAAGACGCGGTTAAAGGCATCACCTTCAGCAACCCGTAGCTCTCGGCGAATAACGCGATCGAGGGTCTGGGTGTTGCCGTTAATATTGATGCGCTCGATATACACCCGAGGACCTTCGTCAATCGCGAACGTAATATTCACTTTGCGGGTCTCTGGATCCGCTTCGAGACGCGGCGTGATGTCGACAAACGCATATCCTGCGATACCAGCAGCGTAAGTCAGCGTATCAATTGTGTCCTCAATCAGGTCACCGCGGAAAAGATCACCGTCGCTAAACGGAACAGCGCGTTTTAGTCCTTCGCTACTCAGCTTATCTAAGGCTGTTTCGACTTCCACTTCGCCGAAGGTGTACTGTTCACCCTCATCAATCGTGTAGGTGATGTAGAAGTCTTCGCGATCCGGCGTCAGGTCCGCCACAGCGCTGATCACCCGGAAATCATAGTAACCCTTGTTTTGGTAGAATTCGCGAAGCAATTCGCGGTCAAACTCCAAACGGCCCGGATCGTAGTTGTCGTTAGAGCTGAAGAAGCGCCACCAGCGCGATTGCTTCGTCACAATTTCGCTTCTCAAACGCCGATCTGAATAGGCCTCGTTCCCGATGATGTTGATTGACCGCACGCCCGTCACCGGGCCTTCGGTCATCACGAACACAAGATCGACGCGGTTCTGATCGAGTGGTTTGTATTGTGGTTCAACCGTCGCTGAGAACCGGCCAGACTGCCGGTAGAGTTCCAGGATGCGCTGAACATCTGCCTGCACTCGCGCAGCGGTAAAAATACCGCGCGGCGCGGCCTGGATCTCCTCGCGGAGTTTGTCATCGTCAAGCGCGCTGTTACCCTCAAACAGGACGCGGTTGATGATTGGGTTCTCAACCACCCGTACAATCAAATCAGACCCGGCCTTATCGAAGCTAGCATCTGCGAACAGACCGGTCGCAAATAGCGTCTTCAATGACAGATCAATCCGCGCAGGATCAAACGCATCACCCGGCTCAACCAGCAAGTAAGACTGGATCGTGCGATCTTCGATCCGTTGATTGCCTTCAATTCTAATTTGACGAATAGTTTCAGCGACTTGCGCGTCCGATTCAAAAATCGGCGCATCTGTTACCGCGATTGCGCTCGTGGCCATTAGAATGGCAGCTAAGACTTTACGCATCGATCCCTCGATCCTCCATGGCAAGCGACTTACTCGCTCGCTGACCCGTTGAACAGGCCGGTTTCCAGAACGTCACCCCAGGTGATGAACACAAACATGGTCAATAGCAGACCAAGTCCCGCCATCAATGCCACTTCCTGCACCTTTTCGGGCATTACTTTTCCCGTCACGGCTTCATAAGCATTGAAGACAAGGTGTCCCCCATCCAGGACAGGCAATGGCAGCAGGTTGAAAAAGCCAATGCCTATCGAGATTAATGCGCAAAGCTGCAGGGTCGACCACCCCAATACACTCAAGCGCGTTGTCAAAGGCACGGATTCCGCACCCATGGTTCGATTTACAATGCGGCGCCCCGCATCACCAATCGCTACAGGGCCACTCATCAAAGCTAGGGGTTCTTTACCCGTGATGATTCGGCCCAGCATATAAACTGTGTGTTCGACAGTATCCTTCGTCTCGAAGACACCCATTCCAACGGCCTCGATCGGTCCAAAACGGCGAAACTCCAGTGAGCCCTGGAGACCGGCAGGAACGACACCAATCGTTCCTTGCGGCACCAATTGACCAAGCTGATTCGGGCGCACCTCGCGACGTGGAGTCACCATCAATGTCAGCGTTTCTTCACCGCGTTGAACTTCGAATGGCAAAGCCCGTCCGGTCGACATGCTCGTAATGACGATCATATCGGCGATCTGTCGAATCGGTGCGCCATCAACGCGCCGAATGATGTCACCATCCAGCATACCAGCCTCAGCTGCCGGATAGCCCTCGTTCACTTGGTGGGCATAAACATCATATTGCTCCGTACCGCGTACAGCGAAGAAGACAGTGAAGAGAAGCACCGCAAGCACAAAATTCGCAGCCGGTCCTGCGAGTGCGACGACTGAACGGGCGCCAACGCTGAGCTGCGGATAGGGTTTTCCAATGGGCCCCTGCTCAACCTTGCCAACGTCGGTCGGCAACTGGCTCTCACCGACAAACTTCACAAAGCCGCCGAGTGGAATCCAGTTCACACGCCAGCGCGTGCCTACGGAATCCTTGCGTTCAACTATGGATTTCCCGAAGCCGATCGAGAACGACTCAACTGCGGCTCCGTAAAAACGGCCGGCTAGATAGTGCCCAAGCTCATGAATAATCACGACGACCCCAAGCAGAAATGCCAGGCAAATCAGAAAAATCGGGCCCTGGGCCAGAATCTCTGTCACGCTCTACGCTCCTGCTTTTGGCCCTTCGCGTCAGCGAGAAGCGCCCGGGTTAATTGTTCGGCTTCAGCTTGAACTGCTAGGATGGCTTCCAAATTATCGCAATCCTCACAAGCCATTGGACCATCAAGAAAACGTTCCAAAGCCACTTCAACGACCCAGCTTATGTCGAGGAATCGACATTGGCCCGCAAGAAATGCAGCTACAGCACCTTCATTAGCGCAATTTAATACAGTCGGCGCGCCTTTTCCGGCCCGCAATGCCGCTCTGCAGAGCCCGATTGACGGAAACAGCTCCGCGTCGGGCGCTTCAAAATCTAATTTGCTCAAAGCGATGAGGTCTAAAGTTTCCACCGGTGTGGTTTGGCGCCGTTCGGGCCATGTTAAGGCGTGTGCAATGGGTGTCCGCATGTCTGGAACCCCCATTTGCGCCAAGACTGAGCCGTCGCGATAGGCGACTGCCGAATGAATGATCGACTGCGGATGGATCACAACATCGATCAGGTCTTCAGGCACGTCAAACAGATAGGATGCCTCAATCAGTTCCAATCCCTTATTGAACAGCGACGCGCTATCAATTGATATTTTGCGTCCCATATTCCACCGCGGATGCACCAATGCGCGCTCTGGCGTGACGGTTGCGAGTTCATCGCCAGACAGAGTCCGAAATGGTCCACCGGAACCGGTTAGGATTAGGCGGGAAACGTCCTCACGACGCTCCATCACCTGAAACATGGCATTATGCTCAGAATCTGTTGGCACAATCGCGACTTGCTTCTGTGCGGCCAACCGATTCAAGAGCGGACCGGCGCAGACCATGCTCTCTTTGTTGGCCAAAGCAACCGAGTTCCCAGCTTCAATCGCTGCAAATGTGGACGGCAAACCATCAATGCCCACAATCGCCGCCAACACGCGATCGACGGGGCGCGCGGCAGCGCGGGTGACGGCGTCCGCACCAGCGGCGATGTCGATCTCGAACCCGCTGAGTGCCTCCCGAAGCGTGGGCAACGCTTGTTCATCAGAGATCACAACATGCTTAGGTCTGAACTGGAGCGCTTGCTCTATCAAAAGGGCGACATTCCGGCCCGCAGCCAGTGTATCGATCGTAAAAACAGGGTCACGGCTCTGAGCGTTCGCATGTTCGATAACCGACAGCGCAGATGTCCCAATCGAGCCGGTAGACCCTAAAATAGAGATTGTGCGCAATTCGCTCATGCGCTCAGCCCTAATACGCTGACAATGGGAGGCGCAAACAAAAATACCAGAACCGCAAAAATGCACACCATTCCCAGGCCATCGACACGATCGAGTAAACCGCCATGTCCTGGAACCAATCCACTGGAATCCTTAATTCCATATTGGCGTTTCATTGAGCTTTCGTACAAGTCTCCCAATTGGGCGAGAACCGAAATGCTGCCGCCTGCGACCAGCCAAGCAATCATGTCTCCACCGGTTATTCGGGCTGCCAAAACCCCGCATAGCGCGCTGAAAAGAACAGCGCCAATGGCACCGCTCCACGTTTTTGATGGGGAGTCAGGGTGCAAAGCCGGGCCACCAAATCCACGTCCCGAAAAATAAGCCGCCGAATCTGAGCCCCATACGATGCCCATGATGATCAAAGTCGCCGCGGCGCCGTCCCAACCTCCATCTCTTAAAAAGAAAAGCGCCATTGGCATGCCCGCAACATAGAGATAGCCGCGTGCCTCTGCTCCGCGCTTTTCGCCACTCGGATGCGTAATAGTTGCCAGGACGGCGCAGAGAATGAACGCCCATAACGCCCATAATGGTGCCCCAAAAGCGGCAGGAATAAATGGTAAGATCGCCAATGGAACAAAGCTCTTCATTGATGGCGAGGCCGTCATTCGGATCCACTCGTAGGCCATAAGCGCTGCGAAGAAGCCGCACGCTGTCGCGAGTAGCGACTCGCCCTTCCAAACGACGAATAAAGCAAATGGGATCAGGATAGCAGCTGACACGAGGCGAAGACCGAGATCACCCGGTTGCCCGTCATGTTGTTTTGCGCGCGCCACGTTATGCGGCCCCGGACGCCAAACCACCAAATCGGCGCTCGCGCTTGCGATAGACTTCAATGGCTTCGAGCAAATGCTGCTTTCCAAAATCGGGCCAAAGCACGTCCATGAAGACGAGCTCAGCGTACGCGGCCTGCCAGATCAGAAAATTGCTCAATCGATACTCGCCGCTGGTTCGGATAAGTATATCTGGATCGGGGATATCGCGCGTATCCAGGAAAGCCGCAAAACCGGTTTCATCGACTTCTTCCGCATCAATATCGCCTTCCTTCACCGCTTTGGCCATGCACTTGACCGCTCGAAGAACCTCTTCGCGACCGCCATAGTTAAAAGCGATGCACAAGTTGAAGGCTTGATTATTCGATGTTCGCGCCTCCGCGCGTGCGACCAGTTCCAGAATGTCTTCCGGCAGACCTTCACGCGTCCCAAGAATACGGATTTTGACGCCTTCTTCAGCGAGCCGGTTCAAATCGCGCTTCACATAGGCTTTGAGTAAGCCAAAAAGCGCATTCACCTCAGAGACCGGGCGGCGCCAATTCTCAGTTGAGAAAGAGAACACGGTGAGATTCTTCAGTCCAATCTCTTGCGCGGCTTCAACCGTCCGGCGAAGGGCTTCAACGCCCCGCTCATGCCCGACCGCACGCGGAAAACCACGACCTTTTGCCCACCTACCATTACCGTCCATGATAATCGCAATGTGCTCCGGAAACTCGTCTGTGGCAGGACCACCATCTCCGGTTTGGGCAGCTGAGGGCGCAGTGGTCAAACTTGCATAATCTCCGCTTCTTTATTCTTCAGCGCTTCGTCCACTTTCCCGACAAAACTGTCAGTAAGTTTCTGAACCTCGTCAGAGAGCGAGCGCTGCTCATCTTCGCTGATATCACCGTCTTTTTCCATTTTCTTGAGCGCGTCCATGCCGTCTCTGCGCACATTGCGCACTGCAACGCGGGCAGCCTCGGCATACTTACCAGCAACTTTCGTCAGCTCGACCCGGCGTTCTTCATTCAGGGGCGGGATCGGAATGCGCAGGGTTTGGCCGTCGACGACTGGGTTCAGACCCAAGCCGGATTCGCGAATTGCTTTGTCAGTCGCGCCAACGAGGCCCTTATCCCAAACATTCACGGCAATCATTCGCGCATCCATGATGGACACAGACCCAACTTGGTTGAGGGGCATGTTCGACCCATAAGCCGGCACTTGCACGCTATCTAACAAATTGACGGATGCTCGCCCGGTGCGCAGCCCCTGAAGCTCGGTCTGAAGCGAGCCAATCGCACCGTCCATACGGCGTTCGAGGTCTTTTTTATCGTAACTCATTTTGGTTCCTCAAGATCAGGAGATGACTGTGCTCGGACCTTTACCTGTCAGCACATCTTGCAGCGCTCCTTTATTGTGTAAGGAGAAAACCACAATTGGTATGTTCGTGTCACGCATAAGACTGACCGCGGATGCATCCATCACCCGAAGATCACGGGCCAAAACGTCCTGATAGGTAAGGTGATCATAGCGTTCGGCATTTGGATCCGTTTTGGGATCGGCAGAATAAACGCCATCAACCTGCGTGCCCTTCATCATCGCATCGCAATGCATTTCAGCCGCGCGGAGGGCAGCGCCGGTATCTGTCGTAAAGTACGGATTCCCTGTCCCCGCCGCAAAAATAACGACACGCCCCTTCTCCATATGCCGGATCGCGCGGCGGCGAATAAACGGCTCACAAATCTCATCCATGCGAATACCCGACTGGACACGGGTCTGGACGCCGATCGATTCGAGCGCGCTCTGCATCCCTAGCGCGTTCATAATAGTCGCGAGCATGCCCATAGAGTCAGCTTGTGAGCGCTCCATGCCTTGGGCTGCGCCTTTCATGCCGCGGAAGATATTGCCGCCTCCAATCACCAAGCAAATCTCGACGCCGAGGTCTTGCGCATCAGCGATTTCTTGGGCGAAGCCAAGACAGGTTGGCATGTGAATTCCGTAGTCGGTGGGACCCATCAGGGCTTCCCCCGAGATCTTCAGGAGAACGCGCTTATATTTAAGGCCACTATCGGTCTCAGTCTCACCAGGCATTCTGCGTCTCCCGTTGCTCAAAAGCCCATAAAAGATTCCCGGCCACCTGTCATCGGTGGCCGGGATCTAAAAGCACTTATTTTTTAAAGGCCTTACGCCTGCGTCATTGATGCGACTTCATCTGCGAAGTTATCTTCGGCTTTCTCGATGCCGTCGCCAAGCTTGAACATCACGAAGCCTGCAAGCTCTGCGCCGCTATCGGCAATGAACTGACCAACGGTTTGATCTGGGTTCATGACGAATTGCTGCTCAACCAGAACAACTTCCTTGTAGAACTTTTTAATCCGGCCTTCGATCATCTTCTCAATGACGTTGGCAGGCTTACCGCTTTGCTCGGCTTGCTCGGTGAGAATTTGCTTCTCACGAGCAACGAGCTCTTGATCAAGGTCCGCAACTGTTGCGGAAGCAGGCGAGGTCGCAGCAACGTGCATCGCGACTTTCTTACCGGCTTCTGCCAGGTCGCCAGATCCGTTCAGACCGACGAGTACGCCAATCTTACCCATGCCAGGCGCTTCAGCGCTGTGGATATAGGCCGCAACGGAGTCAGCTTTGATCTGTGCCGCACGGCGCAGGGTCATATTCTCGCCGATCGTGCCGACAAGACGCTTAATCATGTCTTCGACCGTGCCGTCGCCATCAGGAGCTGCAGCAGACTTAACAGCCTCAGTGGAGCCTTCAGTCGTGAGCGCCAGTTTAGCGATATCAGACAGAGCGCCTTGGAACGTTTCGTTCCGGGCGACAAAGTCAGTCTCAGCGTTAAGCTCGACAACAGCACCCGTCTTGCCATCATCAGAGACAACAGCAGAAACCAGGCCGTCCGCAGCTGTGCGGCCAGACTTTTTAGCAGCCTTAGAAAGGCCTTTTGCACGCAGCCAATCGACGGCGGCTTCAACGTCGCCATCATTCTCGACCAGCGCTTTTTTCGCGTCCATCATGCCTGCGCCAGTCTTATCGCGCAGACTTTTAACGAGGGCAGCAGTAATCTGAGCCATCCTAGTCGTCCTTCTGTTCAAACCCAGTGGTGGTTAAGCTTCAGTCTTATCTTCTTCGACTTTAGCGGTTTCTTCCGTCTCAGCTTCCGCTTCTGTTTCCGCTGCTTCCGCAGCCGCAACATCAGCTTCTACCAAGGCTTCAATATCTTCAGCTTCGCCCAAATCGATGCCGAGCCCTGCAGACGATTCGGCGAGACCGTCTAGAACGGCGTCGGCGATCAAGTTGCAGTACAGCGAGATCGCGCGGGCCGCGTCATCGTTTCCAGGGAAAGCGAAATCTGCGTCGTCAGGGTCGCAATTGGTATCAACAACCGCAACAACCGGAATGCCAAGCTTGCGAGCCTCTTTAATCGCAATCGCTTCTTTGTTCGTATCGATTACGAAGATCAGGTCTGGCAGGCCGCCCATATTAGCGATACCGCCGAGTGCTTTGTCTAATTTCTCACGGTCACGCTCGAGGTTCAGAAGCTCTTTCTTGGTCAGACCAGATTGTTCTTTTCCAGACAGAGTTTCTTCAAGCTCGCGCAGACGCTTGATTGAGTTCGAAACAGTCGACCAGTTGGTCAGTGTTCCGCCAAGCCAACGGTGGTTCATGTAGTACTGCGCGCAACGCTGCGCCGCTTCAGCGATTGGCTGAGAGGCTTGACGCTTTGTCCCTACGAAGAGAACGCGGCCTCCTTTAGACACAGTGTCGCGGACCTTGACCAATGCTTGGTGCAAAAGCGGGACAGACTTAGAGAGGTCCATGATGTGGATGCCAGAACGCGCGCCATAGATGAATTGCTTCATCTTGGGGTTCCAGCGGTGTGTTTGGTGACCAAAGTGAACGCCAGCTTCGAGCAGCTCACGCATTGTGAAATCAGGCAGTGCCATCTTAATTTTCCTTTTCCGGTTGACCGGCATGATCCCTATCGAGCCTCACTTGAGGACCGACACCGGAAAGATCACGCATCGGGGGTTGTTGCGCGCGTCTATACATGAATAGCGCTGCAGTGCAACCGCAGAGATCAGGCGTTGTTGATTTATGCGGCCTCGTGATCCACCCGCGCGACGCCGGGCGCAGTCTTCAACGCTCGAAGCGCCTCAATACCGGTCGGATAAGTATCAGGCAATCGCAGCGTCACGACCCGCCCGTCATCAATCGGCATTCGAACAAAGATTTCACCGCGATCATGGCCTGAAGCGCCCTTTAATCGCGCTGCAATCGCTGCAAGTCCGGTGAGATCCGCACCCTTTTCCAGTTTCACCGAAAGTGCCGGCGCCTTTTTGGCGATCCGGGCCTGCTCAATCGGTTGGACCCGGCGTGCGGACAGCCGAATCTCCTCGTCGCGGCGGCGCACTTCAGTCAGAATGACCACAGCGGCACCAGGCTCCAATTGCTCCCGCATATCGGAAAGCAGTTCCGGCATCACCATCAACTCAACCTCACCGGTCGGGTCTGACAATGTGAGGAACGCAAACTTGCCGCCGTTTCGGGCAGGCTTTTCGACCCGCCGACGCACGACGCCAATCAGCTCCATTGGCCTTCCGTCGACCGCGCTGTCCGCGATGTTCATCGCGTAAGTAATCCGGCCCTCTTCCAGACTATCAATGATGTCATCGAGCGGGTGGCCGGAGAAATAGAAGCCGATCGCGGCAAACTCCTGATCGAGCTTTTCCTGCATGTTCCAAGCCGGCGCTTTCGGAAGGTCTGCCCGCATCGCTGGCTCAGCATCTCCGAAGAGACCGCCCTGCCCGCCCGCGCGATCTTCAGCAGAGGCTGCGCAGCTCGCTGCGAGCATCGGAGCGGACTTTAGAACCCGCGCCCGGTTTGGCTCTAGCGCATCAAACCCGCCAGCTTTGGCGAGTTGCTCGAAACACTTCTTATTGATGTCCTTCGGGTCCACGCGCTCAGCAAGATCATGCAAACACTTATAGTCGCCGCTTGCTTTGCGCTCCTGAACCAAATGCTTCATGGCTTCTGGCCCAACACCTTTAAGCGCACCGAGTGCATAGACGATCGCCTCCCCATCGACATCGAAGTCTGCGGTTGAGACATTCACGTTGGGCGCCACCACCGGGATCTTCAAACGGCGCGCCTCTTGGAAGAAGGCTGCCAGCTTGTCTGTATTATGCAGATCAAGGCTCATCGAAGCGGCAAGGAATGCCACCGGAAAATGGCGCTTCAAATAGGCCGTGTGATATCCAATCAAGGCGTAAGCCGCCGCGTGGGATTTGTTGAAGCCATACCCGGCAAACTTCTCCATTGTATCGAAGATGTCGTTGGCAAGGGGCGCATCGATATCCTTAAGTTCCTTGGCCCCCTTCAAGAACCGCTCGCGCTGCGCGACCATCTCTTCGAGCTTCTTTTTACCCATGGCGCGGCGCAGCAGGTCCGCTTCGCCAAGCGAGTATCCCGCCATTTCCTGCGCCATCCGCATCACCTGTTCTTGGTAGACCGGCACGCCGTAGGTCGCTTGCAGGATCGGTTCGAGGTCAGGATGTTGATACTTAATCGTGTTCGGATCTTCCTTACCCGAAACATAGACCGGAATATTATCCATCGGGCCGGGGCGATAGAGTGAGATAATCGCGATCACGTCTTCCAAATTGCCAGGACGAACCTTGCGCAGCGTGTCGCGCATGCCCTGGCCTTCCAGCTGGAACACACCCAGCGTCTCGCCAGAGGCCATTAGCTTATACGTCTCAGGGTCGTCCAAACTATGCCATTCAGGCCCAACATCTTTGCCGTCACGCCGAATGAATTTGAGCGCGCGGTCAATCACCGTCAGGGTTTTCAATCCGAGGAAATCGAATTTCACCAGGCCTGCGGATTCCGCCCACTTCATATTGAACTGTGTCGCCGGCAGATCCGCGCGCGGATCGTTATAGAGCGGCACCAACTCCGTCAGCGGACGGTCGCCAATCACAACGCCAGCCGCGTGCGTTCCGGCATTTCGATACATACCTTCCAAGGCCAGCGCCGTGTCCAATAATTCGCCGACACGCGGGTCGCGGCTTACCTCTTCGTCAAACTTTGGTTCATCGTCGATCGCTTCAGAGAGCTTTGGAGGTTTAGCTGGATTAAATGGGATAAGCTTAGCAAGCCGGTCAACTTGACCATAAGGCATTTGCATCACGCGCCCGACATCACGCACCACAGCTTTGGCCTGCAGTGTTCCGAACGTGATGATCATTGCAACAGATTCTGAGCCATACTTGTCGCGGACATAGCGAATAACCTCGCCGCGGCGTTCCTGGCAGAAGTCGATATCGAAGTCGGGCATCGAAACCCGCTCTGGGTTCAAGAAGCGCTCGAAAAGCAGATCAAAGCGAAGCGGGTCCAGGTCCGTAATCGTTAGCACCCAGGCGACGAGCGAACCCGCACCAGACCCTCGTCCTGGACCAACCGGAATGTCCTGGTCTTTCGCCCATTTGATAAAGTCGGCAACGATCAAGAAGTATCCGGGGAAACCCATGCGCTCGATGATGCCGAGCTCGTAATCGAGGCGCTCGAAATATGTGTCTCGATCCGCATAAAGCTTCGGAGCGGCTGCAAGACGCGCTTCCAATCCCTCTTTCGCTTGCAGTTTCAGCTCGTCGATCTCAGACCGGGAGCCATCACCAAAGCTCGGCAGGATCGGCTTATGCTTGGTCGAGCGAATACCACAGCGCCGCGCAATCTCTGCCGTGGTCTCGATCGCCTCGGGCAGGTCAGCGAAAAGCTCTCGCATCTCTGCTTCGGTCTTCAGGTATTGCTGCGCCTCAACCTGTGGCCGGTCTTCCTGACCGAGATAGGCGCCATTCGCGATACACATCATCGCATCATGCGCTTCAGCATCATCCGGTTTCATAAACCGCGAGTCATGCGTTGCGACGATGGGTAGATCTAATTCATAGGCGAGCGCCAATAGACCCGGCTCTGTCTGCACCTCTTCCGGAGACCCATGCCGCGTGATTTCGAGATAACAGCGCCCTGGAAAGCTCGCCGACAGCGCTTCGAGCGCCGCCTTGGCTTCCGCGGTCTTGCCCTTCAAAAGGTAGCGCGCGACATCCCCTTCCGCGCCCCCCGTTAGTACGATTAAGCCATCCGTTTTTTCTTCGAGATATTTCTGGTGAATACGCGGAACGCCGTCTTCGGCATCCAAATAGGCATACGAGGATAGCGCCATCAGCCGCTCATATCCCTGCTTATTCTGAGCATAGAGAGACAGCCGCGTGATTGTTTCCTGATGTGCACCATCGGTGACATCAAAGCAGACAGCCATGATTGGCTGAATACCGGCACCAGATAGACTCTCTGAAATCTCCAACGCGCCGAACAGATTGTTGCGGTCGGTCACCGCGACGGCTGGCATGCCTTGGTCTTTGCACCACGCCGTCAGGCCCTTGGTCGTGATCATGCTTTCCAGCAGCGAGAAAGATGTTCGTACGGCAAGATGGACGAATGGTGTTTGACCCACGTGGCGCTCCTGATCCAGACCCAAAGATAAGTATCGGTTTGCGCCGATTCCCGCGCGCCGTAAGAGCGGCCGCCAGTTGCTTACCTTTTCAGCTGAATTCTGTACCAGACGGAGCCTCAGAACAAAAGTGGAACTTTAGTCCTCGCTCACGAATTCTGTGAGTTTCCCATCCTTCAGAGTCAGGACGCGGTCCATATGCCGGGTCAGGGCCATATTATGGGTCGCGACCAAGACAGCAGCACCTTCGCTACGCGCCATTCGGATCAGGCTCTCAAACACTCGCTCAGTTGTCGCCGGATCGAGATTTCCGGTCGGCTCATCCGCAATCACCAAGCGCGGATCATTGACGAGCGCACGCGCAATCGCGACGCGTTGTTGCTCGCCGCCAGACATTTGACCTGGCTGGTGCTTTAAGCGTTCAGACAATCCCATTTCAGCAAGCAAGACGTCAGCTTTCTCGCGCGCCTTGCGGCGTGTCATTCCGCCAACCATGAGCGGCATGGCGACGTTGTCGCGGGCGTTGAATTCGGGCAGCAAGTGATGGAACTGGTAGACAAAGCCGAGTTTTTCGCGACGCAAACGGGTGCGCCCCGCATCATTAAGGGCCAAACAATTCTCGCCCTCCAGAAAGACCTCTCCGCCTTCAGGCTGCTCAAGCAGACCCGCTGTGTGAAGTAATGTCGACTTGCCGGAACCGGAGGGGCCGATAAGGCCGACTAGCTCACCCTGATTGAGGGTCAAGTCAGCACCCTCCAAGACACGAAGGACACCGCCCTCGGACTTGTACTGTCGGACCACGCCGCGAAGTTCGAGCACCGCTTCCATCACTCAAACCTCAGCGCATCAACGGGGTCCAAACGCGCCGCCGCCCAGGCCGGCCAGATCGTGACCAACATCGACATCGCCATCGCCCAGAGCGTGACAAAGACGACCTCGCCCCAATCCAGCAGTGCCGGCAATCCGTCCAGCCCATAAACAGTTGGGGGGAACAGGTCGCGTCGCAACACCCAGCCGATGAAGTCGATTACGTGATCGATATTCATAACCACGATCACACCCAGCACAGCACCGATGAGCGCACCTGTCAGACCGAGCAGCGCGCCAATCATCAGAAAGACCCGCATGATCGAGCCCCGCGTTGTTCCTACGGTACGCAAAATCGCAATGTCGCTGGTCTTGTTTTTTACCAGCATCACAACGCCGGTAATGATGTTCAGCGAGGTGATTACGATTAAGATCAACATGATGATCATCATCATCGCGCGCTCTGTGTTGAGCGCGCTGAAGTAAGCTTCGCGTTCAACCTTCCAGCTTTGCGTGGGAAAACGGTATTCAACGGCCCGCTGCACTGCCGCCTCCGCTGGATCCGTTACCATCGCATCCGGTAAGCGTAGATCGAGCTTGTCATAAACACCTTTGCGACCAAAGAAGAGCTGCGCCTGCTCAATCGGCATGAGAATATAGGCCTGATCAAGCTCGACACTTCCGGTCTGGAAAAAGGCCCCGACTGTGTAAATCTTGCGCCGGGGCGACACACCGAACGGACCTTGGATGCCATTTGGTGCAATCAATGTCAGCTTGTCGCCGGGATAGAGCCCAAGGTCGGCTGCCAAGAAACGTCCGACCATAATGATGTCGCCGCCATTTTTGCCCTCACCGAAACCGAACGCGCGCGCGGCATCTTCACCACCCTCCAAAAAGGGTAGATTATCGAGGTCTTCGACGCGCACACCGCGAACAATTGCGCCGCTTTGACGACGGTCAGTGCTCGCGAGAACTTGTTGTTCGATGATTGGCATCGCTTGATCGACTTCGGGCAGAGCTTCGATCTTTGGGAGCAGCTCATCCACACTCGTTTCAGGTTCGTCTTGGGTAAAGACAAAAACGTGACCTTGCCCACCCAGCATGGAATCGAGCAAAGTCGCCCGGAACCCACTCATAACGGACATGATGACGATCAAGGCCATCACCGCGAGCAATATCCCGATAAAAGACACGATGGAAACGACGGAGACCCCACCATTTGCTCGCGTCGCCCGCAAGTATCGCCAGGCGAGCGTGCGTTCAACTTGTCCGAAAGGCGTGGCGCGACTCATGTTTCGATCACTAGGTTTAGATTATGAAGAAAACATGGTCGGATCTCATCCACTGATCTTATTAATCGCAGATTCCAATGAGAGATCTTCTTTCTCGCCGGTGGCGCGGCGTTTCAGCTCGACCGTCCCGCTTTTTACGCCGCGTGGGCCAACCGTAATCTGCCAAGGGAGGCCAATCAGTTCCATACGCGCGAACTTCGGTCCGGCACGATCAGTCGTCTCGTCATAGAGCGGATCTTTTCCAGCCGCGACGAGTTTCGCGTAGGCCTCATCGGCAACACCCGCGACGTCCTCTGCATCGGGCTTCATCGAGACGATGCCCGCCCCAAAAGGTGCCACTTCATCTGGCCAAATGATGCCATTCTCGTCATGGCTGGCTTCAATGATGGCGCCGACGCAACGCGACACACCAATCCCGTAAGAGCCGCCATGGATGGTGACGAGATCACCTTCTTTGGTTTGCACTTCGGCTTTCATCGGGTCAGAATATTTGGTGCCGAAATAGAAGATATGCCCGACCTCAATACCACGTGCTTTGACTTGGCGGTCTTCTGGAATTGCTGCGAATGTGGCTTCGTCGTGCTTTTCATCGGTCGCCGCATAGAATTGCGTCCGCTTGGTCATTTCTGACTTCAACGCCTCTAGATCATTGAAATCGAAATCCGCACCTGGTGCTGGAACATCCAGCACTGACTTATCGCAATAGACTTCGCTTTCGCCGCTATCGGCGAGGATCAGGAATTCATGGCTGAGATCGCCGCCAATCGGCCCAGGATCGGCTTGCATCGGGATCGCTGTGATGCCCATCCGCGCAAATGTGTTCAGATAGGCTGCAAACATTTTCTGATAGGAGATTCGCGCCGCCTCTTCAGACAAATCGAAACTGTAGGCGTCCTTCATCAAGAATTCCCGTCCGCGCATGATACCGAAGCGCGGACGAATCTCGTCCCGGAACTTCCATTGCTGGTGATAGAGATTGATCGGCAGCGCTTTGTAGCTCTTCACAAAGGAGCGGAAGATATCAGTGATCATCTCTTCATTGGTCGGACCATAGAGCATGTCGCGTTCATGGCGATCGGTGATCCGGAGCATTTCCGCGCCATAATCGTCATAGCGCCCAGACTCGCGCCATAGATCAGCTTGCTGGAGCGTTGGCATCAACATTTCGATAGCGCCAGCCCGATCCATTTCCTCACGAACGATCTGTTCGATCTTCTTCAGAACGCGAAACCCAAGAGGCAACCAGGAATAAATGCCGGCGCCGTTCTGGCGAACCATGCCGGTGCGCAGCATCAGTTTATGGCTAGCAATGGTGGCGTCAGCAGGAACGTCTTTCGAGACGGGAATGAAGTATTGAGATAGGCGCATTTGTGTAACTTTTTATGCGATTTGAAACAGTTAGCCTCTGTTATGCCGACCTGATCGCCTTGGCTAGAGACAATCGACTGTGCTTGACGTCTCCGCGAATGCAGGCATGGCTAAACGTATGCTATTGTGGGATGTTACCTTTCGATTTGCGACCATGACCATTTTATTGGTCACTGCCGCCCTGTCTGTCCGGGACGCACGACATCTATTGCAAGGTCGGCTTGCCGCTGTTTTGTGTGTCAGCCTAGCCGCAATGTTAGCGCACACGCTTCCGGCGGCTTTAGATCGCCCTCTCGCTTGGCAAGCCATTGCCTGGGCCTTACACATGCTCAACATTACGATGCTCTGGCTGTTTGGACTGTCACTGATTGTCGATGGCTTCAAGCTGAAGCGCATCCATTTGGCCATCGTCATTGGACACGTCGTGATCTTGTCGATCCTACAAGTTGGACTGATGACGGACGTGCCACTTCCCGTATTTGAGCTGGTTATCGTCAACCGTTCGATTCAACTAGGAGTCCTCGCCCATCTATTTTGGACCTCGATCAAGGGATATCGTGATGATCTGGTCGAGCAGAGACGCCAGACCCGCCTTTGGTTCATGATTGCTGGGTCAGTCGCCGCGATTGTAATTGTGGGCGGCGAAACGGCACAATACTTCTTCAGCCGCGCTGCGCCTGATCCGGAATGGTTTAAGATCGCGCGGGTTCTGATCATATTTCCGATCACGGTATTCGCGGCTCACCTATTCCTGAGGCTGCAGCCCGAACAATTCATGTTTGAAGCCGTACGCCCGAGCGTCTTGCAAGAACCCGAAATCGCGCCGAAAGATCACGCAACGCACTTGCGGCTGGTCGCTTCAATGGAGAATGAGAAGTATTATCGTGAACAAGGCCTTGGAATCGGCGAGCTCGCGGCCAAACTGAATGTCCCAGAACATCAGCTCCGCGCCTTGATCAACAAGGGTCTTGGTTATCGTAATTTTGCGGCCTTCTTGAACCAATACCGACTTGCCGAGGCCAAAACGGCGCTTGCCGACCCCGTACAGGCGCGCACGCCCATTCTCACTATCGCAATGGATGTCGGTTACGCCTCGCTTGCGACCTTCAATCGAGCATTCAAATCAGAAGAAGGCGTTACGCCGAGCGCGTTCCGCGCTGATGCGCTCAAAGCCGCTGTGCAAACTTAAAAAACTGTCCTCAATTTTGAAATTGTGCCTGCATTTTCGAGACTGCGGAGCCGTTTTTCAGCGACCATGCTTGTTTGCCCTCATCGACAGACGAGGAAACAAAAATGGACCTGCTACCCTTCTTCACCGAATATCTTGGCCCGCGCATACTTGGCGGCATTCAGTTCGAATCCACCCGCTATGCGATGGGCACTTTGGTGACCTTCTTCGTCCTTTGGGTCGTGCTGCACCGCTTTCTCGAAACCCGGAAAATCCGCAAGCCCACGCCGCGCGCAAAGCAGATTCAGATGGAGCTGAAACACTCGTTTAAAACGGTCTGTGTCTTCGTCGCGATGGACATCTTTATCTTCGAGGCAGCCGATCTTGGAATTTTTCAGAAATATGACGACTTCGCAGACTACGGCATGCTCTGGTTTTGGGTCTCTATCCCACTCCTGATCATTCTTCACGACGCGTACTTCTATTGGACACACCGCGCGATGCACACGGCCAAGCTCTATAAGCGCACCCATATGCAGCACCATCGCTCGCACAATCCGACACCTTTCACCGCCTACAATTTCGCTGCCGCCGAAGCTGTGATCGAATATATGTATGTACCAATCGCGCTGATGCTGATCCCGACCCACAGTCTGGCGCTCTACGTCGTGCTGGCCGTGATGATCTTCAAAAACGCCATTGCGCACAGCGGCTACGAAGTCTTCCCTCGCAGCTGGGCCCGCATGCCGGTTCTTGGCTGGCTCACAACCGTGACGCATCACGACATGCATCATGAGCGCGGTACCGGGAATTTCGGGTTCTACTTCACCTGGTGGGATCGTTGGATGGGCACCGAGCATCCGAACTATCTCCAACGTCTCGATGAACAAGAAGCGCGCGCGAAAGCCATCAAAGCGGCTCGGCGCGAAGCTAAGAAACGGCCTCAGATGGTGCCGGCCGAATAGGCAAAACTGTCTACCGACAACACCTTAGGCCGGAGCACTCCCTTGCTCCGGCCTCTTTTTATGGAATAGTAGCAGGCCAGATTGTTTCGGAAATCCGCACCATAAAACGCTTTATCTTCATCTGCTTAAGTCTTCTGCTGGCCGCCTGCGCGCAACCCAAAGCGCAAGAAACCGTAACGGTTGCGGTCGCAGCGAATTTTAAGACCACCTTGAACAGCTTGGAGGCGGATTTCGAAACGCGCACAGATTACGATGTCGAGGCGGTGGTCGGCTCTACCGGCAAACTCTATGCGCAGATCGTATACGGCGCGCCGTATGACATATTTCTCGCCGCTGATCGGGAACGCCCAAACAGATTGATTGAAGAAGGCCAGGCCGTCGAGGGGTCTAGGGTCACTTATGCGCTTGGTCGCGTAATACTTTGGGGGACAGATGATCCTAGTGTCCTGGCCACGCCAGATATCAAACGCATCGCAATCGCCAATCCTAACTTAGCGCCCTATGGCAAAGCGGCTGAACAAGTAATCGCGAATTTGAACCTTACTGATACAACCGAGACAAAACTGGTTCTCGGCGAAAATGTTGGCCAAGCCTTCGCCTTTGTCGGCACAGGCAACGCGCAAGTCGGCTTCGTGTCAGAGGCTCAAATTGCAATCCGAGATGATGCCGAGCCAAAAGCGTCATGGTCCCCTCCTTCTAGCTTTCATGATCCAATCGCTCAGGACGCCGTCTTGCTGGCTCGCGCCAACGGCAACCCAGCAGCAATTGCTTTCATGACTTATCTCCAGTCTGACGCGGCCAGAGACATAATAACGCAACATGGTTATGACCTGCCCTGACCATGCCTGATCTCTCTTCTCTTTGGCTCACGCTGCGCCTGGCTTTGGTGACGACTTTTGTTCTGCTGCTGATCGGCACGCCGCTCGCTTGGTGGCTCGCGCAGACGCGGTCGCGGTTTAAACCCGTCATCGAAGCCTTGATCGCCTTGCCGTTGGTTCTTCCGCCGACCGTGCTCGGCTTCTACCTACTAATCGCGATGAGCCCAAACGCGCCATTTGGAGGGTTTTGGTTGCAAGCAACAGGTGACACGCTGAGCTTTTCTTTCACCGGTCTCGTGATTGGCTCAGTGATCTACTCCTTCCCGTTTATGATCCAGCCTCTGCAGGCCGCTTTTGAAGGTCCAGTCCAACAAGCCATGCGGACGGCCGCGAGTTTGCGGGCCTCTCGATGGGACTCGTTCTTCACCATCGCGGTGCCGATGTCGGTCCGCGGATTTGTCACAGCAATCGTGCTTTCATTTGCCCACACGCTCGGAGAGTTCGGGGTCGTGCTGATGGTCGGCGGCAATATCCCAGATCGCACACGTGTTGCCTCCATTGAAATTTACGAGAATGTCGAGACGCTGAACTATGCGGACGCGCACGCGCTGTCTCTGATCCTGTTGATCATTTCCTTCCTGACTTTGTTCTGTGTCTTTCTCTTTAATCGACGGTTCCCGGCGCATGTCAGACTCTAGTCTTATCATCAGCATATCGCACTCGTTCGACGAGTTTGATTTGAACGTGAACGAGACCGTTCCCTTAGAGGGCGTCACGGCGCTTTTCGGCCCCAGCGGCAGCGGGAAAACCAGCGTGCTAAACGCGATTGCGGGCTTCGCGCGGCCCACGTCCGGCGATATTCGATTTGGCTCGACCTGCTGGTTCAGTGACACAAAAAAAGTTTGGATCCCGCCTCATCGGCGCAGCGTCGGCACCGTCTTTCAGGATGCTCAGCTGTTCCCGCATCTGACGGTTCGCGGCAACCTAGACTATGCGGATCGTCGCGCTGGCTCCGAAAAGACGGGTTACCGGTATACGCAGATTGTCTCCGCTATGGCACTCGAACCGCTTCTTGATCGTCATCCGCACACGCTTTCTGGCGGTGAGAAGCAGCGCGTCGCAATCGCTCGAACACTGCTGACGCGGCCCAGTTTACTTCTTTTAGATGAACCACTCTCAGCCCTGGACAATGCACGGAAAGGCGAACTCTTGCCATTCCTCGAAACGCTAAAATCAGAGTTCGCGCTGCCGACCATTTATGTCAGCCATGATGTCGATGAAGTCAGTCGGATCGCAGATCGCGTCATTATGATGGAAGAGGGTCAGGCGGTCGCCGCTGGTCAAACAGATGAACTTTTGAGCCGCTATGGCCTGGAGGCTGGTCGCAATCCCTATGAGGAAACAAGCACGCTTTCAGGCACGGTAGATCGTATCGAACACGACCTTCTAGCAGTCAAAGTCGGCCTAGCTACGCTTTGGCTCGCAGCAGATGTTCAGCTAGAGACTGGCACGCCCGTGCGGCTCAGCATCGCCGCGCGCGACGTTTCGATTGCCCTGGGAAAACCGAGCGGCATCAGCATCCAGAACATGATTGCCGCGACCGTGCGCGGCGTCGAACCGACGAAGAGACCTGCGTTTCAAGCGGTCACGCTTGATGTCGATAGGCAGATCTTGCGCGCGCGGGTGACCCGCAAGGCCGTGAATGACCTCGCCTTAGAGACCGGTCACAAAGTCTACGCCCTCATCAAAAGCGCGACTTTTCACCCTTAGCTGGGCTTGGCATTCTCATGTTGAATTTCCAGGATTTCACGTCCCAGGAAGAATGATATCGCAGTCCGGATCAGAACCAATAGCCCAACGAAAATCAGATCTGTGAGCTCGCGCGTGATCACCGTGTGCACAATGTCCGACGCGATCATAAATTCGAGCCCCGTCAAGATATACGTCCCAAGAATGGTCCGCGCGGTGTTGAGATTACCAAGGTTGCTTGTCAGGCCGATGCCATGGCGCAAACCGCCGAGCAGCCGGATCAAAGCCACAAAGAACCCAAAGAGGATCAGCGCAACTCCAATCAAATCTATACAGATCGCCAGACCTTCGAGTGCATGCATCACCGGTTGGTCTAGGCCGAACGGAAGATGCTCCAACGAAGTCCCACCTGTCATTCCGTCAATCATGTGTCCAGTTTCGGAAGTGCTCATTACATCAACTCCGCATCCGTGATCACCTCGACGATGGAGGGGCCGTCATGCGCAATCGCCTTTGCAAGCGCTTCATCCAATTGCTCACGCGTTTTAACGAGCTCGCCCATGCCCCCACAGGAGCGCGCGAAACCAGCAAAGCTCGGATTCACCAGACTTGTTTGCCAAACCTCAAATTCAGCCGCCTTCTGTTCCTTGGAGATTTTTCCAAGCTCGGAATTATTCATCAGGACGTGCGTGATGTTCATTCCGTATTTGACGGCGGTCGTGAACTCCATCGCATATTGACCGAAGCCGCCATCGCCTGAAATAGAGATCACTTTTCGTCCCTTATACGGCCCCTCTTCTTGCGTCGCAGCCCAAGCTCCCATCGCAGCCGGGAAGGAAAACCCGATCGACCCGAGATAACCCGACATCAGGACACGCTGTTGACCTGTCGGCTCAAAATAGCGTCCGAAGGAATAAGTATTGTTGCCAACATCCACGGGAAGGATTGCATCGGCCGGTGCCGCTTTGGTGAGCGCTTCGAAAAGCGCTGCGGCTGAAACGCCTTTGCCGCGGTCTTCTCCGACACGGCTGGATTTCTCTGCGCGCCAAAGCTTCCAACGCTCGGCGACTTCGCCGCGCAAATCGATCGCGGCTGCGCCGCCGCGCGCCATTTCGCCTTTGAGCAAGTCCGCTGTCACCGCAACATCGCCCATAACCGGCACGGTGACAGGATGGCGTTTCGCCAGCCGCATCGGATCGGTATCGACTTGGATCGTCGGCGCCCCTTCATATATCCCGGTGTGATCAGAGAAGCTCGCCCCAAAGACCAAGAGCAAATCGGCCTCGTTCATAAACCAGCTCGCGATCGGCGTCCCAGACCTGCCCATAACGCCAGCCGCGAGCGGATGATCATCGCCAATCTGGCCTTTGGCTTTGAACGTCGTCGCTATCGGTGCGCCGAGCTGCTCTGCAAGCGCGATTACGCTGTCCATGCCATTCAACGCGCCATAGCCAACGATAATCATCGGACGTTTGGCACCTCTCAGAAGCTCCGCAGCTTCATTCAAGGCCGACGGCGGCGGTCCGATGCAGAGGTTCGCCATACGCCCCTCTGGACCATAGGCTTGCGCGTCTTTGGCAGCGGGTTTGGGTTGGACATTGTCAGGGAACACAAGATGCCCGACGCCGCGTTGCAGAATCGAGGTCTTAATCGCTTGCGTCATTAGAAGCGCGTGGTCAGACGTCAGGTGCACGGTCTCTGAGAATTCTGCGACCGCTTCGAAGGCCGCCTCTAGATCGATGTCTTGAAATGCATGAACGCCCACCACTTGGTCTTGCACTTGCCCTGTCAGGGCCAAAGCCGGCGCTCCATCGACTTTAGCATCCCAAAGCCCGGTCAGCAGATTGGTTGCGCCCGGACCCGCAATCGTCAGCGCCGCCGCCGGATGTCCGGTCAGCTTCCCATAACCAGAGATCGCAAAAGCCGCCGCACCCTCATGGCGAATACCATAATAGCGGAGCTTCCCTTCTGCTTCTTGGACCCGCAGCGCATCGGCGAGACCCAGGTTTGAGTGCCCGACCATGCCGAATACGCTGGTCACGCCCCAATTGGTCATAGTCTCTGCCATGACATCGGCAATTGTTCGCTCGCGCGGTGGCAGAGCCGGAACACCGACATAGACACCGTCGTCGCGAACTTCGACATCGAACATGTCTTGGCCGGTGTCTTCGTGCCCACCAGGCGGTTTGCCCGTCAGCGGATCGAAGTCCCAACCATGCCAAGGGCAACGCAGCCAACATTTATCATCCAGACCTTTTTCAATAGCTCCCTCGCCGAGCGGTCCGCCCTGATGCGGGCACTTATTGTCCATCGCCGCATACTGGCCTTGGAAATGAACCAGCGCGACGGATTGCGTTCCTGCGGTCGCGGACTTCACACGCCCTTCGGCCACTTCTTCAGTTTCGGCGACCTTGTGCCAGATCAGTGTGCTCTTGTTTTCAGACATTTTATGAACCCCTCGCTTGCTTTTTCGCTGCCCTATCGAAAATATCTATTCGAGGCATATAAAATGACTATCACAAAATCTTGGGATGTCGTGATTGGCCCGCCATGGTTTCACTCGATAGAGGCCAGGCAAAGCCAGAGAGGGGTAAGGAGACATGACGAAAACTGCTATTGCGAGGTGGGATGACCTCGGTGATCGAAAACCGGAGTACGCCATCGTTGGAGAGGTTGATCTCGTCGTCGTGCGCTTCGATGACGACGTTTCAGTCTTCTATGGACGTTGCCTGCACCGCGGCGCTTTAATGTCTGATGGCCATGTCGATCAAAATGATAATCTGATCTGCGGCGTCCACAATTGGGACTATCGCCTGGATAGCGGGGTCTCCGAATACGAGAATTCCGAGGCGTTGCCAAAGTTCCAAGCCTGGATCGAGGATGGCGATGTGCTGGTTGATGCAAATGAGATCAAAGCTTGGGGCTTCGCCAACCCACAGCCTTATCAGCGCGACGAATATTTGGGCCTCTATCAAGACCCGAGTCACGAACCACATCCGGAACCAACGAATGGGCTCATTCAGCAATATGCCCGCGATGGATTGAGCAAGGTTGGGCACCACGGCGTCACCGACTCGATGGGCGTTCCACGCGATCAGCTCCCGCAATGGGATGATATCCAAATTCTGACCGCGCAATTGCAGAAATTCCCACTCCTAGACGAAGACCCGGTTGATACACGCGTCATCATCGGCCCGAACGCACAGAAACCGCTGCATCTCGATATTCCGCTCTTCGTTTCGGATATGAGCTATGGTGCGCTGTCTGAACCCGCCAAAATCGCTCTCGCCCGCGGCGCAGATCTTGCGGGCACGGGTATCTGCTCCGGCGAAGGCGGCATGCTGCCGGAAGAACAAGAGGCGTGCTCGAAATACTTTTACGAACTCGCTTCCGGCCGGTTTGGATTCTCCTGGGACAAGCTGGAGAAGGTCCAAGCCTTTCACTTCAAAGGCGGCCAAGGCGCCAAGACCGGCACTGGCGGGCACTTGCCTGGGAACAAGGTCAAAGGCAAGATCGCCGAGGTGCGAGGCCTGAAAGAAGGCGAAGCCGCGATCTCGCCGCCGCGCTTTCCTGATTGGACCGAAACTTCACAGGTCAAAGATTTCGCAGATGAAGTCCGCGACCGCACCGGCGGCATTCCGATTGGCTATAAGCTCTCCGCTCAGCATATAGAGAAAGACATCGAGGCTGCCCTTCTGGTCGGCGTCGATTACATCATTCTCGACGGTCGCGGCGGCGGCACGGGCGCGGCGCCGATTATCTTCCGAGACAATATCTCCGTCCCGACCATCCCCGCCCTTGCGCGCGCCAGAAAGTTCTTAGACGAGAGCGATCGCAGCGACGTGTCCCTGGTGATCACCGGGGGCCTCAGAAAGCCTGCTGACTTCGTAAAAGCAATGGCCCTTGGTGCCGATGCCATCGCAGTGTCAAACGCAGCCATGCAAGCGATTGGCTGTATCGCCATGCGCGCATGTCATACAAATAATTGTCCAGTTGGGATTGCGACCCAGAAGCCGCACTTGGTCTCACGATTGGTGATCGAGAAATCGGCTCATCGCCTCAAGAATTTCTTCGAAGCTTCGACAGACTTGATGAAAGTCATGGCGCGAGCTTGTGGTCATGAGAAGCTGACGGACTTTAACATTGAAGACCTCACGACCTTCAGCAGAGATATGGCTGATCTGTCCGGTGTTCCCTTTGCGGGCGTAAACCGATGAGTGAGTCAGCGGCAAACCTATTCGTCTTCGGCCTTGGCCTCTATGCGGCTTTGGGCCTTTTGGTGGGCGTCATTTATGTGTTCGGAGGCGCCGGCAGAATTGACCCGGCGGCCAAAGGAAAAGGCATGCCGATCCGCGTGCGCCTTATGATTTTGCCCGGTGTGGTCGGCCTATGGCCGCTCATGCTCGTAAAGTTGTTCGCGCAGAAGGAGCCACCGGTCTCATGAAACGTGCTCATCGACGACTTCACCTCGCGATTTGGATTATTCTCGCCCCGATCATGTTCCTGATCTTGATCCTGGCGATCATGCATAGGCCTGATGCGCCAGTGAACGAGGTGCTCCCTAATGTCTTGATTGAGGAGGCGAGCTAATGTCCCACGATTACAAAGCGGTGCAATGGACGCCTTTCAAGGCTCGCTTCGATCGCTGGATGCTTGCTGGCATCGCGCTTTACCTCGTCCTGTTCATTGTGATCGGAGAGGTCAATCAACCCCCGGGAGAGAGCATTCACCCGGTGCAAGCGATGATCCGTGCAACGGGTACGCTGGCCTTTTTGCTCCTCACTTTCATCCTCTGCATCGGGCCGCTGGCCCGGCTGTCCCAAAGGTTCAAGCCGTTCTTGTACAATCGGCGCCATTTGGGTGTCACAACTTTCTTCATCGCGTTCATCCATGCCGCTCTGGTCATCATGTGGTATCATGGATTTTCTGAGATCAATCCTCTCGTTTCGATCTTCATTTCCAATCCGCGGTATGAAAGCCTCTCCGGTTTTCCGTTTGAGACCTTGGGCTTTGCGGCCTTGATCATCATGTTCTTGATGGCGGCGACCAGTCACGATTTCTGGAACGCCAATCTCGGCCCCGGCGTTTGGAAAGCGCTGCATATGGGCGTCTATTTCGCCCATGCCTTATTGGTAATTCACATTGCGCTTGGCGCCATTCAGTTCAACAAGAGTCCAATCTATGTCGGCCTACTAGCCGCTTCAGCGATCACAGTGGTCGGGCTCCACGTCATCACCGGCATCGCAGCGATGCGCCCCTTTGACGAAGCCGACAAGGAAGGCTGGCTCAAGGTCGCGGCGATCAACGAAATGGAAGATTCGCGGGCAAAGATTATCCGTCCCAGCAAAGGTGAAGCCATCGCTATCTTTAGAGATGGCGACAAGATTTCGGCTGTTTCAAACGTCTGCCGCCACCAAGGTGGGCCGCTCGGTGAGGGCAAGATCGTGGATGGCTGCATCACCTGCCCTTGGCATGGGTTTCAGTATCGAATGGAAGACGGCCAAAGCCCCCCACCCTTCACCGAAAAGATCGCCACCTATGCGACGCGGATCATTGAGGGTGTGGTCTATGTCAATCCAAAGCCAAACGCACCCGGCGCGCCTCAATCGCCGAGCCAAATCGGAGCATCCGTATGAGCAAAGATAGTTTTTTTATTGGTTGGGCCGAAACACCGAAAGTCGACCGACGCTTTTTCTTTGGCGCGGGCTTGGGGCTGCTAGCGGGCACGGCCGCAACCGCGGGCGGCATCGCAGCCCTGCAAAACCCCGTCGGTAAAGGCGCCTGGAACATGGGAGAAATCCGCGAATGGCGCGGCATTGCGACGGCGGAACCCTACGCCATGCTCCGCACTATCGATCTAGATGGAAGGCCGCGAACCGCGCTTTTAGGGTGCCAAGGCAAATGCGGTGTTAGCGCCAAGATCGGCGCGCTTGCCGGCAAACCTGTCGTCGTACGAGGTTCCCTAATCCAGCGCGGCCGACACAGTATGATTGCCGTCACCGATGGTTTGGATTGGATCCGAGAGGATGAGAGGGGTGAGGTTGGCGATCTCGCTTTCCCAACGCCAGAACCGGTTATGCAAGTCTCTTTGAACGGTGAAATCCTCGACACCAAATGTTGGTTTGGGGCGATGCGCCCCTCATCGGGCAAAGTCCACAAATCTTGCGCCAGCCTCTGTATCCGAGGCGGACTGCCTCCCGCTTTCTATGGCAAAGATCCCAAAGATCAGTCAGCGCTGATGATTATGACATCTGGCGGGTTCGGGCATAATAAGGATCTCCTCCCCTATGTCGCTGATCCCGTGACGATCACAGGTAAAGTTCAAAGGTTTGGAGATCTTCTTTTACTCGACGCGCCGGTCAGCGCGATTGCGCGGCTCTAATTGGTTGAACCGAAAGTCGCGCCGGTCTTCTCAAAATAGCTCCGCCAGAAGGCTTTCAACTCGCTGATGGGCAAGTCATATTCCTGGCGCGGAACAATCCTCGCAACCACATCGACACCTTCAAAGCCGGGCAGTTGGCTTGCAATCGACGTATCGGAATAGGCCGCTAAATCAGCACCACTCCGATAGAAAGAAAACGCGTCTGAATGCTGCATCAGGTCTGAGACGATCACCAAACGGCGGTTCTCACGATTGGACTGGAAGTCGGCACGATCTCCCACCGAATAAAGCGCCTCAAACAAAGGCGAGCTTGGTTGGCTTGTCGTTGTCAGCGTCTCACCGACCGTCGATGAGAGCGGCTGATAAAAGTGCTCTCGCCATGTATCATCAATCATACGCGGGTTCTGCAGAATCGGATTCGCATCTTCCACGCTCCCTGGAGAGCAATGCGCATACAGTGTTTTGGGGTCGAATGGCTGTTCGCTGTTAGGCAAAATAACGGTCAGACGGCCGAACCGCGGCAAAGCTCGCGCTTCGGCATCGATCAGTTCGTCGACCCAAGCCAGGTCGTTCTCCGAAAATGGATCAGATTGATCGATCAGTAGGATCGTATGCGATGGATCGCGCCGATCCATCCGGCATTCCGTCTCTGGGTCGAGCGCAGGTGCAGCATTAAACGCGGCAACCGAAAACAAGCCGATCACGGTCAGCAGCATGACGCCAATCGCGCCGCGCCAAAACCAAGGGCCTTTTTCTCTAGCTCGGGGCATCTGTTACCTCCGGATCTTCCTTTCAAGCGGACCGAACATCGCTCTGCTGCTCGCGCGCGATACGCGCGTCGCGGGCTTTAGCGACTTCTTTGTTCACCTGCTTCTGGATGGAAGAGAGTCCTTTTTGGACACTCTGAATGTGGGTCTCGAGCCATTCGCGCGTAAGGTTCAACGCGGTCAGGTTCTGCTCAATCGTTTTGATCGCCGCATTCGCTTGCTCTCGCTCTTTCGAAAGATCGAAGGCGGGAAGATTTGGCGTCACGATCTCATCAAAATAAGCCGGGATGTCGGCCTGCTCGCCGAGCTTGTCGCGGAACTTGTTGCGTGCGCGGCGATGGGCTTGGCGGTATGCAATCTTAAGAGAGCGTTCTTGGTCACCAGCTTTCGCTGCGATCCCGACCGCGCGGTCGCGGTTTGCATCCAGCTCATTCAGTGATTTTTCAATCTCCCGCTTAGCCGCTGTATGGCGCTTATGCTGCGTCTCAAACCAGAATCGGCAGCGCGTGAAGTAGTCAGAGAGATCATCACGGACACCGTTTCTGACGGCTTGGCGTTTCTCATAGGCCAGGCGCTCTTTGCGCCAGACCCGGCCATAACCCGGATAACGATCGGAAATGCGGTCATAGCCCTCGTAAACTGCCACGCCAAATATGGTTAGACCAATAAATAGCAGCGCGATCGCAACCAGCGAGTCCAATCCAAAAATATTCGGGAACATGCTGCCGATGACGGCGCCTGGAGAGATATCAAACATCGAGAATCCCGCGAGTGAGCCTGCATCTTGAGCTGCGTGCAAACTGATCTCTACGGCGTCTCGGAAGTGGGCGATGAAGAAGTTCAGCATGATACCGAACAAGATCAATAAGCCGGCGATCACCCCGCCAGCAATCCTAAACCCTTTGTCGGGATGATTGAGATAACGAAGTCCGAAAAAGCCAGCGAGAACGCCGGTCAGAACGTTGACCGCACTAATTCCAAAGGCGACCATCATCCCGCCCATAAGGCCAGAAGACTGGGCATCTTTGAATAAAAGCGCATTGAAACACCCTTCTACGATCATGATTAGAAGCAGGATGGCGAGCGTCTGTTCGACATTCTTTTTGATGTCTGGGGTCCGCTTACCGATCCGATCACCATGCTGCTGCTTGAAGTGCTGCAACTCAACCACAGTGGCGTCGTGATGATCGCGCGCAGTTTCGGCATCATCTACCTCATAGTGTCGAAACTCATTCTCTTCAGCTTTGATGACCTCTCGCAGGTGCTCCGGATGGATATCTGCTGGTGTACAATCCTGGATAAAATTGCGGACGCTGGCAGCGGTTCCGCTCATCCAGGTCTCTAGGCCACGGCGCACGACGCCGGCGCGTTCAGCAATCTCTTGCTCGCGCTCGCTCCACTGATCCTCGGTCATCGCATCTGAGGCAGGGACAGCGTCCTCGGCATCGGCTTGGGCTATCTTACGCGTCCGTCCACGGCTAAACCCGAGGTCACCCTCAGACAGTTTGCCTTTTAATCCATGCTTGCGCAGCGACTCATCTGCTTTGAAAGTTCTAATGGCTGACTGATAGCCAATGTCTGCGCCCCAGCGCACCGATTTTCTACTCATTTGCCCAATCCCATTAACAAAGCCGGCCCGAATATTAACCCTACTGAAAATCGGTGCTGGGCCTTAACAACCTCCTAAGACGATAGCCAAAGCCGCTCGTCGCCCGCCTTAAATTTCCGTCATTAAGATTTGAAGGGTGGTCTCGGTAATGGCTTAGCCGAGGTATTCTGTTCACTTTCTAGCGTTAAAAAGTCGAACGATTTCAGATTCCTCTACACGAATTTCCCATGCCTCGCGAAAACGCTGTTGTAGCAGAACGCAGGGTCGATTTACACGCGACGATCAGCGCGAAAGACGCTGGGCACATGAGAAAAACCGTCCCTCGCGATCATCTAAACGTTTCGAAATGGCAAAGATTTGCATTCAATCGCAGTGATCAATGATTGGCTCCAGACAACGCCTATACTTGCGGATCGCTCGCGATCTATTGGCGAAGTATTTTGATCGATTATAGAACACGGTGTTTTTGCACTTATGCTTTCTCCCTGCGTAAGATTTTTATGAACAGATCTTGAACGACGACAAGCTCATACCGATATTCGATAAGAGAAAGGATCAGAGGGCATGGCAGGGTCACTCTTAGAGCGGCTACAAAATCTAATCAGAGACAGTTTTGTTGATTTCCTAGAAATCGAACCACAGAGCGAGCCAGCCTCGCTTGAGACTATGTCGCCTTCCGAAATCTCTAGCCGTCTAAAATTGCGGCTCGGCACCCTTGAAGCCCAGCGGTACAGACTTCGCGAAGCTTTGAGTGATGCGCCAAGCGGGGATTTTGATGCGCGTGCAGGCGCGGCCGTTGATGCAGGCGACGATCGCTTAGCCCGCGAGATATTACGGCACAAGGTTGAGCACATCTCAACACGGGCGGAGGCAGAGACGGCTTTAGAAGACCTGGATGGGGAGGCGGAAGACCTCCAACGGCTCATCGCCATGATTGACGCCGACGAAGACGTCGATCTGTCGCTCGATGACAGGTTGGCAAAATATGAAGCGATCATCGCATCGCCAGAACATGACAAGAAGGAAGGTTAGTCCATATGGAGTTGTTTCACCCCGCATTGATCCCGTTTACCGCGGCATTGATCGTCCTGGGATTGATCGCGACTTTGGAATTGGTCGGATTGCTCTTTGGTGTAGCCTTCTCAGGATTGGTCGACAGCGCGCTACCGGATATTGAACTCGACGCGGATGCGGACTTCGAATTGGACGCAGAACTCGGCGGCGATGGCGGACCGTTACATGTTGATGGTCCCGATGTGCCGGACATGCCAAGCGCAGGACCGCTAAGCCAATTTCTATCTTGGCTATGCGTCGGCAAAGTACCGGTTCTCATCTTACTGGCGGCTTTCTTACTCGGCTTTGGTCTCTCGGGACTGATCATCCAGGAAACTGTCCAAGGCGTACTTGGCCTATATCTCTGGCCGATCCTGGTGGCCGTCCCAGCGTTTTTCGTCGCCCTACCGGTCACCCGCTATCTGGGACTCAGCATCGCCAAGATTATGCCGAAAGAGGAATCTGATGCCGTTTCTCGAGGCGCCTTTATCGGTGCTGTCGCCACCATAATCCGCGGGGAAGCCGAACATGGCAAACCGGCGGAAGCAAAGCTTCGGGATGTACATGGAACGACCCATTACATCCTCGTTGAACCCGACCAGATCGGTCTCAAATTCGGACAAGGAAATGAGGTTTTATTAGTCAAAAAATCTGGCTCAATTTTTAAAGCAGTGATCAATACTAACCCCGTATTGAGCCGCTCATAGTCAAGAAGGACATAAGCATGAACTATCTTACAGAACTCCCCATTATCATAGCAATTTCAGCTTTCGCATTTTTGCTGATTTGCGGAATGGTCTTCGCGCGGCTGTATCGCCGTTCGTCGAAAGAAGTGTCCTTCGTCCGAACCGGCTTTGGCGGCCAAAAAGTCATCATGAATGGCGGTGCACTCGTCTTTCCGATCCTGCATGAAGTGATCCCAGTCAATATGAACACGCTGCGCCTGGAAGTTCGTCGCCATGCAGAACAGGCGCTGATCACCCGTGACCGGATGCGGGTGGACGTTCAGGCAGAGTTTTATGTCCGTGTTCAGCCGACCGTCGAAGCGATCGCCGATGCTGCTCAGACGCTTGGTCAACGCACCATGCGTCCTCAAGACTTGAAAGAACTCGTCGAGGGTAAGTTTGTTGATGCCCTACGCGCCGTGGCCGCTGAGATGGCTATGGAAGAGCTACATGAGCAGCGCGTGAACTTTGTCCAAAAGGTACAAGCAGCGGTCTCTGAAGACATTCTGAAAAACGGTTTGGAACTCGAATCTGTGTCCCTGACGGGGCTCGACCAAACTTCGAAAGAGTTCTTCAATCCGAACAACGCCTTTGACGCTGAGGGTTTGACCAAGCTGACCGAGGAAATCGAAGCGCGCCGTAAAAAGCGCAACGATATCGAGCAAGAAACCGAAGTTCAGATCCAACGCAAGAACCTAGACGCCGAGCAGCAGCGCCTCGAAATCTCTCGAGACGGTGAATATGCGCGTCTGCAGCAAGAACGCGAAGTCGAAATCCGCAAAGCCATGCAGTCGGCTGAAATTGCGAAAGAGCAAGCCGAGCGGGAGCGCGAATCTGAGCAAGCGAAAATCGTCGCTGCGCAAAAGACAGAAGAATCTGCCATCGCCGCGAAACGCGAAGTCGAGCAACGCGAAATTGAGAAGACTCAAACCGTGGAAGCGGCGCAGGTCGAAAAAGAGAAGTATGTCGAGCTTGCTCGCCAAGAACGCGACATCGCGGTGGCCGAAAAATCTCGCGCCCAATCAGAAGCAGAAGCCGAGGCTGACAAAGCCCGGGCCATTGCCGCCCGCGCGATGGAAGAAGTCACAACGGCGCGCGAAACTGAGATTGCTGATCGTCAAATGGCGATCGAGCTGATCGACGCACGCAAAGACGCTGAGCAAGCAGCGATCGCGATTCAAGTGGCCGCCGAAGCTGAAAAGGCTGCAGCCGCCGACCGGGCGGACGCAATCCGGATTGAGGCTGAGGCCCACGCACAACGCGAGCGGATCACCGCCGAAGGTGCCGCCCAAGCTGAGAAGCTTCGCGCGGATGCTCTTGCCGCGACTTATTCGGTCGAAGCGGACGGTAAGCGTGCAGTGAACGAGGCCGCCAACGTCTTGTCGGTTGATCAAATCGCGATGCAGATCAAACAGGCGCTCATCGCCGCGCTGCCAGACATCATTGAGCAGCAAGTCAAACCAATGGAACAAATTGACGGGATCAAGATCCTGCACGTCGACGGACTTGGCGGCGTCGGCGGTGGCTCCGACGGCGGCGACGGTGCCGGCAATGGAAATGTTGCGGACCAAGCGGTGAATGCGGCCCTTCGCTATCGGGCCCAGGTGCCTCTGCTGGACAGCCTGCTTGGCGAGCTTGGCTTGAAAGATGTCGATCTCAGCCAAGCGCTGAACGACGGCACGGTCAAACCCAATGGCAATGCCGCAGCGGGAAAGGACAACCAATTGCCTGAGTAATTCAGGCCTTTTGGTTCCTTAATCTCTGCACTAAACCCTATTCATCAATCCTCCGGAGGACTTTCATGAGCACGACCACCAGCCCAACAGCCTTGCAATATCTCGACAAAGCAATGGGAGGGTTACGAGACCTTGGTCTGCTGCCTGATGCCGCTGATGGCAGCGCGGCCCCGGTCGTCGCTTTGCTTGAACAAATTACCGAACTAGAGCCGGATAAAGTCGCGGCAATTGCTCGTACCCTAGACCAAGCCAGCGTATTTAATGATGTCGTGCGCGAGCAAGTCTCGAACATGACCATCGCGCAGCGCTATGAAGGTATCACAACCGCGTTTGATTCCATTCGCGAAGATGCCAAAAACCTCGTCGATCAATACGCCGATGGCAAAATCTCGACGATGGAGCGGGTCTCCAATGTATGGATGAAAATGACTCGCGGCGACATCGCGAGTCGGTTCGGTAAGATCAAAGACCTGTATCTTGAGGTTCAGGACGAGTCCGCCAATCAGATCACACGCGAACGCAACATCTTGGAAGCTTATCTCGATTTTCGGGGCGCGATGAAACAGTCTGAAGTGCTTTCACTAGAAGTTCTCAAAACTGCGGAAGGCGTACTCGAAAGCGCCCGAGGCGAGGTGACCAAGGCAGTTGAAGAAGTGAACGCCTTTACTGGCGATGACGCCGCCGAACGTGCGCGGGTGGAACTCGCGAGAGACGAAAAGCTTCGCCAGTTACAGGCCGAAGAGAAACGCTATCAGATCGCCAAAGATCTCTCAGACAATCTGACGATTGGCTATAACACATCTGAAGTCATAATGGCGCGCTTGGTTCAAATCACGACGGCGAAAGAGCGAGTCTATGCTCAGTCCGTGAGCTTCTTCTCAACCAATGAAGTCGTGCTCACGGCACTGACGGCTAGCTTCACAGGCATGCACGGCCTGCATGAAAGCACACAGACGCTCGAAGCCATGAAAGATGGTGTCAATAAAAGCCTGGAAGTTTTGGCTGAGATTGGCGGCGAGGTTCAGGAAGCGGCCACCCGTGCTGGCTATGGGCCAACCGTATCGGCTGCCTCTGTAAAAATGCTGGTCGACAGTGTCGTGAACTTCCAAGAACGCTCACAAGTTATCATCGCTGAGATGCGAGACCTTTCGACTAAGAATTCGGAAGAAATCCGCGATGCAGTTGAAGATGGCAAGCAGCGCCTGACCAAGCTGGTCCAGGACGGAGCGGCTCTGGCACTTAACGCTTAAGGCCAAAATGACTGCGACAGCCGAAAAACAATCTCTGGACGAAGTCCTAATAGCGATGGACGTGGTCGACACGCTGCGTCATCGCGACGTGATCCTGCAAAAAGAGCTGGATCAAGACGGGCGCGAGCAGCAGCTCATCGCGCGGTTGCGGGAGATATATGCTGCGCAAGGTATCGAGGTTACAAATGAAGTCTTGCTGCAAGGTGTGCAGGCGCTTGAGGAGCAGAGGTTTCATTATAAGCCCCCTGCTCCATCAATCGGTGTGCGACTCGCCAAACTCTATGTGTCGCGAGACCGCTGGTGGAAGCCTGTGGCAGGTGGCATCGGCGCGCTGACTGTCGGCCTCTTCGCATATCAGGTCGGCGTCGTCCAACCAGCCAAGGCGAACGATGCGAGAATAGAGCGCGCGATCGAAACCCTCCTGCCCGATCAACTCACTTCGGCACACAGTAATGTGCTCGAGGTTTCACAATCAGAGACAGCGAACCAGCTGGCAGCGACTTACTTGCGCGACGGCGAAGTCGCGTTGGCGGCCCGCGACGTCGAGAAGACCGAAGCCGCCATCTCTAGCCTCAATTTACTGAGGTCAGACCTGTCCATGTCCTACGAGGTTCGGGTCGTTTATGGCCCTGGCGAACCACGATCTGGCCTGTTTCGAATTCCCGATGACGCGCCGAATGCGCGGAACTATTATCTGATTGTAGAAGCGGTGGACCCTGCAGGCCGCCTCGTCGAAGTTGAAATTGAATCCGAAGAAGATCGCAAAACCGAACGCGTCAGCCGATGGGGTCAGCGCGTAAGTGAAAGTGCGTTCAACGCGGTCGCCTCTGACAAAAAAGATGACCAGATCATCCAAAACGCCGTCATCGGCCGCAAAGCCGTTGGCACCCTCTCCCCCTCCTATTCGGTCGCGACGCCCGGCGGCGCCATTCTGGAGTGGTGAGCATGAGCAAATGGATTTCAGGACGTGATGCGTTGGATCATTTGGACCGTCGGCTCGGACGACTGCGGACCCGCCTAAACGATGCCATCCAAGCAGCGGATAGCATTGACGGACGGCTGGCTGAAATTCAAAGCCAGCGCGTTGGTGCGTTACAGCGCTTGGTCGACATGCGCCTCAACGTCATCCAAGAAGCTGATTTTGAGGACCTCGATCGCCTCCATCGAAAGGCGCTTAAACTCCTACAATCGCACGCGGCCTACATAGAAGAAGAACGCCAATCGATCGAAACAGCTTCGAGCGAGATCTCTAGTCTTGAAGCAAAGCGTGCAGACCTGGCCGATCAGCATGAAACGCTGAAAGATAACATCGAAACAAAGCTGGCGGACATTGAAACGCGCCTGAAGGAAGACGAAGCCTATCGCGGCCTGGTTCAGGCTTTCGAAGATGCTGACGCGATCGCAGACCGGGCCGATCAGAAGCTTGCTGTCGCGATTGATGAACGCAATGAAAAGAGCGATGCCTATCTCAGCGACCCGCTCTTCTCTTACCTCTGGGAGCGGGGCTATGGCACAACCGCTTATAAAGGGGGCGGCCTGTTTAAAATGCTCGATAGCTGGGTCGCGAAACTCTGTAAGTTTGAAGGTGCGCGTCCGAATTATGCCCGCTTGAATGACATCACAGATTGGCTCGGCGACCATGCGCGCGACACGCGAGAGGCCTCAGAACTCGCGCAAGCCACTCTGGAGGCGGCGGAACGCAAAGCCATTGAGGCTGCAGGCATCCCAGCGGATGAAGCTGAGACCGACGCGGTTTGGCAAAGCATTCAAGAGGTCGACTCTGAAATCGTATCGGCGGAAACCAAGCACTCGGCTTTGACGGAACAGCATTCCAAAACGCTGATGGGCGAAGAAGGTCCGGCCAAACAGGCCCGCAAAGTTCTCGAAGGCGGGCTACAGAAAATGAGCATGCCGGACTTGCGGGAACTCGCCGCCGAAACCGTCACGCTCGATGATGATGAGATTGTGGACGATCTCGTTGAGCTGCGGACAGAAGAAATGTCGCTTGAGATCGAAACTGAGCGGGTTTCTGACGCGCCAACGCGGCTCGGCGAAGAGCTGGGAGCGTTTGAGGCGTTACGCCGCCGCTTTAAGGATGCCCGCTTTGATAGCGACTCCGCCTTGATCAAAATCGCCCTTTTTGATGATGCGCTCGAGAGTTTGGCTTCTGGTCGCGTTTCGGTCAGCCGCGCCCACAAACAGATCCATCAATCTGTACGGCGAAAAGAACGACGAACCCGAAACGGGTTTGGCGGTCGGCGCTCGGGTTCGGATTTCGAGGTCTATGACTTTATCGGCGTTTTGGCGGAGGAAGCGCTGCGGCAAGGCATGCGCAGCCGTGGTCGGCGCGGCGGCTTTAGCGGCTTTCCGTCACCTAAACGCGGGTCATCGCGGCGCTCAAGCCGTCGCAAACGTGGCGGCGGATTTAAGACGGGCGGCGGCTTCTAGCCCTGTTTGACGTTCGCCGTTCAACCTGGTGACGCGCTCTGCATACTCGCTGGGTCATAATAGGTCGGTGCCCCTGGCCCAACTGGCAGGTCCAGACCGAATGTCCAGAGCACAAAGAAGCTGGACCAGAACAGCAAGAAAAAGATCGTGTAAGGCAGCATCATCGCGATCAGCGTGCCGACCCCGAGATCCTTATCGTAACGCGTCGCCCAAGCGAGGATGAGCCCAAAATAGCTCATCATCGGAGTGATGATATTCGTACTGGAATCGCCAATCCGATACGCTGCCTGGATCGCTTCCGGCGCATAGCCAATCAGCATCAACATTGGCACGAAGATCGGCGCCGTCACAGCCCATTGCGCCGAAGCAGAGCCAAGCGAGAGATTGATCACTGCGCACATTAGAATGAAGAAGATGAACACCTCCGGCCCGGTGATCCCTGTCTCTTGGAGGAAATTGGCCCCAGCCACAGCACTGATCGCGCCAAGATTGGTCCAACCAAAGAAGGCCACAAATTGGGCGGCAAAGAAGACCAGCACGATATAGAGCCCAAGCGACGCCAGCGCATCGGACATCGCGTCGATGACATCTCGGTCGCCTTTCATGGTCCCGGCGACGCGGCCATAAGTGTAGCCGGTGACCATAAAGAAGATCAGGATCCAGACGACGAACCCGTCAAAGAATGGCGACGCCATTGGGTCCTGTGTCTCCGGATCGCGCAAGACGCCCCAGCCGGGAATCGCCTCACCGCCAACCGTCATTGTTGTCCAAGGGATTGTCAGCCCGCTGCGGGGCAGAAGCGTAAAGGCCATCACCACTAAGACGCCGAGCAAGGAGATACCGGCCCAGCCGAGCGCTTTCTTTTCGGTCTTAGTGACATCATCCATCATCGACTTGTCGAGAATGGTCGCGTCTGCTCGTGAGCTGTCATAGGCCCCGAGCTTTGGTTCAACGATGAAGATGCTCACCAGTGACCCAATCAGTGTGATCAAGAAGGTCGAGGCAACCATGAAGTACCAATTGTCTGTCGCAACGACCTGATAGGTTGGATCGATAAGCTGTGCTGCCTCTTCAGTTATTCCGGCCAGCAACGGATCGATGGTTCCGATCAAAAGGTTCGCGCTATAACCACCGGACACACCTGCAAAGGCCGCCGCCATCCCAGCCAGCGGATGACGATCGAGGGCATAAAAGATGGCTCCAGCAAGTGGGATCAGCACGACATAGCCAACTTCTGACGCGGTGTTTGAAACGATACCGGCAAAAACGATGGCGACAGTTACGAGATGCTTGGGCGCGCCGAGAACCATGCTGCGGACGGCAGCAGATAGAAGGCCAGATTTCTCAGCAACTCCGACCCCGATCATTGCGACAAGCACGACGCCGAGCGGGGCAAAGCTTGTAAAATTATCGACTAAGTTGGTGAAGATCCGGCGCAAACCGTCCCCATTCATCAAGCTAACGGCGCGGATCATTCCATCGTCCGCAACGCCTGGCGCACCGGCCGGCCGGGGGTCGATAACGGCCATGCCCATCCATCCAAACAGCCCAGACAAGAGAACAATCCCAAACGCCAGAACCGCAAATAGAGTGACGGGATGTGGCAACAAATTTCCAAGCCATTCGACGCCATCCAGAAACCGGGTGAAGGCGTTGCGCTTTGCTGTGTCTGGCTGAGTGGTTTTGTCCATGAACTCGCTCTATTTTTCGTAAGGGCTTGTTGAATTTGAGATTAGGCCACGCCCAAAGATCAAGAACAGCCATGCCAGAGCAAACCGCGTCGCGCTACGGCTGATTAAACGAAGAGGCGCGAATTATGCCATTTGCCTTGCCCTCAGCACTTTATCGCAGATACGTCGCGGATCTGCGACGCCCGGGATTTACACAGTCAAAAGACTAGCGTAAGCAAACACTATAATAATATTACATAATCGGTGTGTGCTGGGAGGCTCGAGATTTGCATTGGCATGTTCAAGTATTGGCGTATCTCCAGACGCCACTGCCACAACACTTAACTGAAGTTATGACTCAGAAAGAATTTCGATGATGCTTCGTATTACAAGTGGGCTATTGCTCGCCATACTTCTGGCGGGATGCTCTGCAGAGTCTAGCCAAACAGATATTGGCCAAGCGATGCTCGCGTCGGCACCCGTCTCTACCGGAAACGTGACGCGCGTCGTCAATGCGTCCGGAAAAATTGTCCCCCGCGATCAAGTCATGGTCGGTTCGGAAGTTTCAGGACGTATCCTGGAAGTGCATGTCGACTTTAACAGCATCGTCCAAGCCGGCGACACGCTTGCCATCATCGATCCCCAAAGCTTTCAAAACCGCGTTCGGCAATTGCAAAGCCGTCTGGAAGCAACCTTGGCAGATTCGAAAGTCCGGCAAGCATCGATTGATCGCGCAGAAGTCAATTACTCGCAGGCGCTCACCGTATTGGAGCGCCAAAAGGATCTGTTCTCGAAGAATGCTGCCTCGCAGGCGCGCCTCGATGAAGCCAATCGAGCCGTAGGCGTAGCGCGCGCTGATTTACGGTTGGCCGAAGCCCAGCTTGAAAGCACGCAGGCGCAGGCCAATCAAATCCGCGCCGAATTGGCGACGGCGCGGCTCGACCTCGCACGAACCACCATTAGCAGCCCGATCGATGGCGTGCTGATCGATCGTAAGGTTGATCCGGGCCAAACCGTACAAGCAAGTTTCTCGGCGCCTGAACTGTTCGCCTTAGCCGCCGACCTGTCAGACATTCGCGTCGAAGCCCAGATTGTTGAGAGCGATGTCGCCGGCCTCGATGCGGGGGACCGGGTCAAGTTCTCCGTCGACGCTTATCCCGATTTGATGCTGGAAGGCACTGTCGAGCAGCTCAGGCTAAAATCGCAAGAGGCAAACAATATCGTCACTTATGTTGCCGTCGTGGCGGCGGAAAACAACGATGGGAAGCTGATGCCGGGTATGACGGCGAACCTGGAAATCACCACCGACATCAAAGCGGGCGTGACCCGCATTCCTGCTCAAGCTGATCGCTTTCGTCCAACGCCGGCGCAAATCGAAATCTGGCAGGCAGACGGTGCTGAAACCACAAGCGGAGCGGAAAACCCGAACGCACCGGTACTGTCTCGGTTGAAACGGATTGGCATGACTGACGCCGACTATGAAGCGGCGCGCGCAACCTTAGAGCAAGCCACCGCCCCATTGGTCGAAATCATCAATGATCCCGAGCGCACATTCATGCATACGCCGACGCGGATCAGCTTGGCCGAGCTCACCGAGAACATCCTCTCAACCCAGCTGAGCCCGGAGAATTACTCAGCCTATCGCGCACTGATGTCGGCGGAAAGAAACATCCGCGATGCCGCGCTCTGGGTTCAGACACCTGAAGGGAAAATGCAGCAAAAGCCAGTTCGCCTCGGTCTGTCTGATGGTGCATTTATCGAAGTCATCTCCGGCTTGGAACCAAGCGATCAGGTCGTCACGGGCATCCGTGAAGGCGGCTCTGGCGCTGGTGGTCCACGTGGGCGACCAGGCTCCGGGAGATAGAGGCTTGGACGCGCCGCTTATTCAAACTCAAGGCCTGACCAAACTATATGGGGGTGGCTCCTCAATTATCCGCGCGTTGGATGACGTCGATCTAGAAATTGGAACTGGCGAATTCGTAGCTGTCATCGGTGCGTCAGGATCGGGTAAATCAACTTTGATGAACTTGCTTGGCGGCTTGGATCAACCTGATCAGGGCAAGATTGCGATCGCTGGGAAATCGCTGGCGAGCATGAACAAGCGCGCGCTCGCCTATTTCCGCAATGAAACGATCGGATTTGTGTTCCAGCAGTTCCAATTGCTGCCAAAGAAATCGGCGCTGACCAATGTCCGCTTGCCGATGCAATATCGGCGTCCGCGTCTCAACAACGAGCTAGAGCTCGCTCGGAGCAGTCTCGACAGGGTCGGACTAAGCGACCGCATCCACCACAAACCAACAGAGCTATCCGGCGGTCAACAGCAACGCGTCGCGATCGCGCGCGCTTTAGTTGGTGAACCCAAGTTGCTGCTCGCAGACGAACCCACTGGTGCGCTCGACTCTAAAACCTCGGTGGATGTGATGAACTTGTTCGTCGACTTAAACCGTCAGGGGATCACGATTGTACTCATCACTCATGACAAAGAAGTCGCCGACTATGCCGATCGCGTGATCACGATGCGAGACGGCCAGATCGTTGAGGATCGAACACAGGTGGGCGTGCGATGAGATTGCCTGGATTGACCACGCTAGGATTAGCCATGGGGTCGCTGCTAGAGCGTCCATTCCGAACGCTTCTGACGATGCTTGGCATCATCATCGGCGTCGCAGCCGTGTTTGCGATGCTGTCGATTGGTGAGGGGACGCAGAAGAAAATCCTCGAGAGTATTGATAGCGTGGAGGCCCGAACAATCACGGTCTATCCGAACTGGAACAATGGCCGCGCCAGTCAGCGCCGGGCCTGGCGACCATTCACCGAACAGGATGTGCGCGACATTCAAGTCATTCCAGGCGTATATGCGGCAACCGGCGAACTCGCGTCAGACTACGATATTGTGTCCGAATTGAGCGATTGGCGGGCCAATGTTCAAGGCGTTGATGCGGCTTATTTGAAGGCCAATGATCTGACGATGCAGCGAGGCCGCCCGATTACGGAGACAGAAATTGAGCGCAGAGACACTGTTGCTGTCATCGGAACCTCCGTCGTGCGCTCTCTTTTCCGCGGACAAGACCCAATCGGCGAGCGCCTAAAAATCCAAAACATCCCATTCGAAGTCATCGGAATTGTTGGCGAGACCGATGCTCAAAACTGGCGCGGCCAGGACTCAAATAATTTTATCCTGATCCCGAGACCAACGGCCCGGTCGCGATTGTTCGGAGACGACCGTCTGGTTCGCAATCAAGTCAGAGCGGTCAAGATTGTCGGTGAGGACCAAGGCACGCTGGCATCTATCGAACGCGAGATTGATTTCATTCTGCGCCGCTCCCGCGGATTAACTGCAGATGAGGCTCCTGATTTCCGGATCTTCAATTTCTCAGCAAACCGTCAGGCATTTGCAGAGAGCCAGCGGACTTTGAGCCTCCTGCTGGCCACAATGGGAGCCGTGTCACTCATCGTCGGCGGTGTTGGTGTTATGAATATCATGCTCGTCTCCGTCACAGAGCGGACGCGAGAGATTGGGCTAAGAATGGCTATCGGCGCGAGAGGATCTGACATTCTGGGTCAGTTCCTGACCGAGGCATTGCTACTTTCGGTCTTGTCGGGTCTGCTTGGATTGGGCCTTGGCTATGCCGTGTCCCAGGTTTCCTTAGGAACCGACGATATCGAGATGGTGTTCTCGACTCGAATTGCGCTCCTTTCATTTGGATCGGCGCTCCTGGTTGGGGTCGTTTTTGGGTTTCTCCCCGCGCAGCGCGCCTCTCGACTAAACCCAATAGAGGCGCTCCGCCATGAATAAGATACCTTCTTTCATCGCCATTGCGGCGCTTCTCGCGCTCGGCGCCTGCACCAGTACGGCAATCTCCAATTATGGATCGGCGATTGAAGGCCAAGAGGCCGAACTCCCATCAAGTTGGCAAGTTTCTTCAGAGGCCGCGTTTGAACCCCAAGCTTGGCAAACACTGTTCGATGACACGCTGCTTTCAAACTATCTGACACGCGCTCAGCAGCAGAACCTGGACTTACGCCAAGCCGAAGCTCGGGTCCGTCAATCTGAAGCCAGTTTGCGGCAAAGCCGCGCTTTGCTTGGTCCGAGGCTGGCCGCTGATTTCAGTGCCTCCGGCTTTGCTGACTTATCCGAAACGGCCGAGACGAGCGACTCCGGCCGCATCGGCCTGACCGCAAGCTGGGATCCTGATATCTTTGGCGTCAATCGATCGACGGTGCGTCAAGCAAAAGCTCGCTACCAGCTCCAGCAGGCAGATCGCGAGCGCTTACGCCGGATCATCCTCGCCCAAACGGCGCGCGCTTATTTCCAAATCATTGAGGCCGACTTGCAACTCGAACTCGCGCAGGAAAACTTGAGTTTTATCGAAGAAACCAAACGCGTTTCAGAAGCTCGCTTTGAGGCTGGCGATATTGCGCGAAGCGATTTGGCACTTGCTGAACTCGAGTTTGAGAATGCTGTCGCCAGTTTACGCAACCAAGAATTCGCCACCCGGTCGGCCCGCCGCGCATTGTCTATTCTGATCGGCGAGTTCGGTGCTGATGATCTGCTCGTCGCCGACACCCTACCGCCGGCAGCAAAGATCGGGTTGCACCCCGTCCCAGCGGACCTTTTGGGCGCGCGTTATGACATTCTCGCTTCACGAGCGGCCTTGAGCGTCGAGCTTGAAGGGCTCACGATCGCGCAGCGCGCCAATTGGCCCGGTTTGCAATTGTCTGGCCGGATAGGCTCAAGCGGCGCCGCGATCGCAGACCTCTTCGATCCGGACTTTTACATCGCCAGCCTAACTGCAAGCCTGGATGCGATCTTGTTCGATTCCGGTCGCAACCGCGCCGAAGTCGACGTCGCCAAAGCACGTTTGGAAGCCGCAATTGCCGCTTATGCGCAGGCCATTCGAACCGCCACATTCGATGTGAATGAAGCGTTCGACCAGTCTACGACGCTCGCCGACGCCCTAGGGGCCTTGGAGCGCGCGCGGATTTCGGCTGAAGAAGCCCTCGCGCTTGAACAAATCAAGTTCGACCTCGGCGAAACCATCCTTCTAGATGTGCTCACCGTCCAGCGCCGCGTCAACGCCGTTCGTGGTGCGCGCATCAACACAGAGCGTCGTTTGTTGGACGCTCAAGTCTCAGCGTTCTTATCGCTTGGTGAGACGCAGTAACTGAGACTTCGGTCGAAAAAATCGAGCGCACTAGAGATGCAGGATTTGCATGCTTGAATGAAAATTACGCAATGGAACCTGCGCGCCGGATTGGTAGGGTAAAACCAAGCCAATTGGAGTCTTCCATGAAACGCTGCTTCCTGAGCCTCTACGCTCTAACGCTCTTCGCCTGCCAAACGACCATCGCGGACGAAACCGCGCCAGAAGAAGATCGCATCTCAACAGTTGCGGTGGACATGGCGAACATCACCGCCATCAAACCTGGATTGAATCATTTTTACTTCGAAGGCTGGGGTGAGACCCGCTTACCGGTTTGGGTCTATGTGCCAAGCTCGGTTGATGCTCGCGAAGCCCCAATTCTTTTCATGATGCATGGCGCAAAACGCGGCGCCGCGCGCTACCTTTCGGAATGGGATCACATCGCTGAACACCAAGGCTTCGTCGTGATCGCACCCGAATTCAAGCGCAACGCATTTCCAGGGTCCGCTGGCTATAATCTCGGAAACCGAATACCGCGCGGCAGTGAGAACGTCACCGAAGAGCCCTTATGGACTTTCAGCGCCATTGAACCGCTATTCGATCACGTGGTTGAGCGTCTTGGCGGATCACAAATCGACTACACGATTTATGGGCATTCCGCCGGATCTCAGTTCACGCATCGCTTTATGTATTTTAAACCAGAAGCGCGTGCGAAACGGTATTTGGCGGCCAATGCCGGTTGGTACACATTCCCAGACTTGGAAACAGACTATCCTGTCGGGCTCGGCGGATTGGAGCTCTCCGATGACGACCTCAAACGATATCTCGAAAAGGACCTCATCGTTCTGGTCGGGGATCAGGATAATGATCCAACTCATGAAAGCCTCAAGCGAGACGACGGCGTGGGCCAGCAGGGTCCACACCGCTTCGCCCGCGGGCAGAATTTCTTTAAAAAAGGTCAAGCGGAGGCCGAAAGGATCGGGGCTGAATTCGGCTGGCGGTTACGGATCGTGGAAGGCGTGGCGCATTCGAATGGCGGCATGGCTGCGGCTGCAGCAGACTTGGTGGAATAGTCGAGGCGGACTAGCGCCCCTTCTGTTCTGTCTGCGCGTAGTTTGAGGCCCGAGATCTTTGGCCCGATGACACAGTATGCCGAACCGTATCATTTCCCGGTTCGAACAAATGCAGCTTCGCGTCAGGTCGAATTGAAAACGTCTCGGTCAGCGCTTCATCTTCGAACAAGACAGCTAATCCATCCTCTAAGCCATAAGCTGGGAGGGCGTTTTGGGTCGTACGAATGAGCTCATCGAGGACCACACGCCGGGCTTCGAGCACATCATAGTGCGCACAAATAGCCCCCTTCAGAAGACCAATTCCTCGTACCGGCCGGATGTCCGTCTTAATCGAGTCGCTGACACACCAATCGAACATCATACTGATGCCGGCGCTTGCCCCAGAAATCAGCATGCCATCGCGATAGGCATCGATCAGTGCATCGACAGCATCCCACTCTCTCAAAAGAGCGATCAAGTTTCGCGTCACGCCGCCATCGATGAACACGGCATCTGCACCCGCGAAATAGGCGCGAGGGTCGCCCGTTGCCATCGCGAACAGGTCGAGACTTGTTACGCGGCACCCGACCCGATTTGCGAGCTGATGAAAGTCGGCAGCGCGCTCCGGTTGATGGCCCCGGGCGGCGCCAATGTAACAAATGCTTGGCGAGGACGAGTTTGCGTGCGCGCGTATCAGGTCGATGAAGTCCAGCTGCTTCCAAGCCGGCACGAAAACCGATTGGGAGTCACTGATCCCGAGTATGCGGCGTCGAGCATTCATTCCAGCCACAACTCAGATATTAGTCTTTGGTCTCGACATTATCGAGCGTCCAGCCATCATCCTCAAATGGATCTTCAAAGGCATTTTTCGGAAGATCGAAATCATAGTCCTCATCGAGCGCAAACCGCGCATACCAGGCCAACTCAGTGTTGATTTTGAACAGTTGATGCGCGGGGCGGCGAAAGTTATGAGGCTCGCCTGGAGCTTGATAGAGTCTTGTTTCTGTCCCAGTTGCTTGAACGCCTCGAAACATCAAAATCGATTGTGTAGGAGGAACTCTTACGTCTCGCTCGCCGACAAAGAAAAGAGTCGGCGTCGTCACCTTCCAGGAGTCTTTGAGGGGTGAGTCCGCCAAATACTGCTCGCGCGGCGCGTCTTGGTCCCAAGGCGCTCCGCCAAACACAAAGTCGCGGCCACGACGAACATCGCTTTCACCATGCATCGAGACCCAATCTGCGGCACCCGCCCCCGATGATGCCGCTGCAAACCGGTCGGTCTCGGTGATCAATCGATTGACCATATGACCGCCAGCGCTCCACCCCATTTTGATCAAGCGATCTGGGTCAGCAAGCCCGCGCTGGATTAATGCGTCAACGCCATCCAACACGTCCGTGTGCGCATTGCGAAAATACCCGCCAAACATATCGCGCATGAACGCATCGCCATAACCGGTGCCGCCGCGATGGTTCGGCAGAAACACCATATATCCTTGCGCTGCGAGCACAGAAACATATCGCGACGTGTTCCACGATCCGAATTGCGACGAACTGCGCGGACCACCATGCGTTGTTGTCACGAGCGGGTAGCGCTTGTTACTCTGATAACCGAGTGGATAGACCAGCAGCCCCTCAATCGAGGTTCCATCGCGGGCCTCCCAAGTGAAGCCTTCTTGTTTGGGCAAGGCATACTTGTCGTCCCAATCCGCATACTCGTCGGTAAGCGGCTCAAAGCGACGAGCGCCGTCTTTCAAGACATATAGCTCGCCCGGACTGTTCGCATCCACGATCCTAGCGGTGTGCGCATTTTGAAGCGGGTAATACCGCCAACTGCCGACCACTTGGTCACCGCTTGTAAGCGCGGTCAGCGTCTGAGAGTCTAAGTCATACCGATAGAGGGCGGTGCGAAGGCCAGTATTCCCCAGAATGAACAGCCCTTCCCCAGATTGATCCCACGCATGCGCAAGCGCTTCGAACGCCATATCCCCAAGCAACCGAATAGGCGCTTCACCGCGTTTTTGAATAAAGACCTTGTCTTCATAATAGGGCTCGCCAGCCTCATTGACCGTCGCAATATAGGAGATCGTGCTATTGTCTGGTGACAGGCGAACTTGTCCTTCTGAGTACTCGTTGTCCGTCCAGGCTGTGTCCTCGCCTGTCTCAAGATCCCGCACATACACTTCCCTCAAATAACCCGAATTGAGTCGCTGATCCGGAGCGCGGGTATAAACCAGATGGTTTCCATCGCGGGACAGCGAGGCACCGCGCAACGTGAAATCGCCATAGATCACGGCTTGGCTTTGTCGCGTGTTCAAATCGAAAAACCAAAGCTCTCGATCTGCCGGTTCATCAAACGCTTGGATCTGCCACTCGGATTTGACCTGTTTCTCGCCGTCTTCCGGCGTGTCGCGTTCAGTCGTTATGAAATAGAATCCAGACCCATCACGCGCCCATTGAATCGACCCGACATCTTCTTCATGATTGGTCAATTGCTCAGACGCGTTCGTTTCAAGATCGAAAAAATAGGCCTGACGTTCGCCTGCACCGGGCGCGCGTCGCAGATAGACAAAGCCTGCCCCATCGGGACGCCATGAAACATCACTGACTGAGACGGTGTCACGTTTCGGTTCCGGCACAGGCAGGCGCTCACCGGTTTCGACATCGATCAGTTGATAACGATCAATCTTGCTATTCTTCGACCAGTTTGTGCTTGACCGTTGATAGACCAGATGCTGCCCATCCGGCGACAAAACCGGACCTCTGACTTGGTGGACACTCAGAAAGTCTCTGGGGCTCATGCCCTTAGGGTCTTCGTCAGACTGCGCGACCTGACCCAAAAACGAAATTGAAAGAGCGAACAGAAACAGTGCGCGAAGCATGAGCAATCGATCCGATTTTAGACGTTACAAAAGGTGTTGAGCCGCGAGCCTGCCGGAGGAGACAGGCTCGCCACTTATGAGGTTACATCCGTCTAGAAGCGGATTCGTGTGCCGACAAAGAACTCGCGTCCGACGACATCGTTCAATGGCGTGACAATGTTGCGCGAGCTTCCATTATCAAGGCCAGTCGGAACAAGCGGGCCGAGATCATCGAACAGATTGTTGACGCCGCCATAGATGCGGTACTGGTCATCGCCGCCCCAAGTGTATGATAAGAAGACGCGGTGGAAATCCTGTCCATCCACTTCAAAGAAGCGATCATCATCTGGATCGGGGTCATTTAACAGGTCGTCGACGCCGCCACTCAAATATGTGACTGTGTAGCTCGCAACAAAACCATCCAATGCGTAGCGCAGGCGCAGGCGCCATTCGTCTTCGCCGTTACCGATCTCACCGAGAGGAGAGGTCGTCAGTTGAGTCCCGCCGATACCAGTGAATGTTACTTCTTGATCGATATAATGCGTATAGCGGAAATCTGCATTGAAATCGCCCGGCACACTTGGGACTTCGAAATCGTAAAGCGCACTGAAATCGACTCCAGCGACCTTTTCCTCGTTCAGGTTCTCTTGGAAATTGATAACCTCCGTCACCTCGCCCGTCACCGGGTTCCGTGTGATGACGTCACAGAACCTGTTGTTTGGGAAATCCGAGGAAGAATAACATAGATCGACCGTGTTTTGGGTTGAGATCGACGTAATCGCATCCTCGATCTCGATTTGATAGTAATCGGCAATCAGTGTGAGGTTGGGCACGAAGTTTGGCTGATAGACGGCACCGATCGTGAACGTATCAGCTGTTTCTTCTTTAACGTTGGGATTGCCTGAGTTTGGTCCGTTCACCGATGATGGCGCATCAAAGCCATCCTCTGGATCAAACAATTCGGGGTCAGCGAAATACGCTTGAATTCCAGCTTCACTTAAACAGTTCGCAGAAACGATGGACAAATCCGCGTTTTCTCCGCCATCGCCATCTGGCTGGCCGATGCCGGTACCGTCCGGCTGCAGGCCTTCGCAAGGGTCAGCTAAGCTATCGCTGTCCTGACGCGGCGGCGAGAACAGCTCACTCAAGCTTGGGGCGCGTTGCGACCGAGAATACTGCGTCCGGAACCGAATATCCTCAATTGGCGACCATACCGCACCCACATTGTACGAAAAGATGGTTCCGATCGAACTATAATCACCAACACGCGCTGCAGCCTGCAAGTTGAGCTGATCGCGCAAAATCGGCACATCGATCTCGGCAAATCCTTCGACGACGTCATAGTCCGACGTAACGCTTGGGAAGACAGCCAATGATGTGACATTGATATCATCAGTGGTTGGATCACCGTCGAGCCCACCAACTTGATCTCCATCAGGATCACCAACCGTATCCTGTTCCTCGCGGCGGAACTCTGCACCAGCAGCGAACAACACGTCCCCAGCCGGGACTTTAAACAAGTCACCTGAGATGAAGCCACCGGCTGTGTACTGAATACGCTCCTGCGTTGCGTAGCCATTATAGCGAATATAATCCGCTGCCGCGCGCGTAATGGTCCCTTCACCGAAGATATTGATCGGAACGCAGCCCGCGGCACGTGCATCAGGATCGGCGCATTGGAAGCCGCCATTTCCATCGCTTTCAATATCTAGCGCTCGCTGCGCATTAACGTGATTGTACTCGTTTGGATTGTACTGATGCTGCTCAAACTTTCCGTAGGTCGCGTACAGCTCCCAATCGAAATTCTCTGTTAGCTGGCCCTTTAAATCAGCAATGCTCCGCAAAGTCCGGCGATTGTTTTGACGTTGCTGCTCGCCAAGCTCGACCAAACGGCGGTTAAAAGACACAGATCCGGACCGCGTTTCTTCTACCTCTGGCGGGATGAACGGGTGATCCGATGCTATGTTTCCGATAGTAGACTCGTTCAAGATTCCGAACGAATCTGAACCGTTCAGAGTTTCAAAGCCGCCTGCTGTGACAGTGTCGATTTCGGAGTACATGACCGTCACGCTACCTTCGAGCTCCGGAGAAAACTCATAGCTGGTCGTTAGCGCAGCGTTTAACAGCTCCCGCGAACCATTCAATGTTCGGCCTGGACGGAAATTGTAACCATCGAAATCTGTATAGAAGTCGGATCCCGCGGGACGATTCGAAGGACGTAGGGACTGATCATTGAACCAACGACCATCGACAAACCAAGCATCTCCCTCAAAAGTTCCGCCCGGAGTCGAGCTGCTAAACGAAGGCACGAAACAGTGGCGGTCTGTATCCACGCCGCCACAACCTGGAAGATTGATCTCACCGGTCCAGCCATCACTCCCCGTCGACGGAATTGGATCGTCGAATTCGACTGCACGAATTGATTCAGGCCGAGACTCATCGGCCCGGATCATTTCCTCATCGCGGTAACTAACCGCAAACAGGAAGTACCCTTTGTCGTCAGCGAAATCCTGTCCAACGCGACCATTTAGTCGGAGCTCTTGACCGCCGCTGGCTTCCGGAGAGCTGTAACGACCATCGAACTCGAAGCCATTAAAGTCATCTTCTAGAAGGAAGTTCGCGACACCCGCGATGGCGTCTGAACCATAAATCGCCGACGCGCCACCGGTGGTGACTTCGGTGCGTTCGACAAATCCGATTGGCAAAGTCGAGAGCGAGACGCGGTCTGCGTTACCTGAATTTGAAACGGCGCGCTTACCATTGATCAGGACCAACGTGCGGTCGTCGCCAAGACGGCGCAAGTTAATCGTGGAGAGGCCGCTCGTTTGGATCGAATTGTTCGAGTTGGTTGGAGAAACCGACTCCGATACGCCCGGAAGCTGAACAAGGGCTTCGGCGAGGTCAGTCGTGCCGATCTCCTCTAAATCCGCTGCGCCAAATGTCTGCAATGGGATCGAAGACGGTGCGTTCGTTCGCTGAAGGCGTGTGCCTGTGACAATAATTTTGTCCTGCTCTAGCGCCTCTTCCGGGGCCGCATCAGCATTTGTTGTAATAACAGTATCGCTTTCAGTTTCCTGAGCCAGAGCGACGCCGTTCACGGCCAATGTGGTCAAGATCACACTGCTCGCAGCCCCCAGTAATTTGAACTTCAACGGTTTCAAGTCAGCCTCCATGTTACACTTGTTTCCTCGTGCACCAGTCACAGAGATAACCGTCTTGACATCAAATTCTAAATTCGAAAGTGTTGATGCACAAATCGCAACGCTTTGTTTGGAGTACAGTTTTTGGAACTGAAATGGCTAGAGGACCTGGTTAGTGTTGTTGAAAAGGGACACTTTGCCAGAGCGGCAGAAGCGAGAAACATTACGCAATCAGCGTTTAGTCGCCGCATCAAAGCCCTAGAGATTTGGGCCGGCACTGAGCTGTTGGACCGCTCTCAACACCCTGTGACGCTCACGTCAGCAGGGCGTAACTTCCTCTCCCATGCGCAGGATATTATCCGGCTCGCACACGAAGCACGAAACGAGACACTGGGATTTTCACGCCTTGCAGAAACAGGCGTTACGATCGCTTGTTTGCACACGCTCGCTTTGTTCCGTGTTCCAGCCATGGTGGCCGATCTTAAGTCCTCGATTGGCAATGTCGAAGCGACCATCGTTGCCGAAACGCGAACTGTTGAAGAGTATCTGGATAGCCTCTTTAGCGGCGCCAGCGATTTCTTTATTTGCTATCGCCATCCCGCTTTTTCGTTCGATATCGATCTGGAACAGTTTCCGCGCATCGACATCGGGTCAGATCGCATCTTGCCTTACATTCGGCGGGAGGACTTTTCCGACGATCTTCTGAAAAAATCCGGTCCTCCGATTCCATATCTCGAATATGCGGGGACCTCCTTTATGTCTCGCGTAGTCGACCACACAATCAAACAAGCCCCGTTCCGAAAACGGCTAAAGTCGGTCTACCGCGGCACGTTAGCGGAGAGCCTCTGCACGGCAGCGATTAGCGGCCTGGGTATGGGATGGCTGCCAGAAAGCGTGGTTGCATCCAATCCGCGATCGGATGCTTTGCGGTGTGTGTCCGTTGAAGCGCCAGAGCATATGCAGATCAGCGTTTTCAGCGCAGCCAATAATCGACGCCCCATTGTCGAAAAAATTCTCAGACACCTACGCGAGAAAGGGGCCGCTTAACTGCTATAAGCTTGTTTAGGCCCCTGCCTTTTGAGTTCTTTGGCGCAACTAGCTCTCAACAACCTTTGATAAGCTGCGGACCTATAGCGCTCGCCCGATACTATAAACCGCTTGTGCGGACTTTTGATTTCGCTTTTAAACACTGGAATGAGCGGGGATCAAAGAACAGATGGATTGGAGATCAATCCAGATGAAGTCATAGACGCGGTCTATGAAGGCGCTCTCGAGCCGAGCGAATACCTACAGCTGTTTGAAGCGTGGGATCGCTTTTTCTTAGACCCGGCGGCCGAAGATGGCGCAAAGGTTGATCAACGAATTGGCGGGGCTCGTGAACTCGAACCGCATTTTCGCAGGGCAGCGCGCATCTTTGATCTCACACTGCAATCGCAGGAAAACGAAATTCAATCCGTTATCGACGATTTGAAATATGCGGCATTTGTGGTCGGCGCCGATGGCCGAATTTCGCTTCATAACGAGCCCACGAAAACCGCCTTCCTCGATTGCGGGTATAATTCGATTTTTGACTACGCCTTCAATGCTGACGTCGAAATGCGGGTCAAAAGCTTCCTGAAAGATCAAAATCTCCGCAATGCGGACCAAAATAGTGATCAGCTTTGTGTGACCGGTGAACACCCGGAAACGGGTCAAAATCTAGTGTTTATAATCGAGCCGATGACCTCGTCGAGCGCGTCTACGATGGCGCTGGTCAAGACCACTTCGATTGCCTGGAACGAAGACAATGAGCGGATGTTGATATCGGCATTTGGCTTCACGCAGGCCGAAACCGATATCATCCAAGCAATGATCAATGGCTATGCTCTCAAAGACATCGCGGACCAACGCGACCGATCGCTCAGCACTATTCGCACCCAAATAAAAATGATCCTGCAGAAGACAGGCTTGGGCTCTCAAAAGGAGCTGCTGAGACTTGTCACATCGATTTGCTTCATTCTGGATGAGCGAACGCCAACCGCGAGCGCGTTCGCAAAAGAAATAGATGAGCACGGCTCCAGGATCGAGACTCTTCGTTTGCCAAATGGACGTTCGGTTTCGTACGTCGTGACTGGCGCTACGAATGGACAACCGGTTTTGTTTCTACAACCAACCACACGTCCCGATTTTACACCGCGGGCTCGGGACGCGTTTTTACAGGCGAACCTGTGCGTGATTTCTCCGATACGCCCGGGCAGTTGGGGGACAGATCCGCTGCCGAAAGGCGAATCGAGAGATCAGATCATCGATGATTATGCGGCATTTGTCGAAGCGATTGATCACAAGATCGAATGCGTCATCGGATACTGTTCCGGAGGCCTCTATGCGCTTGCATTAGCGCAGAAGCTCTATGCAGTAATTAAGCGTGTTGTGCTCATCGACACCGGGGCACCGCTCGAAAAAATCACTAAGATCAGAGCCATGCCGCGCACCGAGAGACGGACCTTTTTGACCGCGCGCCTGTTCCCTTCCGTCTTATTGGTCCCGCATCGGCTGATCGCTTCTGACTTCCATCGGTCCCCAAAGGGTGAACGTAAAACCGTCGAGTATTTCTATGCTGACAGTCCGCATGATCGAGCGCTGATTAAGGTGCCGGAATTTTATCAAATCACCCGTGACAACATCGCGTACTGCTTTGAAAACGTTCCGCAATTGGTTTCAGACGTCGTCATGTGGGCGCAAGATTGGAGCGCGGACCTAGAGGCGACCGCGAGCACTATGGACCTGCTTTTCATCCACGGTGATCGCAATATGTTTTTTCCCGCCTCTGACGTTGAGGCACTACCAACCCGCTATCCGAGGGTTCGCACAAGCATTGTTGCGGACGCGGGCCAAACGCTTCTTTATGAGCATCCAGACCGCGTCGCTGCATTAATTGCCGAATAGACCGCGAACGAGCCCACGTACTTCGTTTCGGGTTTGGCGCGTCGTTTCGTCTTTCGCCTCATCCATCGCACCATCGACGATGTCGTCGAACGGTGAGGCCTCATCATCTCCCATCGCCATGGCCATCGCTCCTCCGAAGGTGCTCATATCCACAACTTGATAACCCGCAGGAACCGCAAAAAGTGCATCGGGTTGCGCGCCTCGGCGCAGTTCCGTCATCTCAAAGCTCACCCGTTCGTCAGCATTATCTTTTGAGTGAAGCAAGATTCCATCTGAGGTCAGACATGCCTGCTGGGTTTCAATCGCACCTGTCGCGCCAACGCTTGTCACCTCGAACATGGAGCACGTCTCGCCAGCATAGGTACCGGTTCCGACCTTGGTACCGATGTCCGGCATGGTTGGATTGTAACCGTCCTCAGGTCCGCCGCCATCCATGCTCATCTGCATCGCCATGCGTTCATCTGCCGAGACGCTGTCACCGACGGGGAACATGGTCATTTGGCCAAGGTCATAGTCGAGAATCATCGCGACTGGATAAGAGTCATCGGTGTAAGACGCAGGCATGTCATATCGGATCTTGCTGCCATTAGCACGGACCTCAATGTCAGATAATTTCTCCTGTCCATCAATCATTTGCGCTTTGCCGAAATAGGACGCTGTGGGACGCGGAATCTGATCCGCATTAGCGCCTTCAATCGCACTCGTAACGGCTAGAGCAAAGCAGGCACTTATCGCCAACTTGCTGACTGTCGAATTCATCATGTCCACACTCCTCAGTTCATCAGGGAGGACAATTTAGAACGGGAGCATCATGTCGTCATACGCCGTTTTAGGTACGCGGATCATAGTTACGCGGAAAATGAGGCTGTTCTTACCCCATCTGCGGTATGCGTGGATGGGCTCTGCCATGGCACTTTCCACGTCCATAAAGGGAGCAATTTTCATGAAAAAAACGATTTCGATCGCAGTCTGTGTCGCAGCGCTTTGCGCATGCTCTTCACAATCCCAAGAGAGCGAACCGACAGCGACAGATTATCTGCTCGTAAAGATCGATGAAACTGGGCCGCCAGAGTCCTGCCGTATCGAACAACTCAGCACGATCACAGACGATCTAGAGCTCTATATGGTGGAGTTTGATCGCTACATTAATGGCCAAAAGCAAATGTTCAGCCAGATGCAATTCACCGGTCATGACGGGATCGACTTTGTGCGCGACAGATCCACTTTCCTGACCTTCGAAGGCGCACCGTGCAACACGTATGCGGTGGAATGGCGCAATCTTGAATGCATCAATCAGAGCCGTGATAAGATTGATTGCCCAGAGATCCGATTTGAGGGCGCTGAAATCTTCAAATCAATATCCGTCGTGGATTAAGCAGCTTTGAGCGCCCAAGCTGAGTCACTTTCCTCGAAGGCTCGGGCGCTCAACACGTTACCAGTTGTTCTTTTTGAAATCCCCTTCAATCGAGAAGAGTCCACCCTCAGCTTGCAAGACGATGTTCGAGACGGTCGATTGATCTGTCGACATCATCGTAAGCGAGAACGTATCCTCGAAGGGCTCACCAAACGGATCGTGGGCTGAGGCCACAAGGGCCACTTGGTTCGCGTCGATCTCGTTGAGCGACGCGCCAAAGGTCTCAGCTGGACAATAAGATCGCGCCTCAGGTCGTTCGGACTGGCAGAAATTCTCAGTCAGCGTAATCTGGCCGCGCCAGCGACCTTCATCTTCTCTGATTTCAATCGTCGCGATCCGCTGTCCCGTCTCGGGATCGTTGACAGACCAACTGCCGCCCCACAGCGCCAGCAAAGCTGGATCGATGGCTGCCGCTGCGCTTTCCTCGACTGGTTCTTCAGGCGACGCAGACGGGCTCTCACCGCAACTGGAAAGCCCCAAAGCAACACATCCGATCGCAATAAATCGCATCATAATCTAATCTCCGTTTCGCTGTTTTGTGTGAAACCGACTCGCTCGGCATCAACCAGGTTCGGTGCGTCCCCCCAACCGCCTGAAACAAATCTATGACATGACCGCTAAACGCTCGGCATACCACAAATGGAGTATGCGAGACTTTCAACAACGCCCCACTCTAGTCCCCAAAGGAGTGAGATATGGCGCATATTGGAAAGATCTTCGGTGCATTTACGTTAGTGGGCGCAGCGCTTTTGGGTTCCCTCGCTTGGGCGCAATCCCCAGAGTTTTTGATCATAAATGATGACAAAGAGCCCACGTCGGAGCAGATTTTTCTAAGTCCACGCGGCGCTGCTACACCCATCATCGCTAGCGCAAAGGACGAAACGTTCAGCAAGATTGAAGACGCGTTCGAACGCGCCGCGAACGCGCATGAAGCCCTTTATGGCACACCCTTCAGCCCATCCGTTGCACCCCGCATAGATGTTGCCGGTTATAAGTCGATTGTCCCGATCTATATCAGCGAAGATTTCGTCAACTTAGACCCCAGCTTTCCAATCATGAGTGTCGAGGGCCCAGCGATTTATGCAGATGGCCTATACTATCTGAGGTCGCCGACGCCTTTGATTCGAAAGTCCTATTTCAGCGCCATCGAACAAGATCTTACTGGCCCAAAACAGTGGATTGAAGCGCAAATCCATGACCTTCCCATCAGTCACTCGATCGCAGCGTTTCACCAAGCTTCGCAATGCAAAAACTGGCCGATCCAACCAAATTCGCTCGGCGAACTTGGTCTGGTCGCAGGCTTAATCGGCAGACGGACGTCCACGATGAAATTCTTTTCAACCATAACCCATGCCAAAGCGCTTCAAGGCCTCGCTGAGATGCATCCAGCAGTAAGTAGTGACTACGAGGCTGCCGCAATTACCGCGCATGCCATCGCGCGTGCCGAAACCAAGGGTATGCCAAATGATGCTGTTGAAGCTGAGATTGAAAAATGGCTTGGTGGGACATCATTGAAGTATCCAGCCTTTCGTTCAGCCTGGACGGAGGCCGGTGTTCCCGACGCATTTGCCGATCCATTTCTGCTGACGTTGATGGCCAGCACCAGCCCGCAGGAACTCTATGGCATAAACCCCGGAGGGTTCAACGCCCTCGCCCAATTCGATACCGCCTTTGCGTGTGCGGATGCAGACGCCTATCGCGACCGACCTTTTAAATATGTCGACGCGTTTCAAGATGCCTTTGACGCGGAAGCGCTCCGGATCGGCAAACCAGAGATGAAACTCTCCCGCGCGCTTCTGCATGCGCAGCTCCATAAGATCTACTTGCCGCAAATCGTTGCGAACCAAACCGACAACCCGATAGAAGCTTATGAATCGACTTTTTTGGATCGTGAGAAATGGCTGCAGCGCGTTTTCAAAAGCAGAACTGGAGACAAGACCTGCATAGAGATCGATTTTGAGGAGACCAGCTGGCACGAAATCACTGGCGAGATCCTACCCTTCGCCGTTCATTGCTTTCGGATTAAAGGGGCTGATGCTGAAGACGTGCGCAACTTTACGGTATCGGTTACGATTGAAGGGGATAATGAAACAGAGAAAGACTATTCGGACATTCACATAACAGCCTCTTCTAAAGGCTCCATTGGATTGGTGTCTAAATCGAACGCTGTTTTCTCCGATCAGGGCGGCGACTTCCTAAAAACATGGATCTTTGATACCGCCCCGCGAAGCGAACCAGCTCTGCAAGAACCGGATGGCTCGAAGCTGCTCTTCTTGTTCAATATTGCAGATCGGCTGAGCGAAACGACAGCACGACGCGTTCGGATCGATATGGTCCAAGGCGGCGCGACGAACTCAATTACGGCCATCCGACGCGTGCAGGAGAATGGCCGCAATAAGCCAGCAACCGAGTATCGTCTCCCGGCAATGCCGAGCGACCTGACAACGCGGGTCTCTTTCGATCTGCAATCCAAACAAGAGTATGCCAATCCGAAACTGATCCTCACCTACACTTATGCAAAAGGGATGGAAGACACGATGACGGCGCTCGCCAAGGTTTCAAGCGATGCGATGGCGCCAGTCACTGGGATAAAATATCCAATCATGCTCAAAGGTGGCATGACCCAGATTGATCTCATCGAAGAGCAAAGCAACGCCGTGAACGACCTCGCGGAAAAGCTCAAACAACTTCAAAAGAACGCCCAAAACAATCGGTTCCCAGAATCCGTAAATGTGATCATCGAAGCCCCAGCGCCAGAGCCAGGATATACCGGCACGATTGAAGACGTGTTGATCTCCGTCAACTGGTCGGCCCCGGATGGAAAACCGCATAGTGTCGAAAGCATTGGTCCCAAAGACATGTCGACCAGCCCCAATAATGAGATCTACCTCAATAACGGAACCCTCAATGTTAAGCGCTTTGATAACGGCGTATTCATCGCGGACTATAAAGGCCAGCTTACGCATGAACCCGTCTTGCCCCCGATGCGGGCACGCCAGCCCTTCTTAAACCGTGACGTCGCTGGGTCGGCCCAAGGTACGGTTGTTGCGACGGGATCTGATGTTGCGTTTAGCGGCGACCGTGAGATTGTCGAAAACTTCTCCGTATTCGAGGAGTTAGGCGCGGTTGCGGAACGCATTCAAAGCGGCAGTGTGCCAACCGAGGAAGAATTGGCGGAAGGTACTCTGGTTAGGACCGGAAGTGCTGACCGGCGCGCCAGTAGCGGAATTGGCTCTGCTCCAGCCAACTGCAATTGCTCATGCGATACCTTTTGGGAAGGCGCCGTCAGTGGCCAATGCACATCTTTGTGCCGCGCGGAATACATGGTTTGCCGCGAGCAACGTCCAGTAACTCGAGAGAGCCGACTGACCGATCATGCTGAAGCAATTGAGTTCTACTGGACCGCGATGGGCATTACGACGCCTGAAACACAAGCAGCCTCTAAGGAGGCTATTCTCGGCATGAGCGACAGCGAGTTCCAAGGCCTCCTCGACGGCGTAGAGTTCATAGGCGGGCCAAAGTCCGGGGGAAACTAACGGATCGCCCACGGGCTTTTTTGAGGGCGCAAAGCGTTTTAGCGCTTAAAGCTGGCACTCACCCCAGATGGCGTGGTCCAGGGTACTGTCGGGCGCGAGTGCCAGACGATGCCGCCCGGGCTCTAACCGCCACTGATTGGTCGAAATATCCCAGTACTTCAAATCCTCATAAGGCACGAAAAGGCTGACCGACTTGCGTTCGCCAGGCCGCAAACTGACTCGCTCGAAGCCCTTCAGAAGCGGAGCTGGGCGTTCGATGATCGCATTCGGGAAATCGACATAAAGCTGCACCACTTCATCGCCGGCTCGGTCCCCGGTATTGGTAATCGACGCCTCAACTTCAAGGCCGTGCTCCTGCTTTTGGATCGACAGAGCGCGATACGAAAAAGAGGTGTAGGACAGACCTTTGCCAAACGGAAACTGCGCTTGGGTCTGCGTTGCCTTCATCAAGGTATAGCCATGCAGCGGCCCATATTCGATATCGTCGGCATTCTTATCAAAGAATGGATAGTCACTCTCGTTCGGGGCGACAGTGAACGGCAGTTTTCCAGAGGGCGATACTTCCCCATACAGCAGGCGGGCCAAGGCGGTTCCACCTTCCATTCCGGCATAGAAAGTCTGTAAGATACCAGCAACTTGGGGCGCCCAATCGCAAATGATTGCTGATCCGGAAACGATCACAACAATTGTATTTGGATTGGCCGCTGCGACGGCCTTTATCAGAGCCACTTGATCGTCCGGAAGGCGGAGTATTTCACGGTCCCCGCCGCGATCCTGACCGCCACCCAGAGCCCCAGCATCTTCGCTCGAAGCATCAGCTGAGCGCGCATCTTCTAATTGCTCTTCGACACCGTCAGGAAGCGCGGGGCCTCCGCCTAGGTCTCCCGGGATATACTCTCCCTCATCATCCGCTGTGGTTCCAGCAATGATGATCGCGACGTCCAAAGCTTTTGCGACATCTGCCGCAGCTTGAGGGTCGATTTCGTTGCCGGCCAAAGTGAGCGCGGACCCAAGATGATTAGAGATGCCCTGCAACGCGGTCGTAACATGCGGCGGGCGCACTCGAGACGATCCAAAGTCGCCGATATTCTCTTGTTCCGCGAGACGGCCAAAGACTCCGATCGTTGTTCCCTTCTCAAGCGGCAGGATGCTTTCATTCCGCAAAAGGACGGCCGACTTCTCGGCAGCCTCGCGCGCGAGGTCGATATGGCTCGGCGCGGCGACCAATTCATTGGTATAATCCTCAATGGGATCTTCGGCGCTGGCAAACGCATAAAGCACGGTCAAAATCCGGCGGCAGGCTGTATCAACAACGCTTGGCTCGATTTGACCATTGTTAACGGCGTCGATAAGTTTCTGACCGAAATGGATCGGCTCAGGGTTTTCGATGTCCAATCCGGCAGACGCGCCATACGGTTGGTACACACCCATGATCCAGTCAGAATGAACAAAGCCATCAAAGCCCCATTCATGACGTAAGATATCTGTCAGCAAGCGCCGATGTTGGCCGCAATATTCGCCGTTTAACTTGTTGTACGCGCTCATTACGCTGGCACAGCCCGCGTCAAGGATCCTCTTGAAGTGCGGCAGGTAGATCTCTCGGAGGCTGCGTTCATCAACGCGAACATCGATCTTGAAACGCGCGTTTTCGATTGAGTTCACGGCGAAATGCTTCACCGTAGCGATAACATTGTGGGTCTGGATCCCTTTTGAGAGCGCGGCACCCATTTCGCCAACGTGGAATGGATCCTCGCCATAGGTTTCCTGCGCGCGCCCCCAGCCAGGATGACGCAGAAGATTCACGCAGACGGCACCCGACAGATTGCAGCCCTGTGCCCGGGCCTCGATCCCCATGACCTCGCCAATGCGTCGCTCAAGATCGCGGTCCCAACTCGCGCCGCGCGCCATTGTCACCGGAAAGCAGGTTGAATTGCCACGGGCGACGCCGCGCGGCCCATCGGTGAAGTATAGCGCAGGTACACCTAAACGCTCGCAACCACCGCCAGCGCGATATGGCCGACCGCCCCAGCGCATGCCGTCTTCCTGCATCGCCTCAAAGAAGCCGCGCCCGGACATCATCGCGACTTTTTCGTCGAGTGTGGCATCGTTCAGCACGGCCGATACGGTCTGCTCGATTTCAGCAGCACTCATGCCTTTGCGCGGGGCGTAATGGGTCATCGTCAATTGTCCTTAAGCGTCTGGGCTCACTCCGCTGCATCCAATGCACGAGCGGAGTTTGCGTGATCTTGATTTCGAAACACAACTCGAAATCCAATATGAGAGGTTGAGAAGTCTCGTTCTTGGGGTTGCCGCGCGGCAGGTCGGTAGCGGCGGCAGAAATTATCGGCACAGAGATAAGACCCGCCTTTGATCAAGCCTGAATTCAGATCGGCGGTGTTAAACTGACCATGAGTCCATTCCCACACATTGCCGGTCATATCATACAGGCCGTAAGCGTTTGGATTGTAGCAACCCACTGGCGCTGTGCCGGCATGGCCATCGGTAGACGTGTTCTCAAGTGGAAACATGCCCTGCCAGGTATTGGCTTTTACAGCGCCTTGCTCGGGAGGCTCGTCGCCCCACTCAAACCGTGCACCATCCAGTCCAGCCCGCGCAGCAAATTCCCATTCCGCCTCGGTCGGCAAATCACCGCCTGCCCAATAGGCATAAGCAAGCGCATCAGCGTAAGAGACATGAACGACAGGATGGTCCTGTCGTTCAGTGATCGCGCTTCCAGGCCCTTCAGGCGCGCGCCAGTTGGCGCCCGGTACGAACTGCCACCACTGGCGGCTACCAGAAACGATCGGTGAAACAAATACCGCTGAGCCAGCGACCAGCTGATCGGGCGCAATGTCGGGGTGCAGGGCTGGGTCCGGTGCCCGCTCGGCAGTTGTCAGATACCCCGTCTCAGCCACAAACGCGGCAAATTCGCGGTTGGTAACCTCGGTTGATGAGATCCCAAATGCGGTCACTGTTTCATCCCTAACGGGCCGCTCTTCGGGGTACATATCAGCGGAGCCCATCTGGAACGTGCCGCCATCCAGAACGATCCGCGCGCGGTCTGGAGTGCAAGTGGCTGCGCTCTCGGTATCCGCCGGGACGTCCACCTTTGAACACCCACTCAACGCAGCGCAAATCACGCCTGCAGCTATACTTATGGATCGCCAATCATTCAGGGACATTAATCATCTCAACTGAGCTTTCTGCATACCCGTAGCGAATTGCCTTCACTTCAAGTGTCGTCCCGTTTGAGGCGCGCAATGGTCCATTGTACAGCTGCCAGCCAGCATCGCTTTGAGCAAATCGGTATCCGATTGAGGCCCCGTCTGTCGCGGACACGAGCGTGATCTTGTAAGCGCCGTCTTGCACTTGCATTTCCGCTTGCACTGGTTGCGTTGCTGGCTGCTCGCCGCCTGGCCACATCTTGTAAATCATCTCAAGTTCAGGATCGACGCTCATGTCACCATATATTTCGAGCCAAGTGTCTAATTCGAGGCGCAATCGATCGAGGTCTTTTGCATAAGCCGTATCGTCCGCGAGGTTTCGCACTTCATGTGGATCTGCGAGCGTGTCATACAATTGTTCTTCGGGCAGCGGCTCAAATAAGCGTGCCGCTTCAGGTGGCAACAACCCTTCCGCGAGCCCGGCCCACAATGCCTTCATACTAGGCTGAGAGTCGCGGAACGCGAGTGGTTCAAAATAAGGATCGCCCGCTTGGAAATTGCGAATGTATTTGAACCGGTCATCCCGCACGGCGCGGCGGCGGCTCATCTCACTGTCCATCCGGTCTTGCGCCGCGAAGATATGGTCGCGCTCGGGAGAACGATCGACGCCGGAAAAATCCGCGCCATGCAGACTATCTGATGGCTCTAAACCGGCCCAAGATAATATGGTCGGCGCGAGATCGATAAAGCTGATCATCTCTTCATTGATCGCTCCTGCCCCCCAACCATCTGGATACCGGATCACCATCGGAACGTGCAGGCCACTATCATAGAGTGATCGTTTCATACGTGGCAGGCCGTCGCCATGATCCGTCGATATGATCAGGATAGTGTCATCAAGTAGGCCCTCTGCCTCGAGCCGGTCATAGAGTTGGCCAAGCTGCGCATCCGTAAATGCGATATTATCATAGTGGCGCGCCAAATCGCGCCGAACCGCATCAGTGTCTGGTAGATAGGGCGGCACCTCGACATCTTCTGGCGCGACTGTGACTTGGCGCGTCGCAAAAACGGTTTGGTTGCGATTGACGATGAACGCCTCAACCGGATTGGTGGGCGTCATGTCCTTTGGCCAGATCGTGCTTTCGTGCGTGTTGAAGAATGTGCGCATATGAAAGAAGGGTTGATCGCCGCTTCGGGCGCTCCAATCAGCGCCCTCTTCCGAAACATCCCAAATCGTAAATGGCTCGCCGAACTGGTAATCTGTTTTGGAGTCATTGGACGTGTGATAGCCAGATGCCCTGAGCGTTTCGGGGAAGGCTTTAACGTCCGCCGCCGGCACAGCGAGGTAAGGTTGAGGCCCGCCCGTCGCCAAACCAGCGGCGTTCGTCGTGCGCATATGCTGCGCGCCGATCGTATGCTGATAGCGCCCCGTGATAAGCGCCGCTCGACTCGGCGCGCATACGCCTGACGTCGTGAACACATTTGTATATCGAACGCCCTCTGCAGCGATTCTGTCGAAGTTTGGCGTGACTGCCAGCTCGTCTCCAAAAGCGCCCACGCGGGGACTCAAATCTTCAAACAACACCAAAACAATGTTCGGGCGAGTGGTCGATGCGTCCTGGATCCAAGTCTCTACCGCAATCGTCTCGGTGTCAGAGACGGTCGTACAGGCCATCACTCCTGCGGCGACCGCGAACACCGATGCATGCTTGAATATTCGAGACACTATTCGTCCCCCTCATCTGCGCCGTCCAGGATCTGACGAAGTACCGGACTAATTTGCTCCAATTGCTCTGCTTTGTCAGGCTCATCAGGAATTATGTGTTGATATTTGTCTGCCGCATCAGGGCTACACTGCCAATGCTCGGGAATTGCCACGCTGGTTGAGAGCTTAGAAAATCTAGCTGAACTTGAACCGAACAGTACGTCCAATTTTCTCTCCCTGTATTTTATTATCCGATCGTACTATAATTTTTAAGTGTTTGGCGTCAATCGTGATCTGCGCACTACGACCATGCGAGCGCCTATGGCATGGAACTGGCTTTTGAATTAGGACTAGACGAGAAATGGAGACTGAGGGCACCACCATGACCAAAGTTCAAGAACAGATCCGGCCACGCGAGCAGCAAAAGCAAGCGACCCGCGCCAAGATTCTTCAAGCCGCCCTGGACCTGTTCGCGGAGCGTGGCTTCGACGGCGCGAGCATACGCGACATCGCAAAACGCGCCGGTGTGTTTCACGGCCTTATCAAATACCATTTCGAGAGCAAGGAAGAGCTCTGGAAGTCGGCTGTCGACTACCTGTTTGAACGGCAATCAAATGAGATGGCGGATCCCGAGGGATTTGACGATTTACCACCACGAGAACAGGCCCATGACTGGATAAAGCGCTACGTTTACTACTGTGCACGCCACCCGGAGCATGCGCGCATCATGGTTCAAGAATCTGTGCGTGATACGGAGCGTTTGCGTTGGGCGGTCAAAACGCATATCGAGCCACTCCACAAAACGGCGCGCAAAATAACCCAAGGCTGGATCGATGCCGGAGTTTACCCCGCGATTCCGGTCCATGCGATCATCTATATGATCTCCGCGGCTGCTCAGTCTCCCTTCATGCTCGCGCCCGAATTGAAACATGGCGCTGGCATCGATATGAGCAACACCGCGCAAATCGAAGCTTATGCCGAGGCGCTGGTGACCATGCTGTTTGAGCATAGCGTTCAATCCAAAATCTAAACTTCCCGAATCCCATTCGTGGCTTTCCAGCAACACGGTCTTTATCCGACCGGACAATGGTCTTGACTTTTCTCGAAAGTGATCGAGTATCCGATCGGATAACAAAAAACACTGTTCGGGAGGACTCTCATGACAAACCACCTTTTCAAAGGAGTCGCGGCTTCTGCCTTACTCGTTTCGGGCGCTGCAGGCTTCGCCGCGGCGCAGGATTCGGCAGTAGATGATAATGCTAACGACGACCGTCGATTGGGCACGATCACGGTCACTGCGACGAAACGCGAGCAAAGTCTGCAGGACGTTCCCGTTGCCGTCACCGCGCTCTCAGGAGACCTCCTAGAACGCACTGGCGTTGGCTCTGTTCAGGCTCTGACCGACGCAGCGCCCAGCGTCACGTTTACGCAATCCTCAAACGACCAAAACAACTCGGTAAACATTCGCGGCGTAGGCACTTCTGTGTTTTCTCAAGGCGTCGAGCCGAGTGTTTCGATTGTGGTCGACGATGTCGTCCTCGCCCGCCAAGCGATCGGTTTCCAGGACCTCGTTGACGTTGAGCGTGTTGAAGTTCTACGCGGCCCACAATCGACTTTGTTCGGCAAGAATGCTTCAGCTGGTGTGATCTCGGTCACTACAGCCGCGCCCTCCGACGAGTTCGAAGGCGAGCTACGACTATCTGGCGCGGAAGGAGATGAATACTCATTCGGCGCATCGATCTCTGGTCCATTAAGCGACACGGTCGGCGCACGCCTCACCGGCTATTACAAAGAATTTGATGGCCAGATTGACAATTTTGATGGGCGAAATCTGAATGGCTATGAGAATTGGGGGCTACGCGGCAAACTGTTGATCGAGCCTAACGACGCGCTCGATGTGACAGTCATTGCCGATTATCGGGAAAGTAAGCAAGACTGCTGTATCTACACGGCGCGCGACACATCGGGCGCGGTAGGCGCCGCCGCTGCGCTCGACGCCCTCCTCGCCCCAATCGTGGCCAGCGACGAGAATGCCAGCGCCCGCGTTGGTGCGCCCGTATTCAACGATTCCGACCAGTCGGGGATATCCGCCAAAGCAGACTATGAGTTCGAAAATGGCTTCACATTCACATCCATCTCGGCGTTCCGCGATTATGGATTTGAAAACAATCTGGACGTCGACAATCTCGACCTAGAAGAGCCGCTGGCGGGTTTCATCACGTTTGATCTGAACAGCGGAACGACAGACATTCAGCAAGTGAGCCAAGAGTTTCGCCTGACATCGCCCGAGGGTGAGCGGTTTGACTTTGTGCTCGGCGCCTATGGCTTTTTCTTAGACCTGGACCGAACCTTCCAGCGCCGCTTCGAGATTCTGATCCCTGTTGCGGGCGGCATCCGGCTCAATCAAAGCGGACGCTTTGGAGCCACGGTTGAGACGACCAATCTCGCCGCTTTCGGAAGTGGCAACTATTACCTCACCGACAACACTACGTTGTTCGGCGGCTTAAGGGTCATCAATGAGGAATTGGACTACACGATCAATCGCGATCCGGCGAATGTTCTGATCGCGGGCGACGTGCCATTCGGTGGCAATCCCGGCACGTTCGCCGATATTGCCGACTCAACCGAAGACACAGCTGTCACTGGCGAGATTGGTATCCGCCGCGATTTCACCGATGATGTTCAAGGCTATATTCGCTACGCACGCGGCTACAAAGGGCGCGCGATTGATGCAGGCTTTGGCGCTGCTAGCGACGTTGAACCCATTGAAGCCGAAACATCCGATGCGTTTGAGGCCGGCCTGAAATCAACCCTGATGAATGGCAATCTCATCCTCAACATCGCGGCTTTTCATACCGAGTTCCAGGATTTCCAAGAGCAGGCCACGGTGTTGCTTGAGGACGACGCAGACATTCTCAACGCGGAGGTTCGCCTCACTAATGTTGGAACAGTCACGACGACAGGACTTGAGATCGAAGCCATCGCAACCCCGACCGATACACTCACTCTGCAAGGCGGCATTTCTTATACCGACGCGCAGATTGATGAGTTTTCCAATGCGGGTTGCTTCTTTGGACAGACCGCAGCGCAGGGCTGCATCCCGGTCACATTGAGCGATAGCGGCACGCCGGGCGATCCATCTGACGATATCATCCAGAACCTGCAAGACCTCGCAGGCGGCGACTTACCGAATGCACCGGATTGGAGACTCACTGGGTCGGTCCGCCAGGATATTCCGCTACAGACCTCCTTTGATGCCTTTGTGCAAATGTCGGGGCGCTGGCAAAGCGAGGTGAACTTTAGTCTGAATGGCGACCCCCGCGCGGAGCAAGACTCCTATGGAATCGTCAATCTAGCTTTCGGAATTGAAGATGATGACGGTCGCTACACCGCCGCGATCTTCGTCAATAATGTGTTCGACGAGTTCTACGCAACCAACGTGTTCGGTGATCCGCTCTATGGCGGCGTGGTTAGCCATTACGTGCCTAGAGATTTCGAACGCTACTTTGGCGCTCGCCTCGGCGTGAACTTCTAGGCATAGTTTCGAAGCGGTGAGGGCGCGTGGTTTCGCGCTCCCTTTAACCCCAGGATCTCGAACGAGTGTTTGGAGCGAAGGAAAGAGATGATGTGCAAGCTTACTCGACGGTCGACCGGACTTTTCCTCCCTAGCATCGCGCTGTCGGGCTCAAGGTGCACACTTTGAGCGGCCACACGGACGCTGCCCAAAGACCAGCAGGGGCGCCCTCTCCCTATCGGGTGCCCCTGCCGGTTCGCTTTGGATTTGGTATTGGCGATTTCGGCTTCTTGCTCGTCTGGCAAGGGACCGCGCTGTTCTTAATGTATTTCTACACCGACGTTCTGGGTATCGCCCCGGCGATCGCTGGAGCGATTTACCTCATCGCAATGGTTTGGGATGCGATAACGGACCCGATCATCGCGACACTCGCAGACCGCACGCGCAGCCGATGGGGAAAATATCGCCCATGGCTACTCTATGGCGCCCTACCTTTTGCGGCGGGATATCCTTTGGCCTTTTCAACGGCACCAGCCTTCTGGCCGTTTGGCGTGATTGCTTGGGCGCTCGTAACACATATCTTCCTGCGCACGACCTACACCATCGTCTCGATGCCGTTTAACTCGCTGCAGGCTCGGCTAACACCAGACGCGCAAGAGCGCGCGGTTCTTGCCGGGTTTCGCATGGTCGGCGCCGCAAGTGGCGGCTTGGTGATTGTCTTTCTAACTCCGATCATTGTTGGGATGTATGGTGAGGGCCGCGAAGCGGACGGTTACCTCACAGCCGCCACCGTTGCCGGGACGATCACGTTCTTTGCGATCATGTTTTGCTTCGCGACTATGCGCGAGCCGGATACGGGCGGCACCCCAACCCAAACCTCGATATTTGAGGACCTCAAATCGATTGGCCCGACTTTCCTGAACAATCCGCCACTGATCCGCGTATTCCTGATCATTATCATCGCGTCGATCTGCATCGGCATGTTTGGGAAGAATATGTTGTACTATTTCAAGTATGATTTGGAGCGACCAGACCTGACGGTTTACGCGCTAGTGCTTCCCGCCCTTATGCTCATTCTCGCCGTTCCCTTTTGGGTTTGGTTTGCAGGTCGAACCTCGAAGCGAACGAGCATGATGTGGGGGGCGATCATCGCCTTAGCCGGCTATCTTGCATTCTTCCTCAACCCGACCGACAGTTTTGCGATCATCATCTGTGCGATTGGCCTGACTGGCCTCGGCGCAGCGGCTATTGCGGTCATGTTTTGGGCCATGCTTCCAGACACAGTCGAGTTCGGCGAGGCCCAAACCGGCATTCGCGCCGAAGCCAAAACATTCGGGTTTGCTTCCTTCGCGCAAAAAGCGGCCGTCGGCATCAATGCAGCTTTGCTCGGTATCTTATTGTCGGTTGTCGGCTTCGAGGCCAATATGGACCAAAGTAGAAATACCCTGCTCGGAATGAAGGCCATTATGGCCCTCATCCCTGCACTTGGCGTGATTGTCATATTACTGATCTTGCGCGGCTACACGTTGGATAAGGCCGCACACCAAGCGTTGGTCGATCGTATTCGCGAGACCGCGCCTTAAATGTAGCTCTGGTTGGGAGGCCAAACATGAAATTTCCGTCGCAAGTTCTGGTATCGCTCGTCGCGTTTGGTCTTGCGGGATGCGCCTCCGCGACCCCGAATTCTGAAGCCGAACAGCAAGCCGAGCAGGCCCAACCGAATATCATCGTTATTATGGCGGATGATCTTGGTTGGGGTGATATCAGCCTGAATGGCGCTGACCTGATCAACACGCCAAACATTGACCGTATTGGCCTTGAAGGGGTGCAGCTCACAAGTTTTTACGCTGGCGCGAATGTCTGTACGCCGTCTCGCGCAGCTTTGCTGACCGGACGCTACCCGATCCGATCCGGCATGCAACATGTCGTCCATCCGCACTCTCAATTCGGGTTACCGCAGAGCGAGACAACGATTGCGGAAATGCTCCGAGAGGTGGGCTATACGACCGGCATGATCGGGAAGTGGCACCTTGGTCATTCAGACGAGCATTGGCCCACCGCACACGGGTTCGAGACCTTCTTCGGCGTTGCTTACTCGAACGATATGCAACCCTTTGATCTCTACAATGGCAAAACGGTTATCGAGACGCCGATCGACCAAACCGCGTTAACAGAAAAATACGCCGCTGAGGCGGTTAGCTTCATTGAAGCGAATAAGGATGAGCCGTTTTTCCTCTACTATGCGGAAACCTTTCCCCACATTCCCCTTTTTGTGCCGGATCATGCCGCCGGCGCGTCTGATGCGGGACACTATGGGGACGTCGTCGAGCATATGGATTGGGGCATTGGGCAGATCCTCGACACGCTCGACATGGCAGGTATTGCTGACAACACGCTGATCATCGTCACATCCGACAATGGCCCCTGGTTCGAGGGGGATTCTGGTCCCTATCGAGATCGCAAAGGCGAGACCTATGAAGGCGGTTATCGCGTGCCTTTTCTGGCGCGCTGGCCTGCAATGATTGAGGCCGGAGCGATGAGCGATGCGATGACCATGAACATTGATCTTCTACCCACCGTCGCGGCGCTCACCGGAGCAACGCTCCCATCCGATCGCGTGATTGATGGCGAGAACATCCTAAGCGTCTTGCAAGGCGGCAATAACACGCCGCATGACCAGCTCTTCTTCTTCAACGGAAATGATGTCGCTGCGGTTCGCGACGCACGCTTCAAACTGGTCCTGAATGCGTATTACAAATCATTCTATGTCCCGTTCGAACAATTTGGCGGCATGCTCCTATTTGATCTCGAAAAGGATCCGCAGGAGCGCTTTTCGTTCGTCCGCGAGAATCCTGAAACTGTTGAGCGTCTCCAGGCATCAGTTGATATGATGCGGACAGAAATTGCTGACCTTGTGATCGAACCAGCAAACCCGCTGGCACCGCGACCACCTGGCACGCCAGTTGGGCCGCAGCTCACGACGCCTTAGCAAAAGCGGCAATGCACGGGCGTCTTCTCGACGTGGCCTAGCGTTAAGTCGGACGCTCATCCAAGGCACCAATATCTAGGATTGGTGCCGCTTCCATCTCTTCGGCATCGAGCAACGCAGCGACGCGTTCCAGAGACGAAACCAGCATGGCTTGGTGCCAATCTGGCAATCCTTCAAACCGGTTCTGAAATGTATCTTGCAGCAAGTCTGGAGCGGACGTGATCGCGGTTTGGCCTTCTGGCAGTAACCGCACCCAAACGCGGCGACGGTCTTCTTCGCAGCGACGGCGCGTCATCAAGTTTCGCGCCACGAGCTTATCGACCAAGCTGGTAATCGTCGCATGCTTCAGTTGCGTCTGCTTAGAAACCTCACCGACGGAGATTTCCCCGCGCTCAGCCAATATCTGCATCACAAGCAGCTGTGACGGCGTCAGCCCCGCCGTGGCTGCGAGCTTTCGTGAGGCTTGCTCAGTTTTGCGCTGAATCTGGCGCAGCGCTATAAGGGCGTCTTCGGATCGAGTGCTCAATTCTCTGCTCCTTCAGGCAACGACATCACATCCCCGAGTGCTTTCTTCAATGGACCAAGATGGTCCTCAAATGGGCGCCATTGATCTTGGCCCGCGCGACTAATCGGTTGACGCACCTGCTCTGAGCTCGCGGTGCGGACGGCCCGGTCAGTTTTGTGAAACTCGACACACTCGGGTTCGAACGGCAAGTTACAATAATCGAGCATGCGTCGCACCTGTCCCTCCAAATCGCTGAGCACATCTTCATGCTGCACGCGCAAGACGCGCCCCTCGGGAAGAACCGCATCCCAATGCGCCATCAAATCCACATAACCGCGATAATAATGCCCGATCTCGTCCAAGCCATAGGTAAACTCCTGACCTTCCGCAAAGAGCTGTTTGAATCCGGACCAGCAACAATCCATGGGATGACGCCGGGCATCAATGATCTTTGCATTTGGTAGGATCAAATGGATCAGTCCAAGATGCCTAAAATTATTCGGCATCTTATCGGTAAAGAAAGCCGCCGATTGGCGATGAACGCGGGTATTGTCGATATAATCTTGCCCGAGCGCTGTCAGCTCATCAGCGCTCAAGTCCCCCAAAATACGAGGATAGCGGTCGCGGTCCGTGATTAGATTTCGTCCCCGCAAGCGATGCGCCAGCGATAAGATGTTAGGCAGCTCGAGCGTTCCATCAACCTGGGAATGCGAAGCCAGTATCTGCTCGATCAAAGTCGATCCAGCGCGCGGAAGACCAACAATAAAAATCGGATCCGGAACTGGGCAGCCCTTCCCAGATTGGGCGTCGATGAAGGCCGATGTGCAGACCCGTTTTTGAGCCTCGAACTCATCTTGCATCTGACCGGTCGTGTAACGCGTCTGCTTGCGTTTCAATCGGTTACCACGCTCATACTGCTCAAACGCCGCATCCGCCTCGCCGCGATCTTCAAACGCTTTTCCAAGTGCGAAAGCGATATGCACGCGGGCCATGAAAGGAAGATCCGAGGCGCCCTGTGCCACGAGCATCTCGCGCACTTCTGTGTCAGAAAACCGATACGTCTTGAGATTGGCCAGCGCATACCAAGCGTCGCCATTCTTCGGGTCGGCCTGCAGAGCTGCTTGATAAGACGAAACCGCCTCATCCGATCGGCCAAATGTCTTCAACGCATGTCCTCGCGACGTCAGCGTCGCCGGGTCATTCGGGAGATGTGTGAGCACCTGATCGAAAGCTACCAATGCGGCTTCGTAGTCACCCGCCTGCATGCTCTCTATCGCAAAAAGAGATTGAAATACGGGGCTCTGTGGATCTCGCGCCAAGAGAGCTTCGCTTTGATGCAGAGCTGAGGCGAATTTCTGCCGCTTGCGCAACACTTGGATGAAATCGATGCGCAATTGAACATTGTCTGAATCAAGCTCGATAGCGGTTTCGAGTAGGAATTCGGCATCCTCTAGCACGCCGAGACGGATACCGATATCTGCGAGCAACCGCATTCCCTCGATATGCTGAGGTTGCTTACGAAGAAAACCGCGGGCGATCTCTTCTGCGCGTAGAATTCGACCTTCGTGCAGGTGATTGGTGACCGCAGCGAGTTCGCGCGGAAGCGCTTTGATGCGATCGAGCTGAGCTTGTGCTTGCTTGGCTTCGGCAGGCCGACCAGCCGCCCGTAGAAGTTCAACCTGCGCCTTCCAGCTCGCCTGCAAGGCCGGATTGTATCGCGTCGCCATCTGAAATGCCGTGAGGGCTGCCGCAGCATCACCGCTCGATTTCAGAAGGTGTCCTTCTTCTTGAAACGCCCGGCCATACTCTGGAACGGCCTGTTTCAGCCGCGTCAAAAATGCCTCCGCGTCCGGTCGCCTATTTTGGTATCGCGCCGCCACCGCAGCGATATACAAAGCGTCGCGATGATCGCCTTCGGCATCCAGGATGGTTTGCGCAAGCGCCGCAGCCACCTCAAACTGCCCCGCCTGCATCGCAGCTTGAGCTTGTCTGATCTGATCTACAAAAGCGGGCGAACCAACCGTATCCATTGAGTGTATCCATAAAAAAGCAGCGTCCCGAAGATTCTGGACGCTGCCTTTGTTTTACGAGCGTTCAGCGCGTTTTAGAAGTCGTAACCGACACGCACGCCGATCGTACGAGGACGCATCGGTGTGACACGCTCCCGGTCAAACACGAAATTGTTGCTGAGCTCAGCATATTCATTGGTCAAATTGGTCGCGTAAATCTCAGCCGACCACTGATCCGCCGTCACCCCGAGCGTACCGCCGAGTGTTACGTAACCATCGACATCAGCTTTGTTGATCTCAATGATATCGCTGACGGAATCGTCAGAGAAGACGACCTGAGGCATGATATGGGCGGTGAGCGTCTGACCATCGATCTGGCGCTCCAGATCCCATTCATAGCGCGCCCGCAAGTTCCCCTGCCACGCCGGGGCAAATGCTAGATCCGAGCCCAGGACAACGTCATTTGTCGGGACGAGCACGTCGGTTACTTCAGTGTCGAGTAGCGAGAACGCACCCGCAATGGTTAGACCGTCGACCGAATAAGGGGCCCAGGTGAAATCGCCCTCGAGGCCTTGAATCTCGGCATTGGCCGCATTGTCTGAGAAGAACAGGTTGACGATGGATGGATCAAAAATCGTCGTTTGCAGACCTTCGATTTCGACAAAGAAGGCGGAGCCGTTGAACCGAAGAGAATTATCAAACAGCTCAGTCTTCCAACCCAATTCGTAGTTTTGCACTTCATCGGTATCAACCGCGAATGGGACAGTATAGTTGCCCGCCGGATTGGTCCGACCGCCTGGCCGGTTCAGCAAGCCTGGCCGGAAACCTTCCGAATAAGTCGCGTAGAACAAGAGATCACTGTTCGGCGTCCAGGTTCCCGTGAGCTTATAGATCACACCATCGGTTGCCGCTTTGTCCGGCGCGCCAACCGTATTGTTCGCTGCGAACTGAGCGGAGATGTTTGTCCCGAAGGCTTGCGCATCGGTAGAGGCGCCAAGGTTCGAGAAGGACGAGTTCGCAGAGCCTTCAAGATCGACCTCAATGTCGTACCAGCGCGCGCCAAGAGTTACGGCGAACTGGTCATTGAAGTCGAACGTAGCCTCTCCAAACACTCCAAGCTGCTCATCTGTTCGCAAGATATCGTTCCGGAAGATAACGCCTTCTGGGAACGGACCTGCATCACTGAAATAACCGGGCGATGCATTGCCAATCGCGCCGGTGACCGCTGTGTTCGTCAGCGGGAAGTTCGGCCCAAAGCCAATGACATCATTGAAACCAACGACGAGTTCTGATCCAGGATAGGTAAAATCGTTCAATTCAGCCAATTCGAGATCTGAGTAAAACCCGCCAAACGTCGCCCGCAAGCGGTGCTCGCGCGGCGTGTTAAACCGCAGCTCATGGGTTTGAACCTTGGTTTCAGTCGATGATTTCACGAATAGGTTTGGCGCCTGACAAGTCCCGGCCGGACCCGCATCACCTGGATAGCTCACTGAGCCATCACAGATATAATACGGTAGGTACTGCCCAACGAAGAGATAGTCGGAATAGTCAACCGTCTGATCGGTTGTCCGCTCTGTGTAAGCACCCGTGTAAAGCGCTTCCAACATGCCGAGGCGCCCTTCAAGCGTCCAGCTTGTATTGTGGAAGCTATCTTCGATATCATCGTCGGCGAAGCGTTCGATGTCATAGTCGTCGAGGTCTGGATCAGCAAAGAAAACGCCTTCGCTGTCGAGCTGCTGCTGCGCATGCAAGACCAACAAGCTCCAATCAGAATTGAATTCATAGACCCCAGACAAGCGGAACCCCGCATAGCTCGTATCGTTGAAATCATTCTCTGCCAGGCTGGCATTATTCGCCGCGATGAAATTCACAGCCGATAGATCAGCACCTGCTTGGAAGCCTTCGCGGCCCGGCGAGACGACAACGCCATTGTCGCGAACGGTTCCTGCGGCGCGGAAACGGGCCGAGTCCTCGGCCGTGCGAATACCGCCAACATTGTCGATATAGCCGCCCTGATTGTCGCTATAGACAACGCCGCGCAGAGCCAGCTTGTCTGAAACCGGCACGTTGAGCATGGCTTCGACACTATTGCTCATTTCGCCGCCATCTGTGAACGCGGTCGACGCTTTGATCGAGGCGTCAAAGCCACTTAGATCAGGCTTGTTCGTAATCAGACGAACAGTACCGGCTTGGGAGCTTGCCCCAAACAATGTGCCTTGCGGACCAGACAGAACCTCTACGCGCTGCAAGTCAGCGGCATAGACGTCCAGATTTCGACCAGGCTGTCCGAGCGGCTGCTCGTCGAGATAGAACGCAACGTTTGGCGCGAGGCCAGCAACGCCGGCGGTGGTCAGATTCGGCGTCGTTGAGGCGAGGCCGCGAATGTAAATCGTGTTCTGTCCTGGGCCAGATCCACCTGCAGCAACGCCGGGCAGCTGCACAAGATAGTCGGTGAAATTTTTCACGCCGAGCGCTTCAAGCTCTTGCTCGCCAATCGCATTGACCGCAACCGGAATGCTTTGAGCACTTTCGGTCCGTTTCGTCGCAGTTACGGTCACCGGTTTGAGACGGCGGGCTTCAGACTCATCAGCGTCCTGAGCGACAGCGCTCAGTCCAAAAAGACCTGACATGGCGATCAGTGAGACGCCACTCATTAGTCGATACATTTATTTTCCCTCGGGGTTTGCTCCGATCGTGCAGGCCCACGCCGAATTACGCAGGGCACACAAGAATCACGATCGCTCGATGGTGGTCGCTACCTACCAAATAGTTCGACGATTGAAAGAAATGAGCCGCAGTTGAATGAGAAAAAGTCATACCAACGGGACATGTGTGTCAAATATATCCCATTTCATCGACCAAAAAAGCAGAGGTCCGCGCCGTGAAGTGCGCCCAATACTTTGACGATCGAGACAATTGGTGCATGACACGCAGGACATTCATGACGTGGTGATAAATGCCGGACACAGAGCAAATCGCAAATTCCGATTGCGAGTATGATACTGATTTTGAGATCGGTCAGGACAATATAGAAGTCCTCGGGCTCGATGTGCACAATCCGGTTTTCTTCCTCGCTGCAACCTTAGTGTTGCTGTTTGGAAGCCTAACGTTGATCTTTCCAGAGGCCTCCGGCGCCCTGTTAAGCTCGGCCCGCGCTCACACAGTTCAATCCTTCGATTGGTTGTTTGCCGCAACGCCCGTCATTGTTTTTGTGTTCTGCCTGGCGCTCGCATTCTCACCCTTAGGACGCATTCGGCTCGGCGGCCCGACAGCAAAGCCGGACTATAAAATCCATTCCTGGATCGCCATGCTGTTCGCCGCTGGTGTCGGCATCGGCTTCATGTTTTGGGGCGCAGCAGAACCCCTGGCCTATCACACAGACTGGTTCGGTATGCCGCTTGGCGCTGAACCCGGCAGCGACGAGGCAAACCGCCTGGCTTTCAGCGCAACGCTTTTCCATTGGGGCTTGGCGCCATGGGCGATCTACGCTGTGGTGGGTCTATCGCTTGGCTTTTTCGCCCACAACAAGGGCCTTCCGCTTTCAATTCGATCGGCGTTTTACCCTCTGCTCGGAGAGCGGGTTTGGGGCTGGCCGGGCCATGTGATCGATCTGTTTGCGGTTGTATCGACCATTTTCGGACTAGCCACAACGATTGGCCTCGGCGGCACCCAAGCGGCGAGCGGTCTCGGTTATATGCTGGACTTTGAACCGACCATTTGGATTCAGATTGGGCTCATCGCCGTGATGACAGGCCTGGCCGTCATCTCGGTTGTGCGAGGCATGGATGGCGGGGTCAAATTGCTCAGCAATGTGAATATGGTGATCGCCTTTTCATTGATGCTATTCGTCATCATAGCTGGTCCGACGGCGCTGATTTTCACTGGAATCGGCGAAAATCTGCTCGCTTATATCACCGACACGCCCGCCCTGACCAATTGGATCGGTCGCGAAGATGTCGCGTGGTTCCATGATTGGACGATCTTCTATTGGGCATGGTGGATTTCTTGGTCGCCTTTCGTCGGCATGTTTATCGCGCGCATTTCACGCGGCCGCACGGTTCGGGAATATTTCGCGGTCGTTCTGCTCGCCCCGTTTGCGATTTGCGTGGTCTGGTTTTCAGCCTTTGGTGAGACAGCCGTTTTCCAATACGAAAACGGAATCGGCGATCTTTCAGGCGGAATCGTAAGCTCGGCTACGGTGCTCTTTCAAATGCTGGCGGCAATGCCTTGGGGCGGCGTGACTTCCGTCATAGCGATTGGCTTGTTGATTGTCTTCATCGTCACGTCTGCAGACTCCGGTGCGCTTGTTGTGGACACGATTACCTCTGGCGGAAAGACCGACGCGCCAGTTGCGCAGCGCGTGTTCTGGGCCTGTATGTTGGGGCTTACCGCATCTGCCCTCCTCTATGGTGGTGGCACGTCAGCGCTGGAATCGCTGCAGGCGGGTACAATTGCAGCGGCCTTGCCATTTACGATCGTTCTTCTGATCTGCTGCTTGAGCCTCTATCTTGGCATGAAAGACGATCTAGCGCCTGTGCAATCCGACCAAGCTGAAGCTCAACCAGCCCAAGACTAGTCTTTCGGGCGAAAAAACCCGTTTATTGTTAATCGACCCTGCCGCGGATCGCCTGGCAACGGCGCCGCATTATTGATGACGCCGCTATGCAAGCTTGTTCCGGGATATAGGATGAGACTGTTAAAGCTCGCATCGCTTGCGAAGATCTTCTCAAAATGCGGACCTCCCTTCTCGATATATCGCGCTGGCGGCAAGCCCGATTTTTGAACATCGCTTTCCAGCGCAGCTTTGTATGATGGGTATCGTGCCTCCGTCACACGCTCGAACTCTGTTGAGAGGTGCCGATAGAAGCCTGTGCCGCCATGCTGAGTTTGATTGAGATAGATCATCACTGCCAACTGGGACTCGTCGAAGCCATCAAAGTGCGGCAGGCGCTGTATCGGTGTCAGGCGCTCTTTCGGGTGCGTAACAATCGAATACCAAGCCTGCCCCATCCAAACCTGTTTCTCGGCCTCAAAATTGGTCACAACGAGATCGGAAACCGCCTCGCATAGCCCGGCGAGCAGTCCAGGCTCAACGCTTGCGCGGATGCCCGGATAATGCGGATTAATGTGCGCATAGCGATGGCTTGAAGCAGCCTCGACAACCAATTCGGGTGTTTTGAAAAAATCGGAAACTTGAACGATTTGCGTCTGTTCGGTGCCAATCTTTGTCAGGGTCGGTTTCGATGGATTTTGCGCAAACGTGCTCAAGGTGAAATTCCAATAAAAACAGAGCTCTTTATCTGTAGCGTATCAGACTATCGCACTTTAAAAAACTGCTACAGTTTGCAATAGTGCTGACGTGCGAAAACTTGAAAATCGCTGTGAGATTCGAATGGTAGATCAGAATAGTCCGATAGAGAAAATCATCATCGTTGGCGGCGGTTCTGCGGGCTGGATGACGGCTGCCGCGCTCGCGAATGATCTCGGTGAAAGCTGTGAGATCACCTTGATCGAGTCCGAAGCGATCGGGACAGTTGGCGTGGGTGAGGCAACGATCCCGCCCATTCGATACTTCAATCAGCGCCTCGGCATCGATGAAGCAACTTTTGTTCGCGAAACCAACGGATCTTTCAAACTCGGGATTGAGTTCATCGACTGGTCCCGCATCGGTCACGCCTATTTTCACCCGTTTGGGCATTATGGCGCCGAGTTCGACCATGTGCCTTTCTATCAGCATTGGATGCATGAACATTTGAAAGGCGACCAGATTCCGATCGATGACTATTCGATGGCGTGGGTCGCCTCAAAAGCCGGGAAGTTCTCACATCCACTAGCCGATCGCCGCAATGTTCAATCACGTTTTGATTATGCCTACCATTTTGATGCGACGCTCTATGCCGCTTATTTATGCAAATATGCAGAAGCGCGCGGAGTCACGCGAATTGAGGGACGTGTCGCGTCGGCGCAGCAGGCGCCGGAGAGCGGTTTTCTCCAGTCTGTCACCATGGAAGACGGACGGACATTTGACGCCGACCTGTTTGTCGATTGCTCCGGCTTCTTTGGTCTTCTGATCGAGAAAACCCTCGAAACAGGTTACCAGGATTGGTCGCACTGGCTGCCTTGCAACCGAGCCGTCGCCGCGCCTTGCGAAAAATCGTCTACAATCCTGCCCTATACCAAGTCCACCGCCAGAGGCGCCGGTTGGCAATGGCGCATTCCGCTGCAACATCGGACTGGAAATGGTTACGTCTATTGCAGCGAATATCTTGAGGCAGATCAGGCCGAGGACACCCTACTTTCATCGCTGGACGGAGCGCCCACGGCCGACCCGAAACACCTGCGCTTCGTGACGGGCCGCCGCAACAAGTTCTGGAACAAGAACTGTGTCGCGATTGGGCTGTCGGCTGGCTTTATGGAACCTCTGGAATCCACGAGCTTGCATTTGATTCAATATGGGATCATGCGGCTACTTGCTTTGTTCCCGAGTAAGACCATGTCGCCGCTACTCGCGGAAGAATACAATGCGCTGACCATTGCTGAGTATGAACGTATCCGCGACTTCCTAATCCTTCACTATACCGCAACTCAGCGCGACGATTCTGAGTTCTGGCGTTATTGCGCGAACATGCCGATCCCAGATCGGTTGCAGTACAAGATTGATCATTTTCGGTCACATGGGATGGTGGTTTCCGACGAACGCGAGCTCTTTCATAATCCGAGCTGGATCGCGGTCTACCTGGGCCAAGACATCTTGCCAGAACGTGCGCCCGCCATGGCCCAGCACCGTGACAGTGTGCCGGTTCAAGATCGGATGCGGGCCATCCGTCAGGCGATGGTGCAAGCGGTTGAAGCCATGCCGACCCATGACGCTTTCATCGATGGCTATTGCAAATCTGCTTTGCAGTGAGCGTCGATGAAGTCTTGATGCGGTGGTAGGTCGTTCGTGGCACGCTCGATCAGCTTTTGCACATCTCCCAGAAACGTCGTCAGCTGTTCAGACGAAATCCGGTTCGCCATGGCATGGAAGCTTTTCGGGATCAGTCCCTGGCCCACCATCACCTGTACCCAGCTGGATTCTCGAAACAGGTCTTCTGCGTCTTTGTAGAGCAATCCATTGCTCGAAAAGAGCCGCATTTTCTCCGTCAAACTATCGGGAACCGACATATGCTTGCAGTAACGCCAAAATTCTGAATCCTCACGATCCGTCCGGTGATAATGCAGGATTAGAAAATCGCGGATCAACTCATACTCATGGCTGACCTGGCGATTATATTCGCGCTCATTTGAGGCATCGAAAGACTTATCCGGAAACAGTTCGATCAGTTTCGAGACATTCGATTGGATCAAGTGGATTGAGGTCGATTCTAACGGCTCTAAGAAACCACTAGCGAGACCGAGCGAGACACAGTTTTTATGCCAAAACTTCTCACGGCGCCCGGTCGTGAAGCGTAGACGCTTTGGATCCCCAATCGGTGCGCCATCCAGGTTTGCAAGCAAGGTCTCTGTGGCTTTGTCTTTGCTTGTAAACTGCTCGCAGAAGACATGCCCGTTGCCCGTTCGGTGTTGGAGCGGGATGCGCCATTGCCAACCCGCATCATGCGCCGTGGCTTTTGTGTACGGCAGCAGAGGCTGTGTACTCTCGCAGCCAACCGCGACGGCGCCATCGCACGGCAACCATTTGGACCAATCTTCATAGCCAACGCCGAGCGCCTGCCCGATAAGTAGTCCGCGAAAGCCAGAGCAATCAACAAAGAGGTCGCCGGCCACCTCCTGACCGCTTTCTAGGGTTACGTGTTTGATGTGACCGGATTCGGAATCAAGCTCGACGTTGACGACTTTGCCTTCGACCCGCGTAACACCATTGGATTCTGCATGCTTGCGCAGGTACCGTGCATAGAGTCCGGCATCGAAGTGAAACGCATAAGCAAGACCTGTCATCGACGTGTTGCCGACGCGCTCCAATCGTCCGAATTTGTTTGCGTAGGCCGCTTTGTGGTGAAGCGAGTAATCCCAAAGGCTCCCCGCCTGCCCTTCAGCTTGGCGACGCAGCCAGTAATGATGAAAATGCAAACTTGCGAGATTAATGCCGGCATCACCAAACGTGTGTAGATAGCGCTCGCCAATATGCCCCCAATTGTTGAACTCAATCCCGAGCTTGAACGTACCTCGGGTTTCCCGAACGAACTCATTTTCATCGAGGCCAAGTACACCATTCAAACGGCGGATCTGCGGAATAGTCGCTTCGCCCACACCCACGGTTCCGATCGCTTCGGATTCAATCAGCGTGATCTTGACTGAAGGCCCAAGCAGTCGCGCCATAGATGCGGCTGCGATCCATCCCGCTGTCCCGCCGCCGACAATGATCAAGTTTTCAATATGTTGGCTTTGCATCTGCTTTTCTTAGCCCGCTCTCAACGTCTCGCCCAGTCCACACAACCCAAACGAAAGAAGAGGCCTGTCCGGAAACAGGCCTCTCCTGGGAGGATCCTAACTCTCACTCAAGTTAGAATTTCTTTGCAACCGTAATGTTGTAAGTGGTGCCATATAATTCGTGGCGGCTTGGGAATGTGACCGCAGAGTTGGTCGTTACATTCTCAGTCGCGAATGGCTCGTCGGTGAGATTGTAAGCTTCGAGGTTCACAGAGAAGCCTTCAAACGGACCTTCTTCCCACTCATATCCAATTTGCGCATCGACAATTGTCTCTTCCAGAGCTTGCGCACCGGATAGAGTACCGTCGAACTGCTGAACTTCAGACAAGAAGCCATCACGGTAGCGTGCGCTGACTTTGGCTTTCCAGCCATAGTTCTCATAATACACATCCGCCGACCAAACCGATTCTGAGTATCCAGGAATGTCGAGTGTATCGCCATTCTCATCCTCAAGACCATTATCCGCATAGGTATAGCTGCCGCCAAACCCGAAGCCATCAAGCGTACCTGGCATGACGTCATCGAGGCTCACGCGAGCGGTCGCTTCAAATCCGGTGATACTGCCTTCAGCGAAGTTAACCGGCCCGTTGAGGCGCGTGGTCGCAACTTCCGGGTTCGCAGCGAGGAAGTCACCAAGGCCGACGCCTTGATACTGCTGTGTCGCGTCAACGGTGGTGTTGAGATCCAGCACCCAGTCTTCCAAGTCTTTGTGGAAGAACGCGAGCGATACCGCGCTTGCGCTTCCGAAATATTTCTCGAACGCGATATCAAATGAAGTCGACCGGTAAGGCTCGAGGAATGGGTTTCCGCCATTAATATTATAGCAGGTTTGCTCTGGAGGGTTTTGGAAGTCCGCATTGTCCGGAATTCCATCTGGAGTCGGGCTTCCGTCGCCTGCTGGTGGACCGCCTGCCGCATCCGGACACACTGCTGCGTTCCGTTCAAACGTCTGATTTGCAGCCAGTTGATCCAGGCGCGGACGCGTTAGTGTTTGCGCGGCGGCAAAGCGGACGAAGGTTGAGTCTGCGACTTCAAAGCTCAAGTTCAAACTTGGCAAGAAATTGTCGTAGGACGTTTCAACAGTCTGCTCACCAACACCCGTCAAAGTACCGGTTGAGGCTTGCGTTGTGTCCACCCACTGGAAGCCGAAGTTACCACGCACAGGAACACCATTGAATTGAGTGTCGAGATTGGCCATTGCGTAGAACGTGTTGATCTCTTCTTCGACGACCCAAGCCGTCGCATCCGTTTGCTCCAGGAGGTACGTCCCATCTGTCGCCAAACTTGCGGGGTTATAGGCAATAATATCCAGACCAATGCCACCCGAATCTGTTGATCCAAGAATAGCGTTCGTAGGAATTGCCAACTCGCTGTTCACGAAATTTGGTCCTGGGCGAATAAAGAAGGCATTGTCGGTGAATGACTTCTCACGATCAGTCCGCAAATACCCGACTTTGACGCCAGAAACGATGTCGTTCTCAAGGTCATAATCTGCTTCCAGGCGAAGCTGAGTGAGCTCGTCCTCGATGTCTGGCTGGCGCGAGAAGCCGACTTGCCCCCAACCACCTGGGTCGGTGAGCAAGACAACGTTCGGGTCCGTAAAGTCTGTCGGAGTCGACACGCTGTACTCGCCGTCTCGATCAAAATTGAATGTTACTGGAGCCACGAGAGACGCGTCACGCACACCGTTAAACGTTCCAGCATCAAAGTCGAAGCTACCCAGAATACCGCGACCTGTACCTGCATAAGACTCATAATCGATGTCAGACCGCTCGAGTTCAGAACGGCTCAAGTCGCCAGTAATGGTGAGGCGATCAGAGACTTCGTACGAAGAGTTGATCCCAATGGAGAAAATCTCTGCGGTATTCCCTTCAGTATCTGTTCGGAGGATTTGACCGATACCGGTTGTGCCATCACCCGCCGAACCACCTGGTGCGCCAACAGCGCCGCTCGTGTACGTGGCTGAGTCTGAGAAGCCGCTTGTCCCAGTGACGGCTGGAACGCCGACGCCAGACCAAATGGCCAGCGGTGTTTCCACGCCTCGGAAGATACCAGCATCTTCAGTGTCCGTGTAGAATGCGTCTACCGTCGTTTGAAAGCGATCAGTTGGCTCAAACTGAAGTGTACCGGCAACTGAAGTGCGCTCGAACTCGCGAGACACAACGCCCGAGCGGGGGTTATCGGCTGGGAATACGAGACCGGTCGTTGGCTCAATCCCGGTCTGATTGTCCGCAGTTTTCAGCTCACGAGAAAAGAACTGAGTTGGGTTGGACTGATGCGTAATGCCCAGCGACCAACCGATGGTGCCATTGTCGTTTTGGTCGATGTAAGACCCGAAAAAGCGATACCCGTCTTCGTCAAAGTCTGGGTTGAGCGAGCCATTGTCGTTATAAACATACTTGCCCGAAACGTTGACCTGGCGATCCGTGTAATCCAGCGGACGAACGGTGCGAAGGTCGACAGCGCCGGCAATTCCGGTTGCGGCGAGCGTTGCATCTGGCGTCTTATAGACAACGCCCTGCGCGATCAGCTCTGACGGGAATTGGTCAAACTCAATCCCGCGATTGTTACCTGCTGACACAACTTCGCGGCCATTCAACAACGCAATTGAGAAGTCCGGACCAAGGCCGCGGATAGAGATCTGTTGAGAGCGACCGCGAACCCGCTGCGCCGTAACACCGGGAAGGCGCGCAAGTGAGTCAGCAATTGAAAGATCTGGCAGCTTACCGATGTCTTCAGCCGAAATCGCCTCGACAATAGAAGTCGCGTTCTTCTTGGCATTGAGTGAATTTTGGATCGAACCACGGATACCCGTGACCGTAACAACGTCCAGCGTCGCCTGTTCATCTTCGTCCTCATCTGCCGCATCCTGAGCATAGACTGGAACGCTTGCAACAAGAGCCAACGTAGCCGTACCGAGCAGCCAACTCTTCTTATTCGTGAAAGTCGTTTTCAATAGTTCCTCCCTGAAACTTGCACGCAAGAAATGTGGCACACCACCACTTTCTGACTCGCCCTACTTATTGCAAATTTATGAAAACGCCAACCCCTTTCGCATACATGTCATGCGTTTTGACACATGGGTCGTGACCAAAATACATCAATTCGCGCTGAGAACGCTATCATTTCCGCTATTTTCCTGCTCAAGGATCGATTAAAGGCCCAGAAAATGAGGAATAACCGACCCCTGCAAAGCTCTGCAAAATTTTGCAAAGAACTGAAAATCTATGAAGAATTACTCGCTAGACGAGTGCTAGTCCGCGCCGCAAGAAGCCCGAACGATCAATTCTGCGGGAATTCGATCATTATCGGGGCCACGCTGACCAGATGAGTCGAGCAGTTTTGAGACCAACACTCGGCCTGCTTTGCTTGTATCCTGATCGATCGTGCTCAAGGGCACCTCGGCGTAAACACCGAACGGAACATTATCGTACCCAACAATCGCAACATCATCCGGGACCGACAAACCGGCACGACGAATAGCCTGAATCGCACCTAGCGCGATCAAGTCACTGGCCGCAAAAATGGCGTCAAAATCCGCTTTCTCGGCGATCAAGGTCTCGACGACGGCGCGCGCCGACGCGACTTGAAAGTGCGCCGGAACAATCAATCGGTCTTCATAAGGTAGACCTGCCAATTCCAACCCCTCGCGATAGCCGCGCATACGCTGACCGATCTCGGGCGCATCTGAGTCGCCCAGAAAAATAATTCTCTTGCGGCCGAGACGCGCAAGGTGAGAGGTCGCTCGGCGCCCGCCGGCAATATTGTCGCTGCCGACCGAACAATAGGATTGCTCTGGCAAAGATGCGCCCCAAACCACAAAACGATCTTCGACTTCAGCCAATCGATTAAACGCCTCATGCAAAGTCGACTGCCCCAAAAAGATTACGCCGTCAGAGCGGCTGGTCGACATCGCAGTCGCTAGCTCATCATAGGAAGACGGTGCAATATAGCTCAGCAGGATATCACAGCCGCGCTCGCGCGCTGCGTCGCCGATACCGGCCAACAGCTCGAAAAAGAACGGGTCAGCCATGCGCCCCTCGCGGCTCTGAGGCCGCGGCACAACAATCGAGATAGTCGCATTGGCCCCAATTGGGCCAGCCGGCATGTAAGCGCGAAACGGGTAGTCCAGCTCGCGCGCTAGCTTCCAGATCTTTTGTTTTGTACGAACATTGACCGCAGGGCTATCGTTCAGCGCGCGAGACGCCGTAGAGATCGAAACCCCGGCCCGTTTGGCAAGATCCTCAAGACGCGTTGTCGGCTTGGTCTCCATGGCTCACTCCCTACTTAGTTCGCGCGAACCCATACACCCACGCGCCCCGGAACAGCCTGATTCTGTAGCAAATCTTCCTTAAGAGGCGTTGAAGACAACACAACATCTCCGCCTGACACTAAGCCCGATGGGATTGGCACAGGCGTGTCACCAAAATTGAACAGAGCGATGACCGCCCCTTCCGACGACTGGCGGCGAATGATCAGCGCGGTGTCCCGACCCGTCTCATGGAATGTCATTTCACCATGCAACAATGCTTCGAAGCGCTTTCGGACAACTAGCGCCTCAGACGTGAAGCGCAGCATGCTATCATTGCCCTGCTGTTGATCGATAGCGAGCGGCGCATGCTCTGGATCGAGCGGCAACCAGGGCTCTGCGGATGAAAATCCAGCATGCGGCTTGGCAGCCTCCCAAGGGATCGGCGTCCGCGCACCGTCGCGCCCGAGCGTCTTAGGCCAGTTCATGATCGCCTCTGGGTCTTTCAGGTGCGAGAATGGAACATTCGCCTGCGGTAGCCCCAGCTCCTCACCCTGATAGATGATCGGGTTTCCACGAAGCGTCAGCAGCAGCAACATATACAGCCGCGCCATGTCATCGCGCTGCTCACCCGGTGCCCAGCGTGTCACGGCGCGCGGGGCATCATGATTCGAGAAGGCCCAACTCGGCCACCCCTCTTCCTCTGACTGATCCCACAAATTCGCCGACCTCATGACGCGCTCAGCGCCAAGCTTGGGCGCGTAGAGAAAGTCGAAATTATATGCTGAGTTCAATCTCTCATCGCCTTCCGTGAAGGCCTTCATCTCCCCAATCGGATTTGGACCACCGACCTCTGCAACAGTAAACGTCCCGGGATATTCGTTTAGCATATCGCGAAACGACTCGATGAAGCCGACAATGTCCGGCTGAGACATGTTGTATTTGTGGACCTGCATGTCGAAGGGCCGTGTCGCCTCATGCGCCTGAATGCCCGACGGCGGATTATCTCGCAGCGCGCGGTCATGCATGCCGAAGTTCAGCGCATCAAGCCGGAACCCATCGACCCCGCGGTCGAGCCAGAAGCGCCCCGCGGCGATCAAGGCTGCCTGGACTTCCTCGTTATAGAGATTGAGATCAGGCTGCTCTTTCAAGAAGTTATGGAAATAGTACTGGCCGCGTCGAGCGTCCCATTCCCAACTCGGACCACCGAAAACAGACTGCCAGTTATTCGGAGGCGACCCGTCTGATTTGGGGTCCGCCCAGACATACCAATCCGCGCGTGGATTATGCCGGCTCGACCGACTCTCAATGAACCAGTCATGATGATCAGAGGTATGCGAATAGACCTGATCAATGATCACTTTCAGGCCGAGCGTATGCGCCTTTTCAACGACGGCGTCGAAATCCTCAAGCGTTCCGAAGATCGGGTCGACACCGCAAAAATCAGCAACATCATAGCCATAATCCGCCATCGGAGATGTAAAGAAAGGCGAGATCCAAATGCCGTCCACACCCAGTGAAGCAATATGATCGAGTCCTTCCAGCACGCCACGCAAATCGCCAATGCCGTCACCATTCGTATCGCGGAAACTACGCGGATAGATCTGATAGATGACCGCACCCTTCCACCAGGGCAAATCCGACATCACACTCTGCATGATCGTTTCCTGCGACTTTGATATTCCCGCCACTATTTGCCCCCAAACTCAGTTTTGCAGACAACGACATCAAGCGCCGGGATCGTCATCGCGTAGCTTCCTGGCGCCGTTGCATTCACGCGGCACTGCCCAAGCAAGGAGGAGAATACTGATGCGCGTCCATCAACCGCGACATTGATATCTTTCGCGCTGTCTTCTGCGTTAACTGCAACGACGATCTCCACACCCGCATCATAGTCGATACGCGAAAACGCAAAGAGGCTGTCTTCGCGATGCGCAAGGCGGGTGATCTGCTCCCCGCGCCGAATGGCAGACTCACGCGAGCGTATGTCGGCGAAAGATTTGATCGCCAAATAAAGCGGATGCTCCGTGTCGAAATTGCTTTCGGCGGTCGTCGCATCGGTCGCGATCAGATCATTGTCGTTGTAGAGATCAGTCTGGCTCGGGAACATGTTTTCGCGCGCCAATCGGTCGCCGCCATCTGAGACGAAGCCTTGCTCGTCACCATAATAAACTGTAGGTACGCCGCGAGTGAAAAACATCAGCGCATTGGCCAGGCGCACACGCGCGAACAGCTCATCATCGCTCATACCTGGATCACGCTCGCGCAAGAAGCCTGCAAAACGCCCCATATCGTGATTACCAAGAAAAGTCGGCAATTGGCGGGCCGTCTCCGCGCCGTTCGCATAGATCACGTCAGCGCGGTACAGCTCGTCCATATGGAGACCAGGCTTGTCATCGACGATCAAACCTCTGGCGCTCGACTGGAACGCAAAATCCAACACAGTCGGAAGCTCCGCATTCGTGGTAAAGCGCGCGAGATGCTGCGGCTTCTGCCCATCAACATAGACCTCGCCGAACATGTGGAAGTGATCGATACCCAAGCCTGCCGCATGCTCCAGAATCGCGGGCGCGAAAGCCTGCCAGAACTCATCTCGGACGTGTTTCGCTGTATCGATCCGGAACCCGTCAACATTATAGGCGCTAATCCAGTCTTTGTAGATTTCAATCATGCCGTCGACGACGCGCGGATGCGCGGTGTTGAGATCGTCGAGCCCAGCGAAGTCGCCGTATAGCGAGTCCTCATCCACGAAGTCGGTGTCACCGCGATTGTGGTAATGGATCGTATCGTTCAACCACGCGGGAACCTTAACGCCCTCGAACTGCTCGGGCACGAAAGGCGTATAGGCCCAGGTCGCCTCGGTCAGATTGGCGAAATTCTCTTCGGTTTGATGAACACCATCATCGCCAAGGAAGCCTTCATTAATCGCCGCGCCATCGCTCGCGCGCCGCGTCCAGGGATAGTCGCCAATATAGCGATATTCGCATCGGAATGTCGGGCCGCCTGTTACTTCAGGGTCGTGACACTCGCGATACCCGATTATGTCAGCCGTGTGGTTGGTGATGATGTCCATATAGACTTTCATCCCGCGGGCATGCGCCGCGTCCACGAAGGTTTTGAAGTCCTCGCGCGTGCCGATATGCGGATCAACATTGGTGAAGTCCGTGATCCAATAGCCGTGATAACCAGACGACTCCTTACCCTCAGGGCCTTGCACCGGATTGTTCTCAAAAATTGGGGTCAGCCAAATCGCGGTCATGCCGAGGCCTTGGATGTAATCCAGTCGCTGCGTCAGCCCCTTTAAGTCACCGCCATGATAGAAACCGAAATCCGTCGGGTCATAGCCGTCCTTCAGTCGACCGCCCTCAATACCGCCGCGATCGTTGGCTGGATCCCCGTTCTCGAAACGGTCCGGCAGAACGAAATAAATAATCTCATCCTCTATGCGGCGGTCTTCGACCGGCAACGCTTCGACCTCAGCTGAAACGATGGACTGCGCCTCTGATTCTTCGCTCACGGCGCCAGCACAAGCCGCCAGAAGCGCCCCGCAGGAAAGGCTGAGCAGGCTTGCCCCAAGCCGTATTTGTCGCGAGCGCATTGCATCCTCCTGATACGTTATTCGATTATCGTTGCCATAGTTTTTCATTTTTTTGCAAACCTGACAAGCAGCTTTCATCGCAATTTAGAGGGATATGTCGCACAAGCTGAATGGGATCCCAGATTTTCAATTGCAATGATTTGCATTGATACTGTAAGCTCGTCAGAACCCCGGGAGGATGATATGCGAAAGACGCTAACAGCTGGCGCAACACTCTTAATGCTGAGTCTAACCGCTTGCATAATCGATGCCTCAGCGCCGCTTAATGCTGAGGCTGACAGCTCACCCACTCAGACAATCGAAACGATAAGCGCCTCATCACCCTCGGGCGAGCTGAGCTTCACCCTCAGCGCCGAGAGCGGCCAACTGACATGGCACGCAGACTGGCGCGGCGAAACCATCATCGCGCCCTCCGCACTCGGGCTTATTTTCAAGACCGGGCCGGACCTAAACCGGGGCCTCACAATTACCTCCATCGCGAAAGGGGCCGTCGACGAGACCTGGGAACAGCCCTGGGGCGAACGACAGTTCGTGCGCGACCATCACAATGAACTAGCGGCTAAGGTGACGCTTGCAGATGGGTCACCGGCATTCACGCTTCGCGCACGCATCTTCGATGACGGACTTGGTTTTCGCTATGAAGTTCCAGACACCGGCAATCGCGAAATCACTGACGAACTGACCGAGTTTCGCATCGACGCCGCCGCAAAGACGTGGTGGATTCCGGCAGCGGGCTGGAACCGGTACGAAGAACTCTATTACGAGACCGCCCTTCAAGCCGTTCCGCGCGCGCACACGCCAATGACACTGGAACTACCCGATGACGGCCCGTTTCTGTCGATCCATGAGGCCGCCTTAGTAGACTATGCTGGCATGTGGCTAAACCAACGACGCCCCGGCACCCTGGAAGCTGAACTCGCACCTTGGTCAGATGGCATAAAGGTCAAGGTGAGCGGCGCCCTCAAAACACCCTGGCGCACCGTGCAAGTGTCCGATACCGCCGCCGGGCTGGCAAACTCAGACCTTATTCTAAACCTCAATGAGCCGAACGCTCTCGGCGACGTTTCCTGGGCCAAGCCAAGCAAGTATATCGGTATCTGGTGGTGCATGCATATCGAGGAATGCACTTGGGGCTCTGGCGAGAAACATGGCGCCACGACGGAGCGCACGCAGGCGTACATTGATTTTGCAGCAGAGCACGGATTTGACGGCGTCCTCGTCGAGGGCTGGAACTTTGGCTGGGACGGCGACTGGTTCTCGAACGGCGAGATCTTTAGCTTCACGCAGGCCTATCCCGATTTCGACATTGAGGCCTTGGCCGCCTATGCAAAAGAGCGCGACGTCTACCTGATCGGACACCACGAAACCTCCGGCGCGATCACCAATTATGAAGAGCAAATGGCGGAAGCCTACGCGCTCTATGAATCGCTTGGGATACCCGCGATCAAAACCGGCTATGTCGCCGATGGCGGCGAAATCACGCGCCGCGACGTAGACGGCAAAGTCTACAAGGAATGGCATGACGGCCAATACGCGGTAAACCACCACTTGCGCGCTCTTAAGCTCGCCGCGAAGCACAAGATCGCTATTAATGCGCACGAACCGGTGAAAGATACAGGCCTGCGCCGAACCTACCCAAATGCATTCTCACGCGAAGGTGCACGCGGACAAGAATACAATGCCTGGGGACAACCTCCGAACGACCCAGCGCATACGACCATTCTGCCCTTCACACGCATGCTATCTGGACCGATGGATTTCACGCCCGGCATCTTTGATCTGAGCTTTGGCAAGCCCGCAGAAGAAGACCCGCGCGTCCAGACGACACTGGCCAAACAGCTGGCGCTCTACGTGCTGCTGCACAGCCCCATCCAGATGGCTGCCGACCTGCCGCGCAATTATGAAGCTCACCCCGAAGCGTTTGAGTTTATCAAACAAGTCCCAGTAGATTGGAGCGCTTCTATTATGCTCGACGGATATCCTGGCGCTTTCGCGGTTATGGCACGCCAAGATCGAAACTCCGAAACCTGGTACATCGGCGCGGTCACGGATGAAGAAGCGAGAGAGATCGAGATCCCCCTCTCCTTCTTGGGCGACCAATCTTATGACACCAAAATCTTTCAAGATGGCGAGAGTGCAGACTGGCGAACGAACCCTTATCCATTGAACCTCTCACACACGCAGTCCTCTCGCGATGAGACGCTCACGCTCAAACTTGCCCCGGGTGGCGGCGCCGCAATTGTGTTAGCGCCCGCCGAGTAGCACAGGTAAGCAACCCGTCACCCTCACGCAAATCAGTCTGCCGGCTGGTTTGCGGGGCGGTCCGCATAACGGTCTTCAACGATCGAATAGCGATCCCACACCGCGCCATCCATCTTCGAGCGTAACAGCTTGATGTATTCAGCGTGCGTCCAGGCGAGCGGCGTTGCTGAATTGGTGCCTTGGCCGAACGCATACCCAAACGGGTTTGACCCGACATTATCCCAGACTTGCTCTGGCAGACTTAGCCCTTCATTCGCAAACGCCTCCATGCTGGCTGCGAGCATTCGGATCGAATACTCAACCCTTTGGACCTCGGGATGATTCGGCAAATATTTCGCCTTTATTGCCTGCAACTCGCCAACCTCATAATGCGCGCGCTCCCCAGAGAAAAAGGGCCAGACACGCCCGCGCTGACCCGGCGTATTGCCACCCTCTATTTCGTGATAATTGGTCCCCATCTCGCCATCTTCGCCATATCCATCATTGCCATAACGTCGCCAGCCGACACGACCGTTTTCGAACTCGTATCGCACCCGGAGATTGTCGGGGTGCGGCGCATCGAGAACACGAAGCGTTGCCTGAATGCTCGGCGCATCCCAGGCCCGGACACCATAGCGTACGAGCTCCAAGAAACCGCCATCGACAATCTGATCTTCCGGCAGGCCCGGACGGCCATTATTGTTACCGAGCAGCGCCTTATCGTTTGGGTCTTGGTTTTGCGTGATGCGGATGAAGTATGCGCCGTCTCCAAGGTCACCATTCGTCGTGAACATCCAAGATTCGAGATTTACCTCTAGTGTATCCGCCGCCTCAAGATAGATGGCTGCGTCAACTGGATCGCCGAAACGCTCAGCCAAGTCGGCTGCGGTCACGAGCCCGGAAATCACCGCCGCAATCGTCGACGGCGAATAGCCCTCCTGCTCTTCCCAGCGCTCTTGCTGCGTATAGCCAAGTGAGGCTTCAAATTCAGTGTTCCAGAGAATATTTGGGCGCCCACCATTGACCAGAAAATCTGCTGCCGGCTTCAGCATCGATCTATAGGACTCGGCGATCTCTTCGTCCGAAAGAACGCCGTCTTGCCACAGCTTCCAACCGAGCATGATTGGCATGGCCGTCTGGTCTTGCTGAATCGCGACCCACTCGATCTCACCATCGACATGCGTCTTTTGCAAGAACCATCCGGTCACGCCAGAATTGCCCGGAGTCTGATCTGTAACCTGAACCATCGGAAGATAGCGATAAGCAGCGCGCGCGGTCTCCTCATCCCCCATCGCGGAGAATGCCGATGCAACTTGAAAAAAGTCTCGCGGCCAAACCGCCTTATAGCCAGTTTGAGATTGATCCGCCGGGGCCGTTTCACCCCAGGGATTAGAGAGTGACGCAATCAACGCACCCGCATGCGTCTTATCTTCCATGATCTTGAGATTGATCGCCGACATGTACGCAAGCGCGCCGCCATCTCCAGCCTCAAAAGCAAGGTCAGGCAATTCTTCCAGGCCTTCGAGATAGGTCTGCCATTGCGCGGCATATTTTGCGTAGGATTCTGCCACCGAGATCGTCGCGGCACCATCCGCAGTGGCTCTAGCCGCGTCCTTGGTCTCTCCGAATCCAACCACCAATGTTGAGGCGAACAGCAGGTCGCGGCTCGCGGGCGATGCTGTTTCGAGGGCACCGCCCTCATCAAACTCAAACGCGATCACGCCAGCGACGTTTCCAATTTCTCGCGCCTCAGCGTACCGCACATCAAGACCACCATCATTGAGATCCGTTAAACCGTCTGAAACGCCCACATAGCCGACAGAGATTTGATCTGCAGCACCGCTTGCGAGGCGGGCAAAAAGGTGCGCGTCGTCCTCATAGGCGTGCAGGCCGCCCGCCCAAATCTGTGCCCGATCCATGCTGCCAGTATTTGCCATCGCGGGATCAATATACGCGTAAAGACGAAACCCTTCCGGCAGAGCCTCTAACAGCCCGGCATTCACAAGCAAGGCGTCTCGGTCCGGGTCGGTCAAAACGGTGATTGTTACCGCCTGGTCCAAGCCCGGATAGGTCAGCACCAAACTCGAGGCTGGCGAGACTGGTAACGCCTCGCCATCGATTTCAACTTTGGCCTCGCTCGGTTCGATTACACCGTCCGGACCAACAAGTAGGAATCGGATTTCGCGAATCTGAGCCTCATGGATGAGGCCCCACATCACCTCGGTTACCCGATCTTTCCCAAGTGAAAACCAAAGCTTCGAAATCGGCGCGGTCGAACTTGCGTCAGAGAATTGTCCATCCACATCATAAGCTTCGTATGAGGTGCCAATCCCCATTTTCTCGGCGTTCGACCATGTGGCGGGCGCACCAGGCGCGCCGGGCGCTATTACAGCATCCCGCACGGGAGCTGATTCATGGCCGGAACACGCCACAATGAATGCGACCGCACTTACTCCCAAAACCGATCTGATCAGAGTCACAGAGACCTCCCGCAAATTTTTGCAACTTTATCTCCATTGTCTCCAAGGAAACCGATCCGGTCAACCGAGATTTATTCGTAACAAAAATTGCCAAACTGACTGAAATAGGCTTTATAACAATCACAGGATTGCGTTATTTACAAAGCGCTACAGGGAGGAGAATTCAGAATGCTAATGCGTGCTGTCACGATGATTGCTTTTTTTGTCCTCGCGGCATGCGCGCAGACACCGCCATATTCGCAAAATTATGCAAATACAGACACACAAAGCGCTTACACTCCAACCCCGTATGTTCAAATCGAACATCCCGAATGGGCCCAAGATGCGGTCATCTACCAAATCAACACGCGTCAACTTACACCCGAGGGCACATTTAAAGCAGCGCAAGCCCACCTCCCCCGCCTCAAAGATTTAGGAGTCGATATACTCTGGCTTATGCCAATCCACCCGATTGGCGAGGTTAATCGAAAAGGCGACTTGGGAAGCCCCTACGCGGTGAAAGACTATTTCGGCGTGAACCCTGAGTTTGGGACCGAAGAGGACTTTCGCGCGTTCGTCACTGCCGCGCATGAACAGGGCTTCAAAGTCATCTTGGACTGGGTGGCAAACCACACTGCCTGGGACAATCCTCTCGTAGCCGAACACCCGGACTGGTACGAAACCGATTGGAAGGGCGACTTCCACCCAACGCCTTGGACGGACTGGGCCGATATCATTGATTTAAACTATGATCGACCGGAGTTGCGGGCCTACAAAACCCGAGCGCTTCGCTATTGGGTGGAAGAGTTTGATGTCGATGGTTATCGCGCCGACGTTGCGGGTTTTGTGCCGCTCGATTTTTGGGAGAACGTCCGCGCCGAGCTTAACACAGTCAAGCCAGTCTTCATGCTCGCGGAATGGCAACAGAGAGATCTGCACCGCAATGCCTTTGACGCCACCTATGCCTGGCATTGGAAAGAGGCCGCCCAGCGCATCGCAAAGGGCCAATCGGATGCAGGCGATCTGCGGGGGTATTTGAGCGAACAGATCTCTACCTGGCCGCTCGACGCCTATCGTATGCTCTACACAGAGAACCATGATCAAAATGCCTGGGATGGCTCAACTGGCGAAATTTATGGCGATGCCTATCACGCGATGCTGACACTCTCTTTCGTCACTGAAGGCATCCCGCTGATCCATAACGGCCAGGAAGTCGGAAACCAAAACCAACTCGAATTCTTCGAGCGCGACCCGATCGAGTGGGGCGGCTATACACATCCGGACGGTGCACTGATCAAGCAGTTGATCGCGATCAAGAAGACCAATCCCGCGCTCTATAATGGCGCTGCGGGTGGTCGAATCATCCCGGTCTCGACAGATAATCCGAGCCAAATCCTGAGCTTTGCCAGAGAAAAAGACGACAACCGGGTTGTGGTCCTGTTCAACCTGTCAGCAACGCCCGCCGCCTATGAACTGACGGATGGCCCTGTGGCAGGCGACTGGACTGACGCACTGACAGGGGCGTTTGAAACGCTCGCACTTGGCAGCACAGGTGCTCTCGAAGCTTGGCAAGGCAAAGTCCTGATTTCAAACAAAGATAAATTGTAGCGGAGGATCACAATGGCAGTCGCAGGAGGCGCCGTAAGCGCGCAAGACTCAGGTCGAAAACCTGAGCTCAATCTGTTTCAGATCGTCAATATGTCCTTCGGGTTCTTTGGAATCCAAATCGGATTTGCGCTTCAAAATGGCAATGTCAGCCGGATCTTCCAGACGCTGGGCGCGGATATGAGCACACTGCCTCTGCTTTGGCTTGCGGGCCCGATCACTGGCCTGATTATGCAGCCAATTGTTGGCTATTTCAGCGACAAGACCTGGGGCCCGCTCGGTCGACGTCGGCCTTATTTCTTAGTCGGTGCGATCCTCACAACGCTGGCGCTTTTCATTATGCCAAACTCCCCCTGGCTTTGGGTTGCGGCAGGAACGCTCTGGATCCTAGACGCCAGTTTGAACATCACGATGGAGCCGTTTCGGGCCTTTGTCGGCGACATGTTGCCAAGTAAGCAGCGCCCCCTCGGCTATTCGATGCAGACGATTTTCATTGGCGCTGGCGCGGTTCTAGCCTCGATTGCGCCATTCGTGTTCAACGCGCTCGGCGTTTCAAATGAAGCTGCAGACGGAGTAATCCCCGACAATGTGAAATGGTCTTTCTATATTGGCGGCGCGGCGCTGTTCATGGCGGTGATGTGGACGGTGTTCACAACCAAGGAATACTCCCCAGATGAACTCGAAGCCTTTGGCAAAGACGAAGACAACATCTTTGAACAAGAGGGCGGTGTCGAAAAAGATGAGCGACCACTAGCTAGCTTTTTCTCGAAATGGGGCCTCATCATCGCGGTGATTGGCGCGGCTTTTACAGCGGCGGTCTATTTCGCCAAAGGTGACCAGCAATTCTACATTCTAGGCGGCGGTCTGATCTTTCTTGGCGTGCTCTATTTGTGGAACAGCCAATTGGTCAAAACAGATCGCAATGCGAGCAATTTCCTGTCGGATGTTTTGGGCGATCTAACGACGATGCCGAGCGTCATGAAACGCCTCGCTTTTGTTCAGTTCTTCTCCTGGGTCGGGCTCTTCATCATGTGGATCTACACCACCCCTGCAGTGGCGCTGCAAGCCTGGGAAACCGCTGATGCCAGCTCAAAAGCCTATCAAGATGCAGGCGATTGGGTCGGGATCATGTTTGCTGTGCAGAACGGCGTTGCAGCAATCTACGCCTTCGTCATCGCGGGCATAGCGCGCCGGGTCGGGACGCGCAGCCTCCACGCCTTCAATCTGCTTGCAGGTGCTGCTGGCTTTGTTGGGTACCACCTGTTCGCGTCGCAATATGGACTTCTGATCCCGATGATCGGCCTCGGCATGGCTTGGGGGTCTATTCTGGCTCTGCCTTACGCGATCTTGGCAGATGCTCTGCCGGTTCGGAAAATGGGCATCTATATGGGCATCTTCAATTTCTTCATCGTGCTGCCACAGATTTTGGTCGGCGGAACGATGGGACCGATCTTGCGGTCTCTGGAAACGAGCATTGCGCCCGCTGTCGGGGGCGTTCCTTTGCTCGCCGTTCTGTTCGGCGCCGCCAGCTTCTGCCTCGCCGCTTTCGCGATGACCTTCGTGCGGGTAGAGCGAGGCTGATCCAACAAAAAACCCGGTTCCATTTGATTGGAACCGGGCTTTTGATTTCGACGTTAAACCAACACGCTAGGGACGCGGCGGCGCATATTTCGTTAGATTGATACCATCTACAGCGGCAACGTACTCATCGATCGTTGGGGTGCGACCAAGGATGGTTGAGAGAACCACAACTGGCGTCGAGGCCAGCAAGGACTCGCCCTTCTTCTCATCACTGTCCGCAACAACACGGCCTTGGAACAGACGGGTCGAGGTGGCCATCACCGTGTCGCCATTTTCGGCCTTTTCTTGGTTCCCCATACAGAGGTTACAGCCAGGGCGTTCGAGGTACATGATGTTCTCATACTCCGTCCGTGCGGCGTTTTTCGGAGAGTCATCATTGAACTCGAAGCCAGAATATCTCTGGAGAACGTCCCAGTCGCCCTCTTCTTTGAGTTCATCGACAATGTTGTAAGTTGGCGGCGCAACGACGAGCGGCGCTTTGAACTCAACCGTTCCGTTTTGCGCCTCGATATTCTTAAGCATTTGCGAGATGATTTTCATGTCGCCTTTGTGGATCATACATGACCCAACGAAGCCGAGATCAACTTCCTTTGTGCCCTCATAATAAGAGATTGGGCGGATCGTATCGTGGGTGTAGCGGCGCGAAACGTCATCATTATTGACGTCCGGGTCTGCAATCATGGGCTCATTGATCTTATCAAGATCGACTTCAAACTCGGCCACATATTCAGCGTTCTCGTCCGGCATCAGCGGCAACCGCTTACCAGAGCAAATGTCAGCGATACGCTGATCCGCTTTTGCGACCAAGCCTTTCAGAACGCCCTTCTCATTGTCCATGCCTTTTTCGATCATGATGCCAATCCGGCTCTTCGCGATCTCAAGCGACTCGATCAGGGTTTCTGGTTCAGAGATACAGATCGAGGCTTTCGCCTTCATCTCTGCTGTCCAGTCAGTGAAGGTGAACGCTTGGTCGGCGAGCAAGGTTCCGATGTGAACCTCGATGATCCGGCCTTGGAAAACGTTATCGCCTTCAAACTCATCGAGCATCTGCGCTTGCGTTGCGTGGACAACATCGCGGAAGTCCATGTGATCTTTCAGCGTGCCTTTAAAGGTCACTTTGACCGACTGTGGAATTGGCATGGTCGCCTCACCCGTCGCAAGGGCTAGCGCCACCGTGCCGGAGTCGGCGCCAAACGCGACGCCTTTTGACATACGCGTGTGCGAGTCGCCGCCGATGATCACATCCCAATCATCGACCGTAATGTCGTTCAAGACTTTGTGGATCACGTCCGTCATCGGGTGATAGACACCCTTCGGATCGCGGCCCGTGATCAGACCAAACTTGTTCATAAAGCTCATTAGCTTGGGCGTGTTGCGCTGGGCTTTTAGATCCCAAACAGAGGCCGTGTGACAGCCCGACTGATAAGAGCCATCAACGGTTGGTGAGATCACAGTCGCCGCCATCATTTCGAGCTCTTGCGAGGTCATCAGGCCAGTTGTGTCCTGTGAGCCAACAATGTTCACTTTGACGCGGACGTCAGAACCGGCGTGCAGCGTTTTGCCAGGCGCGACGCCGACAGCGTTCCGGTTGAAGATCTTCTCTACCGCGGTCAGGCCTTTGCCTTCATGAGAGATCTCTTTCGAAGTGGCGTACACACTTGGGGCTTCGATGCCGAGAATTCCCGCCGCCATCGTCTGAAGCTTCTTGCCGAACACAACCGCGTAGGAGCCGCCAGCCTTCATGAATTCGACTTTTTGAGGAGTCAGCGCGGAGGTGATATCAACGAGCTCTTCGCTACCATCCTCATTATAGAGCTTCTTAGTTTTGGTGTTGATCGTCAGGACTGTGCCCGTATCGACAGAGTAAAGCTGTTCAAGAACCGGCTCGCCGTCTTCGTCGATGACCGGCGCACCATTGTGATTGAGTTTCCGCGCCCAGTTTTGCAGATCGACACCGATCCCGCCGGTCACGCCAACGGTGGTGTAGAAGATTGGCGAGATGCCGTTTGTACCGCCGACAACCGGCGCAATGTTGATGAACGGGACATACGGACTTGCCTGAACGCCGGTCCAGAGGGCGACATTGTTCACGCCTGACATCCGCGAGGAGCCGACGCCCATTGTCCCTTTTTCGGCGACCAGCATAACGCGCTTATCAGGGTGTTGGGCTTGCAGCGCTCTGAGAGCGTTTTGCTTGTCCTGGTCGTGTTCGAACAGGCACTTACCGTGCAGCTCTCGGTCGGAGCGCGAGTGCGCATCTTTGCCGGGTGAGAGCAGATCGGTCGACACATCACCCACCGCCACAACGAAAGTCACGACTTTGATCTCTTCTTCAACCTCAGGAAGGTTGGTGAAGAATTCGGCGTTCGCATAGCTCTGAAGGATATCGGTCGCCAGCGCATTGCCGGCTTTGTGCGCAGCCTCAAGTCGGTCAGTATCCGCCTCATATAGGAAGACCTGTGTCTTCAGGACTTTCGCGGCGTCTTTTGCGATAGCTGCGTCATCGCCGAGCGCCAGATCGAGCAAGACTTCGATCGATGGCCCACCCTTCATGTGCGAGAGGAGTTCGAACGCAAACTCGGGCGTGATTTCCGCGACCTGTTCTTGGCCGAGGATGATTTCTTTCAGGAATGATGCTTTCGCACCTGCCGCACTCGTGGTGCCGGGAAGTGTGTTATAGATAAAGAAATTCAGAGACTGTTCGCGATGAGCGTTCCCGGTGTCTTTGATCTGCGCAATCAACTCAACTACGAGCGGCGCATCTTCGATGGGTTTCGGGTGAAGTCCGTCTTTTTTCCGGGCTTCGATTTGCTCTAAATATTCGGTGTACAGGCTCATTTTCTATTCGGCGTCCTTTATTTTGTACCATTGAGCGATGCGGCCGCGCGTTTTAAGTCGCGCCATTCATCACGAGTCTCAGCGCCCATGTATTTAAGCTGCTCCGCCGATGCAAGCGAATTGCGGCACTGCAGCAGAGGTTTGCTGGTGATCTGAGCTGCTTCAAATCCGCCGGAATATCTGAAAAGCGGACAGTTCTGAGCCTATGACGGTGCGTTATCAGGCGTCACTTTCGCTCGACAAACTCGATCATTGCCCCGTCAGGCGCCTTGATCGAAAACACATCTATATCCCCAAATGACGGGCGAACGGTCTGATAAATATCTTGTTCCAATGCCCACCCCCGCGCTTCGATCAGGGATTTCGCATCATCGACGGATGCAACCGGATAAGTGACCGATAACCACCCCAGATTAGGCGCTTGGCATCGGTCCGCATAATCAAAGCCTTCAAGCCCATCGATCTCGATATACTCCATGCGCCCGTACAGCGTTTGTGTCTGCGGTGAGAAAATGCCAGCCTTGTAAGGCACGGTAGTGGTCAAGTTCTGTGGAATGCCCAGCGGCATCAAAGTCGGTTCTGCGTCTGTGTAGGGCGCGCCGTACCAAAACCGCGCGAACCCCAGAACATCTTCCATCAACACCCGAACAGCTTCGCGATCTCGTGTCATCTGCATGATGTTGAACGGTCGGCTGATCCGCTCAAACGGCGTGAACCCTTCTGGTGGCGGGCGGTTTAGCCGCTCATAGGCTTGCACTTGCAACCCATCAGGGCCTTTAAACACCACTATATTCAGTTCTGATCCATTGAACGAGAGCGGCGCGATCGGGGTTTCGGTGCCCCAGCCCATGGCGATCGCATCGTCATAAATCGCCTCAAGATTATTCGCGCGGACCATGAAGGACCAGAAACATCCTGTGTCCCAAGCCCGTGCACCCGGACGGGTCGGTACTTTTCGCCCCGCATCGTCAAACCGAATGAGCCGAACATAGCCTGCATCGCTGCCGGGGGCTCGCAAGGTGAGCACTTCGCCAAAAGCGCCGTCTTTCAGATTAAGCGACTGAACTTCCGCTGGATCGAGTGGCCCTCGATACACAGTTTCATAGCCACCAATCTCAACGAAAAACCGTGCCGTCTGATCGAGATCAGAGACGCTGGCCGTTGCCATGACCCAAGGCTGCGTGACGATTGGGGAAGGCAGTGGATCGGGCGCCGGTGTGACCGCAATCTCTTCAGCAGGCGCTGACTGACAAGACGCAAGCAGCCCCAGTGCGATCACTGGGGCTGCTAGATGTTTAAGTAAGGCTGTCACTGCGCTTAAAACTCTGCGCTCAGCTCAATGCCATATTCGAGCGGTGGAGACGCATAGGTCGTAAACGAACCTGCGGAAGAGGCGCGATAGTACTCTTCATCGGTCAGGTTCCGGCCAAATACTGCGACGGACCAACCGCGATCGTCTGCATACTTAACGCGCGCATTGATAAGCGTATCAATCTCGATGAACGCATGAGCGGGTGAATTCGCTACCAAGCTCCAGCTGTCATCTTCAAAGCTCGCATCCGCTGATAGGATAAGCTCACCCTGATAGAGCGGTTGCGTATAAAGCGCGCCGAGCGTTGCCTTATACTCTGGAGCGTTCTTCAGATCCAAGCCAAGCGCACACGAAATGATCTGCGCATCATTTGTTGGGTCAGTTCCAGTTGGACATCCCGCACCATTATTGGTCAAACCGCGGGCTTGGTCGCCCGTCACGGAGGTATACTCGGCGTTTAAAAGGCCAAAGTTACCATTGAGCTGGAAACTGTCAGTCACCTGCCAGACGCCTTCAACTTCGAGACCGGAGATTTCAGTCTCGTCGACATTAAAGCGCGTAAAGCCGAGGCCCGGAACGGTCGCTCCGATCTGCAGTCCTTCATACTGGTTGAAGAATGCGGCTGCGTTCAACCGAAGCACGTCGTTCCAGTCAGATTTGATACCAACTTCAAACGAATCCAGTGTTTCCTCATCGACCGGCAAGAAGACTGCAGTCCCAGAAAACGCATCGGGCGACCAACCGCCGGACTTAAAGCCCGTGGAGTACTTCGCGTACGCTAAGATATCGTCATTGAAGCGATAGTCTGCACCAATGGTGTAGCTGATGTTCTCAAAATCGGCCGTATCAACGCGAGCAAATCCAAATGGTCCCTGGCCGTTAAAAGACTTGTCTTCAATGGTTCCGCGCAAACCAGCTGTCACGGCGAACTGTTCGTTGATGTTGTACGTACCTTGGCCGAACAACGCGACTGAATCTGTCGTCGATTCAATAGAGAACGGAAAGATGAAGACTGTATCTAGGCTTAGGTCTTCCTGAAAAATGTACATCCCCGCGAGCCAGTCCAGCGCACCATTTCCAGTCTGCCCAATCGTGAACTCTTGGCTGAATTGGTGCTGATCAGTTTCCTGCAAGTACGGAAATCCGATCCGGGTTGAGAGTTCGTCTTCGAGCTCACGATAGGCCGAGACCGATGTGAAATCTAAGCCGCCGACAACACCTTCGACACGCGCCATGACCCCCGTGCTTTGCAGCTCCTGATCATAAGCCGAAAAACAACCAAGTGGGAGCAGTCCGGACGCTGGGCACGGATCGCTACCTGGCAGCGGCTCGATGGTGAAAATGTCATTGTCCGCATCATTTCCCGGCGCCGCTGAGTCAGGAATTGGATCTGAGCGATCGTCTGTGTGATCTATAGCGACAAGAAGATTCCAATCATCATTGAACTCATGGTAAAGCGATGCGCGGAAAGCGAGCGTATCCAAGCCCCCCACGTCGTCACGTGCGTTCGCGGCCTGTGCGCCAGTGGGACGGAGTTCGTGGAAACCATCACGATCGCGCTTAAAGCCGGTAATGCGGAACGCTGTCTGGTCCGACACTTGAACATTTGCTGTCGCTTTAAACTCTTGGCGATTAAAGTTGCCGAACGTGGCACTCATCCGGCCGCTATTCTCAAATTGCGGCTTTACAGATGTCAGCTTGATGGCGCCGCCAATCGTGTTTCGACCGTAAAGCGTTCCTTGTGGTCCGCGGAGAACCTCGAGCGATTCCAGATCAACCACGTCGAACAGAGAGCCTACCGATCGCCCGATATAGACGCCGTCAACATAGATCCCGACCGCTTGATCAACCGCACCACGGCTTTCGTCTTCCCCGACACCGCGCAGGAAGATTCGCGCGGCACTCGCCGTTCCGGTATTGGTCGCGATATTAATGTTTGGAACTTGCGCCGTCAGATCCCGAATGTTGAGAACTTGCTTGTCTTCTAACTGTTCCGACGACAGCGCGGTCACCGCAACCGGCACATCTTGCAGGTTTTCTTCAACGCGCTGAGCGGTCACCGTTACGGCGCCCAGACGACGGGCATCATCACCGTCATCTTCTTGTGCCAGGACGGGCGCAGCAAACGCCGTCGATAAAGCAGTGGCTGCCGTGGCGCAAATTAGTGTCTTTCTCATTTCCGAAATCTCCTCAAACATCGGCTGGAACGTTCTCTCCAGCTCAAATGATATATCCTTTCTGAGAAATAGCGAGATTTGTCCGGTCATTTGCGGAGATGCTGTGACAATTTTACCTCACTCGGCGGCTGCGATCGGAAGACCTTGCACGAGTAAAACGTCGAAATCGCCCCATTCATTATCGATGCGGGCCCGGCGCAGGACGTCATATCCTTCACTTTTCCAGAAATCGCGTGCCGCCTGCATGCTCGGCCATTGGCTGATCACATAGCTTGGCGGCGCGTAATCCCCTTCCATAACTTCAATCCCGGGTCCTCCACCGAGTGCCAAATAGGCTCCTCCAAACTCTTCATAGAGCGGCGGCAGCTTTGCCGCGTAGCCTTCCATGAAGGCTGGTCGGTCGATCACTTCGCCGAGTACGATCAAATAGGCTGGGGCGTCCGGCGCTGCCTCTTGGCTGTTCGCTTCTTGCACCGGCAGGCCGACACAAGCTGCGACGCCGATGCCTGCACATAGACCAAGTACGCTTCCCGCGATAAATCCGTTCATCTTTTCCTCCGACTGGCTGGACACAAAGAAAAAGATATATCATTTGAAGACAACACGAACACAAGCGGAAAAACGAATGGCGCACGATCTCTCTCAACCGACTATGGTGACATCTGGCAAAACAGCGCGAGAGATTTTTGAGGATGTTCGCTCCAATCCCGCGCGGGCTCGGTTCGGGTTTGGTGAGAAACTGGCGATCGTAAATGTGGATCCGCAGAAGTCTTATACACGTCCTGACCTCTATCCGAAGACCGCCTACATCACCGATCCACGACAGATGGAACATATAGACGGCATATCAAACGCCGCACGAGACAAAGGCCTACCCGTCATCTGGACTCACGTCGCCTATATGGACAATGCCGCTGATGCTGGCGTATGGGGCACACGCACTGACACGCCGGACAGTCTGCAGAATATCAAGTACGGTTCAGAGCGCACTGAATTTGATGACCGCGTCACAATCGATCGCACCGTCGACGCCGTATACACAAAGCGCATGCCGTCGGCATTCTTCGAAACGCCGCTGCAGAGTTTCCTGACATGGCACAAGGTCGATACGCTGGTGATTACGGGCGGATCAACGAGTGGATGCATCCGCGCAACAGCTGTCGACAGCCTCAGCCACGGATATCGCACAATTGTTCCTATCGAGTGCGTAGCTGACAAGCACGAAAGCTACCACTTCGCCAACTTAACCGACCTCTTGATCAAGTATGCCGATGTGGTTCCGGTTAGCGAGGTCTATGACGCAATTTCGGGGTATCAAAGCTGATGCACGCTGATCCGAATCTATACGATTACTGGCCTTATGAAGGCCGACCCAAAATCGTTTGGCCGGGCGGCAAAAAGCTCGCATTCTGGATCGCACCGAACATCGAGTATTATGAGTTTCAGCCGCCGCACAATGAGAAGCGACCAGGTTGGCCGCGGGGTAATCCGGACGTGGTGGCCTATTCGCAGCGCACATGGGGCAACACAGTTGGCCATTGGCGGATGATGGACCTGTTCGACAAGTATGATCTGCGCGCTTCAATCTCGCTATCGATTGGCCTGGTCGATCACCACCCTGAAATCATTGAAGCGGTCAACGCGCGCAATTGGGAGTTCTTCTCACACGGGATTTACAATACGCGCTACTCCTATGGCATGGACGAAGCGCAAGAGCGTGCTGTGCTTGAGGATTCAATCCGCACCGTCGAACAAGCGACGGGCAAGCGCATTCGCGGCTATCTTGCACCAGCCCTCACCCATACCGAGAAGACCCTGGACCTGATCGCCGAGCATGATTTCTGGTACACGTGCGACTTATTCCAGGACGATCAACCTCAGCCGATAAAGACAAAAACCGGCCGACTGGTGTCCATGCCATATTCGCTCGAAGTGAACGATGTCATCACGTATTCGGTGCAGGGCTGGAGCCCGCAGCGCTACACTGACTTGCTCATTCGCCACTTCGATCAATTGCTCGAAGAAGGTGAACGCTCCGGCACGGTCATGTGTATCCCCCTTCATGCCTACCTGGTCGGCCAGCCTCATCGCCTGGGGGTGTTTGAAGAGGCCCTGAAACATATCTGCGCGCACCGCGACGATGTCTGGTTCACAACAGGCGCTGAGATCGCAGAGTTCTACCGAGACCATTGCTGGGACCAGACTCAATCCGATGTGTCCAAACGCGGTGTCATCACAGGAGGGACCGGCTTTGCCCCTGCCTGATGATTACCTGATTTACCCGCATCGTCGTCCCGGACTTGATAATCCGTATTATGATTGGAACCCGGCCGATCGCCGAGATCAGATCACTCTGAAAGATGGAACAAAATCCATCGCGACCATCATCGTGCCGGTGGAGTTTTTCCCACTCAATCCGCCAGCCGCGCCGTTTAAACACCCAGGTGCAATGAAAACGCCTTATCCAGACCTGCGCCATTTCACGACGCGCGATTACGGGAACCGCGTTGGCATATTTCGCCTGATACGCGAATTCACAGCGCGAAACATCCAAGCCACCTTCGCGGTCAGCGCCGAGATCGCCAAGCGATACCCTCCGCTTCTAGAGGCTATCATTTCTGGCGGTCACGAGGTTGCGGCCCATGGCGTTTCGACCGCTCATATCCATCATGATGGTCTGAGCGAATCTGAAGAACGCGAGCTCATCGCAAAAACGCGCGCCGCTTTCCCTGATGCAAAGACATGGATGAGCCCGGCCCGAAACGAAAGCTACCGCACGCTCGATTTACTCGCTGAGCATGGCTTTACAGCCTGCCTTGATTGGGAAGCAGATCAACGTCCCCTGCCCTTTAAAACCAGTTCGACTCCGATTTGGGCGCTGCCGCATTATGGCGAGCTTGGCGATTTCAAGCTTCTGATCGACCGATCTCAATCCGAAGAGGAATGGGCCGCGCAGATCACCGAAACCGCCGCCTACCATTTAAGCCTGCACGACAAAGAAGGCGCCAGCGCGTTTGCCTTTACGATGACGCCATATGTGTTGGGTCAACCGTTTCGCATACACGCTGTCCGAAACGTGCTCGATGCACTTATCACCATGGATGGTCTTAAGATCGCCACTGCTCAAACCAGCTGCGCCATGTTTCAGGAGGCTCTCTCGTGAACCGCCGCGCCTTCCTACTTGGCACCGGCGCAGCAGCGCTCGCCGCGCCTACCCTCGCTCAAGGATCCTCGCCAATGCGTTACTCCGCCCTCGCCCTTCAAACCGTTTGCGATGCCGTCAACCAAGACAGCTCCGTCGAAGACGCCCACGCTCGAATGGACCGTGCTATCAGTCGGGTGCGGGGACAGATCGGCTCCGCCAAAGGCTTCTTGAAAGGCTTCAATGGCTATGACGTAAAACTGGTCGTTCTTCCCGAGTATTGGATGACGGGTTTCCCGCTCGGCGAAAGCCGTGAAGAATGGCAGGACAAAGCCGCGATCCCGATGGACGGTGCAATCCCAGACAAACTGGCGGGCCTCGCCCAGGCCCTCGGCGTCTATCTTTGCTCCAATCACTATGAGAATGACGAGAAATTCCCGGATCTCTATTTTCAATCTAATGTCATTTATGGCCCGAACGGCGATACCTTTTTGCGCTATCGCCGCATGATCTCACTTTACACACCAAGCCCCTACGATGTTTGGGACAAATACCTCGATACTTATGGCGAAGACGCTGTCTTCCCGGTCGCGGATACCGAGATCGGTGTCCTTGGTTCGATTGCCAGCGAAGAAATCTTATACCCAGAGATTGCCCGCATGCAGGCTTTCAAAGGCGCGGAAATCTTCTGCCACCCGACCAGTGAGGTGGGAGCACCAACCCTCACACCGAAACACATCACCAAAAAGGCGCGCGCGATTGAGAACATCGCCTATGTCGTCTCCGCCAATAGCGCAGAGATAATCGGTACGCCGGTTCCGTCGGCCTCGACGGACGGCATGTCCATCGTCCTAGATTGGTATGGCCGCACGCTTGCCGAGGCCAATCAGGGCGAAACCCTGAACGCCAACGCCGTTTTGGATATCGGCGCCTTGCGTGACACCCGCCGCAAAACCGGCATGACCAACACGCTTTCAAGGCTGCCGAACGCCGCTTTTGCAAACCCCTATGGCCAGGCCAATCATGCCCCGGCCAATCGCACGCCAAATGCACAAATGATCGAACGCAAAGATGCCATCGCCCAACAGCAAGCCGTGATTGATCGGTTGGTTGAAAGCGGTGTGCTTAAATAGAGGAGCCGCCAAATGACGGACTTTCCCGCCATTCCCCCGCACGTAAATCGCCTCGAGAAGACCTGCTATCTCGTGATCTGCCGAGATGGCGCGAACAGCGCTGAGCCGCGCGCCGCGCATCTAAAGGGGCACCTGGATCACGTTGAGAAATATTGGACACGCTATGTCACAGCAGGTCCGATCCGTAAGCCAGGCGGCGACGCGTTAGTCGGCTCGGTCTTCCTCGTCCTGGCAGATGATTTGGATGACGCGAAAGCCCTGATGGAAGGCGATCCGTACATCACCAGCGGCATGTATGAAACGATCACATATAATGAGTTCTCGAATTCCATCGGTCAGTACATTGGCGGCAAAATCTGGGAGAGCGCCGAGGCGATTGCACACCGGGCTGCAGGTGGCCCAGCGGCTGATCTCACAAAAGGTCTCAACGCATGACCGACCGCATGAAGCATAGACGCATCCGCGGCCGCATTCGGTACACATCGAAAAAGCCAGAAATGCTGGACCAAGTGCGCGGCGATGAGATCTTCAACATCACGCATCATAGCGACGGGAAAATGACGGTGCGCGCACATTGCGAGATTCACGATCCCGATCCGACCGTCATGCGCGATATCGTCTATTCCACTGACGAGAATTTCAATCCAATGGACTGCCACGTTCGCCTAACGATTGGCGACGAGTTTATGGGCAGCGGTTGGTTTAAGTTTAATCTGGACGACAACCGCTCTGGCTCCATTGAGTGCGAAAGCTATGGGCCCTCCATCGGGCGCCTCTCGCAGCGGACTGAAACTGAAGGTCCTTTCGATGGATTTGGAACGCACCCCATAATTGGTGACGCTCAAATGTGCCGTGTGATAGAGCGCTCGAATGGTCCGACACGCCGGAACGTGCGCGTCTTCCTCCCCTCACCTGATCATCGCGGGGCCACACCGCCTATCGTGTCCGAAGTGAATATCGGCCTGGAATATGTCGGCGATGAAACCGTCACAGTAGAAGCAGGTACGTTTGACTGCTTCCATTTCCGCTATGTCGATGATGAAGGTCCCGGCATGGGCGGGACGCAACATCCGTCCTACGATATGTGGGTCACCAAAGACGATTTCATTTTTGTCCAAGGTGGCGTCGGCGGCTATATGGCGACCTGGTACGAATTGATCGAACTCGATCGCCCAACAATAGGCTAGTCGCTAAATCCAGCACTTTCGTCTTCGTTCTGAATGGCCTCAATTTCTGCGAGGTCTTTCGGCGGAGATAGCCATTCGGGCTTATGCTCCTGCGCCCAGGCGAGCAGCTGCGGTGGGAACTCGTCGTGGCCTTCAACACGGTGGTTAAGTAAGTGATAGATCGCTTTCTCGCCGCCTGCCCAGGCCGGTAAAGAGCCATAGCGCTGCCAACTCATCTGGTGGGGCTCTTCAACGCTGCCTTCCGGATGGATGAAGAAGTCATAATTCTCCCAAGCTTCATACTGCGTGCCGTTCGGAAGCGGGAAGTCTAAAAACACGGCGGCGGTGAACGCCCAAGTATCGCCCATCTTACGCGCAGCGATGCCGTCTTCAGAGATGATTTTGCGGACCCGGTCACCTGTGCCTTGCGTGACATCGCCGTAGATCCGACCATTTTCGTAACGGTATTCAATCAACTGATAGGGATAAGCGATCGGTGTAATCTCTTGTCCATTGTACTCGGTCAGCACTTCGCCGGTTTCAGGGTCAGTGTAAGTGAAGGTTTTTCGCGTGAGATGGATAACCTTCTCGCCAGGTTCCTCCGGCCAAATGACCGTCGAACTGTCAAAGCCAATCATGCCGAACAGTAACTCACCAGATGGGTAGGCATAGACACCGCCTTCTGAAATCCAATGTACCGGCTCGCCCGTTCCCGCTCGTGCATCGACCCAGGCCTTTAGCGCCTCATCTGTCTCGCCATGATCATGGGCAGCAACGGGAAAAGCTGAAAAAACCAAAACGGCACTTACTGACAAAAGCGTGCGGATCATCGAATTCTCCAAAATCAATTGATATATCTTTTATGAATAACCTGCAGAAGAGTGCAATGAAAATCGTCCCAAGTGTCCGGCATTTTCGGGTTTGGCTTGGAGTTTGCTGCAGGGAGCGGTAGATCGAACGAGATAAACACGGAAATGTGCCATGCCTGACACCGGATCGATGAAATTTACGCCTGCGGATATTGATGAAACAGCGAGCGTTCCGCTTTACCAGCAGATCTATGATTTGCTGCGCGCTCGGATCATGGACGGAACGATGGCGCTGAATGATCGTCTCCCCGCCGAACAAGATCTGACCCAGGCGCTAGGCGTATCGCGGATCACTGTGAAGCGCGCCATGAATGAACTCGCGGTGGCCGGATTGGTCCGTCGCCAACGCGGAATTGGCACAGTCGTGATCTACGATGTTGCAGCGCCGACGGTTAAAGGCAGCTTCGAAACCATGATCGATGGCCTCACACGAATGGGGATCGAAACCGAAGTGCAATTGCTCGATTGCACCGTCGGCACCGCAAGCCCCGCAATCTCTGAGGCGCTAGAGCTAAAGGGCGGCAAGAGTGTGCAGCGGATTGTTCGCTTACGGCGCCTCGACGGCGAACCATTCTCTTATCTCGTCACATATATTCCGTATGAAATATCGGATGGCTATGACGATGCTCAACTCGCCAGCGAGTCATTGATCAAGCTGCTTGAGCAAGCCGGTCATGCCCCGGTGGAAGCAGAGCAAACGATTACAGCAACCGCGGCAGAGCCCGCTGTCGCCGCAAATCTAGGCGTCGCCCCGGGATCGCCGCTTCTGCGCATTCATCGCATCATGAAGGACGCAACTGGCCGCCCTGTTCAGGACATTACCGCTCATTACCGGGCCGATCGGTTCGAGTATCACATGCGCTTAAACCGCAATAATGCCGCGGAAACTGACTGGACCACCGAAAAGTGACAATCTGACCCTCGCCAGCCCCGATTTAAATGATATATCTTTTAAATCTGGAGGAAATGGCGTGCTCGATCAGGCCCTATTCGCGCTTATTCACGTACTTGTCTTCGTCTACTGGTTAGGCGGGGATCTCGGCGCGTTTTATACGAGCCGTTTTCTGACACAGCCAAACGTGTCAGCGGACCGCCGCCTGATGGCCGCCAAAGTGGTTGGCGATGTCGATATGGCCCCGCGCACAGCGCTCATTCTGGCGCTGCCAACAGGACTGCTATTGGCGCAAAGCAAAGGCTGGCTCGCGCTCGGTTGGCCAACCGTGATAGGGGTTACAATCGCCGCACTCGCTTGGTTGGTAATAGCTTGGCGCCTACACCTCAAGCACGGCGCCGCATCGAACGCGTTTCGCAACTTAGATCTCGGCATTCGCTGGGCTCTTGTCATTGGGCTCGGCAGTTGGGCGATCCTCGGACTAGTGGGATCGGTTCAACTGCCGCTCTTCCTCGCACTGAAACTTCTTGCACTCGTCGGCTGCATCTTGCTGGGGCTGTTCATTCGCTCTGTCCTAAAGCCACTCGGCCCTGCTCTAATGGGCTTATCGGGCCCGGATATTGAGACAGCAGAGTCCGACCTCGCCGCAACTCTCAATCGCGCCCGACCGCTGGTGACCGGCATTTGGGCGCTTCTTCTTGTCGCTGCTTTTCTCGGCCTCTGGACGCCGACTTCATTCTAGGAGACTTTCTGTCATGGCTGACGATCTCAAAACTGCTTCTGTCCTCCCCGGAGTTCTCAAACAACAATTGGGTGAGGACCGTCTAAAAGACGATCAAGCCTCACGCGAATTTATGAGCCAAGACATTTGGGCCAAAGGCTCAACGGCGGATTTCGTTGCAACCCCCAAAACCATGGAAGATATGCAAATCGCAGTTCGAGCAGCCCACGAGAAAGGCATCTCGCTAAACCCTCGTGGTGGCGGATACTCATACACAAAAGGCTATACGCCCGATCGTGATAATGTCGGCATCCTCGACATGTCCCAGCTTAACAATGTCGTCGAAATCAATACCGAGGACATGTATGTGACCGTTCAAGCAGGCGTGACGTGGGCACAGCTTTACGAAGCACTTAAACCGCATGGCGTGCGCACTCCATTTTGGGGGCCGCTTTCTGGGATTGGCTCAACCATTGGCGGCGGCCTCTCTCAGAACAATGCGTTCTTTGGGGCCGGCAAGTACGGCACGACAGGCGAAAGCCTTTTATCGATCACGGTCATCCTAGCTGACGGAACGCTGGTCAAAACAGGGACCGCGGGCACCAAAAATGGCAAACCGTTTTGGCGCTATTACGGGCCTGATCTCACCGGCTTGTTCTGCGGCGATGCGGGCGCGCTTGGATACAAGGCTGAAGCCACCTTCCGTCTCATCCCGCTGCCAAAAGCCGAAGAGACCGCAAGCTTCGAGTTCGAGGCGCGGGACGCATGCGCTGATGCTATGGCTCAGATGATGCGCGAAGACATTGCCTGTGAGATTTTCGGCTTTGATCCAAATCTTACAAAGGTCCGTTTGGCACGTGCGAGCCTGGTGTCGGATGCAAAAGCACTGACCAATGTCATGAAAAGCCAAGGCTCGCTTTTGAAGGGCCTTCGTGAGGGGGCAAAAGTCGCGCTCGCCGGACGCGGATTTATGGATAAGGTTGATTACTCCCTGCATATCTGTGTCGAAGGCCGCTCTGAGAAAGGCGTCAAAGAAGACATCCAGGTTCTGAAAGACATCGCCGCGAAACTTGGCGGCAAGGAGATCGAAAACTCGATCCCGAAAATCATTCGCGCCAACCCGTTCGGCCCCATGAATAATATTCTAGGCCCTCAAGGCGAGCGCTGGGTTCCAATCCACGGCATCGTCCCGGTCTCTGAAGGCGCAGAAACCTGGGCCGAGATCGAAGCCGGTTTCGACACAATTTCTGACGAACTCGAAAAGCATGACATCCTAACGGGGTTCTTGATCACGAGCCTTGGCACGACGGGATACTTGATTGAGCCCGTCTTCATCTGGCCGGAAGAGATTTGGCCGATCCACGAGCATACAGTGGGCGAGGATTGGCTCAAAAAAATCAAACGCCACAAGGCCAACCCAGACGCAACAGCCGTGGTTGAGAAAGCGCGGCAGATCGTGCTCGACGTATTCACAAAACACGCCGGAGCTCATTTCCAGATCGGCCGGACCTATCCGTACAAAGAAGGTCGCGAGGAAGCGACTTGGAAACTGGTCGAAGCGATTAAGAACGCGGTCGACGAAAAGGGGATCGTCAATCCTGGATCGTTGGGGCTCGGCTAAATATGACCATGCTAAAAGCGCGCGACCCGCGCACCGGTGAACTCGACTATGAGTTCGAGGCGACCTCCGCTGATCAGATTGAGCGCACAGCAAATCGCCTACGTGCCGCAGGTCATGATTGGCAGGCACTAGGTTTAGACGGGCGGATGGGGAAACTGGGCGAACTGTCTGATGCCCTCGGCCGCCACCACGAAGCACTATCAGAGCGCCTGAGCGTCGACACAGGCCGCCGAAAGATTGCGGGTAGCGAAATCGATGGCGCAATTGGGGCGATCCATGGCTGGCTTGCGCAGGCCCCGCACCTCGTCCCCGAAGGTTGGACGGACGGACGCATGAACCCAGCCATTCGCCACGCCCCACAATTTGTTCCCTACGCGCTTGTTGGCGTTATCAGCCCATGGAACTTCCCGCTGACGCTCAGCATGATCGATACCATCCCGGCATTGCTCGCTGGATGTACGGTGATGGTCAAACCGTCCGAAGTCACGCCGCGTTTCGTTGAGCCCTTGATGCGCGCCATTGAAGAGGCAGGCTTGCAAGACGTCCTCGCCTTCGTTCAAGGCGATGGCCCAACCGGGGCCGCGCTAATTGATCAAGTCGATGCAGTGTGCTTCACAGGGTCTGTCGCAACCGGCCGAAAAGTTGCCGCTTCCGCGGCCGGAAACATGATCCCAGCCTTCCTGGAGCTTGGCGGCAAAGATCCGCTTATCGTCACCGCCAGCGCCGATATTGAGAAAGCCACGGACGCGGCTTTGCGCGGATCGGTTCTCTCAACTGGACAGGCTTGTCAGTCGATCGAACGGATTTATGTCGCGCACGAGATCCATGAGGCCTTCCTGGATCGCCTTGCCGCAAAAGCGAAACAGGTCGAGCTGAATTGGCCAGACATTAGCCGCGGCCATATCGGGCCGATCATCTTTGAGAAACAAGCCGAGACGATTCAAGCTCACATAGACGATGCCGCCTCAAAAGGTGCGCGTGTCCTATCCGGCGGCAAGGTTGAAAACCATGGTGGCGGAAAATGGTTGTTGCCCACGATCTTGGCCGACGTCACCCACGATATGGCTGTGATGCGCGACGAGACTTTTGGGCCCATCCTTCCTGTGATGGCGTTCGAAACCATCGAAGAGGCCATCAAGCTCGCCAATGATACAGAGTTCGGCCTTTCAGCTGCGGTGTTTGCCGGCACGCTCGAAGAGGCTGAGCGGATCGGTCGCCAAATCGAGGCCGGCGGTGTCTCCTTGAATGACGCGGCGCTCACTGCACTGTTCCATGAAGCCGAGAAACACAGTTTCAAATTGTCGGGCATGGGCGGCAGCCGGATGGGCCCCGCCGGATTCCAACGCTTCTTGCGTCGCAAAGCCTTAATTGCGAATACAGGCGCACCTGCTCCGATTGGAGCCTTTGCCGAGGATACCTCTTGACCGCCTCTATCCGATTAGATGTCGCCGCCCCGCTCTCTGAGATCGTTCTGAACAAACCGGCGAAGCGCAATGCATTGTCGGTCGATATGTGGGGTGCGGTTCCGGACCTAGTAGCCCAAGCTGTTGCTGATCCTTCAACCAAGGTCCTGCTCATTCATGGCGGTGATGCGGGAGCGTTTGCAGCGGGCGCAGATATTTCTGAATTCGAAGAAACCTACGCCACCAAGCAGAGCGCGAAAGCCGCGGGCGACACAATCGCGGCGGCCCTGAACGCGCTCGAAAACTGTCCTAAACCTACGATCGCCGCCATCGAAGGCGCCTGCGTTGGTGGCGGCGTCAGTCTCGCCATGGCATGTGATCTCCGCGTTGCGAGTGCGCGGTCGAAGTTCGGGGTGACACCAGGCAAACTCGGATTGGTTTATCCAGCTGGCGACACGCGGCGTTTGCTTCAAGCCATTGGTCCTGGCGCCACAAAGGATATTCTTTTCACCGGCAGGATCTTCCTCGCCACCGAGGCTAAAGAGATGAAGCTCATCGACCGTCTCGCAGAAGACGGAACGGCACTCGACGCCGCGCGCGCGTTAGCTGGTGAGATCGCCGCAATTTCTCAATGGTCAACGCGCGCGACCAAGCAAATGATCAAAGGCTTACAGTCGGGCTGGAGCGATACGAGTGGAGAGGCGGCAGATTTGTTTCTCGAAGGCTTTTCAAACGAAGACTTCCAAGACGGCTATCGCGCTTTTCTTGAAAAACGAGCGCCGAATTTCACGTTCAAATAGCTACCACTCAAAGCCTGGCGGCATTGGGGGTTTTCCCAACAGGAATTCAAGCGATGCTGCCGCTCGCAACACATCGCGATCGCTGCCTTCAGGACCGATCAGCTGGACCGACAAAGGCAGCCGGTCAGCACTAAAGCCAGAATAGAGCGCTGTTGCCGGAAGTTTTGCAAAATCGGCCCAAGCTGTAAAATCTGCCTGATTGGCGGGCACATCATCGGCGAAGCGGAACGCTTCTTGTGGTGCGGTAGGCGCGATGACGAAATCAACCGATTGCCAGATTTCGGACGCGGCCTCGTGGACACTGGAGATGTGCGCGTAGGCGGCCTCAACTTTTTCTTCGGGCTGCCGTGTTCCCCAATGAAGCAAGCCATAGAACGTATCGCTAAGACCGCTGGGGCGAGGGCCATCCGCTGTAACGCCGTGTTCTTTGGCGCCTTCAACCTCAGAGACTAACAGACCTGCTCTGCGGGACCTTGAATAATCATAGACGGGTGGCGAGATCGGATTGAGCAACGCACCTTCGTCTCGCAAAGCGTGTACAACGGCATCAAACCCAGTTTTCACCGCTGGTGTCAGCGTCACACTTTCTGCGCCGCCCCAAACGCCAACGCGCATGCCGTTCAAACTCATCGCTTCGAGCTTTGGCGCATTTCCCCAAGCTGCGAGCACATGCATCGCTTTCCATAGCGTCTCCACATCGCGTGCCAGCGGGCCAACATGGTCCAAAGTCGTTGAGAGCGGCACGACACCGGCCTCCGGTACCAATCCATAAGTCGGCTTATGTCCCTGCACCCCGCAATAGGCCGCAGGAATGCGCACACTGCCCATTGTATCAGTCCCAAGCGCCACATCACAAAGACCTGCGGCGACTGCGGCACCTGAGCCGCCGGACGAACCGCCTGGCGTATACTCTGAATTCCAGGGATTTGTTGTGCGCCCATAGGCTTCATTGTCGGTGGTCGCCCCGAGCGCGCCCTCGTGCATATTCACTGTGCCAAGCAGTGTGCCGCCGGACGCTCGAATGCGCTCAACAGTATCTGCATCTGTGCTAGCGATGCGGCTCCTATAAGCCTCGCATCCAGCGGTTAGAGGCAGGCCTTGCACTGAGATGTTGGACTTTGCCGCCCAGGCGAGCCCTTCGCCATGAAGTTCTTGGGTCAAATCTACGAATGCATTGATGCGTGAGTTTAGGATTGCAATGCGATGACGATAATCCGGTCTCATTATTTGAACCGCTGATCGATGAGACGGATCGGCTTCTGCCGCACTTCAGTCTGAGTAAGATCTGCTAGAGCACCCGGCGCAGACAGTTCAACGCCGCAATCAATACCAATCTTCTGTTTGAGCAGCGCCTTATACTTCGCCAGCTCACTCTCGGAGGCGGGGCCGTTGACCTCGGCGCAGACCGTAAACTCATCCCGGCCCGCCGCGTCTCGTTCGGCCTTACAAATGAACTCACCGGCAAAACTATCGACCTCTTCAAGGAGTGGCCCCATGGCCTGCGGGAAGATGTTGATGCCACGGATCTTCACCATGTTATCCGACCGCCCCAAGAAGCCTTCGATGCGTTTAAAGTTCACGCCTATGGAGGATTGACCGGTCTTTACTTTGGTGACGTCATGCGTGTTGAACCGAATAATCGGATAGATATCGTCCTTGTACAGACAAGTACAAACCATATCGCCTTGCTCTTCATCAGCGAGCGGGGCACCAGTATCGATATCGCAGACTTCGAGAAATTGCGCATCTTCCATCACATAGAGGCCGTCGCGGTCTGGGCCTTCACCCGCGATACATCCCGTATCGCCAACGCCGTACCAGTCGAAGCAATCAACCCCGCCCCAGCTTTCTGAGAGGCTTTGCTTATCCTCGCGGCCCAAATGGCCTGAGACCATACGGATCTTCAGGTCTTTGACCGGATCAATTCCTTGCTCCGCTGCGACGCGGGCGAGTTTTTTGATGTAATCTGCAAACCCGACAATCACCGTCGCCCCAAAGTCTCGCATCAGCTCCACTTGTCGAACTGAGCGAGTTTCGACACCTGTCCCAGCGGACATAAAGATCGCGCTGGTCCAGTGAATCACGCTTTCGCGGACATAGTGTCCACCATTGATCATCCCGTGTCCGTACACGGAATGGACAACGTCATCCGGCCTGAGCCCCTGAAAGCGGTACAACCGTCCAAGCAACAGATTTTGCGCTTCCCGACTCTTTGCGCCGAAGAGTAATACTTGCGGTGTGCCCGTCGTGCCTGATGTTGTGTGCATGATCACAGGTGGGCGCCCGTCAGGATACCCTTCAAATCCCGCAAAATCGCCGAGAGGCGGATTAAGCGCGATGCTCTCCATGATGTCGGCTTTATCGAACATAGGCAGCTGCGAAAGGGTTTCGAGACCTTTGATGTCGCCTCGCTCAACACCGGCGCTGCCCCATAATCTTTGATAGAACGGTGTCGCCCAAGCGCGCGCGACACAGCGAGCGAACAGTGTTTCTTGGTGCGCGCGGATTTCGTCTTGGCTCTTTTTGGCAAAATCCAAAAAGGCATCTCCTATCGGATGATCCTTTTGCAGAGCATCCCAGTCGACGCTGTTAAAATAAGTATTGTGCTGTCCTGCCATTCTAGGCCTCCAATCCAGCGGCGAGGCGGCTCAGGACGGACACGTCTTGAACTTCCTCTAATTGGTCTGTGAGCTCGATGAGCTGCTGTTCTATTTTCGGGCGTTCTTCGCCAAATCCGAAGGCGACGCAGTTTTTAAACTTCGCGAGATGCGCCTCGCGCGTCATGGGATCGCTCGGCGATCCATACAGCGCATTGATCTCGTCGCGAACCTCCTGGCCATCTTTGAGCGTTGCAACCGCAACCTGCGGCGTGAACGCCGCCGGGTCTGACCCGCCATCATCAATCACTTGTATACGCTCACCGAGCTGCAGTGTTTCAGAGTCCGCGAGACGGGCGTCCGTAAAGTCCTCAAGCCCGACGGTTCCACTTTTAAGCGCCACGGCACCAGAATATTGAAAACATAGACGCGCGTAATTCACCGCCATGCCGTGTTTTATCGGGCGTCCAACCAGTCGATGAATCAATGGTGGAGCCGTGAGTTTGATCTGCTCAACATTGTCGGGACGGACGCCAGCGGCCTTCAGCTTTTGCATCAAGACGATACCGCCCTGCGCTGCGCGGCCGGTTGGAAATGGTTTGTGGCTGACCTCTGCAATCCGCCAAACCCGCCCGAGCGACGCAACTACGTCGGCGGGATCGGCCTCATCCTCGAACAAAGAGAAATAACCAAATGGCCCCTCGAGACTATCATGCGGTCCCGGCATGCCTCCGGCTGCGAGATCACACGCCATCACGGCGCCTCGGGCTGCATTTCCAATCTGAATGGGAAGCGCGGGCTTACCCTCGACATGCGCTTGCATCGTTCCGGAATTAAATGCGAGGGCGTACCCCAGCGCATCTTTTGTGTGCTCCGCGTTAAACTTACGCAGTCTTGCGATACCGAGCGTCGCTCCAAAGATGCCAGCGTTAGCAGGCCGGAAAAACTTAATCGGGCTTGATACGCTAACCCCAATCCCCGCGGCGAGGTCAACGGCGACCGCAAGCGCGATCGCAAACTCTTTCCCGCCCACACTACCCAGAGCATCCGCTTCTGCCATCAAGGCGGCGAGGATCGTCGCCAAAGGATGCACGACTGCAGGCTCATGAACGCAATCAAATTCCTGACCGTGTATTTGAAAGCCATTGATGAAAGCTGCGTTGGCCGGCGTTGTTGAAAAGCTTCTAGCGCCCCAAACGTGCGCTCGCCCGTCCCCACCCCAATTTTGGGCGGAGGACCGAACCACGTCCGTCAAAGGAATTGAAGCTCCGGCAATGCCGACGCCGAGTGTATCTAAGAGGTAGGTTTTTGTCGCCGCAATTGCCTTGGGCGATAGGTCTTCGAATTTCGTTTCCAATCCGTGGCGAACAAAGGCTTCGACCATTCCGCTCATGCCAGCACCTCTGCGATTTTATTGATGAGGTCATCCGCCGAATGGTCTGATTGCAGCGCGCCATCAATCAAGACACTGATGTCGGCTGGTGAAACACCGCCCGCAGCAAAAAGCATTAGCGCCTTTTGCTGGATTTGCATGTCGGTCACAGGATTCTCTGGGTCGCCCAGAGCATCCTCGGCTTGGATAACTGTATCGCCAGCGATCACCTCGGCCCCAAACCTTGCAGGATATCGTGCTTCGTATTCCTCGCCGAGGCTTACCTGAACGCGCGCGCGCAACGCAGCAATTTCAGCATCATTGATCGCAGAAAGCTCGAAATCCTCAAGGGCGGGCTCACCCCGAAGCAAACAGATCGCTACGCAATGCTGCAGCGAGAATTTCGCTTCGATAACGGTCTTGGGGTTGGGCTTGTCGCAGAATTTTAACGCATCATCATAGGTTCGAACCTCGATCATGTCGGCGCTAGACACATCCGTTGAGGTTCTTAACGCGAGCGCGGCATCGATAACGGCATGCGCGTGGCGACAAGCAGGCCAAGGCTTAAAGCTAACCTCGTGAATGAGCCACTCCACCCTCCAGTCACTCAAGACGTTTTGCGGGTCACCATCTTGGCACATCGCCTGAAAGAAGCCTTGCGGGCCCTCCAGAATGCTGAGCGGACCTAGGAAGCCATCGCGTGCGAGGATGGCGGACTCCAATCCTGCACGTGCGGCATTAGCGGTATGGAGTTGCTTGCCCATGCTCGCGGGTTCGTGGCGCGTATGCCATAGTCCTGCCGATTGGCTGATCGCGAGCGCCATGGCGTGCGCCATCTGATTTTTGTCTAGTGAAAGCAGGCTGGCGCAACTCGCGGCGGCTCCGATCGCGCCACACGTCCCAGTCGAATGCCAGAGTGCATAGTGCGCGGGTCCTACCGCTCGGCCTAAGCGGATGGTCGCCTCATAGCCTCGCACAATCGCGGCCAGCAATTCCGGCACACTTGCGCCCGTTTCGCGCGCCATTGCCAATGCAGCAGGGATAATGCTCGGCCCCGGATGCAGCAAAGCGCGTTTGTCGACATCATCCATCTCAAGCACGTTTCCGAGCCCGCCCCAGACGAAGGCCTGCGCGCTCGAAGATGCCCCGCTCTGCTGGCGCAGGATTTTCCCAACAGGCTCCGCCGCGCCCGCAGTGGCGCAGCCCACCCAATCGAGCAAATGCAATCGCGCACGTGTCTGTGCTTGGTCATTCACCGCCCGAGACAAGATCTCCGAAAGCTTTGTCAGGATTGGAGTTTTGGAAATTTGTCCGGACATATTCTGGTGCTTACACAAAGATTGTGGTTGAGTGAACCCGAAACTTACGCCACCGGTCAAAAAATGAGCTCTAAAACTCTAGAATCCGCCTTTTCCGCCTTCCGCCAATCGCTCCCGGAAGAGGCACGCTTATTTGTGGCAGGCTGTAGCGGTGAGCCCCTCCCCCTCGCGGAGACTTTGAAGGCCGCCCCCGACCTCGCCAGCGGGCTAACCTTTCTCGGCATTTGGATCCCGGGCGTCAATCAAACAGACTGGGCGAGCCTGCACCCCTCGTCCAAAGCAGAGAGCATCTTTATTTCTCCGGCGCTCCGACCCTCATTCGACGCGGACGACACATGCTTTCATCCGTTGAGCTATACCCAAAGCGCGGCTTGGCTATCGCGCACGAAACTCGACGCGGGCGTGATCATGATCAGCCCGCCGGATGAGGATGGTTTTGTCTCACTCGGCGTCTCGACCGACTTCTCACCAACAATCTTAGAACGAGAAGACGTTCGCCTCTTCGGCATTATCAATCATCGTCTTAAGGCGCCGGTGAATGGGCCGAAGTTTCCGGTCAGTCGCTTCGAGGCAATCGTTGAAACGGATCATCCTTTAGAGAGCGTCACCGAAAATGACCTGCCTCAGACCTTCGCCCAAATCGGTGCGCGTATTGCGGATTTGTGTGAGGATGGAGACATACTTCAGTTTGGCCTCGGCAATGTTCAACAGGCCGTTCTAAAAGCCCTGCACAATCATCGCGATCTTAAGGTACATGCCGGAATGATCTCGACACCGCTTGCAGCGCTCATCGACCAAGGCGCGATTGCAGATGGTCCGAGCGCCGTTACGACCGGCGTCGCGATTGGAACGCAGGATTTCTACGAACGTGCGGCAGTAGATGAGCGAATACGATATGCACCGGTGAGCTATACGCACACCATCGCAACACTGGCGCAACTGCCAAATTTCAAAGCGATTAATTCCTGCATCGAAATGGACTTGTTCGGCCAAGCCAATGCCGAGTTTATCAATGGTCGTCAGATCTCAGGAACCGGCGGGCTGGTCGACTTTCTGCGGGGCGCCGCTGCATCGCCGACTGGACGAGGCATACTGGCTTTGACGTCAACCGCACGAAAAGGAACGATCAGTCGAATTGTCCCGAGACTCCCACGAGATGCGACCTCTATTTCGCGCGCTGACGTCGACACGGTCGTCACCGAACATGGCGTCGCAGAGCTTAAGCATAAATCAATCGATGCGCGCGCTGAAGCCTTGATCGCGATTGCCGATCCGAGTTATCGCGATCAACTTCAGTCCGATTGGCGCGAGATCAGAAAGAGCCTCTAATATGCCGCAAACCAAACCTCGATATCGACAACTCGCGGATCAGTTTCGCAACGAAATCACGACGGGGAAGTATAAGCCAGGTGACGCGCTTCCAACGGAAATGGAGATTTGTGAGACCCAAAAAGTTTCTCGCCATACGGCGCGCGATGCACTGCGCATACTGACAGATGATGGCCTGATCGAACGACGACGCGGAGCCGGAACAGTCGTTGCCGCGCGAGGGGCGCCCGCATTTGCGCAACCAATCGGCGATTTTGACTCGATCCTGCAATATGCGCGGGACTCCCATTTTGAGATCACAACGGCGCAAGATGCCAATCAAGAAACGCTGGATAGGCTTGGACTCACGGGTGATTATGTCCAACTAATTGGATTTCGCCGAGTTGCAGACGAAGCCCCACAAGCCATCACTGCCGTCTATATTCGCGCCGACTTGGCGCCGCCGACTGACACGATCTCCGCGCTTCCTGGTTCGATCTCCGAATGGATCGAAGAAAAACACGGCGTGGGCGTTGAGCGCGTCGTGCAGCGCATGGAAGCTGTCGCGTTGAACAAAAGTCAGGCGGATCGGCTAAACCTCTCGACGGGGTTTCCCGCGCTCCGAACTGTCAGGCGCTATCGCGATGCCAGCGGCGAGATCATGCTACTTTCGGAAAGTCTGCACCCGGCTGGACGGTTTGCGTATGAAATGCGGCTCGACCGGACCAATGGCTAGCTGACCCTAACTTCGTCACAGAGTGTTCTGCGATAGAGCTGACCATCTTTAAACCAATGCCAAGTCCGCGCACGATTCTGGCCGCCTTCGGCCATAATGATTACCTCAACAAAGTGGGCGCCAGGCTCATCTTTGCGTTGCAAATTTAGCAAGACGACGCCGTCTTCAGTTTCCCAGCTTTTCCCGACAAATGTTGGCGTGTCGAACCAAAGATGGTCACCGCGATCGACGCCATCGAAACCCGCATTGGTCACACTCCCATCTGGATGGGTGAGCTTGATGGTTTGGCGATAGAACACATCTGTTCCGGGAAACTCGCAAATAACGTGGGACTTGATCAGCTCTTCTTCCTGCGCTTGCAGGTCAATGTGCCGGTAAGTGCCTTCCCAGATACCAAGATGCGCACGATGGGCGGGAAATTTAAGCTCACTCATATGACACCTTTCGACTTCAGGGATGCTGCTGCCTCTGCGCTCAATCCCGCTTCTTGCGCGAGCGCCTCACTATGCTCGCCAAACTCAGGCACCTTTGGATTAGGCTTCGGTGGCTCTTTCATAAATTTGATAGGCGACCCGACATGGCGATAACCGTTCTCATCCCGAAAGATCATGCCGCGCTCTTCCGTATACGGATCCTCAAACGCTTCTTTCAAATCGCGAACCCAAGACCAGGCGCAATCAATCGGCTCCAAAAACGCCTTCCACTCGGTGAGCGTTTTGGTCTTAAATGTCTCAGTGAAATAAGCGCGCAGATCAGCTTGCCCAGGTCCCGGCGGAACTTTCGCAACCTCAATGAGATCAGGTCGACCGAGTGCAGTTAAGAGATTGGTCGCAAACTTAATCTCGGGACCTGCAAAGGCCAAGAATTCGCCATCTGCCGTTTCATATAGATTGGTCAGCGCTGATCCGCCAAAACTGCGCATCTCTTTCGGACGCGGGGGGCGATTCTCGCCAAAGGTCGGCCCGAGCACGTTTGGCGTCCAAGCGATCGCTGAGTCATACATAGCAAGATCGATATAATCGCCCTCGCCTGTTGTTTCGCGTCTGAAAAGCGCCATCAAGACAGCCGAAAGTGCCATCAGAGACGCACTCGCATCAGCAAAAGGAACGTTTGGCAAAGTTGGCTGATGATCTGTCTTGCCGCGATTAAGATCGATCAAACCCGCGAGCGCCTGAACCGCGACATCGTGCGCAGGTTTCTTGGCGAGCGAAGAGTCCTGGCCAAAGGCAGAAATCGAACAATAGACAATCTTGGAATTGCGCGCGGCGACGGCTTCGTAATCAACCCCCAAGCGTTTCACCACGCCGGGCCTGAAAGCTTCAACCATAACGTCTGCTGTTTCGGCCAGCTTTAGGAGTAACTCGCGGCCTTCCGGATCCTTCAAGTTCACTTTCAGGCTGCGCTTTCCGCGGGCGATGTTCCGGAACCAAACGCTGGTGCCGTCTTCAGTTGTTTCGCCGATGACACGTGTCGGCTCACCGGTTCCATTTGCTGGCTCGACCATGATGACATCAGCGCCATGGTCAGCCATCATCATCGTCATATGCGGCCCTGGTAGAAATGCGGAGAGGTCTAAGACTTTGACGCCTTCGAGTTTCATTTGAATCGATCCTCTGGCAGCAACGCGGCGCTATGTTCCCCCATTTTCGGAGCGCGAGAAAGGGCTGGCCGTTCGCCATTTACACGAAACGGCGAAGCGAGTGTCCTGACGCCGTGTTCTGCGTCCGGATGATCAACGCGCGCCGTCATTTCAACATGCTCAACATAACCGCTATCGAGCGCCTGACCGATATCCAAGACCGGTGCGAACGGCACATGCCCGCCTAGAATATCAAGCCACTCGGTCGTCGTGTTGGTCATCATGACTTGATCGACAGCATCGCTGAGCGCGGAGAGATTTTCGCGGCGCGCAGGGATTGTCACAAATCTATCATCCTCGCCGAGATTGCTCTTAGTCAATTGGCACCAGAGGCTCCAGAATTTCGGCGTCTGGCACATGAGCAAGCCCCAACCATCTTTGGTTTTTACCAATTGGCTGGGCGCGATCGATGGATGCGCACCGCGCGGGAGGCGGCCCGTGACATGACCCTGATTGAGGTACCAAGTGGCCGGATAAGACAACTGATGGAGCGCCGTATCGAACAGACAGACATCCACATCGCAGCCTTCGCCGGTGCGCTGGGCGCCAAGCAATCCAGCAAGCAGGCCTGTCGCCATATGGCTGCCTGCATGAAAGTCGACCATGGACAGGCCAAATCGCACAGGCGGTCCGTCAGGTTCGCCCGTCATCATCATAAATCCCGCTTCAGCTTGCATGAGGTAGTCATAACCTGGCCAAGCGGCGCGTTCTGACTTTCGTCCGTATGCAGAAAGATGCGCACATACGATCTTCGGATTGACGGCTTTGAGCGCCTCATAAGTCAATCCAAGTTTCTCTGGCTGATCACCGCGCAGATTGTTAGCGACCGCGTCTGCGGTTTCCACGAGAGCTTCGAATTGTTGCCGTCCTTCTGGCGACTTCAGGTCCAGCGTGACAGATTTTTTGCCGAGCGAGAAGGTTTGGAAAAACTCGCTATCGCCCTCGCCTAGCATGTAAGGCCCGACTGAACGAGAAACGTCACCACCGCGAGACGGGTCTTCAATTTTGATCACTTCAGCGCCCAAATCGGCGAGCAACATGGTGCCATAGGGGCCCGCCCCATACTGTTCGACAGAGAGGACGCGAATACCCTTCAGCGGCAAGTCAGACATTAGATTGGGTTCCGTTTCACCAGCTGTTTGGCAATGATGATGCGCTGCATCTCATTCGTTCCTTCGCCGATACACATCAAGGGCGCGTCGCGGTAAAGGCGTTCGATGACATACTCTTTCGAATAGCCATAACCGCCATGAATGCGCATTGCTTCTGTTGCGACTTCAACCGCGGTTTCAGAGGCAAAATACTTCGCCATACCGGCTTCCATATCAATCCGCTCACCAGTGTCATAAGCGCGGGCGGCATCTTCGACGAGCAGTTCTGCGGCGCGCGTTTTGGCGCCCATTTCACCAAGCTTCAATTGGATAGCTTGGTGCTCGCAGATTGGCTTGCCCATGGTCTGACGCGTCTGAGCATAAGCAACACTTTCCTTTAGCGCGCGGCGAGCAATACCGACAGAGCGTGCCGCGATATTGATGCGGCCGATCTCAAGGCCGCCTGTCGCCATGAAGAAACCTTTGCCTTCTTCGCCACCGATCAGACACAGCTCCGCATCGCACTCATATCCAGTGTAGATAAGCTCGCCGCTATCAATGCCCTTATAGCCAAGTTTTTCCAGCTTGTTGCCGTTGGTGACGCCGGGCAGATCCCCCATCGTGTCGGGATTCTTAGTCTGCGTGATCAGGATCGACATGCCCTTATAGCGCGGCTCTGCAGATGGATCGGTTTTGCAAAGTAGCGCTACACACTGGCCTTCAATCGCGTTCGAAATCCAGGTCTTGGCACCTTCAATGACATATTTGTCGCCGACGCGCGTTGCTTTCGTGGTGAGCGCCTGCAAGTCGGTTCCAGCGTTCGGCTCGGTCAGTGCCAGACCACCGCGAATCTCGCCGGTCGCAAACTTGGGCAGCCAATAGTCTTTCTGTTTATCAGTCCCGAAACGTTGAACGATTTGCGCCATCATCAGGTGCGAGTTGAAGATGCCCGTCAGGCTCATCCACTCTTCAGCAATGCGGGTTACGATCTTGGCATAGAGAGATGCCGACAAACCAAGACCACCATATTCAGGATCTATCAGCGCGCCAAACAGACCAAGCTCTTTCATGTCTTCGACAAGCTCGATCGGATATTCGTTGGCGTGCTCGAGCTCCATCGCGACTGGTTTGACCTTTTGCTCGAGCCACTTCTCGATCGCGTCCATCATGAGGCGCTCTTCTTCGGCGGCCTCGCTGCTCATATAAGCGGTATCTGCCATATTGGGCTCCTAGTAATTCTCAACTTTGTCTTCGACGGCGTTTCCACGCGATGGAATCAACATGTTCCGTTTGAAGGTGCAGATCATGGTTCCGTCTTGGTTGTAGCCGCGCGTCACAATCGTAACGATGCCTTGCCCAGGGCGAGACTTGCTTTCACGTTTTCCGAGGACTTCGCTTTCGCCATAGATCGTATCGCCAGCAAACACCGGCGCCGTAAATTTCACTTCATCCATTCCCAGGTTCGCAATCGCTTTCTGAGAGCAATCCGTGACGCTCATCCCTATCAGCAGGGCCAGCGTATAGGGCGAGACGACAAGGTTTTTCTTAAACTCTGAAGCCGCTGCAAACTCAGTATCGAAATGCATCGGATGTGTGTTCAGCGTCAGGAGCGTGAACATGTGATTGTCATACTCGGTGACTGTCTTGCCAGGCCGGTGCTCGTAAACGTCGCCTTCGTTGAAGTCTTCAAAATAGCGCCCGAAGGTTTCGCGATAGCGATTGGGGCCGACCTCTTTCCAGTTTTGAACCATTCTATCCTCTTTCTTCGCCCGCTTTGGCGAGTGTTCTTTCCGCCGCCAAAATGATTGGCCGGTCGATCAGTTTTCCATTGTGCAGAGCCGCACCGCCTTGACTGTCCTCGAGCGCTTTGATGATCGCTTTCGCTTTCAGTATTTCGGCTGGTGTCGGCGAGAAAACGCCGTTCACGGTCACCACTTGTTTTGGATGGATACAAGCGCGTCCGGTAAATCCCATAGCTTTTGCTTTACGCGTTGCGGCATCTAGACCCGCATCGTCTTGGACATCGAGAAAAGGCACATCATAGGCAGGCACGCCGGCCGCACCGCAAGCGCCAGCAATCGTACCGCGTGCGACAATCATCGCATCCCAGTCAGATAGGTCTGCACCGAGGCTAGCGCTATAATCCGCGCCCCCAAACAAGACTCCAGCCGGCGATTGTTTCGCGATATCGAAAGCGCGCCTCAGTCCGCGGCCACTCTCAATGACCGCGATCAGCGGCGCACCGTGCCCGAGGGCCTCAGCGACGATTTCCATATCCACACCGGTTTCAGCTTTCGGCACCATGACGAAATCCGGTGAGGACCCTGAAGCCGCAAGCGCCGCGATGTCGGCGCAGCCATCTGCGGTGCGCGGACTGTTAATCCGAATACCGGCTGTGACGTCGCCGCGATGTGCGAGCCAGCCAAGAGCAGCAGCGCGGGCTTCTGACTTCTCCTCGGGAAGCACCGCATCCTCAAGGTCGATAATGATCGTATCGGCGCCGCTGGCGGCCGCTTTATCGAAGCGGTTGGGTCGCGCGCCGGGCACGAAAAGAAGAGATTTGTAAGTCGATGACATATGCGATCCAAATTTGTCCGGACAAATTAGATCGAACTCCATCTAAGGTCAAACGAACTCTTTGTCTCTGAGCGGAAAAGTTCAGAGATTATGCGGGGCGCTTCAAGCTAGCCCCTCAACCGACGCCATCGGAACCGGCTCCAATGCAGTATCCAATGTCGAGTTCCACCGATTGAGGAAACCGAACATAGCAATCACGGCGACAATCTCGGTAACTTCATTTTCGGAGAAATACGCTTTCAACCGATCAAAGTCTGCGTCCGTCGTTTCATTTGGAACGACGCCCGCCTTCATGGCGAGGTTGATGGCAGCCCGTTCTGCATCCGTGAACAATGGACTGTCCTCGAAGCCCCAAACCGCATCAATTTTATCTTGGGCGACGCCCTGCTCTCGCGCTCCATGCGCGGCGTGGGCGGAGCAATAGAAACAGCCAGCTGCCTTGCTTGCGGCCTCTCCAACGAGGCGTTTCAAACCATTGTCGACCTGGCCGGGCCCATACACGGCCGCAACCAGTCCCCACATGGCTTTGGTTAGCGCCGGATGGCGCGCCATGACCAAAGCATCGTTCGGAATAAAGCCCATGAGCTTTTCGGCATTCTCGATCATCACCCGTGTTTCCGGGTCGACTTGATCGAGCGAGAGCGGCGCGAGACGGCTCATCAATTGCGCGGATCGGAAATGATCTGGTTTAGCTCTATCGTGTGGCCGTCATTATCCGTGAGCATCGAGACCATGACCACAATATCGCCCGCCGGAGATGGATAGCGGCGCTCTTTCGGTTCACCGATAATGGTTACGCCTGGCGCAGCGGCAGCCGCCGGAAAGGTCACGTCCAACGTGTTCGAGTTGAACAGGAGAACGATTTCACCTGGTGTAAAATCAGCTGGATCTGGTTCGGCAAGGTCTTGTTCAGTCTGGTCGAGGAACTGCCATAGGCCGAGCATTCCGATAAAGCTGTCATTGGCCTTTAAAAGAACGAGGCGAGACCGGTTTTGCCCGTCCGCGCCATAGCGCATTGAAAGGCCTGGCGATGTGAGTTCCTGATCATATTCGACGGTCATACCAAGCGCATCTCGATAGAGCGCTAGCGATTTCTCGATGTCTCGAACGACCAAGGTCGTTCGTCGCAGGTCGAGCGGGTTCGTATCGACGGGTGCGTCTTTGTCGACTTCAACGATAACTTCTCGTTCGATTTCACGTGCGATTTCGTCGCTTTCGATGATAACACATCCACTCAAGGCCAAGGCGCCAGCGGTGATAGCTAGAATTGCTTTCATGAGCTTCCTCCCGGCGGAACATTAGCCGCGAAATGCTGCGCGATCTCTTCGCGTGTGGCGATCCAGACGTCTTTGTGAGCTTTGACGTGATCCAAGAAGTGCTGGAAAGCATCGATCCGCCCCGGGCGGCCTATGATGCGCAAATGAAGTCCGAGCGACATCATCCGCGCACCCTCTTCATTCGCCTCGCGCAAGAGCCAGTTGAACGTGTTTTTGGCGTAGGACAGCCACATGTCTGGTGTGAAACTTGGGCTCAACCAAAACTTCATGTCGTTGGAATCTATCGCGTATGGCATGATCACCATGGGCTCACTCGACCCGTCCTTCATCTCGACGTCTGCCCAATACGGAAAGTCATCAGAATAATCGTCCATATGGTAGAGATAGCCCTGCTCTTTCAGGATCCGACGCGTGATGTCTGTATGCAGATAGCGCGAAAGCCACCCTACCGGACGGCGACCACAGGTTTCGGCGATTGAGTCGGTTCCTTTTTTGATGAAGGCCGTTTCCTCCGCCTCATCCATAAAGGCCGTGAACGCCCATTTATGCCCGTGATTGCAGGGCTCATCGCCGCGCGCGGTAATCGCTTCAGCGAGCCATGGCGCCTTTTGGAGGGCTTGTCCGCAAACGGTCCAGGTTGCATTGATCCCGGCTTTGTCGAGGATCTTTAAGATCCGCGGTGCGCCGCGATTGATGCCGTACTGATAATTGCTCTCATTGCCGTGGATACGGATGGGCTTTCCGGGCACCGCACCAAGTTCGTCCACAGGTTCGGGACGCTTATCACCTTCATCGATACGACGCTCAGCGCCTTCTTCGACGTTGACCACAATGGACAGAGCGAGCTTGGCGCCGTTTGGCCACTTAAAGCCCTTTGGGGCGGGATCTGCTGGCAACGCCATTAATGGGGTTCCTCCCCACCGGACACGTTCATGCTCTCGGCGGTGATATAGTTCGCCTCATCAGAGCATAGGAATGCCACTGCATTGGCCGTATCTTCCGGCAAGCCGGGGCGGCCCATCGGAATCCGCGCCGCCATCGCCTCGAGGTACTCATCCACAGATGCGGCGCCGACCACTTTCGAAAAATACTCGTTCTGCCAAGCCCCCAACCCGGTTGTGACGTGGTTCGGGCAGACATTATTGACGGTGATCTTATGCTCGCCGAGCTCAACCGCCGCTGAACGGGCAAGACCGACCAAGCCATGCTTCGACGAGGTATAAGCCTGCGCATGTGGGAAACCCGATTTCGCAGCCTGCGATGCAATATTGATAATCCGCCCGCCTTTACCTTGGTTCACCATGGTTTCAGCGGCGGCCTTCACACCAAAAAATGCGCCTGTCAGGTTAACATCGATAACCGCACGCCAATCGGACTCCGTAACGTCAAGCAGAGGCTTCATAATATAGCCAATCCCTGCATTATTGACCCAGATATCGAGGCTACCATGTGTATCGACGGCGTGTTTCGCGAGCCCTCGAACATCTTCGAGCGAGCGCACGTCGCACACTTTGGTCGAGGACTGCACGCCGAGCGCGCGCATATCAGCAGCGATCGATTCCATTTCGTCGGTCGAACCAATATGCTCCGCGCCGGTCACATCATCGCGCGGCGCGCCGATATCGGAGATTACGATGTTCGCGCCATCTTCAGCGAGACGTATGGCGATCGCTTCCCCAAGCCCTTTGCGGCGACCTGATCCGGTAATCACGGCCGTCTTTCCGGTAAATCTGCCCATAAATGCGCCCCCTAGCCGAGCTTGTCGGTCAGAATGAAGGACAGGTCGTCCGCCATGGCCTGAAACTCACCGGCGATGGCCTGCATAGTTTCAGTCGAGACCTCGCCGCCAAAGCCGTCCATATCATTGACGTCAATAATCTCGACATAGGCGTAAGGTGGCTTATCTTCTGAGCCCAAAAGGCCAACGGATTTAAACACCGCAAACTCATCAACCGACTTCAATCCATTTACGGTCGGAATGTCCTTAGACTTCGCCCATGCCTCATAATCTGCGACGCTGACCCCTGGCTTCAGATTAAAGAGTGCGACAATCTTGGTACTCATATCAGGAACCTTCCCTATAGCTTATTTTCTCAAATGATATATCTTTTAAGGCAATTGCATAGCCCTCACATTGAAAGTCTCGCGAAAGCGCGGCAGTTTGTGAAGCGAAAAGGAGATTGCCATGGCTGATACTGAACGCGATCGACGCCCAGAGCCCATCGAATATGACGGCCCGCCTGATTACCGCGTCGTCGGACGTCACGGCGTGTATCCTGAAACCAGCCATGACGAGGTCGCGCGGTTTAACTTCCTCGCGCAGATGAATCGCCACCTGTCGACAAAGGTCATGCCCGGCGTGGCAGAAGCCTTCGAAGCGCGTATCGAGCCGAAACGCAAATCGGCCTATGAAACGCGCCATCAAGTCCGAAAAGACTTGGTGAAAGACCCGATGTTCCAATGGTGGTCTGCGATGCGCCGCGCGACGATGGAAACGCGCCAGCAGGCGGGGCGCTGGGTCACCATCCGACAGGCAGATGAGCTGAACGACAAAGTCAAAACACTGACTGAAGGCGATCCCCGTCTCGTCCTCAATCCAGGCTTCAAACAGCCGCGTTCGACTGAGGCGATCGATCATCACTGTATGCCAGGCTCTTACCATACAGAGCTGGTGCCAGGAGATGTGACAGGTCCAGCAAATTATGATGCAGGTATCTTCGCCACGACCGGCGGCATGCTTGGACGCTACAATGATGGCGGTGGCGTCGCGGTCGCCCAATGGGTTCAAAAGAACCTCCCGGATTTCAATCCGAAACGTATTCTCGATATCGGCGCTGGGTTAGGTCACAATGTCCTTCCCATTGCAGAAGCCTTCCCCGACGCCGAAATCATTGCGGTAGACGCTGGCGCACCGATGCTGCGCTATGGTCTCGCCCGTGCAAAGACGATGGGCATTGAAAACGTTACCTTCATCCAAGGCGATGTGTCTGACCTCAAAGGCATGTTTGAGGACGAGAGCTTTGACTGGGTGCAGTCGACCATGTTCCTGCATGAGACAAGCTACAAGACGATGCCGATGATCTTCGCGGAGACACAGCGTCTTCTGAAGCCAGGGGGCATCGTCTTGCATGTCGAGCAGCCACAATACTCAGACGAGATGCCACTGTTTGAGCAGGCCATGCGAGACTGGGACGCGTTTTACAATAACGAACCGTTCTGGACCAAGATGCATGAAGTGGATCTTGATGACTGGATGGAAAAAGCAGGCTTCGAACGAGAAAGCCTCATCCATGGCGGCGTCGCTGCCGTCGTTGATCCCGAAATCTTCCCCGAAGCCGCCGAAGACGACGAACAAGAAGACTATGGCCGCAAAGCCGCTTGGCACGTCGTCGGCGCGCGCAAGGAGGCGTAGACCATGAGCACGGCAACCCTCGACCCGCTTAAGCTCGCTGGCTCAAAAGCCAAAGGCAAACGTCCTTGGTTCTTGGACAATCCAGATACAGAGCGCGTGATGAACATTACGCTCGCGCTGATGCAAGAAGTCGCGGTCATTCGCGAACGCCTCGACACAGTTGAACGGCTCTTAGACCGCGATGGTGTGGTCACGCGAGATGCAATCGAGAGCTTTGAGCCGTCCAAAACAGAAGCCGACGAACGCGGCTATTGGATGCAAGAATATATCGCGCGCTGCATGCGCATCTTGCAGCAGGACCGCGAAGCGATCGCTCGCGGCAAGGAAGATTCGAGCGAAGATGTTGCGGACGAATTCGCGAAGGTCGATTGATGCGCTGGGCAGCGCTTACAGGTCTTATATTCGCGCTTGGCTTCGCGGGCTGTTCCACCTCGTCCGATATGGATGAGTCTGGATTAGATCGCGACCTTATTGAGATTACTTCCCTTTTGAGTGGAGACTATTTCTCCAACGCTGATGGTGGCGCACGTGAAGGGCGCCCGATTTACATGCGTGTGCGCAACATTACACCGCCTATCGGACGCCGCTACGCGATGTATGCGGAGATGCGCCATGACGGGCCTGACGGAGATCATTATCGTCAGCTCATTTATCTGTTTGACGAAAGCGCAGACCGAACCGAAAACCGAATGCAAGCTTACCGCGTTGCCGATAAGGCGATCGCTGCAACCCTCATAGATGCCCCTGACGGTTACGCTGAGGGGCGGGTAGAGGTAACCACTTCACTTTCCGATGCTTGCTATATGGTTTGGACACCAACGGACGCAGGATATGCAAGCTGGCTTGATCCGGAGCGCTGCATCATCACCGGCAAACGCGGCGATCAAAGACGGATCGAGTCGCGTACCGAAATCACGAGAACGCATATCGGACAGCTAGAGCGCGGCTATACAATCGAACGCGAATTGCTGTTCGGAAATGCCGATGGCGATTTATACATTTGGCCCCGAGTTGATCCGTCTGAATCGCACTAGACACGCGCCTAATTTTAAATGATATATCATTTAAATCATACTCGAATGGGAGGCGAGCATGGGTGAGTTTTTTGCAGCAAATGAATTGGCGATCCTGCGGTGGCTTCACATCGTGGCGATGGTCTATTGGCTCGGCGGCGAATGGGGCGTCTTTCAAACCTCGTACAAGGTGGTGAACCCTGCCCTTCCATTGGAAGAAAGACAGCGGCACATGGATACCGCCTACCGGATCGATATCATGGCCCGGACCGGCATTATTAGCCTGCTCCCGCTTGGCCTGCACATGGGATACCTCTGGGGCGTACAGCCGCTCGGCGGCGGCTGGCTCGTGGCGATGTGGCTAACTTGGGCAGCCTGGATGGCCCTCACTTGGGGCGCGTTTGCGAAGCGCGGGACGCCCATGTTCAAGCCGCTATCAGATATCGAAGACTGGACACGCTATTTGCTCATCCCAACGCTACTGATCACGTCGCTGATGTCGCTGACCGGAAATGGTCCGTTTGCTGGCGGCGAAGGCCAAATGTGGTTTGCGGCAAAAATCCTGACCTATGGCTTAGCGCTCGTTATCGGGGTCATCCTACGCCTGATCATGCATGAGTGGCAGAAGATGTTCCCAATCTTGGCGGCGGGTCCGAATGCTGAAGTTGAGGTAAAACTCAAAAAGTCGATCCAGCTTGGGCGCAATGTTGCTTATCTCTATTGGGTCCTGATCCTGACCACAGCGTTCTTCGGTGCGGTTAAACCCTTCTAGTCGAAACTTGGCTCGGTGGGCGCTGTTGAGATCACAAAGGTCTCATCAGAATGCTCACCACCAATTTCAAAGTCCGTCCAAACCGCTTCGTTCGCCAAGACGCCGTCATAGTACAGACGAACCCTTCCCGCTTGCTGCCAATCCGTTCCTGGTTTGGAGAAATAGTCTGAGTAGCGTCGCTCATGCCAACCGCGCGGCGTATCGAACCCAACATAGAGAATTTCGAACGAGCTGCGGTCGAACCCGAACAGAGTCTTTCCACCAGCAGGATCTGTCAGTTGGACCATATAAGCTGGCTTGCCATCAATCGTACGATCAGAGCGCCGATCTTGGCTCCAACCCTCATCCAACGCATTGCGGATCGCGCCGAAGCCGAAATTATTACTCCACATCGCGTTCGCAGATTGGTCTTCCATGCGGCCAGATTGATTATAGGTCGCTTCCCCATCGAAGCTCAAAAGCATGGCCAGTTTCGAACCTTGCCAAGCCTCGATCCGGACCTTGCCATTCGCGGCGTGCGCGGCCGCTTTCTCATCCGCGAACACTCGCCACATGGCATATTTGTCCCAGGTCTTAGCGCCGCCGCTAGAGCTGTAAATCACGTTATAACCAGACAGAAACAGCGCGCCGGGGTCGACAAATGTGTCGCCGCCCGCCGCTTCATGCGCCAAGGCAACAATCATCGATCCCTCAAGGCCTGGCTTAGATTGCCCGGCATTCGTTATGGTGACGGTGCCATCGGTTTCGACCGGAACCTCCTGCTGTACGGTCTCAATCGGAACCGCCTGACAGCTGATCAGAACACCAGCGCTTCCCGCGAGCATCACCCATTTGAGCATTCTATCCCTCCACAATCATAACATGCGCCTCGGCCAAGGGTTGGCGCGCCGCTTTCAGCTTCTCATAGGCATCGCTATTCCAAAAGGTTTTGATTGCGTCTTTGCTTGGCCATTTAGAGATGACTGCGCTCGCGCCCTCGAACAGCCCCCCTTCGAGTGCCTCAACGCCCGGCCCGCGTAGGACATATTCCCCGCCAAATTCGCCAATCAGTTTCGCGGTTGGAATCCCGTATTCATTGATAAACCGCTCGCGATCATGGATCTGTGCGAAGACAATCATGTATGCGCTCATCATCTTTTCTCCTTGGAGTCCTAGCCGCCGCCAAAACAAATGATATATCTTTTCTTATGACGCCCTTTTGAGGGCATTGCAAAGGGCTTGTCTCTATGAAACTACTGCGTGCCGCCACAGTGACGGTCTCTGACCTCGATCGAACGAAAGGCCTGTACAGCCAGTATTTCGACTATGCCGTGGTTGAGGAAGGGACAATCAGCGACGAGCTGGCGGCGAGCTGGCAGACGCCAATGTCCTCGGGCCAATCTTATGCCGTGATGCAGCCAAGCTCAGGCGCGGAAATCTATCTCCGCTTTATTGAGCAGCCCCCGGTGGCGGGGTTCAAAGCGCTTCGTTCATATGGCTGGAACGCGATCGAGATTTGCGTGCAGGACGTCATGGCGGTGAATGCGCGGATGCTGGACAGCCCGTTTGAAATTATTGGCCCTCCGAATAAAATCCCAGGCCTCGACGCCATTCACCCGATGCAAGTCAAAGGTCCAGACGAAGAGATTGTCTATCTAACTCAGATCAATGACGATTTACCAGAATACAATCTCCCCCGGGCCGGAAGCCTGATCGACAAGCTGTTCATCCTCGTGATGGGCAATTCGGACATGGATCGTGCTGCTACCTGGATGCAGGACAAATGCGGCCTCTCGTTCGGCCGCGAGATGGAAATTCCTTACACGATGATCGCCAAAGCTTATGGCACACCCCTCGATGAACAGCACCGCATCTGCACACTGATCCACGACAAGGATGTTTTCCTCGAACTCGATCAATATCCAGATGCGGCCATCGCGCGGCCAAGGCATGACGGTATGTTGGTGCCAGGCTGCGCTATCGGGAGTCTGTTCCACCCAGACTTTGATCAACTGCCAGGCCCCTGGCTAACCGAGCCAGTGGTCAGAGATGGCGAGATTTACAAAGGCAAACGCGTTGGCGTCCTTCAAGATCCGGACGGAACGCTTATCGAAATGGTTGAAGGATAGACATGAAACTCGGCACCCTAAAACACGCGGTCGACCATAAACCTACCGCTGAAGACTTCGCCATCATCGAAGCTGATCGCCCGGACTACCCCCCAGATGGCGTGTTGGTGCGCGTCGTGCATTTGTCACTGGATCCTTATGTTGGGTCCCGCCTCCGCGGGCGCCACATGGGTGAACCCGCGCCGGTCCCCATGCAGGGCGCCATACCAGGCGCGATCATCGGGCAAGTTGTGGAAAGCCGTGCCAAGGACCTGAACGAAGGCGATTGGGTCCACGCAATGGAAGGCGGCTGGCAGGAGTACGTCGCCCTCGCAGCAAATGAAGTTCGCAAGATCGATCCTGGCATAGCGCCGCTCGCGGCACATGCCGGCGTTCTGGGAATGCCGGGGCTGACCGCTTGGGCAGGCATCACCCAACTGGCAAAAGTCGGCGCCGGCGACACCGTGCTTGTCGACGCCGCTGCTGGTCCAGTTGGGGGAACTGTTGGCCAAATCGCACGGATTAAAGGCGCCAAGCGCGTGGTTGGTATAGCGGGCGGGCCAGAGAAGTGTGCCCTAGTAACAGACACGTATGGTTTCGACGAGTGTGTCGATTACAAATCTGATGGCTGGCGCGATCGGCTCGCTGAGGCGCTGCCCGATGGTCTGTCGGTTTTCTTCGAGAATGTCTCCGCCGATATGGCGATGCTGGCGCTAACGCATGCTCAAACCTATGCGCGCGGCGTATTGTGCGGACTGGTGGACGCCTATCACACGGAAACACAAAGTCAGCATCCGCTCAATGCGGGCCTTATAATCGGTAAGCGCGCGAAGCTTTATGGCTTGGTCGTTTATGACTTCTATCCCCGCTGGGACGAGTATGTGGCTGAAGCAGCGCCCTGGATCAAAAGCGGACAGCTGAAATTCGCGGAAGACCGTGCCGAGGGCCTCGAAAACGCGCCAGCACTTTTCGAACGTCTGATGAATGGCAAGAACAAAGGCAAAGCCGTCGTCACGGTCGCGCCGGAAGGACTTTAAGATGCGCCGGGCTTATACGGATGGAACGTTTGGACAGATTCACTATCGGATCGCAGCGCCGCAGACAGAAGCGGGCAAGCCGCCTCTGATTTGCCTTCATCAGAGCCCGAAATGTGGGTTGGAGTTTGAAACCTTCATGCGTGCGGCAAGCCACGATCGTACCGTCATCGCGCCCGATTATCCTGGTTATGGCATGTCGGATGCCGCGCCATTTGAAGCGGCGACGACAATCCCGATGTATGCCGAGGAGATGTGGCGCGTCGTCGATGCGCTCGGCTGTGACACGGTCGATCTGTTCGGCAACCATACCGGTGCCAAAGTCGCCGCGGAGATGGCCATGCAACGCGGCAGCGACGTCCACGCCATCGCTATGATTTCTGCCGCGATCCTCACCGATGAAGAGCGTGAAATGTTCAAGGACATGTTTACGCCGATCCCGCTCGACGAAGAACACTCGCGCTTCAAGATCAGTTGGGCACGCGTTGTCGAGCGCCAAGGCCCTGGCCAAACGCTCGAAATGATGGATCGCTCCATCTACATGAACATGATGGGCGGCGAAGCCTATGAATGGGGCCACGTGGCCGCCTTCGCCTGGGGCAAGCCATTCGATGAGGCGCTGAGCAAACTTCCGCACCGGATCACGTTGCTCAACCCAACCGATGATCTGACCGAGTGCACGCGCCGAGCTGACAAGCTGATGCGGAATGGCGAGACCATCGAATGCCCGCAATGGGGCTATGGCTTCATGGACGCTTTTCCGGAAGACACTGCAAATCTGGTTCTCGAGAAACTGGATGCCAGCTAGGCGTGACCAGTCTCGCTTGTTTTCTCCGCTTCGGTCACCGAGTCGACAATATCTGTGTGGCCGTATTTGTACTTACCCAAGAAGAGAAGCGGGATCGTAAAGGCGAACAATAACAAGGCCGACTTGGTCAGCGTGAAACTCCAATCCTGCCCCGTTAGGAGCCCTGTCTCAAAGCCCATAAGGGACAAACCGCGACCATCTGCGATATTTGTCATGATCGAGGGCCCAAGCCCGGCCCCTAGCGCGAAGAAACCGTAGATCGCGCCATAGATCGCGGAATAGGATTTCATGCCGAAATATTTCGACACCATATAAGCCATGAAGTCATATTCGACGCCCGCCCCAAAACCGATCATCAAGATCGCAATTGTTGCGGTCGTGACCGATACGTCGGGCTGCCCCAAAAGGTGAAGTGCGATCGCAGGCGAGGCTAAGAAGAAAAACGCAACACCTGGCGCCCAAAAGCGATCAATCAAATAACCGCCTATGATCCGTCCACCGAGGACGGCCAGACCCGTAAGGGTTGCCAAGCCGACGGCTTCATCCATACCCATACCTGTCGTGGTAAGGACACGCTCGATGTTGGGAATGATCGCGCCAATCGCATATGAGATGGGCACGAAACAGATGGCCAAAAGCCAGAACCGCCAAGTCTTGAGCGTTTCCCCAAGAGTCAGTCCCGGAAGTTCTAATTGCGCGGAACTTGCGGCCTGAACGGGAGCCGTTTTGATGTTGAGCACCATCATCATGATGATCGGAACAAAGACGAGCAGCGAGAATCCAATCGCCATAACGTACTCGAGCCGCCAGCCGTTCGCGGCTGCCAACGGAAAGACCTGGCGGGTCACAATCCAAACCAAGCCGATCGTTCCAACTAGAGCGACCGCAAGGATTGGCATTTTCAGATCCGTCGATTTGGCATCTCGCGCTGGCGTATCATTCAGATCGCGTAAACCTAACCAAACTAGAGGAAAGGCGATGAAAAGGGGTAGAAGCCCCAACAGAACGTAAGCCGTCCGCCAACCTGAGCCGCCTATGAAATGCCATTCAGGATTGGAGACGATATACTGCGCAAAAAACTTAGCCAGCGCGCCAAACACACCGGTTGCGATCAAGGCAATGCCAAGCGCAATGCCCCTATTCCGATCGAACCAATTCGCCACCGGACGTGTGAATGTAATTGGCAGAGTTCCGGCCCCAGCAAACGCGAGCACCAACCACAATACGATATAGAGCGATTTCGAACCGGTGTTCAGGGCCAGCGCCATCATCGCCAAGCTGAATGTAACAACCGAGACGAGCGCCACGCGGCGCGCCCCGAACCGCTCAGCCATAATGCCGATGATCGGAGAGGCAGCGAACGCTCCAAAAGTATAGATGGCAAGAGCGTTTAGAATATCGCCAGGGGTCCATCCCATCGGGCCGAACTCTTGAAGAAGCGGCGGAATCATCACGCCAATTGTGTAAAATGGCAAAGGCGAGAGGCCGAGCCCTACGCCGACGGCGGCGGCTGCGAGAACCGGCCAGCCGCGCTTAAATTCGCCATCTTGCACCATGTGATCCTCCAAAATGTCTAAATCGCACTTGGCGAAATCCGTTTCCTGCGGTCTATTGGTATATCTTTTCACGCGGGCGTCGAGGAAAATCTGTTATGCAACTGACAAGACGAGGTTTTGTCGCCTTAACAGGCGCCAGTTTGGCCGCGCAGTGCGCCCCAAATGTGCACGTTGGCCAAGACGCAGATGCCCTTATAATCGGCGCGGGACTAGCGGGCTTGCATGCCGCGCGTATGCTTGAAGCAGACGGTTTCAAAGTGATTGTTCTAGAGGCCGCGACAGAGATTGGTGGGCGCATGCGCACCCTAGATCAACTGCCCGGGCGACCCGAGGCAGGCGGTCAACAAGTTGGTCGATCCTATGCCCGAATTCGCTCCACTGCGATTGATCTTGGCTTGAACGTGATCCCCCCCGCGCCCGGCGGTTCACGCGACAAAACAATGATCTTCAATGGCCGCGCATTTGACGCCCGCGAGTGGGCTTCCGCGCCGGGAAATCCGTTCCCGGAGACGTTTAAGCGCGCCACGCCAGACACGGCGCTGTTTATGGCCGCTGCCGGTGAGAACCCGCTAGTAGATCAGTATGCTTGGCGCGAGGTTGGAGCGGAGTTCGATCTCAGCGCCAGGGATTACTTGGCGTCGAAAGGGTTCAATGGGGAGGCGCTCGACCTGTGCGATATCGCTTTGAATGCGAACGAGCTTAGCACCTATTCCATGCTCAATTTGTGGCGCAGCCTGACGCTTTTCACGCTCGATTCTTCGTCTGGACCCTCGGAGGAAATCGAAGGTGGGTCGCAACGCCTTCCCGAAGCCATGGCAGCAAGCTTGGCTGCAGACGCTGTCAAGCTAGGAGAGCCCGTTTCAGCGATCTCAGCGACGGGCGATGGAGTTACTGTCACAACCAAAAGCAAGACCTACCGAGCACCCTTCTGCGTGAACACACTGCCCTTCCCCGTCTTGCGAACAGTAGCGCTCGATATTGATGGCGCCGCGCCTGCCCTTCAACCGATCATCGAGGCGATGCCGTACACACAAATTCAGCAAGTCCATCTCGAACTTGAACAAGGTCCGACCGACGAACTTCCGATTATGATGTGGACGGACACGCCCATAGAGCGCGTTTTCCCCGTCCGGAACGGGGCGGGTGAAACCGTCTCGCTCACCTGCTGGGTCAATGGCACCGGGACGCGCCTCTCAACCTCAGATGAAGACTGGAAAACTCTTGCGGAGGAGACCTTGCTTCAATCGCGCGGGATCAAAGCGAAGGCACACGCAGTGGTTCGCTGGGACAAAGATCAGCCACTGAGCGGCGGCGCCTACATGCACTGGGCCCCAGGCCAAATCCAGCCGTGGGCAGAGCGCGTTACGCAACCTGTCAGAGGGCTTCACTTTGCTGGCGAGCATACGTCTTACCTCCACACAGGCATGGAAGGTGCGATGGAGTCTGGAGAGCGCGCCGCCTATGCGATCGTTGAAGCCGCTGCTGGCTCAGCGGCGTAAAACGGCACACTTTCAAAGCCGATCAACTCAACATCTGGCGAGACGTATCCAGGCTTTACCGGTTCGATGCGCGCAAGATCAGTCGACAGATACTTTTTATTGTCATCACAGAAAATGGTGGCGACGGTTGCCTCACCGCCAAGCTGGTCTTGGACGGCCAGTGCACCAATTAAATTGGCACCGGAGGATATGCCGACAGCAAGACCAAGCTTGGAGGCGAGGTTCTGGGCCATGATGATGGCGTCGCCATCACTCACGGAAACCACGGAATCAATTTCGTCCAGCTTTACGATGGAAGGAATAAAATCGTCAGAGACGCCTTGGATACGGTGTGACCCAGTCTTGTAGCCAGTCGACAGTGTCGGCGATTCAGCGGGCTCAAGCGGATGGACCTTCACGTTTGGCATTGCTTCGCGAAGCGAGCGTCCAACCCCCATAACAGTGCCGCCCGTTCCTACACCCGCCACGAAAGCATCCGGCGCACGATTAATAGAGGCCAACTGGCTCAAAATCTCTGGTCCAGTTGTGGTTTCGTGGGCGTTGCAGTTTTCGCAATTGGCAAATTGGCAAGGTAGGAAAACGTCATCGCGCTTTGCCGCGAGTTCTTCTGTTGCGGCGATGGCACCGAGGAACCCGCCATCTTCGCGCGAAACGAGATGCAGGTCTGCGCCCAATGATCTAAGCAAAGACTTTCGCTCATCACTCATCCAATCTGGCATATAGATCCGAACCTCATGCCCGAGCGCACGGCCCAGCGAGGCAATCGCGATACCGGCATTCCCGCTGGTCGCCTCAGCAATAATATCGCCAGGTTTCAGAGCGCCTGTTTCATAGCCGCAGCGCAAAATGTTGAGTGCCATCCGGTCTTTGATCGAGCCGGTCAGATTGTAATGTTCTGCTTTCGCAAAAATGACCCGCCGTTCGCCTTTCCAGCGCAGATGCACGGCCAGCAAAGGGGTGCGACCGATCATCCCTGCGAGCGATTCCAATCGCTTCTGTTCGCAAAACTCGACCTGTACTGAACCGGAAAAAGCCATTTCGATCTCCTATACGGGGATCTTAACTCCATGCATCTCGAAAATCATCGCAAAATATATGACCAGATCGATTCATTTGTTAGTATTTTTCGATTATAGCTCCCTATTATGAAAATTATTGACGATACCGATCGCGAGATACTGAAAATTCTGCAAGCTGATTCCACCGTTTCCTTGGAAGCGATTGCGGAACAATTGAACGTTTCGGTGAATACGTGCTGGCGACGGGTAAAAAGGCTGGAAGAGGATGGGGTCATCCAGGCCCGTGTAGCGATATGCGACCCTGAAAAGCTAGGCTTGGGGCAAACTGTTTTTGTCGCGATCAAGACGAATGATCATTCGTCTGCTTGGCTGAAAAAGTTCGCCAAAACCGTCACCTCGATCCCCGAAGTTGTAGAGTTTTACCGCATGGCTGGCGATGTGGATTATCTGTTAAAGGTCGCCGTACAATCCGTGGCCGATTATGACCGCGTCTACAAAGCACTCATCACCAAGATCGAAGTCGCAGATGTCAGTGCGACCTTCGCCATGGAATGCCTCAAGAATACAACTGAGTTGCCCGTCTGACCCTATTCCGGCGTGTGTGTACAACTCGCCTGAAGCCAACGCAGGTTGAGACCGATACGTTCAGCGTCACCCTCATTCCAGGCATAAGAGACCGCGCGGTCGCTATCGCCTTCCATGATGTACAAGGTCAATGACGGGCGATTTGTCCCGTATGGCCAATCGACGTTCCGTAAGCGCAAGCGGATCTTCCGAGGAGCCTCTTCATCGGTGATCAATTCGGCTTCGCCACCTTGATCATGAAGGGTCACGCCGCGCCGAAAATCCCAATCACGCATGCCTTCTCCTGAGTCGCCATGGCTCGCGCCGCGGAGAATTGCCGTCCAACACTCGAACGGCCGCGCCCGCCGAAGCCGCGCCTCAACCGTCGCGTCGCCGCGCTGGGCTGAAACCCAATACTCGCTGTCTGAAAGGCTCATCGAAACCGATAAGTCGCCGGCCGCATCCGGACGCGGAAAAAGATCGTCACAGCCGTCACCATTTGCAACGCCTTGAAATTGAGCGCCTTGTCGGCGCCAGTCGACACTGCAATTGAGAGAGACAGGTTCGTCGGTTTGGTTAGGCAGAGCCATTTTCTGTGAGATGACTTTGCGGGTCGCGTCGATCGAAAATGTATGCTGCAAGACGGTCGTTGCCTCACCCTCGACGGTTCTTGTGGCGGTGAACTGAACCAGGTCAGAGTCGCCATCTTTCGCCGAAACACGCACGATTTCGATATGCTGGCGCGGAGCAATTTCGCTCATGTCCATGCCGGCGTCTTCGGCGAAGAAGACATGCCGATCGCTGTCCCAGCGCCCTTCGAACAGTTCGACCAGCTCCGCATAGTCTTTGTCCAGCCAACCTGGCGCTTCGTCCGCGATTGTCTGAGCCGTCGCACAAGCGCCCAGCAAGGCAGCGGCAGCAAAGCCAGAAAAAGTCTTGTAGAACATGGTCACTCCATTTTCTTTAAAAAAGAAGGGCGGATCGATCTGACCCGCCCCATCTCGTCCCCTAAACTCACGAAATGTGACTTTAGAATTCCGTGCTTAATCCAGAACTAGAAGCGGTACTTGAGCTCCGCACCAAATTGCTGACCGCGACGCAAAGACCCGAAGAAGGCGCGCGGCAAACTTCTTGAAGCCGTAGCCGGATCGGTATTCGGCGCAACGTTCAAGGATGCAAACGTGAGATAAGGCACTTGCAACCACCGCGTCGCAATCGCGATTGAATCCTCATCGTTTAGGTTTTGACCGTAAAGACTGAAGGTCCAATTGTCATTCTGCAGACCAACGCGACCACCAAAGATTGTCGCATCCCCAGTCTCTGCGCGGTTGTGAACCTGCACAAACTTCGAACTCTCATAGGTCACATCGCCAGACGCGAAGAAGTCCGATCCAAACGGACCAACACCCGGCGCATCATATCGAAGGAACGCACTCGCTTGATGCTCCGAAGTCAGTGGGAACCGATTGCCCGAGATGTCGCAAGATGCCGGACCAGAGCCTGGGAATGCCGCCGTGAAGTCGGTCCCTGTCTGATTATCCGGATCCGTCAGCAAACCGCCTCCGGACGTCAGAATCCACTCATCAGCATCGCAGCCGGCGGTAAACTCTGTATCGGTCCATGCATAGGTTGCTCCCCCCGTCCAATTGTCATTGAACGCGCCTGAGATATCCAGCTCAAGACCGAGAATCTCGCCTGCACCTTGGTTCGTTGCAATCGACGTTAAAGCGCCGGTTGGTGAAGCAATTGCTGACGTCACTTGGACATTCGTCGCGTCGATAAAGTATGCAGAACTGGTCAGGTTGAAGCCAGTTCCCGGGATCGGCATCTTAAGCCCAACCTCGAAATTGTCGGACTCTTCCTGGTCATAGGTTGGCTGGCCAACCGCTTCACCAATGTCACCATTGATGCCGCCAGGCTTAACGCCTTGGGCGAAGACCGCGTATATAGTGCCGCCATTATCGAGCGAATAGTCGACCGTCACACGCGGTGTGAACGCGTCAAACGTTGCACGCGGTGTTGAGATCGACGTCGTGTCCGTTTTGGTTTCTTCCGCATAGCGACCTTCAACGGTTACGCTAACGCGATCGTTGACGTCGAATTCAACGAGGCCGTAGATCGCTTCGTTGCGTATCGTAGTCTTATCCTTGTCATTGCTCGCCCCAGTTGGATCAGCGAACGTAATGTCACGATCGAAAACCAGCTGATCATAAAGATAAGCGCCAAACGCCCAACGCACCGGCTGATCATCAGAAGATCTCAGCTTAGCTTCGAGCGAGAATTCTTCGATCTCATCGCGCCCTGTATTGGCGAAGAAGGCTTCAGCAACTCCTGGAGGCCCTAGAAAGAAGTTGATCGGCGAATGGTCACTGTCAAAGCCCTGCAGCAATGTTTCTTCTCGAAACCCGCCGAGGAAGGAGAGCGACATATCATTTGCGAAAGTGTAGGTGCTGGTGAGGTTCAAGAGCGTTTGCTCACGTTCGACACCGTCAAACGCTGTACCGTCAGCCAAGTTATAAGGATCACCAAAGAAAGTTGCTCCTGTCGCCGGAACACCCGGCAGCAAGTTCGGAATACCGTCCGCATCAGCGCCTGTGTTCAGAGCAACCTGGCCCGGCTCAATCACACCGCAGAAATACTGATTATTGTTCTGCGTACCAGAGAATGGCCAGAACTGAAGCGATCTGAATCCCGGCAGGCAATTATTCTCTGCTGCTGGCTGAAGGAAGAGCGGCAGTGGCCCATCATCGTCCTCAGTATAGCTTAAGCGAACCCGGCTTTCCCAATTTGAAACTGGCTGGAAATCCAAAACACCAGAGATCGAGAAGGTCGACTCATCACCAACCGTCTCATTTGTCACAGCGTTGGTGAACTCGCCGCCATATTCATAGTTACGAACACTAACGCGGCCCTGCAGAACGTCTCCCATAATCGGACCCGAGATGAAGGCCGAAAGGTCGGTCGTATCGTTGTTGCCCACCCGCAACCGGCCACCAGCGTCAAACTCATCCGTTCCGCCTTGCGTGATGAAATTGATCGCACCGGCATAGGTATTTCGACCATACAGCGCCGATTGCGGCCCTTTGATCACTTCAACTCGCTGTAAGTCGTTCGGATCTAAGTTCTGGATCGAACCGTTGAAATAGACGCCGTCTACAAAATATGCGGTTCCTGATTCGACGCCGAACTGAACGCCGGCAAGTACGTTGGACTGACCCCGGATAACAGGCCGTTCAGTTGTCCGACCGAACGCTTTCGAGAATGACAGACCTGGTGTGAAACGCGCGATGTCATCGACAGATTGTAGTTGTAGATTTTCGATTGTGTCTTCGCCAAAGGCGCTGACGGCAACTGGCGCTTCCAGAAGCGTTTCGTCCTTTTTACGCGCCGTGACCGTAATCACATCTTGGCGCGCTTCGGCGTCTTCTTCTGCATCTTGGGCTAGAGCTGGAGCACCGTAAGCAGACATTGCGACTGCTGCTGCACCGACCATGAGAAAGGTTTTCGACATTTGAGTCTCCCCGCTGCGTCAATGTGTTTATCGACACATTTGACAAATGATATATCTTTTATCCTCAGTACCCGTCTAAGAGCGATTTTTGGCTTTGACCAGCCCATGATCGGTTTTTGTCGGCTCCACGTGTCGAAAAAAACACACATCTGCGAAAGGACCCATCAATGCCGGATGGAATGACGTCGAATGAACTCAAGAAAATCATGCCCTTACTGGCGCGCCATGAGGGCGTTTGGGAGGGCACGTATCGATTCTATGATGTGTCTGGAAACCAGATTGATGAACATGAGTCGCGTTTGATTTGCCGCTTCCCGGAAGTCGGACACCCGTATCATCAGACCAATTATTACCGCTGGGCCGATGGCAAGCGCGACACAAGGGACTTCCCTGCAATGGTCGAAAACGGTCGACTGAAATGGGATAATGAATTCATCAATGGCTGGGCGTGTGATGTCGCGTTGGATGACTTTAACCGCACGACAATGCTGAATTGGACCCGCACAGGCGAGCCGGACCTGTACCTCTACGAGATGATCCAATTGTCAGATGACGGCCAATCCCGCGCCCGCGTCTGGCAGTGGTTTAAAGCCGATCGCTTGTTCCAGCGCACTTTGGTTGACGAGACCTTCGTTACCAAAGACTGGCAGTCATATGATGGGCAGGAATTCTAAAAAAAGAGGCCGGGCCATAGAGCCCAGCCTTTTTAGTTTGGAGGTTGGCGCTTACTCTGAAGCGCCTCGATCGGGAGCGGTGATTGAGCCGTCGGCGATGCCTTTATAATACTTCCAGCTCGTCATGTTTGGGCGTGGATCGCCAGAAGGTGGCGCACTTGTATATTCAGGGTAATGCGTCGCGATTTCGGCCTTCATCGTATCAGATAGCTGGTCAAAGTTCTCGAGCTTGTATCCGGCGGTATGCATGTAGAGCATGCCCTGGCGGCCATTCATTTCCATCCATGGCAGCCAGTCTGCCATACGTGCCCAACCAACAGTGATCTTCGCAGAGTCCGTGTTCGGGTCCAGCAAGTCATCGGTGCGTCCGAAAAAGTTGAACATTTCGGTAGCGTGATAGGTGCCACCAACTTCTTTTTGGAAGTCACCACCAAGAGGGTTCGGGTACCATAGCGGTACGGTGCTGCGCATCCACCATGTGCCATCCTCGCCGATCTCGCCGCCCCATTTTAGAGGCGAGCCGTCACGGCCGGTTTCGTACATTTTGAAGTTCACAGGATCGTTCGCGACGTGCAGCACGTCGAGCGTGGCGCCCGTCCAGGGGTTTTCCCAAGTTGATAGAACTTCGCCCGTCTTCGGGTCTTTATAGAGAAGGATCTCGCGCGAGACTAAGTGAAGGCCTGTGCCTTTTTCGTCATCCTCGATCGCTGAACAGGCGCGGATATTCATGCCCTCAACATCGAAAATATGACGGTCGCGCTCACCGGTGACCCGTGAGAGCGCGATACCGTGCCACCAATAGACTTCGGGCTGATCATCGACAGTTGAGCACATCACCTTGCGCATAATGGTCAAGGAATCAGCGGCATCGGTTGGATCGAGCTGCGCCCCTTCTTGGGCCTGGCTGATCGTCGCACAAGCCGCGAGCGCGCTGATCGAGGCGCCGAGTGCCGCAATCTTCGAAATCAATTTCATGGGTTCCACCTCCAAATGATATATCATTTAAAGTGGCACGGTTAATCGGCCTCGCCAAGCCCCAATTCGCCTGTTGCGCGAGATTTTGCAACCAAACCAACAACCGTCATCGCAATTGCAGCGCCGATCCATGGGGCAATTGTCTTCCACATAGCGCCCGGCCCCGCCCCAATCCAGGCCAACTCATAAGCGACCGCAAGCCCAAACCCAGTAATCATCGCAGAGAGCACGCACGCGCCGTCTGGCTTGAAACCCAGCGTGCGCGCGGCGACGATCGGCCCAAAGGCTGCCCCCAGCGCGACCCACGCGAACAGTATCCGTTGGAAAATGCTCGATGGGGCTAAGAACGTCAGAAGGATCGCTGCAACACAGACAGCAATAATCGAAAGCCGGGACACAAGGACTTCGCGATTTCCAAATGCCTTGCCCAATCCAAGATCATGGGAGACCGCGCCGCCAGCAACCAAAAGCTGGCTGTCCACGGTCGACATGATTGCCGACAAGGTCGCGGCTGCAACTACGCCTGCTAGGATGCCGGGCAATAGATCATCTGCGAGCGTAAAGAATACGCCTTCAGCGGCGGCCTCGCCGCCAAGAATAGCTCGTGCAGATAGCCCGAGAACCGCCATGCCTGCGAACACCATGCTCGCCCACCCCATCGCCACGACCGATCCTTTGACGCGGGCCGCGCGGTCTTTTGTCGCCATAATCCAGGCGACGAGATGCGGCTGGCCCAGCGCTCCGAAGCCCGTCGCTGTCAGGCCTAGGACGAAACCTAAAGCGGCGAATCCAACTCGCGCACCGAAAGGCGCCCCATAGGCCTCGCCTGCGGATGCCATAGCGGTTTGAATCCCCGAGATCCCGCCTGCTTCAAGAAATGCGAGTAAAGGCAACAGCACTGCAACGAGCGCCATCAACAAGCCTTGGATCGTATCTGTGATCGATACCGCCATGAAGCCGCCCAAGAAGACATAAGCCAGAATGATGGTCGCACCGATGAGAACGCCAGGCGCAAAACCTGTCGCGAACAAATCATTGATGGCGATCCCGGCCCCTTGGAACTGTCCGGCCACATAAAATGAAAAGCAAATCGCGATAAGGATCGAGGCGACAATTCGAATGACGCGTGCCGATCTTGCACTGGCAAACTGCGTCAGGAAATCGGTGAGCGTGAGTTGCTGTCCTTCACGGCTCGCCGATTGAAGGAGTGGTCCAGCCCATAACCAAACCGCAGCATATCCAGCGATAATCCCTGGCACCATCCAAAGCGCTGACGGCCCAGCGACATAAACAAAGCCCGAAAAGCCAAGCAGCACCCATGCACTCGAACTCGATGCCGCATAAGCAAGACCGGCCACCCAGGGCCCAAGGTTTCGCCCGCCCAACAGAAAGTCTTCTTGCGATTTTGCGCGGCGCGCGGCCCAGAGCCCGATGCCGAACAGCACACCTGAATAGATCAGCAGTGTGATAAGTGCAGATGGGTTTTGCAAAATCAGCCCCTTGCGATTTTCTATTCGGCCGCGACTGGAATCGGCGCGCCCTTATAGCCAAGCGGCAGGCCGGCGCGCGGTGTAAATCCATAGAGCTCTTCATCCGGCAAGGCGGCTTGAACGAGTTCGCGCGTCGCCATCAAACCATCGAGATCAATGCCAGTATCAACGCCCATCGACTCAAACATGAAGACCAGATCCTCGGTAACCACATTTCCGCTTGCGCCAGGTGCTGTCGGACAGCCGCCTAAGCCGCCAAGAGAACTATCAAATGTTGTAATTCCCTCTTCGAAAGCCGCCAGCACGTTTGCCAAACCAAGACCGCGCGTATTGTGAAGATGCACACCGGTAAGGTTTTCGGCGCCGACTACGCCGCGAACCGCGCGTATCAAATGCTTCATGGAGACGGGGTCACCGTACCCTGTTGTATCTGACAGACCGACCTCATCACATCCCGCAGCCATCAAGCGTTCCGCCGATCGCAGAATAACCGCCTCATCAATCGGCCCTTCGAGGGTGCAACCAAAAGCTGTTGAAAGAGACCCTTCAAAGTGGGGGCGCTGATCTTCTGGCAGGCCGCTAATCAGTTCGGCAATAGCTTTCGCCTCATCAATCACTTGATCGTGCGTGCGGCGAATGTTGCGAAGCGAGTGCGTTTCGCTCACTGAAAGGGGAAGCGTGATTTTGTGCGCACCAGCCTCCACAGCCAATTGCGCGCCTTTCAGGTTTGGCACCAAGACAGCGACTTCAAGACCTGGGATCTGAACGGCATGGCGCACGATCTCTCCAGTATCTGCCATTTGCGGGAGAAGTTTGGGCGAGACGAAAGAGCCGACCTCGATTTCTTTCACACCCGCCGCAGCGAGCGCAGAGATCCAAGTCTTCTTTTGCTCCGTCGGCATGATCGCTTTACAGTTTTGCAGGCCATCGCGAGGACCGACTTCACTTATCAATACACTGCTTGTTGTCATCTTACTTGCCTTTTGGCCGCTAGGGGCGTGACCTTTTTGTCAAATGATATATCTAATTCAATTGATATATCTATTAAAGATGTGCACGAAAGCAAAGGCTGCGTTACTTTGCCCATGGGAGAGACATATGAACAGTGAAACAGGCCTGCTGGCCGGAATCAAGGTTGTCGAGTTCACTCACATGGTCATGGGCCCTGCAGCAGGTCTCGTGCTGGCAGACCTAGGAGCAGACGTCACTAAAGTCGAGCCTGTCGGCGGCGACAAGACCCGGCGCCTACGCGGCTCTGGGGCCGGCTATTTCTCGATGTACAATCGAAACAAGAAAAGCCTCGCAATCGATTTGAAATCTCCCGAAGGCAAAGAGATCGCGTTGAAGCTGATCGATGAGGCAGATGTCTTCATCGAAAATTTTCGCCCAGGCGCGCTTGATAAGCTTGGATTTGACTATAACAGCCTCGCGGCGCGCAATCCGAAGCTGATCTATTGCTCGGAAAAAGGCTTTCTTGACGGTCCTTATTCTCATCGCACAGCGCTTGATGAAGTTGCGCAAATGATGGGCGGTCTTGCTTACATGACCGGCCCGCCCGGACGCCCGCTCCGCGCAGGCAGCAGCGTTATCGACGTCACGGGCGGCATGTTTGGCGCCATTGCCGTCTTAGCCGCTCTGCAGGACCGCGCGCGCACCGGTAAAGGCCGGCATGTCAGCGCTTCGCTCTATGAGACTACCGTCTTCCTGGTTGGCCAACATATGGCCCAGTACGCAGTGACAGGCACGCCTGCCGCGCCGATGCCCGCCCGTGTGTCGGCTTGGGCCGTTTATGACGTCTTCGATGTCAAAGATGATGAGAAAGTTTTTGTTGGCGTCGTCTCAGATACGCAGTGGCGCGCATTCTGTCAGGCTTTTGACCTCAACGACTGGGCAGAAGATGCTTCGCTTGCCGCTAATAATGATCGCGTGGCCCGACGAGATGAAATCATCCCGGTTTTGCGAGACCTTTTTGTTGGGTTCTCTAAAAATGAGCTGATGGCGAAGCTCGAAACCACAGGTCTTCCCTTCGCCCCGATCCAAAAGCCGGAAGATCTCTCAACTGATCCACATCTCGTGGAAAGCGGCGGCCTCTTGGATATGACGATCCCGGAAGGCGGCGAGATATCGCTCCCGGCGATGCCGATTGCCATTGATGGAGCGCGGCCAGGCCTCTCGATCAATCCACCGGAAATTGGCGAGCATTCAGAGCTTGTCTTGCAAGGACTTGGCCTCTCTGAGGCAGAGATCGCGCGTCTAATTGAGCGGGGTCTTGTCGACTCTCATGCCGCAAAGCATACGCCTCAAGCGGCGGAATAGACCCAGGGTCGGCGTTGACCATCGCGCTCAATGAAGGCTTCTATCTTGGCTTGGTCGGTCATGGTGAGAGCGATCGGATCTAGACCTTCGACCAATAAACGCTTCGCGAACTCGCCAATCTCGAATCTGATTGGGTCGTCTGCAGCGCGCCCGGTTACGATCAGCTGTTGCTCGAGATCAACCGTAAGCGTTGCTGGTATGGGAAGATCCGCGAGACGATCAACCAAGTCCGCACTCAAAGTGATCGGAAGTACGCCGTTGCGGACACAATTGCCGTGGAAGATCTCACCGAAACTCTTGGCGATGATCACGCGAAATCCAAACTCTTGGAGCGCCCAAACCGCATGTTCTCGCGATGAGCCACACCCAAAATTCTCGCCGCTGATCAAAATTGAGGCGGCTTTTTGTACCTCGTGGTTCAGAACAAAACCTGGATTAGGTGTGCGGGTCGCAGGATTTGTATAGCGCCACCCTGCGAATAGACCCTGCCCTAAACCGCTACGGCTTACCGTTTTCATCTCCCTCGAAGGAATGATCTGATCGGTGTCGATATTGTCGCGCATCAGGACAGCGACTACACCCGTATGATGCTTCAAAGGTTCCGGCATCAGACTACCGCCTCTTCCAGCACGGGAAGATCCGCAGGCGCGCAGATCTTGCCAGCAACCGCGCAAGCCGCGACGACCACTGGGCTAGTAATATGCGTGCGCACACCTGGACCTTGCCGCCCCTCAAAGTTGCGATTGGTTGAAGACACGACCCGCGCGCCTGGCGCGAAGGTCTCGCCGCCCGCGTAGAAGCACATCGCGCATCCCGGTTCGCCCCACTCGAAACCTGCCTGTTTGAAGATTTCATCGATTCCGAGTGTCTCAGCCTCGCGGCGAACCGCCTTGGAGCCTGGCACACAAACCGCGCGGACATGTTTCGGGACGCGGCGTCCGCGCAGGATGTCCGCGGCCGCTTTTAAGTCCGACAGTCGACCATTCGTGCAGGAGCCGATAAACGCGCCATCGATGTTTAAGTCCGCCAAAGACTGTCCAGCGGTGAGCCCCATATATTCAAGGGCCTTAGGAGCGGCAGCGGCCGGTATCCTTTCTATAAGCGAGAAGCTCTCTTCCGGTGTCGTTCCCCAACTGATCTGAGGCGCAATCTCACGCGCATCGATCTCGATCTCATAATCGAAGTCTGCATCCGGATCAGACACCAGGTTCGCCCAATGCTCCTGCGCGGCAGAGATAACAATCGATGTATCCATACGTGGTAAAATGAAATCCAACACTTTCTCATCGGGAGCGATGATTGCCGAATAGGCCGCGAACTCGACGGCCATATTGCAAAGCGTCAAACGCCCCTCGATCGAGAGTCCCTCAACAACAGGTCCACAAAACTCAATTGCGCAGCGCTTGCCGCCCGCCGCGCCGTGTTTTGCAATCAGGTAAAGCGCAACATCTTTGGCAGAGCAGCCCGGCTGGAGTTCTCCGATAACGCGAACTCGCATCTGCTGGGGTTTTGTCGCGCGCAAAACACCGGTCGCCATCACGTGTTCAGCTTCGCTGGAGCCGATCCCCCAGGCCATCGCCCCGAGCGCCCCAAGACTGCACGTATGACTGTCTGGGCAGAGGACTGAAAACCCGGGCAAGACGATTCCCTCTTCGGGGGCCGTGACGTGCACAATGCCTTGTTCCGGACTGTCAGTGTCGATCAAATGGATGCCAGCTGATCGAGCCATGGCTCTCGTTTCGGTAATAAATGCTTCGCCGCCTGGGCTTCTCGCTTCGTCGCGTTTTCGTCCCTCAGCGAAGGATACGATATGGTCCATAATCGCATAGACCCGCGCCGGATCTCGCACGGTATAGCCATTTTCAAGCAACGATTTCAGCGCCACGCCACCCGTACGCTCGTGCAATAGTAGGCGATCGATCGCCAAAAGGTCAGCGCCATCGCCTGCGTCGCAAACGCGGTGATCCTGCCATAATTTTTCAAACAGGGTTTGCGCCAAGACGACCTCCACTCCCAAAAGATATATCTTTTACCTGAAAAGTTACAAGCATTGGTGTCTTCCGCGAATAGCGCTTCTAGCAGAGGCGTGGCAGATATCGATACTGAGTTACGGAGGTGAATACGTATGGACCGCATCGAATTGACGGACGCCCTGAGCCTATCTCGCCTCGTTTATGGCATGTGGCGGCTCGGTGATGATGACGATACCTCTGCGAAACACGTCCAAGCCAAGATCGAGACCTGTCTCGAGCATGGTATCACGACCATGGATCAAGCGGATATCTATGGCGCTTACGGTGCTGAGGAAATTCTCGGCAATTGTCTAAAAGCCTCGCCGCAATTGCGAGAGCAAATCGAGATCGTCACCAAATGCGATATTATCGCGCCGATGGGCCGCCACAGCGGCGCACGAGTTAAGTACTATGACACCGGACGCGCACATATTGAGGCGTCAGTTGATCAATCCCTGAACCTGATGGGCATCGAACAGATTGATCTCCTGCTGATTCACCGCCCCGACCCATTTATGGATCACATGGAAACCGGCGCTGTTCTGGATGGACTGGTTGCGAGCGGTAAGGTCAAAGCGGTAGGGGTTTCTAATTTCCGGCCTTGGGATTGGAGCCTGTTGCAATCGGCGATGAAGAACAGGCTCGCGACCAATCAAATTGAGATGAGCGTACTCGCTCATGACGCTTTCACCAATGGCGATCTCGCGTTCCTGCAACAGCATGGCATTTCGCCAATGGCCTGGTCTCCGCTCGGTGGCGGCGCGCTGTTTGGCGGAGAACACGAACAGGTTCGAAACACGCTTGCCACAATCGCCAATCAGCAAGGTGTCGACTTAGCAGCCGTGGCGATAGCCTGGCTGCTCGCACACCCCGCAAAGATCATCCCCGTTCTCGGGACAAATAAGCTGGACCGGATCGCACAGAGTGCGGAAGCCATACATATTGAGATAGATCGCCAGACCTGGTTTGAAATCTACACAGCCGCACTTGGGCGCGAAGTCGCTTAGCGAATTTGACGGGCCAAATATATTGACATTCAAGCTGCCATAATTACGGTTTCCTCTCGGAGGGTACAATCGTGACAGCAACTGATCGGCTCGAACTTACGGGCGCACCAGGATCTCCTTACACGCGCAAGATGTTGAGCGTTCTTCGCTACCGACGCCTGCCATACTCGGTCTATTGGGGAACAGGAAACGTTCCAGAGGGATACCCGACACCTAAGGTCCGACTGCTCCCGACTTTCTTTTTCCCTGATGGAGATAATGGCGAACTGGTCCCTGTCACCGACTCGACGCCCATCATCAGGCGCCTTGAGAAAGACTATCCCGAAAGGTCCGTGATCCCGACTGATCCGGCTCTGAGATTCATGAATGCGCTCATCGAGGATTATGCAGATGAGTGGCTGACCAAGGCGATGTTCCACTTTCGCTGGGCCCATGAGGCCGATTGGAAGAATGCCGCGCCTTTGTTGATCTATTGGGGTATGAACAAGACGCCCACAGACATGGCTGAAGAGCTTGCTGCAAACATCGCCAAACGTCAGATAGACCGGCTCTATGTTGTTGGCTCGAACGAGGTCACAGCCGAAACGATTGAGTCCTCTTATGAGCGGCTCGTCAGCATTCTCGATAACCTGATCGCCCACAAAGGCTTCGTCCTGGGCGCGCGGCCTTCATCTGCAGATTTCGCACTGTTTGGCCAGCTCACACAGCTTGCAATCGTCGAGCCGACCTCAGCCACGATCACCAGCAAACTGTCGCAGCGTGTGCGTGCCTGGGTTGACCTAATGGAGGATCTGTCAGGGATGGCTCCAGAAGAGTCCGATTGGTTCTCTGCAGAAGAAGCCAGCGACGCGCTCGCCCCCCTGCTTGCAGAGATCGGTCGCACCTACGCGCCTGCCATGATCGCGAATGCGAAAGCCGTCATGCAAGGCGAGGCCTCGTTCGACACTGAAATCGATGGCCGCCCCTGGACGCAGCCGACGTTCAAGTATCAAGCGAAATGCCTGCACTGGCTGCGCGAAGACCATGCTGCGTTATCTGGTAATGAACGCGGTTCGGTAGATGCCTTACTTGCCGGCACGGGCTGCGAAACTCTGTTTCAGTAAAGGAACATCCGATGTGGAAGAAACTAAGCTTAGGGCTGCTTGTTCTGATCGCAGTGGCGGGCACAATCATCTGGCTCAACCGTGCCGCTATCCTGACCCATATCGCATTGAACCGAGCTGAAGCAGCCAAGGAATATGTCGCCCCGCATCAACCCGTGACTTGGCAAACCGGGCCAAGCGAAGCTAGCACACCCAGCGCAGACCGCCCCCCAAACGTAGTTTTCATTCTGCTGGATGATTTCGGCTATAATGACCTGTCGACCTTTGGCGGCGGCGTCGCAAGTGGCAGCGTCCCGACCCCAAACATTGACCGGCTCGCGGCAGAAGGCGCGATTTACACGCAGGCCTATTCCGGCACTGGAACCTGCGCCCCATCTCGCGCCATGTTGATGACCGGTCGCTATCCCACGCGCACCGGCTTTGAATTCACACCAACCCCTGACGGGATGAGCCATGTCATAGCGACAATCGCAAACGGCCAAAACCGTCCTCATGTTCCTAACATCGTTCCTAATCGCGATATTGGTGAAGGCGCCATAAGCTATGAGGAGCAAGGCCTTCCAACATCTGAGATCACGGTGGCTGAACTGCTACAAGACCAGGACTATCATACGGTCCACATCGGCAAATGGCACTTGGGGCGCCAGCCTGAATATCTGCCAAATGCGCAAGGCTTCGATGAGAGCCTTATGATGCATAGCGGTCTGTTTTTGAATGAAGACCATCCCGAGGTTGTGAACGCCAAACTCGATTTCGATCCGATCGACAAATTCCTATGGGCGCGCATGCAATATGCGGCGTCCTTCAATGGCGGTGCACCATTTGAGCCAGGCGGCTATCTCACCGATTGGTGGACGGATGAGAGCCTGCGTGTCATCGAAGCCAACAAGAACCGCCCATTCTTTCTATACCTCGCGCATTGGGCTCCGCACACACCACTGCAGGCCACTAAAGCGGACTATGAGGCCGTCGGCGATATCGAACTGCATCGAGAGCGGGTCTATGCTGCGATGATCCACGCGCTGGATCGCAGCGTCGGCCGGGTGATGGAAAAACTCGAGGCCGAGGGTCTTGCCGAGAACACAATCATCGTACTCAGCAGTGATAATGGCGGCGCTGGCTATGTCGGCTTGCCAGAGGTCAATGCCCCGTTTCGGGGGTGGAAGATCACGCTGTTTGAAGGCGGCATTCGCGTGCCGATGTTTGTAAAGTGGCCGGCTAAGATTGAGCCGGGAACAGTTGTCGACACACCTGTCGCCCACATCGATCTATTACCCACGCTGGTCGCCGCGGCGGACGGTGAACTACCAAAGGATCGGATCATAGATGGCCAAAACATACTCCCCGAAGCAACTGGCGAAGGCGTTATTCAACGCCCGAACGATGCGATTTTCTGGTCGTCGGGCGCCTACCGAGTGGTGCGTGCCGCTAATTGGAAACTGCAGGTTGATCAGAACCAGGACAAGACCTGGTTGTTCGATCTTGCCTCAGATCCAACGGAACAGACGAATTTGGCCGAAGCGCGCCCGGAAAAGGTCGCTGAAATGCAGGCGCTTTTAACCGCTCACTATGCAGATGCTGTTGAACCACTATATCCGCACAAAATCACAAGTCCGATCTTGATTGATAAAACACTCGATCAAACGCCGACCGCGCAGGACGAATATGTGATTTGGCCGAACTGAGAATGGGGAAGATCCAACCGTGAGTGCAGCAACCAAGAAAAAGACCCCTTGGCCCGAACTTGAGGCAGGCACAGAAGATGGGCGGCGGCAGCGCAGCGACCGCAGCCGCAGACGTATCATCGAAGCCCTGTTCGACCTGATTTCCGAAGGCAATATGTCACCCAGCGCAGCAAGCGTTGCCGACCGCGCCAATGTCGGCTTGCGCACAGTGTTCCGCCATTTCGAGGACATGGACAGCATCTATGATGAGATGACTGAACAGCTGATGGCTGCGATCATGCCAAAGGTCACAGCCCCTTTTAAATCCGTGACGTGGCGAGACAAATTGATCGAATGCATCGACCGCCGCGCCGAGGTTTATGAAGCGGTTTTTCCGATGCGCGTCTGTATGATCCTGCGCTTTCATCAGTCCGAATTCATTCAAGAGCAGTACAAGCGAGATGTTGCGCTTGAGCGCTCGACCCTGAAGGCCATTCTGCCCCAGAGCATCGTCGCAGATCGAACGCTGTTTGCGGCGCTAGAAGTGACGTTGACCTTCCCGACTTGGCGAAGGCTTCGCCAAGATCAGAAGCTCTCAGTCGAGTCCGCCAAGAAAACGCTACAATTGATGGTCGAAGGCCTGATCGCTGCCGTTGAGGTCGACTAAGAAAGCAAAAGACCGTTAGAGCGCCTGCCGCTTCAGCACTTTGTCTGAGGCTGCAGGCAAGCTGATGACCAAACCATCAGAGCCCACTGTGATATCGCCGTCAAATATCGACTTTGCGTCTCCCAGCCAGAGCGCTTCTAAAAGCTTTACCGGCAATTGCGGTACGATGTGATAATAGATCAACTGCACCGCTCCGGCTTCCTCGGCCGCGCGCGCAGCTTCTTCCGGGTCAGTATGATAGTCGAGAATGTCAGAAAAGATCTTGGCCGGATTTTCGAGCCCCCGCTCACCGAGCTTTGCGCCAATTGCTTCAACCATTTCCCGGTCTAAAGCCTCATGCAGCATCACATCAACGTCTTTGGAGGCAGCAACAAACCGCTTCTGATAAATCGTGTCGCCGCTGATCGACACGGACCGGTCCTTATAGTCGACCCGATAACCAAAGGCCGGCTCAATCGGGGCATGAGCGACACGAATGGCTGTGATCTTTAGATCGCCTTCGTCGAGCACAACCAATTGACCATTTGGTCCGGCCGGGATTTCGATCTCCTCGGGCGCGCCACCAAAGCCTCCGGGATTGGCGACCTTGGTTCCATGGTGCGCGACGCGGTAGGTGCTGTCCAAACGATAGGCCGCGTTGAACCCGTCGACGACCTCTTGTGTCCCGGTCGGACCACGTACGGGGATTGGTTGGGTTCGACTTCCAGCGATCCAAGCAATGGTTAGAAGTTCGCCCAAGCCATCAATGTGATCTGAGTGCAAGTGTGTTAGGTAGACCGCCTCCAAACGGTCCGTTGGAAAGCCCATAGAGCCGAGATTTCGTGTTCCGCCTGACCCAACATCGAAGACGAAGGCACGGGTTCCCGCCATGACTCCTAGGCATGGTCCAGCCCTCGTCGCATCCGGCATTGGCGAACCGGTGCCGCACAAATAGACATGCAATCCGTCTGGCAACTCGAGGCTCGGATCGACACCAACACGCTGATCTAAAACGCGATTGAAAACCGCTGAGGCGATCTGCGCTTTGAAGAGATTGAACGCGAGAATGACGGCCACCGCCAAGCCTAAGAGCACAATGCCGACGCGGCGCGCCCAAATCATCAGGAAAACTCTTCATTGAAGCGCTCAAGCCATGGCAGACCCCAGGCAAAACTCGGCACCACGCTTTCAATATTCAACTGCCCTGCCAGGCCCGCAGCGCGATGAATGGCGAGATCTTGCCATGCCTGCGAGGAGGACATGCGAAGCAGCGCATTTCGATCAGGATAAGCAGCAATTGCAACCTCATCCCAGAGCTCTTCGACTTGTCCGAGAGATAGAAATGTCACATCTGCCATAAAGAAAATTCGGCCACCATAATCAGGCAATAGGCCCGCAACGCCAGCACCATAAAGCTGATAGGCTTCGCGCCCTGTTAAATCGGTTTCGCGACCATCGACATATTCTGCTTTCTCTTTGAACTTAAGCAGATTGACCATGAATATCGGACCATCAGGACCCTTCTCAGCCATCTGAGCCATTTGCTCTGGATCAGACGGAAAGACTTCATTGATGACTTCCATGTGCACACCTCCCTATTTCGATTGTTCCGACTCTGTCAGGCTTTTCAACGCGTCCTCGATGACCCAGAGCCGGTCTTGACCCCAGGCTGCAACCTCACCGACGCGAAAGCTCGGCACGCCCCAAATGCCATGAGCGAACATTTCAGCCTGATTGGCTTCAGCTTTTGCCCGCCAGTGATCTCCGCCGAGAAAGGGTTTCATTTCCGCCCAATCGAGCCCCGCCCGTTCAGTGATCTTTTTGAGGCCTGAATCGCTTCCAGCATCCAACCCGTCCGCCCACACACCCGACAGAAACGACTGAGCGAATTCTAACCCGCGCCCCAACCCGATCGCTTTGCTTAAGATCGCATAGCCCCGCTCAACTGGCCGCCCAACGGGGTCACAGATGTCTCCAAATGGAATGCCCAGTCGCTCAGCTTCGCGGATGGTATCGCTCATGATGTAGAAGCCTTTCATCCGCGGCACCTGCATGCCACGCATCACCATGGGTAACACGAAACGAAGTTTCAGCTCGGCGCCATAGGCCTCGGCCAGCGCCTTCACCCGGTTGGCCACAATTCCCGTATATGGACTGCGGAACGACAAGTACCAATGCATTACGGGGCGCACCTCTGGCCGGTTCGGGGTCGCACCAGCGGGGGCCACAGGCGGCTCAAAAATTGGAGCTTCGGATGCGTCCACCGCCACGCCGAGATCCTTTAGGCGCTGCTCCAAAAAGTGTAACCGATCGAGCCCCCAATACCACTCACCGGCATAGAAGAGCGTGCCGCCGAGATAATGCCCCTGGCGATCCCGCTTCTCCGCTGAGGACTTCAGTGTTTCTTCGGCGGCTGCACGATCAGCGCTTACAATCTCAATCTGTTCCCCGCGCCATAAGCACTGGCCGACTTCGTAAGCGCGCTGCAGAAATGTCCCGCTTTCGACCGCGCTTACCAACGCCCCGTTCGCAGATGCAATCGCATCGCCAGAGGGTTGCTCTCCGAAGTCTGAGAAATCCAAATTGGCGCGTTCTGCCAGCAGTGCAGCATCCCGCCGCGCATAATCATCCAATCGAACCCGATCCGGCGCGGCCCAGTCTGGCGGCGGAGAAACAAGATGCGTTTGAAGCTCGATACCGTAGCGCCGACATAACTCTGGTAGGACCTGAACCATGAGATGCGAATAAGGGTCACCCACTTCATGATAGTACTCGACGAGATGCGGCTTGCCCGTTGCTTGCCGTTGTCGTTCGCATTTTCGGCGCCTGGCCTCCCGGCGCTTGATGCTGAACAAGTGCTTCATCACTCTGTTCTGAATGCCTGCCTTGATGCCCATGCGCAGCTATCCAATCCGTCACTACAGTTTCCCGCCGGGTTCAATTAATGGCAATTCGAGTGCCATTACAATAGGGAATTGGACTCCGGCGCGGAGAGCAGCCATGGCGTTACGTGTCGATCCAGGCCTCGACTTTAGTCTCATCCCGCGCTTTGCCATCTGCCACTGCGACATGATAAGTGTTAGAGAGACCTCTCAAAGAAGGGGCGCTTACGGAGGACGAACGCGATTGGATAACCGAGCGCGCATTAGTGGCCAGCATTTGGGACCTATTCTTCACGAAGCATCCCATGCCGGTATCGACGTCGATGATGTCCTCGCGGGGCTGGGTCATTCTAGCCTGCGCGATGAGACATCGCGCGCGACAGCAAGGATGCTACTCGTCGATTTTTTCAGAATTGAAGGCGAAGTTGCACGTCGTATGGACGACCTCACCGCGCATCTCTCTGAACGCAAGCTGACCTATGAGACCGGCGCGTTCGTGACTAAACAAATGAACCAGTCGTCGACGCTGAATGAAGCCCTTCAGAACCTCGCTCAGTATTTCAACATGATGCACGGAGAGCGCTACAACACAGTCAGAACCACTGATCGAACGACCACGCTGATCATAGATGATACGGAATTTCCCTACACGATGAGGGATGATCCAGACATGGTTCATTTTGTTGGCGAGTGTGTCCTCATCAAAGTCCAGTGCCTCTTGGACAGTTTTAGCGCCGGGCTCGCTGATGCCGCGCTTCGCCGGGTTTCTATTAAACGCCCTCAATTGGAAGAACGGCCTGACCACCTGGAGTTCTGGTCAGCCCCAGTCGCGTTTGGTCAAAGCCATTATGAACTCTGTTTTGACCGAGACCTCGCGCACGAGCGCATGCCGATTTCGAGCTCGATTGATTTGAGTTCTGAAGGCGTCTTTAGTCGCGTGATCGCCTATCTCGAACACCGAACCCCGTCGGCGGCGCAACCGTCTTTCAAGGCGCTCACGCTGGATCTCATCCGCAATGGCGTGACGCAGCAGGACGTGGTTGCCCATCGACTGTCGACCAGCGTCGCGACTCTGAGACGACGCTTGGAGGAAGAAGGCACAAGCTTCCGAGAGTTGACCAATGAGCATTTCCTCGAAGAGGCAACGTCCTTGCTCAAAAGGGGATACTCGGTGGCGCAAGCAAGCGAGGCTCTGAATTATTCTGATGTTCGCGCATTCAATCGGGCGTTCAAGCGTTGGAAGGGCGAAACCCCCGCGAAATATGCGCAGCGTTTTGCCACCTCTGCTCAACGCGCGTGAGCGAAACTGTTCACTCAAGAAAAGCTATTGGGTCATAGGCATCAAAGTCTCGATTCAATTAGTGAATCCTAAAACGGACGAATCCGCGGGAGGATTACAATGAGTATGAAGACAAAGACCTGGTTAAACCTAAGTGTTGCCTCGACGCTCGCCCTCAGTTTGGGCCATGGCCTCGCAACCGCTCAGGACGCAGAAACAGCTGACGAAGAGGCCCGCCGCTTCGGCACTGTGACCGTCACAGCTCAGCGCCGCGAACAGAGCGCGCTTGATGTGCCGCTCTCAGTTTCCGCCTTCAGCGGCGCGGACCTCGAAGCAACCGGCGCGGTTGATGTTACGTCAATCCAACGGGCCACCCCGAATGCGACCATCGAAGTCGCGCGCGGCTCCAACTCAACCTTGATTGCCTTTATCCGCGGCGTTGGTCAGCAAGACCCACTTTGGGGCTTTGAGCCTGGTGTTGGTCTCTATGTCGATGATGTTTACATCGCGCGTCCGCAAGGCGCCATTCTCGACATTTTCGATATCGATCGCATCGAAGTGCTGCGCGGTCCGCAAGGGACGCTCTATGGCCGCAACACAATTGGCGGCGCGATCAAATATGTCACTAGTCGCCTCGACAGCGAGCCTGACTTAAAAGCGAAACTCAATGTCGGTACGTTCAACCAAGCGGACATTATTTTGTCTGGTTCGACACCACTGAGCGATACTTTCGCAGTTGGCGGCGCAATTGCGAAATACTCCCGAGACGGCTTCGGCGAGAACCTGACTACCGGCGCGGAGCATTATGACAAAGACGTGCTGGCCTATCGTGTCAGCGCAGAATGGTCGCCAAGTTCAGACTTCTTCGTTCGTGCCTCTTACGATCGGACAGAAGACGACTCGAATGCGAAACACGGTCATCGCTTGCTGCCCTCTCAGGATGGTACAATCCCTGTCACGGGCGACGTATTCGACACGCGTGCTGGTTTGGGGGACGACAATTCGGTTCAGACCGAAGGCTACTCACTGACCGCAGAATGGACCGTCAACGATCTTATCACGTTGAAATCCATTACCGCCTATCGCGAAGGTGAGACCGTAACCCCGATCGACTTTGACGCCCTTCCTCAGCCAGACTTCGATGTGCCCGCGGTCTATGCGGACGACCAATTCAGCCAAGAACTCCAGTTGCTCTACAGCAGTGATCGATTGAATGGCGTCGCGGGGATCTACTATCTCGACGGTAATGCAAATGGCGCATTTGACGTCATACTTGGGGGCCTCGGTCTAACCGTCTTCCAAGGCGGCGATCAGACCAAAGAGAACTTCTCGATCTATGGCGACTTTACCTACGACTTCAACGATCAGTGGGCGTTGACTGTTGGTGGGCGCTACACTGAGGATGAAACGACCGCTGACGTCACCCGTGAGCTTTGGCTCGGCATCGGGTCCGGCACCTTTGATCCCAGCAACACGACGTCGGCTTTCTTAGTCACACAGACCGATTTTCAAAACCTGACCCGGTCCGACGAAGAATTCACGCCGCGTATCTCACTGTCTTACAAGCCAACCGACAACCTCAATCTCTACGCGACTTACGCGCAGGGCTTTAAAGCGGGTGGGTTTGACCCACGTGCTCGGGCCGACCTTGACCCGCTTGGCCTATCTGAGGAGGGATTCGGACCGGAGTTCGTCGACAGTTATGAAATCGGCGCTAAGGGCTCGTTCTTCGAGAACACCCTGAACCTGAACGCGGCTATCTTCTTCGCAGAATATACCGATCAGCAGATTACTGTTCAGAGTGGCGCTGACTCCGACAATGACGGCGTGAACGACACATTCGTGTCCTCTGTCTTCAATGCTGGGGAGTCTGAGTACACTGGCTTCGAACTCGAAGGCACCTGGTTCATCAATGACCTCTTCACGCTATCCGGAAATCTCGGAATCATCGATGCGGAGATCACGGAAATCCTCTCAGCAGAGGTGAACATTGCCGATCAATTCGTGACGCAAAATACGCCGGAGCTGCAAGGGCAAGTGTCGCTCAACTATACCAACGATCTCGGCAATAATGGTGAGATCTCCGTGACCGGCGCTCTCTCTTATCGCGACGAGTATTTCCTCTTCAATGTGGAGAATCCCGGCTTTGCAGCGGGCACAAACACATCCTTCCCACAGGGTGGTCCCGCTTTGGACCCTGAGAGCTATACGCTTGCGGATCTTAGCATCGTATGGACATCACCAAGCGAGAAATACCGTCTTGGACTGCATGGCCGCAACCTCACCGACGAAGAGTATCGGGTCGCAGCATATAACTTCGTCACCCCAGAACCGCTTGGCGTGGATAGCGCCTATTCAGCCTTCTATGGCGCGCCAACGACAGTAACCGCGTCCTTGTCGGTCGATTTCTAAGCTCACGAGACGGATATGACCGCAGTGAGTTCCTCCCAGAGCGGGGGTCAGATCGGTGGGCGTGCCTATGTGCTCGCCATTCTGACCCTCGTTTACACCTTCAATCATATTGATCGGCAGATCCTTCTGATCTTGGTCGAACCGATCAAGGCTGACCTCCAGATCAGCGACAGCGCAATTGGTCTGCTCACCGGATTTGCGTTTGCGGTCTTCTATGCCACGTTCGGCATCCCGATCGCAATGTGGGCGGATCGCGGTAACCGTCGAAACATTCTCTCAATCGCGCTTGCGACTTGGTCAGGCATGACAGCCCTGTCCGGCTTCGCGATGAGTTTCTGGCATCTCTTGATCGCCCGCATGGGCGTCGGCGTGGGCGAAGCTGGGGGTACACCGCCAGCAACATCGATGATTTCAGATCTCTACGCGCCCAAGGAACGCGCGTTTGCACTCGGCATTTATACGTCGGGGATTGGACTTGGTATCCTCGCAGGGTTTATGATTGGTGGCTTTGTCTATCAAGCCTTTGGGTGGCGCGTTGCATTCTTTGTCGCTGGTATCCCAGGCGTACTGCTAGCCCTACTCGTATGGCTGACTGTCAAAGAACCAAAGCGCGGCGCGGTTGAACAACGCGAGACAGCCGCCGAATCCTCCAGCTTTGGCGAAACCATGGCTTTTATCAGCAAGCAGAGCTCTTTCCTCTGGCTGTTGGCCGGGTGTTGCTTGATATGTATATCGGCCAACGCGTTTCTGGCTTGGACTCCAAGCCATTTGCAGCGAACCTATGAAGTAGGCCCGGCTAATATTGCCATCCCGCTTGGGCTTCTGATTGGTGGCGCAGGCAGCGTCGGCGCTATTCTTCTCGGACGTGTTTGCGATCATCTGTCAGCGCGAAGCCTCGCCTGGCGTCCGCTCATGATCGCGATTTGCGCGGCGCTTGCGCTCCCCTTTGCGTGGATGTTTTTGCAAGCCGACACGATCAATATGGCCTATGCTTGGAACCTCATTCCGAGTTTTATCGGCCTGATCTATGCTAGCATCGCCTATACCGCTTCGCAGGAATTGGTTGGCCTTAGAATGCGGGCTTTTGCATCAGCTTTCATGTTGTTCTGCCTCACGTTAATCGGGATCGGCGGTGGCCCGACAATCGTTGGTTGGCTAAGTGATAGTTTCGCACGCGCGGGCGAAGACATGCCGCTAAAGTCGGCATTGGAGATCATGCTGGTCTTAAACCTATTGAGTGTCTTTGCCCTCGCAATGTCGGCGAGAACATATGAACGGGACGCGGCTCGCGCTGCGCAGGTGAACTAGATGCGACATCTGTTTGTTGCCGGCCTTTCAGTCGTCTTGGCCAGCCTTGTTGCTTGCGCACCGTCAAGTCAGGACGTGCCGGAAGAGGCACCCGTCTCTGCCCCGTTCGAGAGCCCTTACTTCACAGTCACAGTGATGGGATCAGGTCCCGATGTCGTCCTTGTTCCAGGTCTCGCCTCGAGCGCAGCCGTGTGGGACGAAACGGTGGCGGCGCTCTCCGACCGTTTCACGCTGCATACAGTTCAAGTCAGTGGGTTCGCTGACGCGCCTGCGCGTGGGAATGCCGACAATGAAAACGTGCTTGACGATCTCGCGGCTGATCTCGTCGCTTATACAAATTCGCTCGAGCGGTCCCCGGCACTTGTTGGGCATTCACTCGGCGGATTGGTGACGCTCAAAGCTGCTCTGGATGCTGACGCAGAGCTCAGCCGGATCGTCGTGGTGGACGTTCTGCCATTCTTTTCTGTCTTGATGGATGAGGCCGCAACAGCAGAGAGTATGGCACCGGTCTCCGCTTTTATGAAAGCTACGCTGCTGAGCCAGTCAGATGATATCTTTGCGCTACGCCAGTCTGAGGCCCTCGCCGCCTTGGTCAAAGACGACACAGACCTTCAATCGGCATTGAGCTGGTCGGTCAGGAGCGACCGCGCCGTCATGGCTCAAGCTATGTCCGAGGTGCTCGTGACCGATCTTCGCGAGGAGGTTTCCGCGATCGAAATCCCAACCACAATCATCTACGCTCGCGATGAGGCCATTCCAAACATGCCGGCCGTAGAGCAGTTTTACCAAACGCTATACGCGCCGCTCTCCAACGGCTCGCTTGTCGCGATTGATGGGGCGCTACACTTTGTGATGCTGGATCAACCCGAAGCGTTTCTAAGCGCGCTCGAGAAAGCACTATCAGACTAGATTTGTGACGCAGGCGATGGTTTACGTTCTGCAACCACCTTCCATCTCCGCGATCCACGCCCGCAAGAGCTCAGCACCTTCGCGGTGCTGTAAGGCGCGCCCCAGCTCCGGCATCATCGCGCCCGGTTTGGTCGTCTCAATGCGGTGCAGCAGGATAGACTCATCAGGTTCGCCAGGCACAATGCTAAAAGCCCGCCCGCCTGTGCCAGAGCCCGCGGCGATCGGCAGTTTGCAAACACCAAGGGCGGGACCGGATGCGGCCTCCATCGTCAGGTCCAATCCAGACGTATCGGCTGGCCCGACCGGATTGTGACAGTGCGAACAGTTGATATCCAAATAAGAGCGAGCGCGTCGCTCAAGCGATAGGGTTTCATTTGTCCAATCCGCATTGGCTTTGACGAGGGCTGCGTCCCCTAGTCCTTGTAACTTATCCAAGCCCGCTAAGTGTACGAGTTGGTCCACGAGCTCACCATCATGGACATAGTTCTTTTTCAAATGGCGCGGACGCACCCCGAGCGGGGCAAGCTCCCGCGTTGTATTGTTCGGGGCGTGGCAACCGGCACATTGGTTGATGTCGGGAACAATATACGTGAACGCTTGCGATTCACCGTCATCCTCAATCAAGGTCAGAGGAATGGCGTCGCCAATCTTTGTGAGGCGCGCGTCCGTCTGCGCGTCATTCCAAACATAGGAGACTGCTTGCCAGCCAGTATCGCGGCGCACAAGGAGTCGCGTTTCAATCAGACGAACGCTAGAAAGGTCGCGCAAGATCGGATTGGTCTCGCCGTACGAGTCAGTCGTCTTGAGCACCTGATCGCCTGCCGCGTCCGTCGGATAGTAAAACGTTTTGCTGATCACCGTTCCGACCGGAAAGTCAGGATAATCACCATCTCGGAATGTCGCTGGACCCGCCATTTCGGGCACCCAAATCGTGCGAAGCTTCAGCGCGTAGTCTGTGAACAGTGCCGAGTTCAGATCATAAGGCACGACACCTTCTGAAAGCTCCAAAGATCCATCAGAGATATCCAGCAAACCCCACGCGCTTAACTGCGCGGGATTCTCAGCGGCATAGAAATGAGGTTCTATCTCAACCGTAGAACTTGTGTTTGAGCAACCAGCCGCAAACAAACACGCTAAGGCCCAACCCCAGAAAACTGGCCGGAAACACATCACGACACTCCTGTGATCAACCGATGCCTAGGAGCGCCCCAGGTCGACCGCAGGTAGCTTTGCCAACGAACACTCAAATGGCGCTTTGTCAGTCGACGGTTGCATAAAGCCACTCGGCCCATTCGCGTTCAAAACGCCAACATCACCGTTGTCGATGCAGATTTTAAGCGCATCCGGCATCTGCCCATCGACCAGTTTAGCCTCATCGTAATAGCCATCCCAGATAATGTCTGGCAGACGCCCTTCGTCTCCAAACATAAGCTGCAAAGCCATCTGAAGTTCTGGTGTATCCGGTACATCGCCGCCGCCGGAGAATGTGTTGTCGTAGATGAAGATGCCTTCCGGGTAAGGGTCAAAAGATGCACTCGCAGACTCTTCAGAATACCCCGTCGTGTGCAAGCTTGAGACGATGATATTGCCGGTTTGGTTATCCGAGATTTCATTGCCGAAAATCTCGACCAAATCATTGGAATTCACGATAACACCAGTTCCCGCGGGCACGCTTGCCACCGGCGTTCCTGGATGCCCGAAATTATCCGTATTGTTGGCAAATACGCGGTTGTTGAAGACGCGAGTAGCTTTGCCCTCTTGCTGAAGCTGCGGCATATTGAAGACGAGAATTCCGCCAGTATTATTGGTCGCTACATTCTCATAAACATCAGCGTTGACCGTGTTCTCGATCTCGATCCCAGCGACATTATACTCGGCCCGATTGCGTCGAACGATGACATCCTTGGATTGTCCAACATAAAGCCCCGCATCGGATGCCCCAATCGTGACTGTGTCTTCAATGAGGACATTGGTCGTTTGAACGGGATAAATGCCATAGGCGCCATTCTCGGTTTTTGGTCCACCGGTCCATTCAGCCCGAACGCGGCGGATCGTGATGTTCTCGCCTTCATTGATCTTGAGGCCATCGCCTTTCGCATCTTCGATAGCGAGGTCTTCAATTGTGAAGTCGCTCGCGGTCACCAAGAGACCTTCCGCGCCAGCAATCTGATCGGCGAAACTCAGCACGGTCTTGTCCATGCCCTGCCCGCGAATGGTTACGCCATCCACGGTGAGGCTCAGGCCGCGTGTAAACTTAAATGTGCCCTCTGGAATCTCGATGACATCGCCAGGCTGCGCATCGATCAATTGCTCCATCAATCGGTCTTCGGCGCTAATCTCGGTTTCGGCGGTTTCAGATTCCGCCGGCTCGGTGTCTGACGTTGGCGCGCTGCAAGCCGCAAAAAACAGGCAAGTTGACGCTAGAAGCGCTGACTGAAGTCGCATGAAAGTCCTCCCAAACTTTTCAATTCTGAAAAGCGGTATCATGCAAAACCAAAAAGACAAAAATGAATCTGCCCGCACAAAAAGTCAGAGTAAGGCTCTATGTCGGATCGAGCTTACTCAAGAAGCGCAATGCCGCCCGACCCGGGACGAAGAAATAACCGCCATTCACAACCGACACAAAAGACGGAAGATCCCGTAACTGGATCGGGCCAAAAGCGGTTGGGATCGTGAATGTGCCAACACTTTCGGCGTCGCGCCTTGGTGTGATTAGCGGATCGCGCTCATCCTCTAAACCATGGAAAATGCGAGCCGACATCCAAGTCTGTTGAACAAACTCAAACTGTCGCTCGAGGTCAGAATTGAAACACATGAAGAGCAGGCCATCTGCCGGATCATCGGGTTTGGGGTCTGCTTGGTTACAGCTCGCGCGGGCTCGGTCTGAAACATAAGTGCGCCCTCGCCGCAACAAGCGGTGCCGGTTCGAGATCTCGACTTGATACTCGCTTTTTGGCGACAGGCTGTCGCGCGGATTGGCGCGCCTGACATGCGCGCCATAAGGGCACTTCAAGCCTTGCGGATCTTCTGTCCCGAACAAGAAATCATTATCCGGCATTCGATCAGGGTTTTCGGCCACACTCGGGTCGGCGAGCAATGACACGCCATTCTTTTGGCGCCCAACAATTTTGGCCGCCAGCCAGTTTGCAGTGATGTTCAAGCCTGGATAGTCGATGTTTAACTGTATCGCCTTTGACTCCAGGTAGGTCTTCATTTCAGCAGTATATTGCTTGAATTGGCGCATCACGAGGAAGGAGCCATTACGGCCAAAATCTAAGACCTGCCCAGCTCCGCTCTCATTAAAATCCGGGAACCGGTTCGGCGCGCCGGTGGGCTGTTTCTCGAGGTCGGCCATCACGGCTGGTGATTGAGCCACGACGGGCGAGTGCGGGAAATCTCCGCGATTGTCGGGATAGCCGAGAATGAACTCGCCAGGTTTGACGACGTGCAAGCTACCCTCCTCGCCCCGCGCCCGTTTTGTCCCCTCGAGTATCGGCTGAGAAACTCCGTCCCGAAAACCAAAAGGTTCTCGAAACTCGCTTATGTCTTCAGGGATATCTCGCATGATGATGCTCGGGCCGACATCGAACCCGAATTGGTCTCTCAATCTGGCCTTTTCAGCAATCACTTGGGGCTCCAACGCGCATCTCGTTTTACCGTACATGAGGATCAGAGCATGAGAGGGCTTCGCGGAAACCTGCCAGTGTGACGTGTCCGGGTCTGATGAATGCCAGCGCCAGTGCTCAGGATGGCTTTCACCGGCATCCCCAAGGATTCGCGCGCGCTCATCATTTGCCATGCCGCTCACAAAGGCTTCTGGGAACGACGCTAAAGTATTGCTCTCATATCCCTGATGGCTATAGCGCAAGTCGGCCAGCCCCATGCGTTTCAGCCCCTCTGCAGAGAGCGCTAAGGTCATCACAACCTCGCTCGTTGGCGTCTCGCCGAATGAAACCTGCATCGCCCCATGAGGATCCGCACTCCCAGAGATCTGAGCAAACCAATTCGTCCAAGACGTGTTCGGCTCTTCCGGTAAGCGCACCGGAAACAGTTCAGCAGAGAGATACGTGGACAGCCCTTTCAAGATAAGGGACTGAATTTCCGCATGTTCGAGCGCCTCCGGCGGACGCGGGCGCGAACCGAACAGATCAACCCAGGCTTTAGCTTGCGCCTCCGTGCTCGCTTTCGCCAAACCTTCACAAATCAGAGAATTATTCCGAATTTGATCGGTCGAGAGGTCTGGAAAACGGCTATACCAAAATCGCGTACGTCTTTGTTGCCGGCGAACCCACCGTTTGAACCGCGCGCCATCACCAGCGCCTTCGTAAAACAGCCATTTGGTTTCGGGAAATCCAACGCCATTGCCCCAGACAGCCGTTTGCCCCCATTGCGCCTTGGTGATGAAGTCTTCGAGGTAGCTTTCCCAGCTGCCATCATAGCTCGCGCTAAAGATCAGTTTGTCGGTGCCTGGCATGCGAAACCAACGGGCAAAATGGATCGTGCCCATGTCGATGATCATGCCGGGTCGATAGAGATAGGTTACCAATTTCTCGACCCAGAAAAAGCCGAAGCCTAGCGTCAACCGGCGCAACCATCTCGGGTCCGTTTTGAGCTCTGTCACGGCCACGATATGGTTTTGAACAAAGCCGTCTGGATTTTCGAGTTCGGTCACATCACGGACGTGGCCAAGGTCGGGATCAGTGTCACGGCCTGTGTCCGCTTTCTCACTTCTCCGCAAAAGCCAAGCGGCATAAACGAGCCCAGCACCGACGAGTGCACCGACCGCGGCCAATCCAATCAGAATGCAGACTAGAATACCTCCGATCACTGATAGACTGCTGCTAACCTGACCAAATAGGCTCAAGCTCTGCCAATCGATCGTGCCGAACGTCTTTGCCAGGACGCTCGCAAGGACCGTCAACGCGCCCCCAGAGAAGATGACCGCAAATTTATGCTGCCACAAAAACTTTCGCAGCCTCAAATGCTCCTGACCGGGAAGAGTTTTCACCCCTCGCGAAAACAACATGGATCCCAGCAAAACAGCCACGAAAGCGCTTCCTGCCACACCCAGTAAGAACCAGGCTTTATCGACCTCACCTGATGGCCATCCGAACACGCGCAAGAACGACGGAAACAGACCGATAATGACCGAAACACCGACCAGAAGCGCCGCCATCCCGACCACATCTCGATCTTTCGCAAGATAACCCCATAAGGTTGAGAACTCGCGCTCGCCCTGACGGTTGATTGCAAGGACAGATTGGCTCGGACGAACCAAGTCTGCCCGATATGTGTCGTCGCGCTTCAACGCCTCGCGGACATGAGCCAATGCTTCAGACCCTGCTGGATAACGATAGGCATTGCGTTCCAAGAATTCATCTAAGTGTTCTCGCGCTTTAGCCGCGATATCATGGTCGCGCTCAACAGCTCTTACGGTGAGGTCGGGCGTACCGTAAAACTCAAGACCCGACGCTTTCTTCCCGCCTAAGGGAAATGGCGCGGCGTCTATTTTCTTGATGCTGTTTTGGAGCAGCGCTGTTCGCTTTGCTTCAGTATCATGATCGAGTTCCCCGCATTTCAGAACTTGCTCCAAGTACTGCCCAGTGGCTTTTACAAAAGTCTGCACACCCTCAGCCACATCGCCGTCTACGCAGATTTCAACCAACAGGATATCGGCGTGAGATTGCCGCGTGTCGTCTCGCGGTGTTCCGGGCACGGTCGAGATATGCGCAAAATGGATCACCTCTGAAGCGGTTAGTGCGGCTTCCAATTCAGGATGCGCCGGATTTCCAAAACGGTCTAAAGCGCGGTCGATAGCTTCAATGCGCTCAGGCTTTGGCGCTCCGGGCAAGGGAATGGTTATCGTGACAATCGATTGTTGGTCGCGTGTATGTACCGGCTCAAACGTCACAAACAGGTTTTGCGGAAACGCACCAATGCTGCGCATTTTTCCGCGCTTACCATTCGCGCGTTTCAGCCTGTCTTGGCGTAAAAGAGGCTTGAACGTCTGGGTCAGCATGGTCTTGGCAATCTCTTCGCCGATGCAGTAGTGAAGGATGCCGAATCCACCGAATTGTAGGTCCACCTCCCGGGAAAACTCATTGGTTTGCCGCGAAGGATCAAAACGTCCCGGAGCCTTGATGCCTTTCTCGCGCCCATCAAACATCGCAGAGGCCGCAGCAGCCATGACAACGTCGCCCTTTTTGAGCCGTGCTTTGCGTTTCCCAAACAGAGTCTGATGTTCAATCACGATATCTTCGCTGGCATATCGCGGAAGACCAGGATTGATTGGTGGTCGAAAGCGCATAGCTTCCATCAGGCATTGGGCGAGCTGCTCATCATTGTTCGACTTCGCGGCGCGCTGCGCGAGTTTCATGGCAGTGCCGTTTTGCAGTAAGACCTCTAGAATATTGCCACCTGCAGCTGCGCCTGTCGGCACCCACCCGGTCGCCAGCACAACCATGATTGAGCGAATTTCTTCTTTGGTTGGACGCTGTAAGGCAGGGTCGGCGTTCGACTCTTGCTGCAGCTTGACCAAGCGCCACATCAATGTGTCCGAACGGTCTCTGCGCTTTCCGTTTTGTGCCAGATAGACACCCAGCGTTCGGTCAAAGGCGACATCGATAATGTCAGTAACGTTCTTGGCGCCTTTGAGCGCTGTGCGCCACATCTGCTCATCCCCAAATGGATCCGAGAACAAGACCGCGCTCATCGACATCATCCATTGCGCAAAATCATCAGGATGGTTGATGGTTAAGCCGAAATAGTCTGCGCAAGTCTCGACTGATACGCGGGTTTGCAGGTCTTTGATGGCATCGAGCTCCCCCGCACTGTACTCTACCAAGGCCTCTGCGATCCGCCGCGCATTGGGCGCTATCATTGTCTCAATATCGGTTGGCGCGATGATTGCTTTCATTGTATTGAGGAAGAACCGGTATTCAGGTCCATCTCTCATGCCTAGGGCGGCATCGACATTGCCCCCAAGCAAAGCCCGCATTTCGCGCCCATAGGGAGTCTCAAAGACTTCAATGTCTTTGAAATGCTCACCACTATTGTCGCGAATTTCCCGTACTTGCTTGTAGCGAAACGCCCAATGCATGCCTGTGAAAGGAATTTTTCCAATCGGGTAGAAAACACGAAAAAAGCCGTGGACCTTGCGGCTTTGCGTGATCCGAGCGGCCAATCGCGCTAAGAACCCACTCTCTTTGCCAAGGCTGAACGGATGTGTGTCCCGTTCGATCTCAGCTACATTTTTTTCGACTTTTGCATACCATTTATTGCCCATATCCAGCCTCGAAAAGTCCCCTAGTTTTGGGAGCTTAGCACCGAAACCTTCAGCGCGTCGTGATCCGAGTCACGTTTGCGATCGGTAATGCCTCGCCAATCAGTCCAGCCTGTATCGCCTCAGCCCGCGCCGCCTCAAAACTTGTGTAGAAGAAATCAACTTCTTCCTCCGTTTTGAACGGCAACCAAGCAATGGTTTGTCGGCTAAAGCTTGGCGACGTTTTCAACAAGGTCGCGCAGGCATGCGCCGCCGCTCGTAGTTCACCACTGCGAACCAGGCTGGTCACTTCACATAAATGCGCAAGCCAGAAATTTGGCTTTAAGCTTGATGAACGCCGCGCATATTTCAGGCTCTCATCCCAGTTTCCTAGCTGGCAATGCGTCTGCGCGACTTGCGCGAGGATATTGAACACATAATAGTCCTGCGGATTGAAGCGAAGCGACGTCTCGAATGGCGCCAAGGCGTCTTCAAGCTTGCCTGTATAGAGCTTGCAGGTCCCGACCTCAGCGTAGGCATGCGCGTAACTCGGATTGAGCTCAATCGCTCGCTCGCAATGCACCAGGGCGCGATCAAAATTTCGAAGCAATATCTCAGCAAGGGCAGCGGCCAAATGCCCGCGGCTATCAAACTCGTCTGCCGTAATCGCGAGGTGTGCTAGGCGCAGATTGTTCGAAATGATTTCGCGTGATTTTTGAGCTTTCCAGGCATCCAGATGATGCCAAAAGGCTTGCTGGATCAGCGCCTCTGGATTGCTCGGCTCGATCGCCAAAGCTTCATCTAAGAGTCGCTTGCCTTCTATCGCGTCATCCGCCCCTAAGCGGTTAAAGTGCCAACGCGCGCGCCAGACAAGGTCATGAACATTGGCTTTGCTCCGGCGTTTGCTGCGCGCCTTCGTTCCTTCAGCGCCCTCCAAACGCGTTGTCAGCGTTCCAACAATCTGAGCAATCTGATCATCTAGCCCCTCCAAAACATCGTCCTTGTCGAACGGATACTTCTCGACCCAGAGCACATGATTTGTGCTCGCATCGATCAATTGCAGAGTTTGACGAAGCGCTCTTCCATGCCGGCGCAAGCTCCCCGAAATCAAGTATCGAACGCGAAGTAATTCCGCGATGCGGCGAGGCTCGGTTTGTTCGGATGCGACCGCAAAACTCGAGGCTTTGCTAATTACTGGGAAGTGTCGAACGTGAGACAGCGAGGTTACCAAATCGTCGCTTAAGCCCTCAACGAGGTATCGAAGGTCAGGCTCTGAGGCGTCGACCTCAAACGGAAGCACGGCAATGGCCGAGCGGCCCGTAAACACGTCGTCGGAACTGTCAGCTTGGGCCTCTCGCACAAGATCTAGCGCATTGGGATGGCGCCCGGGCGGCGCAATCTCAAACGCACGGACTGTATGATTGATATTCTTCAGAATGAGATCACCAAGGACATTCAATGGCTGGTCGATCGGAGATTTCAAACGCTCAAAAACTGCTTCAGAAAGTACGATCGCGCCAGATGACCCTGCCTCTTGCAAACGAGCTGCTGTGTTAACTGTGTCTCCATACAGCTGACCATCATTTTCGATATACCCGCCGAACGCGATTCCGATCCGCATCCAAGCTTGGCGCTTATGTGGAAGATCATCGTTGCGGCGATCGAGCTCAGCCTGCAAATCAACCGCAAACCGAACGGCCTGATCTGGCGCATCAAAGCTCAGCATGAAGCCATCGCCCGCCATATTGAAAACGCGCCCGTCATGCCGCGCCGCCAGCGCCGTTATGACATCTCGATAGGCGATGACGGTCTCAACCCCAAAGGCCTCGTCCTCTGCGACTAGGCGGCTAAAGTCCGCGATATCTGCGCAAACGATCGAGATCTGATTCAATTCAGTCATTGTCTCTCTCGTCTCGCCGCGTCGTCCATCATCCAAATCTGCACTTTTTCACGCGCTCCCCGTCGCAACAGGTTTGGTTTGTAATCGCAACCTAATCTCGCTAGCAAAATAGAAACCAGGCTGATTTTTTCCGCTGATCGTATTGAAATATTGGTGTGACACTTGATTGACGATATTCGACCGAAACGCATCATCGCTTCCGAAACAGAATTGAGCAAGCTGTATAAGCGACTGAAAGATACACGATTTCCGAGCAAACAAACTGCAGATGGATGGGACCAAGGCCCACCCCTCGAATGGATGCTAACGCTCAGCGAGTATTGGACCGACGTATATGATTGGCGGCGCGCTGAGACGGCCATCAATGATGCGGGAAGCTATGTCGCGAACGCTGGCGAGGATGAGATCCATTTTTTACATCTCCGGTCGCGCCACGAAACCAAGCGTGCAATCATCCTGAGCCATGGCTGGCCTGGGTCGATTTTAGAGTTCCTAGATGCAGCCCAATGCCTAACTAACCCGACCGCGTTCGGCCGCTCTGCGTCTGAAGCGTTCCACGTCGTCATCCCGTCGCTACCTGGCTTTGGCTTCTCCACGGCGAAGCGGTTTGACTGGGCAATCCAAGACACTGCAGCGGCATGGGCAACCCTCATGCAAAAGCTTGGATACACGTCTTACTTTGCCCAAGGCGGGGACTGGGGATCGGCGATCACGATTGCCCTAGCTCAACAAGACCCGCAGCACTGTAAGGCGATTCATCTGAACGCATTGTGGATCGATCCATCCAATTTCATTCCTTCGGAACTCACTGAGGATGAGCTGGCGGACTTAAAGAACCTCCAGCACTTCACAGCAAAGCAGACCAGCTACGCTCGATTACAGGCGCTTCGACCGCAAAAGATCGGGTATGCCCTTGCCGATTCTCCAATCGCCTTAGCCGCATGGATCCTCGATCTTTATTGGACCGGCGTTGATCATGACGGCGTTTTGGAACAGGTCGTCTCCTTCGATCACCTTATCGATACGGTAATGATGTATTGGCTACCCAATGCAGGCACGTCTTCCGCCCGGTTTTATTGGAAGAATTATGATCCGCTCGACTACTCAGTCTTTTCCGGACCAGCTGGATTTAGCCGCTTTCCAGGTGAAATCTTATCGCTCTCGAAGCGTTTGACCGAGAAGCGTCTGACGAATTTGATCTACTGGAACACGCCCAGCGCCGGCGGTCATTTTGCAGCGTTGGAGCGACCTGAATTGTTTGCAGAGGAGTTGTACCGGTTTGCCGACACCGTTGAGCAGAAAACCAAATGACTTGAAACAAACTTCCGCGCATCTTCAAAACTACTTTTAAAACTGCGACATACAGAATAAGTACTAAGCTCGGAGATGGGCGTCAGACGAGCTAATGGATCAGGTTTTAGAGGAAAGAGCGCATTGGTCCGCCTTTGTCGGAGAGGCTCGGCAAGCCTTAAGTATTGATGGGCTCGCCCGAACAAGTCGGCGCCTCATCCTAAAGCCTGGTGACTACTTGGTGAGCCAAGGTGACACTGCGCAGACTGTTTTTTTATTGATTGAGGGCAGCCTAAAGACCGTCCGGTACTCTCAGAACGGCCACGAAATCTGGTTATCGTCCTTCTCACCCTATACTTTGATTGGAGAGATGTCCGGACTAACCGGGGCGCCCCGCTCCTCGACCGTTATTAGCGACAGCCCCTGCATGGTCTTGGCAGTTGAGTTCTCCGACTTCGAAGACGCCATTCTGTCCAATCCGGCCTTCGCACTGAAAGTCTCCCGACTGCTCGCTGAGCGGGTTCGCAACACGTCTGTTCAACTCGAAGAACTCGCAACGCTCCAAACTTCGGCCCGCCTGCACTCAGAGCTGTTCCGCATTGGCGTGCAAGATACGCAAGATGACGAACGAGCAACCATAGTCGATCCACCTAGTGTGTCAGAGCTTGCCGTTCGGATTCACGCTGCGCGAGAGTCGACGTCTCGGGCGCTTTCTTACCTTGTGAAGCGTGGGTTTCTGAAAAAGCGAGCCGACGGCGCGCTCGACGTCATATCCCCCAAAGGCCTCGATTAGCGTCGTCCAATCTTGAAACAATTTGATTTCGCGATTGCCAATGTGTGCACCAAAGTCATATCACTGAATATTACAATTAGAGAGCAACCCGGGGCAGGATATGACTTCAATTACAAAGACCGTTTCTGAACGCTGGCTTTCAAAAGCCGCGACGAGCCTATTCGCCTTATCGATCGCCTGCGCGGCCGCGGCAGCGCAAGACGTCACAATCATCCAACCAGGGGCACCTGGCGAGCCGGCAAAAGAGCTGACCGCCGACGAGGCCTCCGCCATCGCAGATACGAGTTACTCACTGGATGATGTTAAGTTCATGCAGGATATGATCCCGCACCACGCACAAGCGGTTGAGATGTCGTCACTGGTGAAAGATCGCACCAATAGTGAAGAGTTGGTCGATATCGCCGGACGAATTGATGCCTCTCAGGCTGACGAGATTCAGTTTATGAAAGACTGGCTCGCAGAACGCGGCGAAGACTTGCCCGGTGACCACGCCCACCACGGCACGCATATGTCACATGAGATGATGGGCATGGCCACGCCTGAGCAAATGTCCCAGCTTGCAGCCTCCGAAGGAGTGGGCTTTGATGAACTCTTCCTAACGCTGATGATCCGCCACCATGAAGGCGCGCTCACCATGGTGGATGATCTTCTCGACCAGCCCGGCTCAGCCTATGATCCGGTGCTGTTCGAATTCATCACAGACATTCAGAACGATCAAAGTGCGGAAATCGAGCGGATGAATCAAATGCTCGAAGGCCTCTCTGGCGACCCGCGCGCAGCACTATCACCAGGCTTCCGAGATGCCGGTGAAGCGATTTCTAACTTGACGAAAATTGCGTCTCTGCCAAAACCACCTGGCTTCTTCGATCCAGACAACCCAGCCGGAATTCCGCCGATTGTCGAAGCTGACAAGAGTGATGAAGCCGCCCCCGAGATGGCTGAGCATGAAGGTCATGAAGGCCATCACGATCATGGTGATCACACCCATACACCTGATATGGACATGGCCGAGACGGACGAAGCGCCTGTACGCGATGACGAGCAAGCCATTGATGAAACCGAATGGGGTGAGCGCTCTCCCCTACTCAGCTTCATGAACACCGACATGGCCTTCTCAGACGATATGCTCGTCGTCGGGAACTATCATGGCTTCAACATTTACACCTTGATTGAAGACGCCGCGCCGCAACTGATCAGCTCGGTGGTTTGCCCAGGCGGCCAAGGCGATGTGTCGATTGTCGGCGATCTCCTCATCATGTCCGTTGAACAGACGCGCGGGAGGGTTGATTGCGGTCTGCAAGGAATTTCTGAAGATATCAGCGAAGACCGTTTCCGGGGCCTGCGGATCTTCGACATTTCAGATCCTAAGCTTCCGCGTCAGGTTGGTCTCGTCCAAACCTGTCGGGGCTCGCACACGCATTCAGTTGTCTCCGGACCGGACGAGAATGGTAAGATCATCGTGTATAATTCTGGCACCGCTTCTATCCGCGAAGGCGAAGAGCTTGACGGCTGTGTCGGCGAAGTATCAGGCGACGATCGCACCGCCCTCTTCCGAATTGACGTTATTGAGATCCCCGTCGACGATCCGGCCAAGGCCCGCATCGTTGATAGTCCAGCCGTCTTCGCCGACGTGGAGTCCGGACAGATTGCTGGCCTATGGCAGGGCGGCGATCATGGGGAAGAGACACAACGCAGCAGCCGCACCGATCACTGCCACGACATTACCGTCTTCCCAGAGAAAAACATCGCGGCAGGCGCTTGCTCAGGTAACGGTGTGATCTTTGATATCTCAGATCCATACAATCCTGTCCGCATTGATGATGTCTTGGATCAAAAGTTCGCCTACTGGCACTCTGCCACGTTCAACAATGACGGAACCAAAGTCCTGTTCACGGATGAATGGGGCGGCGGTGTACGTCCACGATGCCGCCCATCTGACCCTGTCGATTGGGGCGCCAACGCGATTTATGACATTGTTGACGGTAAGCTAGAATTCCGAAGCTATTTCAAAATTCCGGCACCGCAGAGCGAGCAGGAAAACTGCGTCGCACATAACGGGTCCATCGTGCCCGTTCCTGGCCGCGATATCTTTGTTCAAGCTTGGTACCAGGGCGGCATGTCGGTTCTCGATTTCACCGACAGCGCCAACCCGGTTGAGATCGCATATTTCGACCGAGGTCCGATCCATGAAGAACGTCTGATTTTGGGCGGTTACTGGTCCACATACTGGTACGAAGGCAAGATCTACGGAACTGCGATCGTACGTGGCCTGGACGTATTCGAGCTGAATGAAAGCGATATGATGAGCGCGAATGAGATTGCCGCGGCCTCGGTGGCGGACCAAGGTGCGCTGTTCAATCCGCAACAGCAATTTACGGTCACTTGGCCCAAGGGAGATCCATCCGTCGCGATGGCCTTCGTCGATCAGCTTGTTAGAAGCGACTCTCTAACCGAGGCCGGTGCTACGGAACTCGCTGCCACGGTCTCTGCGGCAGCACAAGAACTGGCAAGCAATTCCACAAATCGGCGCCTGTCGAACAAGCTACGGTCTTTGGCGTCTGATCTCGATACGTCGAGCTCTGCATCCATTGAATCTATGCGGGCAGCTGAGTTGAAGACGACGCTTCAGGATCTCGCGCGGCGCATCCGATAGAGGTTCAACAGACCTATCACGATACTAAAAGGCGGTTCTCCAAGAGCCGCCTTTTTCGTTGCGCAGGACTTTTCTGAGGGGCGCCTAGTGTTTCCAGTTTCGGGGCGGTTGCCCATGCTGGCCGGTGCTTTCAAAGTGCGCTTCTTCGGCTTTGTGCCGCATTTGAAGATTAAACAACACGCCTTTGAACTTTGGCAAAAGCACAAGGGCGAACGCCGACATGCTGCCAATCAAGAGTGCCCAAAGCCCAATCAGCGACAGCAATGGCAAATCGACCATTGGCAGGATGAAATAAAACGGTGCGAAGAGGATCATCGTTAAACTGCCAACGAAAAAGGCTGGTCCGTCGGCGGTGTCGGCACGGCTAAAATCCATACCGCAGACATCGCACTCATCGCGGAACTTCAAATAGCCGCGAAACAAGCGCCCTTTCCCGCAGCGTCCACATCGCTCAAAAACGCCTGACTTCACGGGGTGCTCGAACATACCGAAACCTTTCCATACTGGTCGGAAGATGCATTTGAGCATGTCAGCGCGAGATTGAACTGCGCGATATTGGCGCGGTTAGAAGCGCATACCCCGCACGGCGTTCAAACTGGTCTCAACAGATTGCCGGAAGGGACGAGGCGGATTGTCATGCTCGACAATGAAGTACTCCATGCCAGAGATCTCGTTCGCAGCGAAGTACTGTTCGAAAGGAAGGTCACCCTCGCCGACATTGGCCATCACGCTTTGCACAATTGCCGCGAAATCTAGGCTGGTTCTGTAGGCGCTGGCATCTCCGGACAAGTCTTTGATATGGCACATTTTAAAGCGGCCAGGATACTTCTCGAACAAACCGACAATATCGGCACCCGTTAAAGCCGCCCAGAAGAGATCCAGTTCAAACACGACCAGTTCCGGATCGGTCTCAGATAGCAGAATATCCATGCCCGTCACGCCATCGCCAAGATCAAAGAACTCAAATTGATGATTGTGATATCCGACTTTGATGTCTGATGCTTTCAACACTTCACCGGCCCGGTTTAGCATTTCTGCATGCACTTTATACTGATCTAACCCGCGCTGCTCGTCGGTAATCCACGGCAAAATGATGTGACTGCATCCGAGCACATTCGCAACATCCGCGAGTTCCCCCGGCCGGTTCGCAAGACTATCATAATCTGCATGCGTGATTGGAGATGGTAGGCCGATATCGTCCAAAACCTGCTTAAGCTCCGCCGGTGAGCGGTCAGCAAAGTTCCGGCCGTTTAGCTCGACATAATCATAGCCGACATCTTTGATCATTTGCAGCGTGCCGACAAAGTCCTCTCCCATCGCTTCGCGTAGCGTGTAAGTTTGGATGCCAATCTTATCGATTTGATTGGTCGGTGCCGTAACGCTTGGCACGCCAGGGGTTTGTTCACATGCTCCAAGCAAGAAGGCGGCGCCGGACGCACCGACAAACTGTCTACGATTGAGTTTCATGGTGATAACCTCGTTTGTATTTGTGGGAGCTTGTAGGCTTTAAAGCGCGCCTTCTTTCATCAGTTCAGCGGCATGGTTCGCCGCGCGAGCAGAAAATGCCATGTATGTCAGCGAAGGGTTCTGACAGCCGCCAGACGCCATGAAGGATCCATCTGTCACGAACAGGTTTGGAATATCCCAGGTCTGGTTCCATTTGTTCAGCACTGACGTTGTTGGATCGAGCCCCATTCGCGCCGTTCCCATCTCATGAATACCAATCCCCGGCGGCGCTGGCTCGGCCGTGTCTGGATCATCGGTTTGGATATCGATCCCACCTGCAGCTTCGAGCATGGCCCGGGTGTCGCGAACTGCCTGACGCACCATATTGCGCTCATTATCGCCCCACGCCACATCCAGAACCGGTACCGGGAAACCCCATTGATCGGTTTTGCTTTGATGCATGCGGACATGGTTTTTCTCGTTCGGCAGCACTTCGCCAAACGCCACCATTCCCATGCGCCATGGTCCTGGAGAACGCGCCTCGGCTTTGAAAGACTCGCCAACACCTTTCTTGCCCATTGAACTCCACCAGCGATCGCGCAACACGCGCCCCTGATAACCATAGCCGCGTACAAAGCCTTCGGCTTCTTCGGTGTGATTGCGGAAGCGTGGGATGTAAAAGCCATTCGGCCGACGACCAAACGTGTGTTTGTCCAGATTACCAGGGATAATCGCGGAACCTCGAGCTCCGGAATGGTGATCCATCATATTGCGACCAAGTTGACCGGAACTGTTCGCGAGCCCGTTTGAAGCCGCTTCAGTGGCGGAATTCATCAAGATCATCGTGGTCGGGATTGTACCAGCGTTCAGGAAGACCACCCGCGCCGTCACAACCGTTTTCTCACCCGTTTTGATATCAACGGTCTCGACGCCTGTCGCCCGACCGGTTGCCTCATCCACGATCACTTTGTGGACGGCGCGATCTGGAATGAGCGTGAAATTCCCGGTCCGTCGTGCCGCCGGCAGAGTTGCAGAGTTTGAGCTAAAGTAAGCGCCAAAGCTGCAGCCTTGGAAACAATGATCGCGCGCCATGCATTGCCCGCGCCCGAGCTCCATTTGCTCTTGAGTGGGTTGTGTCAGGTTGGCCACCCGTCCCGGAATGACTCGGCGACCAGGGAATGATGACTCGACCGCATTGCGGAATACTTCTTCTCCGCAGGTCAGATCATGCGGCGGTTGAAAGACCCCATCAGGCAAAATATCTAGCCCTTCCATAGATCCAGAGATCCCGGCAAAGCGTTCGACATAGTCATACCATGACTTCAAGTCCGAATAGCGCACCGGCCAGTCAACGCCATGGCCGTCTTTCTTGTTCGCCTCGAAGTCAATTTCGGACATGCGATAGCTTTGGCGCCCCCACATGATTGACCGACCGCCCTCATGATATCCGCGATACCAGATGAAATCTGTATCATCGGCGGTTTCATAAGGATGGTCATTATCATTGACCCAGAACTGCCGCGAATAGGTCTGGAACGCGTAGACATTCGATTGGATCGGGTGATCGCGTTTGTCTTGCTCTGTCTTGCGATTGAGGTGCTCTATGTCCCAAGGATCGGTAAAGTCGGTATAGTCCTTTTCAGGCGTCACTGCCCGGCCACGTTCGATGACAGCAACTTTAAACCCCTGCTCACACATCTCTTTGGCGACCCAGCCGCCTGACATGCCTGATCCAACTACGATTACATCAAAATCTGCCATGGCTTAGGTCGCCCACGTTTTAGGAAAATCTGAAAGGTCTACGCATCCGATAAATTCGCCTGGAACCGGCTCGTATGCGAGCTCTTCACTCGCACCGGCTTCAGACATGTAATAGGCCTGCACCACGGTCGCCTTGAAATCGCGATAGAACCCATCTTCGATTGCGCCATCGAAAACCTCCGCATCGTGAGCGCTCAAAATCAACTGACGCTGATCGGCTGGTTGTTCGGTGAAGGCCGTGCTTTCGGCATCCTGTAGCTTAGAGACCAAGCTCTTCAGACCGCCGCGCCAATAGGCCCGAAACCCATCATCGCCCCACTCCGTCGCGAGCTGTTGCAGAGTGTCCGGAACGCCTGCGACAGCAGCTCCAGCGGTTTCGGTGGGCGGGATGATCGTATCCGCAAGGGCAGCGATCTGCGCCATTTCCGATGTGTTGAAGTATCCCGCGCCATCGGTCTGAAGACGTCCTTCCGGGACCTTGTCTGGCTCTTTTGCTCCGCGACATGCTGCTAGAGCACCGGCTGTCGAAATGGCCAGCAAGCCCTTAAACATGTCGCGCCGATCAAGACTAATATTCGTCATCTCGTGGCCCTCCTCAGTGCGCTTGCTCAACATCATCGGCAGACGTTGCTTTGATCCAATTCCGCGCCATGAAGAGCGCGGCGAAGACCACGATGAGCGCGACTGGGAAGTAAACGAGTTGTGACAGCGCGCCTTGGCCTGCCGCGACTTCGACGGCGTTGCCAGTGAGGCCTTCCGCTTCAGCCGCGGCGCGGGCGCCGTCGATCCAGCCGCCGATGATCGGGTTCCAAATGGTCAGGGCGAACATGCCAGCGGCGCCGACCAGGCTCATGCCGAGTGCGCCGGAGCGCGGGACATATTGCGCGGTCACCCCGATCATGGTCGGCCAGAAATAGCAGACCCCGATCGCGAACACGATCGCTGAGACATAGACCATCGCGCCGGATGCCGATGACATCAGGAACAGGCCAAGTGTTGTCAGGACAGCGCTCATCAGCAGCACGCCGAGCGGGTTCAGGGCATGGATTAGTGGTCCGGCGAAGTAGCGACCAACCGCCATGATGCCTGTCACCATGCCAAGCACGATCATGGCTTGCCCTGGGATGCCGCCAAGCTGTGCGCCGAGGATGCGATCAACCCATTGCTGGGTGCCAAGCTCAGAGGTCGCGGTGACACTCATAATCCCCATCAAGACGATGAGCAGCGCCGCATCACGGGTGCGTCCGGCGCGGAATAGCATCAGAAGGAAGGTTAGGCCAAGTACCAACAAAAGCGGGAGAATAAACGTGCCGGGCAGGCCTGCGACCAGCTCATTTGGCGTCCCGATCAGTACCAAGAGGCCAAAGATCGCCGTCATTAAGAGGAGGCCTTTGGCATCGAGATCAACGGTCTTTTCGATCTCAGGAACGTCTGGGAACTTGGTGGTGAAGACCATGTAGCCATAGATCGCGGTCGGGATCAGCATCACGGCGATCTGTGGCTGCCAACCAATGCCCGCATTGGTCATCACATAAGAGACCACCGCCCCGATCACGATCCCGCCTGGGAACCAAACGTGGAACCGGTTCAGCCACTTGGTTTTGTCGTCTTTGTAGAGGTCGGCGACCAGCGGATTACAGGCTGCCTCAACCGATCCGTTCGCAAAGCCGATAAAGAAAGTTGAGATCAGGAGCCCAAGGAACCCGCCTGCCGTGATCGTCAGAACCAAGCCAAGTACATGACCAACAAAAGCCAGGATCATGATGAGGCGCGGCCCGAGTTTATTATACAGAAACCCGAACACGACCATGGCCAGCGGGAAGCCGAGAAAAGCCATCGAATTGACCCAACCAAGTTCGGTATCAGAGAGCTGAAACTCCTCAGAGAGCTGGGTCAAAATCCCTGCACGAATCGCAAACGTCATCGCGGTCACGATCAAGGATAGACAACTTAGCCAGAACAGTTGGTTTCGATTGATACCGGCGCTCGATGGCGCGGCCTCCGTCATGGTACTCATACTTCCTCCCTCGCGCGGCCGGTCTTATGCCAGTCCGAGCATTTTCCTGTTGGCTTCAGTGCTGACCTCGCCGCCAGCGAAATCATCAAAGGCTTTGTCGGTGACCCGGATGATGTGATCGGAGACGAACTTCGCGCCTTCGCGCGCGCCGTCTTCTGGATGTTTCAAAGCGCATTCCCATTCGACCACGGCCCAGCCATCAAAATCATAGCCGGCAAGCTTGCTGAAAATCGCGCCAAAATCGATCTGGCCATCGCCAAGCGAGCGGAACCGTCCTGGCCGCTCGACCCAGCCTTGATACCCGCCATAGATGCCGCTTTTGCCGTTAGGACGGAACTCGGCATCCTTCACATGGAACATGCGAATACGGTCATGATAGTGATCGATGAAAGACAGATAATCGAGCTGCTGCAGGATGAAATGGCTGGGGTCATAGAGGATGTTGCAGCGCGTGTGGCCGTCAACCTCTTCTAAGAAGCGCTCAAAGGTGACGCCATCATGCAAGTCTTCACCCGGGTGGATCTCGTAACAAACATCGACCCCGCACGCATCATAATAGTCGAGGATTGGACGCCAGCGTTTGGCGAGCTCCTTGAACCCCTCTTCGACAAGGCCAGCGGGCCGCTGCGGCCACGGATACATGAAAGGCCAGACCAAGGCGCCGGGGAAAGACACAGACCGGTCTAGCCCAAGGTTCTGCGACGCCTTCGCGGCATACATCACTTGCTGAACTGCCCATTCCTGGCGAGCATTTGGATTGCCGTGCAAGTGTTCTGGCGCGAAGGCGTCGAATGCGGTGTCATAGGCCGGGTGCACAGCGACGAGCTGGCCCTGGATGTGGGTTGAGAGCTCGGTGATCTCGACGCCCCATTCGCGGCATTGGCCCTTCAGCTCGTCGCAATAGTCCTTGCTCTCGGCCGCCAGTTTGAGATCCATACAGACCGGATTATCCGACGGGATCTGCACGCCTTTATAGCCAGCGTCTGCCATCCACCGGCAGGCATTCTCCATTGTATCAAACGGCGCATCGCCCATGAATTGCGCTAAGAAAATTGCGGGGCCTTGCATGGTCTTCATGCTTTGATCTCCGTCCAATTTGAGTCTTTATTGCTGCTTGCCACAAGCGCTTCGACAAACGCCATGCCGCGCACCGCAGCGTCCATCCCAGCTTTAACGCCGCCTTGGCTCTGCAGCGCTTTGGCAAATTCCAGATAGATATTGGCGAAAGCTTCGATATAGCCTTCAGGATGTCCTGGCGGGGTTCGGAAACCCGCTTGCACTTGCACCGGTAAATAGCCTTGCGCCGCGCGTAAGAGTTCAGTCGGGCGATCCGTGTAGGTGCGGATCAGCGTGTTCGGCTCTTCCTGGTTCCATTCCAAACCGCCGGTCTCGCCATAGACCCGGATCGACAGACTGTTCTCTTTGCCAACGCAGATTTGCGAGGCGCTGAGGACGCCTTTGATGCCGTCCTCCATCCGGAACAGCGCCGAGCCGTCATCATCCAAGCGCCGCCCCTCGACAAAGATGGAAAGATCCGCCGCAACATGTGTCATGACTTTGCCGGTGACAAACTCCGCCAGATTGTGCGCATGCGTTCCGATATCGCCCATGCAGCCTGAAATGCCCGACCGCGATGGATCAGTGCGCCAGTCAGCCTGCTTATTGTCGACCTCACCGGCGAGCCAGCCTTGAATATATTCGACAAACACTTTTCGGACCTTGCCGATTCCGCCAGAGGCGACAATCTCGCGCGCCGCACTGACTAGCGGATAGCCGAGATAAGTATGGGTCAATCCGTAAGCGAGCGTGCTGTTGGCGTGCACGATCTTCGCAAGCTCTTTGACTTCATCGAGATTAAGCGTCGCTGGCTTGTCGGAGAGGACGTGAAACCCGGCTTCTAGAGCCGCCTTGGCGACCGGGAAATGCACATGGTTCGGCGTCACAATCGCGACGAAATCCATGCGCTGATCCGCCGGCAACGCCGCTTCTGCGCGCATCATTTCTTCGAAATCGCTGTAGCAACGCGATGGGTCCAATCCGAGCATTGCACCGGTCGCTTTGCAGTTCTCCGGATCGCGAGAAAAGGCCCCCGCCACGAGCTCAATTTGCCCATCCAGCCGTGCCGCCAAGCGATGAACATCACCAATAAAAGCACCTTGGCCACCGCCAACCATGCCCATGCGGAGCTGTCGTTCCGTCACGCTTTCGAGCCTCCCAACTCAGATTTTCTTTTTCTAATTTTTGTTAGCGCTAACAGCTTGTCACGGCAGAGGCAACCAATCTGACCAAGAAAAATGATAGCGCTATCAAAAAAATCTGGACACGCCCGTTTCCGAGATCTAGGCCTGCTGAGACGCAGCGACCATCAAATCAAAATAAAGGTCGCGCATACTCGGGAGGATCGCGAATGATACGGACGCTCACTTCGATTTTGAGCCTTGTAAGCTTAGCGGCTTGCGCGGGCGATGAGCCTACAGACCCCGTGCGACCTGTCGAAGCAATCGAGTCCTCGAACGCCGAATCCAGCACCATCGTTGCGTCGGACGCCGAGATCGAAATCCTCGCAGAGGGCTTCACATGGCCGGAAGGGCCCGTCTGGGTCGAGGAAGAACGCGCGCTCTACTTTAACGACGTGCCAGAAAACAAAATGTATCGCTGGGATGAAAGCTCTGGCGCCGCTCTCTTTTTATCGCCCTCGGGCGGAGGCACACCGGAGTCGACGCAGAACATGCGAGAGCCCGGCGCCAATGGAATCATCGAATGGTCGGGCGCCCCTGGCAAGCTCTTGCTCGCAGATCACGGCGCACGCGGTTTATCTGTCTTGGACCCAGAAACCCAAGACCGAACGACCATCACATCTGAGTTTGAAGGCAAGTCACTAAATAGTCCCAACGATATCGTTCAGCGCAGTGACGGCGCGCTGTACTTTACAGACCCACCTTATGGACTACGCGGCTTAAACGAAGCCCCCGAAAAGGAACTCGCATTCAATGGAGTGTACTTTCTAAGTGAAGCAGGCGAATTGACCTTAGCCATTGATGATTTGAGTTTTCCAAATGGCATTGCGCTCTCGCCGGACGAACAAACGCTCTATGTCGCCGTGTCCGATCCCGAAAATGCGGTGATCATGGCCTATGACACGCGAGCAGATGGTACCGTCAGCAATGGGCGGGTCTTTTTCGACGCCAATCCAGAACTAAGGGACGGTGGCGGCCTGCCCGATGGCATGGTTGTGGCGGATAACGGCACCCTCTTCGCGACCGGGCCTGCTGGCGTTTATATCCTGTCACCAGACGGGGATGTGCTCGGCATAGTTTCAACTGGTATGCCAACGTCGAACTGCACTTTGGATGATGATGAGGCCTATCTCTACATGACGTCTTCATCCGTCCTGGCGCGTGTCCCCGTGAAGTTGGACTAAGCCTTCATGTCCACGTCAGAACCGCTCTACATTCTACTCACCCTCGTAATTTCTACATTTGGTCTTTTGGCTTTGGTTCTGAAAGCCAAGATGCCGCCCTTCTTCGCCCTGATCTTGATCTCTTTGCTCGCGGGCCTCGCGCTCGGCATGTCCCCACAAGATGTGATCATGTCGATCCAAAACGGCATGGGTGGTGTACTTGGCTTCATTGCTGTTGTGGTTGGACTGGGCGCTATTCTCGGCGCCATCCTGGAGCGCTCAGGCGGTGTCCAGACGCTTGCCGATCGTTTGGTCTCGAACTCAGACAAAACAGTGTCTTGGAAAATGAGTCTGTTGGGTTTGTTGGTCGCCATTCCCGTCTTCTTTGACGTTGCGCTCGTCATCCTCATGCCCATGGTGTTGCGGATCGCGAAATCCTTGAAACGCGCCGCGATCTATGTTGCGGGGCCGCTCTTGGCAGGCTTGGCTGCGGCGCATGCTTTCATTCCCCCAACGCCTGGTCCCATCGCAGTCGCAGCACTGGTGGAAGCAGATCTAGGGCTCGTCATAATCGCGGGACTCCTGACCGCGATCCCAGCCGTGGCACTCGGCGGCGCTGTGTTTGCAGAAATGAGATTGAAAAAGCTGCCCGCGATTGATCTCACCACGGATATTCCAGCACCCGAACCTGACGCACCAAAAGTCGGGGCTCTGGCGGCGATCGCATCCTTAGCGCTCCCGATTGGGCTGGTCGCCAGCGGAACCGTCTGTAAGATGCTTGCTGGAGAAGACAGTGTTCCAGAAGCCATTCTATTTTTGTCGCATCCGTTTGTCGCTCTTTTGCTGAGCGTGGGGCTCTATTACATTTACGCCAACAGGGTGATGCGCCTCAGCGCGGGCGACCTCAATACAGCCTCTATGAAAGCCCTAGAACCAGCCGGCATTGTGGTCTTGGTGACGGGGGCTGGCGGCGCCTTTAAACAGGTCTTGATCGACTCCCAAGCCGGCGCCAGGATTGCTGAAGTCGCGTCAGCCATGGATATTTCGGTTCTGGTCTTCGCGTTTTTGATCGCCGCGCTCGTTCGGGTCGTTCAGGGCTCTGCGACGGTCGCGATGATCACCGCAGCCGGATTCGCCGCCCCTCTTCTCGCCGTCGCCGATGTATCAGAGTTTGATCGCGCCTTAACTGTCATTGCGATCGCCGGCGGCGCAAGCGTGCTCTCGCATGTAAACGATTCCGGGTTTTGGCTGGTCAATCGTTATCTCAACCAATCAGTGAGCGAGACATTGAAATCATGGACGGCAATCTCAACGATTGTAGGAGCGACAGGCTTCTTAATGGCTTTGCTGCTATCCATCGTCACTTGAGACGAGGCACCAACGCTTCAGCTTTCGCTCCAGGACGCCTTCTTCCGGTAGATCGTTGATGGATTGATCTGCAACTGTTTTGCAGCAGCGACAACATTTCCCCTGCAAAGCGCAATTGCACGCTCGATCGCCTTTTTCTCAGTCATCCAAAGCGGCTCAAGCCCATAATCTGGTTCGGGATACTCAGAGTCACTTGGTGGAGCTTGCGAATCTACGATAGGAGCTGTCATCGCCCCTGAGGTCGGCTGTGCGATCTGTGTCGGCAATTGCTCGCGTCCGATCTCACCTCCAGAATTTAAAACAACGACCTGTCGAATGAGATTTTCGAGCTCGCGGACATTGCCTGGCCAATTGTGGGAGACGAGCCATTCTTCAGCATCTCTTGCAAAACCCTCAAAGGCCTTGCCCTCTTCGCTTGAATAGCGCGCAAGAAAGCTCTCGGCCAGGAGGAGAATATCTGCGCCGCGGTCTCTTAGCGGCGGAAGCGCCACCGGAATGACGTGCAGGCGGTAATACAAATCTTCGCGAAGCTTACCCGTCCTGACCGCTTCAAGCGCATCACGATTGGTCGCGGCAACAATTCGGATATTGGATTTTCGAACTGTGCTGTCGCCCACGCGCTGATATTCGCCCAATTGTAAGAAGCGGAGGAGCTTTGGTTGCAGCTCAATCGGCATCTCACCGAGCTCATCCAAGAAGAGCGTACCGCCTTCGGCAAGTTCGGCGGCGCCTGCCCGGTCAGATGTAGCGCCTGTGAAGGCCCCTTTCACGTGTCCAAAGATTTCGCTTTCAATCAGATCGCGTGGGATCGCGCCGCAATTGATCGCAACGAACTTCGCCTTCCGGCGCGGGCTCAGATCATGGACGGCGCGCGCAATCAGCTCTTTCCCTGTCCCGGTTTCACCCGTCACGAAAACACTGGCTTTTGAAGGCGCTGCCGCTTCGATAGACTTGAACACGCCTTGCATAACAAGCGATTTCCCAATGATTCCGCAGAAATCAGAGCGATCAATTTCAGCCTCGTAATTCTCAACAACTTTCTTGAGTTGGAAATTCTCGACGGCATTCTGCGCTGTGACGCGTAGGCGGTCTTTCGTCGTTGGCTTGACCACAAAGTCGACCGCCCCCCTGCGCATGGCGTCGACGGCAACCGACATTGAGCCATTCGCGGTAATCACGATGACGGGTGCATTCAGCGACGTGTCTACCCATCGGTCAAGCAAATCCAGACCATTGGCATCGGGCAGTTTGAGGTCCAACAGGATGCAGGTTGGCGCTTCAGCCTCAACAGCTTGAATGGCTTTTGCACCTGTATCCGCAATCGTGATCTTGCTGAATTCATGCCGCAGATGCGCTTGATAGGTTCGCGCCAGAGATGGTGTGTCTTCGACAATTAAAAGGTGTCCGAGATCGGGCATGGATTAGGCTCCCAAATAATCGTTTTCGAGGGCGCTGCGGACCGCGTCTGCCTCGGTTTCGATGCGACTTACCAAGCTCGTATATCGATGGGTCTGGCCGGTCCGGGCCATTTCTTCGAGCTCTGCTGCAAGGCGGCTAAGCTCGGTCGCCCCGACATTGGATGCGGCGCCCTTCAAAGAATGCGCATGGTGCTCAATTTGATCATTCGCTGGATCGCTCAAACCAGGCACGCGCCAAGTCAGCTCATCGACGAAGATACGTCCGATTTCTGCAAATGTTTCCATATCGCCGTCCCAGACTTCCTGGATCGCGTCTTTGTCGAGTGCAGTCATTGCGGTCTCCTCTGGCTCAGCAATAGGATTGGAAGGCGATAGCCACTGGGCGAGCCCGTCGCGCAGGGCGTTGGGGCGCACAGGCTTGGTAATGTAACCAGACATTCCAATCTGGAAGGCTTGATCGCGATCCCCTTTAAGCGCGTGCGCGGTCATCGCTATGATCGGGGTAGTGAACCCGCGCTGGCGCAGGATGCGGGTCGCTTCCAAGCCATCCAAGTTCGGCATCGACACGTCCATCAGGACCACATCGAAATCACCTTTTAACGCGGCATCAACTGCCGCAGCGCCGTCAACGACGTGCTCATATTCGAGGCCAAGCCGATCCAACATTTTCTTGGCAACCATGGCATTGGTCTCCGAGTCCTCGGCGATCAGAACGCGGCCGGAAAGCTTGTCGGATTTTGCCGGGTCCGTTTCAGGCACTTCTGTTTGAGCATCGGAAACTTCAACCGGCACTGAAAACCTAAAGGTCGAGCCAACGCCAGGCGCACTGCTCACGGAAATCGAACCGTCCATTATGTCCGACAGATCCTTACAAATCGCCAGTCCGAGGCCAGCACCGCTATGGGATCTCGATTTTGATGAATCTGCTTGTTTGAAGCGATCAAATAAGACCGCTTGGTCCTGTTTAGAGATCCCAATGCCTGTATCCCTAACCTCAAGGGTCAGCCTATCTTGCCCACTGTCTTGTTTGACCTCAATGCTGACCGCGACGCCGCCGGTTTGGGTAAACTTGATCGCGTTGCCGACCAGATAGATCAAAACCTGACGAATCTTTCCGACATCCGATTTGACCGCTTTGCCGGACGTGTTCACGTCTTTTGAAAGCGTGATACCTTTTTTCTCTGCGAGAGGACTGAACACCTCGGACACAATGGTCGACAGCTCAACGGGGTCAAAGACCGAGTATTCCAGATCAATCTCGCCGGCCTCAATACGAGACAAGTCGAGTAGGTCATCAATCAATGTGAGCAGCGTTTCTGCAGACCGCTCGGCGGCTTTAACCAAGTTCGCGGTTTGCTCATTCACGTCAGAGCGCTCAACCAAAGACAAAGAGCCAATCACGCCGTTCAAAGGCGTGCGCATTTCATGAGACATGTTGGCGAGGAAGTCAGACTTTGCGATACTCGCCTTCTCTGCTGCTTCCTTCGAATCGCGCAACTGCTGTTCTTTGGCCAACCGTTCCGAGATATCCCGAATTACGCCGTAATAGAGAGCGCCCTCAGCACTTTCGATGCGGCGGCCCAACAGTTCTGTCGGAACGCGTTCCTTCATGGCATTGATAAACTCAATTTGGATCTTGACCGTCTCGCCATTCCCGGCGGTCGACATGCCAGAAAGAGCTTGCGCCATATTGTCGGGCGCAACGAACTCCACTGCTGAGCGTTTCAGCATTTCCTCTTTGGTGTAGCCCGCGAGTTGGCAAGCCAATCCGTTCGCGTCGAGAAGTTCTCCCTTCCCGTTGATCACAACAATGGCGTCTGGGGAGAGTTCAAACAGGCTTTGAAAACGTTCTTCCGATGCACGCAATTGGTCCTGTGCGGCGCGCGCTTCAGTAATGTCGCGCAAGTAAGCAGAGAAGAAAATATTCTCACCAAACTCTACCGGAGAAATAGCCAGCTCGACCAGCAATTCCTCGCCAGTTTTGTTTATTGCAGGCACCTCAATCCGCTTGTTGAGAACAGCGTGTTCGCCGGTTTCGAGATATTTCACGAGCCCAGTATGGTGAGCGCCCCTCAGACTATCTGGAATGATCAGATCGGCCAATGTCGCACCAACCGCTTCTTCACGCGTGTAGCCGAAGACTTGTTCTGCTGCCGGGTTAAACTCCACCACGATACCGTCTTGATCCATCATGATGATGCAGTCGAGTGCAGCGTCTATAACAGCGTTTCGGAGCGCGGTGTCGCGCTCAATCGCTACGAGTGTGTTTTTGGCTTCGGCCATCGTCGGGTCCCCAACACGCGTTGCCGCGTGCATTTCATTCTCGTTCGTCATTGCCTTGCCTATTTGCGTTTCGCATAGGCGTTGCAATTTTCGACTCAGACCCTCTCTCGACAAAATTATTATATATTACAGTGCCTTGTCGAGTGCATGAAGGAGCGTCACCTCCCATATTTTGCATTATGCCACATGAATGTTTGCAAAATGCGAATTCGAGTACTGCAATTTGCAGCACTCTATTCGATCCTAATAAGCACCTCTCGCGGTGAGGACGGCAACTGGGGTCTTCAACAAGATCGCGATATCCATCCAGATTGTTCGCTTTTGAAGATAGGCCACGTCCAGCACCACTTGGCGGTCGAATGGCAGGTCCGCACGGCCCATGATCTGCCAGAAACAGGTAATGCCTGGTTTGCCTCGTAAGCGGCGGCGCTCGACGCTCGAGTATTTCGCAACCTCAACAGGCAGCGCTGGCCGCGGCCCCACCAAGGACATGTCTCCTTTGAACACGTTCCAAAGTTGCGGCAACTCATCGATTGAGAATTTCCGAATAAACTGCCCGACCCGCGTGATCCTTGGGTCTTTCTTTAGTTTGAAGGTCACGCCGTCATCTCGGTCGTGCTTTACTTTGCTGAGCTCGGCTTGCGAAGGCCCGTCAATGCGCATGGATCTAAACTTGAATATTTCAAACGGCTTGCCGTCCTCGCCGACGCGAATCTGACGGTACAATGCCGGGCCCTTGCTCTCCAAGCGGACCGCCAGCGCGGTTCCTATGAGCAAAGGCGACAGACACAGCAAACCCGCGAACGATGCACTAATATCCATCAGACGTGCCGCTGCGCGGTCGATGGATCTTACAAAGCCACGCTTACGACGACTAACGGCGTATTTCGCGGCGTTCAGCGTGAACGTTAGATTGCCAACCATATAGCGTTGCCACATCCGGCGCGGTTCACACTTGAGGCGGTACAGCCACTCAGTTCCGGAGTTGCGCATCCATTCCGGCGCACGGGGAATGCGGCCAGAAACAAAATCGAGCAAACCACCAACACCCAGAACGACCGGCGCATGGAGCCGGTGCCGAACTCGCGCCAACCAAACATCTTGGCTTGGCACCCCGAACGCGACGAACACGACCCGCGCGCCTGAGGCGTTTATTTTATGTATGATCTCGTCTTCTTCGCGCGGGCTGAAAAAGCCATGCTGCGTGCCAGCGACATTTAAATTGGGGCAATCATTAACGGCATTCTTGGCGGCATCTTCAGCAACGCCTGGGGCACCTCCGAGGAAGAAGACTGGAATTTTGCGAAATGCCAAACAGCGACACAGCGGCCCAAACAAATCCGTGCCATTCAGGTTCTCGCCTAAGGATTTGCCATCAAGCTTCGCGGCCAGCGCAACACCAGATCCATCCGGCAATAGAGCGTCGACCGTTTCTAACGTGTCGCGATACCGCCAATCCTTTCGAGCGATATTGGCGCAGTGCGCATTTAAGAAAGCAATCTGCGTGGGCGTTCTCGACTGCGCTCGGTCCGCAATCCAATAAACCGTTTCTGCCATGCCAGCCTCGACGACGTCGAAGCCAAGAATGTTCTGCGTCTCGAGGCGGCGCTCTGGCCCGACAGTCGGGCGCGGACGCGCGCGGTGCGGCGATGCCAGGGTTTGAATTTGAGCGGTTTGCATTGGTGCTCTCCTGCGTTCGTGTTGACCTCATTCCGGTCGCAGGATGCATTCCGCGTGGCTCACTCTGAATTTAACCCAACGAATACAGGGCCTTAAGGGCTCCACGCAGCGTTATTAAGCTTTCCAGACATGCATTTCGCCAAATCCATCTCCCGCAGATTGCGACAAAATTTGCTTTTTGCAAAAGACGCGAAGCTCCATGCCAAAGGATAAAATGCAGCAATTACAATGCAGTAGAAGCAAGCGGTGCGCGAGCCGCCAACTGCGGCGTTTCTTGAACCTCTCTTTTCAAATCTTTCGAGGAGAGGCCGTATGCTTCAGACCGTATTCAAATCAGCAAGCGCAAAGATAAGAGCGTTGGCATCCAGCAAACTGAGCCGCAATGTCGGCTGGTTGGCTGGAGCTGAATTCATCAGCCGGTTTGGTCGCATCGTCGCTGCGGTCATTCTCGCCCGTCAACTCGACGCGATTGCTTTCGGCATCGCAGCCATTGCTCTGACGATATTCGAAGTCACGCGCGTCTTCACCGAGAATGGGATTGGCGCAGCCGTCGTTAGAGCAAGCGATAAGCTCTTTGATGAAACAGCGAACACGGCGCGCCGCCTTATGTGGTGCGTGTGCTTGTCTCTTATGGCGATCCAGTTTCTGGCGGGCTTGATTGTCGAACTGATCCTTCCCGGCCGCGACGCGGGCGCGATGGTCGCCATCTTGGGCTTTGTGTTCTTGCTGATGCCTTTCGGCGTCATGCACGCTTATGCCCTGCAACGGGCCGAGCGTATGAAAGAGCTGGCAGCCATCGGAACAGCGCAAGTTGCTTCCGATCACATTCTAACAGCCGTGCTCGCGATATGTGGCTTCGGCGCCTGGGCGATTGTTCTGCCGAAGCTGCTGACTGCTCCGATTTGGCTCATCGGCATGCTTCGCACCAAAGCCTGGACGCCAAACCTCGCCGCAGGTCATGCGCCCATCGCTAGTATTCTAAAATTCTCGATGCCCGTACTCGGATCTGAGTTGATGTGTGCGTGCCGGGATCAATTGGACAAGTTCATCGTCTCCTTGATGTTCGGGGTTGAAGCACTCGGGCTATATTACTTCGCCTTTAATGCTGGACTAGGCGTTTCGACCGCCCTCAACCGCGCTTTCGCGAACGCTGTCTATCCGCACCTCTGCGCGGCAAGCGATCAGCTGAAGTCATATCGCAAAGCGCTGTTCAATCTCGGCGTGCCGTTTAGCTTTTTATACGTGGCACAGGCTGGAATGGCGCTCTTCTACGTGCCGATCGTCTTCGGTGCCACATGGGCGCCGACGGCCGGTTTAGTCGCGGTCCTTTGCCTTGGCGGACCAGCCCGCCTGCTCGTTGATGCAGCCCGTTTGCAAGCCAGAGCAAGCGGCGCGTCTGGACAAGACTTTCGCATATCACTCGGCTTCACGGCGAGCGTCTTGGTCCCATTCGCATTGTTCGCCGGATACGGTCTGCTCGCCGTATCAATCGTGTCGGTGATTTCTGCCTCCGCCTTCGCGCTGGCCATCACGCAGATCACGCTGCGCGCACAAAATCATTCAATTTCTAACTCTCTGGGAGCAACCTCATGAGCCAGCAACCTGCTGTTTCCATCATCATGCCTGCTTACAATGCGCAGGCAACAATCGCAGCCTCCATCCAAAGTGTGCGGGCGCAAACGCTCAAAAATTGGGAACTGATCATTGTCGATGACGGTTCAGAGGACCAAACCGCGGAAGTCGCATCGGAGATTGCGCGCCACGATAGCCGGATCTGCATCATTCAGCGACCGAATAGAGGCCCATCTATCGCCCGAAACGCCGGTGCGGACTTAGCGCGGGCTCATGTGCTTGCGTTCTTGGACGCTGACGATATGTGGGCTGCCGAACGCCTGACCGGAATGCTGATTAAGTTTCGAGATGAGCCTGGTGCAGGTGTGTTGTTTAGCCGTACACGCTTCATTGATGCTGATACGCTCGAGCCAGGCACGCTAACCCCACATTCCGAACAACTCAGCGCATCAGACATCATGTCTGAGAATGCGCTTTGCAGCACGTCAAACATCGTCTGCCTAAAGCGCGTGTTTGAGGAAACCGGCGGCTTCACTCCAGACCTTAAATATGCCGAAGACCAAGACTGGCTTCTCCGCGTTGCTTTAGAAGGCAAATGGCAAATCATGGGCGTTGATGCGGAATGGTTCTTCTACCGATCGGCCCGCGAAAGCCAGTCCGCTGATCTCGATGCGATGCGCCGTGGGTGGTTCCGCATGGTCGAAGCCGCCAAAGTAGAATTCCCTGAAAAGACAGAGCGCGCGATCAAGCGTGCCTTCGGCCCAATCCATCGCCAGCTGGCACGACGCGCCCTTCGAATGGGGCAGTCGAGACGGGCACTAAAATTCCTGATCATAGCACTGCGGCGCGATCCACTATTGCTGTTCCGCCAACCGAAAAGAACCAGCCTCACACTCATCGGAACAGCTCTTTCTTTCATTCCAAATTCCAAGCTTAAGGAGCTCGTAGCACGATGATGACGCCAACTGTTTCTGTAATCATGCCGGTCTATAATACGGCAAAATATGTTGAGGCTGCGATCGACTCCGTTCTGGCGCAGACCTTCACCAATTTCGAACTGCTGATCATCGATGATGAAGGCAGCGACTCCTCGATTGACCTTTGCCGCGCTTATGATGACCGGCGCGTTCGTATCATCTCGCAGCGCAATCGAGGCCTTGCTGGTGCGCGCAATACCGGCATCCGAAACGCACAAGGCCAGTTCATTGCCCTGCTCGATTCCGACGACATTTGGGAGCCTCGCAAGCTGGAAGAACATGTCGATCATTTGTGCAGTGCGCCAGCGGTTGGCGTCAGCTATGCCGCCTCGAAAATGATTGACGACGATGGCAATCTCCTCCGCATCGTGCAACGACCGAAACTCAAAAGTGTCACGGCGCGAGACGTCTTCCTTCGTAATCCCGTCGGCAATGGATCGGCGCCAGTTATCCGCAGAGCGGCCTTAGATGACATCGCCTTTTTAAACCTGGATCGAGATGAGCTCGACTACTTTGACGACACGTTTCGCCAATCCGAAGACATTGAATGCTGGTGCCGGATCGCGCTCATGACCGACTGGCGTTTTGAAGGCATTCGCGGCGCCTTTACGCGATACCGGATCAATGAAGGCGGGTTGTCAGCAAATGTCGTCAAACAGTTCGCGACTTGGTGTCGCGTCAAAGATCGTGTTCAAGAGCTCGCTCCGGACTTCGCCAAGAAATGGACACCATATGCGGAAGCATATCAGCTCCGATATTTGTCCCGTCGCAGTGTTCGGATGGGCGAAGGCGCCTTGGCATGGACTTTGATACGAGACGCCTTGTCTAAATGCCCCACGATCTTGCTCGAAGAACCTGGCAAAACGCTGACCACGATCATGGCTGCAGCTGTGCTGCGCTTTCTGCCGACAGCCATTAACGCGCCGCTTCAGGCGGCTATTCAGCGGAGTTCGTGATGCAGAAACACCGACAAATCGTCCATCTTCTCGACGATCTCGCGATGGGCGGGGTCACCCGGGCTTTACGAAACTTCGATCATGCAAAGCTAGCAGAAATTGGCGAGCATCGAACCGTGGACATCAACGCCACCCCTGCCCGCGCAACATCCCCGAGCGACATCGCCGTCGTCCATTTCACGGCCAACTGGAAGAAACTGGCGTCGCTAGCCGAGCTAAAACTGCGCGGTGGGTTTGCTCGCATCATTCTGATCGAGCACACATATACTGCGGGTTATGAGGCCAATCAGGTCAGTGCGAAGCGGCGCTTCCATACGATGTTGCGGATTGCCTATCGATTGGTTGATCGCGTTGTCGCGGTTTCAAAACATCAACGCGACTGGATTCTGGAAAACGAGCTCGCGCGTCCAGATAAGGTCATCGCAATCCCGCAGTCTCGCATCTGTGACGAGCTGACCAAACTACCCCTCAGATCCGAATCCGAGGGGCCATTGCAGATCCGAGCGTTTGGGCGGTTTCATCAACAAAAAGGGTTCGATCTCTTGGTAAAAGCCATGACCCGTATTCCCGCTCACATCGCAGAGCTGAAGATCGCCGGTACGGGTCCAGACGAAGAGGCGCTGCGAACCATGTCAGCAAACCTGCCCAACGTAGAAATCTGCGATCCATTCAGTGCGCCGGACGCCTTCTTAAAGACCGCAGACCTGGTTGCCATTCCCTCGCGCTGGGAGGCGTTTGGCCTTGTCGGGACAGAGGCACGCGCCGCGGGGCGCCCAATCCTTGCAGCCCGCATTGATGGGCTCAATGATCAACTTGATGGATCAGGGTTCGGGCATGCGCCAAACAGCGTCGCCAGCATCGTGAGAGCGATCTATCGCGCATCTGATGCAGGCAATCTTCCCGACCGCGGCAGAGCGGCTCGTCAACGCGCAGCGGGTGAGTTCGATCGTATGATCACACAATGGCATGCGCTGTTTTCAGAAGCCTCGACACCCGCTTAGTCTTGCGAAAAGCAGGGCATCACCTGGGTTTCAAAATATGGCGCTTGATCGACCCAGAACATGTAATCCACGTTCAAAAAGTCTCGGGCATAAGAATGCAGCATTGGCACCATAGGTGCTGGCTCTGATTCGCTCTGTGCGCGATCTTTGAAATGCGCATCAGCGCCGGTTCGACCGACATAGTTACCGTCCTGAACGGCGATCCCAAGTGGCACCGAATAGGTGCCCTCATGCATCATTGCGATCGGATGATTGAGTTGCGCGCGGCGTTTGACCATCAGATCTGGGGCGCCCAATCCTACGCCGATCGCCTCGCCGTGTTCGTAGATCCCACTTAAGTAACCCTCATCCTCCCAAGGAAGCCATTCGCCAGGCATGAAATTGGCGTATTGCATCGTCGTTGATGTGGGAAAGGCCTGCTTCAGCGCGCTCATATTCGCTGTGATCGCTTCAGCATATTTGGCCGGGGTGAATGTTGGATCGAGTTCTTCGGAGACATCGATGGCGGTCTCCTGAAGATTGATCCCTTCGATCTCGCCATCAAACTCATCGCCAAGCGCAGTCAGAAGTGCCGCAAACCTTTCCTGGACGCGCGGATCCCAGCGCCTCGAAATCCATCCAATCGTTTGTCCATTCGCACGATATGGGACAACTCCCCCCGCATAGCCATCACTCATCACGTAATCGGGCATAGGCTTGTGCTTTGCTGAGAAGGTAACGTCCTGCAGCTGAATGAAGAGTTTCTTGTTACGGGCTCTAAGATAATTGAGATCAGACCGTATCTTGGAAAAATCATACCTGTCTTTACGCGGCTCTAAATCGCGCCAGCGATACATAATCTGTGCGCCAACGAAGCGGGAATGATCCAAGAATGGATGACCTCGCATACGGCCACGGTCACGTGCAAAATATACAAAGTGCGAGATCTCATCCTGATCAATCGGACAGGTTTCATCTTGGTACGGAATATACGCTTCAGCGTATCGATCGGCGGGGTTCTTCCACTGCTGCGCACTGGCCAGAGTTGCGCCCAGAACTAACGTCGATACCGCTGCCACACTGAGCGCCGCGAAACATCCCTGCCCCATACCTTGCCTCCGAAGAACATCTCTCTTCGAGTTCGTTTGAAATCAAAAATTGGCGTTTTGATGTCACGCGGCAATCGGATCTGAACGTTTGTCTCGCAGGTCCGCGTTTGCGCTGGCCTCCTGAAGTTCTCTCGCCGCGATCCCCATAACGATCAGACCGGGCCACATGAGGTAAGCGAGAATCTCGAGGTTCTCCCCAATCGAGTAGAACGACATCAATAAGACCATGCCAAACGCAATTCGCCCGGCTTTGGATCTAGTCATGGCGAGTAAGGCAAATTCGATCATGCTCCATGCGAGCGGAATGGCCAGCGCAATGGCGCCAACCGCTCCTTTGACGAAGAGCAGCCCGAACCAAGTATGATGGCTACCAATCGGCATATACTCGACCGCGTGCGGCCCGCGCTCAACAATACCATGACCCCAAACCGGCGCCTCATTCCACCAACGCTCGATGGCAATATCGCCGAGCAATTCGCGAACGCGGGTCGAGTCGGCGCGCATCGATTTCACCGAGTTCAACGTTGCATCAACCCAGTCCAAGATTCCTTGCGCCATCGGCGTCAGCATCAGCAAACCAAGCGTAGCGGCAAACCACATTGCTGGACGCTTCGTTTCGCCGACAGCTATAACCACAGGCCAAACGAACATAGCGGCCGCAAGGGCCAAGCGCGATTTCGATGTCCAAATCATGGCCAATGCGGACAGGATCCCCATCCACTTCCAGAATTTCCGCTTATCTGACAGCGCGAAAATCAGATACATGTTTCCGATCATCCCGGCGGCGGGAGACCATGGCGTGAAGTATCGTAACCTCGTCGATCCATCGGTTGGTTCGATAGAGTATAATTGAACCGCAAAGAATTCGGGGCCCGGTCCCCCAACGAGCTTCAGAGGAGACACAAACAGAACTTCAGGCAACCCAGCCATGGGAGCGACCAGAAATATCGGTGTCACCAAGAGCGTCCCAAGCGCCACCCACCCGGCAGCCCGAATGATCGTCTCAACCCGGATGTTCATGCACGCACCAATCAACGGAAAGAGTGCGAGCAGCGCCCAACCCTTCGCCCAGCCGATCGTCGACTTAATCGTTTGGCCCAGGCCAAGGTTCTGATTCATGTGCCCCATTTCGAGCGCCAGCAACATGACCAGCATGCCCCCGCCCCAAACCCAGACACCACTTGGGATGGACGGAACCGTACGCGTCGCTAGACCATCACTTGTCAAAAAGGCGCGTGCGAAAAGTAATCCAGTAAGCCCGACCCCAAGCACTGGACCGAGGACGTATAAGCCACCGAACAAATAGACGAACCATGTCGCAGCCAGCGCGGCCGCGATTATAAGGTCTTCAGGAGCGCGCGAATAATGGGCAGTCTGATCCATAGCAGGGCCAATCCGATTGCAAAGAAGAACAACCCGGCAATCGTGCCGAGGGCGATAAACTTTTTCGATGGGGTTGCGGGTGAGCCAGGCAGGGCTGGCACTTCAACAGTTTGCGTCAATGGGTAAGACGCAAAGACGTCGGTTCGGTTTGTGTCGATCCGCGCTAAAGCAGACGCGAATACGGTTTCGGCAACTTGGTGATCGCGCAAAAGACCATCAAGTTCGGTGGCAGGAACCGCGAGCTCTTCGACGCGAAGCTGAGTGTTTTGAAGCTGCTCGCGCATGGCGTCTCGGCGTCTTTGGATACCCGCCAAATCGACAGCTGCCTCGACCAGTTTCGCGATCAGAGACGATCGCTCGCCCTTCGACGTATAGTAAGCCCGGTCCAGGCTCGCAAAGTCTTCAAACCCGATCAGCAAGCGTCCGCGGTCAAAAAGGCCTTTATTGAGACCAGACAGTTCTTGAGTAGCAGAAATGACGTCGGGGTGGTTCGGACCGAACATATCTGCGAGCTCTGACTGCGTGGTTGTGGCTTTTGAATGAGCTTCGATCAAAGACTGAAAAGCACTGTCTGAGAGCAAAGTCAGGATGTCCATGGCCTCGTCTGCAGAGATGCCTAGGATGCCTGAAAGGCGCATCACTTCGCTGCGTGCGACGTCCATGTTCGCTTGAGCTCGCTCCAGCTCAATTCGCAGAGTTTCGGTTTGACCGACCAGGTCTCGGAATTGCTCGACTGAAATCAGGCCATGCTCGGTTTGGAAGGAAATGATCTTCGCCTGTGTCTCGCGGACACTCTGCTCAAAACCGGCAAGCGTTTCCCGATAAGCCATTTCACGTAGGTCTTGCTCTTCGTCGCGTAGGGCATTTAGCTCGAACTCAAATGAGATCAGCCAAGCATCTGCCAGGTTCTTTGCCGCTTCCGGGGAGTCCGCCTTCACTGAAACGTACATAAGCTTGGTTTGGTTCGCGAGCTTGATACTTGGTGCAGACACCTCGCTCAGCGGAAGACCCAGCGTGCTCGCAACCGTTCCACGGAGCCGATAGGATTGCAGAAGTTTCTTATAGTTCTCGGTTGGGCTGAGGCTGTGGCTGCCAAAGGGTGACGCCGTATTGCTCGTCGCTTGTCCCAATGAGTCCAAGTTTACCGAAGCGCTTGATCCTGCCCCTGGCAAAATCAGGGTGAAGCCACTGCTATAGGTTTTTGGCGTTAGGAAGAAGAAGGCCATTGCCAGTGCCAGAATGCCAACCCATCCCATCATCAAAACGAAGCAATAGCGAAGCAAACGTCCTCGGCGCGGGCCGCCTTTGAGGAAGGTCCAGTTACCGATCATCGGATCACACCTCCAAAGACCGCCGCATTCAGCGCAGGAGACACAGCCTCAGACACCATAGCGATAACATCACGCGCATTGGTGGCATGAGAGTCATAACACGCGATCGCGTCATTCGGCAGCAAGACAGGATTAAAATCATCCCGATCAGCACGCCGTACCAAGTCCTCAATCGAACGTGCGATCACTTCACTTTCACCCGTGATTGGGTTGCGCGACATCAATACGCCCCACCGCCTTGCATTCGTGGCTTGGATACCGCCAACACAATTGGCTGAAACCAAACCTTGCAGAAAACGCGTTCCATAAGGCAGCTTCGTGGCATGCTCCCCAATCGCTGAGGCCGCATTTGAGGCCGCTGGCCGGGTTAGGTTCGACAGATAAACGCGAACACCTGGCGGTGTGATCCGTGACGGACGCGCCAGCGCCATCTGAAAACAACCGCGTGACGGCACATGAATACGATCACCCGCAACTAAGAGTGGATCTTCGATCGGGCCGCCATCAATCGCGCCCGTCATATTGAACACTCGGCGTCGACCATTTCGGATTAGAACAACGTTGCGGATATCGGCATCGGGGCGAACCCCTGCAGAGGCTGATAGCGCTTTGCTCAGGCGACGCTGCATTGTGAAATCACCAGACGCTTCGATCCGCGCGATCGGGTCCGAGCTTGCTTCACGCTCATTCAGCAGGACATCTCCAGATTGAAAGACAGCTCCAGAAACGGACACCTGGATAGGCGCCCAGTGCAGCACATTCGTAGAGACTTGAACGAAGTTAGATTTGAAATAACCGCCGCTGACCAGCAGACGCGCAATCGTATTTTCCAAATCGCCTTTTGTGGTGCCGGCTGCGGGAACATCGCCGAGGTGAGGCAGGCGAAGAAAACCATCTGGCGAGATCACGTAATCGCCTTGGAAACCTTCACCGCGAACAATCGAAAGACGCAAAAGGTCGCCCGGAGAAAGCAAAGCGGGTTCTTCGAAAGCCGCCCCAAGTCCGACATCAACTGGCTGTTCCGAAAGCGCCAGATCCATATCCTGACATCGTCCAAGATTCTGCGATGTCGCCGACGCAAACTTCTTATTCTGCTTTGAGTCAGACATGGATTGGTACTGCGCTTGATACGGGGCAGCTGAGACGCTCGCCATGTTGTTCGGGCGCTCGAATGAACCTGCGCATCCAACCAAGACAAAAACCAGCGCAACCGCCAGCCAGCGAATAATCATTTGGACGCCGTCAATCATGCCCGCCTCCCCATCTGACCGATCGATCTGAAGACAGCAATCGCCCATGGGCACTCGGTTTTGACGATCTTTACGATCCCATTTTCGCCAATTTGAGTTTTCACCTCGATCATTTCGCTTGCGACACTGCCAGCTTGGTTCAAGGCACGATGGAACTGAGTCATCGCGGTATTGTTCTCAATGGAAATACATACGCTGGCCATGAAAGCCTCCTGTTTGGGCTTTCAGGTTGCAAAATGCAGATCAGTTATTTTTATTTATATATTTCAGCGCATTACATCAGCCGCCAGACCCATGCAGACTCATTTTGCAAGCCGCATTTCGCATTTTGCAAGGCTGAGCTTGCAAGTTGCGTCATAAATTTGGGAGGCAGCGAGCGCCAGAAGGGCGCGACAAGACGCTTAAGAAGCTATATTTTCAAGAAATCGACAAATACACTACCAAAGTAGTGGCGCGAGTGACGGGACTCGAACCCGCGACCCCCGGCGTGACAGGCCGGTACTCTAACCAACTGAGCTACACCCGCGCATGGGCTTCGCCGCCGAAGCGGTGAAACGCTGATCTATACGTGCACTTTTTTGGGGTCAAGCGGCAATTGCCATGACTTTGACATCAGTTGCAGCTATTCAGCTGTGATACAGCAAAAATAGGCCAAAATCCTCCCATGAAACGTGTTTTGATCATCGCAGGCGCCTTGTTCGCAATCCTCATTGTGGTGGCTGTGACCTTGCCATTCCTGATTCCCGCATCTGTTTATAGGGCTCAGATCGAATCTGCTGCGACGCAAGCGCTAGGGCGGGACGTCACATTGAAGGGTGATGCCAGTCTTTCTGTCTTTCCGGTGATTGCGGCGCGCGTTGACGGTGTTGAGATCGCCAATCCAGAAGGCTTCTCTGATCCCGTAATGATCGAAGCGGGCAGTTTGCGCGCCAGTATCAAGATCTTGCCGCTGCTATCGCGCCGCGTAGAAGTGGCACAAGTCACACTCGACGATGCTACCGTTCGTTTAGAACGCCTGGTCGATGGTAGCGTGAATTGGGAATTCGCCCCAGAGCAAGCGCCTGTCGCAGAGGAAGAACCATCAGAGGGTTCCGGAAGCCTAGAAACGGGAATAGATCGCGCAAAGCTTTCGAACACGGCTGTTTTTTATCGCGACTGGACAACCGACACACAATACGCGCTTACCGATTTCAATGCGACGGCGCGCTTAACCGCGTTCGACAAACCTCTAACGTCTGCTGGCGAAGGTATGATCAATGGCCAGGCGTTTGACTATCGCATTCGGTTGGAAACCATTGCAGCGCTCGGCGAGCAGGCGCCGGTTGCGTTAGATGTCACGCTCGGCACGATCTATGGCGACATCGCATATGATGGCGCCCTGACCCTCGCCGATGAGCCGATTTTGGACGGCACATTTGATCTTAGCTCAGAAACGCTAGGCCAAGCTCTCGCCATTCTCGGAGACAATGATTTGCCGATTGTCGTGAGCGCTCTCGATTCAGTCAGCGCGAAAGGCGCGGTTAAAGGCAGCCTAATGACGGCTGCGCTAGATTTTGATCAGCTAACGCTCGCCGCAACCGGACTAGATGTCGACTATACAGGGTCTGTCCAGCTCGGTGCGACGCCGGTTCTAGACGGCACTGTCGATCTCAATGCCGCGGATGCACAGCGCCTGTTGAAACCAAGCCATCCGCTGGTTCCCATTCTCGCAATGTTGGGCGATGTCGATTTCAAAGCACGCCTACAGGGCCCAGTGACGGCGCCGAACCTAACCGGCATCGCGTTGAAACAGCGCAGCCAGGACCTCAGCACCGACTATGCGGGCAGTCTCGGATTTGAAGGTGATCGAGCGCTTGAAGGGCGTTTAGATCTTTCGAGCGAAAACCCTCGCGCTGTACTTGCCGCTCTTGGAACGGAGCTGCCTCCCGGCGACTCCTTGAACAAGATCGCGATTTCCGGTGACACGAGCGGCTCCGTGATGGCGCCAAGCTTGAGTGGCGCCTCTTTTGAGATCGACGATACGACAGCGACGGGTACTTTGGGTGCTGATCTACGCGGTTCGCGGCCGCGCGTCACAGCTGATCTCGATATGCAGCGCCTAGACCTCACCCCATTCCTGGGCGCCGGGTCACAACAGCAAGACACCGAGCCAAGCCTGAACGAGGACTGGGATGACACGCCACTTGATCTTGCCGCGCTAAAGGCGATGGATGCGACGGTCACTGTCGCAGCCGACGAAGTGATCATGGATCAGATCACGCTGAATGATGCCCTTCTGAGTACGCGGCTCGACGCTGGCAGACTGTCCGCAGTCTTCCGCCGAGATGATGATGCGCCAGGCTTCAAAGTCTTCCAAGGTAATTGGTCTGGCGATCTCGTGCTTGACGCCTCGCGCTCAACGCCAACGCTGCAAGTCAACGCTCTGGCCGACAGTATCGCGGCTCAGGATATGCTGACCGCACTTACAGGCTTCCAGAACCTGAACGGGTTGGGCGACGTGCTGGTCGATCTCAGCTCAGAGGGCACAAGCATCAAAGCGCTGATCAATGGCCTCGACGGGAAATTTGAAACGGACTTGAATGATGGTGCGTTGCGGGGCCTCAATTTAACGAAGCTCGTTCAAAACGCCTCAAACCTGCAGGACCTTGTCAGCAGCGGCGGTCTCACAGTTGCTAGCTTCCAAGAAGCGTTTTCGCCAAATGCCACAACCGACTTCTCTAAGTTTATCGGCAGCATGGACATCACGAATGGCGTCGCGACCCTCACTGATCTGAATATCGATAATCCGGTCGTGGGTATCTTTGGGTCCGGCCAAATCGATCTCGGTGCTCGGACCTTAGACATTCGGCTCACGCCGCGTCTCGACGTCAATGCGGCCGGCGCTGGGTCGACGATTGGCGTCGGTGATATTCCGATCCCCGTTCGCATCTATGGCAGTTGGTCGAACGTCCGCTTCGGCTTGGATTCGTCCGCCGTCCAAGCTGAATTGACGTCCCGGCTTCGCGGTCAGGCTGCAAGCGAAATCGCCGACCGAATTGGCGGTGATGCTGGGGCAATCATTGGCGACATTATTGGCGGCGGCTCAAGCAGCGACACGCCCGCCGAAGATGCGCCGAGCCTTGAAGACGAAATCGCCAATCGCGCCTTAGGAGCTCTGTTCGGGACGCGCGAGCGTGACGAGGAATCCAAAGAAAAAGAAGAAGAGCAGAACTAACCGCGCCGGCGGAAAAATGCTCGGACTTCCTCACCTTTCGCCGCCTCGAGGGCAGCGCATAGCTCAATCCGTTCTACGGTTTGGCTGAGCGCGCGTTCATGGCCTTCAGCCAAATCACCATACTGCTCGAACAAGGCGACGACCTCATCTCGCGCTGAAAGACTGCACATTGCATCAGCAAGGGCCGGGCTCGACCGTTTTCGCTGACGCGGGATCGTTTCGAGATAGGTCGGGAAGTTTTCCTGGACCCAAGACCAGGTGGCATCACGGGTTTCAGTCTGGCGCATCTGACCGCGCACAATTGTGCGGGTCTCTCGGCTTCCCAGCTCGCCGGTCAGCGCCAGTTCAAGCACGCGATCGAGCAGTTGCGGATCTTTGTTTTGGCCGATGGCATAGGCGACAGCCTGTTCGAAGACAGGGTCATCAAACTCGCTGCGCGCCGCCAGTAGCCGATCCAAAAACGGTTCGCCATACGTCTGGAGACCAATCGCCATTCCCGTTAGATAGTCATCTGTTGTGATCTCTCGCTCGGAGGTGACGCCTTCCAGGCCGATAAAGCTGCCTGCAGCCTCTGCAAGCCCCTGGCGAAGCGCCGCATCCTGGCCCGCGCGAATGAGGAACCGCTCTAAGCTTGATCTCATAATCGTGAGCTCAGGATCGTCTCTGTCTTGTTGATCGAACTCTGAATATCGATAGCGGAACACATCCAAAATCGCGGCATGGTAGCCGGCAATCGCATCTTCATCATTGGCCAGCAGGCGCTCAAACTTGCCCGCCTCACGAATGGCCGCTTGCACCACGCGCCGTTCCTCGTCACGCACAGCTTCATCAATGAACCGCCAAACCGTCTGCACATCGATACGACCTGCGGCGAACTCAGCGCCAACGCTATCGAGTGTTGAGAGCTTCTCGCCCGCAGACAACAATCCGAAGTTTCGCCCGAGGTCCTGCCACATCTCGAACGGCATGGAGAAACGATAATAGCCAGTTCCATCGGCGTTAGGCAGGAACCAGCGCATCTCATTTTCGGCACTGCTTCTCGGGTCTCCCGCAAGCGTTTCGGTTTTCTCGTCGATCAGGAAGCATAGCCTGCTCCCACCTTCAAGCGTTCCACGATATGAGCAGAATGGGATCACCCAATCTCGGTCATCTTGGATCTTCGTTCCCAAAGGGCCGTAACGTGATTGGCTAATCTCAAGCGTGTTGGGAGCGGTTTGCTCAACACGGATCAACGGCAATCCGTTCTGCTCGACAAAACTGCGAAACGCACGCGTGAGGTCCGGTTCGCCAGTTTCCCGCCCAATAATGTCGAAGAACTCCGGGCTATCCGCAACGCCGTCTTCATAGGCTTCAACATAGCGCCCGAGCGCGGGACGAAACACGTCCGCACCGAAGTAGGCATCGACCATGCCGATCACCGCAAGCCCCTTATTATAGGTAATCGAGTCATACGCGTTGCGCACGTTCTCGTTCAACGCGATCGGTTCCCTCACGGCCCGCGCGCTGGCCAAACTATCGAGATCCATGGCACGGATACCGTCGACAATCGCATCGAGCTCGTACCCTTCGCCAGGATACATTTCGGAAAGACTCGCCCCCTCGCCCCAACTCGCAAATCCCTCTTTGAGCCAGAGATCGTCCCACCATGGCGGCGTGACCAGATTGCCGAACCACATATGGCCCACCTCATGCGCGTGGATCGCAAGCAAGCTGCGGCGTGCAGCGGGCCCAATATCAGGGCGCGCAAGGATGCGGCTTTCGCGGTAAGTAATCGCCGCTGCGAGTTCCGTCGCCCCAGACGGCCATTGCGGTGCAGCAACAATATCGAGCTTCTTATAAGGATAAGGCTGTTGCAGCGCTTCTTCGAAAATGCGGACCAGTTCCGGTGCCGTTTCGAGCGCGAGGGCTAGCTCCTCACCTTTCCCCCGCCGCGCAAAGCCGCGCAGCGGAATGGGCTTTGATCGAACCGCATTCGGCGGCAGCACACCAGCATCGACGACGTCAAAACTCCCGACGGCAAGCGATAGGAGATATGTCGGCAAAGGCCGCGTCGTTTCGAACGTTACCTTTTTCAGGCCGCCATCCAATGGCTCGACCGAAGCTTCCGGCGCGTTCGAAATCGCTGAATCTCCCTCCGGAATGATCAGCGTGACATCAAACGGGGCTTTAAACGCAGGCTGGTCAAAGCCCGGCATAAAGCGACGGGCCTGGATGCTCTCTGATTTGGCTAGCGCGTAAGCGTCGCCCTGCTCCGTGACTTTAAACAAGCCGGATAGATTGGCATCGAATGGCGCATTGTAATCGATTTCAACGACCACCTCGCCAGACGGGACAGACTGGCCAAAGCTCAACCAGGCAACGCCGGACTCGCGCGCCATCGTCCAGCTTCCTGCGACGGGCTCTTCGGTTCCCGCAAATGACCGCACGCCAGTAACGTCCAAATCGCGGCCATGCAGGTATACGCCATCTGTTTCGCCCTCGAGCGCGAGCGTCATGGTAACCGTTCCGCCAAATCGTGCTTCGCGGGGGTCGAGCGTCAAGTCGAGCGCGTAATGCGTCGGATAGGGCGATGCTGGCAACGGCCCGGCGGGTGCGTCTGCAATGATTTGCTCCAGGTTCGGACTCTCGGCCTCAACTGGCGGCGCCGTATCGTCGCAGGCTGCTAAAACGAGCCCCAAGATCGAAATCAAAATGCCGCGCATCGTCTACTCCAACTTGTGTACGGCTTCTGCATAGCGCACAAAGAGCGCAATGAAACCCACACTCTCCATCCTCGACCCATCACCGATTTTCCAAGGCCGAAGCGCGGCAGATGCTTTGAACGAAACGCGCGCCCTCGCACAAGCCGCGGACACTATGAATTACCGTACCTATTGGGTTCAGGAACATCACAATGCACGCAGCTTTGCGGGAACAACGCCTGAAGTTCTGATGGCGGATCTGGCAGCACGGACGTCACGCATCGCGTTTGGCTCCGGCGGGATCATGCTGCCCAATTACTCGCCGCTGAAAGTCGCGGAATGGGGTCAGACGCTGTCTCAGCTCTATCCGGGCCGCATCGAGATCGGCCTTGGACGCGCCACTGGGGCAGACCCACGTGCCTCCGCAGCCTTGCTCGGTCCAGGCGGGCAGAATTTCCCGAACATGCTTCGCATGCTGATGGATTGGATGTTAGACGCGAGCGGAGAGGCCGCCTTTCCAGAGGATCACCGCGCACGGGGTATCGCCGCGAACCCAGCTGGACCGAGACCTGATCTTTGGATGTTGTGTTCTTCGCCCAGTTCGGCGGCCTTCGCCGGGCAAATGGGGCTCAAGCTAGCCTTCGCAGACTTTCTAAACCCCGGCGGTGCAAAAGACGCACTCGACGCGTATCACGATGCTTTCGAACCTTCACCGTTTTGCGCAGAACCCTATGCAGGCGTGGGACTGGTGGTTCTCGCCGCTGACACTGAGACGGAGGCCAATCGTCTCTCCGCGCCGATCAAAGCTTGGGCGCTGGGTCGCGCGACGGGCAAATTCACCCCATATCTGGACAGCGATACAGCTGTCGAAACGCTTGAGCGCGCGCCTCTTGAGCCACCTCAACGTGGAATTATCGGCACAGGCGAAACCGTTGCGCAGCGTTTGCTAGAAACCGCTCAAGACACCCATGCGAAGGAGTTTTTTCTGCTCTCCATCACCGACAGTCTCGAAACACGGATCAACAGTTACCGCCTGATCGAGCACGCGATGTCGAAGATCACCGCAGTGTCGGCATGATCGCCAAAAGCGGGCTCAGCACACTTGCGCCCAATTGTTTGCAACGTGCGGGCGACCATCCGAAATCTGCGTCTGGATGATTGGCGTCATCTTTGAACGGCATCTCCAGTGTCATAGCCAGGCAGTCGAACCGCTCCGCGAGCGCGTTGCTGCAAATCGTCAGGTTCGCCTTACCCGGAGCATTGGTCGGATATCCATATTGCGTTTGGAACGCTCCATTTGAGGACTTCACATAGGCGTCCTTGAACGTGCTTTGCAGCGTCGCCAATCGGTCGCTCCAGCTTGGGATGCCTTCGGTTCCAGCAATGAAATTGTAAGGCAGAGCCTCATCGCCATGCACGTCGAGCGCAAGATCGCAGCCAGTTTCGAGCATCTTGTTGAGAACGAAATAGACTTCAGGGCTCTTGTCCAAAGTCGGTGTGTCCCATTCCCGGTTGAGGTTCACGCCAGCCGCATTGGTTCGCAAATGCCCGCGGGCGCTGCCATCAGGGTTCATGTTCGGGACAATGTAAAATACCGCGCGTGACAACAGGTCTTTCGAAATCGCGGAGATCGGATCGAGCATGCGCTCCAGAAAGCCTTCCATCCACCACTCGGCCATGGTCTCACCAGGGTGTTGGCGGGCCGTCACCCAGATCACGCGTTTGTCCGCCCCCGGCGTCCCAATCGTAATCAAATCGAGATCGCGACCATCCAAGGTCTGCCCGAGCACACTGACACTCGAATGCTCGTAATTCTGAGCGCCTGCAATCAGCATCTGGTGGCGTTCTGACGAGTATGGCGCGAAATACGCGACATATAGCGAGTTTTCGGTAAGCTCTGTTTCAATGGTAAGCTGTTGGCCATCATACGAAGTTGGAACCCGGCGCCACTCCATCGTGTCTTGCGAGACAACGGCATTGTAATTTTCCCATCCTTTTGGATAGGCGGCGTTACCCGCATTCTCTATTACGAGGCGAAGTTTCTGCCCTTTTTCGCCTGTGACACGAAAGTGGAACCATTGATAAAAGTCAGACTGATGATCTTTGGCGATGGTCAAACGGACATTCGAGGGATCGCTGACGTCTTTGACAACGATGTTTCCGCTATCGAATTGAGATGAAATGAAAAGAGACATCACCTGTCATAGTCTCAATCTGGAGATCATTACTATATGAAAAATGATAAAAGCAGCATCACGACATAGGCTTCGCCCCAAGTCATTTCTCCAACGCCAGGAAATAGCTTTCGCCCAATTCGGTTCCATGACTCCGAAACGGCGTAACTCGCGGTCACAACGAAGCCAATCGCGATGGACATCGCAACAATAATACCTAACCATGCAGGCTTCAAACCCTGCAATATCAAGTCTAAAAGAACAGGTGCGTCATCAGCGGGCCGAACTGGTCCAAATAAGAATTCACCCGCAAACGCAATCAAAGTGACGACGAAGCAGAATCTCCAACTAACTTTGCGCATTTATTTCGCCTATACTTACCTCACCAAATCATTCTGGTAAGCTTTAGCCATCTTAGAGTCGATCCCTTGCATTTTCAGGAACGCGCTGAGCACGCCGAGTTTGCGGTTCGGCGCTTCGCCGTCTGCGATCCGGTGCAGCTGGGAATAGTACCAGCCTTGCATGCCGAACCCGTTCAGAGCTTTGAACAGGCCGATTGAAGAGTTGGGACCGAAAATGCCAGGGCCGATGCGCAGCATCTTTTCCCACTTTGGCAGCTCCGAAAGTTCGCCCGCAATTAGGTGTGCGGGTGCATCGACATCAACGCAGAGCGGGCGCCCGAGCCCAATCAGATCGGCCTCGCCGGTTTCCAGAGCCGCATTCATGCCGTCGCGCGTGCGGAACCCGCCCGTGACCATCAGCGGCATCTCGGCGACGGATTGAACCTCTTTCGCATAGTCGAGGAAATAGGCTTCGCGTTGCTTCGTGCTTTCGCGGGCACCGCTATTATCAGCAGGCTTCAGCCCTTCCATATCCATCATTTTCGGCTGTTCATAATTGCCACCCGAAATCTCTACGAAATCGAGCCCGAGCGGGTTCAGCATCCCGATCACGGCCGTCGACTCGTCTTGAGTGAAACCGCCTTTCTGGAAGTCTGCGGAATTGAGTTTCACGGAAACGCCAAAGCCCGGTCCCGCTTCCGCTTTCGCGGCTTTAAGAACCTCCAGCAGAAGGCGTGCGCGGTTTTCGAGCGGCCCGCCCCATTCGTCATCGCGCTGATTGGTCAGGGGCGATAGAAACTGGCTCATTAGATAGCCATGCGCCGCATGGATCTGAACGCCATCAAAGCCCGCGGCGCGCGCCGCGTTTGTCGCAATCGCATACTTCTCGATCAGGCGCTTGATATCATCGCCGGTCATCGCACGCGGCGTTCCGAATTGACCGCCTGGCAAATCGACGGCGATGGCGCTTGGTGCATCTGGTTGTGAATTGACGAGTTTTTGCGTTTGTCGCCCGGCATGGCTTAGCTGCATGACAACTTTGCCGCCGCCCGCTTTGCACGCCTCAGCCCACTTGCTTAGCATGACAGCATGTTCATTCGACGGCGGACCATCAATGGCGACATTACCCGGCGCTTCTAGATTTCTCCGATCCACAAGGACATTACCCGTTATCTGCAGTCCTATCCCACCATCGCCCCAGGCCTTGTACAGGCGCAGATGGCGATCTGTGACCTCATTCTTCGGGTTCGCCAATCGCTCCGTCATTGCCGCCTTAACGAGCCGATTGGGCAATTCTACGCCAGATGGCAGGGTTAATGGCGTATTAATCTTAATCGTCATGATGGAAGTCCTTGGAATCAGTGGGCGAATGGGCTTACGGGGAGAAAACCATTATGGGCGCTGCAAAGCAAACAAACCTATTCAACGATATGAACTCTGATCCATCTGGCTATAGCGCAAAAGACATTGAGGTCCTCGAAGGCCTCGAACCCGTGCGGAAACGTCCCGGCATGTATATTGGCGGAACCGATGAGCGCGCCTATCACCACCTCTTCGCGGAAATCCTGGATAACTCCATGGATGAGGCCGTCGCGGGCCATGCTTCGCGAATTGAAGTCCATGTGCGCGCCGACGGCTATGTCGAAGTGATCGATAATGGTCGCGGCATCCCTGTCGGAGAGCATCCGAAATATCCCGGCAAATCCGCGCTTGAGGTCATCATGACCACGCTCCATGCGGGCGGCAAATTCTCGAACAAAGCCTATGAGACCGCCGGTGGCCTGCACGGCGTAGGTTCCTCGGTTGTGAACGCGCTATCGGAGCGAATGGAAGTCGAGGTTGCGCGGGATAAGAAACTCTATTTCCAAGCTTTTGAACGCGGCGTTGTAACTGGTCCACTCGAACTCATGGGCGCGGCGCCAAACCGGCGCGGCACAACGGTTCGTTTCAAACCGGACATTGAAATCTTTGGGGAAAAGATCCGCTTTAAACCGCAACGCTTGTTCCAAATGACACGCTCGAAAGCGTACCTCTATCGCGGCGTTGAAGTGCGCTGGAAATGCGATCCAGAACTACTTCCGGAAGACTCCAAAGTTCCAGCTGAGAAGACGCTGTCCTATCCAAACGGCCTCGCCGATCAGTTGGACGAGGTCTTTAAGGGCAAAGCGACGATTACAGAGCAACACTTTGCTGGCCTGGTCGAAACTGACGATGGCAAAGTCGAGTGGGCGATCGCCTGGACGAATGCCGGATTTGGCGAAACGGATGGCTTCTCGCGCTCTTACTGTAACACGATCCCGACACCCGATGGCGGAACGCATGAGGCGGGTTTCCGCTCTGCGATCACCAAGGCGATGCGGAACTATGCCGAGCTAACCGGCCAGAAGAAGGGCACCTCGATTACAGCCGATGACATCATGGGTCATTCCGGCTTGCTGCTTTCGGTGTTCATCCGGAACCCGGAATTCGTCGGCCAAACCAAGGATAAGTTGTCGACCACAGCAGCCTTCCGACTGGTGGAAAACTCTGTTCGCGACCGCTTCGATCACTGGCTCGCTGCCAGCCCGAAAGAAGCCGATAAGCTCCTAACTTGGGCAATTGAGCGCGCTGACGAACGTGCGCGCCGACGCAAAGCCAAAGAAGTTGCCCGGAAATCGGCGACCAAAAGACTTCGACTACCCGGCAAACTCGCTGACTGTGCAGACAGCAAAGGCGATACGGAACTCTTCCTAGTTGAGGGTGACTCAGCGGGCGGCTCCGCCAAACAAGCGCGAAATCGCAAAACCCAAGCGATCTTGCCGCTGCGCGGAAAAATCCTAAACGTGGCATCTGCCACGGCGGATAAGATGGATAAGAACCAAGAGTTGCAGGACCTTCTGTTGGCGCTTGGAACGGGCACCGGCTCGCGGTTTAATATCGATGACCTGCGCTACGAAAAAATCATCATCATGACAGACGCGGACGTCGATGGGGCCCACATTGCGGCGCTGCTAATCACATTTTTCTATAAGATGACGCCAGGACTTATCGAAAGCGGTCGCCTCTATATGGCGATGCCGCCGCTTTATAAGCTCTCCTATAAAGGCAAGTCCGTTTACGCGATGGATGATGAGGACAAAGACCTCCTCATGGAACTCGAGTTCAAACCGAACCAAAAAGTTGAGCTGAGCCGCTTTAAGGGACTTGGTGAAATGAACCCGGGCCAGCTTAAAGAAACCACCATGAACCCCGAGACCCGCACACTCGCGCGGATCACGCTCCCGGACAGTATCGATGAGCTAACCGAGGCAAAACCAGCCGAGCTGATCGACACGCTGATGGGAAAGAAGGCGGAACATCGCTACCGCTTCATTCAAGAGAACGCGCACTTCGCAGAAGAGCTCGACGTCTAGCATCTGACAAACATTCGCCTATCGCGCGAATTGGCCTCAAATTTGCTTCGAAACGTTCTGACGATCTCTGTTTCGTGAGGATGTTAGATGTATGTGAATTGGCCGGATCATTCCGAGACAGGCTTCGGCCGCGATGTGTTGTTGGCACAGCATAACATCTCCATGTCAGATTTGTTCACCGATGATGGTCTTGCACATCTGCTCGACGTCTATCCACGCCAGAGCCTCGATATCTGGACGTTCGGTCAAGAGAGCGAAGGTTTGAACAGCTCGGTTCGTGGACGAGCGCCAAAACTCGACGGAAAGGGTATCCTCGAGGCGGTTAAGCGTGGACACATCTGGCTCAATATGCGTCGCGCCAACATTGATGTACCAGAGCTTGCCCCCATCGCGGACGTGATTTTCGATACGCTCCAAGACGCAAGCGGACGGAAGATCCGGCAGCGGGACTTATCAGTCCTCATTTCTTCGCCCAACGTGCAGGTGCATTACCATTTGGATATTCCGTTGGTTGCACTGCTGCAAATGCGTGGCGAGAAAACGCTGTGGACCTATCCACGTGAGGAAAAGCTCGCGCCGTGTGATTTTATCGAAGACATCGTACACATGAAGCGTGAGGAGGATTTGCCTTACCGTAAAGTCTTCGATCAAAAGGCGACCGCCTTCAAACTGAAACCGGGAATGGGTCTAACCTGGCCGCAATTCATGCCGCACCGCGTTCAGAACGCCAATTGTATCAATGTGTCCTTGTCTTGCGAGTACCAAACGCTGAACAGTTTTGTTCACGCCAATGCTATGTATACAAACGGTCTGATCCGCGGCTCTACACCGCTGACGCCAGCGCTTAACGACAATGTTGGCCCTGTCTCGCTCGCCAAGGCTGCGTTCGCTCGTGCACACAAAGCCATGGTCCGCAATGGGCCCCGTACATCCCCCACGCCGGTGACGTTTGAGTTGGACCCCGCAAGAGAAAACTGCGTCCGACAGCTATACGGCTAAACGCTTTTTTCGCTTGCAAACCGCAATTAAACGGACACATTGCGCCTCATCTTATTAGATGAGGATAGTGATGAAACACTTCTTTTTCGCGATGGCCTCAGCCTCTCTCCTGCTGACCGGTTGCGGCGGTGGGGAAACCGATGACACGACTGACAGTGTTGAAAAGGTTGAGATCGATCGCAACCCATACCCCTCGACTTATGCGCCCTACCCATCGGCAGTCACCTTAATCAAGGACGCCACGGTGCTGGATGGCATCGGCGGCGAGATTGCAGGAGGAGATGTCCTGCTGGTCGATGGAAAAGTCTCGGAGGTCGCTGCAGAGATTGCAGCCCCAGACGGCGCAAACGTGATCAACGCGCAAGGCAAATGGGTCACGCCTGGTATCATCGATAACCACTCTCACCTCGGCGTGTATCCGAGCCCAAGCGTCAGCGCACATGGCGATGGTAACGAGATTAGCGGCGCCGTCACAGCGGAAGTTTGGGCTGAGCACGGTATCTGGCCACAAGATCCTGGATTTCCACGAGCCCTCGCAGGCGGGATTACATCAATGCAGATTCTGCCGGGTTCAGCCAACTTGTTTGGGGGTCGTGGTGTGACCCTCAAAAATGTACCATCCCGCACAGTTCAGGGCATGAAGTTCCCAGACGCGCCCTACACGCTGAAAATGGCGTGCGGCGAAAACCCAAAGCGCGTCTATGGCTATGGCGGCGGACGCTTCCCGGGCGGCGCGCCCTATTCGCGCATGGGCAACGTCGCGGGCTATCGCATGGCCTGGGCAAAAGCCGTCGAATATAAGCGCAAATGGGATAAGTATGCTGAAGATGGCGGCGATCCGCCGACGCGAGACCTAGAGCTGGACACGCTCATGGGCGTTCTGAACGGCGATATCCTCGTCCATATGCACTGCTACCGCGCCGACGAAATGGTGCAGATCATGGATATGAGCCACGAGTTCGGCTACAAAGTCACCAGTTTCCACCATGCCGTGGAAAGCTACAAAATTGCTGACAAGCTGGCTGATTACGGCGCCTGTTCAGCGATGTGGGCCGATTGGTGGGGCTTCAAAATGGAAGCCTATGATGGCATCCGCGAAAACATCCCAATGGTCCACAAAGCTGGCGCTTGCGCCATCGTTCACTCCGATGACGATATCGGCATTCAACGCCTCAATCAGGAGGCGGCGAAAGCCCTCTCAGATGGCCGCCGCGCAGGGATCCAAATTTCAAATGCTGACGCCTGGCAGTGGCTCAGCGCCAATCCGGCAAAATCGCTCGGCATCTTCGAGCAAACGGGATCTCTAGAGCCCGGCAAGAATGCGGACGTCGTGATTTGGTCTGGCGATCCGTTCAGCGTCTATAGCCAAGCTGAGCAGGTCTTCATCGATGGCGCGCTGATGTATGAACGCGGAAATCAGACCCTGACCCCGGTCATGGATTTTGAACTCGGACAACCTGGTGAAGGAGATTTGAAATGATCCGCACCTTACTTCTCTCGACCACTGCAGCGGTCGGCCTGGCGCTCAGTGCTGCGGCGCAAGATGTCGCCATCGTCAATGCGAAAATCTGGACCGGAACCGATGCCGGGACGCTGGAAAACGCCACTGTCTATATGAGCGACGGTACGATCCAGGGTATGGGTGTGAACTACGCTCCGCCGAGCGGAACCCGCCTCATAGATGCGGGCGGAAACTGGGTCACACCTGGCATCATCGCGCCATTCTCACGGGTCGGCACCGTCGAAGTTGGCGCTGAAGACTCGACCAATGACACCAATGCCAGCGGGTCTGCCTTCTCGGTCGCCTTGCGAGCTGCGGACGGCTTCAACCCGGCTGCAACAACTGTTGCGATCACGCGTGTTGAGGGGGTTACTCAAATCGCCGTCGCCCCGGCGAATGGCGGCTCGATGATTGCCGGACAGGGGTTCACCGCCGACACATCTGGCGCGCCGGACTCGATCTCGAACGAGCGGGCATTTGTCTACGTTGATCTTGGCGAAGGTGGCGCAGGCTTGGCGGGCGGTTCACGGCCAGCCGCCTGGGCAGCCTTAAGAGGCGCGTTCGCAGATGCGCGGGGCTATCCCGCGCGGTTCATGGCGCACAATGAGGGCGACACCCTCACCCGTGCAGATGCGCAAGCTTTCGGACCGGCTGTTCGCGGGCAGCAGCTGATCCTCGTCGCCGCGCATCGCGCGAGCGATTTACGCCAAGTGATCGAATTAAAAGCAGAAAACCTCAACCTGAACCTCGCCATCGTGGGCGCAGACGAAGGCTGGATGGTGGCTGACGAGCTCGCCGCGGCACGGATCCCGGTGATCGTAGACCCGTTCTCAAATCTCCCGGCCAGCTTTGCTCAGCTCGGCGCGACGAGCCGTAATGCGGAACGCTTGATTGAAGCTGGCGTACCGACCGCCTTTGCGCATCTCAGCAATAGCGGTCACCAGTCTCGCCTCGTCCTGCAATCTGCAGGCAACGCGGTTGCGAATGGCGTCAGCTTTGATGATGCGATGGCAGCGATTACCGTCGTTCCAGCAAACATTTTTGGCATGGGCGTATCAGGCACGATCGAACGTGGCGGTGTCGCAGACTTGGTGGTCTGGGATGGTGACCCGCTCGAAGTGATGACAGCGCCAACAGCTGTCTTCATTGAAGGGATCGAGCAATCGCTCGTGACGCGTCAAACCAAGCTGCGTGATCGTTATCTGGACCTCGACGAAACAGACCAGCCGCTAGCCTATAAGCGTTAGTCGCCTTTGAAATCGGGATCGCGCTTTTCAAGGAAGGCCTGGATCGCTTCAGCTTGATCGCCCGTGGTTGATGCATACGCGAACTGATCGCGGTCCATATAACTCGTCGCGTGCCCCAGTGGCATCGCGGCGACATTGATGGCTTGTTTTGTCATACGAAGTGCGATCGGCGGGACCTTTGCATATCTCGCTGCCAGTAACTGCGCGCCTGCTAGCGCTTCTCCAGGCGCAGTGACTTGATCCGCGAGTCCCCAATCGAGCGCCGTGTTCGCATCACAAGGCTCGCCTAGAATCGTGAACTGTTTCGCCCGCGACGGCCCGACCAGAGCGACAGTGCGGGGGTTCGTCTGCCAGCTCATATTCATACCGAGCGGAATTTCCGGAAGGCGGAAGAATGCATCGTCTGCGATGATCCTGTGATCACATGCGACCGCCAAAGCGACCCCGCCGCCAATGCAATAGCCTTCGATGGCAGCAATGGTAATCTGCTCCAGCGCTTCCCAAGCTGCGCACATGTCCGGACCGAGCTTCAAAGACTGTCTCTGTTCCAGCCGGGTTTGACCTCGCAATGCTGCGCGATCCGGATCCTTCAAATCTGCACCCGCAGTGAACGCGCCGTTGCTGGTTAGAATGACGACATTGCAGCTGGTGTCTGATTGCAGAAACGTAGCGACATCGATCAAGGCCTGCATCGCCTTGAGCGATAGCGCGTTGCGCCCATCGCCGCGATCCAGCGTGACAGTCGCAATCGCGCCGTCAGTTTTCAGATGGACGCAGTCTCCGAACGTTTGGGTCATTTGCTTTTGGACACATTGGCGACACGTTGCAGCGGCTCTGTGCTTTGGATGTACCCAGCTTCCTCGGGGATATGGAGGCAAGGCTCTCCGGCATCGTCCTTTCCGATCACTGGTAGAACCGTCACCACTTTCTCTGACGCAAAACGGCTCAACGCAGCATCAACCGTATTGGTTTCCGCCAGCTTTCCGAGGTTCATTCGGGTTGGGAAGATGATCGTTGCCGTGCCAGCTTCCTCCATGTCCAGAGCCTGCTGCGCGCCGAGCCACACCGCTTCGGTGGTCTCGCGGCCATCCTGTTCAGCGATCTGACCTGACGGCGTCCTGGCGAGATAGAAGTGCGTATCGAACCGTTTCGGCATCATGGTCGGCGTGATCCAATGACCAAAGTGAACCAAGCGGTCGAGCGCGAGGACCAAATCATGCTCCTTAATCAGCTCTAGGAAGCTCTTCTCTCGCCGATCGACAGCAGCCCGCATCGGGTCGAGCGCTTTCGCAACGTCCTGCCCCACTAAGGACGCGCCCGCGCCGCGCGTTCCAGCTGCGCGCGCAAGGATGATCCCGGCCTCTTCATAGGCTTCGCGAATTGCCGATATTCGAGCCGCCTGTTCAGCGCCCGAATAGTCGCCATCGGTGTGATAGGCCCAAGCTGGGTCACTGTCTTCTTCGTTCGCTTTACCACCTGGGAAGACCAGGGCGCCGGAGGCAAAGTCGATTTCATAGTGGCGTTTGACCATCAAAACCTGCAGGTCTGGCTCATCACGCAGCAGAAGGATGGTCGCGGACAATCGCGGTGTCGAGGCTTCAGACATTTTCCCTCCCAAGAAAAGTTCAATCAAATTTGTCAGAAATCATCACGCCGATGTGCGCGTGATTTCAACTATGTTTCTGTAGGTACGGTGCTTGTCGCAACGTCACGGAAGCAGAATGCGCCCTACACACTATCAGCAATTCGACGCCGCTCAGTCGGCATCAACCCGTAACCGGCTCTTGCCCGTGATGCACCTGGAAACAGGCGAAGCAGTGCTTTTGTTTGCCGAGACCGAAAAACGCTTCGAAGAGCGTGCGGTCTTCGGACCGGCGGCCTTGACTGCAGAAAGCAGTGAGGCTGCCACCCCCGCTCAGTGGATGGCCGCACAGGTCGAAGCGATCGCTAATGATGCGCATAACCGCACGACAGAGCGGCCGGTTATTGTTGAACTTCCTTTGGTCGCGCTGATCGATCCAGATACGGCCGTGGCTTGCGATGCCGCGATTGCGCGCACCCGCCTCTGCCCTCAAGAAATCTGCTTGGAAGTTCAAGACGCCGCATTGGCGCTTCCGGCTGCACGCAATGCGAAAGATGGCATTGAAGCGCTGCGCCGCTGCGGCTTCCGCGTGTCGATAAACGCGACCCGTTCTTGGCAAGCGCCCATGGACCACAGTCTACGCCTCTTGCTGGACAGTCTTCGCGTCGATGCGCGCAAGATTGAGGACAATGTCGAACTGCAAGACAGGATCGAAGCTGCGGCTTGCGCGGGCATGCTGGTGATCGCTGAGAATGCCAATTGGCGCGACAGCTATTACCTGAACGAACTTGGCGTGGAATACGGTTTCCGGATGCGCGCAGACGCTTAAGCGGCGCTCTCTTCGCGGCGTTTGGCCTGCTCGGCATAGGCGTCCAGCTTCTCGAGAAGATAATCAAGGTCATCTTTCGGGATCGCCTGGAACTGCGTCAGCACACGTTCAATCATACGCATACGGAAGCGGGCTTTGTCGTTAGGGCCGCCATCAAGCTCTAGCTCATGGAAGACAGACACCGCAGCACGGAAGGCCGGCAGCAGCTTTCGGTGCAATCCTGCGCGGTCGAAGATGGCCTGCAAGCCGAGCGGGCCAGCATCATGGATCATCAACCAAGCCCGCGAATGCGGCACGCCTGAAAGCTCTGCCAAAGCGTGCTCAACAAAGGGCATATGACCAACGCAAAGCGCGCGCATAATCAATGAATGCGTCAGACGCCCGTTCAAGTTTAGCTGCGACACAAAACGCGCCATATCATTGGTGCGGTCTGCTTGCTCGACCAAGTCGATAGTCGCGCGTTCCCGCGCCCCGGCAGCGAGATCAATCGCCATCTGGGCCGGAAGTTCATGACGGTTGATCAGCATATCAAAGACCTGGCCTGACACGAGCGAGACCATTTTCTCCGCGATATGGACCGGGATATGATCCCGCATGACCAGGTTTTCGTGCATATTTTCATTCGCTGGGAAGCGCTCGATACTATGCTCAAAAGCCCGATCGGTAAGCTCCGCGCCGGTATTGCCAGATAGCGTTTCGACAGCCGTTTCATCCGCATGCTCGCAAATCACCTCAGCAAGCGTACTGGAAACAGTCGAACGACCCGCAATCGCAGCCTGCTTCGCTGCGGTCACAGACAAAACGAGCTCGATCAATTCCTCATCATTGAAAACCGGCGAGTTTTCCAAGAGTGGAATCGCAACAGATTCAACGTCTTGGGCAAGCTGTAGCGCCACTTTGTGCGGCAAGCGCGGCGAGTTTCTCAGCGTGACAGAAAGCGTACGGCGAACCAGCTCGGCAGTGTCTTGTGCCAAAACCTGAATGATCTCTTCGGCAAAGAGGCGCTCATCTTCGGTCAGCACATCGGTTGCGATCCGACGGCACAGACGATGCGCGACCGTTGCGCGCTCCTCTGATGTTTCGCCTTTCATCAGGCGAATAATATCGCCTTCACTCAGTTCCGGACGCATGCTTTGTACAGTCATATCGCGGCGGTATCCCTGTCACCGATTCTTATTTTTATTTAAATGAACGCTGCGGGTTAACGCCTGGTTTACCAAACCGCGAATGGTCGCGCCAAAAAGAGAGATAGAGAACGCCATGTTGGACGGAATAAAAGTCATCGAGCACGCAACTTATATGGCAGCTCCCGGCGCTGGCGGTATTCTGAGCGATTGGGGCGCCGAAGTGATTAAGATTGAACCTCCTGGCGGCGACCCTATCCGCAACTTTTTCAGCACAATAGGTACTGACTTTAAGGATAATCCGGTCTTCGATTTCGATAATCGCGGCAAGAAATCGATCGTCCTCGACACACGCACCGAGGATGGACAGAAAATTCTACGCGAGCTCGCCTCTGATGCGGATGTGTTCCTGACCAATGTGCGCCCGGGCGGTCTCAGCCGATCTGGCTTAGATTATGCAAGCCTGCACGCCGTCAATCCAAAACTCGTTTACTGCACGCTCACCGGATATGGGCTGGAAGGCCCCGATGCTGACAAGCCGGGTTTTGATGTGGCCTCCTTCTGGTCGCGTGCGGGCGTTGGACAACTGACCGTGCCGAAAGGCCAAGATCCGTTCGCATTACGCACAGCGTTCGGCGATCACACCACCAGCATGGCGGCGGCCGCCGGGATCTGCGCGGCTCTGGTCAAAGCGCAGCGTACGGGCGAAGGGCAGCTCGTCGAGGCCTCCCTGCTCCGCGCTGCTTTGTTTGCGCTCGGCTCCGATTTTGCTATCCAGCTCTTCTTTGGCCGGATCGGTTCGACAAAGTCTCGGCATGAGCAAATTCAGCCTCTGATGAATTTCTTCAAAACCAAGGATGATAGTTGGATCTGCATCGTCTCCCGCCAAGGGAATGTCGATTGGGCGCCGCTTTGCCGAGTCATGGACCGTTCGGACCTGATCGAAGATAAGCGTTACACCACCGGCAAGTCGCGGCGCGCTAATGCGGCTGAGCTTGTTACGCTCATGGACGAAGAGTTTGGCAAATACACCAAAGCTGAAATCGCCGAACGTCTCGACGCCGAAGCGATTGCTTGGGCGCCGGTACAAACGCTCGCCGAAGTCGCGAAAGACCCGCAAGTGAAAGCTGCTGGTGGGATCACGCAGGTTCCAAGCGCAAGCGGCGATGGCTCAAGCTTCGCCTCGCCAGCCTCTCCCATCCGATTCCCTGGTACAGATGACGGCCCGAAAGGCGCATCGCCGCGCATGGGCGAGCATTCAAGCGACGTCCTAGCATCGATTGGCTATGACGCCGAGAAGATCAAAGCGCTCTATGAGGCGGGCGTCGTTATCTGATCGTCTTCGGGCGCCAGAAGCTCAAAAACGGTTACTGCAAACCCGTGCCCGATCCAGGCGCTGGGGAGCAGCACGACCATCACAATCGCTGTTGAAACCCCCGCTTCCGTAGGTGTGGATGGCACCCCGATAAGCGCGCCGCTCACAAGCCCCCCGAGATAGGTCAAAACCATCAGCGGGATGACCACGAGCAATAGCATCGCCGGGCCTAGGTTTCGGAAATAGCCTTTCGTCCAATACCATGTGCGCAAGACATGAACGCGCCCGCGCGTGGCCGTCGCAGCAGCAAAGGTCATGATCCGAACGGCAAACCAAAAGATCCCGAATAGGGTTGCGAGGAACAACAGAAAGAGCGGCCAGAACGTGCCGCTGCCCCGCATTTGAGCGGTCATATCGGAGATGTTCGCGACATCATCGCTTGTCCCGACCCCCAAACTGGCGCCGATCAAAGCGAAAAAGAGCGTGATCATGCTGCCTGCAATCGCAGCGATCACGATGATAAGAATCCAAGCGAGCGACAGCTTCCAAGCCGCGTGGAAGATCCCGGTTTCTGCTGGCAGCACAGCATGATACATCGACACGGAATAGAGATTATGGATATACAACGTGGCGAATGTCAGCACGCTAAACAGGGCAAAACCGGATCCGCCATCAGGCAACACATTCGCGGCCCAGATCAACGCACCAAGCGTGACGATAAAGCCGGCCGCATAAGGCAACGATGGAACCACCAGCCGCTTCGCGCGGTCTAAACTCTGTTTTACGATCTGTGAGAATGATATCAGCTGAGCCATGGTGGCTTAGCTAAACACCAAGAACAGTATGGCAAGCGACACAATGACCATCGCTGTCCAGGTCAGCACCATACCGAGTTGACGCAGAATAATCGGCCCATTGCCCATCCCGATCGCATGCGAAACGCGCCCGATGGTGAAGCTAATCCCAAGCGCATGAATGCTCCAGATAGGGCCATTTAGGAAGGCCAGCGTCAGCAGCCCAACCAGCATTGCCGGTGTGTACTCTGTGGCATTCCCATGCACACGAATGGCTTTGGCGAGATCTTCCGATCCGCCATCGCCCATTGAAATTTTGCCGCGAAAGCGCCGAGAAACGACGCGGATTGCGAGCCATACGAGCATCAAAACATTGATTGCAACATAGACGCTGGCGACTTGTAGTGCGCTCATATGGCCCTCCCCAATTGCGATTTAGTCGTCGCGCCTTGCGTCTGGCAGGCGGTCATTAATGTCGTCACGAATATCAAGAATGGTGACAATCAACCCCGCCACAACGCTCGCGACGATCCAGCTTCCAACCGAAAGCGCGGCAAAGGCCAAAACCTGAGCCATTGTGCCTTCGATCCCGATCAGATCTGTAATCATGACCCCTTTCTGGGGCACGGCGTTGTAATAGGCCAGCAATAAGCCAATCACGATCGTCGCAAGATAAGCGACATACACCATGAGGCGGAAGCTGTTGATAATGAAGAATTTCATGGCATCCTCTTTTCACTTAAAAGACAAACCCGGACAGCTGAGTTCTATCAGGTCCGGGTCGCTCTAAACCAATTCGGCTCCGGGGGTTACATTTCCATGCCGCACTCGGTGGCGGCACCCATCATTACTGTCATGAATGAGGTCATTTCCTCAGGCGATAGCTCGCTCATTTTAGACATCATGAACGCATCTTCGTCTTCGGCTTTTGTCGCTTCGACGATAATATTGACCAGTTTCGGATCAAGATTGTCGATCGCTTGGTCAGCCATGCAATTGCAGGTCGATTCGTCCGTGCCGCCATCTTCCAGGCAAGACGAGACCATAGCGGCTTTCGCGCCGCTAACTCCACCGCCGCCACACGCAGCCAGACCAATCGCGAAGAGCGATGCAAAGATAACTTTTTTCATGGGCGAACCCCTTTCCTCAATATTTCGCACTTGGTTAAGGTTCCACGAATCCCGATCCAAGGCCAGAGGAAAAGAGCTTATTCTCGTCGCAAGATCCAATCGAGGCGGAGTTTTGCTTGGCCGGACTTTAAGAAGTCAGCCTTCACCTGCTCGCGATCATATGTATCGGTTAGCCACGCCTCAAACCCAATACCTGTTGCAGCTTCAGCCGCTAAGTAAGCATCAAAAAATGCATCAAGAAGACCGGTCTTGCCTTCTCGCATATGCAAGTATTTCTTTGAAAGCTGCTGGATCGCGATTCGAACCGGAAGCTTTTGGCGGAAAATCATGTACAAGACGCTCATCAGACCCGCACGGTCCGCGCCGGACTTACAGTGCATGAGCGCTGGGTAGGTGATTTTTTCAAACAGTTCTTTCGCCTCGAGCACCCGTTCACCTGTCGGCGTATCTCGGGAATAGACTTGAAAATCGATCAGTTCGATGCCGTTCGCTTCGCAAGCTTCGCGTTCGAGTAGATAATAGCCTTTTGTGCTGGGGCCCCGAAGATTTAGGAGCGTTTTGATCCCGCGTTGCCGCGCATGTTCCGCAACCTGGCGAGGATTTGGTTGATTCGAACGCCACATCTCATCGCTGATTTGGTGGAGGTTTTGAAAACTCTCGCGCAGAAAACCGTGATCACCGAATGTCAGTTCTCGCTCAGCTCGCAGCCGACCTGCGCGAGATGCGATATCTGCCGCGACGTGTTTCCGCTTTTTATGACCAGGAAGTTTCATGAGATCGCGATACCTGAGCACTGACAGGCCGACAAGGTACGGTTGCGGCTGGAAACCATCCAGTAACCCTGTTGTCCTAAACTATCGTCAATAAGAGCTCTAAAAACAGGGGTAATAAATGCGCTTATCAACGGCGCTACGGGCGAGTCTTGTAGCAATTTCTATGGCAGCAGTCGCTGCTCCTGCGGCTCCATTTGGTATCGGATTGCAGCCGACAACGGTCGAAATGGCGGTCCAACCCGGTGATCGCCAACGCCAAGTGATCAATCTCGGCAATGTGCATCAAGAGCAGACCATCTCACTGACATTGGGTCTTGCTGATTGGAGCTTGGACGAAGGCGGTCAGATCGCTTTGACCCCGCCCGGCGAAACCAACTCGTCGGCGGCGGATTGGGTTCGCTTCAGTCCCGCTTTTGTAACCCTTGAGCCTGGCGAGACAGAGCAAGTAATCGTCGATATGGCCGCGCCTATTCGGATCGACCGCGAAGGCGATTACCGCTTCGCCCTTATTGCATCAACGCTTCTACCTGAGGAACGGTCAGGACAATCCGGCGTCTGGAAGAAGTACCAGATCGCAAGTCTATTCTATCTAACGATGGGAAATGCTGAGAGCGCGCCAGAAGTCAAAGCTGCGTCAGTCAGTCGGTCGGCGGATGGCGCCTCGGAAATCATCCTAGACTTTGAAAACTCCGGAAACGCGCACGCCCGCTTGCGCGGCGATGTCGAGATTACAGGCGATTCCGGTGAACCTATCGTTGAATCGATCAGCAATCTGGTCGTTTTGCATGAAGGCAATCGTAAGTATCGATTCCCAATGACGGAGGCGCTACCGGACAATCCACGGGTGAAGGTCACCCTGGAGAACACATTTGCGCCGCAAACCTCCTCTGGGGCGATCATGCTGGAGCCGTTCACTTCTGATTTGTCGTTTGAGGAAACCGCATTGCCTGCCGGCGGAGTTGAAGATGCAGAAATGGCATTGGAGTAAGCTGCGGCTCACCACGCTCATTGCTGCAACCGTATGGATGCAGCCCTCTGCGTCAGCTTCGTGGATCGATTCTGACTTCTATTGCCGAGTCTATGGCTGCGTTGTCGTGCATGATGGCTTCACCTTCGATGTCTATGATAATTACGACTTTTCTAGCGGCCAGACGGTGCCAGCTGGCGGGCGAATGATCCCATGGACTGGCAATCCGTTTGAAGGCGCCGGCGCGGTCAACCCGGTCATCACGGGAAGCCGTACAGAAGGCTTCCATTCGGTTCCACTAGCAGACCAGAGCGCGATCCTGGGCATCGACACGAATGGCGATGGTGCGCCCGACCGGTTACCCATAGATGCTAATAGTAATGGCTTTCTCGATGCGAGCGATCGCTTCGATGCGTTCGAGCTGTCTGCGACAACAGATCTCGTGGCTGCCGATACGTCCGCTCAGCGAAGCTTCTATCTTTCTTCTCGAACCGATTTCTACGTCACCGCAGAAGCCCGTTTGATTGGCGACACCGACGCGTTCAACTCAGCCAACCTGCTGCGCAGAGTTGAGTTCCAGTATGGCGTGACCCGCCGGGGAACAGATGATGGCATGGCCTTTGGCGCCAACACGCGCAACAGCAATTATATCCGCTCGCTCGGCACTGCGAATTCGGTCGCAGATCTACTTGGCGCACCAACGCAGATCCTGGAGTTTCGAAACGCCATCCGGCGTCGGGCGGCAGACGATCTGCCATCCCAATCTGTTCGGTTCGACTATGTATACGGCTTCAGAGACTATGATCTTTCAATCGGCGAGGGGAATCTGCAATACGAAATCGAGTTCGATTTCTACAATCGGTAGCCGAGTCCGGTCAGCAACTGCGCCGTTTCGAAGACAGGTAATCCCATAACGCCTGTATAGCTGCCGCTAATCTGACGGATGTGCGCCCCAAACAGTCCCTGGATCGCGTAGCCACCTGCTTTACCGATGCCTTCGCCGCTTTCAATGTAAGCCTCGATCTCAGCGTCACTGAGGCGTTTTACGCTCACACGCGTGTCGCTCAGGCGTTTCGCGATCTCGCCTCCGGGCGCGATCACACAGACTGATGTCATGACATGATGCGCGCGTCCGGAGATCAGGTTCAAGCACGCCCGTACTTCTTCATTGGTCTCGGCTTTGGGAAGGATGCGACGCCCCAGCGCAACCACTGTATCGCCGGCAATCGTGTATTGTCCCGCTTTATGGACTGCAGCAGCTTTCTCGATCCCGAGGCGCTCAGCATAGACGCGAGGCGCTTCGCTCGGGTGCGGCGTTTCATCGATGTCTGCGGGTTCAATCGCGTCTGGCGTGATCGAGATTTGAGCGAGCAGCTGTTGGCGTCGTGGACTGGCGCTCGCAAGGACGAGTTTGGTCATAGGATCTTGAACGTGGCATTCGCCATTGCAACGGGTTTGCCATTTCCGCGAATGATCGCGCGTGCAAAACAAATTGAGCCACCCGTTTTCACCGGTTCGGCGTCAATCTCCAACCACTCCCCAAGTTTGGCGCTGCCCAGATAATCAGTTCCAAGCGACACCGTGACCAAACCGGATCCAACATCGCGGTCAGCATTTCGTAAAGCCATGACGCAAGACAGTCCCATCGCATTGTCTGACAGGGCTGCAATCAACCCACCGTGGACCAAGCCACGCGAGTTGCAGTGCGGCTCTGCTAATACGAGACCGATTTGAAATCGGTCTTCAAATTGTCTGGAATAGAGCGGCTCCCAGGGGTCGGTCAGGCCAGAGCGGCGAAAATGCCGCTCAAATCCCTCTGGAATCAGCGCTTCGCTCAAGGCTCAAAGCCTACTTAAAGCGATATGTAATCCGACCTTTGGTCAGATCATAAGGGGTCATTTCGACGAGAACTTTATCCCCGGTAAGGATACGAATGCGGTTCTTGCGCATTTTGCCGGCTGTATAGCCAATGATCTCGTGATCATTTTCCAGCTTCACGCGAAAGGTCGCGTTCGGCAGAAGTTCAACGATCGTGCCGTTAAACTCGATGATTTCTTCTTTTGACATCCTGTCTCCATAAAAAACGACGCGCGATGCCGCGCCGCAGCAGATATGGGGTGCTTCGTAGCTTTCGTCACCCCATGGGGCAAGACTCCTTGTGAGTCCGCGCCTCAGCACCGCGCATTTCGCTTCGCTCGGGCTAGATATGATGCGCGAAATCGGCGCATGGTACCTTAACTGTACATCCGCTTTTTTGTAGGAGTACACACCTACACAGAATAAGCGTACCAATACTGCGAGATAAACATGAGCGACAACACTCTGCCATTTACGGTGCAAGATCTACATGCGGCGATCCCGGATCGGTATTTCAAGCCCAATACAGCGCGCTCCTTCGCTTACTTGGCATTCGATCTCGCTGTAATTGCTGGGCTTTATGCGATTCTTGCGATGACCAGTGTTTGGTACATCGAATGGCCCGTGATCTTTCTGATTGGCACCATGCTATGGTCACTGTTTGTAATCGGACATGATGCTGGCCATGGTTCGTTTTCCAGCAATCGCACCATTAACACGATTGTCGGCATTCTGGTGCACGGGGCGATTCTGGTGCCATATCGCGGCTGGCAACGCAGCCACGCTCTCCACCACATGAAAACCGGGCACTTTCGCCAGGAAGAAGTGTTCCGTCCAGCTGGCAAAGGCGAAGACACATTTTTTCGGAAACTCATTTTCCGATCCGGCATCTTCGTCATCATTGGCTGGCCAATGTACAAGATCGGCATTCGGAACCTGACAACCTATAAGCCAATCACGGGGAGCCATTATCTCCCGCAAAGCGACCTCTATACCAAGTCTGTTCGGGTCTCCTGGTATTTCGGATTGCTGTCTTTGTTTGGGTTCTTGGCACTCTATATCGGCCTTGGCGTCGTCTTTGGGTGGGGCTTTTTTGCCAAGTACATCCTAGCGCCTTACATGATTTATGGCGCCTGGCTAACCTTCGTCACTTATATGCAGCATGTCGCGCCCGAGGTCCCAGTTTACGACGACAAAGACTGGACCCGCCTAAAAGGCGCTCTCGCCTCCGTTGATCGCGATTATGGCCCATTCAATTGGCTAACCCACAATATCGGTAATCTGCATGTCATACACCACATATTCCCAACTATCCCGCACTATCGGCTTCAAGAAGCCACAGATGCGATCAAGCCGATCCTGGGCGATCACTATCTCACATCAAAACGGTTTGTGATTTTAGACTTCATTAGCAGTCAGTTGCGGTGCCATTATGTTGTCCCGGCCGATGGCTACGAAAAATATGAAAGCGCCTATGGGTTTGTGAAACCCCGGGCGTAAGCACCTATTTTTTTAGGGATGGTACAGCCTCTTGGTTTCGAACCAAGGACCTCCGGCTCCACAAACCGGCGCTCTAACCAACTGAGCTAAGGCTGCACTATGGCCCCACATACGCCGGAGCGCGCGCGCATTCAAGATTGAATTACGCCGAACAACTGCAATCTGTTTTCTATTCTGCGGCAACCGGCACGAGCCCGGCGACTTGGTCGACGGTTTCGTGGGCACGGCGGAAGATCAAAGCCCCGTCTTCGAGCTTTCCATGTCGCATCAAAAAGATGTCGCGAGCATAGTTTTGCGTGATCAGCCAAGGGGCTTCTTTGCCTTGTTGCGGGAAGCGCTCCATCGCGCGCTGAACATAGCCAGATGAGAAGTCGAGAAAGTCTGATGCGGCTTCAACACCATCGGCGACAGGACGTGCCTCAACAAAGTTTTCTTTGTCTAAGTGGTTGATCACCTTGCACATATATTCGCTCGTCAGGTCTGCGCGCAGCGTCCAGCTAGCATTCGTATATCCGAACACAGCGCTCATATTCGGAATGTTTGAAACCATGGCGCCGCGATAGTTCAGCAGATCATGGACGTTCTGCTTGCGGCCATCGACCGTGATTTCGGTGCCGCCGATGAATTGCAGGTCCAACCCAGTCGCCGTGATGATCAGATCAGCGTCCAGCTCTTCGCCAGATTTCAACTTGATGCCCTTTTCAGTGAAGCGATCAATATGATCCGTCACAACAGACGCTTTCTCTTCTTTAAGTGCTACGAACAGATCACTGTCCGGCACCAAACAGAGCCGTTGATCCCACGGATTATATTCCGGCGTGAAATGCTTCTCGACATAATCTGCATCGAGCTCCTCTCGTGTCATTTCCAGGAGCTTTTCTTTCACCTTATCTGGTTTGGTCCGTGTACGATTGTAGAAGAACAGTTGGAACAAGACGTTTCGCCAACGCGTAATCCCGTAGGCCATCATCCCGGGTAGAAACTTGCGCAAACCGTTAGCAAACTTATCCTCAGATGGCCGCGAGACGACATAGGTTGGCGAGCGCTGCAGCATCGTGACATGCTCGGCCTTATCGGTCATCGCTGGGACGAGCGTCATCGCTGTCGCACCAGACCCGATCACCACGACCTTCTTACCCGAATAATCATACTCCTCAGGCCAATGCTGTGGATGGATAATATCGCCCGCGAAGTCGTCGCGACCTTCGAATTCAGGTGTGTAGCCTTTGTCATAGCGATAATAGCCAGCGCACATGTGAAGCCAGTTACACGTCAGCTTTTGCTTGTTGCGCTTGCCCTCAATTTTGACCTCAACCGTCCATTGCGCCGCCACGCTATCCCAAGACGCGCTGACCACTTTGTGGCCGTAGCGGATGTTCGGGTTAATCCCATACTCATCTGCCGTTTCATGAATGTAATCGCGAATGGCAGGTCCGTCGGCGATCGCCTTTTGCGCTTTCCAGGGTTTGAAATTGAACCCCAGTGTATGCATGTCGCTATCGCTTCGGATGCCGGGATAGCGGAACAGGTCCCAAGTACCACCCATCGCCTCGCGCATTTCGAGGATTTGGTACGATTTTCCAGGGCATTTCTTGAGCAAATGTACAGCGGCGCCAATGCCAGAGAGGCCAGCGCCCACGATAAAAACATCATAATGGGTCTTATTCATGACGCCAGTGTCACTTTTTTTGAGCGACCTGTCCAGACTTATCCAAGCGGCAGCGCAAATGCCCTCGAGGAACTGCAATCATCCTGCATCGCCGAGCACACGGACTTCTACTGTGGAGGACCGCCCGACGGGATCGACCGCTGAGACTCTGTAAAAGCCCGCCCTGGCTGGCCGCCAACTGGGGAGACCGCCATCATCTACAGGGATCGGCGCGCCATCGACATACCATTGAAGGTCCCCTTCCCCACGCCCTGCGAACACGAATGGCCTGGCTGCCTGTCCATCGACGGCACCGGCCCAAAGCTCAGCATTGCGAGGCGGGAATAGAATTTCGGGAGGCCGGGCTTTGCCGTCAAACGTGGCAAGGGCGCCCTGTGCTTTCGGTTTCTGTTCGCTCATGAGCCGCGTCGCGGAGGACCCCGTCTCACCCAAATGATGATTGGCGCGGTCCGCGACTTCGAACAGTAGAGGCAGCGCTGCCTTGCGCCCGGTCACGCCAGGTCGCGGCGCGCCGTCGGCGCGGCCCACCCAAATAATAATGGCATAGTCGCCGACCACGCCTGCAGCCCAGGCATCACGATAGCCATAGGAGGTGCCGGTCTTGAACGCGACTTCCGGCGCATTCGCAGTTAGGCGCCCCGGCATACGCCCTTCCGGAGCCGGTGAGTCTTTCAGTATCTTGATGATTTTGTCGGCGCTATCTGCGCTCATAAACCGATAGCCAGGTTGGGCCTCACCCAACTGATTTTCATCCCAAATCAGCGGCTTCGCCTGACCACCATCGCCAAGTGCCGCATAAAGGATTGCGAGTTCTTGTGCGGTCAGCCCTGCGCCGCCAAGTGCCAAGGCGAGCCCTGGCTCCTTTTGCGCTGCGCCATTGATGCGCGGATACGCGCCCGCGAGCGTCAGCGCCGCCGCGAACCGAGCCGGTCCGATCCGGTCGAGCGTCAATACGGCCGGAACGTTCAGCGAGTGCTGAAGCGCTTCTGAAATGCGCACGTCGCCGCGAAACAGACGATCGAAATTTTCTGGCTGATAAGCTGCGAAACGCTTTGGCAGGTCAGCAATCCGTGTCGAGGGCGCCGCGGTGCCATCATCAAATGCCAACGCGTAGATAAACGGTTTCAAAGTTGAACCTGGCGAGCGCGGCTGGGCTGTCAGGTCCAACCAGCCACCCGGTCGCTTCCGATCGGCGGACCCAACTGCCGCTCGCACCGCGCGCGTGGGGATATCAACAACGAGGATTGAGGTCTGTGTGTCAGTGTCGAGCTCTGCAACATAGCGCTTGGCGAGATGCTCAAGCTCTCCTTGCAGCCCGGCATCAATCGTTGAGCGGACATCGCGGTTCCGGTCGCCTGCGGCATTGCCCGTCGCGTGCCAGGCCCGCGCTGGGAACGCATATTGCCGACCTGGAATGAAAGCGGTTCGCGCTTCGTCTGCGCGGTGCTCAGGGAAGTATCCCAGCCGTTCCAGTTTAGCGACGATTGAGTCGCGGCCCTTACGGGCGCCTTCAGGTCGTAGATCTGGACGGCGCACTTCTGGAGATTGCGGCAGCGCGATCAGCAGGGCGATCTGATCATCCGATAAACGGTCTGGCGCGCGGCCAAAATAGCGCCAGCTCGCAGCGCGAATGCCTTCCAGGTTCCCGCCATACGGCGTCATCGTCAGGTAGAGTTCCAGGATTTCGCGCTTTGAGAGCCGCCACTCGATTTGGTGCGCACGGACAATTTCGATCAGTTTTGCACCGATCGTCCTGTTCGGACGCGGCTCTAACAATCGTGCCGTTTGCATTGTGATCGTCGAGCCACCAGAGACAATCCGCCCGGCGCTGGCGGAGCTTGTGACCGCGCGGACCATCCCGACCCAGTCAGTGCCACCGTGCGACCAGAAACGTTTGTCCTCGACCTCGAGCAACGCCTCGACAAAGATCGGATCAATCTCATCGAGATCGGCGGCGAACCGCCATGTGCCATTGGCAAGCGGAATGGCGCGCAGCGGACGGTCGTCGCGATCAGAAATCATCACAGACACAATCCGACCCCGCTCTATTGGCGGCGGGAAGAGCTTATCGAGAACGAAGATGACAGCCAGCGACGCCAGTATAGCAATCGCTGACCATTTCAGCCAAATCATCTGCTGCCGCCTGGTCCAGAGACTTGCGGCGCAATCGTAATCTCGCTGGCCGCAGAGCGCGCAAACACGTCTGGTCGGTACATATCTTCTGCAACCACGCCTGGCATCGTGAACGAACCTGGAGTGACGGCCCGAACAACATAGGCCAAGGTGCGCGCGTCGCTGACGACATCGACAGCCGCTACAAAGCGATCATCGCGGGCTTCCGCAGTCTCAGCCTGATCAATCGTTCCGACCCACGCAAAGGCGCCATCGGTTCCGAACTCCCGCGCCCCATCTGCTGGGCGCAGCACCGTCTCAATCTCGAAACCAGCGGGCAACAAGTCCGCCAGAATGACCGGATTGTTCCGACGCTCCCGCGGCGAGATCGTCAGGGCCACAACCAGTTGATCGCCTTGCGTGATATCATCCAAGTTCACCCGGGCGCCTTGTAGGGTTCGAATGCGCTTGGTGACAGAGAGTTTCTCACTCGCTGGGCTCGGCGCACTCGCGGGCGAGCCCGTAACCATAACGGTCCGGAACACTGGCGTTGAACCGCGACGTAGACGGAAGCTCACACCGCGATCCACTTGCTCGCGCGTCACGAAATAGCGGCGGTCATTATTGCTGTTCCGGCCCAGCCCATCGACATCCAGGCGAAGCCCGTCTTCTTGGGACAGACCGCTCACGGCCAGCAACATGAAGGCTTTCTCTTGGGTCGTCAGGTTATCTGGCTCTGGCGTATCTTCACCAATCTGCTCTGCCAAGCGCGCAACATGATCGTTGAAACCGGTTTCAGCGGCGAGCGCCAAGACCCCGGCAAGATCGCGCAGGGACGTTTGATAATAGTCACCGCTATTATCGTAGCCCAGCGCCTCTTCCGCTGCATTGAACGCACTGAAAGCTCGCGATCTGTCGCCCATGTAAGAAAGTGCGGCGGCGAGGTGCGCCTTGGCCAAGGGTGAGCGAATGTCCGCCAGTTCACGGTCATGCAGATACCGCAGCCGCGACACATCAGCCTTACCCGCCCGGGCAAGGACGTAGAGCGAATAAGGCGCTGCACGCTGCATCAGCTTCTTCTCAGTGTCATCGTGCCAACGGCTTTCATAGACATCTGTTTGATAGCCATAGACCCGCCACGCATCGCCTTGCGCGATGGTGCGCAGAGATTGATAGGCGCGGTCCAGAGCCGCTTGTGGAACTTCGTATCCCTGTTCTTTTGCGCGATACAGGAAGTCCGCGGTGTAAGCACCGAGCCAAGGCGACGCATAGCCATCACCTGCCCGCCACAGGCCAAAGGCACCATTGTCGCTTTGGCGGTTCAGCACGCGCGAAATCGCGACTTGGACACGATCTCTCGCAACCGGCTGATTATTGTCCCGGGCGCCTTCTTCCACCAATTGCTCCGCATAGATTAGCGGCAACGCGCGGCTGATCGTTTGCTCGGTGCAACCATATGGGTAGCGCGCGAGCGAGTTATAGAGCGCATTCGGGTCCACCGGCAGGCCAGAGAAGCTGACCGTCATCCGCGCTGTACTCGGCACGAACCCATCAAACAGGCTCACGTCGGGCGCGAAGGTTTGATCTTCTTCCATCAATGCGCGGCTGACATTCGTCACCGGCAAGAACGGCGACCGAGTCTCGATCTGATAGGACCGCGCGACGCTATAATTATCCGGACCAGAGACGTTTAGAGAGAGGTTTGAAATGCCTGACCCCTCCGCCGCAAAACGCACACTCGAATCTGACCGCGTGCCGCTCGGGATGGTTTGCGCAAACTCGCCTGCTGTAATCGACAGCGGGTCTGACGCCGCCAACCTCGCATCAAACTCACCGCTCGCAAGCTCGACATTGTCGATACTCACTGTTGCGACAGCTTCATCGCCCGGCGCCATGAAGCGCGGCAGGATCAGGTCCACGGGTGCTTCGCGCCGGACTGTAAGCGGCTGATCTGCAGCACCAAGACCCGTTTGCGACCAAGCCACCGCCATTAGGCGCAGCTCACCGTTAAACTCTGGAATCTCAAACTCGATCTCCGCTTCACCGCCCCTGCCGATCTCGACCACGCCGCTAAACAAAGCGACGGTCTGGGTTGGCACCACGGACAATCCTTCGCCGCCCAACTGGTCGCCACCGGTTCGAACTTCTGCTGGCAAGCCTAGGTTGGGATCAAGGAGGCGGCCATAATCATCATATAGCGATAGTCCCATGGCCTTCTTGCCGAAATACCATTTGGTTGGATCAGGACTTGAGAACTTAGTCAGGCGCAAGATGCCTTCATCGACCGCCGCCAGCGTCACAAAGGTTTTCTCACGCGGTCCGCCTTCAAGCGAAACCGTGATCGTTTCCTCGCGGCCAGGTCGGATGAGCTCCGGCGCATCGATTTCGACATTGAATGTCCGGTTCTCCATGCTGACCGGGACATAGCCAACACCAACCGCACGTCGCGGCTTGGACTGCACCACAGGATCGCGCGGGGTGTAGACATTGACCATGACATAGGCGCCCTCGCCCCACTCGTCAGACACTGGCAATGTGATCGAGGTCCCAGAGGCCTGAACGGCCCGTGTTTCAATCGATAGGATGCGGTCAGTCGCCACGACGATCTGTGCCTCGCCGTCATAGGGCGGGATGATTGTCAGCGCCGCCGGACGGCCAGAGACGATCTGCTGCTCATCGACGACAACATCGACACGGTCTGGCGCTTCAACGCCATCATCTGAGACGTCACCGCCCCAGCCGACATTAAAGGCACGGCTGGCCCGGTCGCCGTTCTCGGCTTCGATCACAAGTTCATGCGCACCCCATTGCAGTCCGGATACGGTGATGCTTGCGGCGCCATTTTGGGTTCGGAGACCACCTTCATTCACGGTCCGGACGGTGCGGGAACGGCGCCATTTCCAACGGCCGTCTTCGCGATACCAGTCATAGTGATAATTGATCTCGAGAATCTTCCAGCGCAGGTCTTCGACAGCCCCTTCGCCATCTGCGCCCAGCGCTGCAATTTCGAACGTACCTTCTTCTTCATAATCAAGGCGTCCGTCAAAACTTGGCTTGATGCCAAGGTAACGATCCTTCGGACGATAAGGGATACGAATGCTTTCAGAGACAGCGCGGCCGCCTGGCTCAAGCACGTTTACCACAGTGTTCAAGCGCAACGGGATATCGGCATTGCTGCCGCGATTGCCCGGCTCTAGCCGGATTGTTGCGACACCTGCGCCATCGGTGACGCGGTCGGCGAGATCGATGATCTGTTCGCGGAAGCTGCCATCATGCGGGCCCCAGCTGAAGCCTTCATAGCCGAATGGATTGGGATCGACCTCAACACGCGTTTGCGCCTTGACCGTCAGGGCAGCGCCAGGGGCGCCGTAAAGAAACCGCGCAGTGACATCCACATCTCGCGCATCATCGCCCGGCAAGAACGGAGCGTCTTCTGCATCCAACTCAACGGCGATGCGTTGAGGCACAAAGTCCTCAACAGAATAGGAGACCGAACCAACTTGCCCGAGCCCATCTAACTCAACCACGCTCCGCCACATGCCTCGCGCCGCACCCTTTGGCAGGTCGATGTCGCGCTGTAGAGCGCCGGCTTCTCCTATGGCAAAGCGGATGCGGAAGGCTTCCATGCCGTTCGGACGATATGTGATCATCGTGCCGTTGCGATCGCTCACAGCGCGGCCGGCACGGTCGCGCATCATGGCAGTGATGTGCACGGTCTCACCAGGACGATAGATTCCACGCTCGGTATAGAGATAGCCATCGACCTCACCTGGCGTGACACGTCCGCCGGTTTCGAGTTCAGACAAATCGACGGGCGCGCGGGATAGATCCAAGATTGCCGTGTCGCCTTTCAGACCCGAGGCCAGCACCAATTTCGGGGCCATATTACCGGTCCCGGCAAGCAGTTCAGGATTGAACGAAACGCGGCCATCAACGCCCGTCGCCGCCTCGCTCAGGACTTCGTTATTATAAGCAATCAGCTGAACCGGCGTGTTCGGCATAACGCGGCCATCTTGAAGCGATCTCAATGTCACATCGAGGCCGGAACCGCTGCGATACGCGGTCAGCGCTAGGTCGGTCAGCATCACCCAACGCTTGGCAGAGGCGGGCGGACCTTCATAGCGATCAAGCTCGATCGCATCAGTTAGCTCAATATAGTAGGCGCCTGGCTCCAAAGTTCCGATCACATCCGGGAGCGGAAACACAGTAACGACGGGAGCGTTCTTGGTGTTCTGAACATCCATCACACCCGACCAACCCTCGGACGATAGATCACTCGGATTCTCATCGCCATAGACATAGGAATAGCGGCCCTGCTGGGCCTCAGTTCCTCGAGTCACGGATTTGAATGCCAAGGCGCGATCATTGACGCGCGAGACTTTCACTTTGACGCGGTCAACATTCACGGTCTCGATCGCCAGACCATCAGCGTCTTCGCGTGGCAGGATAACGCCAGACCCGCTAAAGCCGACATAAGGCGGGCGGTCTTCAAAACTGATTTGAACTTCTTCTTCGCGGCCCAGCTCATCGCCATCCTCAGATGGCAGGCCCTCTCTCAATGTCAGCGTGTAAGAGGACGCAAAGTTCAGCCCGCTCAGGCACAGCTGTTCGCCATTTACGTCATAAGCAACCTCAACGCCGTCATCCATTGGCGCATAGATTGAAAAGTCCGCATTAGGATCGAGAGGTTCTGAGAACACTAGGCAGGCCTTGGGCAGACTGTCGCTCGTATCCGGTGCATATCGCACATAGACGAACCTTTGCTCGCCTTCGCGCTGTGCGAGACGTTGCCGTTCTCGCTCACGTCGGTCTGCAGCCACCTGTGCAGAACGAGATCGCTCAACAACCTGACCCTCCGCCTCTTCCGGCGGCGGCGGAATATCATCAGTGGGCGTATTTCCCCCGCCACAAGCCGCCAAAGCAATAAGCGTTGCCCCAAGCAGCGCGCTGCGAACCCCTGATGTCCAACCGGTCATGGTGAAGTCCCTTCCTCTCAATTGACTCATCCTTTACACGGCTTCGGCTTGCCGCCAACAGGGCGGAATAAAGACTTTTCTGCCATGATTGCCTGATTGGAAACGAATTTTGGAACACGTTGATGCCTTGGTTCTTGGAGGTGGTGCTGCCGGACTGTTCTGTGGTGGACGGATCGCCAAACGCGGACAATCGGTTCTGGTGCTCGATCACTCGAAGAAGCCGGCGGAGAAGATTCGCATCTCTGGTGGGGGTCGCTGCAACTTCACCAATCTCGAAACTGAGCCGAAATGCTTCCTCTCTGAAAACCCACATTTCGCTAAGTCGGCCTTAGCGCGTTACACGCCGTGGGACTTTTGCGGATTGATGGCTGAGCACGGTCTGACCTGGCACGAAAAGACTCTTGGTCAGTTGTTCTGCGATCAGAAGAGCGGCGCCGTCATCGAGATGTTGATCCGGGAGCTCGAAACCTCGGGAGGTGAGCTGCGCCTAGAGACCGCAATCCAAGAGGTGCAGCACGATGGCGATGGTTTCCTCGCGCTGACATCAGCAGGTCCTATTCGTGCAGCCAATGTCATTGTGGCGACAGGCGGGCTCTCGATCCCAAAGATTGGCGCCACAGGATTTGCCTATGAGCTGGCGAAACAGTTTGGACACGAGATTATCGATCCACGCCCGGCCCTTGTCCCGATGACGTTTACTGACGCTTACAAAGAGACGTTTTCGGATCTCTCGGGCGTTGCCATCCCGGTTGAAGCGCGCGCCGAAGCGGGGCCGAGCTTTGTTGAGAATATGCTCCTCACACACCGCGGACTTTCAGGGCCATCCGTGCTTCAGGTTTCATCTTACTGGCATGGCTCAGAGGCTTTGACCTTTGATCTTTTGCCCGGCCAATCTGCGCTGAACTGGTTGCAGGAGACCAAACAAACGGCCCCGAAACAGCCGCTGTCTCAAACACTTGCGGAGAAGCTTCCATCGCGTTTCGCCGCTTACTTCCCAAGCGAGGCAAAACTCGATCCGGCAATGCGGCTTGCGGGCCTGTCGAACCAGCAAATGGATCACCTGGCTCAGCTCCTGAAAGCATGGCGTCTAAAACCGGCGGGAACGGAAGGCTGGCGGACAGCAGAAGTCACCGCTGGCGGAGTCGCCACGGACGCCCTATCTTCGCGCACGATGGAAAGCAGATTGCAACCAGGCCTATTCTTTATTGGCGAGTGCGTCGACGTCACAGGGTGGCTCGGCGGATACAATTTCCAATGGGCTTGGGCGAGCGCAGCAGCAGCGGCGGAGGCTGTATGAGGTGGCTTTGGGTTCTCCTCGGATTTGTCTTTCTAGGCATTGGCGCGGTCGGACTCGTTCTGCCACTTTGGCCGACAACGATTTTCTGGATCGCCGCTGTCTTCTGCCTGGCAGAGTCACATCCAAAGATCCGCGACTGGATCTATGCCCGCCCCGGCATTGGTCCCATCGTACAGGATTTCGTTGAACGCGGTGAAATCTCCCGCAAAGGCAAATATGCGGCAATCGGTGGAATGATGCTCGCGCTTTTGATCAGCGGATGGCTCCTTCGAAACTCCTGGATTGGACTCAGCGTTCTCATTGGAGCGATTGCGCTCGGCATCCTGTTTGTTGCAACGCGCCGTGAGCCTCAATCCGAAGCCAAGTGACGATACGGTTTCAGTTGAAACTAGTTTCCAGCATGGTTAACACATTCCCACACTTCCGATTGTCGCTGCTCCAGCGCGCATAGATTACCACCCCAATGAAGGACCTCCTCCGATGACTGCGAAACGGATTTTGCTAGGAACATCAGCGCTCATGCTCACGCTCGCGGGGTGCGCAACCGTCGCCGCGACAGAGACAGCTGAGGCACAAGACACGGCTGTTACAGAAACGTCTGAAGCACCAATCGAAACGCCAGCTGCGCCCGCTAATCAGCGCGTTGAAGTCGGCCAACTTGTTATGGAAGGCATTCCGGAAATCCCTGCCAACGTTAAAGAGCGTCTGCGGCAGTATCAGAACGTCCGCGGTCACGGTTTCCAAGACTGGACCAATGAGGGCATCCTGATCTCCACCCGCTTTGGCGAAGTCAGCCAAGTTCACGCCGTGACGCAGCCACTCGGCGCGCGCCGACAAATGACCTTCTATAATGAGCCGGTTGGCGGCGCGAATGTTTCGCCGGACGGGACACAATTTGTATTCTCCAAAGACACGGGCGGCGACGAGTTCTTCCAAGGCTACCTGTATGATATGGAGGCCAGCACCACGACCGCCTTTACCGAACCCGGCACCCGCAACGGATCTTTCACCTGGACCGATGATGGCAGCGTTGGCGCTTGGTACCGCGCGACAGATGGCGATCCAGATTATGATATCATGATCGGCGATCCGACAGATCCAAGTTCGACGCGCGTTCTATTTGAAGGCGAAGGCGCCGTTTTCGCTGTGGATTGGTCGCCCGAAGGCAACAAGCTTCTGATCCAGAGATACATGTCCATCACCAAGAGCCAGCTCTTTGTCATCGACACAGCGACTGGAACAGCCACAGAAATCAACCCCGACGACGATGTCGCTTACAATGGCGCCCTGCTGCTATCAGATGGCACGCTTTTAAGTTCCACCGATAAAGGCTCTGACTTTAAAAACCTGATCCGGATCAACCCGGAGACAGGCGAGGAAATCAATTATACGGCCGCGATCGATTGGGATGTCGCCGGCTATGATATCTCACCAGATGAGAGCACAGTTGTGTTCACGCTGAACGAAGGCGGATTGGGCACGATCAAACTTCTTGATCTGACATCTGGTGTTGTTCGCGATGGGCCAGCTTTGCCGGTTGGGCTGGTTGGCGGGGTGACCTTCCATCAGGATGGCGAGCAAATCGGGTTTACCTTCTCTGCGGCGACCAGTCCGGCAGATGCTTGGTCCGCAAACATCAATACAGGCGAACTGACACGCTGGACGCAAGCCGAGGTTGGCGGAATGGATACGGGCGGGTTCGCAGTGCCGGAACTGTTTAGCTATCCGAACTATGATGACATGCAGATTCCCGCCTTTGTATATCGCCCTGAAGGGAACGGCCCACATCCGGTTATTATCTCGATTCATGGCGGCCCTGAGGGTCAGGCCCGGCCATCCTTCTCGTCCACCTATCAGTATTGGGTGAATGAGCTTGGCGCCGCGGTCGTTGTGCCGAATGTTCGAGGCTCGTCCGGCTATGGCAAAACCTATGTCTCCCTGGATAACGGACTGAACCGTAAGAAATCCGTTGAGGATATTGGCGCTCTACTCGACTGGGTCGAATCGCAGCCGGATTTGGACAAGGATCGGATTGTTGTGTTTGGCGGCTCCTATGGCGGCTACATGGTGCTGGCTTCGATGATTGATTACGCAGACCGCATCGCGGGCGGGATCAATATTGTTGGGATTTCCGACTTCAAAACCTTCCTGACCAATACAAAGGGGTATCGCCGCGATCTAAGACGCGCCGAATATGGGGATGAGCGCGATCCGGAAATCGCCGCCTTCTTCGACGAGATCTCGCCGCTTCGCAACGCGGACAAGATCACCAAGCCGCTCTTCATTATCCAAGGCTTGAATGACCCCCGCGTCCCTGCGTCGGAAGCTGAACAGATCCTCGAGGCCGTTCGCGCTAATGAAGGGACGGCGTGGTATCTACTCGCAAAAGATGAGGGACATGGGTTCCGGAAGAAATCGAACCGGGACTTCCAGCGCGAAGCTGAAACCATGTTCCTGGAAAAACTGTTCAAAGGTGAGCTCGAATAGGTCATCCATACGCCTTTAAATTCGAATGCCCGTACAAGACCTGTGCGGGCATTCTTGTTTTGCGTGTCAGCAAATTCACTTGCAGGGAACAGCATTCCAGCTCAGAATTTAGCCGGGACAGTCACCATGACCGATAGGTCGGGTGAGAGAGGGACAAGAATGCGCGCCCTATTTGCGGTCGCCGCCGCCATCGTCGTAAGCGCCTGCGGTCATCAGGACGCAAACCCGGATTCAGCTGATCGCAGCGTAAGTGACGACACGCCCGCGCCGTTAACCTGCGCCATCGCATCTTACTATCATGACAGCCTAGCTGGAAATCTAACCGCGAGCGGTGTTCCGTATGATCCAACTGAGCTCTCAGCAGCGCACAAGACGCTGCCCTTTGGAACCAAGTTACGCGTTGTTCGCGACAGCGGCAGCGAGGTGGTCGTCACGATCAATGATCGCGGCCCGTTCATTGAGGGGCGCGTGATTGACTTGTCACGCGCCGCGGCGACTGAGATCGGCATGATCGAGGACGGGATCACCAAGGTCTGCCTCTACCCCGCCGACTAAGCCGCGCTCGCGCTTAGCCATCAATCCGCTTCAGACCGGTTTTGAAACTCTTCCAATTATCGACATAGACCTGCGCAGAGCCCTTGATCAGCATGACTTGCGCTTCGCTGAGCTCTTTGACGACTTTGCCCGGCGCGCCCATGACCAGCGAGTTATCTGGAATCACCTTGCCTTCCGGAATCAAAGCATGCGCTCCGATAATGCAATTCTTACCGATATGAGCCTGGTTCAGAACCGTCGCCCCAATCCCAATCAGCGTCTCGTCTTCAATCGTGCAGCCATGTAGCATGGCCATATGACCAATCGTGACGTCTTTTCCAATGTTTAGCGGACAGCCAATATCCGTGTGCAGGATACTGCCATCCTGGACATTTGAATTCTCACCCACCGTAATCGGGTCATTATCGCCCCGCAAAACTGCATTGAACCAGACCGAGGCATTCTCGTGGAGAATCACATTGCCCAACACCGTGGCATTCTCAGCCACCCAATAGTTTCCAGTCTGCGGGGTTTTTGGGCAGACCCCGTTCAAGTCGTACAATGCCATATCAGTCTCCGGTATTTTATTTCGCGTGCGGATTATCTCTGTCACAATCGGTTAACCCTCTTAGTGTGTAATTCAAGATAGAGATTCGGGAGGCAGATTGCCGATGGTCCACAGACCGTCCTTGCAAACACCACCGCCGACAAGGGACTTTAGTTCCGGTTCGGACGCCCTGGCCCTCCCTGCTGATTCACCAACCGCTCTGCCTTTGGCATGGCGGTTTTTTTCTGCCCAAACTTCAGCCTCACAAGGAGATCCTCATGGGTAAACGCGCAGCAACGAAACGCCAGAAAGCTCAAGCCGCCTTCGACGCGTCGAATTTCTTCGAAAAAGGTGCCGCCCGTGAGACTCAGCTCTACGCCATTCCCGGTGGCAATGATTGGCACCCCGACGACGCTGACGCGCCCAAACGAATGCCGGAACCGGCTCATGGCACGCGGAATCAACGCTATCAGAAAACGGTTAAACCGCGCTCTGAGAACCAGGCTCGTCTGCTCGAAGCCCTTGAGGACAAATCGCTGGTCTGCGCCCTCGGCCCAGCGGGAACCGGCAAAACCTATCTCGCCATCTGCAAAGCCGTGGAAGCCTTGCAGAAAGGCAAAGTCGCTCGGATCATTCTCTCCCGTCCGGCCGTTGAAGCTGGCGAGCAGATTGGCTTCCTGCCGGGCGCTATGGAAGACAAGCTCGCACCTTATCTGAGGCCGCTCTATGACGCGCTTTCTGATCGCCTCAGCCCGCAACAGCTTAAGCATATGATGGCCGAAGGTCTGATCGAGATCGCGCCAATTGGCTTCATGCGAGGCCGAACCCTCAACAATGCATTTGTGGTCATCGATGAGGCGCAGAACTGCACCTACACGCAAATCAAAATGCTTCTGACCCGTCTTGGCTGGCACTCAACCATGGTGGTCACCGGCGACCCAGCGCAATCGGACTTGTTGCCGGAACTGTCTGGTCTCGGCACAGCCGCGGAACGTTTGGAAAAACTCTCCGGCGCATCGGTCATTCGCCTGCAAGGCCAGGACGTCGTGCGCCACCCGTTGGTCGCGGAAATGCTGGACGTGCTCTAGCGCGAGAAAAGTCCCAGCACCGAAACCCAGACCGCCACTCGGCGTCTGGAGATAAGAGGCTAGGCGCGCTTAGATCAAACGCGGCGTGAACTGCCGCTCTCTCGAGACGGCGTATAGCGCCTCATCGAAGCGCGCCTGCGGCGGCATGTTATGCTCGACAGTCCCCCGGATCATATGTCCGGGGCAACTCCGGAGAGTTTGGATCTTACAGCTACCTATAGCTCGCCTCGTACCATCGGGCCGAGGGCTCACCGCTCCGACTGGCACCGCGCAAAGGGATCGGAGCCCAAAGCCCAGCCACCAGACCGCCGCTCTCCCCCTCTGCCAAGCCGATCCGGACAAGCCTCTCATCAGGAGGAGATGCGGGGCAGTGTACCGGGCGCGGAACTGGGTCGGATTGAGGCGAGCTTAAGTGGCTAGCCAAGTGTCCGCTTCCGAACTTCAACCGAACATTGGGTGCTTGTCCCGACAGATAAGCTGTGGGGAACGTCAAAAAGCGGACTTGAGACGAGACAACGTAACCGCTTTGCCAACTTGGACCAGGAAGGCAGCGCAAACAAAGTCATTGATCCATCACCGGGCCTTTGCTTCAAACAAAGGTATGACGAACCGATTGGTCTATGTGGAGCTAAAATCTGGCCATTCTGGCAATGGTCCAGCATGGATCGACATTGCCACGACCTCAAAATCGGGCGCGACCATATACTCAAACGGCAAAGCCTTCAAAAGCCTCAAAGGGAGTGGGACCGGCTCCAACTATTTCGATATTCAGACGGGCGACGAATATTGGATCTCAGGCATTAAAAAGAACAACCAAGACCGGCATTGGGCTGGTGGCGGAGCGATCGCAATCGATCACGCCGCAATCGAAGCGTACCTAAGCGAAACTGGCCAGTCATCATTGCCGCGAAATCTTATTCCGTCCGATCTCGAACCATCAAAGCAGCAACGACAACATCGCGAACTCGAGAACCGATCATTGTCCGAGCGTGACGAGGCGATGATCGACACGCCGCCAAATAGTCGACGTGATATGATCAAACTGAAAGTATGATCCGCGCAACTGGCGAAAGCAAACGCAACTATTCCGCGCCTATATCCTCAGTCAGGATCGTCATGTTCAGGGCGTAGCTTGTTTCGCCGTCATCGACGTCTTTATAGACCACAGCGAGGAATTCTGCACCGAGATAAACCTCGACGGAATCATCGGTCTCTTTGCGCGCGATAAGGCGCAGACCGGGATTGAGTTTTTCTTTCAGATACGCCTCAAGGCGTAGGACTTCTTCGCGGCCCATGGCACACTCCTAAATACTTCTCGCCCCGACATAACCGGATGCGCCACGCCTGCAAACCGGCAAGGTCAAGATTGCGCAGTTTGCGGTGTGAAACGCTGCCTTTTCTTAGATTAAGCGGCGCTGTCTTCCGGCGGATTGACCATTTTCCAAAGCTGCGCCGAACACCACCAAATGATCTCGACAACGATCCGCGCAATCAAAGTCATCAAGATCCCGAAAATCGCAGCCTCATTGATGAAGACACGGAAAACGGCAATCCCTTGATCGCCCAGATTAGGGTTTCGGATCATGTCGAGATTGGCGAGATAATTGGCGACATCATTCACGCCATTAAACGCGCTTGGCACGAATAGAACGCCTAGCATCATCAAGATCAGAACCATGAAAAACGTCGCCAAAATCTTGGCTGAGCCGTTCGAAAGCGCCCGAAACAGAGTCCACATATTCCTCACCCCTTATGGTTCTATGACTTAAACCATACCGGGATGAGGGATTGAGGTAAAACGCAAATGTTTTACTCGCCGCTCCAATTTGGCTTGCGCTTTTGCGAGAATGCAAGCGGACCTTCGATGAAATCGGGGCCTTTCACCATTCGGCCAATCGCATCGTATTTAGCTGAGAACGCCTCTTGGAAATTGGCCGTATCGAGGCCTTTCATCGCGACTTCCTTTGTGGTGCGCACCGACGAAGGCGAGCACTCGGTGATCATGCCAGCCCATTTCATCGCGGCGTCCATCAGCTCGGCCTGCGGCACCACCTCGTTGACGAAGCCGAGCTCTTTGCCCTCTTCAGCAAACACGTGACGACCAGTCAGCATCATGCCCATCGCGCGCTTGAGGCCAATCTGGCGCGGCAAGCGATGTAAACCGCCAGCAAGCGCCGCGAGACCAACCTTTGGCTCAGGCAACGCGAAACGCGCATTATCGGATGCGATGATCAGATCGCAGGCCAGCGCGATCTCAAATCCGCCGCCCATGGCGACGCCATTGACCGCAGCAATCACAGGTTTGAACAAGTCATAGCGATTGGTCAGACCGCCAAACCCGCTGGGCACCGGGAACATTTCCCCGCCTTCGGCTTGGTAGCGCAAATCATTGCCTGCGCTGAACGCGCGATCGCCCGCACCCGTAATGATCGCAACCCAGAGGTCCTTGTCGGCAGCAAACTTGTCAAAAATTTCGCCCAGGTCGCGATTGGCTGGCGGGTGCAGGGCATTCATTTTTTCAGGGCGGTTAATTTCAACCACCAGAATGTTGCCTTCGGTCTTGGTGTTTACGAATTCGCTGTCGATCATACTGGCCTCCCGGAAAATCTGATTTGTCGCTAGGCTATGGTCTGTAGGCACCGAATCAAGGATGACGTGGCGACATGTCGGATAAGAATGCGCTCGATTTATCTTCGATCGATCCTCCCATTTGGCGGATCATGGTCGAGGATGCGGTCTATGGACCTTATACGTTCGGGCAATTGCAAGCCTTCGCAGCCGAAGGGCGGCTCAGCGAAACGTCGAAAGTCGCAAATGGTGATGGCGGCGCCTTCCTGGTGGCGCGCGCGCATGCGGAGCTGATGCCGCTGTTTCAAGCGCGACCAAGTTCCAACACGCCAGTCGAAAACACCGAGCCTTCAAACTATTTCCTGACAGTTCAGACGGATGGCGATGGCCGCCGCGCTGTGATCGCTTTGCTGAACGAGCTTGGCACGTTCTCAGAGCTAATGCCCGGAAGCTTTATCGTGTCTTCCATGCAGACGATTGTCGAGCTTCGTGCGCAAGTCTCGACCGTGCTGGCTGAGCGCGGAAAGTGTGTGATCGTCAATGCGCGCACCGGACAGCTCGCTTGGATGGGGCTGAACGCCGATGCTGACGCGCATGCAAAGCTGATCTGGAAGCGCGACTAAGCGGCGATTTCAACCTCTTCAGGCGGCATAGCTGCGATCCCGCGGATCATGTCAGCGGCTTTCTCAGCCACCATAATCGTTGGCGCATTTGTATTGCCACCAATCAAAGTCGGCATGACGGACGCGTCGACCACGCGCAGGCCGTCCACACCGCGTACGCGCAACTCACCATCGACAGGATCATCATCGCGAATTCCCATCGCGACGGTGCCGACCGGGTGATAGATCGTCTCACCAAAGGTACGGATGAATGTATCGATCTGCTCATCGGTTTTAACATCAGCGCCCGGCAGCGCCTCCGCCCCACGCAGCGGCGATAGAGCCTTCTGCCCGGCAATCTCGCGCATCATTTTGACCGACTCACGCATCGTGATCCGGTCGCCTTCAGTGGCGAGATAGTTTGGATCGATTGCCGGGTGCTCGAACGGATCGTCACTCTTGACCATCACAGTGCCACGGCTTTCCGGGCGGAGCTGGCACGAATGGATCGTGAACCCATCGCGCTTGTAATCATAATTGCCATGATCGCGCATCATGGCGTTGACCAGGTGCAGCTGGATGTCTGGTCGGTCTAAGCCTTCGCGGGTTTTCAGGAACGCGCCGGCTTGCAGGAAATTATCCGCGCCAGGGCCTGATTTGGACATCAGATATTTTATGCCCACTGCCAGTTTCTTCAGCCCTGCCTGCTTTGAATAGGCTGAAGCTTTCTGGGTCATTTCATGGATCACCGTAACATCCAGGTGATCCTGCAGATTGGCGCCCGTGTTCTTGCTATCATGCACGCAGGTGATCCCTGCGGCCTTTAGTGTTTCTGATGGACCGATCCCCGACAATTGCAAGATTTGCGGCGACTGAACGGCGCCGGCGCAAAGGATCACTTCCTCGTTCGCATGCAGGGTTTCTGGCTGCGCGCCTTTTTGTGGGACAACCTCGACGCCATAAGTCTTCCCGCCGCGGAACACGACGCGCGACACCAGAGCGGTCGACATGATGGTCAGGTTCGGGCGCTCATTCTCGATGGGGCGCAAATAGGCGAAGGACGCGCTCCAGCGTTCGCCTTCGTGGATGGTCCGCTGATACGGGCCAAAGCCTTCTTGCTGTGCGCCATTAAAGTCTTTGGTTTCAGGGTAACCAGCCTCAACGCCAGCCCGCACAAACATATCGTACAGGCTGTCTTGAAGCGGGCTTTCGCTGACATGTAGAGGCCCCTCGCCACCATGGAAGCTATTGGAGCCACCCTCATAAGTTTCGGACTTGCGGAAATAAGGCAGGACATCCGCATAGCCCCAGCCGGTCAGGCCAGTCTGGCGCCACTGATCATAATCGCGCGCATGGCCGCGAATGTAGATCATGCCATTGATCGAAGACGACCCGCCCCAGCCGCGCCCTCGCGGCCAATAGAGCTTGCGATTGTCCATGTGCTGCTGCGGCGTGGTCCAGAAGCCCCAGTTTTGCGGGTTCTCTTCCTTGATCAGGCCGCCAACCCCGGCAGGCATGCGAATGAGCAGCGACTTATCCTTCTTTCCCGCTTCAATCAGGCAGACCGATACACTGGGGTCTTCGGTTAATCTGTTCGCGAGCACACATCCGGCGCTGCCAGCGCCTACAATGATGTAATCAAAGCCCTTTTTCTCAACCATTTATACTTCCCCGGCCTTCACGTGTTCTCTGCCAATACTCAAATCGCGGATTCGCTATCAACCATTTGTGAACCCAATCTGCGTATTGTCAACGAAATCAGACCCGTGTGCAAAATCGCGCACGCAATCGAGATCTCTAATGAGCTTGCCCGTTCGCAAAGAACAAAGTGACCAGCCAAACGTCCGTCAGAAGCCTGATCGACGTCGTCATCAGCGCGTGCCACTGCGCCTGACAGGTCGGTTTATGTGTGACGGGGTCGACCACACCTTCCTGACCGAAGACATTTCTTGTGGCGGTGCAAAACTCGAAGCGGCAGCTGTGCCAAGTATTGGCACCAAGATCGTATGTTACTTTGACGAATTGGGCCGGGTTGCTGGCGAGGTTGCACGAACGACTGACACCGGCTTCGCCGTGCAGTTTGAGACGCCGAAGCACAAGAAAGACAAACTTGCAGATCGCCTCGTTTGGCTCGTCAACTACGAGAAGTATGACCTCGTGGATGAGCGCAACTCTCCGCGAAAAGCCACCGGCGGGCCTGCCCTCATCACCCGCGCGAATGGCACCAAACTGCAATGCCGCGTGATCGATATCTCTCTGACCGGTGCGGCGTTCGAGTTCGATGGCCCCGTGCCGATCGTCGGCGAGCATGTACGTGTTGGGTCACTTCGCGGCGCCGTCGTTCGCGCCGTTACCGGCGAATTTGCGATCCGGTTTATCCATCAGAAGAAAGACTAGCGTCAGCAGCTTTCACTTGAAGTCTTGGCCTGAGGACTCCATGTAGTTTTACTCGCCGCAGGAGGATCCGGCCGATGGAATACAATCCAGACATTGGTGCCCCGCCCCCCGTATGGACGCGCTTGCGTTTTGAAGCGCGCGCCGCCGCGGCGGATGAACCGACAATGGCGAGTTATATTGATGCGGCCATTCTAAGCCACGAAACAATCTGTCAGGCGCTCGCCTTTCATTTGGCTGAGAAACTGGCAGGCCCGGAAATGGGCGCTCAGCAGGTTCGGCAAGTCATCGCAAATGCCTATGATGCGAGTCACGCGCTGGTCGAAGCTGCCGAAGCCGACATGCAGGCGACGCTCGAACGCGACCCAGCTTGTCGCAGCATGCTGCAACCCTTTCTATTCTTCAAAGGCTTCCTGGCGCTGCAAACGCACCGAATTGCGAACCATCTTTGGAAACAAGGCCGAGAGACCCTGGCCTTCCACTTCCAATCGCGAGCCAGCGAACTCTTCGCAGTCGACATTCATCCCGCTGCGACCATGGGCAAAGGCGTTATGCTCGACCATGCGACGGATATCACGATTGGTGAAACGGCTGTGGTTGGCGACAATTGCTCACTCCTCCACGGGGTAACGCTGGGCGGGACCGGCAAAGAGATTGGCGATCGTCACCCTAAAATTGGCAATGGCGTTCTGCTCTCAGTTGGCGCGAAAGTCCTCGGCAACATCTATATTGGCGACGAAGCGAAAGTCGCGGCAGGATCTGTCGTTCTGAAAGACGTTCCGGCGCGATGTACCGTTGCTGGCGTTCCCGCCAAACAGGTTGGCGGCCCATGCTGCGAACCGGCGCGCAGCATGGATCAGGCGATCCCTGACGATATCTCGAAATAATTAGAGGCGGTTGCCTTTGATCTTATTGCAGCGCGCATGGGCGAGTTGCAAATTATTGGCCGTGTCGCCGCCACCTTTCGATTTCGGAATGATGTGATCAATCGTGGCACGCTGCTTCGTCCATACGCGAGCATGCGGCGCCTCAAAACGGTTTTGCAGCATTGGCTCGCCGCATAAGGCACAAAGGCCCGATTGGGCTTGCCATAACTCATCGACGGTTTGGCTTGGGGCAGTTTTGAAGGGTTGGCTCAAAACCCTTCTGGGACCTCCCATCCCCTCCGGGCGCAGGCGGCGAGAACCGTGTTTCGAAGCAAGCAAGCAATTGTCATCGGGCCGACCCCGCCCGGCACAGGGGTGATTGAGCCGGCCACGGGAACACAGCTTTCAAAATCTGCATCACCGACCAGCTTGGTCTTGCCCTCACCTTTTTCCGGCGCAGGCACGCGGTTGATGCCAACATCGATCACACAGGCGCCGGGTTTCAGCCAATCGCCTTTGACCATTTCGGGGCGTCCAACCGCTGGAACAACAATATCCGCCTCGCGGCACAAAGCTGGCAGGTCTGCCGTGCGCGAATGCGCGATCGAGATCGTGCAGTTTTCAGCGAGGAACAGAAGCGCAGCTGGTTTTCCGACCAGAATAGACCGGCCAATCACCACCACATGCTTGCCGGAAAGATCATCTCCCAAAGCGCGTTTCGCAAGGATGACACAGCCGGTTGGAGTACAGGGGCGCAGGCCTGGTTTCCCGAGGCTCAAACGCCCGGCGCTCGCCTCTGTCAGGCCATCAACATCTTTCGCCGGATCGATTTTCTCAATCGCGGCGGCCTCGTTCAAACCCTTGGGCAGTGGCAATTGCAGCAAGATACCATCGACGCTTTCATCCGCATTCAAGTCAGAGATCAGGTTCTCAACCTCAAACTGAGTCGCGTCTTTCGGAAGGTGGTGATGCAGCGAGCGCATGCCGCATTCTTCAGTCTGTCGAACCTTGTTGCGGACATAGACCTGACTGGCCGCATCTTCGCCAACCAAAACGACTGCCAGGGTTGGCTGTCCAGGCAGCGTATCAACCGCAGTTTTGACGCTCGCGCGGACATCGGCCGCGACCTCTTTGCCTGAGATGATTGCTGCTGACATCGCCTCAAAAACTCCCATCACCGCTTGTCGTCCCCGCCATAGGGCGAGACGCGGGATTCGTCACCACCTGGACAGATGTTTCTTAGAACGGAACCGCTAAAATGATGCGTGGGAGGAGCCAGTCTCGAATGAATGGGATGGCAAGTGCGATCACCAGGATCGAAAGATCGAGATTTCCAAGCGGTGGAATGATCCGCCGGATGGGCCGAGCCACAGGTTCGATGATCGAAAACAGGAACTGATAAATCGATCGCACTGTCTGATTGCGATTGTCGACCACGCCGCCAACCATCAACCAACCGAGAATGACATACACAAGGAGTGCAAAGAAATAGATCGTGAGGATGGGGGAAATGAAATAGCCGTAAAGGGCGGAGAGAAGGTCTTGCAAAGCTCAGAATCCGTTATTGTTTGAATTTCAGGTAGAGCGGATCACGGTCCCCCGCAAGGCGGCACTTACTCTGCGTTGCGGAAACGGCGAGACTGCGCGCCGACCATCGCCCGGCCGATGGGTTCGGGCAGGATCCGGCTCAAGGTTGCGAGGCCTTTGTTCACGGCGCCTGGCACAATGACCGGCTGTCCGCGCTCACAAGCATTGATGCCCGCTTCGACGACAGGTTCGGCCTCCATCCACATCCAGTCTGGCATTTCATTGGTTTTCTCGCGCGTGCCATTCACATCGTGAAACTCGGACCAGGTGAAACCGGGACATAGCGCGGTGCAGTGGACATTCTCGTGCCCAGCCGCCTTGGCTTCAGCGTGGATGCTTTCGGAGAATTTGATCATGCCGGATTTTACGCTGGCATAGAGCGTGTGACCGTTCGAGCCTGGTGTGTAACCGGCGAGCGAGGCAACGTTGATAATCCGCCCAAATCCGCGCTCCGCCATGCCAGGCAGCACTTTATGCGTCAGTTCAATCGGCGCCGTATAAAGCACGCGCAGGAACGCCGCCTGATCCTTCCATTTGGTGTTGAAGAACGTGCCCGGCAGGCCATAACCCGCATTATTGACGACCCCATCAACATACCGCCCAGCCTCCCTTATCTCTTTCAGGATCGTATCGACACTGTTCGCCCGGGCGAGGTCTTGAGAGATGACAATGGTTGCGACTTTGTATTTCTCTTCAAGGTCGCGAGCCAGTTTCTGCAAGCGATCCGCCCGCCGTGCGGTCAACGCAATATCCCATCCGAGCGCCGCGTACTGTTTCGCGAATTCCTCGCCAATCCCCGCTGATGCACCCGTGATGAGCATAAGTTTTCTGTTCGACATGAGGCCCTCCTAAGACGTTAAGCGCGAGATTGACCGTTGTAGGTTCGCGCGCGCTCGGTCTTCCCATAGATTGTGATAGTGATCTGAAAAATAAAGACGTTCTCGCTTCAGAAAGCCGGATAATATGGCGGCGCGAGCTTGCGCGTAAACATCTTCGGGCACGAACGCATACTCCTTGCGAATATTCGCTTCATAGGTATCGAACACGTCCGCGTCAGAGGCGAGAATGGACAGATCGATGTCCAAAAAAGTCTGCAAGTCATGGCGGTCCTCAGCAGACACCCCTTCCGGCACCAAATGCTGCTGAGTCGCGCGAATGATTGTGTCGGCGCGGTCGAGCGCGTCTGAATCCAATATTCCGGCAGCCTCTTCGCGCAGCAAATCAGCGCTCTGATCTTCATTATCGCTCTTTTGCGGATCGTAGATCGCATCATGCCAATACAGCGCCCACAGGGTCGCCTCTGGGTCGAAAAGTGTGGCCTCAATGCTGTGAAAGTGGGCCAGCAGCGCCTCGACATGGTCCCAGGTGTGGTAGTGCCTCTGGCTTTCGCCATAGCGAAGTTTCAAACCGTCCAGCATGTCGGATGGAGGTAACATTTACGGTGCCTCAGTTTTCCGCCAGACGCGCACTTTTGTGAGGAATGCGAGCTGCACGCGCTCTGATGTAAACCCGGCGGCTTCCATAGACGGGTCAAACGCCCAGTTCAGATAGCCTTTATAATAGGGCTCGTGAAACCCTTCAGGGAAGTATTCCAAAAATCCATCAACGCCTTCATTGTCACCAAACTGCAAGCTATCTGCGATGATGAAGGTGCCACCGGGCTTTAAGACACGTGCCGCCTCTGCGATCACTTGGGGGCGCACGCGTGGCGGCAATTCGTGGAACAGATAGATCGAGATCAGATGATCAAAGCTCTGGTCGGCAAATGGCAACGCTTCGGCGTTTCCTTCTGCGACCTCAACATGCGGCCAACGGCGGACATTTTTGCGTGCCGCGTCAGCATAAGGGGGTGAGAGATCAAGCCCGGTGAGCTGCAGTTTCGGCAAAGCGCTCATCACTTGGCTCATGAACCGGCCGGTGCCGCAAGCTAAATCCAAAACCTGGACCTTGCGTTGATCCGTACCACGAACTTGTTTGACCAGTTCCGCCAGCGCGAGGCGACGCATCGCATCGGCAGCGCCGGTAAACAGCGCTTCGACTTGATGGTCATAGATGTCGGCACTGTCATCACTGAGCCAACCGTCTGTTTGGTAATGGAAATTTTGACGATAGTAAGCGGGAAAGCGCTCTGGATCAGCCATTTCCGCGTCCCGCACCTCAACGCCGTTGCGGTCTAGGCGGCGACGATCAACCTCCGAAACGTCACTTAGAAAACGCTGCGCCCTACCCACCGCTTTCGGAAAATCGCGTAAGCGTAGTTCACGGCGTACAGGATCTGGATACAGGCCCGCTTCAATATTCGCTCGGTCTTGCCGAAACAGATCAAAATAGGCTTTGCGGAGCGCTTTCAGATTCGGTTTATTTTGCGGTTTGAAGACCGGTTCGCCGGGCCGGTTGAACCCCGCAGACCGCCGCCGCGCAAGCGCGTATTGCCCACCATACCAGGCTGATCGCAAGCCTTGTGCCGCTGTGTAGCGGGCCCGTCCAGCTGTCTTCTTCGCATCATCGATTAATCCCATAGGCTAAACATGGGCCGGACAGCGCCAATCGTCCAGTGCGGACCGCGTCGCAGGCTTCAGCTTCCGTTCAGACTGGTTCAGGCAACAATATTGCAACGATACGATAGAGTGGGCGGATGCGCCTTATAAATTGGAGATCCATCCATGATCCGAACAAGCTTATTTCTCGCGGCTTCTGCGTTTTGTTTGGCGCCAATGGCGCAAGCTGATCACAACCATCATAGCGGATATTATGGCGCGCAGCCTACCATTGCGAGCGCCGCATGCGAGCGTCAGAAAAGCAATGACAAACTAGCGGGCGGCCTCGTTGGCGCGGTTGCCGGCGGTTTGATCGGCGCCGCAATTGGCGGCGAGCTCGAGCCTGATAATGGATACCATCGCTATCGCGGATATCGCGGCCATAGAGGCTACCGGGGCTATCGCGGTTACCGCCACAGACCGCGCGGATATTACCATGATCGCGGCGACGATGGCGCGGAGATTGCCGGCGCCGTTGTTGGTGGTCTGATTGGCGCAGCGGTCGGCAGCAGCGTCGCTGGCGATTCGACCAATTGCGCCCGCACGTACGACTATGCCCCATCTGGGCGGCATCAAAATGCCGGAAGCTGGGGCGATGTTTATGCGCCAACACGCTCCCCAACCGGACCTGCCTGGGAAAATCCTGGGGTGCAGCAATCACAGCGCCTGCCCGCGTCCCAGCCTGTTAGGGCCTATCCAAGCGAGCCAGCCTATCCAAGCACACCGGCCTATCCCACCGATGACGATTATGGCCTCGCAGGTGCGCCCGAAGCGTCGACTGCGGCGGGAGATTGTACAACGGTCCGCCGCGAAACGCGCCTTCCAGATGGCACGGTCATCCGTGAACCGGTCGAAGTCTGCCAGACCGATGATGGCCGTTGGCAAATGCCAGAGCCGATTCCGGGCTATTAATCAGGTCAACAAAGCCCATCGAAAACACAAATAGGGGAAGTTCCGCACTTCCCCTATTTTTTTGCCCGGCTTATGACAGCGCCATGACAGAATATTTCAAGCCAATCTCTTTTAGCCAATGGTCCGACGATAAAGATACTTTCGCGGAAGCTTTGGGGCATTCGTTCCGGGAAACCGGATTTGCAGTGATCAGCGATCACCCGATCAATCAAGGCATCATCGACCGGGCTGTGAACGCGTCCAAAGCGTTCTTTGAACTGCCGGAAGACGTCAAAGAAACCTATCATGATGCCGCGGGCGGACGCCAACGGGGCTACACGCCGTTTGGGACTGAAAACGCGAAAGGCGCAGCATCCGCTGATCTGAAAGAGTTCTGGCACACGGGCCGCGCCCTACCGGAGGATAGCCCCTACCGCGCAACGATGAAACAAACGCCCGCGGTACCCGAAGTCGCTGAGTTCGACGAAGCGACCCGCGATTTCTATGAAGCGATGGACGCGTTCGGGGCGCAATTGCTGCGCGGTGTCGCTCTGCATCTCGGACTTCCGGAAACCTGGTTCGATGACAAGGTTCAGTTCGGCAACTCGATCCTGCGCCTCTTGCACTATCCGCCGCAAGACAACCCGCCGCCGCAAGGCACTGTCCGCGCCGGCGCACATGAAGACATCAATGTCATCACACTCCTCTTGGGCGCCGAAGAGGCTGGGCTGCAGGCTCTGCATCGTTCCGGTGAATGGTTGGACGTGAACCCGCCTGCCGGATCATTGGTGATCAATTGCGGAGACATGTTGCAGCGTCTGACCGGAGGTGTCTTGCCATCTACGACGCACCGCGTGCTAAACCCGTCGCCAGAGCGGTCGCGCTTTCCGCGTTATTCCACACCGTTTTTCCTGCACTTTAATCAGGATGTGATGATTGAAGCACTGCCGCAATGTTTGGAAGAAGGCGGCAAAGCCGAACCCCCAATCACGGCGCAGGATTATCTGATGGAACGCTTGCGCGAGATCGGTCTGATCAAGGCGTAGCCGCCGGATCGCCCCGATCACCATGTCGGTCAAACCAGGCCGCACGTGTGACTTCCCAGACATTAGACTGGCGCGTCGTCCCGTCTGGGCGCAGACTTGTCACTTCACCTCGATGGACCATGCCGACGCTTTCCATCATGTGCGCGGTGCGAACATTGTCGAGCGCGCCCGTCGCAAAGATCATGTTGAGTTTTAAGGCTTCGAACATCCAGGTAAAACTGGAGGCAAGCCCCCGCAGGCCAGCGCCTTGGCCTTGCTGATCCTTGCGCAAGGCACCACCGAGATCACCTACGCCCCATTCCGGCCAGATCTCAAAATCAGAGTATCCGATGACTTCCTGATGGTCATTGAACCGCACGAACAACAGGCCCTCACCGCGCGCACGCTCCTCCAGCTTCCGCTCTATGAAACCTTGAACCGTCGTAGGCGTCAGCGGGCGCGGTAGCGTATAAATCGGCCCATGAATGTCTGGATCACTGAGGAATTCGTGCAGCGCTCGAGCGTCAGAGGGCTGGGCAAGCTGCGCCACTGAGGGCGGGCCAGGTACGCGGTCGACCGTGCGGACAGCTTCGCGGATCGCCGCTTCTTGTTCCGGGGTCGTCTTGTTGCGCGTGAGGGGGAGCTCACTCAAGCAGACGCCTCCGCCAAAAGGGTTTCGACGTGCTCGCGGCGAGGCAGGCTTGGCTGCGCCCCCGGTTTGGTCACCGCAAGCGCACCCGCCGCCGACGCGAACCGCAGCGCATCCTCGGGTGCCGCGCCTTCGGCCAGCGCGACCGCTAGCGCGCCGCAAAATGTATCGCCCGCCCCCGTTGTATCGACCACAGGAACAGAGAAGGCCGGAACCCGCGCGATCTCTTTGCCCATCTTAAACAAGGCAGCCCCCTCCCCGCCGAGGGTCAAAGCGACCATGCCGCCATTCTGATGCAGCACATCGCCGTAAAACGCGGCCTCAACTTCATTCACGATAAGTAAGTCGGATTGGCGCAGCAGGTCAGGCGGAACAGTTTGCGCAGGCGCGAGATTGATTGCCATCAGCGCGCCGGTCTCAGCCGCGCGGTCTGCGGCGGCTGAAACCGCTGCGACCGGAACTTCAAGCTGGCAGAGAATGACATCACATGTCGGCAGGCTCAAGACATCTGCCGCGCTGACCTGCTCATTGGCGCCGCTCGCCACCGTGATTTGGTTCTCGCCTTCCGGAGAAACGGAAATCAAAGCCACGCCCGTCGAGGTACCGATCTCGCTCATCACCGCTGACACGTCGACGCCGTCCTGGCGCAAAAGCGCTAGCGCCGGTTCGGCGAGCGCGTCATCTCCAACACACCCCGCCATGAAGACGTCAGCACCTAAACGCTTCGCTGCGAGCGCTTGATTGGCGCCCTTCCCGCCAGGATGCTGCGCAAACCGCGCGCCCGTGACCGTTTCACCCGCCGTGGGCAAAGGCGCCCCGCTCGCCACCAGGTCGAGATTGATCGAACCGACCACACCAATTTTTACGCCCATTGCACTGTCTCCAAATGGCGGGCCAACGCCTCGAACACACCGTCACTATCGGCGCGCTCATACCATAAGACGTTACCATCCTCGCAAAAGGTTGGGATCGTTCGCCCGAATTGCTCGCCATCATCGGTCACGACCTCAACGCGGGCCCGGCGGCCTTGAAAGAGGTCCGGATCGGTGACGGCGATCACCGTGCTTGGATCATGCAGCGGCGCCTCGCGCGCGCCATTGGCGGAGAATTCAAGCTTGCAGGACGCCTCTAACAAATCCCCTGCAACGCGGCTTTGGTGGGTCTTGCCCGATCGTACATGCGCCAGGCGCGCCGCTGTCGTGCGGATCTCATGCGTGACGTCTAGACTTAAGCACCGAATGGCAAGCCCCGATCCAAACACTGCCGCCGCCGCGTGCGGATCGGCATAGACGTTAAACTCTGCATAGGGCGTTATGTTTCCGCCCTCGGTGTCTGCGCCGCCCATTAGGACGACCTCTGCGATCCCGTCTTTAATCTCGGGGTCCATCGCCAAGGCCAAAGCAATGTTCGTCATCGGGCCGGTGACAATCAAAGTGAGTGGCGCGTCACGCGACGTTTTACAGGCGCGAATGATCTTATTGACGGCGTGGGTTGGCTCTTTTCCTATCTTCGGCTCCGGGAAGTCGATATTGCCAAGCCCCGTCGAGCCATGAAAGTCTTCCGCCGTCACAGGATCTCGTAAAAGCGGCTGCGGCGCGCCAGCACAAACAGGTACGCGCGAGCCCGGATCAGCAACCTCACGAATGATGCAGGCATTTATCGCCGTTTGGTCACCTTTTACATTTCCGGCCACCGTGGTGATGGCAAGAATCTCGAGCTCCTTCGCCCCAAAGGCCGCAAGGAGTGCCACAGCATCATCCAAGCCAGGATCGCAATCTATCAAAACGCAGGTCATCAAATTGATCTGCGCGGTCGAAAACACCTTTGCAAGCCTTGAAAGCGCTTCTGCGTTCGCTAAACCCAATCAAAGCAAGAAATCATTAGCAGGAGCGACACTATGAGCGTCACAACGCAGATCGTAGACTATGAGCAGGGTGGTCAGACCTATGAGGGCTTCCTCGCGATGCCCGCTGGAACGCCAAAAGGCGTGGTTGTGGTCGCGCATGCCTGGGGCGGTCAATCCGACTTTGAACAAGAGAAAGCCAAACTGCTTGCTGAGTGGGGCTATGCTGGCTTCGCGATTGATGTCTATGGCAAAGGGAAACGCGGCGAGACGAATGAAGAGTGTGAAGCCCTGATGACGCCGCTCGCGAGCAATCGAGAAGAGCTTCAATCGCGTTTGGCAAACGCGCTCGACGTTGCGAAAGACAAATCTGGCACCGACAAAGCCGCCGCCATCGGTTTCTGCTTTGGCGGGCTTAGCGTCTTGGACATGGCCCGTAAAAACATGGCAGTGGAAGGCGTGGTCAGTTTTCACGGCCTGTTCGGTGCGCCGGGCAATACAGACGACAAGATTGGCCCTAAAGTTCTCGCACTGCATGGCTGGGAAGACCCAATGGCCACGCCAGATGACGTCATGGATTTCTCGCGCGAGATGACGGGTGCCAAGGCAGACTGGCAGCTGCACGCCTATGGCGCGACGATGCATGCTTTCACCAATCCGGCTGCCGCCAATCCAGACTTTGGAACGGTTTATGATGCGGGCGCGGACCGCCGCAGCTTCGCCGCTTGTAAGGACTTCCTTGCCGAAATCCTCGGCTAGATGACAAGCGGCGCCTCGCTGACCCGTCGCGGCTTGCTTGCAAGCCTCCCTGCGAGTGCGCTGATCGTTTCGGGCTGCCAGTCCGAACCAACGGCAGAAGACGTTCTTCGTTCACTGATCGAAGGGCCGGACGACAATCGCGCGCCTGCAGCTGGGATTGTTGTGATGCGGAACAATCTTGTGGTCGCGCAAGCCGCTGCTGGCGAGGCGCAAGTTGGCACGCTTGCCTTCACGACGCGATCTGCCTTGCGCGCTGCGTCAGTGTCAAAAATGGTCGTCGCCCTGACCGCGGAAAAGCTTCATCACGATGGCAAGCTAAATCTCGACAAAGGGGTCCGAACCTGGCTTCAATTCTTCCCGAGCGACACCGCAGCTGGACCCGAGGGGCCAAGCCTTCGTGCTCTGCTTAGCCATACAGGCGGGATGAAAGACCCTGAAGTCTACTGGCTCGCGCATCCTGGAAACATCGAGACACTTCTGACGCGGGAGGCCTTCCGCGACAATACCGATTTCGAGTATTGCAACCTTGCCTATGGCGTGGTGGCGACAGCGATTGAGGTCGCGACCCAGCGCCGGTTTGACCGTGTCGCGCGGGACATCGTGCTAACACCTATGGGCCTTGATGCTGGGTTTAACTGGTCGGGCGTCACGCCAGAGAAGAAACGCGCGGGCGCGACTCTGTACCGCAATTTCGGTAATGGCTGGGCTTCGCAGATTGATGACCGGGACATGCTACGCGCCTCAGAACCGTCTGTTCTGTTGGACGATGGGGCAGACCTTATGAGCTATCAGCCCGGCACCAATGGCACGCTTTTCTCACCCCAAGGCGGTTTGCGGGCTAATCTGATCGATCTCGCAACGATTGCTGCACGGCTGAAATACGCGCCGGAGCTGACGCGTCCGGGCTGGTCGCTGAATGCGGCAGAGTCGAACGGCGTGCATGATGGGCGCTATTTCACGCGATACGGCACCGGTGTGCAGATCCATCCGGCGGAAGAAAGTCTTTGGCCGGGCCACGAAGTTTGGGGCCATCATGGCGAGGCCTATGGGCTCTATTCTGGGGCGTGGTATGTCCCGGACTTGAACGTCAGTTTTGCTTATGCGGTCACGGGAACGCCTGATGGAACGCCAGAACGAAGCGTTCGCCATCCAGCCTTAAACGTTTTCACCGAGGTCTTGATGGACGCCGTCCTGGCCGCCTATGCCGCAAGCCCAGCAAGCAAGTAAAGCCCCGTCGCCGAAACGCCGCCAACCAGCGCATAAGGCAGCTGCGTGCGCACATGTTCCATATGATCACATCCTGAGGCGAGCGAGGCGATAATCGTCGTATCCGAAATGGGAGAGCAATGATCGCCAAACACACCGCCGCCCATTACAGCGGCAATCGCGAGCGGCAATGGCACTCCTGCCCCAACCGCGAGCGGGACAGCCACGGGCACTAGAATGCCATAAGTCCCCCAACTGGTTCCAGCGGTGAAAGATGTGATGCCCGCCGACACAAACAGAATGGCCGGGATCATCCAAGGCGCGGGGAAGCTGGAGGCAATGCTAGCGATAAACTCGCGCATGCCCACCGCGTTCAAGCTCGCCCCGAGGACAAGCGCCAGATAGATCATAGTGACCGCTGGCAACAGGTCGCCCATGCCTTTGAAACCGATATCAACAAGCTGGCCCTTGGCGCGTTTGGAATGCGCTAGACACATGAAAGCCACGGCGGTCGCCAGAATAACGGACCAGAGGATGGCCTGTGCGCCTGATCCTTGCCGGATATCGCCGTCGCCGGTCCACAACATGAAACCGATCGTGCCGCCAATCATGACCAGGAGTGGGATCGCCATATAGACCGCGAGTGAGGGTGGCTCGGGCGCCTCATTGAAGGGCCCGCTCACAACGGCAGACGCGCCTCCCCCTGCTTCCTCGACCGCAGCTAGTGGTCCGAAGGTTTTATTTGAGAGCACGGTGGCAAACACCAGAGCAATCGTGATCCAGGCATAGAAATTGAGCGCAATCGTTGACATCAGGACGCCTGTCGCCCCCTCAACCCCATTCTCGTTCAAGAGGCCCAAAAGATAAGCGCCCCAACCATTGAACAAGACCAAAACACTGACCGGCGCGCAGGTGGAATCGATGATATAGGCCAGACGCTCGCGGCTAACTTTCAGCTTGTCGAACAGCGGCCGCCCGAGAATACCGGTGGTTAGAAGACTGATATTGGTCTCCACGAAAATCAGGAGCCCGCAAATCGCTGTGACCAGCCCTGCCCGTCGAGGCGTCGAGGCAAAGCCGGAATTCTGCAACCGCTCGACCATCGCGCTGATGCCGCCGGAGCGTTGCATATAAACGATCAAGGCACCGATAATCAGACAGAACAGCAAGACCCGCGTATTGTAAGGGCTGTCAAACACACCGACGGCGCGATCAATACCGCCGAGCGCTCCCATGAAGGGGTTGAACCCGGCAATAATCGTCTCGCTGAGCCAAATCGCGACGCCAAGCGCCCAGAACACATTGCGCGTCCAGACGGCAATGATGATGGCCAAGAGCGGCGGCGTGATCGTGAGCCATTCCATCGTGCTAGTTCAGGATGTTCGGCGATACGAGCTCAGAGGTGCGCGCCTCATGCGCCGCGCGGACGAGGCGGAGCATGTTCCCACCCCAAATCTTCGCAACATCTTCGCGCGTATAACCCGCAGCGAGCAAGTCGCGCGTGATCTTCTGAAGCATTGAAACATCGCTCATCCCGTCGACGCCGCCGCCGCCATCCCAATCGCCGCTAATGCCGACATGATCAGGGCCGATCAGCTCCAGCACGTGATAAGTATGCTCCATGAATTTCTCATAGGTCGATCGCGGCGCGGGGAACTCTTTGCCAATCTCTGCACGAGCGGCCATCCATGCCTCGAGGGTTTCTGGCTCCATCTCGCTTGGATTGCTGCCATAGGTTTCGCTGAGCGCTTCCAGAGCGGCGACACGCTCCGGCGACGGCTGAAGCGCTTCGAGATAGCCGCCAAAAATGTTCATCTGAATGACGCCGCCATTCTCAGCCAGCTCTAACAGCAACTGGTCATCAATATTGCGTGGATGGTCATAGATGGCGGTGGCGCCAGTATGTGACAAGATCACCGGCGTCGTCGAAAGCGTCATCATATCGCGCACGGTCGCATCGCTCGCATGGCTGCCATCGAGCACCAATCCCAAGCGATTGGCTTCGCGCACCAGATCCTCGCCGAGCGGGCTCAAACCGTCATAGATTTGGTTGATGTCAGTGGCACTGTCGGCAAACTGATTGTTAGCGAAATGCACCGGCGCGATCATGCGCAGGCCGCCAATATAATAGTGCTCCATAAGCGAGACATCGGTGCCGAGCGGATAGGAGTTTTCCATGCTCTGGAACACGACTTTCTTGCCTTCGCTGAGAATGCGTTCGGCATCGTCTGCGGTGAAGGCTAGCTCGACCTCTTCATGATACTTTGCGGCAAACTCGCGGATCGCTGTTTGGCGCAGCAGGCCATGCGTTCGCGCGGCTGCATAGCTTGCCTCATCGAGCGGGCCCTGGCGCGTAAAGATCACCCAGAATCCGCCATCGAGCCCGCCTTCATTCATGCGTGGTAGGTCAACGTGCGTGCCATCCTCTTCCCAAGTCTGGCGGCGCTTGAAGTCATAGGCTTCGGTATGGAACAGAGCTGGCGTATCTAAGTGGCTGTCAAAGACGGCAATCGATTCATGAAACGCATCGACGTCCGACACCGGCGCAGCGCTCGGGGCCTGATTCTCAGTGATCTCACTGCCCGCGCCAGGCAGTTGCGGCGCGCAGGCGGCCAACCCGAAAGCAACCAATCCCGAAACCCCTAATCGCAGCATCATCAAACTCCTCTAGATCTTGCTGTTTGACGTAACGAAGAACCTGTTCAAAGCAAGTCCAAGGACGGATCAATCTCCCAAATCAGCTGCTCCAAACCGACAAAGCGCAGCATTCGGGCGAGTTCTGCTTCGAGTTTCGCCGCGCGGGCGGGCGTCCATTTGACCTTTGGTTCTTTCCAAAGCTTCAGCACTCGAAGCGTTCCCGCCTTGCGGTCGGCCTTGATTTCAATCCGCCCGACAAACCGGTCCCCCTCAAGCAAGGGATAGATATAATAGCCCCATTTTCGCTTTGCCGCTGGGACGAACATCTCGACCGTATAGTCAAACCCAAACAAGCGTTTCAGGCGCGTACGATCCCGCGCGACAGGGTCAAACGGATTGAGGATACGAAGCCGCGAACTTGGCGCCTCAGCATGCGCCAGTCTGGACTCAATATCGTCCGGTGCCCAAGCGGTGATCGTGTTTCGGTCAGCGGTTTCGATTTCGACCGGCACCAGATGAGCCATATTCCCGGCGGCCCATTGTTTGGCTTCTGCGTTCGAGACGGCAGCCCAAAAGCGCTGAATGTCGCCTTCGGATCCAAACGCCATACGGTCGAGTGCCGCCCGGCATAACCAATCAATCTGCGCCTCATCCGACGGAACTTGGTCTAACAATTCGGAGGGGATTACACGCTCGCTAAGATCATAGAATTTGGTGAAATTCTCACGATGAGAGGTCGATAGCTCGCCCGCATACCACATATAGTCGAGCGCCAATTTATGCGGCGGGCGGGCCCACATTTTCTTCTCGCCCTGAACCTTGGTGTCAAAGGCTTTGGTGCATAGCGGACCTTCGGCGCGGATGCGATCTTTGATGGCGTTCCGGCCATCGGAGTCGAGCATCCCGCGATGCCATTCCCACTTTCGGACCTTGGCTTCCAAGCGCCGGAACTGGCGCTGCCACATCGGATAGAAATCGATCGGAATGACTGACGCATCGTGGGTAAAATGCTCGAACACTTTGCGGTCTCTCGCGAGGTGGCGCCCAAGCATGGGTTCGCGATAATTTTGGTTGCGGCTCCACAAAATATGGTGATGAGCACGCGAGACGACTTGGATCGTATCGAGCTGAACAAAGCCGAGCGTCTTGATCAGATCATCAAGATCAAGCTTGCCCGTCGGTGTCGGCGCAAGCCCTTGCCCGGCCAGCCAAAGGCGTCTGGCGTCGCGGTTGGATATTCGGAGCGGCGCGCGGTCCGTCACGATTATTCAGTTGCCGGGCAACCGCCCCCAGCTTCGTCCGTCTTCTTCAGCACCCAGTCGAAGGCTTGGCTGAGAATGTTGCGATAGGTCTCGCCGTCATAAGCAAGGTCCGAATGGCCGAGCGCGGAATAGAAGCTGCGGCCATCGCCCGGACAGCCAACCCAAATAACCGGATGGTCAACCGGCTCCTCGCCCATGGCCCAGGTCGCGAGATTCTGAACATCCGCGCCTTCTGGCTTGAAATCGGTCTCGTGAATGCCCGCCAGCGGGTGCAAACCGTAATCGCGAGGGTGGCTGTCAAAGAAATACCACTCATCATCATGTTCCCAGACCGTTGGTGTTCCGGCCATGATCGGATGGGTGTCATCCAGCGTTTCAACCCGTACAATATGGAAATGCGGCGTCAAAGGATGGCCGGTAAAAGTCGGGCCAATGAGCGAGTTTGCGTACCATGCCCAATCGGCATGAGTATTGTCGCCTGATCCATGCAAGCCGATCCATGCGCCGCCAGCTTCGAGCCAAGCACGAAAGGCCTGCTCTTGCTCTGGGCTGAGCGTGTCACCGGTCGCATTGTTGAATACGATAACATCAAAGCGGGCGAGATCTTCGGCATTGAACACCGCGGCATTGACCGTGGTGAAGATCCCGAAACCGCGCTTTCTGGACAATTCGACGAAATACTTATCTGCGCCCGCAATCCCTTCATTATGTCGCCAGCCATTCGTCTTGGAGAAGACCAATATGGCCGGCTGCTGCATCCATTTGGTGATATGCGGCGGGATTTCGTCATAGACGATGGGCGCATCCGCTTGGTCTTGCGCGAGGCTCAGCTGGCTACTCAATCCGATGCTTAGCGCGGCTATCGTGAGCAGGCGTTTGGCGCCCTTCCATATCTGTCTCATCCGTCTCCCTCCGATTTTAGTTTCCGGATCGCGCGCCATTTCGCGAGGCGTTCTGCGATCGGCCCTTCGCGACCGTGCCCTTTCGGCCGGTAAAAATCCACCCGCTCCATGCCATCCGGAAAATAGTTCTGTCCGGAAAAGCTACCGTCTTGATCATGGTCATAGGCATAGCCGTCACCATAGCCTTGCTCTTTCATCATCTTGGTCGGCGCATTGAGAATGTGTTTGGGCGGCATCAATGATCCCGTTTCCCGGGCCGCAGCTCTGGCGCGTTTCATGCCGATGTACGACGCATTCGATTTCGGCGCTGTCGCCAAGTGCACCACGGCATGGGCAAGCGGGATCAAGCCTTCCGGCTCGCCAAGGCGTTCAAAGGCTCGCGCGGCTTCTCCTGCCACCATCATCGCAGTGGGATCGGCCAAGCTGATATCTTCACTCGCCATCACGACCAGTCGGCGGGCAATGAAGAGTGGATCCTCGCCGCCTTCCAGCATCCGCGCAAACCAGTAAAGCGCCGCATCTGGATCTGACCCGCGCACCGATTTGTGCAGCGCTGAGATCAAATTGTAATGCTCTTCGCGGTTTTTGTCGTACGCGGGTGCGCGTTTCTGAAGCGCTTGCGTCAATTGCTCGAGACTGAGCTGTGTGCCTTCTCTCGCCAACGTGAACGCTTGCTCCGCGAGATTTAGGAGATAGCGCCCGTCGCCATCGGCCATATCGATCAACGCGGACCGAGCGCGATCCTCCAGCGGCAATCCGCGGCCCATCTCGGCCTCTGCGCGCGCCAGAAGTGTTTCAGATGCCTCAGCCTCTAACCGGTTCAGAACCAAGACCGCACAGCGCGACAGCAGCGCACCATTCAGCTCAAAGCTTGGATTCTCAGTCGTGGCGCCAACCAGGGTCACGGTGCCCGCTTCGACATGAGGCAGAAAGCCATCCTGCTGAGCGCGGTTAAAGCGATGGATCTCATCGACAAAGAGTAGAGTCCCCTGCCCCATATCGCGCCGTCGCTGCGCCGCTTCAAACACCGTGCGAAGATCCTTCACGCCTGAGAAAATCGCGGAAATCGCTTCGAAATGAAGATCTGTTTCTTGCGCCAGCAATCGCGCGATAGTGGTCTTACCAACCCCAGGCGGTCCCCACAGGATGATCGAGGAAAGATTGCCGGTCGCAAGCATCCGGCCAAGCGCACCATCAGCGCCAAGTAGATGATCCTGCCCAACCACATCCGCCAGAACTTGAGGACGGAGTTTGTCTGCCAGCGGGCGGGGCGCGGAGTCCGACATATCGGATGCGGAGAAAAGATCACTCATGCCGTCAGCCATACCCCTGTCACCTCTTTTTGATAAGCGATCGCTTGCCATGCTTTGGGAAGCGTGACAAGAACATAAACAGAACAATCAAGAGGGATCGATGGCAAAGCTAACATTTTACACCAACCCGATGTCGCGCGGGCGGATTGCGCGTTGGATGATCGAAGAAGTCGGCGCCGATTATAATACCGTCTATCTGTCTTATGACGACACGATGAAAAGCCGCGACTATCTCGACATCAACCCAATGGGAAAGGTCCCGGCGATCAAGCATGGCGAGACGGTTGTGACAGAATGCGCCGCGATCTGCGCCTATCTTGCTGATGCGTTTCCCGAAGCGGGTCTCGCGCCGCCGACCGATCAGCGCGGAGATTATTATCGTTGGCTCTTCTTCGCTGCTGGCCCGGTGGAAAGCGCGACCCTGAACAAAGCCTTGAACATCAACACCGAAGGCAAAGAGCAAACCGCCGGCTATGGCAGTTTCGAGATGATGCGCGCGACTCTGATCAAAGCTGTCTCAGGCACGGCCTTTATCTGCGGCGACCAGTTTACCGCCGCGGATGTCTATGTCGGCTCTCAGATCGGCTGGGGGCTGCAATTTGGGACAATGCCTGCCAGTCCCGAACTCGAAGCCTATCGCGACCGCGTCTATGCGCGCCCCGCTTATGCCCGCGCCACTGAGATTGACAATGCCGCGATGGCCGATCATGGGCCTGCTATGCCCAGCGCTTAGAGGCGCTGCGTAAAAGGCTCATTGATAGCAATTGCCCTCATCTGACTGGCATGGCAGAGACAGCGCGCTGCGTTGACTCTATTCAGCGAGATGACCCATGCCCAATCCGAAAATGCCCGCCACTCTCAAAGGTTTGGTGATTGCCGCACCAAGCTCAAACACCGGCAAAACGGTTTTCACTTTGGGCCTGGTCAGCGCCTTGAGGGCGCGCGGTGTTTCTGTTGAAGTCGCGAAAGGCGGCCCCGGCTATATTGATCCCCAATTCCTGCGGCTCGCCACCGGTCAGGATTGCTACAATCTCGACAAATGGGCGTTTGGGAATGAACAACTTCGCGCCCGCGCGTCCGAGATCGCACAGAATACGGACTTGCTCATTGTCGAAGGCATGATGGGCATGTTTGACGGCGCCGCCAGCACCTCAGGTTCGACCGCCGACCTGGCCGATACGCTCGATCTTCCCGTCTTGTTGTTGGTCGATGCCAGCGGACTCGCGCAATCGATCGCCGCGATTGTTCATGGCTTCGCGACCTTGCGGGAACGGCCAAAGGTGTGCGGCGTGGTCGCGACGCGGGTTGGCAGTCAGGGACACGCTGACTTACTGGCCGAGCCGCTGAAAGAGACCGGCATTCCGCTGCTCGGATCGGTTATGCGGTCAGAGGCTTTGACCATTCCCTCTCGGCATCTTGGCCTCGTCCAAGCGACCGAGCGGGCGCAGACTGAAGCCTTGGTGACCGCAGCGCGCGAGGCTGTTGAAGCGGGCGTCGACTTGGACGCTTTGCTCCTGGCGGCGGGCATTCTGGACCCAGCGCCCACTCCGCGACGGCTTCCGCCGCTTGGCCAAAGGATCGCCATCGCGCGGGATATCGCGTTCGAATTTGCTTATCCGCACCAGCTCAACGATTGGCGCGCGCAAGGCGCGGAGCTGTGCTTCTTTTCGCCGCTCGCGAACGAAGCGCCGCGCAACGATTGCGACGCAGTTTTTCTGCCCGGCGGCTATCCAGAGCTTCATGCTGAAACGCTGTCTCAGGCGAGCGAGTTTTTGAACGGCCTGAGATCCGCTGCTGCGCGCGGCGCGCTGATCTATGGCGAGTGCGGCGGCTATATGGTGCTTGGCGAAGGCCTAGTGGATGCGCAAGGTGAGCGTCATGCCATGGCCGGACTGCTCAGCCATTCCACCAGTTTTGCGCAAAAGAAAATGCATCTAGGATACCGCGACATCACACCCGAACCGAACCCGGTTTGGACAATGCCGCTGCGCGGGCACGAGTTCCACATGTCGGTCTTGATCGATCCTGGGACAGATTCACCCTTGTTCCATCAGAAAGATGCGCGCGGAATCGATCTCGGCCCAAGCGGCGGGCAGCGAGGATCTGTGCTGGGCTCCTATACCCATATCATTGATCAAGCGCCGATGCCGACAACAGGCTAGAGCGTGACAAAACCGCTAATGCTGCGCCCGCCGCGATCGATCTCAATCTCCCAGCGGCCGGAGTCGCGGTCGAGTGCGGCGTCCAAATCGTCCAGCGTTTTGATCGGCTGACCATCAACAGATTGAATGATATCGCCGGACCGCACCACACGCCGAGCGTAGGCCCGGCGCATTACCCGGGTCACAAGCACGCCGCTATCAAACGGATCGCGGCCAAGCTCTTCGGCCAATCGCGGTGACAGTTCTGCCACCTCAGCGCCCGTGAAGGGATGCCGCCCTTCAAGCAAGACGACTTCAGCTTCGCTGGTCCCGGGCGGCGGTGCCAATCGGGTTTCAATAATCTGCTCGTTGCCGCCGCGCAGGACGCGCAAGGTCACGTCTTCGCCAGGCGACTTGGTCGCGGCGAGAAATTTCAAACCGCGCTCGTCAAACACTTCGCGGCCATCAATGCTGAGCACGAGATCGCCACGCCGCAAATCTGAACGATCTGCCGGGCCATCATCATAGACTTCCGTGATGATGACACCGAGCGGTCGCTCCAAGCCTTGCGCTTTGGCGATGTCGAACGTCACCGACTGGCCTTTTAGGCCAAGCCAAGGGCGCACGATTGTGCCTTCATTTACAGCAGCATCGACCACCCGCTTCACCATCTCAGACGGGATCGCAAACCCAATCCCATTCGATCCACCAGAGCGGGAGAAAATCGCGGTGTTGATGCCCACAAGTTCGCCGCGCGTATTGACCAGCGCGCCGCCCGAATTGCCGGGATTCACAGCGGCATCGGTCTGCAAGAAGAACGCATAGTCGGACACGCCCACGTCGGTCCGCGCTGTAGCGGAAATGATTCCGGTCGTAACGGTTTGCCCCACCCCAAACGGGTTTCCGACCGCCAAGACCAAATCACCAACCTCGACGCCGATTGTGTTGGCATAATCGAGCGTTGGCAGCGAGGTGTCTTCGCTCTCAATCCGCAAGACTGCAAGATCGGTCCGCTCATCCGCTAGGATCAATTCGGCTGGGTATTCGCGGCGATCAGCAAGCACAACGATCACTTCGTCGGCACCGTCAATCACGTGATTGTTGGTGACGACGACACCGTCCTGACCGACAATGACGCCGGACCCCAACGAATTCTGAACGCTCTGGCTGTTCGGTCCGCCGAAACGGCGCCCATACATAAATTCCTGCATGGTCATCCGGCGCTGCACCGTTTTCTTGGTGTAAACGTTGACGACCGCTGGAGAGACATCTCTGACAAGCGGCGCATAGCTCAACTCAATCTGCGCCTGGCTCTCGGGGACGACTTTATCCCAAAAGGTCTGCGCTGACGCAGAGCCGTAGAGCGGACTAACTAAGACGAGTACAAGCGCGACCAAGACCAAGAGGACGGCCACAAGAAACTTCGAGACATGTTTTGTCATGCTATAAACATAGGTCATGATTATGGCTCTATTCCGGCGCACTGGCGGAGGCAATTAGGCAGAGATGACATTTCAGTTAGGTGCCTGTTATTGTTGCAGAAACCTATGCCTCTCGCGCCCGCTTTTCCGCCAGCGCTTGTAGGTTCTTTTCGTGATCATCCCGGCTGATGCGATAAAAACTCACCGAGATCAGCATCAAGGTCCAGAGCGTGAGCAGCATAATAGCATAGCCAAATCCGAGCGTTGCAACGGAGTCCGCGCTTGCCTCTTCTGGCTTCATGCCAGGCACAATTGACGCCGTTGCGAGGATGAAAGACGCGCTGAGCACGCCCATGCCTTGCGCCAGTTTGCGCATGAAACTGATGCCGGCAAAATACACGCCTTCGGAACGGCGGCCGGTCTTCAATTCATTCTCCTCAACAATATCAGCCACCATCGCGGCGGCGAGCATTTGGTAGGCCACGATCAGAGCGATATCGAACACAGTGATGACGAGGATCGTGTAATAGAGCTCTTCGGTGCCATTTGGCGGCAACAGACCGAGCAAGCGCGCAAACACGGGCGCAGGCGCAATCGTGAAGGCCAGCACACCGATCGAGATCGCTGCGCGCTTCTTACCAAACGCTTTTCCGGCGATCGGGGCAATGATCAGTGCCAATAAGGGTGATAGAAACACGGCTAGGGTCAGGCCCGAAATCTGCTGACTGGTAAAGCCCCAGAAGAAAGTATTGATGAACTGGTTGAGCGTCGCAGAAACCCCGGTCGCGAGCAGGCCAAAAAGGGTCGCAATGAAAAGTGCCCGGAAGGACGGATTTGAAACGGTTTCCCAAATCTCAGCAATGACTTTGACCGGTGTGATCTCCCGCGCGGCAGGCGGCGGCATTAAGTGCGGAATATGTCGATGGGTCCCGACCGATGTGATCAGGATCGCCAAGAAGATACAACTCGCCCCGAGCAGCCCGTAAGTGTGCCAGCCTTCCAGATAGAAAATGCCGGACGCATCCTCCTCTGTAGGTTTAAGCAAGAAGGCGAATAGAATGACCTGAACCGCCAATCCACCGACCCAAGCGAAGAAATAGCGGAACGACATCAAGGAGGTACGCGCGTCATAGTCTTGCGATAGTTCAGCCGATAGCGCGTGCTGCGGCACCTCAAACAGTGTGTACATCAGCCGGACAATAATGGTCAGCGTCAGAAGCCAACCGAACAGGCCCATGCCCTCAAGGCCCGTTGGCGGGTTCCAAACGAAGAAATAGCCAACCGAAATCGGGATCATCGCCGCATACATGAAAGGGTGGCGCCGACCATATTTATTCTTGAGATTGTCTGACCAATACCCGACCACAGGATCAGACACCGCATCAAAGATCAGGGCAATCCAAAGCGCTGCTGCAACCCAAACAGCGGAGAGGCCGAGCACTTGGCTGTAAAAGAGCAGCAAGACATAGTCGAAACCATTATTCTTGATACCGCCAGCGGCGCCGCCCACACCATAAGCGATGCGGGTCAGAAGGCCGGGTTTGTGGGGCGCAGCGATTGCAGCGTCTGACATGAGGTCGCCTCGATCTTGTTTCGTCTAATCTTCGACCACTTCTGCGGCGGCGCGGCTACGCTCGAGTGCAGCAAGGTTAGCTTCGTGGTCTTCTCGGCTAATTTGATAGCGGAAGAGGAATGCGATCGCGGTTCCCCAAAGCGCCAGGAGGCCGAAGGCATATCCTGCGCCGAGTAAGCTCAGCGTATTGGCTGGAACATCCCCTGGCTGGATATTGCGGGAGAGATCTGCGGCCGCGAGAACAATCGAGGCCAGGAATAGACCGCTACCACGCGCTAGTTTGCGCATGAAGCTGATCCCAGCGAAATAGATCCCTTCTGAACGCCGCCCGGTTTTGAGCTCATTCTCCTCAACGATATCGGCGATCATCGATGCGGACATAATTTGATAGGCGATGATCAATGCGACATCGATCACGGTCACAACCAAAATGATCTGGAACAGCAAGTCGCTGCCATTTGGCGGCATAATGCCGAGCAGCCTTAGCAGCACCGGCATCGGCGCGATCGAGAATGCGATCGCACCAATAATAATCGCCCCTCGTTTCTTCCCCAGCCGCTTTGAAACCAAAGGCGCCAGCACCAGCGCTAACGCTGCAGAGATGAACACGGAAACGGTCAGCAAACCGGTCTGCGCCGGCGTGAACTCCCAGAAGAATCCGTTGATGTAATAATTCAGTGACGCGGCAACGCCCGCCGCCATAAACCCAAAAAGTGCGGCCAAGAACAGGCCCTGGAACGACTTGTTTGATAAGCTCTCGCCGATCTCTTTGAAGACGCGTTTGAGCGTGATTTGCCCCGCATCCTGGGGCTTGCGTAAATGCGGGATGTGGCGATGGGTGCCGAGCGCACAAAGCAGCATTGAGATAACAATCGCCACCGCCGCCAACGTCCCGTAGGTACGGTATCCGTCGACATTCAGAAATCCGCTTCCATACGTCTCTGTTTCGACCAGGAGGAAGGTAAGCGTGTAGGCTGCAATTGCGACGCCGCCGGTCCAACCGAAGACATAACGGAACGATAGAAAAGATGTTCGCTCGTCATAATCATCGGTGAGCTCCGCCACCAAGGCGCTGCTGGGCACCTCGTAGAATGTGTAAGCAATGCGCACCAATATCGTGATCATCAACAGATACGGAAACAATGCGTTGCCAGTCATACCCTCGGGCGGATTCCAAGCGAAAACATAGGCGACGGCGACCGGGATAATGGACGCGTACATGAAAGGATGTCGTCGCCCTAAACGGGTTTTGAGATTATCTGACCAGTACCCAACGATGGGATCCGTGATGCCATCCACGAACATGGCAATCATCAAGGTCGCGCCGACCAACGCTGAATCGACCCCTAGGACCTGGCTGTAATAGAATAAGAGAAAATACTCGAAGCCATTGTTCTTGATGCCATTGGCCGCGGCACCCGAGCCATAGGCAAGCTTCGTCCAAATGCCAGCTTTCCGCGCAGCTGCTTCGGCCATTATTCCTCCTTTTAAATGCGGCGGGCTTCTATTTATCCGGCCCGCTCACATTAGTGTGGCGGGGCCTAAAGCCCCAGAACCATTTTCGACATGATATTGCGCTGGATCTCATTTGATCCGGCATAGATCGATGTCTTTCGATAATTGAAATAGCTCGGCGCGACAGGCGCGGCATAGTCTGGAGTTGCGAGGTCGCTATTGGCACCAGCGCGCGCAACGGCGAATGTATCCTGAACGAACGGCGCAGCGTAACCGCCAACCGCTTCAAGAGACAGCTCGGAGATCGCTTGCTGCGCTTCAGAACCTGCACATTTCAGCATAGAGCTTTCCGGACCGACGGACTGGCCCGCCGACAGAGCAGAGAAAATTCTCAACTCAGTTGCGTTCAACGCCTCGATCTTCATTTCCATGGCCGCAAGTTTGCGCTGGAAATCTGGATCTTTCAGCAATGGCTCGCCGCCAGATTGCTCAACGCTGGCGAGCTTCTTGGTTTTCTGAAGGGCGTTTTTCAGACCCGGCGCATAAGCGTTTCCACGCTCGAACTGCAGCAAATATTTCGCGTAGGTCCAACCCTTATTCTCTTCACCGATCAGAGCATCGTCGATTTTGACGCGGACATCTTCGAAGAAGACCTGGTTGATCTCTTGCTGATTGTCCGTCGGGCCATCCAACGTCGGCAGCGAAGACACGGTGATGCCTGGCAAATCCATTGGGAAAACCAGGAAGCTGATCCCCTCTTGCGGCTTGCCCTCTTTCGAGGTGCGCACGAGGCAGAAAATCCAGTCAGCCCATTGCGCCTGTGTCGTCCAAATCTTGGAGCCGTTGAGCACATATTCGTCGCCATCGCGGACGGCGCTCATCTGCAAGGAGGCAAGGTCGGAGCCCGAACCCGGCTCAGAGTAGCCTTGGCACCACCAGATCTCAGACCGTTTGATCTTCGGCAGATGCTCGGCTTTTTGAGCGTCATTGCCGAACGCCATAATCACTGGCGCGACCATCGACTTACCCATTGGCGACATTTGCGGTGTGCCCGCGGCGGCCATTTCCATATTGAGGATATAACGTTGCCCCGCACTGAGGCCGGGGCCGCCAAACTCTTCTGGCCAATTGGCAACAAACCAGCCTTTTTCGTCCAGCTTGCGTTGCCATTCGAGCATGCCGTCTTTGTCGAGATATCCATTCTTCGACATCGCATTACGCGCTTTGAGCTCGTCTGTGTAGTTTTCGGCAATCCAGTCGCGGACTTCTTTTTGGAAGGCGAGGTCTTCTTTGGTGAATGACAGGTCCATGGGTGGCTCCTACTCGACGATATCGAACATTTCGATTTTTGGAGCGCCTGCGAGGCAAGCGCCGAGGCCAGGCTGTGCAGCCTTGAAATAATCAGTTTGGCCATGCGCTTTCAAGGCGTCGCCGGAGGCATATTGCTCCATGAAGATATAGGTCGTGTCGGACCCTTTGGCCTTATAGAGCTGATAGGTCGTGCAACCAGGTTCATTCGCCTTGACCTTGGCCATCAAGTCTTTGGCGACGCTTTCAAACTCGCCTTGTTTTCCATCTTGGATTTCGAGTGTGGCAACAACCCCAATCATGGCGCTCTCCTCATTATGTCTGTGACTACATATGAGACAGTATGCGGCTCGCCGTGAACCACAAGCCCTCCCGCCGGGAAAGGTACGCGCTTTGAGGCATGTTTTATGAACAAGTTCACCGTTCAAAGCTGACCAAACGCGCTCGGCACCCTTGGATTGGCGCCATGAGCATCGAAAATTATCGTTTTAATACGGACATTTACGCCAAAACGCGTGAGGCAACCGCATCCAGCGCCTCATCTAGCACGTGGATCCCGGCGCCAGGTTTCGGCCCCTGCTCGCTCAGCGTACGGCGCCACAAACGAGCCCCCGCCATACCGTTAAACAGGCCGAGCATATGACGGGTCATCGACGACAGCCGAACACCTTCGGCAAGGCGTGCTTCGAGATAGGGCCGATAGGCTGCCACCGCCTCAAATGGCGAGACCGATGCGGTAGTACCGTTTCCGAAAATCTGAGCATCAACCTGCCCGAGCAGTGCTGGTGTTTGATAGGCTGCCCGCCCTAACATAACGCCGTGAAAATCCTCCAAATGGGCAGCGCTCTCCTCAAGCGTTTTGATGCCGCCATTGAGGATGATCTGCAGGTCCGGCCGTTCAGCTTTGAGGGTTTTGACAAGCTCATAATCAAGCGGCGGGATCTCCCGGTTCTCCTTCGGGCTTAAGCCTTTAAGCCACGCTTTGCGTGCATGCACGGTGAACACGCTGCACCCTGCATCGGCGACCACATCGACGAAGTTGAACAGCGTTTCGCGCGGCGGGTCTTCATCAATTGCGATCCGGCATTTCACTGTCACGGGGATCGACACTGCCGCTCGCATCGCCGCAACACAGGCCGCCACCGTTTTCGGCTCCCGCATCAAACAAGCGCCAAACGCCCCGGACTGCACGCGGTCGGACGGACACCCGCAATTGATGTTCACCTCGTCATACCCAAACGCTTCGGCCACGCGCGCGGCTTCCGCCATCTTGTCGGGCTCATTACCGCCTAGCTGCAATACGACCGGATGCTCTTCTTCGGAAAACCCGATCAGCCGCTCGCGATCACCATGGATCACCGCATCGGCCGTCACCATTTCCGTCCACAGCAAAGCCCGTTTCGACAAAACCCGATGAAACGCCCGGCAATGCCGATCCGTCCAATCCATCATGGGCGCAATGCTAAACCTATGAGAATATTGCATTTTTTATCTATTTCGTACAGTCGAGTCAAGGCCAATAGACTGGTTTATTTAGTCTCATTCCGGTCTGATTTATGCTTTTTTGTATAGTCGAGCAATTTTTGTTCTTAGAGTGAAGTCTAATTCGAGTGTCAATCCACTTGAGACTCACAAGTGTTGCGCCTTGAGTGACAGGATCATGTTCATATCTCCGCGAATATCGCGTTCTTTTGAACATGATCCTGCAACATATCAGATGGGAGTTCTTGTGATGCCCCTGCCCAAAGCAGATCGGCCGTATCGCAAAGCCAATCATCAGCATTTCGGCGGCTTCTTCCTAAAACCGGACATCAGAATTCGACGCGCAACCCCAACCCTAGGAAGGTTGGGCTCGTCTGCGCGTAAATCGGACTTTAGATATTAATAGTCTCAGAAACCAGAATTGCCCGAGTCCGAGCAAACAACTCTCTGGCTATTCCGCATCGCGGTGGCTTCACTCTCCGGGCCTGGACCCCAAGTTATGGAGGAGGCAAGTCGGACAGACTCTACAAAAAACCAGCCCGGATCACGGGGCTAGGACAAGTGTTGAAACGGCAAGCTCTGTTCATTATTTGATCTAATGAACGGATTCTAGGGACGCTGCTTTGTCAGATGTGAAGGAAGATAAGCCTGTTGAGCCCTTGTTTGGCGCCGACCGCCCGATCTTGGACGAAGCAGAAGACAAGCTAGGTTACTCTGAACCCGCGAAACATGTGGCGAAATCCATATTGGAGTTCGCCTCTCCGGATGGTTTTGTATTGGGTTTGGAAGGCAGGTGGGGTTCGGGAAAGTCTAGTTTCGTAAATCTCATCTCCGAAAGTCTAACGGCCGCGCAGGGCGCGCCAGAGATTGTCCATTTCTCTCCATGGCTCATTAGGTCGCAGGAGGGAATGCTCGTTGAATTGTTCGGAGAATTAGCCGTCGCGGCGTCAAAAATAGAGCTAAGCGATCCGCAAGATGTAAAGCCACTTTCAAGAGTTCAGCGGGTTCAGGCATACTTTGAATTTGGGAAAGACCGTCGGACGAGAGACTCGTACAGACTAGCGAAACGGATCCAATCCTTTTCAGGGTACCTAAATCGTTTGAGTGCGCTTGCAAAGGTTGCAGCTTGGGCAAATGTTCCGGGCGCTGCAATTGCGGCAGACGGTGCCGGTGTGGCTTCAAACGCTACTGGCGCCTGGGGAGGCGGTCGGACGCTCGATAAAGAGAAATCTGCTCTTCAAGCAGAATTAACTCGGCTTACGCGCAAGATAGTGATCTTCGTTGATGACTTAGACCGGCTTTCTCCAGACGAGGCAGGAGAAGTCGTTCGCTTAGTTCGAGCTGTCGCAGACTTTCCCAACGTCGTTTACGTGCTTTGCTATTCAAGGGAGATTCTCGGCCAGAGCCTCAAAGAGGCTTACCGTCTCGAGGAGAGTGGCGAGTCATATATCGATAAAATCGTCCAAGTTTCTTTTGCCGTACCGAAGCCTGAAGACTTCGATCTAAGGCGAATGCTCCGTAGCGAGGTTGCCGCGCTTTTTCCGAACGAATTTTCCGGTAACGACCCGAAGAGCTTAGATCGCCAGCAACGGCTAGGTTCCGTTATAGACTTGGAGGGCCAGTTAACGCTTCGTACTCCGCGCGACGTAGTAAGGGCGGTCAACGCGATGATCCTTTATGCTGGTCCCGTCCTCGAACACATCGACCTAGCGGATATGATGTGGCTTCAACTTGTCCGTGTTCGAAATCAGAAACTCTATGCCTGGATAGAGAACTACGCGAATAGCTGGGCGGTCATTTCTCAAGGCGCCTATTTAAAGGACAGCGGTAGGGATGCAGTTCGAAAAGAGCTTTACTCGCTTCTCGAAGAAGAGGGGCGCGATAAAGATGATACAGTGTATCATTTGATGGAATTACTTCCAGGAATTGAGCGAGATTACAACCACAACGCTGAGGGTGAAAACTGGAAATTCTTTTCAAGCGAGGGTGATCAAGAGCTTCATAGGTTGGTACGCGATAAACGGATAGGAAGCCCAGAGCACTTCCGCTTCTATTTTGCCCTTTCTAAACCGAAAGGAGCGATCGGAGATGGCCGTTTCGAAACGTTTTTGAAGTTGAGCGAGTCTTCGCCAGATCAGGCGAAAGATAAGCTACTTGAACTGGCCACTGTTAAACGAAACCAAGGCGGCGTCGTTGCGGAGTCTCTGCTCGATCGATTGTCATTGGGTATTGAAATCCTCGAACAGAAACAACTGCCAGGCCTATTGTCGACACTCGCAAACTCTATGGACGACCTCGCCCGGAAGACCGGTGCTGGAGACTGGGGGCGCTATTGGGTTTGGGGCACCGCCGAACGGATTTATGAAGCTTCCATAGGAAGGATCGATCAGAAGCAGCGTACAGAATTGCTGAAATCTATGTTTGGGACAGGCAACTCGATTGGCTGGTTGAGCACTCTTCTTCGAACGGAACTCTTTTCGCATGGCGTGACCGGCGACAGAGCCAAAAGAGAAGAGGAACGTGTTCTTCAGTCTGATGAGTTATCATTGGTCATAGATGTTCTGACAACGAGATATGCCAGTCTTACGATGGAGGAGCTAGGACGGTATCCGGGAGCAGCGAACGCTTTGTACGCATGGCTACAAAGCGGTGAAGCAGGTGAAGCTGAGGTTAGGCAATGGGTCTCCGCGCAAACAAAGAGCGATGAGGGTCTATTGTCGTTTCTGGAGTCCATTCGAAGTTGGCGCGCTACGAACGATCAGGTTTCGTACCCGCTCTACGTTTCCACTATCGCTCAGTTCATCAACGCCGAGGACGCCGAGAACCGGCTTCATGTGATTGCTGATGCTGGGGGAGACAACAACGCTCATGCATCTGAATTGCTCGCAGCCTTGAGCAAAGACCGCGACTTTTAGCTTTTCCGAGTATCTCAATGTCCTGGTCAGCGTGTGCCACTTGATCGACCTCAGGGGATAATCCGATCAACCGATGGCTAATCGACTTTCTAATACTTGGATCGCTACTAATTTCCGTTGAGAACGATTTTCGTCGCCGCTTGAACGAGCGCCTCAGTATCTTCGATTCCTCCTCGAAACGGTTGGCCCGACTGATCCATTCATTGGGCTTATGTGCGCTATGCTCCTTTTTATCGACCCGAGCCATTAGCCCATTCACTTACCCGGTGACAGGCCCGAAAAAAGTGGCATCGTTTCAGGAGAGAATGGTACATCCACATAATAGTTGTCACCTTCAGGCCGAATAATAACTCCGCGCTCAGCCAGAACAGATTGAGCCAATGCCCCAATCGCTTCGAAATCAGCCTTATCCTGCCAAACTCCGTACTGCGCAAAAAGCTTGTCATGGATATCGGCCAATCTGCAGAAAAACGGCTCAAACCAATGGCCTGACAGGGCGGAGTTAGTTCTTTCCCGGTCATCAATTGCGATATCCAGTCCCCGCAAATTGCCTATATGGTAAGAAGCAAATTTCATGAGGTTTCCATATGCGCCGAGTACTTCAGCAAGCATACGATCTAGGTCGCCGTGGATGCGATATTCAATGATGGAGTTTTTTGCCGCTTCTGGGGCGGACTCTAATTGGCCCAGAAATACTTCTTCGTAGCCATTGGTAGGTTCTGCACCTATGCGGGCACAAATACGACAAACAGCGTACTCATCCCAGCAGGCCAAAATAACTTCCCACTGCAGCGCTTCCACATAGGTCCCATAGCTCTTCTGAAGAAGAGTGTTGGGAAATGCCTCGTCAAAGCGGTTGGTCACTTCGACGTGAGCGCATTCATGCGCGAGCGTATGCAATGCCAGATCAAAATGCTCGCCTTTTGGGTCACTCAGATATTCAGCTAAGCCGCCGTTTATGACGATATGACTTCGGAGTTTGCCATTCCGAATGACTGAAGGAGTCATAGCTACCCCTATCGCGTCGCCGGATGACGCAGTCAATTGACGCGTTGTTTCGTAACCGCGGTCCAGTTCAAGCAAAGCCTGAGCGTAATCGTATGCGACGGTCAAGCCATCGAGATTTGATACGTCGATGAAGCGGCTGAGGCTTCGCAGATAATTGCCAACATCATTTCCGAGCTTTCTAGCCACGTCTTCGTCAGCAAATCCACGAAGGCAAATGTTGTATCCCTCAGGAATGGAGGGTGTAGGTAGTTCTGTTTCGCTCATCGATGCCGCACGGCGAGTATTTGTGTATGCAATGCTCGTTGCTCGATTCAGTCCGGTCGGCAAGCTAAATCGCTTGTTTACTCAAGCAGTTGTAGTCGCTGTTTCGGCACAGTGACCAGATCAAACAGCGGTTCTAGCTTCTGGTTTTGGGGGTTAAAGGTCATAACCTACACAGGGTTGTGATTCTAATGATTGCTTTCGGCAAGCGCCTGAAAATTGCATCCAGCGATCATTGAACGCGCTCTCACTCAATCATCGAAACTTGCGATGCCCTCCTCAGTCTGACGAGGTCACTTCTACGCAGCCCGCAGGATCGGTTTCGTCGCCCTTCAGCTCATGAAGATAGGAATAATGGGTGGCGCAGTAGGGACAGACAATACTATTCGCGTCGCCCATTTGCAGGTAGATATGTGGATGATCGTGGGGCGCACTTGCGCCGATGCATATGAACTGTTTCTGACCGACATAGATTTTCCAGATCCCGATATCATTTTTGTATCTGATGATTGTTGGCCATGGTTTAGTCGCGGCTTTTTTTGCGGTGGTCTTGTCTTTAGGGCATCTCGCAAGTTTGGCCGACTTGAGAGTAAGGCCGGTTGCAGTCCCAACCATCACCGGAATAGTTGAGGTGCGCGTTTGCAGGCAGGTTTACCTGTATGCAGTCGGAGTCGGTCTGCAAAAATCCACGTTCGCAAGCCCATCCGACACCATAGCGGTTGCTTGTAAGATAACCATTAGCAGGCACATCAATATGCACGCAGGTTAGCTGGGCTTGCACAAAACCCCGTTCGCATTCCCAACCTACGCCATAACCTCGATCTGTGAGGTAAGCGTTTTCTGGCACCTGGATCGCGACACAACTGTTGTTCTGTTTTACGTACCCACGGTCGCACGACCATCTTGAGCCAAACGAATTTAGATATGCGTTTTCGGGAACAGCAACCGGCAGACATGAATTAGCTTCGCGTTCAAACCCGTAATGACATTCCCAACCGCGCCCGGCGACTGAGTCTGTCAGATATGCGTTTTCAGGGACCGGTATCGCGATACATTCAGACCCATTCGATCGATATCCTGTGTTACAAGCCCAACCCAAGCGACTTTCTTTTGCAGTGGCATTTTCTGGAATCGTTTTTGGGCTTGGCTGCGCTATCGCGCCTTGCACCGAGAATATTCCTACAAAGCACAAAAATGCCACACCCAACAACTTGCTAAATGAGCTTATCCGCACGACCTTCGTCGCTCGTTGAGTGTGCGTTTTTGCCATCTTTTTGCTTCCTTTATTCTACCTTTGAGCGTTTCGAGCTTTGTCGACGAAGCTCCGCCAGAGCGTCATCAAGGTTAGAGTAGGTGTACGGACCGACCTTTTATTGGACCGTGTTCACAGCAATTACGCCGTCTGGCAGGTCGGTAATATGCGTTGTCGCTGAATCTTCGACCAATGTCTTCGCAAGGCTGGGTTCGGTCTGTTTAAGAGCGGTCGTTTTTGTTTCGTTGGTCACCGCATTCAAGCTCCGTATTAGAATTGAATTGGAAGTCGCGATTTGGCGGTGCTTATGTGCCAATGTCTCGGATGCGGGTGAGAATCTCATCTGATGTTCCGAGCGCCGTCAGAGTATCACCTGAGCTAAATGTCACGGTACACTTTTTCTGGTCTCGGCTCTGAACATCGCGGAGCCTCGAGATGTGGGTAGGATTGACGTGCTCGTGCACGTTTCGATCAAGGTTTTTCAGCGTTATAAACATCATTTCTGGTGGCTTTCATTGCAGGTTGCGGTGACGCGAGTAGTTTGGAAGCGTGGTTCCCCACTCATTTGAATCGCAGCTTGCCCGCTGTGACCTTCTTTGAAGCGGGATCGACAACAAGTTCAAATTCAACGGCCTGGCCTGCAGCGGCGGAAGCGACGCCTGCTTTCACCAATGCATCGGACAAAAATCGAATATCTCGCTCGCCATCTGATCGCTTGATCAGCCCGAATCTTCGTTCGGAGTTATAGTATTTTACGGTGCCTTCAGGCATGGATACTCCAGAATTTTGCCGTTCGTCATATTGACGATCAATGGAGGGGTGACTGGCTATAAGAACGCAGGGACGGACGTTCGCTGCCAAGTCAGGTTGAATATTTTGAGGATTACGTCTCGATAAGATAACCCAGCATCAATCCGGCAAGCTTCGGGGAAATAGCTGCCGTCTCTCTTCATTCCAGGAACCAGATTGGCCTCCATAAAGTGAGGTATACCCTGAGCGTCGAACCGTATGTCGATCCGACCGAAATCTCGTGCACCCAGGGCAACAAACGCGCGCAATGCAAACTCAGCAATTTGAGACCGGAGAGCCCCATGCACAGCGCGTAGAGTTTCCCGGTTTTCGGCTTTCGCCTTGGCACCCAGAATCATATCCCCATGCTGGTTGGGTCTGGCGATAATCTCTACGGGCATCGCTTGTGGGCGTTGACCAGACTCTTCGCCGAAAATGGCGACCGTAAATTCTCTTCCCGGTAAGACCCGTTCAACCAGAGCAGCTCGACCAAAGCTATGAACGACGGACCGAACTTGCGCTTCGAAGCTGGGTAAATCACGGACGATAGAACTGTCATCAATGCCGTTCCCGTTCGCGGCATCCAGGGGTTTGACGAATAGTGGAAATTCCAACGGTAACGGGCAATCGCGGCCATACTGTTCGGGACGTGCCAGAAAATAATCAGCGGTTGCGACGCCTTTGTTTCGAAGAAATGTTTTCGCGACGCTCTTATTAGAATCAAAGTCCAGCGTTTTGAAATCTGACCCGGAATGTAGGACGTCATTGCGATCAAAGAACTCAGACAGCCAAACGACTTCTCCGCAGGAATCGTCGAAGATATATTTGACGCATAGGATCACCAGATCGGGTTGTCGATCGACGATTTCTTGAAGATCGCACTTTGATCCGACTACGCTGAACCGAACATCTGAATATTCATCGCCTATGATACCAGCGATGCCTCTGCAGGTATCAACAGAACCAAAACCGCTCTCTCGCATCCCCGCCGTCTCGGTTGTCACAACATCAATTCCGCCGAGTTCCGTGATGGGGGATTGAAGATTTGACTTGCGAGTTTTCATTGCGTTTCGCCAACGCATTGACCCAACCGCTTTTCAAAAAGGGGGTTACAGCGCCAATCATCTCCCGAGTCCGTCAAATGACCGTTTTCGGGGACAACGACTTTCACGCAATTCTGCTCCCGGGCAGCGAAGCCTCGCAGGCACTCCCATCCAATTCCATACGAATGGTCCGAAAGGTAGCCGTTTTCAGGCACATTGATCGCCTCGCAATTACCGTTGATTTTTCGGTAACCACGCGAGCAGGTCCACCCGTCTCCATACGTGCTTCCAGACAAGTACCCGTTACTCGGAACATTAATCTGTAGACAGGTGTTCATTTCTCTCGCAAACCCGCGCTCGCATTCCCAGCTGCGACCGTCTGCCTTTAGATAAGCATTTGCAGGGATGGTGATTTCTCGACACACTCCATTCGAAGGCTCGAACCCGCGATGACAATCCCAACCGCTACCATAGCGTCTGTCATTCAGATATGCGTTTTCCGGCGCTACAATGGCTACGCATGCACCTTCTATTTCCCGATATCCGGTATTGCAGGACCAACCTTCACCGTAGGATTGTTTGGTCGCGTTGTCAGGAACAGGCGTGGTAATTGATGTTTGCGCGGAAGCAACGGCAAACAAAGCGAATAGCAGCACCGATGAGAATGCTACAATTGATGACTTTCTAATGCTGATGCGGCCCCGAGAACTGATAAACTTACTCACTCTCTGTTTCCTTCTTTGTTGGTCGACGGGCGCTCGTTGCAGCCCGCTTAGATTCAAGGAAACGATCAGAATCCGCTTCAATCGCTTTCGCTAGGTCTTCGTGATCCACGGACCAATAATGGGTTGCGCCTGGTTGACCTTTTGGGGGGCGTACCACGAGGATTGTCTCAATATTCCGAAAAGCTAGGAACGATAATCCGACGATCGATTCCTCTTCAGATTCGATCGTATAGTCCCCAGCTGGCAGTTGCTCTTCGACGCCGTCAATCGAAAATGGAAACTGGAAAGTGACCAGCTTTTTATTGATCCTTTTGACCATGCGCGTACTCCCAGAGCCGGACTATCGGGCCCAACCAAACCGCGCGCGCGTGCTGGCCTCTACGAAGCCGTTCTGCCAGAGCTCGAATGCTAACTATATTTTTCGATTTGGTCAGGATATCGAAATTCACCAGTGCATTCGTCCAAAATGCACCATAGATGACCAATCGCTCATATGGGGATCCAAATCCGAATTACAATAGCATCAGCATTCACCATCGAGTGAAAGATGGCTGTCCCAATAGCAACGAATTCACCCAAAAGTGGTGTCCAGGCTGGCTAAATATACATCATAACACGCCCCGAGCAGGGCGCTCATTTGATGTTCGCTTGTGACCTATAAACTAGGCGCTAAAGGCTAGAACCCAGTGGGTCGTTTTCCATTTAGCCCGCTAACCCACTATGCGGTGATTGCGCGGGAGCGTTTGCCGCGAGGATTGTAACATGACTTCATGATCATTACCTACAAAGAACTGAGTGCCAATTCGGATTTCAGCCCCCAGCCCATTCCGATGGGTAGTTGGTAGTAGAGTGAGAGAGCCGGCTCGTGTTTGTCGGCTTTCTTTATTCTAGAGTTTGAAAACGCTGCTCTTGGGAACGGTGGTTGGACCGATCTAGCGCTCAACGTTCAAATGCTTTGAAGCCGATGTCTGCCCGTGACCATTTTCAGCGACGGTTTTAGGGTGACTTAAGCCGCTGAGCTTGTATCTCTTTCTGCTCGCTGACCGGCAATATGCCGCGTTTCATGGGTTGCGGAAGTCGCTAATAGACGAAGCCGTAGAGTGTTTCGGGTTCCAGGATGAGCTTTTTTCGCAGTTTCACACGGGTTGGATGGATCGCTTCCATCGTGATCGCTTGCGCATTCCTAACTGCACCAGCCGCGCAGGCTGCACATTCGAAGCAGGAGCAAGCGTCAGCCTGCGGTATGCATCATGATGGTGTCTCTGAGACGATCGTTGAACAAACGAGTGAAGAAGCCCATGAGCATCACGCGCATGGGTGTGGATCCTGTCACTTGCAAGCGGATCGCGCTGTTGAATGCGCCGATCGATTGAGTCCGCCCGAAGCGCTTCTCGTTCGTCGGACACACCGGGAGCGCATGGTAAGCGCCCCGAGAGATGCGCCTTATCGACCTCCTTCCGCCTGAATTTGAACACGTTGGCGAGCAGAAATGATGCCCGCCTGAGATTTTCAAATTCAGGATAAATAAACATGGCAAATAGATTCCAGGCATCCGCGTTGGCGGTTGCAATGACGGCGTTCGCTATACCAAACGCGATCGCGCAAGATGCCCCCAATACAGAGGGCGATAAACACCTCCACGATGATCATGAAGATCACGACGATCATGATGACCACGATCACGAAAAGATACTCGATACCGTCGTGGTGCAGGCAACGAGGTCTGGCCGATTAGCACAGGACGAACCCGTCAAAGTCGAACTGATCAATCGTGAGGAGATCGAAGAAAAGGCGATCATGCGCCCCGGCAATATCGCGACGCTTGTCAACGAGACCGGCGGCATTCGGGTCCAGGTGACGTCGCCGGCGCTCGGCGCTGCGAACATTCGCGTTCAAGGCCTTTATGGTCGCTACACTTCGTTGCTGGCTGACGGACTACCGCTCTATGGCGGGCAAGCTTCATCACTCGGGCTCCTGCAAATCCCCCCGACAGATCTTGGACGGGTTGAGGTGATCAAAGGTTCTGCGTCTTCCCTGTACGGCGCGTCTGCGCTTGGCGGCGTCATCAACCTCGTATCGCGTGAACCGGATGGCGAAGCTGAAGGCGAGGTATTGTTGAACTTGACTTCTCGCGACGGACAGGACCTGACCGCTTATGGCGCTATCCCCTTATCAGATCAGATGAGTGCCTCGTTGACGCTTGGCGCTCATCGCCAAACGCTCGAAGACTTCGATGGTGATGGCTGGATCGACATCCCTGCCTATGACCGCTTCACCGCGCGCCCGCGTTTATTCTGGGAAGGCCAGAATGGCGCCACCGCCTACGCCACTTTGGGCTTCATGACCGAAGACCGTGAAGGCGGCACACGTGAGGGCCGCACAGTGCCGGACGGATCATTTTTCCCGCAGAACCAGGACACGACAAGATGGGATGGTGGCCTCAAGGTTGAAGTACCCCTCAGCGATGCACTGACCGGACAGGTGCGCGGCTCTTTCATGACCCAGGACCATGATCATCGCTTCGGGGATCTCCTGGAAATCGACCAACATGAAAGCACCTTGCTCGAAGCTTCCCTCGCCGGACAGAACGGGGGCACCAATTGGGTCGCCGGTATCGCGGCGCAATCGGAATCGTATACGTCCGAGACATTTCCGACCTTCAATTATGATTATGATGTCCCCGGGCTATTCGGGCAGATTGACCATGACTTGAACACCGATCTGTCAGTGTCCTTCAGTGGCCGCGTGGATGATCATTCAGAATTTGGAACCCAGTTCAGCCCGCGGGCTTCTGTACTGTATCGCCCGGGTGATTGGACCATTCGCGCCTCTTTCGCCGAAGGCTTCTTCGCGCCCACGCCTTTCGTTGAAGAGATCGAAGCGGCTGGCCTGTCGCGCCTCGAACCGCTTTCAAATCTCCAAGAAGAAACCGCACAAACGGCCTCGCTAGATATCGGTTACAAACGCGGGCGGATTGAGACCAACGTCACGCTGTTCGCCGCCGATGTTGACGGTGTGACCCGTCTGGAGGAGTTCGCTTCTGTGCCTAGCGGTACGCTTGACCGCGTCCGATTGGTCAATACGCCGGGCACGACGGAGTTTCGCGGCACCGAGCTTCTACTGAGATATATCTGGGGCGACTTCAAGCTCACCGGGAGCTACCTGTACATCGACTCCAGCGAACCGAACGAAACAGGTCAAGGCCGCCAGCAGGTTGCTCTGACGCCGCAACACACCGCTGGTATGGTCGCCATGTGGGAGCGGCATGGCGAGTTCCGGCTGGGGCTGGAAATGTACTATACCGGCGAACAACGCGTTGAAGGCAACCCGTTTCGAACGACAAGCGATCCTTATCTGGACATTGGCATCCTCGGTGAAATCACGCTGGGCCGCGCCAGCTGGTTCATCAATGCCGAGAATATTCTGAATGTTCGGCAAACCCGGGAAGACTCGCTACTGCTGCCGGTCCGAGCCGCAGACGGCCAATGGACAACCGATATCTGGTCTCGAAATGACGGCTTCATCGTGAATGGCGGCGTTCGGCTGAAATTCTAACGCTCGATGAAAGCGGCGCCTCATCGCTTCGGGTGAGGCGCCACCCTGGCCGCAATTGCCGCAAGCCATATTCTGATTACTGACGGCGAAATACGTAACGTCTGCTTTTGCTCGCGATTCAGCATCAACTTGGCCAAGCATCACGTAGCGCTGCCATGAAGGCGGAAAGGTCCAGGCCTTTAGGATGGTATACATGGCCAGCCTCAACGATCGAAAGGAACGCTTCCTTATTATAGTTAGGTTCAATCTGTAGGCCTTCCGCGATTTTCTCGGACGCTTCCTCATGGCGACCGAGCAAGACGAGCGGTATCGCCCGGTGCAAGAGGTTCATCGTATAACTGGGGTCGCGAACTGCGCTTTCTTCCAATGCTAGGAGCGATTGTTCATATCGACTAAGGCGCAAATTGCACATACCGCGGTAATTGGCCCACAAAGCAAATCGCCGATGATGTGGCGCGTCGCGTTCCGAGGATTCTATTAAAGCGATCTGGTCAGCATCGCTATATACGATGCACCGCTGCCACCCCAGGATCGCCCGCGCGTGAGGGTCGTTTGGATTGAGTGCGACCGCGCGCTCAAGATAAGGTATGGCTGTTTCGTTTTGCCCAGAAAACATTTTCACGATACCGGCTGCCACCAAGACGTCCGGATGCTGAGGGTCGCTTGCCTGGGCGAGTTGTAAATGGCGTTCGGCCTTGGCGCGCAAGGTTACAAAATCCGCGTCACCCCAACCATTGATCAAGTTCTGAGCCAGTTGAACAGCCATGCCTGCGTTCGCCAGGGCATGGTTCGGATCAATCGCGAGGGCGGCTTCGAGATGACTAATGATTGAGGCTACTGACTGGCGGTTATAACTCCAGCGTTCCGCTTCAGCAGCGTATAGGTGCTCGTAGAGCGACAGATCAAATGCCCCTCGCGCAAAAACCGACTTTAAGGATGCGGTTTCAATCTCGCTGTTCACCGCAGTTGTGATTGACCGGACGAGATCGTCCTGCACCTCGAAGAAATCGTCGAGTTCGGCATCCCTCTTTTTCTCCCAGACCACGCCTTCGCTATCCCGGTCGATCAGTCGTATACGCAATCTGATCATCCGCCCGCGTCGCTGGAACGAGCCCGACACTTGATAGCGTACATTCAAGCCAGATGCATCGGGGGCCAGCCCTTCAATGCGATCCGATCCATTCGCATTCGCAAATTGCATCGCAGAACTAATCGGCACGACACGTAACGAGGGCGTCCGAGACAATAAATTCGTCAAGTCGCGGCAAAGCCCATCGGCCAGAAACTGATCGTCCGACTGCGCACTAACATTCTCAAATGGCAGCACGATAATATCCCAATCAGACGTTCGTTTTGGGTTAGGTGCTGTGATGGTGTCTGGCGTCGGAAGGCGCAACTGGTAGCCGCGCTTCGGGATGGTTTTGATCTCATCACCCAGCCCATGCGGATGACTGAGTGCCTTGCGGAGCAGGTAGATAAGGCGCGTGAGGTTCTCATCACCAATCGCCGAGGGGCCCCAGATTCGGTCCATCAGCTCGTCCCGGCTCCAAACGTCGCCTGGCCTCTCCGCGAGTACTCGCAGCAAGTCCATGACCTTGAGCTCGACGGTGCTGACACCTTCATCGCTTCTAAGTTCCAGCGCCTTTGGGTCTACCGTGACCGTGCCCACCGCGAACACTCGCTGGTCTGGCAAGCTTACATCATTCGCCATGATCGTTCCCCACAAACGGCCAGTGTAAGTCAGCGCGCTGAAACCCCACCGATATTTAAATCATCTTTTCATCAGGACGCTCGTTTTGCAATCGATCACTGTTGCGCATGTCCAAAATTGACCCGTGTGCACTGCACGCGAGCCGCCAGGAGGGAAAAACATGCCACTACCAGAAGTACGTAGCGCGACCGGAGAAGAGGACAAAGCAAAGGTGATCAACGCCTTCGTTATGGGGTTTGCCGCTGACCCTGTCATGCGGTGGTTGTGGCCAGATGCCAAAGGGTATCTTGAAGCAATGCCTCGGTTCTCAAGCGCTTTCGGAGGCAAGGCGTTCGATCACAATACGGCGCACCTTGTTAATGACGGAAAAGCCGCTGCCACATGGCTGCCGCCTGGCGAGGATGTCGATCCTGACCCGGTTGTGAGTGTTCTTACCGAAACTCTGCCCGAAGACCGCCTCGAAGATATCCTGGGGGTGCTTGAGCAAATGGATACGTATCACCCGCATGAGCCGTGCTGGTATCTCTCTATCATTGCCGCAGATGTGAACTATATGGGCAAAGGGCTTGGCGCAGCCCTAATGAAGCATGCGTTGCTCGCCGCTGACGAAGCCGGTTTGCCCGCCTATTTGGAAAGCTCCAATGTGCGCAACGTGGCGTTTTATGAGCGGCACGGGTTCGAAATCATGGGCGAAATTCAGGTCGGAACGTCGCCAGTTGTCCGCCCGATGCTACGCGAAGCGCGCCGATAGAGTTTCACGCGGGTGCGGCCTTCGAAATGACCCTCGAAACTCTCTACTACATGACGCAGATCATTGCCGTGCTGGCCATTCTCGGTTCGCTCATCGCGATCTGGTTCCAAATGCGCCAGAACCAGATGGTCGAACGTGCAGATAGCCAGCGGGAGCTTTTAGCTAAAGCGGTGCAATGGACCAACACGGTTCGAGACGACAAGGAGCTGCTCGACGTGGTTGCGCGGCTGTTGGAAGACTACGCCTCAGCCGATCCAGCCGATCAGGCGCGATTTTTTGCGTGGGGGTTTGAGCTCCTGATGACAGTCGAAATGGCAATGTACATGCACAAGGACGGCTTCATGAACGACGCGTCCTACGATGGTTTCATGCAAGTGGGGATGTCAGTGATCAAGACACCCGGCGGCCAAGAATGGTGGGAAGAGGTTCGACACATCTGGGGTGCGGATGCTGTCGAGGAGCTTGCGAAACGGATGTCTGAGATTGGTAATCAGGTCCCGCCTTACAACGAGCTTCGCCCCGATTTCAAACGCTATATGGATCAAAAGCGGCGCGAGACGGTGGACGCGTCATGACCCTCGAAACCCTCTATTACATCACGCAGATCATCGCGGTGCTGGCCATTCTCGGCTCCCTTATCGCGATTTGGTTCCAGATGCACCAAAATCAACTGGTCGAGCGCGCAAACGGTCAACGAGAGCTGCTGATGCAGGCATCTGATTGGTTTAATGTAAATCGGGATGATCCTGCCCTTTTCGACACGCTCGCGCGTTTGATGGAAGACTACAAAAACGCGGACCCGGTGGATCAAGGGCGCTTCTCATCATGGGGGTTCGAACTGCTCTTCATGGTGGAGTCGGCGATGTACATGCATCGCGACGGTTTTTTGAACGAAAAGTCCTATGACGGCTTCCTCCAAGGGGCGCTTGCCCTCGTGAAGACGCCCGGCGGCCAGCAATGGTATGAGGGGGCTCAGCATATTTGGGGAGCAGACGCGGTCGCCGAGCTTGAGCAGCGGATGATTGAGATCGGCGATCAGATTCCACCCTGGAACGAACTTCGCCCCGAATTCGGGCGGCACATAGAGCATAGGCAGCGTGAGCGGGTGCAAGCGTCATGAGCCTCGAAAGCATCTACTATATCGGGCAATCGATCTCGGTGGTTGTAATCATCGCGACCCTCTTCGCGATTCTGCACCAGGGCCAGCAGGCGAACCAGATTGCCCGCAGTGAGCTCAGTCACGACCAGCTCCTCAACAGCCATGGTCTTCTCGGACCGACGGTCGCGACAAATCCCGAATATGCCGACTTCCTCGTGCGGGTCCTTGAGGAGAACGCGGCCATGAGTGCGACAGACCGAATTCGTTTCCTTAACTTCATGCACTCGCTCGTGATTGTTTTCGGGAGTGCCCACACGCTCAAATCTAAAGGCATGATCGAAGCGCAGATGTTCGCCGATTCCGCCAGCGCGATGGTCTGGTGGATGCAATTCGACCGGTCGCGAGGATGGTGGAAGGGGGCGCGTAAACACTATAGCGATGGCGTCCGCGATGCGATCGACGAGATCGTCGCCAACCGTCAGGTTAGCCCGGTTGGGGCGACGCCATGACCCTCGAAACGATCTACTTTATCGGCCAGACGATTGCCGCGGTTGCAGTGGTCGCCTCCCTTCTGATCGTCGCTTTTCAGCTGCACCAGGCGAACCGGCAAAGCGCGGTCAATATGGCGCTGGACATCGCCGCGGCCGCGGACCGTAGCTTCGATCCGATCTACCAGGACGGTAATATCTCTATCTGGGCTCGCGGCCTCGCCGGGGACCCGGAAATGACCGATGCAGAGAGACTCGCCTTCGACCTGTTCATGGCCCGCGTGACGCACAATGGCGTCCAGATCGCCTTTTCGATCAAGCGCCGACTTTACCAGAAACAAGATGCGCTGAGATTCGCATTCAAACTGTACCATCAAATTATCAGCACGCCGGGCGGAAAAATTTGGTGCGACGCGAACGCGCACAAGCTGTCGGAAGAGTTCATCGAGCTGATAGAAGCGGCCGCTACAAAAGGAGAGGGTGCAAATGGTTGATAATAAGAATGCACCCCATCGACTCCAAAGAGCGGCTCTTCTAGCGGAGATCATCGCTGCTGTCGCAGTTGTGGTTTCGCTAATCTTTGTTGGGCTCCAACTCCAGCGCGGCACCGAAGAAGCTATCGCCAGCACCCATCAAGACCTTCTCCTGATCCTGAACGATAACGATAACTGGCTTCAGGACCCGGTCTTCGCGGACGCCCTTCTAAGGTCCGAACAGGGGCGCTCAGCTGTCAGTGACATGGAGTATCTCCAGATTGCCTATTGGGTGGGGCAGCGCCTGAGTTTGTGTGAAAGTGTGTTCCAACGGCGCGAGGATAACCTGGTTGACGACGATATGTGGTCCGCCTGGGCGAATGGGTGCGCAGCGGTCGGAGACAATCCTACCGCCTTGGAGGTTTGGCGAGAACGGCGTGCTTGGTTTGCTGACAACTTTGCCGACTGGTTCGATGAAGCACGCGCGAGAAACAATCGATGACTGACGGAAACCGGTACGGAAAAAACGACAGGCGAATGCGGAGACACGAGTGTGAGAGCTTGGAGGATATCGGTTGTGGTGAGCAGACGCATAAACTCCTTTTTGAAGCGATGCTTGTCACCACTGCGTCGGTTGGAGAGGACAGCGAAAACCCGTGACCCCAACCTCATTAACCAGCCTAACAGATTTTTGCGTCGCAGTTGTCGGCTTTTCTGGCATCGTGGCTGCGCTCGCCTATCAAGGCTCACGATTTGCGCCACTTGATCGCTTTCGCGTGTTTACCTTGCTGCTCTTTGCTCTTTGCGGCGCATTTGGATCGCTGGCTCCGATGGTCGCGCAGGGGTTCGGGGCGCCTGCACCGCTTTATTGGCAAATTGGGGCTAGCACACTGTCGCTCCTCATGATCGGCTCAATCCTCGCGACGTTTATGGCGGCCTGGCAGCTTCCGCCAGCCGACCGCGCCAAGCTTCAACTTTATGTGTGGGTTCTCGTCGTTGGCGGAAACGCGGTCCTCGCCGTTTGGTTAGCCGCAAGCATCGTCGCGGTGCCGGGACCAGGACCTATTATGACAGCTATCATCTGGCAGCTCTTCTTGTCTGTCCTGCTCTTCATCCGCTTGATCCTCAACCCCCGCCCAGTGAGTTCCGAATGACCTTGGAAACCGTCTATTACATCACTCAAATCATCGCCGTTATTGCTGTCGTCGCTTCCCTGGTCTTTGTGGGGATCGAGATCCGGCAAGGCGCCGAACAGACACGCCAAAACACGCGCGCTGTGAAAGCCGCTGCGAGTTTCGAAGCGATGCACTCTTGGGCGACATTCAACGAGATGGCCCTCAGCTGGCCCGATAAAAAGCTCGCAACGGCAATCGCCACGCATGATCCAAACAAGACATGGGACGATTTCTCCCCGGAAGTGCAGGCCATGATGATGGTGTTTTATCGGGCACTCTTTCAGAAGCTCGAAGGCCAGTTCTACATGTATCAGTACGGCACGCTGGATAAAGAACTCTGGGAAGGCCGCCGCGACTGGGCTGCAGGAGTTATTCGGCTTCCTTTCTTCCAAGTGCTTTGGGAGCAGGAGAAAGGCGAGAGGATCTGGTCGGATAAATTCATCGCCGTGATTGAGGCGGCGCGCGATGCCTCAACGGTGCGGCCCCTGCAAACCTATGCGCAACAATTCAACAGACCGGAGCCGGCAGAGGCGTAGGGTCATGCTGTTTGACGCCACATTCTCAATTCACAAAAGGAGACCACCAGATGCCTAATCAAGAATTTCTAGACTGCCTGACCGAAGTCTATATCGGCGAGCAAGTCGGCGAGGTTGCGTTTGAAGCCTTACTGGGTAAGGCCGAAACGCCAGAGCAGACCTATATTATGGGATCACTCTTGCAGTTTGAAACAGAGGGCAAAGCGCTGATCCGCCCGGTGCTTTCTAGACTGGGATTGTCCATGATGGACTCGCCGCAGGGACGGGAAAATGGCCTCGCCGCCAGCCAATCCATGGGCGACCTGCCCTGGAAAGAGCGGTTCGGCGCGATGCGCGATATTGTGACAGAGAACTTTCTGCCCCGCTATGTCGAACTCGGAACATTGGTCTCGGAGAAAGAGGACCCAGAGGCGGCCAAGCTCGCGAAATTCATGGGCGATCATGAACGCGCGCTCGTCGCCACGGCGGAAAACATCGCGCAAGGACGCGAAGACCCGGCGGCGCCAGTCGTCGCCCTGCTCCATTTCCCTTTGGCCTATGTGGGAGGCACCAAGTGAGTAAACTGGGGCTTGGGGATTGGGCGAATATTGCTGAAATTGTTGGAACGCTGGCCTTTGTCGTTTCGCTCATATTTGTCGGCGTTCAAATCAGCCAGAACACAGCAGCAACCCGCGCGTCTGCCTCGCAAGCGGTGCACAGTAGCTTCGCAGATTGGTATCAATCCGTGCAAGGAGATCCTGAACTGCTCAGCCTTAGCACGAAAGGTATGGCGGATTACGGCGCCTTGTCGCCAACGGAAAAATCTCAATTCATCGCTTTGTTCATGTCCTTTAGCCTGGACACGCAGGACGCTTTTTACAAATGGCGCGACGGGTCGCTCGACCCGGAACTTTGGCGAACCTGGGAAATGGTGAGCATGAACCTGTACTCGACGCAGGGCGGTAAAGCCTTCTGGCGGGAACGACGCTATCTATTCGCGGAGTCGTATCAAGACTTCATCGAAAATGATTTGATGACCCGCGAGCCGCATCCTGATGCACGACCCTGGGGGGCTGACATAATCGATGAGTAGCCTGCTTTGAGCGGTGCTAATTGTGATCCGGGAGAGATTATATGGGATGGATAGAGATCGCGGCACTCGCGGAAATTCTGGCAAGTCTCGGGGTGATCGGGAGCCTGATACTCGTCGCACTTCAATTGCGGCATAATACTGTGATCATGCAGAACTCGACTTATCAGAATCGGGCCTCACTTATCAGTGATTGGGCGCGTCCGCTTGCCGAAAATAGTGAGCTGTACAGCATCTATAGACGAGGACTGAAAGATGACACGCAATTAAGCGCGGAAGAACGCGGGCGCTTCGACCTCATCTTACTCCAGAACTATAAGAGTATAGAAGCCGTGCATCAGCAGATGCGATCAGGGCGAGTTACGGAAGACGTCTGGAAACAGAATATGACCATGCTTGGCGTGACCATCAAAATGCCAGGCGGTCGGGCTTCATGGGAACGACAACGAGAGGTTTTTATTGAAGACTTCAAGGCTGAAGTCGAGGTCTATTTCCCGAAGATGTCAGCCGAAGACTAGCTTCGAAACAATGTCTTCTTTTGCTCGCTACTCGGCCGAATTACCCTCGATTGTTCGGCGCATCAAAGCTCGAAGATCCTGATAGCCACCCTGATCAAGAGCTACGCCCTCGATCGTTAAATCCATGCTGGGGACATGAGTGACATAGACCCCCCAAAACCCACCGTGGTGAAAGGCATCGTATCCAGCAACTTCGTACGTAAATACTCCAAGTCTGTAAGGACTATCAGATGGGTGTCCCGGTGCCGCCATCATCAGCCCCAACGTCGCTGAATCTACGAACACTTGGTCATTGAAGAGAGCGTGATAGAATTTCGAGACGTCCTCGACACTCGCCACCAAACCACCGCCCCCATGTCCGTCCATTGAGCCATGTATGGCGAAGATATCGAATTCATCGATCCATTGATGAGCACGAGCTCCGATACCCTCGCGGGGTTGTTCAATCTCATCCCAATACAGCGTGGGCAGGTCGAGCTGGTCTAGATCCAGCAATTCACGCACCGCTTGGTGAAGGGATAAAGCAGTTACCGCTTTCAGAATCTCGCCCAACAACACATAGCCGGTGTCAGAATATGTGTATTGATCGCCGGGTTCACTCAGCGGATCTGTATCTTCGAACAGTGTTTCGACCTGATCAAAAGGCGTCCATACTCGTGTCGGGTCGCTGAATACCTGCTCCACATAACCACCTCCAGTATGGTCAGCCATGCCGCTTGCATGCATCAGCAAATGCCGCACAGTGATGTCTTCGGTCTCGTATCCATCGCTGCGCAGAAGCGAGTCTATTTCAGGATCAAGAAAGCCATCGATTGAAGCATCTAGATCGAGCCTTCCATCTTCCCACAGACGCAAAACCGAAGCGGCAACAAAGGTCTTGGTGATACTCGCAATTCTCACCGGTGTGGATGAGCTCATAGGCGCGCCGTCGGGATCTGCCACCCCAGTTGCGGCAAGCTCTATTTCACCGTTCCTAATAAGAGCTATAGCGAAACCAGGCACGTCGCTGCGTTGGTCTTGCAGGGCATCAAGGTCCACCTGAAGCGTGTTGGGCGGCGGGGTTGATGCGCATGCGGTCACCCCCTAAGATCAATGCAAGACAAAGGATTTGTCGTCTCATATCAGTTTCCTATTAGAGCAAAGGACAGCCGACGCCGACTTTCACATTTCTGAACCGTTCGGCGGTAAATACGTTACCAGCAACTAAAGTTCCGACAGGTCGACGAACACGCGATAGTCTGAGATCTTCCCGCCTCGAAGGTCAAGATGCGCGGCAAAAGGCACCTCGATTTCGCTAAGGTCTTTTCGGGTGTAGTGAACGCTACCATCGCACAGCGCGGTGTCACCGATCGACCAGATACCTGTAATTGAGTGCCGCATCGCTTTGATCGTTGAGAAGAACGCCTCATTCGCCGCTTTGACCTGCTCGCGACCGTTCAGAGCTTCGTGATTGCCAAGTTGAAAGCGCACATCATCTGTGACTTGGTCAACAACGCCTCCAGCGTCCAAGCTGTCCACAGCGATGTAAAGAGCTTTGATCAGTGGCGTATGTTCGGTTTTTTGTTGAGTTAAAATCTGCATGGGACTTTCCTTTCATCGCAGAGTGAATGGGGGGGCGTTTACGAGTGATTTGCTGTCGGCGACGCTATCGCTGAGCGATGTTTGCTGGGCAGCTTTAGGTGCCCGTTAGTGACTGCTAGTCCTACAAACAAGAACACCAGAGACACCACGAAGACGGGCGAAATTTCCTCACCAAAGGCAACCCCGCCGAAGGTGATGCCGAAGAAGGTCGCAAAGTAACCGACTTGAGAGAAACCTACACCATCGGTGCGCCTTTGAACTTCGAAGGTTAGAGTGTAGCTAAGCGCGCTGATCAATCCGATGCCGAGGACGGCAAACAAAGCGGTTGGGTTGATTGCAGGATCTATTCTGAATTGCCCGGTCAGGAGCAAAGCTGGAGCGATCAAAACAATCTGAAGAAAGAGTGTTCCAGCGGCAAGAGCAGTCGGGTTTGCCCCCGACGGATAAGCGCGACTACGAAACACGTTGCCCAATGCGAGCACGGCAGGCCCAGCGAGCGCCAACAGTATCCAGAATGAAGCTTCGAGGTTGCCGTTCAGACCATGAGCCGTCGCAAGGCTAATGCCCACAAATCCAATCGAAATGCCGACCAAGCGATTTAATGGGAGCATTCGTTTTTCAATGAATGCTGCGACAATGAAGGTGAACATCGGCGCCAGTGTCATGAGTGCAGAGTAAAACCCGATGCTGATATGCTCTAGAACGACGTATCCGATTACACCGGGCACGCTCACTCCGAGGATGCCCGCCCCCAGATAATAGACGATGTAAGTCTTTCCGATGCGGGGGCGCGCTCTTCCAGCAAGCAAAACAAGGAGAAGGCTCGTACTTGCCACAGCGACTTGCCAGAACAGCGCAAGAAGCGGCGGAACACCCGACACGACGACAAGTTTCGACAGGGTTACGTTTACCCCGACGAGTAGCCCGATTAGAATGATCAAAAATGTCGGGGACGCGCGTTGGATCATGCTGGGCATTGCGCGTGCTCCGTCATAATGGTCCGCAGGCCTGAATTCGGCTTTGGACCGATCGAAATGATACCGGCTGGGTTTATGTGACGGTGGCTGCGGAAATAATGCTCGCGGATATGAGGCATATCGATCGTGGCGGTGACCTCCGGTATATGCGCGATTTGAGACAGGTATCTCGACAGTGCCGGATAATCCGCGATCCGCGCTCGGTCAGTTTTGAAATGCGTGAAATAAACCGGATCAAACCGCAACAGAGTTGGAAATAATTTCAGGTCGACTTCCGTTAGTTGTTCCCCAGCTAGAAACTGGCGTTCCATCAGAAGGGTCTCGAGGGACTCTAGAGCCTCGAAGAGTCCTAAGACCGCTTCACAATATGCTGTTTGCGTTGTCGCAAAGCCTGCGCGATAGACGCCATTGCGGACCGGCTCTTGTATAAAATCTGCAATCCGGTCGATTTCGGAGCGCAGATGCGCTGGGTACAGATCGGGCCCAGCCTCGGGCACAAATGCTGAGCCCAGCATCCTCATAATGTCGGCGGAATCCGTGCTGACGATCTTTCCGCATTTCCGGTCCAAGAGCACAGGCGCTGAAATCGCGCCGGTATAGTCAGGTGACGCACGCTGATAGACTTCGAACAGATATCTATCGCGCGGCACGCCATCTGTTGGAACGAATTGAGCTTGGTCGATGACCCAGCCGTTTTCCGACATGATGGGATCCATCCAGGTGATGCCGACCGCTCCGCGCAGTCCCTTAAGAGATACAACCAACTCTACGCCGTGGCACCAAGGACAGGCTTTGGACAAATAGAGATGATAACGATCTCGTTCAGCTGGAAACTCGGCTGCGTCGTGAGACTCGATCCATCCACGAAACTGGCTCGGGAGGCGCGCGAACGCACCATTCGGATCTGTGGGTTTTTCACGAAGGATCCCATTGATGAGCATTTTTGGCATTGTCGTCTCCAACTCTATTCAAGTTGAAGTCGATCTAAGTGGTTTCCATTTTGGAGATAATCATCTAATTTCGAGATGCAGTGGTGAGCAAAAGTCGACAATAGAGGCCGCATGACTGAAATCGGAGCCATTCCTGTATTCGTCGCTGTCGCCGAGAACCAAGGTTTTGCGGCTGCAGCACGTAGGCTGGGTATTACCAAGTCCGCCGTCAGCAAGCGCATCAGTGCGCTCGAAACGCATCTGGGTGTTCAGCTGTTTCATCGGTCAACGCGCAGTATCTCACTGACGGAAGCGGGCGAGGCCTATTTGGAGCACGCTGTACACGCATTGGGCTATGCTCAAGAAGCAGAAGATGCGGTTGCGGCGCTACAAGGTGAGCCAGTTGGCCATTTGAGGCTCAGTGTTCCTATGTCGTTTGGGCAGCTGCACGTCGCACCGGCTATCCCAAAATTCCTCAAGCTATATCCATCTATCACTATGGAATTATCGATGGATGATCGGTTCATCGATCTAGTCGACTCTGGAATGGACTTGGCCCTTCGAGCCGGAACAATGCCGGATTCTGCGTTGGTCGCTCGAAGGCTGGCCCCCATACATAGTGTGATTGTCGCGTCCGCTGAGTATCTAGACCACACAGGAGAGCCCACGCATCCGCAAGACCTCGCCGGGCACAACTGCCTTCATTACGCTTACTCTCGCGATCCATTGGAGTGGCGGTTTCTGAGCGCTGATGGCGAAATCGCGGTCAAAACGAAAGGCAAATTCCGCGTCAATAATAGCGCGGCACTTTGTACAACATTGCTTGCGGGCATGGGCATTGGACGCCTTCCGACATTCATTGCTGGTGAGCATTTGTCATCAGGTCGGCTGCGCCGTGTCCTGCTAGATTATCCTATGCCTGAGCAGGCTTTGTTTGCGGTGTTTCCGGAAAGGCGTCATTTGCCCGCAAAAGTGCGAGCATTTATCGAATTCTTCGCGGCGTATATCGGAAAAGGCACGCCTTATTGGGACACCGCTTCTGGGCTGTGAACCCATTCCGAACAACAGGCCTAGATTAGCGGGATTTCATTCCTTCAATCAGAAGATCTAGCGCCGCATTTATCATCTTCGCATGTCGGTTTTTGGGGATCGCGAACAGCCCGCGGTGAAGAATGACCCCGTCAATCATGGCCGCGAGCGTTCGTCCCGCGATTTTGCTGTCTATGTCAGGCCGCACGTCACCAATGGATTTCAGATTTTCAAGCTCATCCGCATAATAGTCGCCGATTTCATCAAAGAAGGAAGCGACGCTCTTTACAAAGTCTGGGGATGCGAAGCTCGGTCCAAACACTTCAAAGAAGACTCGCACGAATTTGGCGCGTTCTTCTGTGGCTGTCATTGTTTGCTTTAGATGGGTTTTGAAAGCTTCGATCGATTTGAAGCCCGATCTCCCCATGAACATACCACCCATCCCGCCGAAAATGCGATCGGCGAGAGCGACCGTTAAAGCTTCTTTGCTATCAAAGTAGAGGTAGAGCGTGCCTTTTCCCATTCCCGAAGCTTTGGCAATTCCACTGATCGTGGCGGCATGAAATCCAACGTCGGAATAGACTTGCATCGTCGCATCGAGAATGCGGCCGCGGACTTCTTCTTTGTCGACTATTTTGGGCATGTCGCATCCTTACGCGAAAAAAGTTTATTATGACTTGACGGTCAGGATAAAGATTTATATATGACCGACCGTCCGGTCATAATTAGATAGACGGTCCGGATAGTTTTGTGAAGACCTCGGCGTGAGATTTCTCAGGCGACGCCGCTCTTAACGCATGCGTTTGAGCGAACAATAGCGGCTTGCCCGAAGAACGACGCCAACATGGAAAGGAAAGAATGATGAGTTCGAAACAGCAAACCGTTCTGGTTGTTGGTGCGACGGGTTATCTGGGTGGGCATCTTGTGAAAGCCTTCCACTCAGCCGGATACACGGTTCATGCCCTCGCGCGTTCGCCGGAAAAACTCTCTGAGCTCGCTCCCTATATTGAGCGGGTACACCAAGGTGAGGCGACCAATCCAGAATCCCTCAACGGGATCTGCGCAGATATAGATATCGTGATCTCAGCTCTGGGTATTACGCGTCAACGTGATGGTCTGAGCTACATGGACGTCGATTATCAAGCGAACCGTAACATTTTAGACGAATCAATAAGAGCCGGCGTTGAGCGGTTCGCTTATGTGCATGTCCTCAACGCAGAGCAAATGCCCCACATCGCAATGGCTGCGGCAAAATCCAAATTTGCGCGCGAGCTTGATGCTGCGCCCATCCAATCGACAATCATCTGCCCGAGCGGATTTTATTCAGATCTCGCCGAAATCCTGAAGATGGCGCAAAAGGGCAAGGTCTACTTGTTCGGAAACGGCGAGGCTCGCATCAGTCCGATAGATGGGGCAGACCTTGCCAAAGTGTGCGTGGCATCTGTCCAAAATGGTGAGACGTGGGTGAAAGCCGGCGGGCCGCAAAGCCTAAGTCAGAATGAAATCGCCGCTCTGGCTTTTGAGACTTTGGGTATGCGTCCACGTATCTCCCATGTTCCGCTTTGGCTTGCTCGCTTCCTCGTAAGCGGCGCCAAGATATTGGGGTTCGGATCCAGCGTCGGCGCGCTCGACTTTTTCCTCGCAACCTCTTCGTTCGATATGACGGCGCCGCCTCATGGCGAAATCACGCTCGCGCAAGACTATGCGAAGCGCGCTGACCAAACATCAGGCGTCAACGGCGTGCCAGAGACCCGTTTAGGGGTGGGGCCAACCTCCGCCAAACGCACTCAATTATCAACTTTTACTCACCGCTGAGTATCAAAGGCAGGCGATTATCGCGTTCTCGGAAACCCAGTAGACCGGCTCCAACTCGAATGAAGTGGGAGACAGCTATGACGATAATGCCTGCTCAAGAAGGATTAATCTGATGACTAATTATACACTTCATCACAAAGCGCGCGGACCGCGTGAGCGTTTTGCCTTTGGCTTCGTGAAGGTTCTGCGTTCCTTCGCCGATCTGTTCTTTCAAAAGCGATACGGCCACCGCGCCGTTGTTCTTGAGACCGTGGCGGCCGTGCCAGGCATGGTCGGCGGAATGCTCCAACATCTGAAAGCCCTTCGTCGCATTCGAGATGATCAAGGCTGGATCAAGGAGCTTCTGGATGAAGCTGAAAATGAACGCATGCATCTGATGACGTTTGTTCAAATAGCTCAGCCAACGCTGTTCGAACGCCTCTTGATCATGGTGGTCCAAGCGGTGTTCTTCGTGGTCTATTTCGTCCTCTATATCATGTCTCCGATTACGGCCCACCGCGTGGTCGGCTATTTCGAAGAAGAAGCGGTCACCAGCTACACCCACTATTTGGAGGAGCTCGATGCCGGCCGACTTGAAAACGTCCCAGCACCAAAGATTGCGATAGACTATTGGTCCCTTCCAACCGAAGCTCGCCTAAGGGATGTCGTGCTCGCCGTGCGCGAAGACGAAGCCGGCCACAGAGACCGCAATCATAGTTTTGCGGAGGCCATCCTCGCCGGGAAAGAAACTGAAGCGCTCGCTGGTTCAAACCCCGATCGCGCGGTTCGCAATGCACCTTATCGCCCGATGGAGCGGGGCTCATGAAACGCCAAGTTTTGACGAATGAACGCGACGAGCTCTCTCTAGAGGTTTCCGCCTGGATTGCCGGCTTGGGTCTATTTGTGATGACGGCTCTCGGCACAGTTGCGCTCTTTTATCTTTTGCCGAAAGGTACAGTTGCGGGTGATGGATCGGCTACGCTGCAAGCCCTTCAAGAGAATGGCTCTGCGTTTCTTCTAGGCGGTGCATTTCTCTTCATCGTCTATGTGCTCGATATCGTCGTGGCGTGGTCGCTCTATTGGTTTTTGCGCCCTGGACAGCCCGCTCTATCGCAACTCGCAGCATGGCTGCGTCCTCTGTATGTAGCATTCGCCTTCATGGGCTTGATGGCAGCCGCCCAATTGTATGGACTGGCTCACAATCCTGAGCTCATGGAGCATCTCGGCGGCGAAGCTCTTGAGACCCAAATCCTACTCAATCTCGCAAGAGCAGAAACGATCAGCACAATGGCCTTCCTGTTCTTCGGCGTCCATTTAATCGTTCTTGGGATCGCGATTTGGCACTCGCCGCACGTGCCGATCTGGCTCGGTGTCGTCGTCGTCCTAGCGGGTCTGTCGTACGTCGTCATAAACGCGGCGAGCTTTGTGGCCCCAGGCGCGCAACTGGACTGGTTGATCCCGTTTGCCATGGGCGAAGCCGTGCTGATGATCTGGCTGCTCTTCAATTCGGCCCGTCGCGCCTTTCAGGCCGACGCATTGTCAAAACCCAACTCAATTTATGGATACATCTCATGACAAAACGAATTCTCATTCTGAACGGTCATCCGGCCGAAACCTCATTGTCGAAAACCTTTGCGTCTGAATATGCCGCAGCGGCAAAAAAGGCCGGACACCAGGTCAAAATCGTCAACATCCGAGATATGGACTTTGATAGCGACTTTGGGTTTGGCGGATACAGGGAAACCAAGCCCCTCGAAGCCGATCTAGAAACGCTTCTCTCGGACTTTGAGTGGAGCGAACATTTGGTGCTCTTAAGCCCTATGTGGTGGGGCGGCGTTCCAGCCAAGTTGAAAGGTTTGTTTGATCGAGCGCTCCTTCCTGGTCGAACGTTTGATACGCACAATAAGAGAGGTGCCTTTCCAGCGCCGATGCTCGAAGGCCGAACGGCGCGCGTAATCCTAACATCGGACACCCTCGACTGGTTCTTCAAGTGGATTTATCGCGGCGCGCTTTGGGTTCAATTGAAGCACCAAATTCTTGGGTTCATCGGGTTCAAGCCGGCAAAATTGACCCACTTCGTCAACGCCAGCCATCCGTCGAAAGAGCGGGTCGAGAAATGGACAAAGACGGTTCGAAGTCTCGGATTGTCAGCCAGCTGACCGTTCGAGCACCAGGAGAAAATGCTATGTTTGAAACGCCAATGAAGTCAGGGGTCCAACAGAAGTGTGGTCGCTGCGGAAAAGGCCGACTTTTTCGCAAGTACCTCAAATTCAACGACAAGTGCGACCATTGTGGGCAAGACTTCTCGATTGCAGATACGGCTGACGGCCCAGCATTTTTTGTCGGGTCTCTGATGATGATCCTGTTTGCGCCATTCTACTTCATTTTGCCGATCGTCGATGTTGGGATCGTACTCAAAGTTGCTCTATGGATTGTACTATTGAGCGCCATGACGGGGTTTTGCCTGACTTTATTACCCATGTTCAAAGGCGTACTGTTCAATCTACAGATTCAACATCGAGCAGAGGAAGCTAAATTTGAGAGTGCGGGTAAGCACGGCTCCGCACCTGAAAGGTGGAGATATTAGGGGCCGATGTTGGCGCAATCAGCAACCGGATTGCCACCGCTCTGCTGGAAAAGCTTATGTCTTCTTTTGCTCGCTATTCAGCCGGTACAATTGACACCCGATACTTCGGACAATCGCTGCGGCAAATACCATCATGCGACCATTCCGGCGGGCGATAAAGGTAAGCGAGCTTATCGGTCCATTTATCCGCCGTCGCCATCCGTTCCAGCAGCTGTTGCATTCCTGCGAACTGCGCTGACAGCGGGTTGTTGTCGTGGACTGGCTTGACCAGACCGACGACGGGTCGCTCTTCATAGGGATGAAAGGATCCGAAGAGCCGATCCCAGAGGATTAGGACCTGAGAATAGTTTTTGTCGATATACTTTGGCTGATTGGCGTGATGCACCATGTGATTGCGGGGCGTGGCAAATACCTTCTCCATCCAACCAAGGTCACCTACATAGCTTGCATGGTTCCATATACCAAAGGCACTCTTCACCACTACAATTGCCAGGTAAACCATAGGGGAAACACCTAGCATTGAGGCTGCGAGCGCCCCAGTTATTTGCAATTTCCCATCTAAATAGAACCCGCGGGCGGCGGTAGAATGATTGAACTCATTCGAAGAATGATGGATCGAATGAAACGCCCAGAATAGGCCGACCCGGTGTCCCAGCCTGTGTTCCCAGTAGTAGGCCAGCTCATGGCACAAAAAGGCGATAATCAAAGCCAACCAGACAGTATCAATCGAGAACAAGCGCGCGTTGTCGTAAAGCCAAATCGATGCGGCAAAGGGCAATGCAAATCCGACCCCTATGCCGATAATGCTATTCATTATGTTGAGACCAACGCTGCATAGGGCATCGCCATTATCGTATTGGCCGCGCCTGGCGAAGAGGTAAAAAACCCTCTCTCCAAGGACCATCCCGAAATAGGCAACTGCCAAAAACCAGATACTCATTGGGCCGCCGAGCAGTTCAACAATTCGATCCAGCATTCAAGCACCTCCGTTTGGTGTCAGAAATCAGCAACAAATCGATGCTTTGGCAAGACTGGTGCAATGTCTCCTATTGCTCGCTTATCAGCCCGTCGCCATTCCGCCCGATTCATGATCGATACAGTGACCTAATCTTTCAATCGCGCGACAAATCCAGATGCACATCTTCATATTGGGTCATTCCAATGAACCTGATGGACAATTGTCCTCAGCGTCGGAAAGCCGGATTTCACTCGCGATATCTTTGCTCGAAAAGCATGCGCCTACAAATCATCCCGTTTTCTTGGTCGCGACTGGAGGTTTTGGAATCAATTTCAACAACAGCACTGAGCCACATCATATCTGGGTCGAAAACGAAGTAAAAAGGCGCGGCCATGCCTCGATGTTGCAATCTGGGGACACGCTACAGAGCGCTCATACAGTCGAAGACGCAATCCTCATCAAGAACTTTTGTATCCGCAATGATGTCGAACGGTTTCTTGTGATTACAAACGAATTCCACCTTAAGCGCAGCAAGCTAGTTTTTGATGCAATCTTCAATCCTTCATCCGTTGATGTCGTCGCTGCTGCGGACCCGATCGAAATCGGAAATAGTCAACTTCTCCACGAGAGGGACGCGATCAGTCGACTTGAGTCTCAAGGGGGTGTCTTTTGGGAAGACAAGTTTTACCCGCTATTCCCTTAATTCAGAAACATCGTGAACATGTCATTCTTGCCGAGCAAGATACTGGCGCTGAGTTTATGTCTGCTTTTGCTCGCATTGCTGCCGCTCGATAACGCCTAGATATGTAACTGGAACTCTTCGACGGAATTTGATTATGGGCTATAAGGCCAATAACCAGGTGTGGTCGGAATATCGAAGCCGGTTCATATAGCGACGGTAACTGTGATCGCGCAGCATGCGTGGCTGTTATGAATGCAGGCGCGCGCGGAGGTTGCGGTTGATTTGAACTCAGTCATAGCAGGCCTTGATTCGATGAATCACCTCATCGACAAAACCGCTCACATCGGCTGGAGTGATCGCATCGGCTTGTCCCTTTTCGCGGGAAGACAGGGCCGACGCAACCAAATCGTCAAATGGATATCGCTGCAGCCACCAGCGACCGCCTTGGGTCTTGGATAATATCTGCCCGGATTCGGCCGCATGGAGCGATCGCGCAGCGTTCAGGATCGCGTTGACGGCAGCGGTGTCATCCACGTGCTTCCGTACCTCGCGTTTATGCCATTGCAACTCTTCAACTAACGCGTGACGCAGAAGACGCCGCGAGATCGGAGCGAACGCTTCGCTGGCCGACGGTCCCGCAAGTGCGATCCCTGCGTCCCGACAAAGCGCGATATCGATCAGCATGTCGTCCGCAGTTCCAGGCGCTTCGCATACAGGTTCACCTTGGGGACCTGTCGAAAAGGCAAACTCGAAAGGAAAGCCCAGCTTGGGTAACCGCACCGTATCAGCACGAAACAAGACAGCTTCCAGACCCTGCGCCGGCACAGCACGCACTTCATGAGAAAGCTGCGAAACCAATCGCTGGCGTGCGATATCGTTCAGCTCCTCTGAGACTACGCCTAACAGATCAATGTCGCTTCGATGGGCTTCAAAATCGTCTTGAACGAGAGATCCACATAGATACAGCCCCACGAGGTTGTCGCGCAGCACGTCCTTGAAACACCGGGTTGTTTCAGCTATGTATTCGCGAATATCAGCTGCGATTTCGGTGCCCTCCTGCATTGCTTATATACTCCGTCTGGTAGATCGCCCGTTGCTTATGGCATCGAAAGTCACGCGCAGGACAAAGCGATCATTCGAAACCTATGCCCCCAGTCGCAACGCTTCCCGTTAACAGGTTTCGTAGGTAAAACAATTTTTGAACGACTCGCACCGGGCGAAATTACCATCCAAGCCAATGTCTTCTTTTGCTCGCGCCACAGACGCTGAAAGTGCCCGAATGAGGCCAAGTGCGAGACGCTCGTGTAGTCTGAGCAGTTCTGGTTTACAGTCTCCGTTATCGTTACGACTGGGTGAAGAAACACCATGAACACTTCAGAGTGATTTTGAGTTGGTCATGGAGTCAGTATGTGATAAAACGTCGGTCAATCGAAATATTAGCCAACTGTTTGTCACATGTCTGCACAACGAAAACGCACGCAAAAGAGAACCGCGATCGATCTACTGGGTCGTCGCGGCGTAATGCGCCGTGCGGATCTTATCGACGCAGGAATCCATGGTCAGACCCTAGCGCGCCTGGTTGAGGAAGGCATCGTCTTTCGGCCAAGCCGCGGGATCTATCAACTCTCAAATAGCAACATCACGGAAAACCATGCCTTTGCGGAGGCGATTGCTGCAGCTCCAAACAGTGTTGTGTGCCTGCTATCCGCGATGCGATTTCACGGGATCACAGTGCAAAGACCAAGAGAAGTCTGGCTCGCTATATCCAGAAAGGCTCGCGAACCGAAAGTGACCTATCCACCTGTCCGCTTCGCCTGGTTTACAAAGGATGCGATGTCGATTGGGATCGAACATCATGTAATCTCCGGTGTGCGAGTGCCGATATTCAACCCAGCCAAAACCGTGGTTGACGGCTTTAGATATCGCAACAAAATCGGTCGTGATGTTGCCATTGAAGCGCTGCGCGAAACAATTCGCAAACGCCTCGCCCTCCCCGATCAAATCCTGGACTATGCTGAACAGATCGGACCGATAGGTGTTCTGCGTCCCCATCTCGATACAGTCCTGGCAAATGGCTAAAAAGAACAAAGCTGCGCCAACGAACCTTCCAGCTTCAGTCATGGCGCGCCTGCGCAATGAGGCCATCAAACAAAATACAGACGTCAATCAAATCCTGACCCGCTACGCGCTTGAGCGACTACTCTACCGGATCGCCAACTCATCGCACGCAGATCGCTTCATTCTGAAGGGCGCGTTTGTATATATTGCGTGGCTCAACGCCGATCGTTTCCGACCCACGGGCGACCTCGACCTATTGGGAACAGGAGAAAACGAACCTGCTGCGCTCACCAAAACGTTCATCGAAATCACCAGCACCGAAGTCCCAGACGATGGACTGGTGTTCGACAGTGAGTCGATTACCGCCAACCTCATAAGAGAAGGTCAGCAATATGAAGGGGTACGGATTTCTTTGACAGCTCATCTTGGGCGCGCGCGGATTCCGGTCCTTATCGATATTGGTTTTGGCGATGTTGTCACGCCAGAGGCTGAAGAGTTGACCTTTCCAGTCTTATTGGACGCCCCTGCCCCAATCATTCGAGCCTACCCTAAAGAAACTGTCCTAGCCGAGAAACTTGAAGCCATGATTTCTATTGGGCGACGCACCAGTCGTATGAAGGACTTTTATGACCTTCTCGCGCTATCGCGACTTTTCACCTTCACAGGAGCTTCGACAAGTGATGCGATCAAGGCGACGTTTAAGCGTCGGCAAACCGCGCTTCCGAAAGCGACTCCCGCCGTTCTCGAAGACGAGTTTGGCTCTGATCGCGAAACACAAGCGCAATGGAGTGCTTTTGTATCGCGCAACCCATTGTTCATTACTCCTCCAGAACTGCCCGACGTTCTTAGCGAGCTTCAGGCCTTTTTGATGCCGGTCGTAATCGCTGCAGAAACTGGCGAGCCGTTCGATAAGACTTGGGAACCCAACACCGGCTGGACGTGAAATGGTCAACCGAAACCGACGGCAAAGCCGTTTTCTTAAGAGCTATGCACAGCGAATGCGCGGTTCAGCTGTGGTTGCTCGATTTGCAGAAATCCATCCGGTCAATAAGAGCTCGATCGGGCGTTTCAGTCTGCCTCATATCTACAAACCAAAACCCGACCGATACGACAAAATGAACACAGCATTTCTTCTAATGGCTCAGTATGATGGACAAGCGATCATCCCCGCAGAAACCGTCTGCAAACACTATTTTTCCCATCTTTCGTATCCAAAGTTTCTTAGGAAGGTAAACGCTCAGCAAATTGATCTCCCACTCACCTATTCCGAACAGAGTCAGAAAAGCGCCAAAGGTGTCCATCTTCAGGATCTCGCCGAGTACCTGGACAAACGTAGGAGTGTTGCATTGCGAGAATCACGGTCATTCCGCTGATTCAAACGCCCGCCTCCGTTAAGTCGCTGACAGCCAAAAGCTGTGCACAACTATGCGAAGTACAACAAAAAGTACAACATCACGAAAGTTCGCGCCGTTAAACTCTGATTTAAATAGGAATTTT